>Ga0172379_10000008_pt1 | contig 486599 bp, 472 predicted proteins | sample GrowelOW334metaG_FD_119756 | JGI IMG/M metagenome (GOLD analysis project Ga0172379, IMG submission 119756) | Groundwater microbial communities from an aquifer near a municipal landfill in Southern Ontario, Canada - Groundwater well OW334 metaG | ecosystem: Environmental > Aquatic > Deep...
ATAAATGGAGCATGCGGCCCTTTATCTATGAGAAAAATTGCCAGGATCGGCCCGATAAAGTACGCACTTGCCTTGAGTGTCTCGATAATCCCCCAGGCGGTCGGGTATTTATCGTGGGGAATGTGCTCTTTGACAAAAACAAAATTAGAGAACCCGATGAGTTCGTAGTAAATGCCCCATGCCGTCATTGCGAATAGGAGAATGGGAATCCATGGCGGGAAGAATAATAATGAAATCGGGAATAATATGCCACCAACAATTGCAGAAATAAAAAATATTCGGAAACTGCGTTCTTTCGATATGCGTGATAATAAAAAATCTGACACGACGCCGACAAGGGAAGAGACGGCAAGAATCAAACCCATTAAAAAACCGTTTTTTACGGTGTTCTCTATATAAATAGGAGCGTAATATGACATGATCGCGTCACCGACTCCCAAAAGGAAAAGAATAACTCCATAGTTAAGTAATCGCTTAATATGATCGGGAAGACCAGTGTAGAACGGCAGTTTTTTCATACCTATCAGTATAGCAAAGCAATCATGCACACAACTCCGTAAGGAAATCGACATGGGCACTCTGCTATAATGCATACCATTGGAGAGGTGGCAGTCGCCTCTATCGGCGACCCGCGATTTTGAACGGGTCGCTTGAATGCGACCCGCCGTTTGAGGCGGGAGTGGATGTTCATAAAGAGGAGTCGTTTCTAAAGTCTGGTATTGGTAGGGAATCTCTAAAGCAGAGACTAAGTAGTTTGATTGTCCTAGAATAATAATTGGAGAGGTGGCAGAGTGGTCGATTGCGCACGCTTGGAAAGCGTGTGTGGCTGTCAAAGGTCACCGGGGGTTCGAATCCCCCCCTCTCCGCCTTCGCTCGCCGAAGCGAGCTACGGCGGACACAGTCCGCAAGGAGATCGCGAAGGAGAGATTTGCCTCGCCAAAGCTTTAGCAACGGCGACCTCCAGCGGACAAGGTCCACTATAATGAGTATTATTGATGCATATAAACTCTTGAATATCTGTGTCAGAATTCGTATGTTATTTTGTGCAATATGTTTACATTCTCAAATGTAGAAATGGGAGACCTTATGTTGGTTGTACCGATAATCTTAGAGCAAGAATAGTAAGGCATAATAGAGGTTATGTTCCAGCCACTAAATCGTTACTTCCGACTGAACTTACTGCCTATTTCGCTTTCTCCAATAAATACACAGCTTTTAACTTTGAAAAATATCTGAAATCCGGCTCAGGTAGAGCGTTCATGAAGAGACATCTGATACAATTAGGTTAATGAGCACGTTTGATATTTTCTTAGTTCCAAAAGCAAGTCAATATAGCAAGTACACCAAAATAATTAATTCTTTTGCTAAGAAGTATCGTACGCCTAGTTTTCCGCATATCACTATATTGAGCATGATAGAGGCAAAAGAAAAGGATCTTGTAGCTAAAGTTAAAAGGATAATAGAGGATTTTAGTAAAATTGAAGTTGAGATTTTTGGTATTAATTTCACAAACACGGTTAATCAATGTGTTTTTGCGCAGATTAAAATGTCGTCGCAACTTTTGACGTTGTATAAGACATTAGGAACTAACTTACACTATTCCGATCAATCTCCTTTCTTTCCCCATATGAGTTTGGTATATGGCGACTATTCGCCAGAAGAGAAATCTAGTATTGCAAAGCAAGTGAAAGTAGATAAAAAGTTATTGTTAGATACTGTAGTCATTTACAGAGATGGTCCTTTACCAAGTGATTGGTTACATGTGGTTGATTTTAAACTTCATTAGTAGCGGGGGTTCCAGACCTAGATGCTCTGCACAAAATAAATGTGTTAAAAAAATTACTTTTTTCATCCTTCATAGCTTTTGTTTTCCTATTTTTCTGGTGGATATGTGCAAACTATATTGACTCAGACTTCGGGTGGCATGTAAAAGTAGGCGAGTTAATCGTAAACAAGGGTTTACCAAAAACTGACCCGTTTTCGTACACTATGCCGAGTTACCCCTACATAGATCATGAATGGTTGGTTAACGTAATAATCTACATTATTCATGAGCATCTCGGATATATGGTTCTCGCGGGGTTGTTTGCATTCACTGCTGTCGCAGTGCCTTTTGTAATCTTTTCCCTTACATCATTTCCCTTTGCTGTAATTCCGACAATTCTTATGTATACCGTGTTTATCGGGCGAATGGGTATCCGTGTGCAGGTAATAGGGTGGCTTTTTTTTGCGGTTTTTTTGCGGGTCATGACCGATAAGAAACTGTACAAAAAAGGGAAATGGATACTTCCATTCATTATGATTTTGTGGACAAATATTCACGGGAGCTTTCCTTTGGGGATAGTGGTATTTATGCTGTATGTTGTCGTAAACATATTCCAATACAGAAAAATTGTACTCACCGATATTCTTATCGGTTTTCTGTTATTGCTGGCAACATTCGTAACTCCCTATGGAATACAGGCATGGGACGAGGTGAGAAGACAGATTTTTGCACCCTACATACATCAATATATTCTTGAGTGGCTGCCGTTTTATGTACTCATCGATGTTGGTTTTTTTGTTTCCGCAGCACTTCTCGGAAGCCTGTTTTTTTGCTATATAAAAAAGGAAACTCTCTGGTGGTATGTGATCTTGTTATTTATTCTATTTGTCGCAGGCTTATCAGCTCTTCGTCATATGCCGTTATTTGTCATCGCCGGCGGTTTTCTTCTCGCTCAATATTTACGGTGGTTATTTAAGGAAGCAAAGCAACCGGCTTTTTATTCGACGCTTATTTTGGTGGTGTTGGGTGCTTTTTCACTGACGGGTCTGGTTTATTTGAAAGATGCCACCCGGTATAAACCGAAAGCTTTTTATCCGTCAGAAGCTCTTGCTTACATTGGTAGAAACAAACTCCAAGGGCGGATTTTTGCTCCATACGTATGGGGAGGTTATATTATATGGAAGCTGCCGGATCACAAAGTGTTTATAGATGGCAGAATGCCAAGTTTTCGGTTTGACGCTCCTGATGGTGAAAGTGACTTTGTGTTTGAGGATTACATATCGCTACTCAAAGGACGCAATCTCAATAAGTTATTTCAAAGATATAATGTGAAATATATCATGGTACAAAAACCTGCGGAAAAAAAACATGACGCCATTGACATGCTGTTTGTCCAGATGGGATTGATGCTACCCAGTCAAAAAGACGCGAGCTTTGAAAACGCACTGCGGAAAGTAAGGGTACGCAAGGTATATGAGGACAAAACGACAGTTCTGTATTTTTACTCCCAAAAAAATAGAATACTTTAGAATAATACTTCAGACCATGATAAAAAAACTAATTATTTGCAGCGTTATTACGGCACTCCTGTTCGTTATTTTCTCGGTCATAGTGAGCATGAATATGCTGGACTCTTTTGACTACGATTTCACTGTTCATCTCGGGCGCCGAATTCCCAACAGCATAGACACCTTATTTTCCTATTTTTCGCTTATCGGCAGTTTTGAAATAACCGCTTCAGTTTTAATTTTTGCCTTATTGATGACATCAGGATTGCTAAACAGCATTTTCATATTTATTATTTTTTCCGGTACCCACGGAATTGAGCTCCTTGGCAAGATGTATTTACATCATCCCGGGCCGCCTTTTCAATTTTTCCGCTATGATCTCGGTTTTACGTTTCCGAGCTCATATGTGCAGACCGGTTCATCATATCCTTCCGGACATAGTTTGCGGGCCGTTTTCCTTATGGTGATCTTTCTCATGCTTGTACAACAATCGTCACTTAAAAGCTCCGTCAAACACATACTTTCCGCACTTATTATTGGCTTTGTGGTGATTATGCTTGTTTCCCGTGTGAGTCTGGGAGAACATTGGGTAAGTGATGTTATCGGAGGGATACTTCTCGGACTTGCCTCAAGCTTATTTTCGGGTGTATTTATTCCAACACATGCATCTCATCGCGCTCAAAGCGGTGGTAAACGTATACTGCCCACACACATATCAACAAGCCGGTAACAAGTAATAACGGGGCTGACCGAACAATCCCATGATATATGGTGAAGACGCAAACAAGCAACGTTGCGGTAAACATCAATAAGTCTGAAATAACAAATCGGGAGCGCGCGATAAACCACCGAACAAAAGTCCGTACCGAGTAGACGTCTATTATTTCCGGTTCCATTGCCAACTCAATAGTATTTTCACTAAACGCCGTTTTGTCAAAAACAATCGGGTATGCATAATACTCAGGACGGTAAAGAAAAACTTTTACCGGGTATTTCGCTGAATTCAAATTTTTTTTGGCAATATGCACGGCCCCTTGAGGATTTGTTTTTAGTTTGAAAAGCCGTTTGCCGCTGTTGTCGACCATCAAAACAACCGCCCCAGCTATCCGCTTACCGAGCAAAAAGTGTTCGCTTACATGAAGGGTAAGATAATCATTTTTATTCTGAAGAAACATTCTCCAAAGCAGTGCGAAAGGCGAATAGAGGAGCCCGAATATTCCGACGTTCATCCTACCACTCAAAACTATAAGCGCGAGAAACAGGGCAGTTACTGTTGTAACAGTGAAAACAGCTTCTTTTGCAAGATTTGAAGAGAAAAATTCTTTAAGTGTCCGAGATATGTAGTCGGCAGTATTTGTTACAGCCGCAGAATAATAGTGAATGCGATCAGCAACGGTATAACTTGGTTGCAATTTAATAACAGGATAGAACATATCCGAAGATCCGAGCTTGAGTGTAACTGAAGCCGATTTGTATCCAGGAGCATGTACGTCGATACGATATGTATTGTTGGGTAGGATAATAGGGAGTGTTCCTTTGTCATTGGTGTGATTGATGATTGCGAAACTCGTTTGTAATTTTGTGTATTGTCGTGAGTTTTTATCGTATCGCTCAATTTCAACAAGCGCGTTTTCAACAGGTTGCGATGAGAGTGCATCAACCACGGTTATTGCAGGAGAAACGATAATACTATACGGCAAAGATTGTGTTGAAATCGCACCGTTAACCGAGTGAATTTCAAGCAGGGCTTGGTATTCCCCACTCACTCGGGGGGCGGCTAATTGACCAGAGAAAACATGCGGCAATACTTCTATGAGCCTAACCTCTTCAACTGCGAGAGCAGTATCGGTAGAGCTGACACCTAATACATGCTTATTTTGAAAACGCATTGAGATGAATCTGATTTGTTGCGGGTTGTTGATGTGAATCGATGCAGTAATCGGCTGTTCGAAGGGTACTGTGATGGTAGAAGTTTCTTTTTCGGCAACCGGTATTTGGTTCCATGCCAAAGACACATCCTCCTTTGTTAAGGGGATAATATCAGCGGTTCGTGCTGTTGTCAAAGTAAACAAATCTGACGTTGTCGATAAATTGTCTGTGGTTGTAACCGTGACGCGGAAGTAATAAGTGGTTCCGGGAGTGAGCTTCGTCAATTGAGCAATATGCTGCTTATGGAACGAAGCCGTTGTAGATATTCTATCAAGCGACTCTTTGGTGGAACCATATCGAATCGTATATTGTGTTGCGGGGGACGTTTCTATATAGATAGAAGACTCTGAATCAGTAATATCTCTGACAGATACATTTTTAATTTCTGGAGAAACGGGGGCTATTGATGGTGTGGGTGTTTGTGTTATTGAATCTTGTTGCACTATTGTTGTTGGCGTCGTGGTGGGAAGCGTTGTTGGTGTTGGAATTGTTGTAGGTTCCAACAGCCCCTGAACCGTATAGTTTAAGGATTGTTGGGGAAGTGTTGTGCTGATAATCTGCCCCTGGGCATTAATAGAGGCGGTTAAGGGAATAAGTGTTGGTAAAGTACCTGGTACCTTCAGAGAAAATGAGACTGTGTGGAAGCTGCTCGATGGTGCCAAGTTGGGGATGTCCCAAATAATGTGGTTGTTCAATAGGTCAACCACAGGGAGGGTGCCGTCATCACTCGCCGTTGCAGAGCCAACGACATAATTAAATACATCTACGTAATTGTTATTTGAGCCTTGCACAAGGCCTTTATTCCAGGATGCCTGAATGTGGAAGTCCTCACTTCCAACGAGATGAGAACGGTATGTTATGGTAACAACCACCGTATCTGATTCATGAAGAGTGGTTGTAACACTCGGTGCACCGTTTATAGCAAAATCAACATCTGAAGGTTTTGGAGGGACTGATCCGGTGATTGACAGATCATCTGCTTGAGATGGAGAAGCACTCATTACGACTAACGTTGTCACAACAATAAAAAACAACGCAAGTCGTTTACCGAAAGAATATACCTTCTTCATACTATATTTATAGTAACACAAAAAGAATGTGCTCTACAGAACTTGACAAGTGTTATATATATCACTACACTGGTAATGACTATGAAGATTTTGAGTAAGATGTTGGTGATGGTTTTTGCTGTTGGAGTGTTATTTTTAATAGCTCCAATCGATGTTTATGCAGGTAATTTAACCAATGCCTCGATGCGACTCTCCCGCATGACCGGAAGTGCTGTCCCCACAATTTTAGTCGTGGTTAAACCGACAACTGTCGGTACGGAGACGCAATTTCAGATTAATTTCAATGCCAGTTTCGGTGTTGACACAACTCCCGCAAACATCACTGTTTCGACAGCCAGTCTTCCGGCAACATATCAGGGACAAACCCTAACCACATGGCCAGGTATCGGGGCAGCTGCCACCGCTGTCAACAGCAACCTTGTGACTTTTTCGAGTACTGATTTGACGGTTGGCACACTCTACGGATTTTATATTACCGCAGGGATTACCAATCCTGCTTCGGCAAACCAGTATGTGAGTACGTTTACCACGCAGGCTACCGGTCCGGTAACGATCGATACGAAAGATGTTGCAACCCGAGTGATTACGAACGACCAAGTGATGCTTTATGCAACCGTTTCGGCAACGTTTAATTTTGTTCTCGGAGCAAATCAAGATGCGTTCACCACCACGTTGAGTACCGGAAGCGTCGTCAATACGACCGGCGTAACAGTGACCGTGAATACGAATGCTGGTGCAGGGTGGATTGCGTGGGTCAGAAGTGCAAACGCGGGGTTAGCGTCTGTCAGTACCGCGCACACCATCGCGACGACAGGAGCTATAAATGGTTCTCCTGATGTATTATCAACAGGGGCAGAAGGTTACGTTTTGGATGTTACTCCCACAACAGATGCTGGAGGAGGAGGAACACTTACCATTGCCGGTGAGTACGATGGCAACGGAACTACTTCTGGAGGAACACTCTCAACAACGCTTCAGGAAATTGCTACGGCAAATGGGCCGGCAAACGGCGACGTATTGACCTTGGTTGCTCGAGCAACCATATCGTCTTTGACACAAGCAGCAAGTGATTATACCGACACTTATACTGTGATCGGTGCGGGCATGTTTTAACTCTTGAGAAATTTCCCAAATTGCGTAGAATAGACCTATGTCTCCTGTTCCTAAACAAATTCATCTGTTATCCAGATTGTTTTTTTCATGTTTCGGGTTAATCCTTGTCGGTGTATGCGCGACAGTACCTGTCTCTGCACAAACAACACCAGCAAAACCTTCTCAAACCCTGGTCAGTCCTTCAGTAACCCCTACCATTCCACCTTTGCCGGAAAGCGGTATTAACTTAACGATCTCACCCATTTTTTTGAATTTGGTTACGGATCCGGGAAAATCTGTTACCTCTCAACTGAGAATTACCAACAACAGTAACCAAACGGAATATTTAAAGATAGATATCGCAAAGTTTGATGCAAGTCAGGGTGGAGGGAATCCTCGTATACTGGACATAACCCCCGACGATGAATTTGCAAAATGGGTTGATTTTTCAATTGATAAATTTACCTTAGATCCCAACGAAACAAAGACAGTGAAATTTACCATCAGTCCTGATTTGCAGGCTGCTTTCGGTTACTACTACGCACTCATCGTAAATCGGGTTGAAGAAGCGGAGGGTAAGAAGGGAACTACGGTAGTAACCGGTGCGCCGGCGTTCCTGGTTCTGTTGGAAGTCAAAAGTCCGCATGCGAAAAGAGAATTGCAACTGGTTGATTTTTCAACCAGCAACTTGTGGTATGAGTACCTGCCTGTTAAGTTTCTGGTCTCGATAAAGAATACGGGAAATGTGCATGTTATTCCCGTAGGAGATATATTTATCGACCAAGGGAGTACTCGTGATGTAGATATTGTCCGGGTTAATTCGGTTCGCGGAAACATTCTTCCCAATTCTTCTCGAATTTATGAAGCATCATGGGAGGACGGCTTTCCGGCGCAAGTTCCAAAACTGGAAAACGGGACAGTAGTAAGAGATGAGAACAGTAACCTTATATACGAAACTAAATGGGATTTTGCAAAGGCTGATCGCTTTCGAATAGGCAAGTATACAGCTCACTTACTGTTGGTCTATGATAATGGACGACGTGATATTCCGGTCGAAGCCGTGGTTTCTTTTTGGATTATTCCCTGGAAAATTATCGGGATTTTCGTAGTAGTGTTGTATTTTGTGTTCATCGGTATACGAAGTACGCTTCTTGCTCAAATACGGAGGGTTAGGGATATAATAAAGAAAAAATGAAAGCATGGTTTGTGCTGAGGGCGCTCATTGTAGCAATAATCATTTTATCCTCCCTGAATAGGTCTTCTGTTTTTGCCGCTTCCGGCAACGCTGTCCGTGGACTTGAGCTGTTTCCGGCATTCAGTGAGGTGGTGCTGGATAAACCCGAGCAGGTAAAAGAAATTGATATTACGTTAACAAATCACTATCCATTTCCGATTTCAGTGAAAGTGTTTCCGATCGATTTCAAACAAGCAGGAAACCATGGGCAAATTGATTTTATCGGTCAGAACTCGAAGAGTTACTCTTACTCACTGGCGTCTTTTCTTACATTCGAAAATACACTTTACACAATTGAACCACGCCAATCTCAAACAGTACGGGTGAGCGCAAAAAACAGAGACGATCTTTCTCCGGGAGGCCATTATGCTGCTGTGGTAATGCAGATCGAGAATGGAGTAGAAAATACTGAAGGAACGAAAGTAACACATGCACTCTCATCTCTTATTTTGTTACGCAAAGTGGGAGGAGAATTATTCAACCTTTCGCTAGTCAATATTTCTTGGCCGCATTCAGCTGTTCATTTCTCAATACCGAAAGCTATTGAACTATTGTTTCAAAACGAAGGAAATGTTCATATGATCCCGTACGGAAGAGTCGAAATTCGCGACATGTTTAACAGACTTGTATCAAAAGGCGTCATCAATGTTGCTTCTGAGCGGGTTTTTCCCGAGACCCAACGGTATATCCGGGTTCTGATGGAGAAACAAAGTTTTGCACTCCCCATTTCCATCAACAGTATACATGTTCGCGGTGACGATTCCTTACAAAAAACAAAGTATGTGTACAGCGCACCGTTTCTGTACATCAATCCCTGGATGTTGTCGCTGGTGTTGTTCAGCGCTTTTGTGTTTATACTTACCGTTTATATGTTACGTAAAAAGAAGTGAAAAAATTTTTAATTTTTGCGCTGCTGGTCATAATATGTGGCGCAGGCATCATAATCTTTTTCTTCCTTCTCATTGGACCCGAAAAGAAAAACTATACGACGCTTAGCGAACGTTCTTTGGCATATATAGAAACTCAAAAATTAAAGGAGAATGTGTTCTGGATGCCGGTAGAATTCAACGATCGGGACGGTGGTGATGGAGAAGTTCTCGGCACTCATCGCGTTAAGATAACTGGTTGTTTTTCATTCGACATTCCGTTTACTATCAGAGACAGTAAACAATTGGCTGACTGTACCTTTGTTTATTCGTTCGACAACCCGAAAGGGCATATGGTAATCTCTGCCAAACCGTCGGACGAGACGAACTTGGCTGAGGTATCAGCAGTCGCGTACCGACGTTTTTCAAAGGGCACCTATACAGAGAGTGAGTTTAGAACCAACAAATATGGTTTTCTTATTTTTAGTAAAAAAGAAGATGCATATGAACAAACAGCGTTTTACCTGTCGAATAAAAGAATATTTACTATAAGCCTCGTGTCTCAGACAAACGAAAACTTTGACACCCAGTTTTTTAACATACTTAAATCATTAGATCTTTTATACTAAAAGCATGAAGAAAATGTATCGCTTCGTAAAAAAAATTTCTCTCCTGGCGAATTCGCTTTTTCTGGTTGCCGTATTGGCATTTCCGGCATCTACAAATTATCGTCTCAAAAGCTATGATTTTGGGAATGGAGGGGCGGTAGCAGACTCTCCGAATTACCGTATGGAGGGCCAAAGTGGGGAAGTTGGTGCACAGCAGGCATCATCAAGCTCGTTCGGGATTAACTCGGGTCTGTTATTTGTTCAGCAAGCCAATGTTCCGGTAGCTCCGGTATTTCAAAACACGGAAAACTGGTATGACAGGCTCCAGTTTATACTGAATACCTCAAATAATCCGACGGATGCAACCTATGCGATCGCAATCAGCAAGGACAACTGGGTTACAACGGAATACGTAAAAACTGACAATACGATCGGAACCTCTTTGACTATTGCGAATTTTCAAACCTACACTGCGTGGGGTGGTGGGACGGGGAATTATATTATCGGACTACAGGCAAACACTACGTATCAGATTAAAGTAAAGGCACGGCAAGGAACGTTTACGGAAAGTGGATGGGGGCCTGTTGCGACCGCATCAACCTCTTCAGTCACTCTCAGTTTTGATATTGATACTGCTCCGACAGATCAATCGACAAATCCGCCATACGTCGTCGACTTTGGAGCGCTCACTCCAGGTTCACTGGCAACAGCACAGGACAAAATTTGGGTAAGCATTGACACGAACGCAAATTCGGGAGCCTATATTTATATTTATGATCAATACGGAGGTTTACGAAGTCAGGTTGAGGCGTATACAATAAGCGCGCAATCAGTTGATTTGACGGGAGCAGCGGAGGGTTTTGGTCTTCAAGGCGACACAGCAACTCAGACAAGCGGTGGTCCTCTCGCGTTGGTTGCCCCGTATAACGGAGCAGGAAATAATGTCGGAATTGTTGATACGAGTTTCCGGGAAGTATTTTCTACAACCGGCCCGGTTATCGGAGGGAGAGGCTCTCTTCTTTTGAAAGCAAAACCTTCAAACCTAACGCCTTCGGCAAGCGATTATTCAGATACGCTTACATTCATAACTTCCGCTACATTCTGAAGTGACGCAGAAGCTGTCATAGAGCCCTGAAGTTAACATGCTTTTGTGTTGCGGATCACCTCGAATTGTAGTATAAAAATACTAGGACAATAACGCGTTATAACAGCTCGAAAGGTAATGAATAAACGGACGTCTTTAAATCTTAAATTTGTGGTGTGGGGTGTGATATGGTTTGCATTCTTTTTATTCTTTTTGAAACATTCCGTACTCGCTGCAACAGGAATCAATCAACGTATTCATTTCCAGGGTAAAGTAGTAAATGCAGACGGGACCAATGTAACAGACGGAGCGTATAATTTTACATTTGTGATGTATGACGGTGCGGGGTCTGCAGCATCAACATTATTTACTGAAACATGGGCAACAGCCTCATTGTTTTCTGCAACAATGTCATCTGCGCCTGGTTCCAACGGGGAGTCATTGGTATATACTGCTGACACGAATGAGGGAACGCTGAAAGTCGGGCAAATACTTTGGAACGTGACCAAAAAAGAACCTGTAACCATAACTTCAGTAACTACAGGCACAAATACTCTTGGTATTTCAGCTACACGTCAGGCGTGGGCAAACTCGGATACCATAACAAATGCGATCTATGTCAAAGACGGAGTATTTTTTGTTGACTTAAATTCTCTGAATGATGATTTCTCAGGAGTTGAATTTGATACGGACAATATTTTTCTCGGTATAAGCTATGCGGCGGATACGGAAATGAAACCAAGGATCCGTTTTACCGCTGCGCCGTACGCCATGAATGCGTTGACGGTAAACGGTCTGAATGTTACCGCTTCGAACGGAACATTAACAATACCAAATGGAGCGACTGTTGCTTTTTCGGGGGCCAACAGCCTGACGATTGCAACATCAGGAACAACAACTGCAACACTACCGTCAGGAACCATCACTATTGTAGACACCGCCACCTCACAAGCACTTACCAATAAAACCATCGGGTCCACCGGATTGATTTTTAATGGCGCTACGACTGATATTACGACGGTCAGTAATGAAAATCTGGTCATAATTCCGAACGGAACGGGAAATGTCGGTATCGGAACAACAAATCCCCTAGCGCTTCTTGATGTTTCCGGAACGGCGAGTGTTTCAGGAAACATAACACTGGGCAACGGGGCACTACTCCGTTCCGCATACGGACCATTGCAACTTGCGTATAAGTCGGCGTTTGACACATGGGCAACCGGAATAACCTTGCAGGATTCAACGGGAAATGTGGGAATCGGCTCACTAATACCGGAGCAAAAACTAGCAGTTAATGGAGGTATCGCTCTCATTGATCCAACCTCGGGAGGAGCAACAATCATGTCTTATGCACAACCATCATACGGCAGATTATCATACTCGGTAACTCCTGCTGGCGGTAAATCAGAAGTGAAATTCTCAAGCCGGGGAGCGACAGGGGGTACGGGACAAACGTATTTTGTTATCGGAGAGTCCGATGGCGCGAGTGATATAGGAAATAATTTGTTACTTGGCGTCTCAAGCGGCCGGGCTTTTATTACGAATGCATATGATTATAACTCTGCCGGGACGCTTCATTTGGGTGGTTCGTCATGGTCGGCTAATGGGGTGGTTCAAATCGCCGGTGAAGCAAGCACAACGGGAATTATGGCGGTTATGGGAACGGCAACAGCAAGTGGTAATCTGATGTCCGGAGGCCAACTGCAAGTCGGCAGGTTCGGTGCTGACCCGGCACAATTAGGCGTCGGGTCGATGTATTACAACACAATCTCAAATAAATTCCGCTGTTACGTCAACAGTGCATGGGCAGATTGCGATACGACTGCAGGAAGTCCGACATGGTCAGCGCTTCAAGCTCCCGGAGGAAATCTTTCCTTGGCAATGTCCACCTATACTACGGCATTTAATTGGGCGACGGGAACAGGTGCTAATGACCTGCTTTCTCTCACAACAGACGCATCGGCAAATGGGACAGGAGCTCTTCTTAATGTTCAGACAGGAACGTCATCAACCATCTTGCCTTTGCGAGTGAGGGCAGGAGCGGTTGAGGGATTGACTATTAATGCTTCCGGCAACGTGGGAATCGGTTCGACGACACCTGTGCAAAAGTTGGATGTAATTGGTAACGCAACAGCTTCCGGCAATCTTACCATGGGCGGGCAATTACAAGTCGGTAGATTTGGCGGTGATCCTGCCGCGCTCGGGGCGGGTTCGTTGTACTACAATACAACAAGCAATTCTGTTCTTCTGTATAACGGTTCAGCATGGGGTGCGCTCGGAGCAGGAGGTTCGCTTCCTTCCGGGACAACGGGATATACCATGTACTATAACGGAAGTTCGTGGGTTGCCTCGGGCAATATTTATAATAACAATGGGAATGTGGGAATCGGTACCACGGATCCCTTGGCAAAACTGGCAGTCAATGGCAATATGAGTGTTCTCGGTTACGCGACAGCAAGTGCATCTCTTTCGGTTGGAAGTTATGGGGCTCTTGGTGGTGTGGGCAACGGTGTGTTTAGCGGGTACTTAGGTATCGGCACGGCAACGCCGACACGCAAATTAGATGTCTCGAGCGCCACCTCATTTGCAACTCTCGGTTATTTCGATTGGAGCCCGGGAAGTATTGCAGTATCGACAGATGATTTGTTTGCGCTCAATATTGGATCGAACGGGTCAATCGGGAACATTTTCAATGTCAAAGACAATGGGGGTACGGTGTTTGGAATTTCACAATCTCTCATTACCGCAAATTTACCCGCTAACTTTACCGCAGAAGGTGACATCGGGTTTGCCTACGATCTTAATTTTACGAATTCAACCTCCTCGTTCATAAAATCAGCTGCGCCCATATATGTGGTAGCAGGAGAGGTTTACGGTTCCTCAAATCTTACATTACGGACCTACAATTTCGGAAATGTGGTTGTCGACTCTCATTTTTATGTTTCTAATCCGACAGCAACGGGGAAAGCCCTCGCTATATTCGATCAATTGGAGAATCAGGATATTTTTACCGCATCTGCGTCCGGAGTTCCAAAATTTACTGTTAACAGATCAGGGAGTGCAACAGCATCGGGAAATCTTACCGCTGGTGGTCAATTGCAGGTCGGCCGGTTTACTGCAGACCCCGCAGCACTTGGCGCTGGATCTCTATATTTCAATACAACAAGCAACTCGGTTCTTTTGTATAACGGATCTACCTGGGGAGCGCTTGGGGGTGGTTCAGCAGCGTGGTCCGGAATAACCGCACCAACAACGAGTCTTTCCATGAATATGTATCAGGCAGTCGGAACGAGTTTCGCCACAACATTTACTTACGGAAACGCAACATCGACAACGAACCTTTTCAACATCACCGACACCAATTCGAATAGCGGTACGGGATATATGGTTAACCTGACAACCGGAACAAGTTCAGCGCTCAAACCGTTTCATGTGGCAGCTGCAGGAGTTGAGGCGCTCCTCGTGAATGCTGCCGGAAATGTTGGGGTAGGAACTACTGCTCCGACTCAGAAATTAGATGTTGTAGGCAACGCAACAGCCTCTGGTAATCTCACCACGGGAGGACAATTGCAACTGGGAAGATTCGGAGGGGATCCAAATGCAGTAGGGCCCGGATCTCTATACTTCAACACAACAAGTAACTCTGTGTTGCTGTACAACGGATCATCATGGGGAGCTCTTGGAGCGGGGGGGTCGCTTCCTTCCGGAACAACGGGATATACCATGTATTATGACGGAAGCTCGTGGGTTGCCTCAGGCAACATTTTCAACAACAATGGGAATGTAGGGATTGGTACAACAAATCCCACTTCAAAGTTGGAGGTCAACGGTACGGTTACTGCGACGGCGTTTGCCGGGAACGGAACAAATTTAACCGGAATAGCAGGAGCAACGGGAGGTATTACCAACACAGTCAACACAAATATTATTGCCGACAACGATTCAAACGGTTCTGGTCAAATTACGCTAACCATCGGATCCACAGATGCATTTGTTTTGACAAATGGCGGAAACATCGGGATTGGTACGGGTAGTCCCTTAGAAAAATTGCACATCACTAATGGTAACGTTCTTATTGATACGCGGACAACATCGACACAAACAGAGCAAACAACTTATACTCAAATCTCCGGAACACAGGGAACAATCGGGGGTAATAATTCTGCTATCGCAAGTGCAAGCGCATCGGTAGTTTATAACGGTAGTTTGTATGTAGGTACTTCAAAAGCGAATGAGGCGGAAATTTACCGATTGGTCAATCCCAGTACAGATACTTGGGAGCGCGTATCATATGGGACAGGAACGATTGCCAATGGAGGGACAGCCAATATCGATAGGATTGCATCAATGGCTGTATATAATGGGTATTTGTACGTCGGTACGTATGAGTCAAATAGCGCAGAAATTTACCGGTACGGTGGGGGGACCACCACATCGGCTGTTTGGACAAAGGTCTCTCTTGCCGCAGGAACAATTTTAAGCACTGCGTCTATTGACGGTGTTTCCGCACTCGGTGTTTACAACGGTAAGTTGTACGCTGGCACATGGGAGCCGGCACGTGCGGAAATTTACCGCTACGACGGAGGAACGGTATGGGTTCGTATTTCCACTACAACACCAGGGACTATTCTTACCACGGCATCAGTGGATGGTGTCACACAGTTGTTTACCTGGATGAACGATTTGCATGCAGTTACCCACAGACCGGGAAATTCTGACATTTACCGATATTCGTCAGGGACTACATGGATACGAGATGCACAAGTCACCTCAAATGTTGACGAAATCTCAAGTGTTGCGGTATACAACGGGAGATTGTATGTTGCCACAAGACGACAAGGTTTGGCGCAAGTGTACCGTATTGATGGACATATAGGTGTGACCGCATACACCGCAAACTCTATTATTAGTGCAAACGGAACCATTGTTTCAGGAGGGACATCTGCCATAAACGGGATATCTGCTATGGGTATGTACAACGGGAGATTGTACATAGGAACTGATAAACCGAATGCGGCAGAAGTGTATCGATTTGATGGCGACAAAAATTGGACGAAAGTTACCCAAGGAGGGGCAACTACAGGTCAGATTGCAAGCGGGGGGACGGGGAACCTGGATTCGATATCGTTTATCACGCAGTTGAATGATTCTATGTATCTTGGAGCGGCTGATACTTCGGGTGCCGAGGTGTATAGTCAAACAATTTCCACAGGACAATCGTATGCACTGAAGTTTCATGCAGAAACTCCGCTCGTTCCCGAGGTGAATGGTTTATTGAATGACGCTGAGATATACTTCTCAGCAAGTGCGGGCGCTAATTTTACAACGAGTGGACAAGGCACCGGAGGATTTATTTTTTCCCACTCGATCATTACCAACTCCGGCGCGTATGATGTTGCAGAAGATTATCCGATCCGCGACGATACAATCGAACCGGGCGATATTGTCAGTATCGATACCAACGAACGGGGATTTGTAAGGAAATCCGCAACACCCTACGATCGTACTATGATCGGTGTGTACTCCGAGAAACCGGCGCTTCGCCTTTCACAACAAGACGGAACAATTGGAGGGGGGAATGTGATTCCTGTCGCACTTGCCGGGCGGGTACCGGTCAAGGTATCAACCGAAAACGGATCCATTAAGGCAGGTGATTCACTTACTACTTCATCTGCACCCGGAGTTGCCATGAAAGCCACGAGAACGGGTAGTGTATTGGGAAGAGCAATGGAATCTTACGACGGGGACGGTGTTGGAAGGATCCTTGTATTTGTAAATATGTCTTCATATGTGGTCGACAACAGCACGCTGATTGATTTTACAAACGCAAGTGACTCCGGTTCCCTCATTCTTACCGGCGCACTGGAAGGCTTGGGAGATGGTGTAGATTTGCGTATGGCGCTGAGCGATATAAGCAAAATAAATGCCGATGTTTCGCTTCTGGATTCGAAAGTAGCATCTCTTGAGGCGGTATTACAGGCACAGGCAGGAACAGACTCCGGAAGCCTCCATACAAATCGAACCGAAACCAATATAATTGCTTCCGCAACGGGACTTACTTTTTTGGGAGACACAACTGCATACGAATTGAATGTCATCAATAAGTTTACACTCGGCTTGTTAAGTATCGAATCCGGTGCGTCGGCAAGCGGAAGCATTCAAACTGTCATCGAACCTCTTAAATTGCAGGCAGACGCACTCGGGAACCTGGAGATTATGGGAAGCAGTATTATTATCGATACGGCAGGAAATATGCTCGTCAAGGAAACATTAACAGCTCGGAACTTAAAGACAAATCAGCTGACTATTTTGGAGGAAAAAGAAGCTTCAAGCGGTGCTGTTCTTTCATCTTCGGCAGGAAAATCGGAGATTTTGATAGGAGAACTTTCCGTGATCGCGACAACCTCTGCGTTGACCGAGCAGTCGCTTATCTTTGCGACTCCGGAGAACATGCCCGTCAGTGTGGCAGCCAAAAGAGACGGCGATAATCGAATCGAATTGTCTATCGCTTCTCCACTTTCAAAGGTCTTAAAAATAAGCTGGTGGGTTATTAACAGAGATTAACGTATGAAAAAATTCCGAATTTTATTTGTTGTTGCCCTCAGCGCAGTCGTGCTTTTTGTCACGTTACTGCTGTATTTATACTTTTCCGCAAAAAGTGCACGGGCTGCCTGGTTTGACGATTCCTGGCGCTACCGGGTAGAGATACCGATCTCTGCGCATACGGCAGCTGAGAACAATGTATATCTGTCGTTGACCGGAGCCGACGGAATAGACACAACAGACACGACAAAGTTTCAACCGGACTGCGGTGACATACGCTTCATGGACAGTAACGGTAATCTTCTGCCATATTTTCTGACAACAGCCTGTGGTTTGTCACAGACAGGATTTCATGTATTGTTTAACGAATTTCCATCCGGCACACAAACAATCTATTATTATTACGGTAATGCAAGTGTCCCGAACGGATTTTCTTCTCAAGACTTTACATCTCCGGCAACGGGGGTAACACTGGGGACGCGGGGTTCAGAAACAAACTCACCGGTTTCGCCGATCGCAATCTGGGAATTCGATGAAGGAACCGGGCAGGTAATTAATAATACGATCGGAGTAGTGAACACGGGAACGCTTGGACCAGACAACACAGTTACGAGCACCGACCCATCGTGGGCGACAGAAGATATGTGTGCGGCTGGAAAATGCCTGAGTTTTGCCGGTTCAAATTCACAGTATGTTAACTTCAGCAATTCGGTGGCAGCAGTAAAGTCCATAGGATTTTGGATTCGGCCGACTTCCACAACAACGTCAGTAGCTGTATTAAACGGCGCAGCAGGAAACGCCTCAATCAGTATTTCCTCAGGGACTATTTCGACCGGTGCAGGTTTTGCAACCCCAACGGTTTATGTGAACGGAGTGATCTCATCAACGATTGCGGCAAATACCTGGCAGTACGTTGTCATCACCACAGAAACAGGAATTACAGCAAGCAATATTATGCTTGGCAGGGTAAATACGGGATACTTTAACGGGTTTATGGATGGAGTAAAGATATATGGAACTGCGCTCTCTTCTGCCCAGATTAAAGCAAACTATGCGGCAGGTATGGGGCAATCCGGTACCATAAAAGGCTCAGCGGTCAGTCTTGGCTCAAATTCCCAGGGCGGTATTAATTTAACAAACGGGCTGGTGGGATATTGGAAAATGGATGAATCTTCCGGCAATGTTGCTGACGCATCCGGCAATAGTATGACAGGAACGGTTACAGGAACTACTGCGGTAAGTGGAAAATTCGGGAATGCACGAAGCTTTACCGGTACGGACCAGATCGCGGTTAGTTCTATATCCGGCGTTAAAACGATCGGTTTCTGGTTGTATGTAACCAATACAACCACAGATATTATCCGGCTTTCTACGAGTCCGACAACAAATATTACTGCGGCGGGGACACTTTCAGCCACAGGCTTTACTGACCCGCTTATGTATGTAGATGGAGTGCAAACAACCACGCTGTCCGCGAATGTATGGCAATATGTGGCAGTAACCTCACAAACCGGAATTACAGCCGACGGGATTCTGCTCGGGCGCGTATCATCGGCGCTTATCGGGTACCTCGATGAGGTTCGCATCTATAATCGAACACTTACTCAAAAAGATATCGTAGATTTACACAATTTTTCTCCCGGACCGGTCGGTTATTGGAAAATGGATGAGGGTACCGGCACAACAGTATATGATGCGGGCGGAAACGGGTATTCCGGGACTTTCGGTTCGGGTTCATCTGCTCCCACCTGGGAAGAAGGTAGAATCGGTCACGGATTAAACTTCAAAGCTTCGGGAAGTTCCGGATCTGTTACCATTCAGCCAGATTCTACTGCGGGTGCCGATACCTATCTTGGCGATTGTAGTGCGGATACCAACTTTGGGACCGAAACATTTGTGACCCTAGAAAATGCCGGTTGTTCACATGTGGGGGTGATTAAATTCGATCTTTCAAGCTTACCCGTTGATGCGGTAGTGACATCAGCAACTCTGACATTAGAAGTGATTTCTGCCGGCGGTACCCAGAATATTGTAGTTAATAGAATATTGAGCGGTAACTCTTCCTGGACTGAAACGGGGGCAACATGGAACAACCAGGTCGGAACGACTCCGTGGGCCGGTTCAGGAGGGTGCTTTACTTCAGGGACAGATTATTCGTCGACTCTGATGGGATCCGTTACGAATTCGGTGGGTTCGCACGACATTACTTTGGATACTGCGGAGGTTAATTCAATGATAGCAAGCAATAACGGTATGCGTTTGTTTTCTGACGGGTTTTTTCAGATGAGGGTTGCTTCGTCCGAGGATTCGACTCCATCCATCCGACCGAAACTTGTCATTAATTACTCTTCGGTCACCGACCAGTACTTTGCTACGGGAAACCAGACATTCATTACCGGCAACTCGTCGACATATAAAAATGTTTCTTGGGGTGGGTGGATAAAACCGAAAACAACAGCAACATCGAGAACCATAATTCATAAAGGTAATGAATTCAGACTGACGACAGATGCGACGGCTAAAGCTAATTGCTCAATCTACGCTTCCTCATGGCAGACACCGGCAGTTGCCACAGATGCCTTGCCGACAAATTCGTGGTCACATGTCATGTGTACGTATGATGGTGAAAATGTCAGGGTTTATGTTAATGGAATGTTGTCGGGAAGCGTCGCCCAGACCAATAGTGTCGTGAGCACGAATACCACCGCGCTCAATGTGGGAAGAGATGTTGATAACAGCAGCTATTTTGTCGGTAATCTCGACGAAGTAAGGATTTATAATTACACGCGTACTTCCCGACAAATTGCTGTGGATATGAGTGGCGCATATTCCGGCGCAGGTCTGGCTATTGGAATACCTGCAGGATATTGGAAAATGGATGAACAACAAGGACAGTCTCTGAACAACGCTAACACGAGTGGTGCAATAACCGCTTCTCTCGGAACAACATCGGGATCAGAGTCTCAGGATCCGGTCTGGAAAACGGGGAGTAGCTGTAAAGTAAACGGGTGTTTAAGCTTAGATGGTACAGACGACTTGGTTACGGTGTCGAATGTTGCAGGGATTGATTTTGACAATAATCTGCATTCCGGATTTACCATATCTGCATGGATTAATCCGGATACGGCAGGAGAGGGCTCGGGAGGACGGATCTTTTACAAAGGAACAAATACCTGGTTGAGAGTGGATACTCTATCAGGAGGTAAAATGGATATTGAGGCGAGCGTAGCTCTTACATCAACGAACGCAACCGCAAACTGCTCCTCAGTGATAGTTCAGAGCGCCTGGAATCATGTTGCTTTGTCGTATACCGACGACATTGATGACGAAATCACTATTTCGGTAAACGGGAAACCTGTTTGTTCCAGTGTTGATGGAGGCGGTGCTCCTGCGGCAAACGACACAAGCGACCTCCTGATTGGAGGGGACTCTTCCAATAACTTCGACGGGCGGATTGACGAATTTAAAATCTTCAGTTTTGCATTATCGCCAAATGATTTGCAGTCCGAGGCAAATTTCGGTTTGGCTGCTTCACTGGGTGGCGCATTGGGAACGCATACCAACGAAGGTTTTGGAGCAACCGAACCGATTGCGTGGTGGAAATTTGACGAGAACAACGGCATGACAGCATACGATTCCGGTGGCAGCAATTTAAATCTAACCCTTGATACCGGGGCATCGTTCGCGAATGGTAAGAGCGGGTCAGCCCTTTCCGGAAACGGTTCGGGGAATGTTGGGGCATACAAAACAGACGGGACGGGAAGTCTGCTTGATCTTGCCGGTGATTTTACCGTGTCATTTTGGATGCGGGCCACCAGTATTCCGGATTACGCAATATTAGTAAGCAAGGGTGATACCGGTACGGATACTGATAATAATTATGCCTGTTGGCTCATGAATAATAATGACAGGATAAGTTGTTATGTTGGAAATGGCATAGGTGGGTTTAGTACGGTGACTACACTGTTACATGGTTTCACGCCCACGGCAAATTCGTGGATACACATCGAATTCGTTCATACGTTTTCGAATAGGTATCTTTATATTAACGGGCAGATTGTTGATGTAAATATTGACGATGTTACCCCGGCAGTGAATAATGGTGATTTCACAATCGGAGGACGTCAATATGATTTTCCTGGTTTAATCGACGAAGTGAAAATATACGATTATGCACGTACTCAAGCTCAGGTAGCTTATGATTATAATCGGGGAGCTCCGGTATCGTGGCTGAAAATGAACGAATGCTCCGGTAATATTCTGCACAACAGCGTGCTGAATGGAAATGATCAGGCGTTGGGTCTTGATGGTGAATTTGTAGTTGGGGGAGGTACCCAATCGACGATGGGAACATGCACCACAAGCGGGACAACTCCGTGGTACGGCGGGAGAAATGGAAAGTATGCATCTTCGGTAAACCTCGATGGATCGGATGATTATATTCGTGCCGGCAATCTGCTTGTTTCAATAACAGGCGGGACTGCTGCTCTCTGGGTGAAGCCGTCAACGACTCCCGGATCGGATGAAATGCTCATGGAGTTGAGTGCTTCACCCACTATGATTTACCTTACTCGTGCAGCATCCACTGCCCACTTTGTAATATCGCTAGGCTCGACTGCGGGAGAGAATACGTCGATAATTATTCCTTCCAATGAATGGACGCATATTGCCCTCGTCTGGAATAACGGGACTTATTATGCATACCTCAACGGGAAGCAGGTAAGAACAAATTCTTATTCGGGACTTACCAGCATAACCGGGACTTACTATTATATTGGTTCGCTGGACGGGACGGGAGCAAATCTCTTCACCGGACAGGTTGATGATGCTCGGGTATTTAATTACCCCTTGTCCGCAGATATGATAAAAAAATTACATAACGAAGGATTTGCTGGAAGATTCGGACCGGCGACCGGCTCACCTTGATTGTAAAACATTGTTATTTCACCCGATATTTTAGTATCATAGTTTCATGAAAAAGCCGGTATGGATCATGATTGTGTTTATTGTTATTGTTCTGCTTGTTGTTGCAACGGCACTGTACATATATGGCAACCGATTCAGATCATCAGCAAACAGATCAAAAACAGAAATGCAACAAACCGTTGAGAAGATATCTTCATTAATACTGCTTCCGCAAGGTGAAGAACCGACGGTTGCAACGGTTGCCGACAAAACAAAACTCGACTCCCAGCCATTCTTTAAAGATGCGCTTAATGGGGACAAAGTTCTTATTTACGCAAAAGCGGGTGTTGCTATTTTATATCGTCCTTCGTTGAATAAAATTGTGACCGTTGCTCCCGTCCAGACCGTTGCGGATCAAACGCTGACACCGACACCGGCACCGGTTACTCAAAAAGTTTCAAAGCCACAAATAGTGCTTTATAACGGGACAACAAAAACCGGATTAACACTAACCATCGAACGTCTTATTCTAAATGGGATTCAAAATGTTGAAATCAGTGACAGGGTTAATGCGGTCAGGACGGATTATGCCACAACGTCGGTTATAGATATATCAGGAAAGTATACCGATACAGTTACGGAAATTGCAGGACTGTTATCGGGAAAAGTTATATCGTTACCTGCCGGAGAGGAAAGGCCGGACGCTGACATTCTCGTTATTGTAGGGAAAGATAAAGTTCAATAGTATTCAATACTTTCGAATCAAATCAGTCAATTGCTTGAACTCTTCCTGGGGTGACGGTGATTTGGTCAATTGACTGCCGATTCCCAATACATCAGGAAGCACCGATTGTTTCAGAATGGTCGGAATTGTAACTTCATTTATCCCGCCGTCAAGCAGGATCTCTCCCTTGTACCCGCTATTCCGGAGGTCGCTGATTTTTGACAAATTTTGGGGTAAAAAAGGGCTTCCTTGCGGACCCGGATTCACAGTCATAATCTGTACTGCCGGGACGTGCTTAAACGTCTCGCGGGATACGGTATCTTCCGGATTTAGCACTAAACCGACAGGAAAAAAGTTGCTGGTATTTCTTCTGAATACCACCTGATGGACCAGGATAAGATTGATGTGTATGATTGAGCGAAGTTCATTGAGATCAGATACTACATCTTCCCACTCGCTCACCATTAAGTGAAAATCAAATATGTTGCCTGCAAATTGACCTTCATGTTTTTCACAAAAAGCTGCAAAATGCGTAAGGGGGATGGTTTTATGATTAATCAGAATACCATCGGCGACATCTATTTGTATGCGGTCTGTTAACCGACATAAGAGAATCATCTGTTCTTCGAGCTCTTGTGCGGTAGTCGCGTTAACGGTTGGTGTTATTTGCATAGTCTTCGAGTTTTTGTAACCGGCGTTCGTAACGGGGATTGTTTTTAAATTCCGTGTTGAGGAAAGAGCCGATAATCTTTTCTGCCAGTCCGTCGTCTACATATTCCGCCGGTAATGCGAGGGTATTGATGTCATCATCGGCACGTGCTGACTGCGCATGTTTCTCGCTCATACACAAGCCACAGCGAATATTCGGAAATCGATTTGCTGCAATCGAAACGCCCACACCAGACGCGCAACAGACAATTCCATATGCACCTGTCTTATTTTTCATTTCCTGAACAAGTTTGAAGACAAAATCCGGGTAGTCATCATCAGGATCATGAATCATATTGCCGACGTCGACAACCGTGTGTCCCAAATTCTCCAAAAAGGGAATGATTTTCTTTTTTAATTCAAATCCCCGATGATCGGCCGCGATAACAATATCCATAATATCGAGTATAATACAATCATGAAAAAGGCGCTGCAAAACTATATCGAGCAGATCAAAAATAACACAACAACGGACAAGGAGGGTTATGAAAAGGTTATGAAACGGCTGGAAGAAGGAGGGCCGTATTTTAAAAGCGAAGGAACATCCGAACATATTTGTGCTTTTTTTGTCCCTGTCCACAAACCTTCCGGGTCAGTATATCTTGGATATCACAAGAAGGCAGATGACTGGATTCCGCCGGGAGGACATATGGAAGGTAAAGAAACACCTTTAAAAACCGTGAAGCGGGAGATGGAGGAAGAATTACAACACAGTCTTCTTAACGAGAAAATCGAATTCTTTGACACTTCATATAAATTTATCGGGCGCCCCGAGAGTGGTTGTACCGGTCATTATGATCTGTGGCATATTGTGTACATGAAAAACTTGTATAACTTTCCGTTCGACAAACGGGAATATCATGATGCCGGATGGTTTTTCTTTAATGAAGGTATAGAAAAAATCAAGAAAAATCCTGAGTTTGCTGCCATTGTCCGAAAAATCCAGCAACATATGTTGATAGGGTAAGCTGCAAAAATATCGTAATTTCTTACTCCGTGGGAATCCACGCTGAGAAAAGAGTAGGATTCCCAAGTCGCCAAAATTAGGTATTTTCGCAGCTTGAAGCACTATAGCAATATAACAATTTAACAATGTTTGGTAGAATGACTATATGAACAAGAAAATTTTTATCGGTGTGGCCTGGCCCTATGTAAACGGCGATTTGCATATCGGGCATCTCGCTGGTTACTTGTTACCCGCAGACATTTTTGCCCGCTTTCAGCGGTTTATCGGCAATGATGTTTTAATGGTTTCAGGATCGGATTGCTACGGTACTCCCATAACAGTCGAAGCGGACAAACGGGGAATAGGTGCCGAAGAATTGGTGAACGAATATCATCCGAAAGATGTTGCTCTATTTGAAAAATACCGCATCTCATATGATTTGTACACGAAAACAACTACTCCGAATCACACGAAAGTGGTCCAGGATGAGTTTGTGGCCTTGGCAAAAAACGGATATATCTACAAAGATAAAACACAACAGTATTATTCGACGGAAGAGAATAGGTTTTTACCCGACAGGTATGTAGAAGGAACGTGCCCGCATTGTGGTTTCGCGGAGGCCCGTTCGGATCAATGTGATAAATGCAGCCGAGTATTGGAATCTGGTGAATTAAAAAACCCAGTCAGCAAGCTGACCAAAAAATCTGTTTCCATGAAAGAAACCGAAAATTATTTCTTGGATTGGCCGAAGCTACAACCCTTTTTGGAAAAATATATTGTGGAGAAAGGTCCATCGTGGCGACCGTGGGTGTATGAAGAAGCCAAGGGTTGGCTTAAAAAAGGTTTGCAGCCGCGGGCAATTACCCGTGATATGACATGGGGAGTCACAATTCCCGTTGAGCAGTTACCCGAAGAATTGCAAATCGACGATGTCGAAAATAAGCGCATCTATGTTTGGTTTGATGCGGTCACCGGATATTTGTCTGCGTCAAAAGAGTGGGCGCTTAAAAATGACCAGGCAGATTTGTGGAAAGACTGGTGGTATAACAAAGAGGCGGTCCATTACTACTTTATGGGTAAGGATAATCTTGTTTTCCACACGCTGTTTTGGCAAGGACAACTGCATGGTTCTGATGAAAAATTGCATCTTCCCGATGTTCCGGTGATCAATAACTTCTTAAATTTGGAAGGCGAAAAGTTTTCAAAAAGCCGTGGGATAACAATCGATTCTTATTATATAGCGGAAACGTACGGGGTTGATCTGGTGAGATTTTATCTGACGTATATTATGCCGGAGAATTCGGATGCCAATTTCGCATGGGGAGACTTTGTAGATTTTAACAATGGCATTTTAATTGGTAAGTTCGGGAACTTTATAAATCGTGTTCTGAAACTTTCCGAGAATTTGAAGCCCACAGAAGACTTCAAAATCGATCCTAAAATCAAAACGTCTATTGACCACTGTATAAGCAAATCATATGAACATGTGGGTAAATGCGAGTTCAAGCTTTATGCACAGGCAGTGGTTGAGCTTGCGGAAGCGGGGAATAAGTATGTCGCCGAAAACGAACCCTGGAAACTTGCAAAAGACAGTGAAGAGTATGGGGCGATTATTTCAAACGCATTACTCGTGGTGTTTGCACTGCTTCTCGTAACCCGCCCACTCATTCCGGTGTCAAATAGAAAGCTTCATGCGATGCTTGGAATTGATTTTGAGAAATGGGATGAAGATGTTACGGTTGCAGATCTTGTCAAGAAATTAACTGAACTGAAAATTACCGACCCGAAACCGCTGTTTGCAAAAATTGACCCGGAAGTAGTAGATAAAGAACGGGCGAAGATTTCGATAAAGAAGTAGTTATGCTGGTCTAATCACATCAAAAAGTATTTGTTGTTGTTATAATCCTAAAATGGCCAGCTCATCAAAATCTGTAAAATCCGAGACACAGAAAGGTATTTTTTTCCTTGTTCTCTCAGCATTCCTGTACAGCGTTATGCCCGTACTTATCCGATTGCTTGGTAACGGTGGAATAACTCCAATGTCTCAAGTATTTCTAAGGTATATTTTTGCTTTTCTGGCGGCTGCGTTTTATTTCTTTCTTATTGCAAAGGCAAAGCTAACGGTTCAAAAAAAAGATGTGCCCTTGTTGCTCGTTACTACCGTATTTGGGTACGCTTTAACAAATCTTGTTTTTACATACGGAATTTTATTTACGCAAGTAAGTAACGCACTTTTTCTTTTTTACACGTACGCAATTATGGCCCCAATTCTTGGTTTTGTTTTTCTGAAAGATAAAATAAATAAAGCAAATATAGTAGCTTTGATCATTAGTTTTGCTGCCCTACTTCTTCTTTTTTCTCCCAACTCAATACCTACTTGGAAGTTGGGTGGAATGTTCGCAATACTTGCCGCACTTGGTCAAGCGGCCTACTTGATTTTACGAAGGAAACTAGGGAAGTATCCTGCGCCATTTATGATGCTTGCAAATACGTTTGTCGGCGTGGTAGTTCTTGGAGTAATGAGTGCTGTATTCGAAAACAACTTTTATAGTCAAGGTGCGTTTACTGCGATCTCTACTAAAACATGGCTTGCAATAGTTCTATTTGGAATCGATAACTTTATGGCATGGTTTGCGATGACAAAAGGTTTTGAATATTTTAAAGCAGCAACAGGAAGCATTATTCTGTTGTCAGAGCTCGTGTTTGGGATAATATTTGCAATTGTCTTCTTTCAAGAGATTCCAACGTATATGACTGCGCTTGGCGGTGTTCTTATTCTTATATCTTCGGCGCTTGTTATTGTTAAAGGAGAGAATTAATACTGTTCGTTCACGAGTTCTAACTTTTCGTCTTCAATCAGAACATATTGTCCTATTCCGTGTCGGATAATTCCGTGGTTAATGTAGTACTTTTCGGGAACGTGCTCGGCACGGTGCAGATGTCCCATAATTAGTATTTCGTCTTTATCAAGGTTAGCGATTGTCCATTTTTTGGCTTTATGGCTGAAAAGAAACTGATACGGAATAAAGAAGTGACGGCCTAAAACTTTCGAGCCTACGTGTTCCACAAAACCATACAATCTGTTGTACCAGTAATTTACGGCATTTGTCGGGTAGGGAACATCTGGTCCGAGGGGTACAATCAAATCTCCATGCTCTATCCGCAATACGTGTTTGCCAACCCGCATCGAATATTGTTTTTTTTGCTCAACAGAAAAGTAATTGACCCTGCTGTCTGCAAATTTCTGGGCATCGTGATTTCCATATAAATACAGTGTTTTCTTCTCAATCAAGAGTGGGAATAGTTGTTTCCATTGAGAGTTTATAAACATATCGAACGTGGTTGTGTCGGCATCCCAAAAATCACCATTAATAATTACCCGATCAGCGGGATGTATAATCCGTACCAGATAATCGAATGTTCTTTGATCAAACTTGTGGGTAAGATGAGTATCCGAGAAGATAACCGTTTTCATACAATAGCAATTGTAGCACGACGGCTTTTAAACTTCATGAGGCAGACCGAAGGGAAGGCGAGGTATGTTGGTAGGAAACAAAATCGAAAGCACGATAGCTAGAATAATAAACAGTTCCAATATGGTAAGTATCTCTCGTAGCTTTTTGTTGTTTTCCGAGATGATATCGAAACCATAATAAATGATAATAAGCGGCCACCATGACCATAACTCATCCCACGCGGCCCACGGAATGATTCCGAGATTATTCAAAAGAAGAATACATCCGGTAACAATGAGAATGATGGCTCCCGAGTATCCGTGTTCAAATTTTCTGTTGTTCATGTCACTTCCGAAACAAGGCGAATCCGATAATAATCAAAATTACCGGCCATAAACGTCCGATAGGAAACCAGCTCATGATACCGAAATTAACCAGAAGAAAATATAAACCGACACCTATTACAACCAATCCGACCCACCCGCGGGAAAGCGCACGGCGATCATGTTGGTTGATGGACTTGGTGAGCCTTTTTGCTGTATCACTAATCTCTTTTGCATTGCTTTGCATTGTCTCTTGAACATTATTCTCCGATGAAGACTCCAAAGGTATGACAACCCATAAAATAAAGTAGAGCAAAACACCTGAACCGCCGAATAACGTGATCGTAATAAATAAAATTCGTATAAGACTCGCGTCAACGCCGAAATAATCGGCGATACCGGCACACACACCACCGATCATGCGATCCGATTCGGAACGGTATAATCGGTTGGAGGTTTTTGTTGCCTTCTTTTTTACTACCATAAATGGAAGTATACACCACAGCGCCGTACTACGTAAAGTGTGGTGGGGCATGTATAATAGAGAAATGAAGCGATTTGTTCACATTCTTTATCACGTGGGGTTGATCTTTAATCAGAAGACTCCCGTACTTCATAAAGCACACCTGTTTATGGACTATGTGCGCATGGCGGCAAAGAAATTTGTTTTAGTCGATCTACTCAGTTTTAACCCGACTCATGAATACTTTCTCAACTATTTTATGCAGTGCTTTAGTTATGCGCAGTTTGTATCTTTATTTGAAGATATTTTTATTCGCGAAGAGTATTTTTTTCAATCTCATAAACCCAATCCATCGGTCATCGACGGTGGATCGCATATCGGAATGTCAATTCTATACTTCAAATATTTGTATCCGAATGCAGCCATAACAGGGTTTGAACCGGATCCGGATACATTTCAATTGCTTAAAAAGAATATTGAGACAAATAAAATTTCTGGAGTTACATTGGTGAATAAGGGTCTCGCCAACACAAGCGGTACGCGAGGATTTTATTATGACGACAAACTTCCTGGATCGACGATTATGAGTTTATTGAAAGAGCGCCATTATACGGCACAAAAACAGGTAGGAGTCACCACGCTGTCTTCTTTTATTTCGCAAGATGTAAGTCTGCTGAAACTGGATATTGAAGGAATGGAGCTGTTGGTGTTGAAGGAACTTGCAGGACATGACAAATTAAAACATATACAGAATATGATTATTGAGTATCATCATCATATCCCAAAAACAAAAGATGAAGTGTCGAGAATATTGACCCTTATTGAGAATAACGGCTTTTCATATCAGTTGACAACAGCCCTCAAGACTCCCGTTCGCACTGGAATGTATCAGGATATCGGAATTTACGCCTATCGTCGGACTGCATGATTCTGTTAGAATAAATCTATGAAGAAGTGGCATGAATGGATTCTTTTTTTTATTCTTGCGTTCACGGCATGTGCCGTAACACTTTATAAGTTTAATATTGAACCTCGGGGTTTGGCGGTAGATGAGGTGGAGTTTGCGAAAGCAGTCGAGTATCTTTCCCGTGTTCCATATCAACCGTTCACGCCGCTTGCAGACGGTCATCCGACGGTTTATTTTTACATATTGCTCTTGTCGTTCAAGATTTTCGGAATAACAAGCTTTGCCCTCCGGTTACCGAGTGCTCTTTTTGGCATCGGCAGTGTGTTTGTTGCATATTTTATTTTCAGGAAAACATTCTCGAAATCGTATCTCGTATACATACCGCTTGTTTTTTGGATTACGTTTATCTTTGCGACACTCCGGTGGCGTTTCCTGTTTACCCGTTATTCCTTTGAAATGCCGTACCTGCTTTTTTTGGAATTGATGGGAATATGGTGTGTGTTAAAGGCGGGCGAATTAAAATTCGCCCCTACAATCTATTTTGTTTTGATTGGACTATTCTCTGGTCTTGCATATAATTCGTACCAACCGGGAAGAATATTCTTTTTGGTACCGCTCGTGTATCTTTTAATTAACAAAGTTACTTGGAAAAAGATTGCCTTGTATCTTGGAATCTTTGTTTTGACTATTCTGCCGATGACGGTGTATTTGTTTCAGCATCCGGCAGACGATATCCGGATTGGGCAACAGTCGTATCTTATGGATAAGCGGGTGTCTTTAGATAAAAAAGTAACAAATTTTACATCCAATATTGTTTCGACAATTCTAATGTTTTCGGTAAAAGGTGACTTGAATGGACGGCATAATTATCCGGGCAAAGCAGCACTTAATCCGATACTTTCAGTTTTGTTTATCGGAGGTCTCATTCTGGCGTTATTGAGAATAAAAGATAGGAACGTTATGTTGTTTCTTGTATATTTCGTTGTTGCATTAGTACCGACGCTTCTGACAAGTCCCGGGGAAAATCCCCATATGTTACGAACGTATACAGTGATTCCGTCAGTAGTGTTTTTCATCGGTCTGTGTATAGATATTGTCATTAGAAGCAAGTTTGCATCCCGGTTCACGTGGTTTGCATTTGTTATTATTGTCTGTTGTCTTTTGTCTGCGGTATACGATATTCGTACGTACTTTTACTATGAACCGTCGGTAAATAATCATGCGTTTCCGATGAACGGACCGCTCACGGGAATCCTGAAAAGTGAGAAAAGCTTGCAGTAGTGCTATAATACATAACATGAGTAAACGTAAGATCACGGTTTGTATTCTTTTCGGAGGAAGAAGCGGTGAGCATGAAGTTTCTCTTTTGTCTGCGCAGTCAATCCATAAAGCACTCGATAAAAACAAATACAATGTCCGATTAGTCGGGATAGACAAAAAAGGTAAGTGGCTGTTAGGCAAAGCTTCAACCTATCTTCTCAATTCCAAAGACCCGTCCGCAATCAAGTTGAACACCCAAACTCTGGTAAAAACTACACCTGAGGAAGTACGGGGTGTAGACGTTTTTTTCCCGATTACTCATGGAACCTATGGAGAAGACGGATGCTTGCAAGGAATGTTGGAGTTGACGAACATCGCGTATGTCGGTGCGGGAGTTTTAGGTTCTGCGGTTGGAATGGACAAAGACGTTATGAAACGATTATTGCAAGCAGCGAAAATTCCCATTGCTCCGTTTATTGCACTTAAGAGGCATGAAGCGACAAATGCCGCTCTTGCGGCTGCGGTCAAGAAATTGCATCTGCCTCTGTTTGTAAAACCGGCAAATCTCGGATCGTCTGTCGGTGTGACAAAAGCTCACAGTATTGTGGAACTTAAGGAAGCAGTGGATACCGCGTTTCAATATGATACAAAAATTCTTTTGGAACAGGCAGTTGTCGGTCGTGAAGTGGAATGTTCGGTGCTGGGCAATGATAAGCCAATCGCGTCCGTACCGGGAGAAGTAAAGCCGCAGCACGAATTTTATGACTATGAAGCAAAATACATAGATGAGCACGGTGCTCTCCTGGAAATTCCGGCCAAACTCGATAAACGAACTACGAAAAAAGTCCAGGATCTTGCAGTGAAAGTATTTCAGGTGCTTGAATGCTCGGGTATGGCTCGGGTGGATTTCTTTGTGAAAAAAAACGGCAAAGTTCTTGTAAACGAAATAAATACACTGCCCGGTTTTACGAGTATCAGTATGTATCCGAAATTATGGGGAAAAAGCGGATTGACCTATACCAAGCTTTTGGACAAACTCATTGAGTTTGCTCAGGAGAAAAAAGAACAGAGGGACAAACTGAAGCGGGATTATTCCGCATAAATCTTCTAATTACTTGCACATAATATGCTGTTACGAGTACGATAGAGAGTATGGATGATACAGAACTTAGCAACAAGCATGACTTAACTCTTCCCATAGTGTATGACGATAAACCGTATCGCGTTGGGTTTTTTCGTTATTTAACAGGACAGAATATTAAGGGGATACCTTCACTAATAAAAGCGTTGACAGACAAAACTAAATTCGCTGTTGCTCACGGAGAACCGTATGTATACATGCAATCCCCAAATTACCCAAGCCAACGGTTTTCCTTATCTCCCGCTGCTATTTCGAGGGCAAAAGAAATGATTGCCCAGCTTGGGCGAGAACTCACATGTGTAGAAGTTGCTCGATTGTGTGTGGAAGACACATCCAATACTGTACAATCACAGTTTTCTCCAGACGCATGTAATGCGGCGAATGTCTCATTTTATGCTTCTGAGCAGTATGACAAACACTACTGGGTTGTGCTTTTTAATAACCCAATAATAAATATTGCACTAGGGAAATTCTTTTTCCAGATTCTACCTCAAAATCGAAAACTGCGACTCGGTGAATGGGGAGCCGGGAATACGGGTGAAAAATGGCAATCACTCCTGCGGCAACTAACTTCGGGGGGCACTGTTACTTTAATGGATTTTAAAGATAGACAAACAAATCCTCCAGGAGTTCCTGAGGGTTGGGGTGCGGCGAGAGAAAAACAAAATCTGCTTGAGCCTTTACCGAATCTACCGGAAGACAAAAAATTTGATGCTATTGTCTGCAGCTACACATTTGATTCGATTTGGGCTCCGGGAGACATGCGGTTAGTGTATAAGAAAGGGCAGTGGTACCAAGTGCTCACGCGACTACGTATACCAGACAATCATCCAAGGAAAGAAGAATTATTGGCAGCATTGAAAGCAGGGGCTCCGCTTTCAAACCCAACCTCTAAAGATTATGCCTGGATCAACGTGGAAGAACTAATTGTGCCAGTCGACATAAACAAGATTCCATACGGATCAATTATTGACAAGCGCGGAAGAGCAGCTGCCGAGCGTATGCATCCTGAAGATGAAGCTGCAGTAAATGTGCCCGGCGGCTTAATAGCAAAAGTAGTTGAAGCTTTTGACAAACAATTAACGCGTGACGGAGTATGTGTTATCGGTGACGTAGTGAGTGGAGAGCCGGGGTTTCAATCAAGTGCAGTTAACGAAACAAACCATGGGGCGTTATACAAAGTTGAAGATTACTATCTCGCTGCCAAGATTCTGAGAGAAGTTTATGCCTTTGATGCATCAGTTAACTCTGTACACGAGATGGTAGGAAAGTATGCGGGAGCAACATTGTTTGATAAACCATCAGGAAAAATAGATTCTGACATTTTAACGAGCCAACGATATAAAGACCAGTGTTTTCTCATTGTTCGTAGAAAATAGATAATCATTCTTCCCGTTCTTCGGGCTGAGGGTAAGGGAGATTAAGTTTTGCATATATTTCTTCTTCTGTGTTTCCGGCAACTAGTTTTTTGCCTTTATATAAACCATACTCGTTCAATTTAAATCCCATTTTCTGGGCAATTTTACGTACCTTAATATTATGTTCCTTGCTTCCGGTAAAATATTGTAATGCCGCTCCGAAAGATTCTTCGGGAACAATCCGAAGGTCCATATCGAACCCGTATTTTGTCGCAACAGACGCCTTTGTTTCTCCGACTCCCCATACGGTTGCTACCATCGGAAGGTGAGTGAAGTAATCCATAACTTTTTTTACATCCGTAACTACGGCCAGAAAATCCACATCTCCGATTGTGGTTTTTTTCCGTCTGACCGAACCGGCGACAGTCACTTTATTAACTTCAGGGAATTTCTGTAGTGCATGCAGTACTTCATCCACATGGGGCACGATCTCGTTCAGCGGAATCCGTCCTTTGTCTGTTTGAGCAATGCCGAGGGCGGTCGCAATGTTTTGTTCAGATTTTTCGCCAAAGTTTGGCAGTTTTGAAATCGTGTGCGCCAAGATTTCCTTTTTCAGATCTTCAATATTTTTTACTCCCAAACTATTATAAAGGGCTTTGATTTTTTTGGGACCGAGACCGGCAATCTTTCCCAGGTTTTCCAAATCTACCGGAGTGGCCCGTTTTAACTCTTCGTATGATTCGATTTTGCCCGTTTGCATATATTCGACAATTTTGTTGGCAATGTTTATGCCGACACCGGGAATTTCTTCCAACCCCTTCAATCCGGATTTTTTATAAATATCACCAACGTCTTCTGCCAATGTCTCAAGAGTTTGGGATACTCGGCGGAATGCAACGGGTTTAAAGGGGACATCCATCATATCCAGATAATCGGCCATATTGTTGAAAATTAAAGCAAGATCTTGATTCAACATATCAATATTTTACTGTATTAGTGTAAAACACGTGCACCTAACGGTTCAGAAGGCATAAGCCCTTGTTGGATGTGTAAAAGCACTCGCGAAGGACGGATGGGTATGGTACTGAAAAGATATACGGAGTCTGCGGCTCCCGGAGCTGGTTGGCTAAAGACCAGTATCCCAACGGGGTGTAGGTTGTGTGCTAATTCTGTACAGATACTTTGAAAGTACGCCTCGTCCGGTAAAAGTCCCGGGATGGAATACCGCAGAAGTTCTCTTGTGAGTACATGAGTGGGAAGCGATGCGGCAAATGCCTGGTTCTTATAGTAGTGAACTGACTTATTAGTTTTATGTTGTCGTTCTATAAGCAGGGGAATTTGTGATCCTGCATAAAACGCGGCAATAAATGCGACCGGTTCAAACGGTTCTCCCAGTTAACCTTTCAGAAGCCAGTTGGCATATGTCCTTTCTTTCTTTCCATAAATAATATCCCACGTATATTGATGTGCTAATCGTTGCATTTCTTCAACAGGGACAGGTCGCCCGCATCTATCTACCATGCCGATAGTATATCACCAATAGGCTGCTCTGACAATGAAAGTAGGGTGGACAAGCTAAAAAATAGTTTAAACCAAATTGAAAAGTATATTTGGAGATGGTATAACACTTTGAATTATAATAATTCAAATAGTTAATTTTCCTTAATGTAGCCTGCCCTAACAACAAAACTTTTCAAAGTGTCATTAGCCTCTTTAAAATATTTATTTTTATAAATTTGAAGGTGTTCTGGATTATTTGCGACTTCAGTTTTCCACCATTCAATCTTTTTTTGTAGGAAGCTGTCTTTAATGTCTATCTTTTTTGATACTTTTACGAGTTCTGTTAATGGTGCATATACCTCTAAATTAGATGAGCTGTTAAAGGCAAAGCTATTTACAATTTCATCAAAAGACGCATTTTCTTTGTAATAAAGTAGTTCCCAATATAGTTGAAAAGCCCGTGGATGTTTATTCAAATTATTGATAGCTGCTTTTCTTATCGCGGTTAATAAGTTTATGTCTTTTGAATTTCCTGACCAACTTTGATATAAAACGTAAAAGAAATTTTCTTCATTAACATATATGTCTTGATTCCCCGAAAAATACCTTGAATCAGCTTCTTCAAAAACGTAACAAATTTCTTTATCAATGCCTCCCAACTTTTTTAAATCTTCATATAATAATGAAAGTCTAAAATGTGTACCATCTCCACCCCCTATTTCGTTATTGATTAGTGAATTCAAAAATATATATTTTCCTCCCGTCAAAATTTTATCTGATTTTAAAAACTTTTTTATTAAATCTAAAGACTTTCTTAAATATTCATCCATTAGTTGCTTCGTTAAATTGCTTTCTTTTATAGCTAAAATGTTGAATAAAAATTCATATATGGCAGAATTATACATAGTATCATGGAGACCAAAGATTTGAATAGGAATTGGTTTTGAACCTTTAATTTTTGCAAATCTTTCATATAGCTCTACCGCTGCTTCAAAATTAGTATAAATAATATTTCCACTTAACACCCTTAGAAATTTTGCATATTCAATTAATTCTTCGTTAGATAATTTTGAAAGATAATCTTCGTTTAAATGTCGTATGTGTTTTTTATAAATTTCATAATTGATTCTATGTGGCGATTCTGGTTCAGCGGCAATGTAACCTAAATAATCTTGTAAATTGTCTGGGTCAGACAGAGAATCTAATTTCCAGAGTGGACTTTTATCGTAGCCATGCTGTTCTTTTACAAAACTTAAATAATTATTGGCAATAAAACCTATTAAAGTTATTGCTTCTCGCTTTTCTTTTGGTGTTTCAAATTTATGAGAAGTTACTTCTGTTATCCAATCGTGAATTGTTCTTTTATTTTCTTTAAAAGAATCTCTTTCTAAATATCTACTTACACTATCTTGGTCATCTAATTGAAGGTTAATAACCCTTAATGTTTTAACAAAAAAGTCTATTAAATATGGATATTGAACCCTAACGTAAGAAGCAATTAAAATATCGGCAAATCTGATATAGTTTTTCACTTTTATTCCATCTTTATTTATGAAACTTAAATAAAAAGAATTTACTTCTTGTATACATCTTTGTATAACGCGTGGAGTTTCATAGCTTAATTTCCCGAGTATATAGCCCATCGCATCTTCTTCACGAATATCTCTGTTGTCTGGGTCAAATAATAAATTTATTTCATAACTCTCAATTTTATGATTCGTCTTTATTGAATATGACTCCATTATCGGCTTTATTAGGCTAATAACGTTTTTTTTCCTATCTTTGTAAGAAACAGGAGGGAGATAAAGATTTCTTGTAATATTTTTCGGGTCATCAAATAAGAAATTTTCTATATGTTTTGCTATCTCTTTGTTGTTGTCAGTATGCTTTTCTAAAATAGTTTCTAAATCTGTTTTTGAAATGCATAACAAAAACACTATCTTTACTGGCAAGCCTGTTCTTCCTTCAGACTTAAAACGCTCAATAGTTTCAATAAGTTTATATATCTCGTCTAACCTCGCCCTCTCTATTTCATCAACCATAATTAGCCATAATTTCTCCTTAAACTCTGGAACATTACCAAATAGTTGTGCAATGTTGGAAGTTACGTATTTACTTTTGATATCTATAAATTGATCATTATATTTGCTTTTTGTTTTAGTTAACCCTTTATTCATCTTTGTTAAGAATGAAAAAAATTCTGAAAAAACCCCATAACCACTTTCCCTGAGTAGCGAGCTCAAAAAGAAAGATCCATCTATGATGTTTATTTTAGGATACCTTTCTTGCAGAGATTCAAGCCATCTCTCAGAAAATAATAACGAAAAATCTTTAGCTTCATTCGTTTCAGTCAACGATATATAGGTATACAGCATGTCTTTTCTTTCTATGTTCTCAACAACCATTCTTGCAAAGGACGATTTTCCATAACCCATATCACCATACAACGCTGCTACCGTTACAAATTCACTTGTATCTTTAAGATTGTTTGCGATATTTCTGGCTGGGATATTAAAATTAAAATCATCGTCTTTACTACCTACTGAACCCGCAGCAAATCTAAGCGAAGTAGATAAATCTCTAGTTTTTAGAGTTAAGAAATACAGCAATCCTAATCCAAGGATAACAATTCTGATAAGTAAACTGTCAGGATTATTATTGAATATCCAATAAACTATTTTTAATAGATTATTATTGCCGTTTAGTGGAAATTTTTCTATAAGAGTTATGCCGAGATTACGGTAACAAAATGTATTATATGTCAGACATATAGCAGATAACACGTATTTATTAATAATAAACGAGACAAGGGGAGAAGAAATTAAAGCAAAAAAGTAATAGAATATCCAAGAATGCTGGTTGTTTATTTTTTCTTTAGATAGGTTTGCCTTGAAAGCAAAAACAAAATTTATTACTACACTATATATCAAAGTAACAACAATCAGGAGAGACCAAAAAGCTATCGATCTTACCTTTGTTAAAAACAAAATTTGATTTTCCGCAATCAAAAAGCAAAATCCTGCGATAAATATCGTAAGTGTTAACCAGAAGTAGCTAGCCCAATTCAAGCTTATAATTCTTTTTATAAATAAGATAACTATTCCCTTCAATTTAGTCATACAATATAGTAACGCTCAAGTTACTACCATATTATATATCTTTTAGTAGTTATTTTCTATGAGGTAGCTGGATAGAACGCGTTTATTGATACATTTAGACCATTAGTATTTTTGACTTCCGGTGTGTGTTTCCTCGATTCAGCAATCTATACAGAGCATTATTATTTAAATAATCCCCTAAGCCATCCCCAGAACCCTTTACTCGGTACTTTTGTAGGTGTCGCCTGCACACCAAGAACTTTTATTGTCACTTTGGGTTTACGGGTAACTTTTGGTTTTGGAGTACTAGTGGGAGTAACTGATGGCGTGAGGGTTGGGGTTAACGTAATTGTTGGTTCTGGCGTAGGCGTTTGTGTCGGAACTGGTGTCCATGTTGGCAGTGGAACGGGTGTGCTTGTTGGTGGAACATATACTGTTCTCTGTTGCGGAATTTGTTGTATAGCTCCTTCACCACTGCACTCCGGATAATATGGTGCGCACGTGGAGGACAACGACGAGCCATCACAACACCCACATCCACACACACCGCCATGATGACTACAGCATCCGGATCGGGCGAAAACCGAACGAGGAATCGAAACAAGAATGAGTGCGAAAAGTAGTGCTACCAAAAGCTTTTTCACAATTAGTGAGGATTATATACCTCATATTTGAACAAAGTATGTGATCAGGTGTACATGGGGAAAATTAGGACAGGTCTCCGGCGTCATGCCGAAGACCTGTCTGGTCGGTGTTTAGGTAACGCGTGCGCTCTCAAGATTCTGATCGTCCGTGAAGACAATCTCACCGCCACCCATTCCTTCGGGTGGCCAGGTGTGGAAGTACAGCATCCCGTCATCGGGACGCACTGCCTCCACTTTCAAGAGATCATACACGTCGCCTTCGAACAACACAACCATGCCGCCGCCCTCGCGCCATGCGACCTTTCCCTTATAGACAGTCGTGTCAGACGGCGACATGCCGCTGAGCTCAACTTCGTCAGGGATTACAGTTCCTGACTCCATAAGGATTAAGCCCTTCCTGCCACTGGGCAGCGTAACGAAACGGACTTGCAAAACCAGCTCAAGGCCCGCATTGCGGCCTGGCCGACCCTGCAAAATCCACCGCAAGACACTGTCTTGCGGCACCAACCGTCGGTTTCCTGAGCGATACATGTTAGTTGCCTCCGTAAAAAAGTTATCCGACTTCATATTATAGCACCGCGGAGCTCCACATTCAACTTATAGCATTGGCAATGGGGATATTAAGCGTTTGTTTCTGAAGGCAAAACCTGAATTTGTTTTGAGATATGTTTCAAAATCCAACGCTTTCTTTTTGGAGACAAAAGCCGCGTAAAAAGCCAGTTTCAATGGCCGACAGTTTTTGGTTTGTGTAACCAACCCATTCATATGAGCGCTTACCCGATATTGTAGGCAAGATGAAAAACCAATGTAATATCTGCCTGTAGAGAGTCTAAGGATATATGTATAAAACACAAACAAAGAATACAGAGAGAAAGGAAAAAAGACTACGGTTTATATACATCAATACGGTGCCACTTCGCCCTACGGGCTACGTTGGGCACACCCCTTCTGTCATGGTTCCAAACTAAGATAGAAGGATAAGTGCCGTGCACCTACCGTAGTCCCGGCTATGCCGCGGACGAAGGGGTGGAGATGCCCGGAGTTGAACCGGGGTGCAAAAGTTTGTCCTTATCGGTTTTGTAGCAAAGTTTAGTCCCGCCTTTCGGCGAGGCAAGCGAGATCATTTATTTCTCGGTCGACGTCGGTAGATCTCATTCCCCGTCAACCAAAGCCGAAAGTTTTCGCCAGTCACTACTTATCGGCGTCCATAGTGGTGACGCCCCGCTAAGCGGGGAAATGAAGCTTACGCAGCGTAAGCGAACTGATAAGAAGCAAAAGCTCCTTGATCAGCTGCACTTAGATACTCAGCCTCATCGCGTGAGAGTTTTTCTGCACGTATTTTGCTATTTAACGGATAGATCCGACCTGCAACCAATAAGGCCACGACTCTTGTCGATGCCCGTCATCCCCAATTAAAAGAAAATTCGAAATACGAAGTACGAAATCCGAAACTTCTTTTGGAACTTAAAGCTTCGAGTTTGTTTCGAGATTCGATATTCGAATTTCGTATTTACTTTTTCAAATATTCTTTCGCTGCCTGTTTCTCGTGACGTTTGATGTCACGATTCTTTTCGACGGACTTAACTTCGTAGGCCTTTTTGCCTTTTGAAAGAGCGATCTCAAGCTTCAGAAAACTGTTCTTAGTATAACATTTTAGGGGTATGATGGTCAAACCCGGATGTTCTTTGATTTTGCTTTGGAGACGCACCATTTCATGTTTTTTGAGCAGTATTTTTCGGGTTCGTTTCGGATCATAATCGTCGAGGTGAGCAAATTTGTACTGCGGAATTTCGGCATTGATCCAGTACAATTCTTTATTCATGAATTTTATGAAGCTTCCCTGGAAAACAAGGCGATTGTCCCGGATAGCCTTCACCTCCGGTCCAGTCAATTTGACGCCGGCTTCATATGTTTCCACAATAGTGAATTCCCTGTATCCTTCTTTATTGATAAGTTCCATAGAAGTATTGTAACACGCGTCTTCACTATCACATATTTTTGTACTACAAAGTACATTAACTTAATAAAGAGAATGGTGTTTGTTGCGAAAGATCCTCAGAGCATATAGAATAACCCCTATGACTACTAAAGGTACGGCAATTGCGGCAATCGGGAATGTGTATGTGGAAACCAACTACCTCGGGCTTGTTACGGACGACTCATTAATGCTCAAACCGGGTAAAGAATACCGAGCAAGCTCGTGGGAAGTGCGACCGGGCGGATCGGTTGTAAACTTTGCGGTTCAAACAAAACGTCTTGGGGGAACGGTCGGACTCATCGGAAAAGTCGGCGATGACGGACCGGGACACCAACTATTTACGTTGCTCAAAGAATACGGTATTGCCGCGGACCTCGTGAAGTTGGACAAGAACCCGGCAGTTCAGACAAGCGTTGACACGGGAGTAATACTAAAAGGCGGAGAGAATATTCAACTCGTTGCAGGCAACGCCAATCAAACGTTATCCGTCAAAGACATTAATCTTCAAAATCCGTTTTTTGATACGGTGGGCGCTGTGTATTTAGGCGGATTTCTTAAGCAAACAAATCTATTTAAGGACTATCCAATGTTGCTTGGTACTTTAGCAAAACGCGGGATGCGAATTTTCCTCGATCACGGACGAATTCCTGTCGATGCAACCAAAGATCAATTTCAGTCACTTGCCGACTCTATGCAATATGTAGAGGGATATTTTCCAAATCTCGAAGAGCTTTTAGGTCTTACCAAACAAAATGATCTAACAAAAGCATTAGAAATAGCTTTACGTATGGGTCCGAAAATAGTTGTTGTCAAGTTAGGTAAAGGCGGATGCAGGATTAAAAATGCTCACACAGACATCACGGTACCCGGCCATGTTGTAACTGCAGTCAGTACCGTCGGGGCAGGGGACGCTTTTAATGCAGGATTTCTTTCACAATACCTTACAGGTGTTCCACTCAAAGAATCAGGGGAGTTTGCCAATGCGACGGCGGCATTGAGAGTCAGTACGAATGTGAATCCGACAACCGAACAAGTACTTCAATTTCTCGGTAAGTAAACAAACACAGAGCTTTATTTGTATTGCTTTTTGATAAATACTATAATTCTTGTATGAAAAAACTATTTTTGTTTCTTTTAACCCTTATGTTGTTATTTCCCCACGTTGTTTCTGCCCAGACATTTGATAACGGCAAAAACATTGTATTGTCCAAAGATACCATTGTTAACGAAAACTATTTTGCTGCAGGAAGCGCGGTAACTGTTCTAGGAACCGTAAACGGCGATACATATGTGGCAGGTGGGACTGTGACGATTGACGGAACGCTGAACGGAGACCTGTTTGTTGCAGCAGGAACCGTGAATGTTGACGGAACTGTTACCGGAAGCGTGCGGAGCGCTGGTGGACAAATAACCGTTTCCGGAACAGTTGACGGAAACATTACCGCCTTCGGTGGAAACGTCACACTTGTCAAAACGGCAGCTATCGGGAAAAGCGTTGTGATTGCCGGAGGGCAAATACACGTTATGGCTCCGGTTACACTGGGTGCGGTGTTGGTTGGTGGGCAAGTGACGGTAAGTGAAAAAATCGGAGGAAATCTACTTGCTGCGACAGGAACGCTTGTGCTTACACCTAATGCCAGCATAGATGGTAACGCTACATATTACAGCGAGACCAAAGCAACCATGCAACCGGGCGCAACTGTCTCCGGTATGATTAATTTCCATAAGCAGACATACACACAAGACATGAAGGTAAGGGCAGAAGTAGCCCAAAACGCATCGCGTAGTGCCGGAATTGCTTTCAAGGTTTTCAGCTTCCTCGCAGCTTGTATTGTCGGGTGGTTGTTAATGTATCTGGCTCCCAAGTTCATGAAGAAGACCACGGACTATATGGACAAACAGCTCATGATGTCTGCGGGAATCGGATTTATAACCCTTATACTCATGCCGGTACTTATGGTGATGCTGTTCATAACGTTACTCGGTATGCCGATTGCCTTCTTCTTGATGTTTGCTCTTGTAACTCTGTTGTACATTTCCCATATCTTTGTCGGCTTGTATGTCGGGGAAAAGGTTTTCAGAATGCTTAAGGTTAAGCAGTCCCCATACTTAGCTCTATTTGTCGGGCTCGCAGTACTGGCGCTTGCTACTTCGATTCCGTTCATCGGAGGGCTGGTGTGTCTCCTTGCCACCGTCATCGGAGTAGGAGCTGTTATTGAGACCAAAAAAGCCTATTTCACTCTTTTGAAAACAAAAGAACTGATCTAGTTAGCTGGAAGATTATTGGTTCAGAGTATCTGGGATGCCCTTTGTCGGGCAGGGAGCAAAATCACAGCTTGGCGGTACGCGGCCAACCGCACTGCCGTCGGGACAGAGCTGTGCGTCCAGTGTACACGCAATTTCTTTGGGACCTGTAGGAACCTGCATTTTCATGACAACCAATCCGAGTACTATCAGCACGCCGAGTACGGCAATCACAACCCATCCGACAAGTGCTTGTTGTTTCATAGGATAATGATACCGAAAATAAATCATTTTGTATAATCTTCGCATGAACTATCTGTATGCAGTAATTCTCGGAGTAGTTGAAGGCCTTACCGAATTTTTACCCATATCGTCCACTGCGCATCTCATTATCGCAACAAAAATTCTCGGTCTTCCGCAAAGCGAATATTGGAAGTTCTTTGAGATTTTTATTCAGGCCGGTGCGATTCTTGCAGTCGCCCTCGCATTTACCAAAACATTGACGGATAAAAAGATGCTTATAAACCTCGGGTTCAGTTTTGTTCCTACGGCTATTGTCGGATTTGTTTTGTACAAAGTGATTAAGGGTTATTTTCTTGGCAATATGGTTCTTTTAAGTTTAGCTCTTATTCTGTTCGGAGTCGTATTTCTACTGCTCGAGCGAAAAATACAAAAAGGGGAAATAAAATTGCACAGAAAAAACAAGGATATGAATTTTGTTGATGCGACGATCCTCGGTTTATGCCAGGCGCTTGCCGTTATTCCGGGGGTTTCACGGGCGGGAATTGTTATGGTTGGGGGAATGTTACGGGGGTTTGAGCGGGTTGAAATAGCCCTGTTTTCCTTTATGCTCGCAGTTCCCACTATTCTTTCCGCAGCAGCTTTTGATGCTCTAAAAACAGACCGGTCGGTTATAACACAGAATCTTTCGGTAAGCATAGTTGGATTTGTTTCCGCGTTTATTTCCGCGTACTTTGTTGTCCGGTGGCTTATTGGTTTTCTTCAGCGGAAAGACTTAACCGGGTTCGCCTGGTACCGTATTGCTGTCGGAATACTTGTATTACTATTTTTCTCGCGCGTTTAACACTATGCCGGAACTACCGGAAGTTGAAACAATCCGTGGGCAACTGGCCCAGTATATTGTCGGGAAAACCATTCAGTCCATTAATGTTCTCGATTCACTTTTAGGTGAATATTTAACGGTAGAAAAAGTCTTAATGTCCAAAAGTCTGAAAGTCAACGGTGTTGAGCGGAGGGCGAAAGTTCTGCTTATTAAGTTGAGTAACGGACAATATTTAGCAATTCATCTTAAAATGACAGGGCGGGTTATTTATCGGGATGAGCAGGTGACAAGTAAATCTCTGAAAATATCGGACTTTGATTTACAGGAACTTCCCAATAAGTTTACCCGAGCAGTTATTATGTTTACGGATGGGAGCAGGATATATTTTCAGGACGAACGGAAATTCGGGTGGATCAAATTACTAACAGAAAAACAATTGGAAACGGACCTTTTAAAAGATCCGCTCGGTCCCGAGCCCCTTACTCCTCAATTTACGCAAGATTACTTTTCTCGAATGTTAAGTGCTAACAAACAACAGATAAAAGTAATTCTTATGGATCAGGCAAAGATCGGGGGGATCGGAAATATATATGCGAACGAAGCATTATATATTGCCAAGATTCATCCTCAACGAAAGGCGAATACGTTAACTCCCGATGAGTCTCAAAAATTATTCGATGCTATCTTAAAAGTACTCAAGAAGGGTTTGGAAACGCACGGAGCATCTGAGGACAATTACCGGGATGCGCTCGGGCAAAAAGGGTCGTATCACCTTCATTTTCTGGTATACAAACAAAACGGGAAGCCGTGCAAAAACTGCGGGACTAAAATTTTGAGAATAGCAATCGGGGGCAGAGGGACATTTCTTTGTCCGACCTGCCAGAACTAGTGCCGAGGGTGTGAATCGAACACACATCTGGGGTTTTTCAGACCTCCGCCGTGACCACCTTGGCTACCTCGGCATTACCAAAACAGATTCTATTTTATCATAAGACACTGTTGTTTTGTTATACTGTATTTCCATGTCCGCACACTCCCACAAAATTCCCGGAAGAAACCGTGTGTTAGATGGGTTGCGGGGGTATGCCGCTCTTATGGTTGCCGTGGGGCATTCCTTTATAACGATCAAAAATTCCTCGCTTGTTGATGAGTTTATTTATACGCTCGTTAACGGTGGGGTAGCGGTGAGTATTTTTTTCCTTCTCAGCGGATTTGTTTTAGGAGAGTCACTTGCAAGAGATACAACCGCATCCTTTTTTCTCAAAAGCATAAAGTTTTATATCAAACGCCTGTTTCGTATTTACCCCGTGTTCTTATTGCAGATACTATTGTTGTCCTTATTTCTCATCAAATGGCCGTATCAGCATTTCCCCGCAGCATCTGCGTGGTCAGAGTATTGGTTTAACTTCCCGATAACTTTTAAAGAGGTGCTGTCCAATCTGATTTTTAGAAGCACATCTCTCGGAGGAGTAACGTGGACGTTGAAAGCTGAAATTATCGGATCCTTTTTTCTTCCGTTATTTTACATAATCAGTTCCCGGACACATAAATATGTCGATCTGTGCATTATCGCCCTGTTAATACTTTTGAGTCCGATATTTCATGTTTCCCGGGAGGTCTCGTTTTTATATGTGTTTTATGCGGGTCTTACCCTTCCGAAGTGGAAAGGTCAATTTGAAAATATACGACTTAAAGGGATATGGCTTGCCCTTGCCACCTTCGGTTTATTTGCAACGGCAATCACTATCTCATCACTTTCTATAGATGTAGATTTTCCTTTTGTCCGCCATATTCCTCTGGTTTTATTTTTGGGGTTACTCGTATATAAGCCGGCTGCGTATGTATCGGATGTTTTGCTTTCGAAGGCATTCCAATTCCTGGGAAGAATTTCATACAGTTTTTATCTTTTTCATTTCCTGGTGCTGTATATAACCATCCGGTTGCTTTTCAATGTGGTGGATAATAATTTCCTGCAACATTACTTTTTTCATTTTGAACTGCTGATTGCGCTCGGAACCATTGCGCTTGCGGCAGGCGTATCATATTTTTCGTATCGGTTTGTAGAGCAACCATTCATTGCTCTTGGACGAAAAGTCGTCGGCAGACTATAATGGAAATGTGTCAGAAGATAAATACATCCGGAAAGTCCAGACATCCGTAACCAACTTCATCCATTGCGGAGATGAATACTTGTTTGTGCAACGCAGCCCGGACAAGCGGGTAGATGCAAACAGGTTAAACGGCGTTGGCGGACGAGTTGATCCGGGCGAGAACCATCTGGATGCTTTAATTCGCGAAACAAGAGAAGAAACGGGGTTTGTTATAGACAAAGCAAACATCCAGCTGTCTGGTTTTTTCAGATTGGAAGGCGGGTATGCGGAAGACTGGTTAATGTGCTTCTTCCGCACGGAAGTTGTTACGAAAAATATTCCCATGGAACACATGGAGACCAAAGACGGCAAGCTTTTTTGGTTACACAAAGATGAGGTTCTTAACAGCGGTTTCGAGTTAGTAGACGATCTTAATTATTGCTTCAAAGATATTGTTGAAGGGAAGAATATCTTTTTCGGGAATGGCCTGGTTAACGAAACCGAGAAAATACAAAAGGTTTCTATCTCCCGCCTTCCGCGCTGAGCGCGGTTAAGTCACGCTGAGCGTGACAACCTCTTCGCTAAGTATCTTCCCGTTCTCACTCAAACATGATACAATACCTTTCATATCGCGGGATTAGTACAGCGGTAGACGTCCCGCCAGGGCGGGAAGAAGCGGTTCGCCATGTATACGACATACGTTATACAAAACACTATTTCAGGCAGATTTTATATCGGTTCAACGAATGATATAGATCGAAGACTTAGTGAACATAATCGCGGACACACCCCTTCTACGCGACAAAAAGGGAAATGGGTGCTGGTTTATCAAGAGTTGTACACAACAAATAAAGAGGCGCGAGGTAGGGAATATGTGATAAAATCCTATAAAGGTGGAAACGCCTTTAAGAAGTTAATTACCGCGGGATTAGTACAGCGGTAGTACGCTGCCTTGCCAAGGCAGAGAAGCGGGTCCGACTCCCGTATCCCGCTCCATATGGTAATAAAACGAAAAAACTTCAAATTTAGCCTTGAAAACCTGGTACGAGCCAGTTTTTTTGTTTTTAGGGGTTAGCCTGGAAAAAATTTGACTGGTAACCGCATTCGGACCTGTTTTAGGCACCCTTAAGGGAGTACTGTCTTTTTTATTTGATTTGAGTTAAACTAAGATTACATGTCGACAAACTCAGAATTTCGCTCTTATCCCTTCATTCTAAAATCACTTGAAGATCTTGGTTGGAATGTCCGTAGCCCTCTTAAGCATCATGATGGTCAGGTATTTACCCAAAATGAATCTTTACATGATCCAATTCTCAAACCGCTTCTGGAAGGTGGTAAACCTGAAAATCTAGTCAAGGTTGCAGAGAATATCTATTGGGCTATAGAGGCTAAAGCAGAACATAGAGATTTGCAGAAAGCAATTCAAGAAGCTCAAATAGATTACGCCGCAAAAATAAACACCAGTAAAAAAATTAAATGTTTATTTGCCACTGGAGTTGCTGGTCACGAAAACAACACATTCTTGGTTGAAACATATTTTTTTGATGGAATATCTTGGAAACGAGTACAAATAAACAGTGTTGACACAACTGGTTTTATAAGCCAAGAGCAAGCACGTAAAATTGTTGATTTAAATGATCCAAATCTTCAAGATCAGGAAATACCTGAAGAGTTATTTATCGAAAAGGCCAATGGAATTAACCAAATCCTTCATGATGGCGCAATTAATAAAAGAAATAGGGCTCGAGTAATAGCTTCTCTTTTGCTGGCATTAGCAAATGACGAATATCTACCTATCAGTGATGACCCCACAACTTTGATTGCAGATATAAATTCTAGGGTAAGATCTTTACTTAACAAATATGGAAAAGAAAATTTTGCTCAGGAGGTAGCCATAAGCTTACCAACATCTAGAGATAACCATAGGAAAAATCGTAGAGCCCTGGTTGATTGTATTCAAGAATTAAGAAGTATAAACATAAAATCAGCAATTAATAGTGGATCTGATTTGTTAGGGCAATTTTATGAAATATTTTTAAAATATGCGAACGATGCAAAAGAAATAGGGATTGTGCTGACACCCAGACACATAACGAGGTTTTCAGCAGAAGCGTTAAATATTACAGATAAGGATTATATTCTCGATCCGACGTGTGGTACTGGCGGCTTCTTGGTTGCAGCATTAGATAGGGTTAAAAAATCTTCACCATCCCATATAGATACTTTCAAAAAATCACATATCTATGGAATCGAACAAGATCCAGAAGTTGTTGGTCTTGCCCTAGTAAATATGATCTTTAGAGGTGATGGAAATAGCAATATTTACGAAGGCAATACTTTCGATAACCTCTTTTTCAAAGAAGGACAAATCCATACACGTATTAAACAAAAAGAATATGAAAGATTAATGGCAGCAGGCAATAATCCAGAGAGATTTATCACAAGAACATTAATGAATCCACCATTTGCTTTAGTAGATCCAGAGTATAAGTTTGTAGATCACGCTTTATCTCAGATGTCTGACGGTGGTTTGTTGCTTGCTGTGTTACCCGTTTCAACAATGTCATCAACGAGCGATGGAAGAGGGGAAATCACCTGGAGAAACAATCTTCTGAAAAGACATACTTTGAAAGCAGTTATTAAACTGTCAGAGGATCTATTTCTGCCAAACGCCCACAAAGGAACATATATTGTCATTATAGAAGCGTGGAAGCCTCATTCAGATGAAAAAGTCTTTTGGGCAATTATGGATGACGGTTTTACGATGAAAAAGTCAAAAAGATTGCCAAGCAGCAATATTCCATCAAATATGGATAAGATTTTGGAAGAACTTAAGGCATTTTTAATATTAAATAAAGCTCCAGAAGAAATTGAGAAAGTCATTGGATATAAGAAAATAGATCGAAATGATCAATCTGTAGATTGCGGTGTAGAAGCATATTTAGACGAAAAAATAGAACGAAACATTGACATTGATTCAACTACTCAAAATCTTTTTAACATCCTTTTGCACCAAAAAAGGCCAGCTAAAATTAGCTTAGCTCCAGGTAGTTTTAAACTTGTAAATATGGCTGATGTTCTTGAAAATATCACTCGGGGTGATTGTCTACCATTAAATCAACTGAAACCAGGAACTATTCCTGTTGTTACAACCACTGAAGAAAATAATGGAATAGGTGGTTTTCACAGTATAAATCAGGCTGCTATGTTTGAAAACACTATTACAATTCCTGCCAACGGGTCAAAATACCGTGCTTTTTATCACCCTTATAAATTTTCTGCAGTTGCAGATATATTGGTCTGCAGTCTGAAACCAGAGTTTGCTTCAATAGAAGCAAAGTTATTTATTTGTTCCGTTATAAATCAATCTAGTTGGAGATTCTCATATTTTCGTAAGTGTAATGAACAAAAAATCAGCAAGGATATCCAGATAGCTTTGCCCATTAAAGACGGAAAACTAGATTTACAGTTTATCAGAAAAAGTTTAGAAACATCTCCTGCTTATCAAGGTCTGAAAGACATCTTAAGCCAATAAAGTGAGACTTCATATATCTAATGTTTTTTAGTAAATTATGAACACTGCCTTGAAAAATCCTTGAAATTTTCGATTTTGAGATATTCTTTCAGCCCATTAAGTTGTACAATCAGCTCACGAGTAATGTAGTACCGTAAGCCGATTTTGATAAAAGAACTTAACGGTAAATCTGGTTGAAGTAGATATTGTTTGATAAGTTTATCCAGGCCAAAGTGGTTCGAGCCAATTACGGTTACCAGCTCCAAATAACTCAGTTTATTCTTAAAAAGACGCTTGTTATTGACATAATCCAGGGAAAATATTATATTCGCATGTAATGGAAGAACTTGAAACCGCGCTTGTTCCGGCTGCAGCCCAAGAAACTGAAGAAACTCAAAGGTTGCGAATTATAGAAGCTGTTATTGTACAAAACAAACGATATTTAGCATCATTGGTCGCTAGAATCTCGAGAGATTTAGGATACGAAAGTGGTCTTAACCAAGGAGATCCAACGAAGGACCTGGCGGATCGCGCAAGAATTGAACAGGAGTTTGGGCATGTATTGCTCGGATACCTCGATGATAAGATGAAAGATGAACTGAGAAAACAAGCTAACAGATAGAACAGCGTTCTTAATTATGTCAACCCAGCAATCAACCATCGACTTTATTCTGGAACAGCTCGAATCTCTCAAAACTGTTTCCGCACGGAAAATGTTTGGCGAGTATGCGCTGTATTATGACGGAAAAGTAGTCGGTTTGGTTTGCGACGATACTTTGTATATAAAGATTACGGAACAGGGGAAGAAGTTTGTCGGTACAGACTACCAGGAAGGCTGTGCATACAAAGGAGCGAAACCTTCCATGATGATTGGTGATAAAATTGAAGACAGTAATTGGTTATCGCAGTTAATTCGTATTACCGCTGAAAGCCTGCCGTACCCCAAACCTAAAAAACGAAAAACTATCAATAGTCCTAAGTTGTTAGCATAGTCGCTATGTCAATCCACTTAACATACTTTGTCCACGGAACAACAACTGATAATGAAAAAGATATTTCTTCCGGGTGGGCAGATGTAGAGCTTTCCGAGTTGGGAAAGCAACAATCAGTTGATCTGAAAGATCTCATTAAAAACAGAAAATTTGACGTAGTCTTTTGTTCGGATTTAAAACGAGCAGTAGAATCTGCTCGGTTGATCTTTGAAAAAGCAACTCCGATTGTTTCTGATAAAAGATTACGAGAGTGTAACTATGGAGATTTTAACGGCAAACCTTCTTCAATAGTCGAGCCGTTGCAGGAGAAATATGTAACCACTGTTTTTCCTCACGGAGAAAGTTATGAGGGAGTTAAGTCCAGGGTAGAGGATTTTCTTAAATATTTAAAGAGCACATATGACGGTAAAAACATCGCAATTGTTGCTCATAAAGCACCCCAACTGGCGCTAGACGTACTAGTAAATGGAAAAACGTGGGAACAGGCATTTGCGGAAGATTGGCGAAAACGAAAAGTGTGGCAGCCGGGTTGGGAGTACATACTTAAGTAGTTTTGGTAATATAAATATATGACTAATTTAGAAATAGGATTTCTCATTGCTCTTTTTGCCTGCATTGTTGGGGGAGCGTGGGTGGTAAAAGGAAAAAAGAAAAAGTAATTCAGGTTTACAATGTTCGTCTCAAATCCTTTATATCGATAATTGCTTTCCGTGGGGTATTTTTGAAGTTGTCTTTTATGTCTTTCAAGAGCCAATCGCGGATCTCCAAAGGGTACACGAGCATATCTTTCAAGGCATCAACCTCAACCCACATCGGCTCATAATAATCTCCGGTTTTTTTATCCATTGATTCTTTTTCGTTTCCATCCCCAAGCTGTGGCGTTCCGGATATGTGCGAACAGAGGTAAAAATATTGGTCGCTGTCTTCGGGATAATGGTGGTGATAGAGCAGTTTGTCTATTTTTACTTCCAATGTGGTTTCTTCCATCACTTCCCGCAGTACGGCTTCTTCAACTGTCTCGTTGTTTTCTACGCCTCCACCCGGAAATACATTATATTTTTCTCCAAACCGGTTCCGTTTCATCAACAGCACTTGACTGTCTTTAATAATAATGGCCACTGCCCGAATATGTTTTCGCATTTTCTAAGTATAGCAATCCTGCAAATGACGTACTTAAATTGTATAATTTGACAATGCATGTGAATCTTGTAAATCCAGAAAGTAATCTTGAGGAAATAAAGTTGGTTGCACAAAGCGCCTTTCAAAATACTCCTGATTCTTCTCTTGAGGAATGGTTCTCTTTTAGCGAAATGAAGGACAATCTTAAATCAGGTAGAGGTCTGTGTGTTAAGTCCGAAAGTGATTCCGGTGAGATTGTGGGTATGCTATATGCTCAGCAAGAAAGTCCGATTAACGGGAAAGAGGGTTTAGAGAAATGGGTAATTGTAATAGCTGCAGTTCTTCCTAAATTTTCCGGGCAGGGGGTAGGGACTGAACTGTTGCGTAAGATTGAAGTTGAAGTAAAGCATAAAGGTGCTCTAAAGCTATTCACTTATACAAATAAAGACGACCAAAAAGTAATTGACTTCTACAAAAAGAATGGTTTCGTTGATGCTGGGTGGATCAAAGACTATCAATATGGCAAAAATAATTCGGCAGTCTTTCTCCTCAAGTATTTGTAATAGCTATTTCCCGTAGTGTATAATAGTTTAGCTAAGTTAAACAAAGTATAACTATGAGAAAAACAAGCTTGCTGGGATTTTCTATTCCACCGGAATTAAAAGAAAGATTCGAGAAGATTGCTACAGCAAAACACATGACGAAGAGCGAAATGTTCCGTCATTTGCTGGAAGAAAATAATAAAAACGCAACTTCGGTTATTAAACCAACTGAGAAAAACCTTGCGACTATACTGAAATCCTATTGGGACGTTAAGTCTACGGCTGAGCAACAAACATTAGTGATCGGTCTTGCAATAATTGTTGAGAATGGCAAAGTTCTTATCGGTGCACGAAAGAAAAAAGATGCGTGGGTTGATAATTTAAGTTGGGTGTTTCCTGGAGGGAAATTTGAAACGTTAAATTTTGAGGAGGAACTACGAGGAAAAGTCAAAAAAGAGACTGCTATGGAAGTAGAGGTTAAAAGTCTGGTTAGTGCTCGAATACATCCAGATTCAGGATTGAAACCTATTCAGATAATTGCTCTATACTTTTATTGTATTCCGAAAATCACGTCTCAATCTAAACCGAAGGGTGGTTTGGCAAAACTTAAATGGGTAAATCCACTAGATGTTTTCCGGTACTTTACCACTTCAACAAATGACGAGGTAACAAAATTCCTCGCTACAATCGAGAAAGCGCAAGAATAGTATCAGCTGCGAATTGGGTTTTCAGTGACTTTTTTCAATTCTTCGTAGAAACCAACAAGCAACCCCTTTGCTTTATCCCAGTGTGCGTCCACATCTTCTAGCGGAGTGTTTGGGTCTTCCGCTAAATCATGTTCATACGTCGCTGCTGCCTTTAATTCTCCGGCATATGTTAATAGTTCAACATCAACCCCGAATTGTGTCGCATAGAGCAAAGCAAACAAGCGGGCAAGTTCTGTTTTGTCTAATTCATGTTCAAGTTTGTCATGAAGTTGCCACCAGGCGACTTCCAGTTTTCCCATCTCCTCCGGATTGAATGCGGCACCCGTTTTGGATTTTATCAGAGCATAATACTTTGTTACTTCATCTATTGCTTTGTCCCATTCTCGCGTGTCATGGAATTTCACTCCTCCGGCGAGGAGCTGTAAAGCTTTTTCAGCTTCTTCTTCATCGAGCTTATAAAGCAGCATATTTTGTTCAGTGAGTAATTTAACCATCTCGGGTTTATTTTTCTCATTGTGAGCTTTCCACCATCCCACTTCCAATGTGCCGAGACGGGTAGGGTCGGTTATGGAGATTCCCATGTAAGTCATTTTATCACTATCCTGATATACTTGAAATATGGGCGTACTCCTGCAATCTTACAAACAAAAAATAAAAAACCTGCCAAGAAAGGCGACGGTCGTGTTTTTAGTTACGGAAGATAAAATTTTACTCGGATTTAAAAAGATTGGATTCGGGAAAGGGAACTGGACGGGTATTGGAGGAAAGGCCGAAGAAGGGGAAACAATCGAAGACGCCGCGAAACGCGAACTGTATGAGGAGACGGAAGTAACCACAAGTGAACTAGTAGACTGTGGAGTTGTCAATTTTTATTTTCCCCACATTGAAGACGAAATATGGAATCAGGAGGTGCACGTATACCTGATAAAAAAGTGGAACGGGGAACCCAAAGAAACAAAGGAAATCAAACCGCAATGGTTCGAAAAACATAAAATTCCCTATACCACCATGTGGGACGATGCCCACTATTGGCTGCCGATGGTGCTCGGCGAAAAGAAAGTTTTCGGGGAGTTTGTGTGTGATGAATCCGGTAAAGTAGTCGACTATACGATTACTTAATATCACAGCTCCTGGCAATATCAACCAAAGTCATTGTGTTTTTTCCTTTACCCACTTTTAATTGTTTCGTATGAGTAATTGCTGACTGATCTTTGAAATATTTTGTCTCGACAAAATCAATGTCATACGCATGCGCTAATGAACAGACGTCGTCCGCAGTATGAGACGAATAGATTCCTTGCAGGACACCAAAGCGTAATTTAGTATTAAGCTGCAAATCCTGCCCGGCGTAATTACCCAAGAATACTTTTCTACCTGCCATATGAATTTCACGGGTACGTAACGTAAGAAAAACCGCGTCTGGAGACGTTTTTTGTCGCAGCTGCAAAACTAATGGTGAAGCTTCATAAGCATACGGGATGGAAGGTTGGGAATTAAAAAATGGAATAAGTTCCAGAAATCCTGAGGCTGTCATGAGGATGAAAAATAGTGAGCCGACAAACAACATGGTCCTGCCCTTATGTTTAAACACTTCATATAAAGCATAAGCTGCTATTAAATCTACAAATATGTTCATCGGTCGGAGCCATTTGTGGTTGTCATAAATGGACAGAGGCGACAATTGGATGGTGTTAACCAATATAAAGGTGGGAATGACAACGGATAGAAACAATACGGTAAGTTTTTTGTTTCTTTTATACAGAAGAGCAGACCCGAAAATGAAAAAGAGAATTTTCAGGCCATATGCATAGACATAATACCCGACAGCATTAATAAGGGATAAGGGATAAATTTTCCCCATGGTTGGAAAGCTGAAGTTGATTTTTGGAAAGTTTCCGATAGCGGGATTAAACCATACCGATTGCATCAGGCTCTTGAAATAGAGTATATGTAAAAGAAAAATGGCACTAAACGGTAATAGAAAGTAGAGTGTTTTCCTTTTGTCTTTATCAAAGATGAGAAGAAACAATAAAGAACACGCAATTGTTATTGATATATACAAATGCCACAGAATGCTCATACCCGCAAGGGCCCCCGCCAGTATTAATGCTTTGTTCGGAATTTTTTCCCGTTTATAGAGTAGCCATAAGAAGAAAATTAAAAGAATAATTCCCATAACCATTTGTCGCTCAGCCAGGAAATAAAACATATTGAACATATTACCGTTGTAACCGTATGGGTTGCCGGGAATGAAAGAAAAAAAGTAAGGATTTGCCGCATTGGTAAATATGTTTGTCACTGTGCGTAATAAGTCGCGGTACGGAGGTTGGGAAAAGTAGTGGAGAATATGCAGGCTAGACGACGTTACGGTGAAAAGCATTGCTAGAATTCCCACTTTTAGCGATTTAAATAACTCCTCTCCGATCCCGATTATTCCTACGAGCAAAAAAAACAAATTGAGAACACTGATCAGATTTACACTGTCAACCAGTCCCAACCCTGCAGACGAATATATGGAAACCAGAAAACCCCAAAAGAAATGGTATGTAGACGGCATCCCGGCAAACGATTCGTTTTGGGGAGGAATGTTATCACCATGAACAAAGTTTTGTATAAGCGGTGCATGCCATTGAAAATCCCAATATGCAGGACTCGTATAAATCACACCTCCGTCCGATTCTAAATGCGGTTTGTAGAAATACGCGGAAAATAGGAATACGGCTAATAGCAGAGCAAACGTAAACAGATTGGTTTTGCTGTAGCGTACTTTCTTGAGTTGTACCACCACATATTTATGCGCAATTATCAGGAGCAAAAGTAACAGAACAAAACTCATCATCAGAGCTTTTGAGAACAGCCCGCTCATGGGAAACAAACTCAGAACTGTTGCAGAAAAGAAGGTGAATGTTGCAAGGATATATTGCCCACCGAACCATGAAAGTGACAGCTTTAAGTATGTGCTTTTGATGAGTTTATTAAATACAATCCAAAGAAGGAGGGTTGGGAGAACGATGAAAAAAGAAGTAAACAACACGGATTAATTTTATCAGCTCGTCCGATTTCATGACGCGATTGTCTCGTTGGTATGCATTTCCGCTGATTAAATATATGCTTAATGTGCGGACTAAGCTATTACAAGAAGCTTGGCTGGAATATTATTAATCGCCGACGAATGCTTGATATTTCTCAGGAGCGACTCGCATATGCTTCGGATGTCGACAGAACGTATATGGGCAAAATAGAGCGGGGAGTTGCAAACCCGACGGTAAAAGTTCTGCATAAACTTTCCCGAATTCTTCACACCACAATATCCGAATTAACCAAAAACATTTACATACTTGTCCTGTTTTTATTTTACCGTTACGCTTTTGGCTATGTTGCGCGGATGATCGACGTCGTTGCCTAAAAGCACCGCCACATGATATGCCACAAGTTGTAAGGGAATAATATTTGCGACGGCACTTAATTCTCCACAATCCGGCATGGGTATATGTGCGTCAAACAAACCGTCAGAAAAAGGGGCAATGCCGATAACCGTTGCTCCCCGTGCTTTAACTTGGTGCACCGCATTCAAAACCTCTTCTTTGGTTGTGTCATTCGACAAGACAGTTATTACCGGAACGTTCTTTTCCATAAGCGTGATTGCATAATGTTTCAGGTCTCCCGCCGGAATTGCATGTGCATGTTTGTATGACCCTTCGATAAGTTTTACCATCCCTTCTTTCACGATGTTCAAGTTTTGGTATTTTCCCAACAAAAAAATGTCGGAACATTTTTCTAGTCTTTGCGCCACTTTCTCAATATTTTTATGCCATGCGGTACTTTCGAGTAATTTTTGTATGCTGTCAGCGGAGGACTTGATGGTCTGTACGGCTGATTGATATTTCCCTGCTGCAGATTTTGCAAGAAGATATCCCCACGTTAATTGTGAGACAAAAACTTTTGTGGACATCACGCATATTTCCGGGCCTGCTTCCGAAAGAAACGGAAAATCGGAAATCCGTGTCATCGTTGATCCCGGCATATTTACGAAAGAGGCGATTTTCACCCCCTGCTTTTTGGCATATTCCAAAACTTCCAAAACATCTGCCGTTTCTCCACTTTGAGAGGGTGCAATCAGCACGTCTCCTTCCGAGAAAAATTGGTAGTAATCCCGCGCGTCTGCACCGATGAGGCTTATGGCATTTATATGTGCGTATGTTCTCAAATAAAATGCAATTTGAGAAGCGGCTACCCCTGCGGTTCCGGAGCCGATCGTATATACGGTACGGGCATTCCGAATTACAGCACCAAGCTCTCGGTATTTTTCTTGCGGTTGTAAGGTAAGTTGCCGCATGACAACAGGCGACTCGTGGATTTCCTTTACCATAAAGTGCGGGTATCCTTCACGATCGATCGTGTTTTTCTTGAGATGTAATTTCTCAAATCGGACAGACACAGGTTTTCCCGAACCGGTACTTGCAACTTCAATCTTCCCGTTGTTTTCTACGGTAACTATTTGCCCGTTATCTATCACTAAAAGTTCATCCGCTTCTTCCGCAAAAGACAAAGTGTCCGAGGATAAAAATAAGTCGGATGTTTTTGAATTCCTTCCCACAACCAACGGAGAACCATTTCGCACCGCGGTTATTTGACCTTTTCTGTCAATAATAATAAAGGTATTTCTGCCCAGAAGTCTCTGTGCCGCAAGTCGTGCCGCGTGGGGAAGTGATACTTTTACCGAAACCACAATAGACTCGATAAGACGAACAATAACTTCCGTGTCGGTTTCGGTGATAAATTTATAACCCTTTTTTTGGAGGTTTATTTTCAGCTCCCCGCAGTTTTCGACAATGCCGTTTTGGGCCAATACGAAAGATTTGTCGGTTGAAAAGTGCGGGTGTGAATTCTTTTCAGATACGGACCCATGAGTTGCCCAGCGGGTATGGGCAATTCCACTATGCGTGTGAGCGGGCAATGAAAGGGAATTCTTTTGGCCGATCGGACCAATGGCCTTTTCAACAGATATGTTTGAACCGTCTGTTACCGCAAATCCCCACGAGTCGTACCCGCGGTACTCGAGCCGCTGTAATCCGGTTAATAATAAGGCAGGGGCGCTTTTACCGCCCCGGTATGCAAAAATACCACACATATAAAAGTAGGTAAATTTATAACGGGGCTCACAAACGAAGAAAGTTATTATGGCCGGCGGTCTTTGTGTATGGATTGCTCCATGTTTTAAACCGTGCCTTTCGACTGACAACTACAGCCGGAGGGTTTCCGCAGATGCTTCCTCGATACCGACGTAGTCGGATATCGGGAGTTCGATTGCCTCCCGCCTTTGCGGGAAGACCCCTCTCCTCGTATCCCGCCTCAAACGGCGGGCCACACGCCCGAAACTATCCAATTCCTCACTATGAGCTTACTGAGAAGGCTATCAAAATACTATGAAGGAGTCAAATTGGGGAGAGTGTGCGCTCGCTTGGGATCGGACCAAGGACCCCTACTTTATAAGAGTAGTGCTCTACCACTGAGCTACGAGCGCAAAAATCGTCCTCCTTCGCCCTTTGGGCTTCGGCGGGACATAAGAGGCTGTAAGCTCGATGACTCGCTAACAGTCTCTAATGTGCGTCTAGGGGGAATTGAACCCTCATCTGCAGTTCCGGAAACTGCCATTCTATCCGTTGAACTATAGACGCAACAGTACTTGTATCTTACACCTTCGCGTCTTCCTGGGAAAGCCCATATGCCTGACCAAGGATGAATAGGTAGTCCGACAATCTGTTAAAAAAGGGAATGTATTTGGATAGGCTGGGATTTTGCATGGCTGTGGCTACTAAGTACCGTTCAAATGAACGTACCCGCGTACGGGTAAATTGATACCATGCTTCAAGCAGAGTGGTACCGGGAATGACGAATTTTGGGACGATGGGGGTAACCTTAAGAAATGCGGTCTGCTTTTCTTCAAGTTCAGCTACCCACATATCGATCTCGTTTGAGGGTATTGTCTGGGCACCGGCAAATTCTCCCATTGTTCTGTACAAAAGGGTTTGGAGGTAGGTAATGTGTTGTTTTTCCTCCGTCCCGGGACCGAGGTTTTTTATGATTCCCAAAATAGCCTGCAACTCATCACATAAGCCGATAAGTTCGATTTTCGGGTCGGATTTCGGAACGCGTTTACCCCCGAAAAGGTCTGTTGTGCCGCCGTCACCTCGTTTTGTGGTCACTTTCATGGATGTGAGAATACTTGTATCCACGCACGGTATGTCAGTTTAATCTGCGGTTTTTCCGGCTGCGGGGTAGGGGAAGGATGGGGATATTGGGCAATGACGACGTACTCACCCTCTTTGGTCAAGCCGATCTGTCGGGCACGTTCCTCTATATATGTATCGGTTTGCGCGAGTTTTGCCCGATAATTAAGGTTCTTCTGCTCATTTTCGAGTTGTACTTTTTGTGCCATTTCTTCGGCCAAAAGTCGTCTACGCGTAACATACTGTCCAAAGAGCCCCACAACGTTCCAAAGCAAAGTAATCACCAGGAGCGAACCTGCCAGCAAAACGAGCTTGTTTATTTGTCCTTGATTTCTTTGCTGAGGTGTGATATTATAGGTCATTATGCATACAGATAGTATTGTATTTAGCGACTACCTGGCTAAATTTATAGCAAACCTGCAGGAAAAAGGCAAATCAGCCTATACGATAACTGCCTACAAAAAAGACATTGAACAGTTTTTGGGTTTTTTGGCTAAAAAACAGGTTCAAGCTATTACCGAGATTAAGAAAGAAACCATTCAGGAATTTATAACTAGTTTGCTGGATACGAGCTATACCAAAAAATCAGCATCCAGAAAGTTGAATTCGATCAGAACATTTTACCGTTTCCTGAAAGATGAAGGAATTATTACTATAAACCCGGCGCTTGATGTTGCCCATCCTCGTTTTGAGAACAATAAACCGCGAGTGTTGAGCAGGCTTGAATATCGTGCGCTTCGGGATTTTGCACGACGTGATAAACGAACATACGCGATTATCGAACTGTTTCTTCAGACTGGACTTCGTATCGGTGAACTTGCGAATCTTCGTCTCACCGATATTCAGGAGGACGAATTGGTAATCCGCGGATATGGGAAAAATAAAGAACGGAAGATTCAATTGAACAAGTTAGCCAAAAAAGCGGTTTCAGATTATATGAAAGTCCGACAGGATGCTCCAATCGATTTTCTCTTTATAACTAAAAACCATAAGCCGTTGCTTATCAGAAACATCCGCAATATTGTTGATTATTGTTTCAAAGAGGTGGGTATAGAAAGCGCAAAGGTCAACGATTTACGTAACACTTTTATCGCACACCAACTTGCAGCTGGCGTTCCTTTGGCATATGTTTCTAAAGTGGTAGGTCACAAACGATTGTCATCCACAGAGCAATTCTTGGATCTTGTTCAACAGGACGCAACACCGTCTCAATACAAACTGAACGAACTCTAATTTCACTCGTGGTATACTTCCCATACGTATGGGACGACAAACCCTCTGGCACATTGTACTAATCATTGTATTTGTGCTCATCGGTTATGAACTTATCAAAAAAGGATTCTTTGCCTATCCGTATTTCAAAATACTCTCGGAATCAAATAAGACGGTAGAAAAGCTGATTATAGCCCCCCGAGGTGTGTTGTATGACCGTGATGGACGACTGCTGGTAGGGAATAAGACAATAAGCACATCTGCCATTACCCGTACATATGCATATCCCAAAGCCACATCGCACCTTCTAGGCTACTTGTCGCTTCCTAATGATACGGATTTAAAAGATTATTCCTGTGGAGCCCCGGCTCTCACAACACAGCTTGTCGGAAAGACAGGATTAGAGAAATATTACGAATGCAGACTTCGTGGCCGGACAGGTTCGGTGCTTTATGAAGTCGATGCACAGGGTAAGACCAGGGGAGAACTTGCCCAAAACGAACCGCAGGACGGCGAAAATATTACTCTCAGCATTTCATTGCCACTGCAACGGGCCGCGGAGAAGGCGTTTGGAAAACAAAGAGGGGCAATTATTGCGAGCAACCCTAAAACAGGAGAAATCCTACTGTTCTATTCATCCCCGACGTACGATCCTGGCATATTTGTACAGAAAGATGGGTCACAGTACCAGAGTGTAGCCAACGACCCGGATCGTCCACTTTTCAACAGACTTACTTCCGGCACATATCCTCCCGGTTCCACTATCAAACCGTTTGTAGCAATTTCAGCGCTTGAAGAGAGCGTGATTACTCTTGATACTGAATTTGAAGATACGGGAATTTTCAAACTGGGAGGTTCGTCTTTTGGCAATTGGTATTACCTGCAATATGGCAAGAAAGAAGGAGCTGTCAATGTCGAGCGGGCGATTATCCGTTCAAACGATATATTCTTTTATCAGACAGGATTGAAGCTTGGAGTGGAACATCTTAAATCCTGGCTGCATACGTTCCGCTTGGACGAGACCGATATTAAGCCATATTTCTCGGAATCCACCGGAGTGATTCCTGATGAAGCATGGAAAATGAAAGCATTGCGGGAAGAATGGTACTCGGGCGATACCGTGAATATGTCGATAGGACAAGGATATACCTTGGTCAACCCGGTTCAGTTACAGGCAGGAACCGCACTGCTAGCAAACGGCGGTAACTACTGTAAGTTCCGTTTTGAAAAAGACACTCCGACGCATTGTGAAAGCTTGGATCTTAAACAAGAGTATATGTCGGCAGTTACAAAAGGCATGCAGGGGGCGTGTGCTACGGGTGGAACTGGCTGGCCATTTTTTGATTATGCCGTGAAGGGCAAACGCATCGATGTGGCATGTAAAACAGGAACTGCAGAATCGGAGCAGGGTGAAGCCTTGCCGCATGCATGGTTTATAGCATTTGCACCGGTGAGCGACCCGGAGATTGCTATAACAGTCCTTGTGGAAAACGGTGGGGAAGGCTCAAGTGTTGCAGCGCCAATTGCAAAAGACATACTGACGACATATTTTTCTCAAAAATGATCTAGTTAAGTACTAGATAATCATCTTGACGACTTCCCCCTAGTGTGTTATTACTTATCCTTGCACTAGACATAGTGCACTAATATGAAATGCCCATTCTGCAGTCAAACTGAAAACGAGGTTGTCGAAACGCGCCTAGCTGAAGAGGGAAACTCACTCAGACGGCGCCGCGAGTGCACGGGATGTAAAAAGCGCTTTACCACATATGAGCGTGTCGATCGGTTACCTATTGTCGTTATTAAGCGTAACGGAATTCGGGAAGTGTATGATCGCAATAAACTAAAGGGTGGAATTATCAAATCCTGTGAGAAAACGGTTATCGGCAACAAACAAATTGAAGAGATTCTCGATCAGGTAGAATCCGAGTTACGGAAGCTTGAAACTACCGAAATTGAAAGCAAAATAGTCGGAGATCTGGTTGCAAAAAAATTGAAGAAACTTGATAAGATAGCATACATTCGTTTTTCATCTGTATTTAAACGATTTGTTGATGTTGAAGATTTTGAACGGGAGTTGAAAAAGCTATTATAAGTTCCGACTGTTGTCGGCACAGAAGATACTATGAAATTAACGGGCATCTCAGAACAGGTCTTTTTAGATAGGTACGCATTAAAAGATAAAAAAGGAGCGGCGATCGAAAAAACCCCTGAAGAGATGTGGAAACGTATTGCGCATGGTGTATCTACTGTGGAAGAAACGGGGAAGCAAAAAGCGTGGGAAAAGAAATTCTACAATGCGTTAACAGATTTTAAGTATGTTCCCGGAGGTCGTATTCTTGCAGGAGCGGGAACCGGTTTCGACGTGACGTTTTACAACTGCTATGTTCTTCCGAGTCCCAAAGACTCTCGCGGCGGGATTCTTGAAACGTTGAAACAAATGGTGGAAATTATGGCTCATGGCGGTGGAGTAGGAATCAACCTTTCCTCACTTCGTCCGCGCGGTGCTCGTGTCGAAAAAGTGAATGGTTTTTCTTCCGGACCGTGTAATTGGGCAGAGCTTTTTTCTGTTGCGACCAAAGACATTATTCAGCAGGGTGGTACCCGTCGCGGAGCTCTTATGCTCATGTTGTGGGACTGGCATCCGGATGTCGCAGAGTTTATTACGGTCAAGCAGGATCTTTCCCGAATTAACGGAGCGAATCTGTCGGTAGCTATTTCCGATTCCTTTATGGAAGCGGTTAAAAAAGATGGCGATTGGGATTTGGTATCTCCTGACACAAAAGATCCTGATTATGACACGTTGTGGGATGGTGACATTTATGGATGGAAGAAACTTGGTAAAAAAGTGATTGTTGTCAAAACGGTAAAGGCGCGCGAGTTGTGGGATTCAATAGCACAGGCAGCTTGGAAATCTGCCGAGCCGGGTGTCGTGTTTATGGAGCGATGTAATAAGCTTTATAATAATTGGTATTGGAACAAAGTCAATTGTGTGAACCCGTGTGGAGAAGAACCGCTTCCTGCCTGGGGAGTATGTAATTTGGGATCGGTAAATCTTTCGGCTCTTGTTTCTCAATCCCACGGTTTCAAACAGCCGGGAGTTCTTGATTTCAAGACGCTGAAAGAGGTAACGAAAATTGCAGTTCGTTTTCAAGACAATGTTGTTCAGGCAGATCCCTATTTTTTCCCGGGAATCCGAAAAACTCAGCTTGAAGGTGAGAGAAGAATCGGGATAGGAACGATGGGGTTGGGGGACGCACTCATTAAAATGCATCTCCGATACGGATCGCCGGCCGCACTCAAAATGATTGATAAAATCTATCGCACCATCCGGGATGCCGCATACGAAGCGTCTATCGAAATTTCCAAAGAAAAGGGAGCTTTTCCCAAGTTTGATGCGAAGTTATACCCGCAAGGTAAATTTATTCAAATGTTACCGAAGCGGCTGCAAGAGAGAATTAAGAAACAAGGTATCAGGAATTCCATTCTGCTTATGCAGGCACCAACAGGTTCTACATCACTTGTTGCAGGCACAACGTCCGGTATTGAGCCGGTGTATGAGTTCGAGTTTATTAGGCGTGACCGGTTGGGAGAACATATCATCAGGCACTCGTTATATGATCAATGGTTAAAGGAACAGGGAGTGACGAACGGAGAAGCAAAGAACGTAACGCGTCCTGATTACTTTGTGGGTGCGAACGATCTGTCTCCCGAAGATCATGTACGTGTACAGGCGGTTATACAAAAATACGTTGATGCGTCAATATCAAAAACAGTCAATGCTCCCGAGACGCACACGGTTGAAGATGTTAAAAAGGTTTATAACCTGGCCTACGAGCTCGGTCTGAAGGGTGTTGCATATATGCGCGACGGTTCTCGTCCGGGAGTTTTGTCCCGTAAAGAGGAGAAGAAAGAAGAAAAGAAAGAAAAACCGGTGTTTGATATTATGCCACGCCCGATGGTCATCAACGGTTCAACGTACCAAATAGATACCCCCGTCGGAAGGGCCTATGTAACTATAAATTCCGATGAGCAAGGATACCCGTTTGAAGTGTTCGTGAATATAGGTAAACCCGGCTCTGATGTGTACGCGATGACCGAAGGGTTGGGAAGACTGGTCTCGTTGATTCTTCGTATGCATTCAAAACTGAACGGCAAAGAGAAAATGCAGCACATTATTGAAGAGCTTACGGGTATCGGTGGAGCAACAAGTCTTGGTTTTGGTGATTCGAAAATCCGCAGCCTTCCGGATGCAGTAGCAAAAGTGTTGATTAAGCATTTCGCTTTTACCATTACCAATGGTAACGCGCCGGTGAAAAAAATAGCGGATTCTCACCAAGAGGGTTTGCTTCCTGTTCAAGCGTTGGCAAAAGAATCAAACTATGATCTCTGTCCCAAGTGTGGCGTTGCCTCATTTGCATATGAGGAAGGGTGCAAGAAATGCTACAGCTGCGGATACAGTGAATGCGGATAGTACTACGGTAGTATCTGAGTGCCGAGGTTTGTTCGGGTTACAAGTACTTCGGCTAGTCTGCCGGGTACTGATCCATTGATGATTATTGTCGAGAGGCCGTATTTTGATGCAAGAAGAAGACTCTCTTCTACTTTATGAAGCATTCCTCCGGTTACATCGGTCATCGACGAACCAGTCACGGCACTTTTACTCGCTTCCCAATTTCTCAGAGATATTTTTTTGATAACCTTTTTATTCTTATCCAATACGCCATTTTCATTTCCTGCTTGAATGACCGGTTGTATATCCCATTTACTGGCAATAAGTGATGGGATAAGCTCGCGTATGCAGATTTCGCCTGAGTAAATAACCGCTTTTCCGTCTTTGTTATAAACAGCATCTCCATAGAGGACGGGAATGATATTTTTTTGCAATAAGTCTGAAATTGTTGCGTCGTTTCCGTTCGGCCAGATACTATGCGGGGAAACAAGTGCGGCTGAAATCCCGAGATTCTGTAATTCCCGTACCACGGCCTGCCCGGTACCGCGGGCAATGTCTTGTACTTTTGTCACCCCTTCTGCGGTATCAATCCCGAATTTTTTTACTGCGGCGTGGCCGAAATTACCGCTTCCGACAACAACCAGAAGGTGTGCATGTGTCTTTTGAATCGAAGTGACGAGTTCCAGACAAAGTCGTTTCAGTGTTATTTCATCTATTGTCTGATCGTTCCAATTTTTCGGGGCAACAATGCTTCCGCCGAGTTTCACGATATACAAATCCTGCATAAGAACTATTCTACCGTATGTTTCACGTTTTCCTCAGATGTTTGATTGTTAATATCCACGACAAGCAGAAAGAATATAAGTGTTATAAGACTGCTTACCGCAAAAATAACATCAGAAATGACTCCTTCAAACAATCCAAGTTGCTCACGTATTGCTGTATCAGTAATTACAGTTATTTCCTTGTCGGCGAGCTTACTATATGAAGCCTCTACCCAATCATTCTCGGTATCGTCAGACAAAAGCGGGGTGGGGTGTGAGTTTTCATAGAAGGGAACAGCGGCTTTAATCTGGTCCATCTGTACATGACCAAAACCAACTTTAAGGTTCACGTTAAAATTCTCTTTCAGGTATTCTGCTGTATTCGTAAATATATTGTCCGGGTTGAGGAAAAGTACCACAAAACCATTCAAAGCTGCCATACGTTCTTCGATTGTCCGAATCTGCATATTATTCGTATAGACCGGTTTGATGAGCAAAAGCTGCTCTTTGTCAACAAACACTTTCCGGTCGGTAGCAACAATAACATCAGCCTGAGCCGCCTCTTTAAAGTAGCTGACGAATTCTGGGTCAGATAGAATATCGTAACCAAAATACTTGCGGTTTGGGGCGCTGGGAACCAGGTAGTTGATAATCCAATATTCGGGACGATCACCGGAAGGATAAATAGAAAACGAGTAGTTCAAGAGTGGTGGATTGGTCTGTTCGGTCTTAACTTTTTTCTCAAATTCCTGTTTGTGGTCGACTTTTTGAATGTAAGAAATTAGATTGATAGTATCGACGCCGACGTTTTCTTTGAGAACTAATTTGCGATAGAAATTCTCAAACTCACTTCGGTTGACGTCAGTGCTTGACTTAAAAAGAGCATCTCCGAAATCAAGGATTGAGTAGAAATAGCGCAGCTGTGCATTTACGAATAAAGTTGCGTCATTTGAATATTCTTTGAAATTTTCCCTTGCCTTGTTCATGTAGTGATTTTTGTTAACTTGCCAAATAACAAAATTAAAAAATAATAAGAAGATTAACAAAACAATACTTAGGTAATAATTCCTTCTGAGGGTTTTCGAAATATTCTCGTTGTCTTTCATAGGGAGATTACCTCGATGCAGGATTAACTAATTCTGCGTATATACGATATATTCCGGTAATTATAAACGCGGCACTTAACAAGTAAAAAAGGTCGGCAATATTCCCGTTCCAATACAGATTATTCGCCTGTTGATAAGTGAATATAAGATCTCCACAAGCCTGACTTAGCAAGCCTGCAGTGATGAATATTATCCCACGGCTGGCCTTGTTTACTGCAGTGATAGTGATGATGCCTAGTGCAATAAGAAACGCGTCGGTTAACGGGTAGATAAAATTCAACATTGTTGCAACAACAGATACATCATCTTCAAAGGCAGGTTTGGAAAGTATAATAAACACGGCAAAGTACGCAATAGACACAATAATCAAGGAAATTCTCATGTTGTTTCTCGAAGGTCTGAATTTAAACAAATCAAACAAATGCCAGAATCCCCATCCGATAAATACGGGAAACAGAAGGTAGAAGATATCTGCAACAGAAGGATATGGCATATCTGCCTGGACAACAATATTGTAATATGACCAGCAAAAATTGCCGACAGACCATGATATCAGACTCAATCCGAGTGCCCTGAAAAAATTCTTTAGAGTACCGATTTTTGTTGTTTTACACATTGATAAGACGGAGACTCCGGAAAAAAAGTAAAAAAGAGCAACAAGAACATTGAAAAAATAATTGAGCAACGTGTCTTTCTGAGGCAAAACCTGGAGATAGAACCAGTAGCTAAATACAAGGAGAAACGAAATTCCGATTACCCAATACGGTCTGTTTTCTTTGCTGAAAAGATGCATATATTCATGCTACATAAAGTGCCGATTATTACAAGAGAACCGACGCGTCTTGAAGACCAATTCTTTATCGATATTTATACACCTGTAGCCATTCAGATGAATAGAATAGTTTGGTTTTTGATTTGATGATCGCAAGTTCTTCTAGCGGAAGATCCATATTATCTTTTCCTGCAACTATATACTGCGCACCGTATTTTTTAAGCGAGAGAATGCTTGCTGCCTTTGAATCCACGTCGACAGGCGGATATCCGAGCATCCAACCGGTGCGGTGATACAGAGAGAATGGAATGGAGTTGTTGACGGCCAGATATATCATCCGGGCATTTTGCGGTATTACTTTGTCAATTTCTTTTGCAATCTGCAGTTGATAATCGGGGATTATATTACTGAAAAAATACTGGCTTGTCCGATATCCGTTGTACATTACAAACATACATACCGGAATTGCAATGCCGAGGGCAATAATGCGCTGTTTCGACCAGGTGAAATCAAAAATCAGAGAAAGCCCGTACCCTGCCAATATTACCACCGGGAGCAGGTATACGTTAGCATAGTATTGATGGATAACGTTGCCATTCGGGACAACATACCAATACAACGGGACAAACGCGAGCCATAATAAAAGAAAGACAAGTGGTTTGTTTCTTTTTACCAGAAGCGACAGAATCGAAATGCCTGCAAAAAGAGATGTAACCTTACCCATAACTTCTCCAACGATGTTTTTTAAGATAAGACCTTTTATAAGGATATCTGGTACAAACAACTGTTCACGCCCTCCAAGCACCCAATTTTCCCAACTGCTGTCTGCGGTCTTGAACCGAAATTGCCACAGTTTCCAAATACCGTATATTGCGGGACTCGTACATATATACAATGCATATTCCCACACAGCCGATTTCATCATCCACAAGAGAAAAAGGTAGGCCGGCAGACCGATAAGAATGAACGGACGTGTCGCAACAGATACGGCAAGTGAGAGAACCGAAAGCACCAGTGCCCACATGGTACGTTTGCTTTTCCACTGCATGAATGCGGCAAGCGAAATAATATATAGCGTCACAGCAAACACATCAGGATGCACCGCATGGCCGATGAAAAATATCGACCCGGGGGCAAACGTAAAAAAGAATGACGAAAAGAAGGCTACGCTTTCCGATTTGAATAATTTCCTGACAAACAAAAACAAAGACACTGCTGCGCCGGTAAATAAAGCAAGATTTAATAACCTGACTAATTCAATGTGCCAACCGAATAATCTATACAGAAGACTGATGATGTATTGATACATCGGAAACTCGAGAAAAAAATATGCCTCTGAATTTGTAGACGGTCGGATAAGGCTATTCTGGGGAAGCAAAATTCCGTTATTTTTGAATGCCAAATTGTACGCAACACTTTCCGTATCGGTCTGTCTCATTGCGTGACCATCGATTGGAGGGAGATTGAAGTTTCTGAGTCTGACAAATACGCCGAGGACAATCACCGATACAAGTAGCACTTTCCATATAATACTTCCTTGTTTTCGTGCCTTCACAGGTTCGGTCATTGGTCCAGAGGGTTGGATTCGAACCAACGTAGGGCTAAGCCCGCGGGTTTTACAGACCCGTGCATTTGGCCACTCTGCCACCTCTGGAATGTGGTCCATTATACCAGATAATGAGACTCGCTTTCGCAACATAGCGGACCTTGTCCGCTGAAACCCGGAGAAGCCCTCCTACGCCCTTTGGGCTTCGGCGGGTGAAAGCGGAGGGTACAGGATTCGAACCTGTGCGGGATTGCTCCCACTAGTTTTCAAGACTAGCGCCATAAACCGCTCGGCCAACCCTCCATATGAGGCGCGTGCCGGAATCGGACCGGCGCATAGGTGTTTTGCAGACACCCGCGTTTCCACTTCGCCAACGCGCCACTTACCTGTATATTGTACCGCAAAGATTCTACCATACCAAGTTGGTACAATGTCACCATGCGAAAAGCCATTATGAATCACTTCCAACAACATGATCCGATACTGTATTCATATATCAAGAAGGTCGGGCTTATTGAAGATCTGAAGCAATCCCCGCCGGAGTCATTTTTTTCTCATCTGTGCCGAGAGATCATCTTTCAGCAGCTTTCCGACAAAGCCGGAACGGCAATTCTGAAACGTTTTGAAAACCTTTTTCCACAACACACCATGACTCCGGAAGTTCTGATGAATACGCCTCACGAGTCCATTCGGGGAGTGGGACTTTCTCATGCAAAAGCCCGATATGTCAAGAACATTGCGGAGGCAATTAACGGGAAAACCATTGATCTCGCTTCTTTACCGGAAGCAACAGACGAAAAAGTCATACAGGAATTGACCAAAATAAAAGGGGTCGGGAAGTGGACCGCGGAAATGTTTTTGATGTTTGTCTTGGGTCGTGAAGATATATTTTCGTTTGGTGATCTCGGTCTGCGTAATGGGCTGAAAAAAGTATACGGTATCAAGAAAAACCCGTCTGATCGGACCATTAATAGGATTGTCAATCAATGGAAGCCATTCCGCACGTACGGTTGTTTAATCCTCTGGAGGAGTCTTGATGTAAAATAGTGGGTCGTTGTCAGGAAATGCTTTTTCCTGTACACTGAATAATGATGCGAAAGCTTTTTGCGACTTTTCTCTTACTATTTACTATCTACTATTTACTATCTACTATATCTTCAGTGCACGCTGCTGATCCTGTCCCGACTCCAGAACAAACAACCTGCGATTTATGTGGAAAATGTACGGATATCTATTTAAATGTTCAGCCGACACCGAGTAATTGGTCAAAATGTGCAGCGTGTCTTTACCCACCGAGCTCAGACACTTTACGGACATCCCCGAACGCGGATAAGGCATTCACCGTGTTAGGATGTATTCAAACCAGCTCGGGTGGGTTTACCAGTTTCTTTGTGAATTTGTTTACTTCTTTGATGGTCGGGGTTTCGTTTTTGGGAATTGTTTTCGGGGCAATTAAAGTTATGCTTGCGCGGGGTGATCGGGACGCACTTATCGAAGGAAAACGCTATGTATATGGCTCGTTACTCGCACTTTTCGTAGTGCTTTTCGCCGTATTTATCGTTAAACTGATTGGAGGGACAATATTAAAAATACCATACATGCAATGAAACGATTATTAATTTTTTTTATAACTGCTTTCGTTTTTTTCCTGACCACGCCACATGCACACGCTGCACTACCCTCAGATCTATGCCAATCAGTGAAATTGATGCCGCTGGTAAACAACACCACACCTCTTGAACCGGCGGTCATGACCAATGATTTGGGCACAAATCCCGTTATCTATTTTGACGCGGTGGCTGACGATTCTGCATGGAGAGGATTGAACGGGTATTTCTATCAAACAGGGACAAGTTTCCATCCTATTGATTTAAAAAAAAATATCGTCATGGGCATCGATATAGATACCACGGCATTGGCTACAAATTTCAGCGGCAACAGAATTCCTGATGACTTAGAAGTAACGTATGAAGGTGGTTGGGTAGGTGCAGGACGATGTTCATATGCGGTAGCCACTGCTTCACAACTGCAGGCAGGTCCCCGTTTTACTTCCAATGCGTTCTTTACTACCTCAACTATTGTTGGTGATATCACAGAGGCGTGCAAGAAAAAGGTTCTGACCAATTCAAGCGGAACCGGTGTCCGTATCATGCGGAGCGGTGATGAAGTTTGGTGCCCTGATCTTTCTTTTCAACAGGGGAAAAAAGGACCGGCCCCGTGTTCATTAACCTTCGATAAACCGGGTGGATACACAAACACCGAGCAGATCACAATGTCCGCAAGCCCGGTAGACGCCCCCTACAGTAATTTGAAGTGTTCATTTGTCATCTCCTGTTCAGGTAATGTCAAGCTGGCGGATGGGACAACTAAAACGTGTAGCGGTAAGCTTGCCCGTCTTAACGAAACAGACTGTAGTACGGTCACCAGTTCTTCAGTGGTTCTTGATCCTCTCGATAAGAATACCTACACTGCTGAATATAACGTTTACTACAGTGATCCGATCGGTGGCGCACATGTTATTACCAAAAAAGCTGTTCTATGTTCCGCTTCGGTCACGGTTGTTAAGCCGGGAGAAACTCCCATACCGATAGCTACAAACGCGCCTGGTTTGGGACTACAAACTGTCGGAATTACGATCGCAGAAGGACTTGATATGTGCGACTCTATTCCTGCGGGGACAATGTGTGGGACAGAGTCTTGTCAGAGAAAATGCATCGATTGTACCATTAACGTTAAGGGTGGTATTTGGACCGCTCTCGGGTGTTTACCGACCAAAATACAAGATTTAGTCAGTCAGTTATTCACTCTTTTTTCCGGTCTGCTTGCCGGATTTATCTTTATCTGCATCATGTGGAACGGCATGAAAGTAATGCTATCAAGGGGCAGTCCCGACGCTTTCAAAAAGGCACAGGAAGCCATTACTTCGTGTATAATAGGACTGTTGGTCTTGTTGTTTTCGGTGCTTTTTCTTAAGGTAGTCGGCGTTGATATTCTGAAAATACCCGGAATGCAATAGGGCGAAAAAGCTATGATCTTTGCAGATATCGCACACACATTCGATAAATTGGAACACACCGCATCTCGTATCGAGATGACGAAGCTTCTGTCAGTTCTTTACCGCCAGCTTTCCGTTCGCGAGATTGACAAAGTAAGCTATTTACTGCAAGGGCGCGTGGCACCGGTATATGAAAAACTCGATTTTGGATTAGCGGAGCGATTAGTATTTAAAGCGGCTGTGAATGCGTTTTCCCTATCTGAAAAGGAGGCAAAACGGGAATGGGAAAAAGGCGGTGATTTGGGCATCGTGATTGAGAAATATCGGGGAACTGCCAATCTGTTGTTCCAAAATACTACGCCACTGTCGGTTTCTGAAGTGTTTGAACTTCTCTATAAAATTCCCGGATTGTCGGGAAGCGGTTCTCAAGAAGGCAAATTGGGAGTGCTTGCTGACCTTTTCCAACAACTCGATCCGTTGTCTTGTCGCTATGTTGTACGTATGGTGACTGCGAAGCTCCGACTCGGATTTTCGGATATGACAGTGCTCGATGCCTTCTCATGGATGTTAAGCGGGGACAAGCAGCATCGGAAAGAAATAGAACGGGCATACAATGTGCACCCGGATCTTGGTTTTATCGGAAGAACACTCAAAGAAGCAGGGGTTCTTGGACTGGAACACGTGAAACCTATTCCCGGGGTGCCCATTCTCATGGCTCGGGCAGAACGGGTTCCCGAACCGGAAGTAATTTTTGAAAAAATCGGTTCCTGTGCGGTAGAACCAAAATATGACGGTTTCAGATTGCAGATACATGTGTTAAAGACCCATTCCGTACATATCTATTCTCGCAATATGGAAAATGTTGCGTTTATGTATCCGGATATTGTTGCTGCAGCTCAGAAGGAACTCGGCGGGCATGAAGTGATTATTGAAGGTGAGGCGATCGGATATGATCTCAAGAACGATCACTACTTACCATTCCAAGAGACCGTTCAACGGAAGCGAAAACATGATATCGCAAGCAAGAGTGTCGAGATCCCGTTACGGCTGTTTGCCTTCGATCTTTTGTATTGTGATGGAGAATCATACCTTACCAAAGGGTACCAGGAACGCAGACAGAAACTTCATAGTATTGTCAGCAAGAATGCGGAAGTAATTTCTGTTACAAAAGTGACAATTGCCGAAAATGCCGGGCAAATTGAGCAGTTGTTCCGGACCGCGATAAGTGAGGGTTTAGAGGGAATTATGGCTAAGAAGTTGGATGGCACCTATGAAGCAGGTGCGCGCGGGTGGAATTGGATCAAATTCAAACACAGTTACGGCTCCAGGCTTGTAGATACGCTTGATTGTGTAGTCATGGGATATGACTATGGGCAGGGAAAGCGTACGGGTTTCGGTATCGGTGCTTTTCTGGTCGGTGTCTTCAACAAAAAAACAGACAAGTTTGTTACCGTAGCTAAAATCGGGACCGGTCTGACGGATGATGAATGGAGATCTCTGAAAACGCTTTGTAATAAACATGCAGTCAAAGAGCGGCCGGCGGTATACGACGTGAACAAAGAGCTGAGTGTTGACCAATGGGTGCAGCCTGCCGTGGTCGTGGAAATCCGTGCGGATGAGCTGACGCGCTCAACAATGCACACGGCGCTCTTGGCGCTGCGGTTTCCCCGTCTCGAAAAATTCCGGGCAGACAAATCCGCAAACGAGGTGTCAGAACTAACGGAACTCCAGCATATGTCTGCAGGCCAGAAGAGAGTTGCGCTATAATACATCTATGTCATCGTTTCGAATACTAACGTATAATCTGTTATTCGGGAAAGCCTTGTCTCGGATTGCTGAAGTGCTGAAAAAAGAGAAACCGGATATCTTTTGTGTTCAGGAATTCGAATTAAACGGGGAAACGGTTCAGCTCATAGAAAAAGCCGGCTACAAACTGGCAGACTATTCGCACTCCTTCTTTAAACACCTCAGGTTCTACAGCATCGCCACGTTTTACAACCCCGAAACCGTCACGCACAACAATGGAGAAGCAATCAGCTTGTCCCGAAGTTTCTATGAGTTCATTCTTTTTTTGTTCCGCTGGGGTAAAACAAGTCGTACGGCGTTAAAAACACAGTTCATCATTAAGGCGGTCAAACAGGCCGTAGATGTTTATAATGTGCATCTCACGCCGTTCTTTTACGGTACGAATAGTGTACGGAACAGGCAACTTGAAAAAATATTAACTCGTGTGCAAATAAGCAAAATTCCGACCATTATCACCGGAGATTTTAACTATGCTATCCGGCGACGGAGTCTTGATTTGTTATTCAAGAAGTATGAGCTTGAGGAGGCGACAAAAGAATTGCTTTTTACCATGTATGCAAAGGTTTTTTTTAACCTGTTTACGGTGCGTTTTAAAGCTGATTACATTGTCTACAAAAAGCTGATGAATGTCAGAACAGAGAAAGTCGATATCAAAACATCCGACCATTATCCGATTTGGGCAGAATTCACGTTTTAAAGGCAAACCCGCATCCTTTTAATAGCCGATTTTCAGAATCCACAAGTTATCCACAAAGTCATGTATTGTCACAATTTAGCAATACAGCAATCTATATTCAGAGTGTTCAACTATAGGTTATCTTATAATAGTGCATTTATTTATTATGGGACTTGACAAAAAAGTTGCTATCTGTGTACAATGGGTGCATGAAGACAATAGCTCAAAGTCATATCATCAAGATCCGAATAGTTAAGGATAAAAAAGATACGAAATCGACAGGGTTTAACGCAGAACTGAGGAAACTTATTGCTCTTAAGCAACGACTGCCGTTGCAGTTTGTTGGCTAAAAAAAAGAGCATTACTACCGCTCGCGGGGGTTAGTTTAAAGCGACGTATAGTAATGCCCTAGTTCGTTAAGCAAATTTAAGTTAACGAGATTGTATAGTATGTGGTTTTTTTGTCAAGTTGCTGACTCCAATAATCCAGAGTTTACATAATCACTTTCTTTTCATCAGTTTTACTTTAGGTTATTATTAGAAAGTGATGTCAATAAAAAAGTTTTTTTCAATTCCTCCGCTGTTTATACTCGCGGTGATCGTGTGTAATGCGTACCTATCGTTATTCTTGTTTAGCCCATTACAGCTTGGTGCGCGTAAATTTATTTTAGGAAGTGATTATCGAGCGTTCTACACTGCCGCACAGATGCTGAAAAATGGCGCTGCTGATTTGTACACACCATCGGTACAGTTTCACTGGCAAAGAACATATGTGCCGGAAGTGAAAACACTTGCACAGTTGAACCCATTCCGTAACCCGCCACTCATTGCGAGTTTGTTTGTACCGCTAACTTTTTTGTCATTTGAATGGGGATATGTTGCTCTGCTTTTTATTAACATTCTGCTTTTCGGGCTGGTGGTTCATCTCATATTTAAACTCTTGCCACTGCATTCCCTGAAAGAACGCGGATATGTTCTTTTGATGTCGCTTGGGTTCAATCCCGTTTTATTTGTTTTCGGACAAGGGCAAACATCTCTCTTAATTGTAATTGCGCTGTTGTTGTCACGACTACTTTCAGTAAGAAAACACTCCTATCTGGCAGGAGTAGCGCTTTCGTTGGTTGCAGTCAAACCCCAATACCTTCCGCTTTTGCTTATTTTTCTATTATTTCAGAAGAATCTAAAAACTCTCGCAGGTTTTTTTGCCGGATTAATCGGAGTGCTTTGTTTATCGGTAATTCTGGTCGGTTATGCAGATATCATCGGGTATATTAATTTTCTCGTAAATACATTAGGGCAATGGGACCGGTTCACCATTCAGCCGAGAATGATGTTTACGTTGCAATCCTTGTGGCTGAACATTGCCCGGTCAGACGTAATAGACTCCGTGCGGTGGTTCTGGTATGGAAGTATCACCATTGTCACCGGAGTATTTATGTGGGCAAGTTACCGGAGAACGGACAAAGCACCGTGGATGCAAGAAATTCAATGGGCGATTTTGCCCGTTGCGCTTGTTTTGACGAGTCCGTATACGAATATTCAAGACCTCAGTGTTTTAATCGTTACTGCCGTGTCCCTGGTGCGGTGGTCGGCGATAGTAAAAGATTATTCATATCGTGCGGCGCGGCGGATCATAACGACCGGATTTGTTTTGGGGAATGCGTTGTGGGCTGCATTGATGCTTTACGTGGCACCGCTGTATATCCTGTTTCTTCTCGGGGTATTTTTATATTTGACGACGCGTTTACGATTTCAATCGAATAACTGAAGGGAATTTTTTCTTGGCGAGTTCCCAACCGGCTACCGTTTGTGCGCACCAGATTTTCCCTGTATTTACATACTCTTCCATTTCATCAAAAGTGAGTGAAATTACCTCAATAAGTTCATTTTCATCCAGGCGTTGTGCGGAATTAAATGTCACGCCCGACGCGAAATAGAAATTAACAACTTCAGAACACTTGGTGCTAAAACCGTTCAAGGCTGCAAAATGAACCAAATCTTTTTGCTCAACGCGAATTCCCGTTTCCTCCTCAAGTTCGTGTTGTGCCGTTTCAAGCATATTTTTGTGAGTCGGTTCAATACGTCCCGCGGGGAATTGCAAAAACAAATCTCCTGCGCCGGGTTTAAATTCGTTGACTATTACCACCTTATTATCGGTTGTGATCGCAATAATCATCGCAACGTCGGGAAGAATGGAAACGCTAAAGTCATCAACAATCTTTCCGTTGGGAAGTTCATATGTCCGCATTTCAATGGGGAACCATTTATGAGGCGATACGTCTTTCTTTGAAAGCAATTTCCATTTTTGCATACGTGAAATATATCATACAATGTTTATGTATGTTTAGTACAAAACAACTTCATTTTGCAATTAATACATTACTGATTCTTGCTCTTATTTTCTTTTCTGCCGTAGGTGGGATATATATCCTGGATGCTAAGAGTGGTTTATTGCAAAAGTTAAAACCGTCTCCGACACCTTTTCCAAAGTACAAAGGGTACGAAAAAAGTTTTGAATTCAAGCAGACGGGTGGTATTTTCTCTTTGGGTAAAGAATTGTTTCCGGAGTTACCACAATCCCTAAAAGAAAAAGAGAATCAGAAATGGGCAGATTTGTATTGTTTGAATTTCAGCGAAACGGGCAAATCACGAAATCTCGCATCAGTCAGTGAAGATGTTCAAGACGGCTCTCTTATTGCAGGGCTTAAAAAAATTGAGAATTATCTGTATTCCGACGAGCGAGTCTTACACTATGAAGACGGGCGGACAGTAGTTGAGAACAAGGGGAAAAGATCTAAAAAGGAAATAACATACAGCGCAATATGCAAAGACAATACTACCTACTATGTCTTGTTTCGGGGAAGTACAGTCATGACAAAAGAAAACCCATCTTTAATTACTACAGTTTCTGCCGCAGGTGGGGTACTATCTGGACAAGGACATTTTGCTGTTTTTGAAAAAACAGGGACGTTTTCTTTATTTGAGAGCTTGCAACAATCAATAAAAGCTATTCAGGTGGAAGTTAGCCAGAAAGAGAATTATCTTCCGTATTACGGTTGCAGCAATGTGGTTGGGAGGACAGGCAATCAGGTGTATATAAGATGCGGCGGAGGTGACGGAATGGCAGGAGGGCAACAAATTCTTTCTGTTGACTTAGTAACGAAATCGATAATCGAGGTTGCTTTTTGCACAAACATGTTCCCGAGAAAATATGATTTCAAAAAAACAAGTTGTTACGACGAATCAGGCTCGATATATTTCCAGAAGGACATTTAACCTCCTCTAAGCGCTAACTTTCCTATAATTTATAGCCCGCTTCATTGTATAATACAGGTGTTTAGATAGTGGAGGAGTCGCATAGTGGCCCAGTGCACAGGTTTGCTAAACCTGCGAGCCGCAAGGCTCTCGTGGGTTCGAATCCCACCTCCTCCGCAACGTAAGAAATTGCATGGCAATTTCAACGTTGCTGGAACGCTGAACGTAATATTTTGCGAAGCAAAATAAACGTTCTTGCGTTGCCGCCAGCAATGATGCTTATAGTCCGTAGGAATTTGTTTCTAATTCGCGTATTCTTTTCTCATGTTTTATTACACATACATCCTTCAGAGTCAAAAAAACGATAGTTTGTACATAGGGTATACTTCGAATTTAAGAAATAGATTAAAACAGCATAACTCTGGCGAGAGTCAGGCAACAAGACCATTTAGGCCATACAAACTGATATTTTACGAAGCGTTTCTCAATAGTGTTGATGCGAAAAATCGGGAGGCTTACCTAAAAGGAGGTTACGGCAGAAGAACAATAAAATCAATGATGGGGAGGTGTTTGAAAATACCTTAAATCCGGTTCAGGCAGAGCATTTATGAAGAACCATTACTTTGTGCTCCTGTGACAGTGTTGTCTTTACTAATAATCTTCTGCATATTACAATAACCCGAAATGTCACCACTACTTCTTGCCTGGATCGCATCGATAACTTACGGGCTCTACTCGGTAGTTGCAAAACTAATTGGCAAGTATCAGCTTAAGAATAATTACCAATTCTCTTTTTTTCTTACGCTATTTGGTGGTATTGTAACCGCGGTGATCTCGTATCTAAACGGTGGTCAATTAGCAGCTAACTGGACCTTTATAATTTTTGCGGCAATTTGTTTGGTTATAGGCAACGTTTTGTATTTAACGGCTTTACGGGTTCTTGATGTTTCGGTAATGGCACCGCTTTTTAATGTACGTGTTGCAATCAGTGTGTTTTTAGGTTTCTTGCTCCTCGGAGAATCTCTCAGTTTGCGTTCACTTTTTTTCATTGCAGTCATTTTCATTGCGGGCTTTTTTGCCACTATGGATGAAAAGTTTTCCGTTAAGTCCTTTTTTACCAAAAGTATTGCGGTCGGACTTATATTTATGCTGGTTCTATCGGTGCAGTCCGTGTTAGTAAACAGAGCAATTGATCAAACCAGTTATTGGACAGCTACTTTGTGGATGGGTTTGTTGGCAAGCGTGTTTTCTTTTATCTTCCTGTATCCCAAATTTAAAAAGGACCTGGCAAAAACAAAACCTCAAAATTACATGGGAGTGGCAATCCTTGCGTTAATAGGCGGTCTTGGCGACCTTGCTGCATACAAGGCCTTTGAAGGTAATGTTGGTATTTCCTCAGTGATTATTTCTCTTCCTCTTTCGATGGTTATGGCGTTTGCACTTTCTATGTGGCGTCCAAAGCTGATGGAGAAACACTCCATTAAAGTCTACTTGGTTCGATTTACTGCAGCAGCTGTTATGATTTGGTGTGCTTTGCAACTCAAGTAGTTAGTCTCAACATATATGGACGATATTAACCCAGTCGAACAACCAATAGTTCAGCCCAGTGCTGAAGCAACTTTTCACATATCTCCCAAAACGTCATTTGCTGGGCCGGCACAGCAGTCGGGCGGTCTTGATTTGCGACAGCAAGTTGCGCGGGACATGATGCTTAATGCCCGGGAATTGAATCCCAGCGTTAACTGGAACGAAGTCTTTCAACATCTAAAGGCAACCAGATTAGGAAGAAATATCGTAAATGGAGAAGCGGCACTACTTAATTCTGGATTGCCACAGCGCATGGCTCTCATTGGTCGAGAATTGGGCATAACTATGGACGAGCCGCGTATGGTTTATCTAAGCGTCTACCATGCAGTATGGTCCTTGCTGGCGGATATAGACACACAAAACACGAGAATAAATTCAATTAATTCAGGAGAAAGACAATTTGGTACTCCCGAAGATCGAGACAGAGCGTTACAGCTAGCTACAGCAGAAGTTAAGAAACTGGGACTATATGTAAGTGAAATCGAACGCACGTTATCCATATACACTGAAAAGTTCTTTGTGTCAGTGCCAGAACAAGATTTACTCAAAGACCTTCTCTACGCTGACCCGAAAATAGTACATAGAGTAAAAAGAACATTAGAACTATTAAAGGACGGAAAGTTTGACGAAGCATTGAAAGTAGAGTTAAAAAACAAACCCGACAGACAAAGATAACTATAATCTGCCATCTACAAAAAATAGCAAACTTAATCATATGAATAAATTTGACTTTTGGAATACCTGGTCGAATGTTTCTCCAATAGAACAAAAAGCGATTGATTCCACTATTAAAGCACGAGAACTGGTTATACAGTCTGTTCCACCGAACGCGCTGGTAGCAATTTACATTAAGGGCAGTTTTACCCGACGGGAAATGAACAGTAAAAGTGATGTGGACATGGTCCCGATTGTGACCGAGACCAGGTATGAAGGAAAAGTCTTCGGGGTGAACAGACCGGAGATTCACCCGGTTATGGTGGTACCATTATCACTTGTTGAATTAAGATCTAATGCGTTAGCAACCAAAAGCGAACAATCGGTAGATTTGCGGGCAAAACCGGACAGGTTCCTGCGAACAATCGAAGCGTATAAACTTATTTACGGGACCCCCCTAAATCCAAAAGATTTTCCCGTCAGATCGGACACCGATGCTTACAAAGATGACGTAGATATATTGTTGAATGGCTATGTCCCTCTATACTTAAAAGGAGAAATAGACTTTGCACCTCTTATGAAAAAGTTTTTCTGGACGGTGGAAATGAAACTTGCTTCACAGGGAATCGTGGTTCCTCATACCTTTGTCGGAATTGCCGATGGAGCAAAGGGTGATAAACTGGTTCAAGAAGCGCTGAAACTTCGCCAACAGGTAGAAATAACCAAAACTGAGGAACTGGAATTTGTTAAGAAATTAAGAGAGTACGCAGATTTGCGTTAGTCTATACCCCAATAATAACTTGGTGATCTTGCAGATGAAAGAAAATCTTGGTTTTTGGCAAATGGATTAACGATTTTTACATTATCAGGTCGTGAAAACCAAATACTCATAACTTCTCGCAATCCTTGATATCTATAAGAAACACCACTTATTTGAGGAAATCCTAAATTTACGGCAAGACGATATGAAAAGGTATTTCTTATCGCTATTTGCTCACGCTCCTCTGCAGTTACGAAGCCATGCCGATAATATGGTTGCAGTCTTTCGAATTTACGAGAATATGCGTCAAGGTTTTCCGGGCTTTCTCCATAAGCCCATACGGCTAAAAAATCATCGATTTGTATTCCTTGTGACCAAAAAAATTGATAAGCCGCGACAGCCAATTTCATTCCAAAAAGATCTGGGTGTTTTTGGTCTGGATTACCCAGATAGCCTTTTGTGCGAATGTTATATCTGATTGTATTTGATATAAAATTACTGACCATAGCTTGGAACATTAAATCACCCTGCGCAGTATCTACTACAGAGATAGCTCGATCAGTGATTTGATAACGAAATACTGATTTTCCAGAAAGTCCCTCAACAAGGCCGTGCCCCTTTGTTATTTGGTCAAAATTAGGAAGTCCACCGTGTTCAGCAATCATGTGCTGATTATACTACTGTAACAGTGCAAATCCTAATCACTGAGTTATTTAAACAGGTTTTGAGTATATGTGTCGAATTTTAGCGCTTCTTTTACGAATTCTTGCCGTTTGGTTTCAATATCATCAATCGTTCTAATAGGAAGCGGTTTTTTGCCCGAGTAATGAGCCTTCAGGACTTTGACTGCATCAGCATAACTTTCAACTAGTATGTTAGCTGTTGCCATCAAAAACGGGTGCGTGTAATGCACATGCTTCTGTTTTTGAGTGTCGATGTATTTAACATAATGGCTTGGTGTCGGAGCAATCGCGATTACAGGTTTTTTGTAGTAGTGGGCAATCAAAAGTTCCTGTGCAGTTCCTATGCCAATTTTCTCCTGGGCGTTTACCACAACGGCGTCGGACAAATAAATTTGTTGTATATCACGACCATAGAAATATTTTATAGGCATCATGTCATAGGTGAATACGTTGGGATTGATTCCAATTATGTCCAGTTTCTGTTTTTTGGCTTCTTTCATGAACTCTTCACGCCAATCAACATACGTATCTCGTGCTTCCTTGGATTTTGGAATGGAGCCAGACAAGTAAATGCCGTGCGTTTGCTTTACGTTTGCGTTTTGCCTGAAGGGCGAATAGCCTTGTTTGACCAAATTGGTGACGGGAATAAACAGAGGAGAGGGAAGTTTGTCCCATTCAAACCATTTCCATTCCCGACATTTATCGGGTTCTTTCAGTTCTGCTTCGCCGCCAGTATATTCACAGTATAGGAACGCCGTTAAGTAATGTTTCTGTTCGGTGGGAAAAATATCGTTCGTAATTCCTGCAAGTTCATAGTTCTTTGCAACAAGCCCTGTCTCTTCAAAGAGCTCTCTTGTGGCGCATTCCTCAAAGCTCTCTCCATATTCCAAATGCCCGCCGGCAGTGCACCATGTTTCGGCCCCGTGTGATCCGTGACGAAGTCCCAGGAGCACTTTGTTGTCTCTGATAATCACAACCGCGACACCTACTTTTGGTCTGTCCATGGGGAGAATTATAGCACTTGGGGTTATTTTTCTTTGATACAATTATGTAGTGAATAAACATCTTTACTTGTACCCGATAATTATTTTTGTCTTCCTCATCAATTATCATTTCTATTCCTTTTACGAAAAGAACTTTCTGTCCGTGCGAGCTCTGGTTCAGCAAAGTGGCGAGACGGATAAATATAAAGCGGTTCAACAAGAACATCCGTATTATGAAATCTGGCAACTCAGCCGTCAGCAGGATTTACGGGTAATTTTTATTATGGACAGACGGGATGATACAACATTTGACTACACTACAACCTATTATGAGAAGCAGTCAGGAAGTAAAGATAATTTCTATTTATCCGAATTGGGATTGTATATAAACTATTATTTTTTCCCACGGATTATTCCGGCCCGTACCGTGCAGGAAGCAATGGGAGGATCAGTGCAGTACGCTCCCGGAGACGTCGTTGTTTCGGATGTTGATTTGTCACTATACGACGTCGATAAGCTCCGCAAACCGGGGAGTGTCATGCAGATTCCCACTCTTGAAATTATGGAGCAACGGGAGAAATCCTTCGTGGATGTCATCCGCAAACCGACTATCAAGTATTTTATTTACAAAGTTATAAGTCCTGCCGCATATGCCAGATAATATCGGAATTTTTGTCTATATAGTATTCACATACCTCTTGGGAGGATTTGTCAGTTTTTGTCTTGCCCGAACGGTTATTTCGAAAATGGATTTTTTTGTACGGCTCGGGGTATTCTGGATCGTGGGAAACGCTATTGCTGTCAGTGTTTTATCTTTCTTGTTTATTACGCACAACCTTGATCTCATCTCGGCAGGCAGCATTTTCAGTGCGACGGTTATTTTGGGAGTTATAAACGCGATTATCTTAGGTAAATACCTACTAGCACAACGAAAGTGGGAACGGGCCAATCTCTTCTGGTTACTTGCAATTCTCCTATTCTTCGGTTCATTGATTGCGAGCAGCATATACAGTTTTCTTGTGAGCTGGGATGCTGTGGGAATGTGGATGTTCAAAGCCAAAATTTTATCTATGTCAACGCAAGTAATCGATAGTTTCTTCCAAGGAGGAAAAGATTTTTTATATAGCAATAAAGCGTATCCGATCGGTTTCTCATTACTTGTTTCTGCTTATTATCGTATTGTTGGGTCGGTGAATGATCAGGCGGTACAGTTATATCTACTTTTTTATTATTTGAATCTTATCTTTCTTGCGTTTGGCGTTATCCGTAAAAGTTTGCGGCATATTGTCCATACTGCGATAAGTCTTGCGGTAACCTTGCTGTTACTCATTACTCCCAACTTTATTATGTATGCGCACAATGGGTATGTCGATTTACCATTAGGTGCGACATTTGCGACACTTTTTATTCTTGTCTACTATTTGTGGAAAGAAGAATCCCGGGAGAATGCCCGGGCATATTTCTTGCTGCTTATATGTTCTTCGGGACTTGCGTCGGTACTTAAAAACGAAGGTGTTTCGTTTGTTTTTATGTCGCTATTTATTGCAACAGCGCGCATGGTATATAAACGATTTCTTACACCCTGGACAGTGGTGCAGGCCGGATTGTGTGCTATTGTCGCATTATTTCCCTATGTTTCGTGGGCAATCTACAAAAATGTGTATCACATAGCCTTTTATCTGGAAGGGCATTATATTTTGAATGCAGAGTCTTTTTCACGTCTGAAGCTGGTAATTAATTATTACTTTTTGGAAATCATCAATACGGCCCGGTATAATCTCGCACTTATCTTTGCCGTATTTATTTTTGTAGGCGAGATGACATTTTTCAGAATCGGAAAATTATTAAGAAGTCCCATGCTTCCACTGCTGATTATATTGACGTTTCAACTCATGGTATATACCTATGTGTATCTTGTGACGACAATGCCGATAGTGACACAAATAGAAACTTCCCTCGAACGGTTGGTTTTGCAACTCTTGCCCAGCTTCTACCTATTGGTAGTTATTATGTTTGGACATCTTATAACAGCTGCCAAAAACTCAGAGAAACATTCATAAAAAAAAGGTCTTGCACGTTATTTTTGTTTACGATACGATTATTTTGTGATGCACGTTACAATTTCATAAAAATATATGGTAAAAGCAGCTCAAGGAATTATTCCGCATCTTTGGTATGACAAGGAAGCTTCTGAGGCGGCACATTTCTACGCAGAAGTTTTTCCGGAATCAAAAGTCATGAGCACAATCACATTGTCCGATACTCCTTCTGGCGACACTGAGATTGTTTCATTCGAAGTATGGGGTCATCCTTTTATGGCGATGTCCGCCGGTCCGATGTTTACATTCAACCCTTCAATTTCATTTATGGTAAATTTTGATCCTTCATCGGTCAAGAACGCACGTGAAAAGTTAGATTCTGCTTGGGAAAAACTTGTTGACGGCGGGAAGGTACTGATGCCGCTCGAAAAGTATCCGTTCAGTCAGCATTACGGCTGGGTGGAAGATAAATACGGTCTCTCATGGCAATTGATTCTTACCGATCCCGACGGCGAAAAGCGTCCGACAGTTATGCCATCGCTCTTATTTGTTAAAGAAGCATATGGTAAAGCAGAAGAGGCAATCAAGTTTTATCTCTCAGTTTTCAAAAAGGGGGAAATGGGGACACATTTTCCGTATGGACCCGGAAAAGCACCCGATAAGGAAGATGCAACGATGTTTGCCGACTTTAACATTTTAGGTACGTGGTTTGCGGCAATGGACAGCGCGCACGAACACAATTTCTCCTTTAATGAGGCTGTGTCTTTTATTGTCCATTGTAGTGACCAAAAGGAAATTGACTATTACTGGGACCGATTATCAGCTGTCCCGGAATCAGAACAATGCGGCTGGTTGAAAGATAAATTTGGAGTTTCATGGCAAATCGTGCCCACAGCGATGGACGAGATGATGAGTAAAGGAACTCCCAAACAGATCGCGCGTGTTACCCAGGCATTACTGAAAATGAAGAAACTCGATATTGCCAAACTTGAAAGAGTTTATAAAACAGAGAAAGGGGGTGAAACCGATGTCTAAATATGTTGATGGATTTGTGCTGGTGGTTCCGAAGGATAAAATATCGGAATATAAAAAAATGGCTGAAGGTGGTCGTGATATGTGGATGAAGTACGGAGCGCTTGAATACTATGAAGCCTGTGGAGTTGACCTTGTTCCGCAGGAAATGGGTGGTGAAAAAGCACGTGCATTCACTGAAATGGCTGGAGCGAAAAAAGATGAAACAGTTTGGTTTTCTTTTATAATCTTTAAATCCAAAGCACATCGTGACGAAGTCAATGCTAAAGTGATGGAAGAAATGAACAAGCAGATGAAAGACTTCGAAGATATGAAGATGCCTTTTGATATGAAGCGAATGGCTTACGGTGGTTTTCAGGTTGAAGTAGAAGGATAAAACAAACAGGGCGTGTGATGAGCTATACTTAAGCTCATGCGCAAGTATTTTCAGATATTTAAGGTAACCCTCAACGAGTATTTTGTGTATCGATTGAACTTTATCCTCTGGCGTGTACGCATGGTAATGGGTGTCGTCATAATATATTTCTTCTGGTGGTCGATATTTGCGGATCGCGTTAATTTTCTCGGGTATACCGCTGCGCAAATGATGACCTATGTGTTAATGACAAATATTGTCGGTGCCATTATTTTTGCCAGCAAAACCGTAGAGCTCGCGGGGCAAATACTAAACGGTGACATCATTAATTTTTTGCTGAAACCAATTTCGTTTCTCCGCTATCTTTTATCCCGAGAGCTTGCAGATAAAGGAATCAATGCTTTTTTTGCCTGTTTCGAGATATTGTTTCTCATTCTCGTTTTTAAGCCGGAGATATTTATTCAGACCGATTTGTCTGCTTATTTCTTCTTCCTGGCAGCACTCATTATCGGAGTTGTCATCCACTTCTTTTTTTCGTTCATGATCTCGCTTCTTGCGTTTTGGACACCGGAGGTGTGGGCTCCGCGATTTATTTTTTGGATACTGATGACCATGCTTGCCGGAGCTTATTTTCCTATCGATGTTTTGCCGAAACCTATTTATTATCTGTTGCTGCTCACTCCGTTTCCTTATTTGACATTTTTACCAGCCAAAATATATTTAACGGGAATGACTTCTGACTTATTAATACCCTTCGTTCTCGGTGTCTTATGGGTGTTTATAATGTATTTTCTTGCAAGGTATGTATGGCGAAAAGGATTACGTGAGTTCAGTTTCTACGGACGATGAAACGTGTTTTGCGGTTGTTTTACCTGTTTTCAAAGTACAGCCTGAAGTCGACATTTTTGAATGTATCCGGGGTTATTTTGTATACCATCGGAAAAGCACTGCGTTTTATGATCTTTTTTTCTTTCGTGTATTTTATTATGACCAAAACAAGGCTGCTTGCAGGGTACAATCTGCAGCAGATGTTGGTGTTTTTTCTGACATACAACATTCTTGATACCATAGCGCAGATTTTGTTCCGGGAAGTATATCGTTTTCGCCAGCTCGTTGTTTCGGGCGAACTGGATACGATTCTGGTGAAACCTTATCATCCTTTTTCCCGGATTCTTATCGGCGGCGTTGATTTTATAGATGTACTAATGGCAGTTCCTTATATTTCACTCTTAATATGGTTTATTGTGCAGACTCACATTATTACCGGAATAGGTAGTATCATGTACGTATTGCTTTGTTTGAATGCGTTAGTTATTGCATGTGGTCTTCATATTATTGTTTTAGCATTGGGAATTCTGACGACGGAAGTTGATCATACGATCATGATTTATCGTGATCTTTCGCGCTTCGGAAGTTTTCCTATTGATATTTATCGGGAGCCTATCAAAGGAATATTCACTTTCATTATTCCGATAGGGGTTATGATGAGTTTTCCTGCGAAGGCTCTTTTCGGTCTTTTGGAACCGGAGTTTATTATAATGAGCTTTGGTATGGGTATGCTGTTTCTCGGAATCGGGCTGTATGCATGGGAAAAGGCAACCGAGCGGTACCAGAGTTGGGGAAGCTGAAGGTTAAGGCTTAAGCTATAAGCCATAAGGTTTAATAAAGTAGTAAGTTGTAAGTTGGAAGTATAAATAATACAAGATGATATCGGTTAAAAAGCTGACAAAAACATTTCAGTCACCTGTAAAAACCGGGAATGTGCTGCGGGATTTTTTTGCCCGAAAGTATGAAATGCACACAGCGGTCAATAATATTTCGTTTGACATTGCAGAAGGAGAACTCATCGGCTTTGTCGGGCCGAACGGTGCAGGAAAAACAACGACACTCAAGATGCTGTCAGGAATCTTGCATCCGACAAGCGGTGAAGTCGACATCTTCGGTTTTCATCCGTTTGAAAAAAACAAAGATTTTTTACGTCAGATAGCGTTTGTCATGGGTCAAAAAAATCAGATGCTGTGGGATTTGCCACCGATAGACACATATATCCTGAATAGGGAAATATACGAAATCGATAATAAGGTATTCAAAAAACGTCTCGGGGAATTGGTAGAGCTTTTGGATTGCAAGAAACTTATTGACCAGCCCGTAAAAACTTTGTCTCTGGGTCAGAGAATGCGGGTGGAACTTATTGCTTCATTATTGCATCAACCAAAGGTTTTATTTCTGGACGAACCAACCATCGGTCTCGATATTTTTGCTCAAACTATCATTACCCGTTTCATTAAGGAATACCAGGAGCAGTATCACTCGACAATTCTGTTGACGTCTCACTACATGAAAGATATTCAACGTCTTGCCAGCAGGGTTATTCTTATTGATGCAGGTAAACTTATTTATGATGGGCAACTTTCGCGGTTGGTTACGGAGTATTCCTCTCATAAGTACGTACGGGTTATATTGAAAAAACCGATTGATGAGTTATGGCTAAAAAAAACCGGTCTTCGCCACTCATACGAATTTCCTCAGCTGACCATAACTCTTCATAAAGACGGTTTGGAAAAAGAGTTACAGCTGCTGTTGCGCCACGTGGATTTTCACGATCTGTCCCTGGAAGACGAACCTGTAGAAGAGATCATCAAAAAAGTGTTTCAGAAAAAACATTAGTGCGGTAGGAATAAGCATTCTGGCAAATCAAGATCGGGTAGTATACAATAACAAGTATGGTTACACCACAAACTTTAAAAGGATTTCGTGATTTTTTTCCGGAAGATGTTTTCAAACGCAATTACCTGAAGAAAAAAATTACCCAAGCGTTTGATCTCTACGGTTTTGCTCCTATAGAAACACCCGCTCTTGAATACCTGGAAACATTTACGGGAAACATCGGGGAAGACGAAAAACTATTTTTCAAATTTCAAGACCAGGGTGGACGTAATGTTGCTCTACGGTATGACCAAACTGTTCCGACGTGCCGTTTTGTTGCACAACATATTAACGAACTCCAGTTCCCCTATAAACGATATCAGATTCAAAATGTGTGGAGGGCAGAAAAACCACAAAAAGGGAGATATCGGGAATTTCTTCAATGCGACGCCGATATCTTTGGGTTGGATAATCCCGAGGCGGATGCGGAAGTAATTGCGCTGACGTTATTTATTTATGAGCACCTCGGATTTAAAGATTATGTGGTAAAGATCGGCGATAGGGCGTTGTTCAAAGATGTCCCATATTCGGTTATAGTTGCAATAGATAAGTTGGGTAAGATCGGGAAGGATGGTGTGATATCCGAAATTGTAACCAAAGGTTTCAGTAAAGAAGATGCTGCGGCTATTTTGGAAAAGGTATTAAATGTTCAACCGAACGAAGCGCTGACCCGTATATTCAGCTATTTGGAAAATGCAGGGTTTTCACGGGATCATTTTGCATTCGATTCTTCGATAGCGCGCTCGTTTAATTATTCGACAGGGCCGATTTGGGAAGTCGTTATTCCCGGATTCACTTCCGGTTCTGTTCTTGGTGGTGAACGTTATGACAAGCTTGTCGGCCGTTTTTCAGACAAAGATGTTCCCGGTACGGGATTTGCGATCGGATTTGACCGTACTCTTGAAGCAATGGAGCAATTTGGTTTGTTTCCGAAAAACACAACCCATACTCAGGTATTGGTAGCAGTAATGTCACCGGAGCTCATGGGTGAGTCGTTTAAACTTGTTCACGATTTGCGCAGGGGAGGCGTATGTGCAGACGTTTATCTTGACGGGACTGCTAAAATCGGCAAACAAATTAAATACGCAGATAAAAAACATATTCCGTTCGTTATTTTTTTGGGTGACGAAGAGCTTGCGGCACATACGGTGACGGTCAAGAAACTTGAAACCGGAGAACAGCAAGCTATACCGCACGATCAAATTATCAGCTTTTTTGGAGATACAAAAAAGTAAACCTATGTCAAAAGGGAATCTGTTTTACGGTGAAATGTATGCGAAAACGCTTAAGCGTTTTATAGATATTATCTCGTCGCTTTCGTTGCTGATTGTTTTTTCCCCCATATGTTTCGTGGTAGCCGTATTGATTAAGCTTGACTCAAAAGGACCCGTGTTTGCAGATACTCCCAAGCGAGTGGGCAAGAGAAACACTCTTTTTAAGATGTTTAAGTTCCGCTCAATGATCGAGAATGCTCATACCATGCTTCGTGAAGATCCGAAATTCAAACAGCTGTTTGAGGAGTATAAACGTTCAAGTTATAAACTTAAAAATGATCCCCGCATAACCAGAATAGGGTCATTTATACGCAAGCATTCGCTTGACGAATTACCGCAGTTGTTTAACGTTTTTCGTGGTGAGATGAGCTTGGTCGGTCCCCGAGCATACTATCCTGATGAAATAGTCGAACAGCTGAAAAAATACCCCGTCGCAAAACAATACTTGCAGACAGTAATAGAAGTCAAACCCGGTATTACGGGATTTTGGCAGGTATATGGAAGAAGTGAAGTGAATTTTGATAAGAGAATTAAAATGGATGCTGAGTATGTAAAAAATATTTCATTATGGTATGATATAAAAATCATCCTGCGGACACCGTGGGCAATGATAAGCGGTAAGGGTGCCGTTTAAATTATTCGTTTTAACACAGGTAATATGAGAAGAAAAAATAAGGCTCTCATGCCAATTATAGCGGTTTGGATAGTGGTCGTTGTTGTCGGTATTTTTGTTTACCTTACGCTTATCAATCCGCTTGTTCGGGCACAGAAAAGAATAACAACTCTCAAAGCAATTGCCAAAAAAACATTCGATGCAGCAAAAACCCAACAACTTGATGCGCTTGAAAAAGGTCTGAAAGAACTCGAGAACGAGGTGCAAGCATCGGCACAAGATTTGAAACCGGTTTTTGCGTACCAACATTTGCCATTCATTGGCTATGTCTTCAGGGACGCTCAGAATGCAACATTCGCCGGAGAATATCTGTTGAAGGCAGGAGAAAAAATGGTAGCAGCAATTACTCCATATGCTGACCTAATCGGGTTTAAAAAAGGAAGTCAGTTTTCACAACAGCCGACGGAAAAGCGTCTGGAGACTGCAATCTTGACCATAGACAAATTAGTCCCACAAATTGACGCTATCGATGCTGATCTGGAAAAGGCCCGGGATCTTCTGGTGAAGATTGATCCGGAGAAATATCCAACAACATTTTTCGGCAAACCCGTTAAGGAAATGGTCAAAAATTACCATGGACAAATCTTAGGGCTGGTAACAATAGTGACTGATGCAAAACCGCTGTTTAAGAAGCTCCCGTATATATTGGGGAAGGATGCGGAAAGAAAATATCTCGTACTTTTTCAAAATGACGCCGAGTTACGTCCGACGGGCGGATTCTTAACTGCCTATGCCGTGTTTTCGATTGATAAGGGTCAAATCCGTGTAAAAGAATCAAGTGATATTTACGATCTTGACAACACCATCTCTCATCCGGCAGCTCCCGAAGAAATACAACGTTATCACTTGAATGTGAATACATTCAACATTCGCGACAGCAATCTCTCACCAGATCTCGTTACGTCGATAGGACTTTTCGAAGGGCTATTAGCCAAGAGTTCACGAAGTCTTGATTACGATGGGATTTTCACCATTGATACTCAGGTTTTGACAAGTATTCTGGAAGTTCTTGGACCTACAGAAGCGGGCGGTGTAACATTTAAATCCGATATCGACGCGCGCTGCGACTGTCCACAGGTCATTTACACGCTCGAAGATATGATTACCCGACCGACAGGGTACCTCAGAGAGCAACGAAAAAGTATGTTGAGTGTTTTGCTTTTCAATATCATGCAAAAATCATTAGGCGTGTCTCCTTCAAAGTATTGGGGAAGACTCATACAGGTGTTTCTTACCGAATTGCAGGAAAAACATATTTTGGTCAATCTTGATGACAAGGATTCCCAGAAGGCAGTCGAGTCTTTGGGCTTCGGAGGAAGAATTGTTGCCTATAACGGGGATTATCTGCATATAAACAACACTAATTTCGCCGGCGCAAAGTCGAATATGTACGTGAAAGATACGGTTACTTCAAAAACAGAGCTCAAAGGTGACACCTATGTCCGTGAAATAACGGTGAAATATCAGAATGATTATGCAGGGTCAGACTGTAGTCTGTTGCGTGGCGGGCTTTGTTTGAACGCACCGCTGAGAAATTGGGTACGCGTCTATGTTCCGCTCGGCGCCAAGCTTACCAGCTTTGTGGGTTCAGAGATGAAAGTGCGATCATACGAAGATCTCGGAAAACAGGTTTTTGAGGGTTTTCTTGTTGTGAATCCCAAAAGCCAGTCGACCATCAAGATCGTTTACGAATTGCCCAAGAGCGTCATTAAGACAGAGAAGTACAGTCTTATGATCCAGAAACAGCCCGGAATGGACGAGGTAAAGACGACGGTTGAGTATAATGGCAAGCAACAAACAGATGACGGCAAGATAGACCGGACGTTTGTATTTTAGGCACGATGAGCGTACATCATGAAGTTACGGGGATCATACTTAAGAAAGTCCGATCCAAAAATAACGATAAGACAGTGGTGTTATTTTCCCAGGAACTCGGGAAACTGTATCTGGTCGCAAAAGGTGCCCAGAAAATAACGAGCAAACGTCTTACTTCCCTTGATTCTCTCAATGTGGTTCGCGTGAATTTCAATGAACGACTCGGTTTCATGTATATCCGGGAAGTTGATGTAATCAGCCGACTACAGACAATAAAAGACAGTTATGAAAAAAGGCGGCTCTTATTATTATTTGCCGAGGTGCTTGATAAATTGTTGCCGGTGAATCAATGCGAAATCGAAGTGTATAAAGAAAGTGTTTCGTTTCTTCAGAAACTGAGCACAGGTAACGTGAGCGATCATTCTATTGTACGTGATATATACCAGCTGCTTTTACTTCTTGGCTATTCACACATGGATACAAAGCAATCCCATACCCTTATGGAACTGCAAAAACTTCTGGAGCAGATTACGGAACGTGAGATAAAAAGCTGGCAGTTGTCATAGAAAGATAGTAGAATAGAAGCTATGGTTGACTTAGAAACGATCGTGTCTCTCGCTAAACGTCGCGGATTTGTGTACCAAACGTCTGAAGTATACGGTGGTTTGGCAAATTCATATGACTACGGACCATTAGGGGCACAACTCCTGCGCAATATACGGAATCTTTGGTGGAAAGAGTTTATCGAAAACCGCTCGGATATGGTCGGACTTGATTCCCAGATAATTCTTCACCCCGAAACATGGGTTGCCTCAGGACATGTCGGCGCTTTCTTCGACCCTCTTGTTGAAGATAAAATTACTAACAAGAGATATAGGCTCGACCACCTCGTCGAGAAATGGTTGAATGATCACAAATCATCCCATCAAACCATTGTTGTTGAGAGTATGACTCTTGATGAACTATGGAGCTTTGTTCAAAAAAATAAGATCAAGAGCCCGGAGGGAAACGATTTGACCGAGCCTAAAAAATTTAATTTGTTATTTGAAAGCTCTATTGGTTCAGTGGCCGGCGAGAAATCGAAGGTGTATCTGCGGGGAGAAACTGCCCAAGGTATTTTCACGAACTTTAAAAATGTTCTGGACTCCACACGGGTAACGCTTCCGTTTGGAATCGGACAAATCGGAAAGAGCTTCAGAAACGAAATTACTACCGGACAGTTTATTTTTAGAACCATCGAATTAGAGCAAGCAGAGATCGAATATTTTTTTGATCCCGAGAAATCAGATTGGCAAAAACTTTTTAAAGAATGGCAGGACGCAATGTGGCATTTTGTCACGAAGACTCTCGGTATTAATGAATCTCATTTAAGGTGGAGGCGGCACACGGATAAGGAGCGGAGTCACTACAGCAAAGACACGTATGATCTGGATTACGAGTTTTCCTTTGGCTTCAAAGAGTTGTGGGGTGTCGCGTATCGAACGGATTATGATTTGAAACAACATATGAAACGTTCTGGTAAAAGTCTTGAATATATAGATCAAACTACGGGGAAACGTTTTATTCCCCATGTTATTGAGCCGGCCGTTGGCGTAAACAGGCTATTTCTCATGGTTTTAACGGATGCGTACCGACAAGAGGGTGATCGTACGTATCTCGCGCTTCAAAGAAATCTTGTTCCATATGAAGTTGCCGTGTTTCCGCTTGTATCAAATAAACCTCAACTTATGGACGCTGCACAAAAAATCTATAAAGAATTACAAAAAAGTGTCCGCACCTATTGGGATGACCGGGGAAATATCGGTAAACGATACCGTTACCAGGATGAAATCGGCACACCGTATTGCGTGACTGTCGATTATCAGACGCTGGAGGACGGTACGGTAACGGTGCGCGATCGTGACAGTATGAAACAAGAACGGATAGAACAAACAAAACTTATAAGTTATGTTGCTTCACATGAATAAAAAAAATACCAAATTGCTCATAGGTATCGGCGTGGCGGTAGCAGTTATTATCCTTGTCTCCGTTGTGTTTCTTCTTACTCAGCAGAAGAAAACAACCGCGGATTCGGACGAATCAACACTTCCTCAAAATGAAGTTCTTCAAAAGGTGGAAGACTCGGTTTCCGTGTCCGTTGACAAAGGTTCAGACGGACGTCGGGTTAATTTTGAGGTTGAGAATATTCCCGGCAAATACACCACAATCGAATACGAATTTTCATACTTGACCGGGAGCGGAAGATTGCAGGGAGGCAATAGCAGTCCGTCAAAGATAAAAGGCGGCTCATACTCCAAGGAGATTCTCCTCGGAACCTGTTCAGCCGGAGGTGCGTGCACGTACGATGACGGAGTTGAAGCTATTAAGTTTTCGATTATCTTTACCTCCGGCGGGGAAAGACGGGTGTTTGAGAAGGATTTCTCACTCTAAAGCTCGGATAACATCGATTGTAAATAGCCGTGATTCGTAGTACAATTATCCTCATATGGTAATCAGAAAAAGCGAGTTTGCGTTGGCGTTAAATCAAGTAGCTACCGAGCGGGGTATTCCTATCGATGAGGTTTTAGACTCTATCCGACAAGCGGTGAAGATCGCGTATAAAAAAGAATATGAAGCTCCTGAGGAAGAAGAATATGAAGTAACTATTAATCCGGATTCCGGTGAAGCTCGAGTCTTCAAGGATGAAAAAGATGTAACCCCTCCCGGTTTTGGTAGGATTGCTGCACAGACGGCGAAACAAGTAATTATTCAAAAGATACGTGAGGCGGAAAAGAAAGCTGTAGTTCAATTTTTTGTGAAGCAGGTTGACACGTTGGTGAGTGGCCGGGTAATCCGGACAGACGGAAAAAACGTATTTGTCGATATCGGCCGAGCTGAAGCAGTTCTGTTGCCGTCTGAGCAAATTCGAGGTGAAAAATACTTTCCTAATTCGCGACTTCTGTTCTACTTAAAAGAGGTAAATTCAGAAGACAGTCATTATCGTATCATTATCTCTCGTCGTCACGAAAACCTTATCCGTGAGCTGTTCAAACGGGAAGTCCCGGAATTGGCACAGGGTGTCGTGCAGATTAAGAAGCTTGTCCGTGAGGCAGGTGATCGGACTAAAATATGTGTATTCTCCAAAGAAAAGGGTGTGGATCCGGTAGGGAGTTGTGTCGGTCAGCGAGGAGTACGGATTCAGGCAGTCATCAATTCTCTCGGAGTCGACGAAAAAATAGATGTGATTCAATGGTCCAATGACCCGAAGACCATGATTGTAAATGCCATCTCTCCGAGCAAGACTATGGAAGTTGTTCTTGATGAAGACAATAAAAAAGCGGACTTGTTCGTCGATTCCGATGAACTGTCGCTGATTATTGGAAGAGAAGGTCAAAATATCCGCCTTGCCTCAATGCTTACCGGGTACACTTTGAATGCATTGCCCAAAGGAACCACACCGATAGAGACTAAGTAGTTATAAGTACATACGTTATGACACAAGTTACACAAAGAGCGCCAGTTATTGCTGTATTAGGACACGTCGATCACGGGAAGACTACGCTTTTGGACACAATTCGTACCGCACATGTGGCTGCCAAAGAATTCGGTGGTATTACACAGCATATCGGTGCCTATGAAGTATTGACTCCTGAAGGTAAAAAAATTACTTTTATCGATACCCCCGGTCATGAGGCGTTCACAAAAATCAGAACCCGCGGTGTTGAGGCTGCTGATATCGCGCTTTTGGTAGTCGCGGCAGATTCCTCGGTGCAGCCTCAAACGAAAGAGGCAATAAAAATAATTCTTGATGCCAAGATTCCGTATATTGTTGTGATCAATAAAGTAGATCTCCCTGACATTATTATGGAGAAAGTCTTCAAAGATTTAACGAAAAACAATGTGATTCTCGAAGGACGGGGCGGAGATGTCCCATATGTGCAATTAAGCGCTAAAACGGGTAAAGGAGTTCCTCAGCTTCTTGAGCTCATTACGCTTGTTGCAGAAATGCGTGATTTCACGTATGACAAAGCAAAAGCAGCTCTTGGGGTGGTAATCGAGTCAAAAAAAGATCGTCGGGGCATTATTGCCTCACTTATTCTGAAAGAAGGTGCGTTGGGTGTCGGTGATACTATTTATGTCGGCTCAGAACTGGTCAAAGTTCGTGCACTCATTGATGATAGAGGTACATCCAACCAGACGATAATTCCTTCCCAGCCAGTTGAACTCCTGGGATGTAAAGAACTTCCTGAGCCCGGCGCTGTGGTGTCAAGCATGCCTCCGGAAAAACAAGATTTGAAGCCACTATCTAAGGCAACCTCTGATTTTCAGCAGGATTTCTACCAATCAGAAACAAAAAAATTCAACTTTATGCTTAAAGTCGACACAATGAGTACGGCTGAAGTTGTGCGTGAAAAGCTCTCCGCATTTGATGAAATTAGTATTATCAAAAGCGATATCGGCGATCTGACGGAAGCTGATATAGAACTCGCAAAGGCCACAAAATCTAATTTTCTTCTATTCAATGTTAAAATGCGCAAAGAAGTAGAGCGTCAGGCAGAGGTGGAAGGTGTGGCTATTTTTTCATATACGATTATTTACGAACTATTGGATCAGGTTGAGGATCTCATAATGGCTTTACGGGAGAAACAGGAAAAAGAAGCCCGAAAAATGGGGGAAGCACGGATTCAGGCACAATTCGTTAAGGGTCCCATAAAAATAGCCGGTCTTAAGATGATGACGGGTAAAATTAAAGTCGGAATGCTGGCTGAGGTATATCGGGGCAAAAACAAGCTTGGTGAAACTACTATAAAGTCATTATATCAACGGAGTGTCGCGGTTACTGAAGTTACTAAAGGAGACGATTGTGGCGCCATATTCGACCCACAACTTGACTTTAGACAGGGTGATATAGTAAAATTATACGTACAATGAATCCGAATCTGATGAAGTTGTTCTCACAAGCACGGTCTGTGTTGATTTGTATTTCAAAAAATGCCCGAATTGACGGCATAGCTTCGGGGCTGGCGATTTCGATTGCGGCTGTTTCCCAAGGAAAAACCGTTTTTATCTGCAGTGAGGCGCAAACTTCCGAAGCAAAGAATTTGGTAGGAATAGACAAAGTCAGTAAGAATCTCCAACTAGGAGGTAATATACTGAAAGTATCTTTTCCATATCAGGAGGGTGCAATCGATAAGGTAACATACAATATAACGGACGATAAATTCAATCTGCTTGTTGAACCCCGCGCAGGTCAATTACCACTTGCCTCAGATAATGTCCAGTTCAGCTATACAGGCGGTGCCGCTGATGTTATCGTGACAGTGGACTCCCCGAATCTCGAATCATTGGGAAATATCTACCTTGATAATCCTGACATATTTGTACAGGAAAAAATAGTTAATATCGATCGGCGTTTTGACAACAAAAACTACGGAGCTGAAAATCTGGTTGATAAACAATCTTCATCGACTTCGGAAATAGTTTTGCGTCTTATCCAAGGTCTGCGGTGGGATCTGAATACTGATATAGCAACTGATCTGTACGCAGGTCTCTCTGCTGCTACCAATAACTTCACGTCATTTTCGACGAACGCACAGTCATTTGAAGCTGCATCACTGCTTCTCAAAAGTGGAGCGCGTAAGATCCCTGTGGCAGCTGCCAGGCCTCAACAACCATACCCTCAGGCTAACCCGTTCGGTGGCTTTTCACCGAATATGCCGGTAGATGATCCTTTTTTTGACGACGGCACAATGATGTCTCCCAACCCGTTTATTCCACCACAACCACAAACTTCTACTCCGGTTCAACAAGTTCAACCGAACCAATCACCGGTGAATGTACCTCAACAGTCGCAAAATCAACAAGCCGTTCAGGGCTCGGATAAAACGCCCCCACAAGACTGGTTGAAGCCGAAAATATTCAAGAGCACTGATCTCGTTTAACGCTTTTTGGTACAATAAAGAATATGCAGTTTCTCCGAGTATTTGGACAGTTTATTCTTCGACATAAACGCCGGATTGCCGTCGGCTGCGCGGCCATCATTATCGTGCTTCTTGTCACTGGATCCGTATTTATTCTGAAAGATTTGCCTTCGCCTTCAAAACTGACCGATACAAGCACCGTTCCCTACTCGACGCATATTTATGACAGGAATGGGAGTCAATTGTACGAAATATTCCGTGAGCAAAACAGAACGGCTATAAAGCTTGCAACATTACCCTCGCACGTAAAGTGGGCAACTATTTCAATCGAAGACAAAAACTTTTATCAACACCAGGGAGTGTCGGTTTTCGGGGGTATGCTCCGTGCAGTCAAGGAAACAATATTGAGGCAGAAACTGCAGGGGGGATCGACTATTACACAGCAGTTGGTGAAAAGCGCATTACTGACTCCGGAACGAACGATACAACGAAAAATCAAAGAAATAATTCTTGCTCTTCTTGTCGAGCGCACCTATACGAAAGACCAAATCATTGAGATGTATCTTAATCAGGTTCCGTACGGCGGAACGGCGTGGGGTATCGAGGAAGCATCGAAGCTGTATTTTAACAAACGCGCACAGAAACTGACTCTTGCACAGGCAGCGCTTCTTGCAGGATTACCCCAAGCTCCGAGTCAGTACTCACCGTATGTGAACCCTCAAACCGCGATCGCACGGCAAAAGGTAGTTTTAAAACAGATGTTGGTTGAAAAACATATTACACAACAACAGTATGATAAAGCATTAAAGGAGAAATTAATATTTACGCGCCCGAAGAACACTATTTTAGCGCCACATTTTGTTTTTTACGTTAAAAGTCTTTTGGAACAGGAATATGGGATAAAACGTGTGCAGGAAGACGGCCTTAATGTGTACACGACGCTTGATTACCCAATTCAGAAAGACGCAGAAACAATTCTCAAAAAAGAGTTGGATGAAGTAGAAACATATGATATCGGTAATGGCGCATTGTTGGTAACACGGCCGTCAACGGGAGAAATCTTGACCATGATCGGTTCAAAGGATTTTTTTGACGGACAATACGGGGCATACAATGTCACTACAGCTCTCAGACAGCCCGGAAGTTCCATAAAACCGCTGAATTTTGCGGTCGGTTTGGAACGCCGGTTAGTAACTCCTGCCACAATGTTCCTGGACATTCCGACATGTTTTGCAGTACCTGACCAGAAAGGTTATTGCCCTCATAATTATGATGGTCAATTTCGCGGACCGGTTCAACTCCGTTTCGCCCTTGCTAACTCATTGAATATTCCTGCAGTAAAAATGTTGGCAATAAACGGTGTGACCGATTTCATTGCTTCTTCTTCAGCAATGGGGATCAGTACCTTTAAAGACCCTTCACAATACGGTTTATCGCTTACATTGGGGGGCGGGGAAATACACATGACTGATATGGCTGTTGCTTTCTCGTCATTTCCCAATCAGGGAGTAGCTAAATCATTAATTGCCATACTGAAGGTAACCGACCGTTTTGGGAATGTTCTATATCAATACAAAGATCCGAATCTGGTGAAGGACGTCAGCAAGCCTCTCGATTATCCAAATTTTCTCCTGATTAACGGTAAACGTGTGTTCAGTAAAGACACTTCATATTTAATCTCTCATATTTTGCTTGATAACGGGGCCCGTTCGGCAGCATTTGGTACTTCCTCATATCTGGTGGTTAACGGGCATCAGGCTGTTTCGGTAAAAACCGGGACAACAGACGATCTTCGTGATAATTGGACCATCGGGTACACACCCAATTTTATGACCTTGGTATGGGTAGGAAATAACGACAACAAACCGATGAATCCTTACTTAGTTTCCGGAGTTACGGGTGCTGCGCCGATTTGGAATAAGGTGATGCAACGGGTATTAAAAAATCAGAAAGATATGTGGCCTCAAAAACCGGACACCATTATTGGCTTAGAGGTTTGTGATGTTACCGGACTTAAACCGACCATTAATCCTGACGGCACCAAATCCTGCAGCACGCGCTTTGAGTACTTTGCCAAAGGGACAGAGCCAAGCACCCAAGGAGCTATTAAGCAGCATGTCTTGATTGACAAATCGACAGGGGACCTCGCAAAACCCGGACAGACCGATAATGTGGAAGACCAGGAGAAAACAGTCGTGAAAGATAATTTCTCCACTTACTGTGTTGACTGCACTCATGACAGCAAAAACTTCACGACGGTACCGATCAGATAATTAAACAAACCGAATGCTCAATACAACAAACATCCGTAAAGATTTTCCCATCTTTACTTCATCAAAAAACCTTGTGTATCTCGATTCTGCTGCTACAGCGCTAAAACCGAGAGCAGTTATTGATGCAATGCATGATTACTATGAAATGTATTCGGCAAATATCCACCGGGGAATTTATGGGATCTCTGAAAAAGCAACTCAGAATTACGAAGCAGCACGCGATACGGCGGCTCGGTTTATTCATGCCGCTTCCCGCGACGAAATTGTATTTACTCATGGGACTACGGAAGGGTTAAATTTACTTGCATATACGTTAGGGAGACTCACAGTGGACAAGAACTCGGAAATAGTTGTTTCTATGGCAGAGCATCATTCTAATTTCGTCCCCTGGCAACAGCTTGTTGCAGAAAACGGCGCTCAATTGAAAGTGATAGACACGGATGAAGAGGGAATTGTCCCGCTTGATACGGTGGAGAAGGCAGAGAGGATAATTACCGAAAAAACCAAACTCGTTTGTCTGTATTTTGTTTCCAATGTGTTGGGAACGATGAACCCGATACGAAACATCTGTGCGGCGGTTAAAAAAGTGAATCCGAAGACAATAGTAATTATTGATGCGGCACAAGCTGCTCCTTCACAACCCATTGACGTTCAGGAGTTGGGGTGTGATTTCATGGTATTTTCTTCGCACAAGATGTGCGGTCCGACGGGATTTGGCGTGTTATGGGGAAGAAAAGCGCTTCTCGAAGAGTTGCCGCCATTTCAATTCGGGGGTGACATGATAGAGCGTGTCACTCTTTCAGAGACTGCTTTTAAAACGGCCCCCGGGAAATTCGAAGCGGGCACTCCCCATATTGCCGGAGCGATTGGACTTGACGCTGCACTGAAATATTTAGAAACAGTCTCTTTAGCGGAAGTTTTTCAGCATGAATTACGTTTGGGAGATGTGCTTCGAAACGAGCTTAAAAAAAATAAATATATTGAACTTATCAGTCCTGCTGAAAGTAAGTATCGTACCGGCATCGTGACATTTAATCACAAGAAGGTGCATCCGCACGATCTTGCGTCTGTGCTCGCAAAGAATAACGTTTGCATACGTGCAGGCCACCATTGTGCAATGCCATTGCACGAGAAGCTCGGTCTTGCTGCCAGCGCGCGGGTTTCGCTATACTTGTATAACAACGAATTTGATATTGAGATGCTGCTTTCGGGAATCTCCCGGGCAGAAAAGATATTCCTTTGATACAATAGCCAAATGCCGACACCAAAGAAAACAAACCCCTCAGGACCGACGATGGTGGGTGACTGGAAAGTTACCGTAGACCGTAAGCTTTGTATTGGTGCTGCAACCTGTGTGGCAATTGCAGAGAAAACATTTGCCCTCGACAGCGAAGCAAAAGCCGTCATTTTGGACACTGCGATTAACGATGCAAAAGAGGTCATACTTGATGCGGCAATGGCTTGTCCTGTTGCTGCAATAATCATCGAAGACAGTAAAGGTAAAAGAATTTTTCCGAAATAAATATTGACTTTAGCAAATAGTCTGGTATACTGCTAACATGGCTACAGAAGCAAAAAAAATAGAAAATTTACTTCCGGTTATTCCCATTCGTGACGGTCTTGTTTTTCCAAAAACAGAGTCTCCACTTATTTTTGGGCGACAGAAGACTATCAGCGCATTTGAAGTTGCAACTCAAAAAGATAAGAAGCTTATTCTTGCTTTGCAGAAAGATTCTCGGTTGAACGACCCTGATTCCGATGACCTGTATACTACGGGTGTGGTTATCTATATTGAGAGATATGCTTCACTTGAGCATGGCGAGCTTCAGGTGCTTGTTCGCGGAATGTCTAAAGTACGCATCAAAAACTATGTGTCTACGGAGCCATACTTTGTGGCCTCTTATGAGGAGATTGAGGAAATAGAAGATTCCGATGATGAAACTAAAGCGATGGTATTACATTTGTCAAATGAGCTTAAAAAGGCCATAAACCTCGGGAAGAATATAGATTTTATGGCGTTGATGAATGTATTTTCCGAATTGCCGCCCCTTGATTTCTCATATCAAATCGCGGCAGTCTTGGACCTTAAGCCGCAAGAACGCCAAAACCTGTTGGAAGAAACTGTTGTTAAAGAGAGGTTGCAGAAAAGCGTTGATTATTTGAGTAAGGAAATTAAAGTTCTCGAAATAGAACGTAATATAAGTGCCAAAACCCAAAAGCAATTCGAAAAAGGTGTTAAAGAAACAGTGTTGCGCGAAAAGATGCGGGCAATTGAAAAGGAGTTGGGCGGAGACAAAGAGGACAAGGATATAACCGAGTACCGAAAGAAAATAAAGGATGCAAAGATGACGGAGGAAGTCGAAAAGAAGGCTCTGAAAGAACTTGAGCGATTGGCAAAAATGTCGCAATATAATCCGGAGACATCGTATTTACGAACGTATATTGATTGGCTGACCGATCTTCCCTGGAATGTTTATTCGCCGAGCGATATCGACATAAAAGAAGCCGAAAAAGTTCTGAACACCGACCACTACGGTTTAAAGAAAATCAAAGAAAGAATTCTTGAATACCTCGCGGTAATGAAATTAAGAAAGTCTGATGAAAAGAAGGGTATGAAGTCGGTTAACCCTCCCACAATTCTCTGTTTTGTCGGACCTCCGGGTGTCGGTAAAACATCTTTAGGCAAATCCATTGCGCGCTCACTGAAGAGAAAATTCATTAAAATTTCCCTGGGAGGAATTCGGGATGAAGCGGAGATTCGCGGTCACAGGAGAACATATGTTGGAGCACTTCCCGGACGTTTCATACAAGGTATAAAGCAGGCAGGTACGAACAATCCGGTATTCATGCTTGATGAAATAGATAAACTGGGGAGAGATTTCCGCGGAGATCCATCAGCCGCCCTTCTTGAGGCGCTTGACCCTGAACAAAATCACGCGTTTTCAGATCACTACCTTGAGGTGGATTTTGACTTATCTCAAGTAATGTTTATTACTACCGCAAACGTGCTTGATACTATTCCACCGGCCCTCTTGGATCGCTTGGAAGTAATACATTTTGCCGGTTATACCGAGGATGAGAAATTTGCAATAGCCAAGGAATATCTCGTTCCGAAGCAAAATGAGGCGCACGGTCTTTCTGCATATAACTATAAAATGCTGGATAACGCAGTCAGTTTGATAATTAAGCGCTATACAAGAGAAGCAGGTGTTCGCGAACTGGAACGTCAAGTCGCAACCATCTTCAGAAAGATTGCCCGTAAAGTTGCGGATGGCTCCGAAGCACAAGGTCAATCGGAAGCAAAATCGGCAACAAAAACAATTACAACCGCACAGGTAACGGAGCTTTTGGGACCATATAAATACAGTTCGCTCTTGGCTGAAAAAGAGGATGAGGTGGGTATGTCAACGGGACTCGCCTGGACTCAGGTGGGAGGAGAGATACTTTTTATTGAAGTTTCAATAATGCCGGGTAAAGGAAGATTAACGCTGACCGGTCAATTGGGAGACGTCATGAAAGAATCGTGTCAGGCAGCAGTTTCTTACACGCGCAGTCGTTGGGAGCAATTGGGATTAGATAAGAGTTTCTATGAAAAAATAGATATACATATTCATGTTCCGGAAGGAGCAGTTCCGAAAGACGGTCCGTCAGCCGGTCTGGCAATAACTACAGCTTTAATATCTGCTCTGACCAAGAATCCGGTAAAGAGGGATGTCGCTATGACTGGCGAGGTTACGTTAAGAGGCCGCGCGCTTGAAATAGGCGGTTTGAAGGAAAAAGTTATTGCGGCACACAGTGCGGGTATCAAAACCGTAGTTGTACCTAAAGACAACAAAAAAGACTTGGTGGAATTTCCCAAAAAGATATTGGATGATTTGAAATTTGTTTTTGTAAGTCATATGGATGACGTTCTCGAAGTTGCATTTAAAAATAAAATCAAAAGGAAATAAAGTTGCTTCCTTGCTATAATCTCCAGATATGCATATAGACACAATGCTCATTTCACTGATCCAGTATGGGCTGATCTTCGCCTATATAGTTTTATTCTTTATTATCTTTGCAGAATCAGGATTGTTAATCGGTTTTTTCTTGCCGGGAGACAGCTTGTTATTCACTGCAGGATTCCTTGCTTCGCAAGGATACATGAATATTTATGTTCTGGTCATTGGATTTTTCCTGGCAGCAGTTATTGGGGACAGTGTCGGATATTTATTCGGGCATAAAGTCGGCAAACGGTTGTTCCAGAGAGAGAACTCGTTACTGTTTCATAAAGACAATTTATTGAAGGCGAAAGCGTTCTACGAAAAACACGGCGGCAAGACGATTATTCTTGCGCGATTTATTCCCATGGTCAGAACTTTTGCACCGATTATTGCCGGTATCGGCGATATGCATTACCGGACGTTTCTCGCGTATAACGTTATCGGAGGTGTCTTTTGGGCGATTGGAATTACTCTGGCCGGTTATTTTCTGGGCAGGCTTATTCCGAATGTCGACCGATATTTATTGCCGATAGTTCTTGTCATTATCGTGCTTTCAGTAGCCCCGACAGCATATCATATTCTCAAGGATCCCGACAGTCGAAAGCAAATTCTGCAACTTATCAAGAAGACTCTTCGAATCACAAAATAGTCATTTTCTTTCGTCAATTACCATTGAAGTTGTTTTGACAATATATTTTGATGTTGTAACATATAGGTATGTTCGGACCACTGCGCCTATTTAAGAGAAACCACGTTCTGCTGCTTATTCTGATTTTTGGAATCGGGTTGTTGGTTCGGTTTATCCATTTCAATCATATTACATTCGGGTATGACCAAGCACGGGACGCATTCATGGCAATTGATATTATTAAAGGGGACCATTTGAAAATCGTCGGCCCGAATACTGACATTTTCGGATTGAATCACGGTGTTTTATATTGGTACCTCATGGCGCCGGTTTATTTTCTTTTCGGGGGCAGTGTCTCTGCCGCAAAACTATTCTTGGTATTAGTAAATTTAGGAGGAATTTTTACTACGTATTATGTCGGTTCAAAAGTCTTTAATAACACGAGAATCGGTCTGCTGTCAGCTTTTTTGTATGCAGTATCATTTGAGGCGGTGCAATACGCGAGGTGGTTGTCTAATCCGTCGCCGGCCTTAGTGACAACCCTACTTTCATTTTACGGCCTGTGGCTTTTATTGAAATCAAATCAGAAAGGTTTATTGCTTTTCTTTATATTCTGGCCGCTATCGGTTCAATTTGAATTTTTTTTGGTTTCTCACATTGTTCTTTTTATGTTTGTATACGGATACATGATAGTGCATGAGAATCTTAAAATAGACTTCAGAAGATTGGTTAGCTCAGCAGCGGTTGGTCTGTTGCTGCTTTCGCCGCTTATAATCGAACAGGTCAAATACGGATTTCGGGGAATTGTATCTCTCCTTGCCTTTCTGGGTACCGATAAATCCATTGTGAGAAGCGCTATGGCGAATTATATTTCTTTTTTGGACAAGATAATTAATACGTTCTATTGGAATATCTCCGGTTTGAATTTATTTGTTGCGGGTATTCTGGCTGTATGCTTACTGGTCTATTCGGTAGAAAAAATCAGGAGCAAATCTCAATTGAGCAAACCCCTGATATTTTCCGTATTTATTTTGCTCTCGCCAATGATACTGTTCCCGTTTGAGAAACTGACCGCTAATTTTGTGACTTTGGGTAATTTATACGGAGCGATTTTCTTAGTTGCCTTTGCACTTGATGGATTGCTGGCGAGCAAGAAACTTGTTTATAAATATGCGTTCGTACTGATTATGCTCGTGATTTTCGCAGGTAATTTGTCACTTATTTCGAGCCAAGGGAAGAAGGGTGAAATCTTGTTTTCTGTTCAAAAAAGTATGACATATAACGATGAAACGGCGCTTATTGATTGGGTTTACAAAGATGCTGCCGGAAAGGAATTTAGCATAAACACCATTACCAATCCGTTGTTCATAAACACAACATGGGCGTATCTCTTTGACCACTATGGCAGGAACACATATGGATATATGCCGGGGTGGGCGGGCACGACTCAAGTTGATGTGTTTGGAGGAAATATAACCATGGGTTTAACAGATATCTCTGTCGCATATGCTCCGTTGCAGTCACCACGCATAGGCAAGCTGCTGTACCTTATTGCCGAGCCGGAGACCGGAATTCCGCTTGAATATTTTGGCGCGTATGAAGCGTTTGAAAATAAGCGTTCGAAGCTTTTGGAAAGTCATAAATTCGGCACATTTGTAGTAGAAAAGAGAATATATACATCCGATGAGGATGTCACTGCCGAGAAACTCTTCAATATCGCACGAGGAAAAAAGTAATCTAAATTATCCGAATGGGGTCAGCTGAGCTGACCAGTCACCTCGCTGAGCGTGGTGGGTCCAGTCCCGATTATATTGGGACAACCAATCCGCGACGCAGTCGGGACTGCTCTACTAATCTAAGTGGGTCCAGCGGGACTCGAACCCGCAACCAACGGCTTAAAAGGCCGCTGCTCTACCATTGAGCTATAGACCCAAATCACTACTCCAAGACAGTACAAATTATAGCACACAGAAGGCGCTTACTCATCTCAACCGTTTTCTGCTTATTTCTCAATAACATCTGCCGCTCCAACAGCGCCGTCCTGAGTGGGGCCCAGTGCGTTGAATCTTCGGATTGCCTGAACGTATTCGGGATAGCGTGCAAAGATGTGTTTGACTGCTGAAAGAACTTTTTTGGGATCCAGTTTTTTGCCGATATTTTCAATTGTGCCGAAATCCATCGACAGCAAGTCTATGACATTATCGATTCCCAGACGAAGAATGCATTGACCCATGCCAAGTTCCTGTGAACGCCATCCATGAATTACCTGATCCGGATTGAACGGAATGGAAACTGCAGGTTTTTCTGCGCAAACAGCCTGCATCAACGTTCCATAACCCGCATGACATACCACAAGGTCTACTAGTTGAGAGACTTCTTCGCCGTTGAGAAACTTTGCCACAAACAGATTGGGATGTTTCGGGAAAACACTTGGTTCACAGATCGTTCCTGTTGAAATCACAACACGGTAATTGTTTTTAATCAGGAGGTTTGCGATCTGCACCAATTTTACCGAATCAAAACCCGTTCCACCAAAGGTTAGATAAATCGTTTTCCCGTCCGGCTTTATCTTTGATAACCATGACGGGGAATATTTTCTGAATCCTGACCAACCCCATGGACCCACATAGTAAGCCGTAATCTTTTTGTTCTTTGAAGGCAAATAGAATGAAGATTCGGGAAGAATATATGTGACACTTTTATACCATGCATCCAAGTCCATCGTGTTACCGAACTTTCGGGAAACTTCAAGAAGCGGTTTAAGAAATGAGTTTTTCAGTCTATTGAATAATAAAAGCGCTATTTTACTCATCGGAGAAAACATTATTTTCGGGAAACCCGGATTGGGTATAAATCCGCCATACGGCAGAGCACTGCCTTCGAAGATAGTGTATGTTTTAATGTTTCTTGCAGCGGCAGCACCGAGTGCGGATATTCGGAAGTCAACGATTATTTTGTGGGGTTTTATTTCATCAATAACCCGCAGTTCATCTTTCATGCGGGAATAGACGAACTCAGATTTCTTGAAGTCGTCTAAAAAAAGGATTGATTCACCGGTTAAGGTTGTCATCACATCTACGAATGAAACACTGCTTTGTTGAAACAGTTTTTGTTTTTCCTTCGGAAGGGCGAAAAATACATGGTGACCGCGTCTTTTTAACTCTTCTCCGATGGCCAATGAACGGGTTACGTGTGCTAAACCCACTTCGATCGGGAAAAAAAGAAACGTCTGTTTGTCGGTTTTCATGTTGCTTTTATACCGTAGTAATTAGTTTACTCTTATTATAGAATATCCCTATGAATTTAGAGGCGCCTGTCGTCGGGCTTTTGGTTGTGTTCATCGGGGGAATATTCGTCTTTTTGCTAGTTCAATATCTCAAACAGATCAGCAAGAATGTCGAAGAAGGAAATCGTCGTCAGGATGACTTATACAAAACGTTCATCACAACACTTCAGAAAAACTCTTCAGATCTCAACGCCCGTCTTGATAATGCCGCTCATGTTATTCAAGGTGTTCAGAAAGAAATCGGTACGATGTCTGAAATAGGAAGGTCCATGAAGGATTTGCAAGAGTACCTGGCCAGTCCCAAACTGCGCGGCAATCTCGGTGAACAAGTACTCTCTCAAGCTTTGCAACAACTCTTGCCTCACGACTTGTACGAATTGCAATATGCGTTTAAGGGTGGCGAGAAGGTGGATGCAATTGTGCGTTTGAATGACTATATCATTCCCATCGATTCCAAGTTTCCGGTAGAAAACTATCGTGCAATGAACAAAGCAGAGCGGGAAGCAGACAAAGAAGAGTATAAAAAACTTTTCACCAAAGACGTAAAAAAGCATATTGATGACATCGCCAGAAAGTATATTCTTACGGAAGAGAAAACCGTCGATTATGCAATTATGTATATTCCTTCAGAAGGAATATATTACGAGATAATCACCAACCAAAAGCTTTTCGATTACAGTAACGCGCAACGGGTTCTTTTGGTTTCTCCGACAAGTTTTTATGCCTATCTGAAAGCGATTCTTATGTCGTTTCAAGGGCAAACCATTCAACAAAAAGCCCGTGAAATACTCAATATTCTTACGGCAACGCGGAAAGACTATGAAAAGGTGGAAGAATCTTTATCTATTCTTGAAAAACACCTCACGAATGCCTATAACCAGATGCAAAATGTCGGAAAATTCTTTGTACGTCTAGGTCAAAAGCTTGAGGGTACAAAATTGCTTGAATCTAAAAAAGAAGATACTCATGAAGGGTAATGAAGAACAACTCCAAGCAATCAATTATCTGAATGGGCCGGCAATTATTGTGGCCGGCGCAGGTACGGGGAAGACGTATGTTCTGACCGAAAAGATCAAAAAAATAATCCTTGAAAAGCGTGCAGAACCGCAAGAAGTTCTCGCACTCACATTTACCGAGAAGTCTGCGCGTGAGATGGAGGAGCGAGTGGATAAGGCGCTGCCGTATGGGTACTTTCAGACCTGGATTATGACGTTTCATTCTTTTGCCGACACGATTTTAAGGGAGCATGGTGTACATATCGGTATCAGCCCTACATTTAAAATACTTACCCAAGTTGATGCAACTATGTTTTTTCGGAACAATCTGCATTTTTTCAAACTTAAGTATTTTTACTCTACCGGCAACCCGACAGGTTTTGTACAGTCTGCACTTACTCATTTTTCCCGATTGAGGGACGAAAATGTAACGTCGGAAATGTATTTGAAACTGGCAACACGTAAGAAGGCACAAGCAGAAACGAATGAAGAGGTACAGGAGGCGGAGAAGACTTTGGAGTTAGCGGGTCTTTACCGGGACTATGAGCTGCACAAACTGAAACACAATTATTTGGATTTTTCCGACCTTATTTTTTACCTCGTACAGCTTCTTACTAAAAGAAAGAATGTCCTGAAAGTGCTTCGAAAACAGTTTGCCTACTGTTTAGTTGATGAATTTCAAGATACCAATACTGTTCAATACGATTTGCTGAAATTACTGTTTCCTCCTTCAAAAAAAACTCACTTATTTGTTATTGGCGACGATAATCAATCGATTTACAAGTTTCGTGGTGCTTCAGTCTCGAATATTTTGAATTTCAAAAAGGACTACAAAGACGCGAAAATGTTTGTATTGACCGAAAATTATCGTTCTTATCAAGAGATTCTTGATACTTCGTACCGGTTGATTACCAACAATAACCCTGACACTCTCGAATCTACACTTGGAATAAATAAGAAATTGTCCGCGTCGAGAGGTTCGAGTACGATTCAACCCGAATTTATGGCTAGTATCGACGGTGATGAAGAAGGGGAAAAGACTGCGCTCGAAATACAGAAATTGTGCACGGAAGGAAAGTTTTCTTACAAAGATGTGGCAATTCTGGTGAGGGCAAATGATCATGCTAAGCCGTTTATTCAGGCACTTGAACGGTATGAAATTCCTTTTCAATTTTTAGGTCCGGCATTGTTGTATTACAAGAATGAAGTGAGGGATTTGATAGCGTATCTTAAATTTCTGTTCAACCCGAGTGACTCAACAAGCTTGTATAGGGTTCTTGCAATGCCTATATTTTCACTGGACAGGAAAGACCTTGTATACCTCATAACTTTTGCAAAACGAATCAGCAGATCTTTGTTTGAAAGTTTGGACGCACTTTCGCAGATAGCCGCCGGGAGTATTGAAGAAGAATTGAATGGAATGAAAGCCCATATGCCTTTTTTGAAAGAGGAATCAAAGTCAAAGATTCTTCAGGTATTTACACTACTCGAGTCGCTTCTTACGCGTTCGCAGACAGCAAACGCACTTCAGCTCGTGTATGATTTTTTGGAGGGGAGCGGCTATCTTAAGGAATTGTCCCACATCAAAAACCAAAACGAAGAGGAAGGATTGGCGAATATCACCAAGTTTTTTAACCGTTTAAAAAAAATAGAAGGGGAATATGGAGAACCGACAGTTACAGAGGCAGTTACCGCGATTAATTTGTCCCTTGAACTAGGCGATTCCCCAATGGCTGAAGAGATAGATGGTTCAGGCGAAAATGCGGTGAACATACTTACTGTTCACGGTGCAAAAGGCTTAGAATTTCCCGTTGTGTTTTTGGTGAGTCTTTCGGCAGACAGGTTTCCAACACGAAACAGACAAGATCAACTTTCCATTCCAGATGAGTTGATTAAAGAGATACTTCCTTCCGGCGATGCGCATGTTCAGGAAGAGCGCCGATTGTTTTATGTCGGGATGACGCGTGCACGAGACCGCTTGTTTTTAACTTTTGCAAATTATTACGGTAACGCAAAAAGAAAAAAGAAGGTATCTCCGTTTATTGTAGAATCTTTGGGCGATAAAGTTATTGCTGTTGCTGTTCAGAAAGAAGATTCCCGCTCTCGACAACTCTCAATTTTTGAATTTGGAAACAGAAGGAAACAAAAAAAGCTTCCCGAGAAAAATCAAGAAGCTGTGCCGGGAAAATTTTCCTATTCACAGCTTGAAACGTATGAAACCTGTTCGCTCCAATATAAGTATCGTTATATGTTAAAGATTCCCGAGCCGGATTCCCCTGCTTTATCCTTCGGATCCAGCATTCATAAGGCTCTCGAATTGTTTTATAAAGACATAAAAGAAGGGATAGATCAGAACGAAACAGATCTTCTGCAGAAGTTCAGAAGGCACTTTATTCCTCTCGGCTACATGGGAAAGGAACAACGTGAAAATGCGATTTCACACGGAAACGAGATTTTGACTAATTTCTTTGAAAAATTCCATAAGGAACATGGGGAGGTGGTTGCTGTGGAACAATTTTTTACCTTGAAACTTCCTCATAATGATCAGAATCTTATAATCAGCGGAAAAATAGACAGAATTGACAAAAAGGGATCACTATATGAAATAATCGACTACAAGACGGGAAAAATGCCCAAAGAGTCGGAACTTAAGAAGTCGTTACAGCTTGGTATATATTCTTTGGCGGCAATGAGTAAGGAGTTGTTGGGAATTTCCCAGGACAAAATACGACTCACTTATTATTACCTTGATAAACAGGAAAAATTCAGCGTCTTGGCTGCTGAAAGGAATCTGAACGAAACTAAAGAGCATATAGCTGAAACGATAGGAAATCTGGAAAATGGTACATTTGAACCAACGGTTGGTAGACACTGTGACTGGTGCCCGTTTAAAATAATCTGCCCCGCGTGGGAAACGTGAAATAAGTTGTAAGCTGAAAGTTGTAACTCTAAATAAAGTTTAAAGCAAAAAATGGACATAAAGAAGAAGCTATTAGTCATCGATGGGAGTGCGGTTTTGCACAGGGCGTATCATGCGTTGCCGCCGTTTACTTCACCCGACGGAACTCCGACAAATGCCTTATACGGGTTTATTAAAATGTTGCTTTCCCTGATTGACCAAGTACAGCCTATGTATTTAGTTGTGTGTTTCGACAGTCCTATTCCGACGTTCAGAAAAAAGCTTCTTCCGTCCTACCAAGCACAAAGACCAAAAACTCCTGACGAATACAAAGTACAGATACCTTTAACCCAAAAATATTTGGAAAAGGCTGGTATCGCACAGTATTTTTTACCCGGTTTTGAGGCAGACGATGTTATAGGTACGATTACTGCACTTTCGAAACGCGAAGATCCGGATTTGCACGTGTACATAGTGACCGGGGATAAAGACATACTCCAATTGGTAGATGAAAGAACTACTGTGCTTATGCCAAAATCCGGTGTGGGAAACATTAACTACATGAGGGAGCAACAGGTGAAAGAGCGGTTGGGAGTGATGCCAAAACAGATTATTGATTATAAAGCACTTGTCGGAGACCCATCTGACAACTATGGTGGAATTCGCGGAATCGGCCCGAAAAAAGCCACCGATTTACTTATGAAGTACGGCAACCTGAAGAATATTTACGAGCATATAGAGGAATTGGATCACAAGGTAAAATCCCTACTTGTAGAATGCAAAAAAGATGCAGAGCTATCTCAAACACTGGCAACCATTAAGACAGATTTAGACTTACCGATACATAATAGTGACCTTGATTTCAAAACCCGGACACCATCTCCCGAACTTATCGAGTACCTCGACAGCCTTTCGCTCCAAAGCATCAAACGTCAGTTGCAACAGATTAAAGCGCGTGAGGAAAAGATGCCGGTGAGTGTCAAAAAAAAAGATAACCAGCTCACTTTTTTTTGATACGAATCCACTATTTGACAAGCAGCGAAAAACTCCGTATTATAAGTCTAATGTCAGTAAAAGAGAAAGAAGTCCAGAAAGGGAGTCAGATAGAGAGGGTTTTAACTGTTTGGGGTCTAATAGTTGTATTGTGGAGCATATTCCGTGCTAATTTCGGCGCCCCCTTATGGCTCAGTGAGTTTCTCATAAAACCACTAATTTTTCTCGTTCCGGTTATATTCTTCGTACAGAAATATATACAGGGAGGGTCGTTACTCAAGAAACTTGGGTTTCCTGAAAAGCGGATAGCAGAAGAACTTTTTCTGTCAGTCAGCTTGTTGTTTGTGGTTTTTGGAGCAGGAATGGTAATGTTGCTTATGAATAAACAGCCGTTTCTGTTGTTTCTCAACTCAATAAGTTTCGCAAAGGCATCGTATGTCTTCGGATTATCCATTGCCACCGCTACTGTCGAAGAGGTTGTCGGCCGGGGATTTATGTTCAATTATCTCAATAAATTCTCAAAGAATTTTGTAATGTCCATGTTTGTTTCGTCAACGCTGTTTTTTGTGTTGTATCTTCCGGGGGCGCTCACGATGCATGTCAGCGGACCGGCGTTATTCGTCAACCTTTTGATGAATTTTCTGCTCAGTTTTATGGCAGCAACCCTGTTTTACGTGAGACGAAACGTACTCGTTGCCATCGGATTTCATGCGGGTGTTCTCTTATGGTTTGATTTGTTACTCGGAGTATAATACTACGGGTTTTCGAATATCCAGAACATTTCCTCGGTCTCGATCTTGATTTTCTTCACGCGATCTTCTGGAACTTTCAGTATTTTACCTCCCTCACCAGAGAAAACATACACACTTTTTTTAGGGCGCATCTCGCTGTTGTAGGGATCGGTGCTGAAAGTGAACTTGTCAAACCCCGTAACTTGGCCGAACCCAAATTCATCAGGGAGTGTTAATTGTGCTGTCTTCTGATAGTTTTTGGGTGAATAACGGAGGTAAAAGAGTAGATAAATATAGGGTTGTCCGTTGTCTTTGGTAATGTAAAAGTGATCAAACTTTGAGTAATTTTCCTTAATATAATCGGCAAGTTCGCGATAGCCCGCTTGAAGCGAACGTACTGCCACGGCTTTTTTAGGATAATGTACGAAGAAATAAAAAGACGAAAGCATGGAACCAAGTATAACGAGCACAACAAGAACGTGTGTCATGTAGTGCAACCGCCGCGATTGTAAGAAACTGGTAATTCCGTAAGCGGAAAGCGGGATCAGGAGAGCAATAAGCGGATAGACTCTGGTGAGCGCATATTCCTGCCATGTAAGAGCCCCATTAAGTGGGGCAACGAGAAGCACCACCCCCAGAACGAGAAACTCTTTTTTCCACTTAAAAACCACAAGAGCAATTCCGATGAGAAAACCCACGTACTCCATCAACGGAACGGGGGAAATATTTGGGTAACCAAACCTGTTATTTACGTCGCCGTGTTGGGTGAGAAACTCCGGGGAAAAGTAGGAGACATAGCGGCGCGAAATCTCCTGAATACCAACGAGCAGTTTACTGCTAAATGGGGAAAATCGTTCTTCAATTTTGGCGCTTTCGGTCTTTATGGAAATGTCGGGGTTATTCAGGATAAAAAGGTTTTTAACCCGTTCAGCTGGCGTCAGTTTCTCTCCGACCACAAATAATCCAATTCCAGCAACAAATACTACCGCACAGATTATCGCCACTGTTTTTGTTTGAAAGAGTTTGGTTAGAACCTTCTTTTGCCAGGCGAAATAGAGTGCAATCATAAATACAGTGGGAGCGATGATTTTCCCGGTATGATAGGAAAATAAAATAAACGGAAGAAGACATATCGTTAGCCAGAAGAATTTTAATTTTGCTGTTTTAGCAAAAAGTGTCAGTGTATAGAGCGAAATTACCATAAATGCTGACGCAAGAACTGTTTCATGAGCCTGTCGCGCTATTGTGTGTATCCATGGCGAAAATGCAGCGAAGAGTAGCGCAACCGTGGCTGTATATTCACTCTCAAATAATGCTTTCGTGAACAAATATATTCCCAACACCAAAACCAGCGCCGCTATACCGGCGACAAGGCGGGTGGAGAACTCGTTCAGACCGAAAACTCCCACCGCAGGTACCGTGAGATATGAATAAAGAGGAAGCTTGTAATCACCAAAGGATTTGAGGCGAAGAGGGAAAATTGAACCGTATTCATCCCGACCGGTTTTCAGAATGGAATATGCGTTGTATCCGAAGGCGGCCTCATCCGCTGTAAAACCCGGCGGCGACTTAACTGGTAAGAAATGCCAGATCAGCGTAATGCTAATTGCAAGAGCGATCAGCAGTTTTTTTATCATAAGTTAGTCAAATACCTTGATAATGCCTGCTTAAATCCGACAATAAATTGCCGGTTTTTCCTCTGCGACCATAACAAAACGGGTAGTTTGACGATGTGTTCAATCAGATTCTTCCCCCTGATATTTTTCCAGATAAAAATAAACTGATTGCGGTTGGCTATGATACCAATCTCTTGCCTTGAGAAATAAGAAGATATTGTTGTCTCGTGGTGGTGTTCGACGAGAATCGCGGGATAATAGATGTTGTGGAACCCGGCTTTGCGGGCACGAAAGCCCAAATCCACATCTTCCCAGTAAAATGGAGAATAGATTTTATCAAAGCCGTCTAGCCTGTTGAACATCTCCCTGCGGACAATACATGAACCACCCTCCGGCCACAAAACTTCACAGGTGACTTCGGATTGTATACCCCGGTGGTGAAACAAACCGTTTTCGAAATAACCTTCATTGGCTCCGACAATTTTTCCGTCCCGTTCCTTCTGAGCGAAGGAAACAGCAAAGAGCAACGTATCATTATCAAATAATGTGAAAGCCTTCTCAAAAGACGAGTCATTAAGCAGGACATCGCTGTTCAGGAGCATTACAAACTCTGTTTTACTTTCAGAAACCCCGCGATTGACTGATTGACCAAACCCGCAATTCTTTTTATTAACAATTACCGTTATATTTCGTGACACCTTTTCAGCCTCGTCAAGTGATACTTCTGGCGAGTCGTTTACTATAATAATTTTGAAATCCGAAAGAAATTTCTTGTTGTGTTTCAGGGTATTCAAGAGTCCGGAAAGGTCTTTGTAAAAGGGAATAATTACAGTAAGTCGACGCATATACTCTATTTTACCATTCGCATTACATTCTGCGAAAAAACCTTAAAACTGTATTTCTCACGTGCTCGAAGTACGGATTTTTCAGCAAACATTGTACGGAGCTTTGGGTCAGATATAAGTTTCTTTGTGTATGTTACTAATTCTGTTTTTTTGTCATACAAATAACCACTATTTCCATGAAGAATTATTTCTTTCGGCCCGCCGCCATTGTAGGCAAGTGGTACACAGCCCGCCGCCATGGATTCGATAATCGAAATGCCGAAATGTTCCATTTTCTCCGGCTCTAGTAGTTCATTTTCTCCGTATCCGGCAGCATGCCAATAAAACGTGGATTTTGCGTAAAGTTCTTTCAATTCAGCAAATGATATGTTTTCGAATATCTGAATTTTTGAATTGTCCTGACTTAACTTTTTCAAGCTTTCCAAATATTTGTGGTCCTCCGGCCTGCAGCTTCCGGCAAGAATCAGTGAGTATTCGCGAAATTCTTTGTGATTCCTCTGAGCTTGACTGAACGCCTTTATGAGAATCTCCTGTTTTTTTGAGTGCAGATGTCCGAAGAATCGCCCCACGGAAAGAATCATTTTTTCTTTGTTGTTTTTCGGTAGTGAAAAATATTCATCGCTTACGGCCGGGTTCAGAATATATTGTTTATCAGTCAATTTTTTCTTTTCAAAGAAATGTTTGACGAAATTGTCATAGTATACCGGTTTGAATTTTTGTGACTTAAGTTTATTAAACAGTGAGACAGGTAATAAACGGGCGGTTGGTGCTTGCAGTATCACAAAATTCTTTTTAGCCAAACTGAAAAAGTAACTTCCGTCAGAGTGAAAAAATACTACATCGTACTTTCTGGTTCTTGCAATTTTTGACAGTAAACTACTCGACTGCCATTCTGTATCGATTCCAATAAAGTCGTATTCTTGACCGAATCGGTCAAGCACGTGTTTTTTTATTTCCACATCATGCCATAGAAATACACAATCGTATTTATTTTCATGAAGCACCCGAGCTATGTCAAAAAGGTATTTTTCACCTCCTCCCAGCGTTTCCAAATAGGGAGTGTAAAACGCTGCTTTCATGATTGTTTTGTATACTTTTTCTCGAATAGAAGCATCCAGGTAATAGTCTTGCTGTACGCCTGGTACATCGACTCGATAACTCCGTATGTTCCGTCGAGGTGTCCCGATTTTTTTATGAGCCTTCGGAACAATTCCCCTAAGAATTTTCTGAAAAACGTGAACGTTCTAACATTTCTTCCTGCTTCCAGAAGTTGTTGAGCCTCAATTGTTTCGTAAACTATTGTCGACGCAACCATGTTTTCGAGACTGGAGTGAAAGTAATGTAAGAATGGCTCATTAAGCGTTCCTTCTTTCCCTGAAACGACAGGTTGGGAATGAATATGTTTCGGCCACGATATAAAAGACGGTTTGAACAGCAGCCTGCCGCCCACATAGTCGGGCCACCAGCCACCATGTTTGAGCCACTGTGTGTTGGCAAAAATATTTTTGCGTGGAATCCGGTAATGAGTGAAGGGGGGATTTTCCTCAGCCGCTATACTCTTAACCGTTCGGGCAAGTTCTCCGGTCAATTCTTCATCGGCATCAAGAATGAAAACCCATGGACCGGGGGACTTCTGCACATCAAATTCCCGCCCTGGTTCAACATAGGTTGTTATAGGGTGGGTTAGTACCGTTGCGCCTAATTTGTGAGAGAGAGATGCTGTTTTGTCCGTGCTTCCGGCATCCACAACCACAACATCGTCAGTAACCAAAAAAGCAGATGTAATACACCGGGAAATAATTTTTTCCGCGTTTCTGGTGTGAATAACTACGGTAATGTGTTTTGACATTTTTGCTGATTAACGTATTTCATAGTAGCCGATGTCCGTATCCACAATGGTAATTCCCCGAAGTTTTACGCTTCTGTCAAGACCCTGGTCATTCATCCACTTAGTTCTTCGCTCTTCGAAGTCGTCGCGCTCAAGAACAAACCAGCATCTGTTATTCACCCACTGTGTTTGTGGTTGGGGCAGACCTTCGGTTAACTTACGGTGCAGGAAAAGATAATCATATGTGTAAGGAATTACCGGTGGGGTATAAACTTTGACACAATACTCTTTGTTTGAAGATTTTACTTGGCTGCTTATATAATCAACGACTTTCTCCATTTTTATTAAACCCTCGGTTTCAGGGACACTTTTGAAACTTTTGACAGTACCGGTAAATCCGGTCAACGTCATTACTACAATAAGCGTGGCCGTCAAAAACTTTTTCACAACACTGTCCGTAGCACGGTACAGCAATATGGACAAAACAACAAGAAACAGAAGATGTATTCCTTCATAGTAATTTGCCCAAAAATTATCTTTATAGAAAGTCGATAAGAAAAAAAGCCCTCCGAGTATAAATACGTAGAACTTCAAAGGTGAATTACCGGAATGTTTTTTGAAGGCAGCTACGATAAGGTAGATAAGTAAGACCGATAATAGTGCCAAAATCCACGGGTTTGCCGATAAGCCTTCATAGTAGCCCTTGAATAAAACAATTCTGTCCTGTATTACATCCCAATAGGGTTTTGGGTTGTAAAGGTGGGGTTTGATAAAAAATCCGATCAGCGTTTTTGTTTGAAGGAATTCATGCCTTATTTCAAAAAAAATTCTCATGGAAAATGCGATGAAAAGTCCTAATCCGAATAAAATCCCCGGCCGGAATTTCAATAGTGCAGAACGCAGATCTTTAAACAAGAGTGTGCCCATGAAGAACAAAGGAATCAAGAACATTCCAAAAGACAACTCAAATTCTGCGACAAGTCCCAAAGAGATGCCGAGTGGAAAAAATACCCACAAAGCGGTATTTTTACTTTTTTGCTGGTTGTGGAGAATAACGTAGCTCAGCAAAGCAAAAGCGAGCAAAGCAGGCAGCACCATTATGTTATTTCCTATAAAAACAGAAGTCATTTGAAAATACGGCGATGTGGCTATCAATAGAGCGACCAATGCAGTAGTTGTTTTGTTAAAATACCGCAACAGGAAATAGGCAAGTACAAGAAATACGCCGAATTGCAGTGCGAAGTTAAAGAAATAGAATCCAATCGGCGATCCTTTAAAAAGGAGGAATGGCACGACCAGAACATAGTACCACCATGCTCCATGAAACATTCCCGTAACACCGGTAGTGGGACCAAGAAACGTTGGTTTTTTGTCCAAGATGATTTTTGCTGCCTGTAGCATATCTCTTCCCTGATCATAGGTGTAGGGGACCATATGGTTTAACAGCGGTTGGATACGAAGGGCAATAAAGAAAACGACAGACAGTGAAAATACTACCGGAAACCACCATTTACTAAAAACGGCCCGAAAATCGGTTTTGTTATTTTTTTTTGCCATGTACATATGATAACAAGTAATTAACGACAAGATGAAGCTTGGTGCGGAAAGGTGCATAAAGAAGCCCGAAGTATAATTGGGACCACTTCTGTGTCTTTTGGTGAAATAACGAGCCTGAACCTCCGGTAATTCCCGCGTTCTTATGATAGATAACAACGTCCGGATTATAGTACAACCTGAAACCTTTTTTTCTGGCACGTATCGAAAAGTCGGCATCCTCGTAATACAAGAAAAAGTGCTCGTTCCATGGCCCTACTTTTTCCAGGACATCTTTGTTGAAACATACCATGCACCCGGTTATAAATTCGGTTTCTTCAAAACGGTCATATTGGCCGCTGTCGACTTCGTCCACTCCCCGATGAGTAGCATACATATTAGCCCAATCAAACAATCCGCCCGCATACCAAATTACACGCCCAAGTTCGGTTTTTGAATAATTCTTTTTATGAAACTCAAAACCTTTGGCATAGTATATTTTCCCGCCAAAAAAATCCGCTGATAAGAACCCTTTACTGACATTCTCAATAAAATTGGGGGACGTGGTTACATCGTAATTAAGTACGCAAAATTGATCAAAACCGCTTTTCAGTGCCTGTTTAATACATACGTTTATTCCATGACTATAACCTTTATTCGAGCTTTTTACGATTTGTATGGGAAATGGAAACTTGTCTGTCGGTATATTCAGATTATTCGAGAAGTCGGCAACAAACAACGTGAAATCTTTACCGGTGTTTTTCACGAGCGAAGCAAGAAACTCATCGAGCACATCAGGCTCGTGTAAATACACAATTATTAATGCCAGCATTGCAATAATTTTAGCATAAACTGTGCTACAATAACCCTTGATATGGACTATTCACTGGTTATCCCGGTATATAATGAACAAGATAACGTTGAGCAGTTATATGAGCGTACCCGGAAAGTAATGGTTACCCTGAAGAAGAAATTTGAGCTTATTTTCATTAATGACGGATCGCACGATTCAACACAGGAATTATTAACCAAACTACATGCGGCGGATGACAAGGTTAAGGTAATAAATTTCTCCCGAAACTTCGGTCACCAGGTCGCAGTAACCGCGGGTTTAAAATTTGCCACTGGAAAGAAAATCGCGATTCTTGATGCTGACCTGCAGGATCCTCCGGAAGTGTTACCAACGTTTTTTGCCAAACTGGATGAAGGTTTTGATGTTGTTTACGCTATCAGAAAACATCGGAAAGAAAATTTCGTGAAACGTTTTTCATATTTTGTTTTTTATCGTTTGTTGAAAACAATTGCAAGTATCTCCATACCGCTTGACAGCGGTGACTTCTGTGTTATGTCGAGTCGGGTTGTATCACTGCTCAACACGTTACCGGAGCGTAACAGATTTATCCGCGGATTACGCAGTTGGGTTGGTTTTAAACAGGTCGGTGTTGCATACGACCGGGATAACAGGCATGCAGGAAACAGCAAATATACACTCCATAAAATGTTTAAGCTTGCCTTTGACGGAATATTTTCATTTTCATATGTTCCTCTGCAACTCTTAACTTTTGCCGGATTTTTGTTTTTTGTGCTTTCAATAGTCGGGAGCATTATTACCGTGTACGCTAAATTTTTTACCTCTGTCTATATTCCGCGCGGTTTTCCAACAACCATTATCACGATTCTATTCATAGGGGGAATAAATATGCTGGCGCTCGGGATTATGGGTGAGTATATCGGCCGGATCTATGATGAAGTGAAGCATCGGTCTCCTTTTATTATTGAATCAACATTAGGTTTAGGTGAAAAATAAATTAATTCTGGTTCTCTATTTTGTATTGCTCGGTTTGTTTTCTGTTTATTCGTATGCGTTAGTCGATCCCAATTACACTCCGATTACTTCTCAAATATGGGAGTGGTTTCGCAACATTATGGTGCAGCTCGGGTATTATCAGAGAACATGGTCATTTGTCATCTACGTATTACTGACAAGTGGACTTTTTGTATTCCAATGGTTAGTGCTGAAGCAACACAAGGTATCCGTTATTAAACTGGCAATCGGAGTCAGTCTTCTCACCCTCGTGGCTTATCCGTTTTTGTCGCACGATTTTTTTAATTATTTGTTTGATGCGAAGATAATCACTCACTATCATCAGAGCCCGTATAAGTTTGCGGCGTGGGACTTTACGGGAGATCCTGATTTGCGGTTTATGCATTGGGTACAGAGAACGTATCCGTACGGTCCGGTGTTTTTGGCTTTGACTGTTATCCCATCCTTTTTATCGTTTGGAAAGTTTCTGCTCAGTTTTCTATTTTTTAAGATACTGTGGTCGATTTTATTTGTTCTGTCGGGTGCCATATTGGAAAAGGTGAATAAAAAGGCTGCTCTTTTTTATATTACTTCGCCGCTGATTATAGTTGAGGGTTTAATAAACAGCCATAATGACCTTATCGGCGTGTCTCTTGCTATGTTTGCTTTATATTATGTCGTAAAGAAAAAAAGCATTATCAGTCAAGGACTATTTTTTCTTTTGTCTATCGGAATCAAGTACACAACTGCACCGTTTGCGTTTCTTATGGTAAAGCATAAATACACAACACCACTTATTATTGCAGGGTTCATTGCAACACTATGTTACAGTTACACAAAGGTGGGAATTCAACAATGGTATTTTTTGAACCTGTTTATTTTATTACCTTTTCTCATGCCGTATCTTTTAGAGCTGTCCGTACTTAGTGGCTTTCTTTTGGCATCATACTACCCGTATATAGTGTTAGGCGGTTGGGATACGTCCGAAAAAGTAATACTTAAGGAACAGATTATTTTCTTAGGAATTGCTGTCACGGTTGCGATTTTTATCTTCAGAAAAATCAAATCTCACTTCAGCGGTCGTAACTCACGGTAGATTACCCTTGCTGATATAAGGAGAGAACACATGAAAAGCAAAATCCCGATTTTAAACACCTTGTCGTCATAGGACATAATTACAGAGTGTGTTCCGGGAGACAACTGTATTCCCTGAAATGCATAATCGGCCTTCAAAATCTGAGACGTACGTCCGTCTACCGTTGCTCTCCAAGTGGGATAATAGGTACTATTCACGAAAAAGACACCGTCGTTGTACGTAGTTATTCGAAACTTCTTTGTTTGAGAAGTTAATTCTATTACTTGAACATTCGCCTTCTTCGTCGTGCGTGTTCTTTCTGTGGTGTGTTTCTGTATTTTATCTGTCGTTATTGTTATTTCATTTTTCGGATCAAATGTATCTGAAAGCAATACTGCCAGCGCTTTGGAATTGTCTCTTGCAAGTCGGACGTTATTGCTGGGTACGAAATAAAATTGGGAGTTAGCGTCTGTATTATGACGGATTGAGTATATGCCGTCTGACCATATAGGAGGGAAAACGGTATCGAATTTCCTGTTCGGATTTCTGTTTTCCCACGGGGATTGGAAGGTTCTGTTCTTATCTACAACATACTTCACACTTAAAATATTCATTATTCTATCGGAAAAAAGACCTTCGTTTAAGTTGACTGCCGCCCGGTCTTGCACGTCCGGTTTACCTGTTCTGGCTGAGTATAGGAGTTCGCCATATTCCCGTATATAAAGCGGATCGCTTCCGTTGACTGCGGTTCCACCGAGCATCATCGCAAAATTTCCGTCCACATAATTGTAATATTTCTGCCCAAAAAGATTGCTGTGCATATATTGAGCAATTGGGGTAGGAGGATAAAAAAACTCCCGCGGAGAAAAAGGTGTGTATTTTTGTGAGAATCGAACTATATCAACAATCTGGACTGAAAAAAGCAGAACGGTAATTATAAGGACCGCTGTACGGTTCGTGTTTTTCGCTAACAGCACCAACAATGTTATATCGATTGCAATAAAAAGCGTAGGCAGTATTAAGTTGCGAATGGCAACGGGAAACCATTGTTGCAAATCGGGAAAGCGCATGACTACAAGAGTGGTGGTCCAGATGAAAACGGTAATCCCGAATAGCACACCACATGCTATTATCATTCTTTGAACCCGCAATTTTTGAACGGGAAGATGTTGTAAAAAAAGGCATCCGGCCACGATGGAAGAAAACATGGTGATGCTTAAATTCCGGGAGAAAGTCGAAGTAGAAAATATCGGTATATTAAGCTTCCACAGTATGAACAGAAGAGGATTCTCAACAGAAAGAATAATGCCGATTAACGACAAGCAGACAAAAAATAATAGGTTTTTATCAAGCCTCTCCTTTTTATAAAGTTTGATAATAGTGAAGACAAGTTCGGTGATGAATAAAACAAAGAATAGCGTCCCGACAAAAGAAACAGTTTCTGCATAATTGTTTTTTCCCCACCAATTACGGGTTACCAGATTTCCAAAAAAATCCGGAGCAAACATGGAAACCAGATGGGGGACTTGAATGGATTGATCGCGGTAGAAGCTTTCTCCGGAAACCATATTTCGAGCTGACAAACCGTTCAACTGAAGTGTCGGAAGCAGCTGAGGAGCGCCCAGACAAAAAAGAAGCATGCCATGGAGCAGAAGCATTTTGATGGATATTTTTTTAAACACAGCGTAAGCATAGAACAACATTATTACGATACATGCCGTTTGAATGTGCCCGGAAAAAATAGAAACAGAAAGAGGAAGTAGCGAAAGAAAAAAGTATTTCTCGACAAGTAGCAGTGCCCATGGCAACATGGCATATGCGTATCCGATGGTACCCCACGGCAGCCATACGGTCATATACCCCGAGAACGCAAAGCTTAACCCACCCATAACAGCCACGGTCTTTGTGCAGGATACTTTACGGAGAAACAAATACATTCCGATGCATGCGATAATCAGCTGTGTGATTATAAACAGATTATATGCTGAAGCGTACCCGGCTATGAAAAAGAAGATGTTGAACGGATTGAATACAGACGATTGTGTATTTGCAAGATGAGGTGCTCCGCTCAAAATATGCGGATCCCACAAGGGGATAATCCCTTTTTTCAATGATTCAATCGTGTAGTATTTCATGGGGAAAACTACCGAGACAACATCGGACATGAGTATATTTTTCGGTTTTGTATATTGAGCATATAGATCAGGAGTTTTCTCCCACGGCAAGTCTTTGTACGGGTGATAGTAATTAACAAGGAAATCAAACGGACCGATAACCAATTTTTTGGTGACGATTGGCCGTGCAAAGTATCCAATGACGGAAATACAAATTACAAAAGGAATCAGTAAACGGAATATCGCGACTACTTTTTTTTGATTAGTGCCCATATTTCGTTGATGAATGATCCTTTTGTCATGAACATAATAGCTGCCGAGTAACTGATTGCTCCTGCACCGAAAAGAACAACAGACTTCATGTAGTACGAAAAATCAAATCTCTGTATGATAGTCAAAATGACGGCCATAATTACTGTTGCGACTGCCGGTTTAAAAACGGATTTAATAAATTGAAACGGAATATTCCGTTTTAATTGCCATATAACCAGAACGAATGACGTTGCGTTAAGTGCAAAAGCAATAGATACACCGACCAAACCGAAGAAATGTATCGACAGGGGAACCATGGTCCAATTCAGGATAATCCATAGAATCATGAATTTCACGGATATCCTAACTTTTCCTATCGCATTGAACATGTTTATCGCCGGAGTCGTGAAGCTGACCAATAATGATGAGATAAGAAAGAAACTAAACGAGGGAAGTGCCGTGGTCCATTTTTGATACTTCGGAATAATAGCTACAAAAAGGGGCATCATAAAATATGCTCCGACAAGCACGGGAAAAAGCAATAAGCAATTATAAAAAATAATCTTTTCCAAGCTGTGTGCAAGTTTTTCTTTGTCATCCTGCATTTTGGAAAAAACCGGGAAAAGGACCTTGTTTAAGTTATCGATAATAATCCGCAGAGGTGCCTCTGCCCATTTTTTTGCCCACCCGACATAACCGATTCCCGATAATCCGAGCACATTTGCCATATACAAATTCAAAAGGTCATCTTTTACGAAAGCAAGTAGCACATTTGATTGAAACGGGATGCCGAAACTCAGAATGGCTTTCGCGTGCACTTTATCGAAATACAACCGCGGCCTCCATTTGGTAAGTCCGTAAATGAGGGTCATTCCGGCAATCGAGCGGATAATGACAGCTATTGCAAGTGCGTAGATTTTGAACCCCGCCAACAGAAAAACAATACTTACAACGTAGAACAAAGTGCTTTCAATTGCCTGTGTTGCGACTATCTTTGAATATTCCAACTCGCGTTCCAATCGTGCAGACGGAATAGACTTTAATGAAAGCAAAAACAAAGAAATCAACATTGCGATGTACAGTGTTATTCCCGACACGGAAAAATGATAAAACGTGCCGATAACCGGAGTAAGCGCGGCACCTATGGCGACGATAGTTGTTACGAGTCCTATCTGTATGGTGAAGGCAGTATGATACTCGTTATCGCCCGGATTTTTGTGCTGAATAAGAGAGGCGGCGAGTCCTACGTCGGTGAAATAGTTGAAGATGGTCATGATCGACAAAACTATGAAATATAAACCGTATTCAGATGGCTGAAGAAAAATAGTGAATACCAGATTGGCAACGAGCCCGAGAATTGCCGAATATGTACTGTTTCCCAGAAAATACGCTATGCCAAGCAGCCCTTTTCGTTTGATGTCTGGTATTTTGGTGTTCATCTTACTATAATAGCTTCAATGAAGAGATTATTTCTTTCGGTATTCTTTATAGTAATCGCTTTCTCGATTCTCGTTACCATTTTACCACTTTTGAATTCCCAATATTTCAGCATGCATGACCGTCAGCACATCGTGAGACTTTTTTTACTTGATACGGCGGTAAAACAGGGGGAATGGTATCCGCGATGGGTGGATGGATTGGGTTTTGGTTTCGGCTATGCACTGTTCAACTTTTACCCCCCATTAATTTACTATGTTGCCGAAGCATTTCGCCTTGTGGGGTTCGGGTATATCTGGTCAGTGAAATTGATGATTATTACCGGATTTCTTGCTTCTTTCGTCGGCATGTATATGTTGCTGAATAAGTTGGTGAAAGACAAACCGATTGCCTTATTAGGAGCCGAGCTTTATCTACTGTCACAATATCACGCAGCACTTGTATATGTACGCGGCGCATTTGCGGAGTTTTTTGGTTACAATCTGGTTCCGTGGGTATTCTATGGCTTTTATCTTCTGGTTACAACAGGAAATATCTATTGGTTTGCAGTATCGTTTGCACTTCTTATACTTGCTCACCCGTTTGTAGCATTTCCATTCGTATTACTTTTTATTGTTTTTTATGTTGTTTACTCGATTTTCAATACAAAAGAGTTTATTGCAACAACCGCAAAGTTGATTGCGAGCAGTTTACTCGGGTTGGGATTGTCAGCATTTTTTTGGTTGCCGTCCATGGTTGAGCGTTCATTTACTTTGGTGAACACGGTTCTTACGAAACAGCTTGCGGACTATCGCGTACATTTCGTGTTTATTCGCCAATTATTTAACTCGGCCTGGGGGTATGGTGGGTCAATACCCGGTCCCGATGACGGTATGTCGTTTGAGATTGGGAAGTTACACATATTGTTGATTGGAATGACCTTGATGAGCGTGACCTGGATACTCGTTAGAAAGAAACATGCGGTAAACAGAACCCACCACATTATCATGCCATTTATTTTTCTGATCGTTTTTTCCGCTTTTATGGTCACCGGAAAGTCTCAATTTATTTGGGATAGCATATCCTTTTTGTGGTATTTGCAGTTTCCGTGGCGTTTCCTGGTGTTCGTATCGTTCTTCAGTAGTGTAGTCGGTGTCATGTGGTTGTTGTTCATAAGAAAAAACCACCAACCGCTGTTACTACTTATAATATCGCTGTCTGCGTTACTCTTTTACGGCAGGTTGTTTAAGCCTGAGAAATTGATCAGCGGAAATGACGATGTATATGTGACTCCCCATGAAATTTCCTGGGAACAAAGTCATAGTTCGTATGAATTCATGTATAAAGATGTCCAAACAGTTGTTAAAGGTAATTCCAGAAGTTTTGTTTTGACGGAGAAAGAATTGCCGAAGGCGCTGTTTGCTACCGGGAGTATCGACGCGCGAGGTAAAACTCTCGGAGATTTATATGAACGTAAATCATTTTCAGTAAGTTCCCGGCAAGGTACGTCATTTACTTTGAACCGTTCTTACTTTCCCGGATGGAAGGCGTTTATTGATGGGAAACAAACAGAAATTACTCCGATGGGACCGACTCAGGTAATGAATATCCAAGTGCCGCAAGGAATGCATACCGTGGTATTCAAATTTACGGATACCCCAATACGTAGTGTGGGGTGGGTTGTCACAGCTTTTTCTGTATTACTGCTATTTCAACCCAAAAAGATATACAACATTGCCACTCGGTCGGGGAAACCGCTGAAGCAGTCGTAGTGGCCATGTACTTGGAAACGCCGTCCGTTCACTGAACACCAGATATACTGTTTTGGTTTTCGATAGGTTCACCGCATATGTCAGATCTTCATCCTTCATCGGCCATCGTGGTTCATAACGGATGGGCAATCCCGTGTAGTCCGTATAAATATCCAATGAATAAGGGAGTAAACCAAACGTTCCTTCGGTGAAAACAACAATTTCTTCCCCGGTTTTTGCTTTGTTTACTAGAAAGTTTTTAATGTCACTCATTCCGTGACCGACCGAATTTCCTTCAATATATTGTCCCCGATCGACCGGTGGGAACGGAATGTTATTTGGGGAAAACAAAATAGAGTAATCAAAATATGCAACGGACAGGAAATAAAGAACAATAAGAATTTTGCTGCCGGTTGATTTCAAGAGGTACACAAATCCGATAAGCAGCGGAACGGTAAGAAAGATGAGGTACCTTGGAAATACCACGTTTCCGAAAAGCGAGATTGCGGCAAGCGGGACCAAAATTGCGATATATAAGTAAATAGCAAGATAAACAGGATTGAACACATTAATTTCTTTCTGTTCTTCGGTTTTGATTCTGAACAACCCCAGTATCTTTTTGAAATACAAAGTAATTCTTCCTCTTTGTGTCAACGCAATTTCCTCGTCCCTGACAAGCATGATAATAAGTCCCGCAAGCCCCATGATCGGCAGAATGAATGCACTTTCAACGAAAGTGTATACGGGAATAGTGCGCAAATTGTGGAATAGTGGATCAAACGGGTTTTTAAGAAAATCTGCAAATGACTTAGTAAAAGCCAAATTCTTCTGTTCAATAAAGTGCATGAACGGAGAAAGTCGCTGAATGTTGTAAACAACGAAGGCAAGGGCTGCGCTTATGCCGAAAAGGAAGTAATAGTTGCAACATTTTTTGACATAGTCCTTTTCTTTCAGATAAAAGAGGAGTGGGGCAAATAACGGGAATATAAAGAAAATACGCATTGTCGACTTACTTAATGTGCCGAGTCCCGCCACCAATCCGAATATAATTGCCACATCAAGGCGTCTGTATTTAATAAGTAATAAAGAGAACAGTAGTGTCCAGATAAAAAACCCGTTGACCGCAGCGTCCACCAGCGCCATGCGTTCATAAAACAGATAATATGGGTTCAGGATATAAATCAAAGTTCCGAGGTAGGCGTATTTTTTTCCGAAGAGGTAATACAGAAGAATGAAGACTCCGATTATTGCAAACAAACCACTCACCACTCCGAACAGTCTGCCGGCAAACAGCGGGTCCGAAAACATTTTAAGCAGCGGGATCGTGGCCCAAGTTTGCAGAGGCTGGCGTCCGTCAGTGAGTGAAACGAATCTCCATGTTGCATCTTTCCAGGCGAGTCGAGCCCAATGTATATAAATGGCTTCATCAGTAAATATCGTTAGTTTGGTTAGGTTCACGATTCGGGTAGACAGGAATGTCAACAGTAAAGATGCGATGACCAAAAGGTCTTTCTTGTTCCAGGCAGACTTAAGCTTTTTAATTATTTCAAAAATATCAATCATGTTTAAGTAAACTCATGTCTGAATAATGACCGATTCTTGTGAACTTCTTTCCTTTCAGTAATTGTACATCATTATCGTAGATACTTGCACATTCAAATTTCGAAAAAGCTTGGAGAAATTCACCGGTATAATAAAAGAACTCAAGCCTCCCTTGAAAATAGAATACCATACTCGGGTGGTCGCCCCACCAATCCGTAGTGGTAATGGTTAAACCAAGTTTTTTCAGCGTGTTGTACGTATTTCTCGTCGATGGAGAAACAAGTACGGCTAAACTTGAGCACTTATTGTGTGCATCTTTTGAAATAAGTATATGCGGATCATAACCGGAATAGTATGTTGTGAAAAAAGCACTTTTCACGAAAGCGACGTAAATAATCGAAGCTGAAAGTATTAGAAAAAATGCTCCAAAAAGAATCCGTTTTTTTGCAAACACAAATAACGGGTACGCGGCAAAGAAAAAGAATTGAGGAACAACGGGATACAGATACCACGAAATTTTTGTTTTCGTCAGATTCAAGAAAATGAACCATGGAACGAATGCCATGCCCAGAAAGTAAGTCTCATCGGATACCTTTTTTTTGAACCACTGAACGGTAAATAAAACAAATCCGATTATTGAAGGGAAAATAAATACACCTAGTTGCTCTCTGAGTAAGTCGATATAAAAGGTCTTTTGACCGAAATGAGATTCGATGGAGGCGGTAACCCGACGAAAGTGGCTTTCAATGATATGTGCGTGCCAAAATTTTTGTTTGTACAGAATGAGCATTACTACGTACCACAGAGTAAGCAATGCACCTTGCACGATGAGAATTTTTATTCTTCTCCTAAATTCCGGTAGGGCTATTTCTTTCTTGAATAACAAAAAGAATAAAAAAAGAGCGTAAATGCCCAGAGGATAGAATCCTAGTAACGATTTGCTTTGAACACTGAGAAACAGAAACAGTACTGAAACAACGGGGTTATGTATGAACACTAGGTATCCAACCCAACCGAGTAACAAGAATATATCGAGACTAACTACCTGGGATCGTTGGAGGAAAATGGGCGAGTAGGCAGTTGCGATGAGGGTAAGCGTTGCTATAAAACTTTTTCTAGTCACTCGGTAATACAGTATGTACAGCAGAATGAAAATCACTGTAGTTGTCGCTAACACGAGTAATCGGGCGCTGATTTCGGGTTGAACAGGCAGACCAAGTGTGACGATCCCGTAGAAAAGTGAGGATAGAGGAGGTTTGTCGAACCAGATTTTTCCTTGCCACACAGGGGCGAGAAAAAAATTGTTTTGAACCATTTCTCTACCGACTTGGACATACAACGACTCATCCCAATCGAAAAAAGGCCTGACAGAGCTGATTAACTTGAATGCTGTTGTTACAAAGAAAAAAGTCAAAAACAGAATGATACTCCAATGCTCAAGAAAGTATTTTTTTATACGGTTCGTCAGTCGTATTTTTTGGTTATGTCGTTCCATTTGATCACGATAATATCCCGGAGTGTTTCAAACGTATCTTTTATGAAATTAACGTTTTTTGTCTCCACATGCCTCCATACAACCGGGATCTCTGTAATTTTACAGCGGAGTTTTTTTGCTATAAACAAAAATTCAAGGTCGAACCCGGCGCTTACCGAAGAACCTTTAATTTCTTTTTCCGTGCCGAAAACCCGCATTTTTTTGATTATTGTCAGTGCCTTTTCGCGATTGAATATCTTAAATCCGCACTGGGTGTCTCGTATGCCATGTAATCCGATTACAATATTCCGAATAATCATAAATCCCCGTGCCATTATTTTTCTGGTAAGCGGTGCTCCTTCTCTTGTTGAGCTTCTGGATCCGATAACGATATCCGCTCCACGTTCAGCGGAAGCAATAAGCTTGTCTGCTTCTTCAATGGGAGTTGCGAGATCGATGTCAGAAAACAACACGTGAGTACCTTTAGCTTGCTTTATGCCTTCCATTACGGTGAAGGCTTTTCCGGAGTGGACCTTTTGAACAAGCTTCAAAAGTGGGAGCTCCTTAAGATAATCTTTTTTAATTACATCAATACTTTGATCGGTTGACCCGTCATCGACGATAAGAATTTCACATATTTCCGGGTGGTGTTTAGCATAGTGAACAACCCGATCAACAACTCCTTTTTGCAGATTCTTTATTTCATTGTAAATCGGAAGTATCAGCGAAACTTTCATGGTGTATGAATAAGTTTATAAACCTTGATGTCATTAATCTGCCATATTGTATCAATTTTTGATTTGCCGAACATAGTGATGTTCCATGAGGGGGAGTTGATGATTCTGCACGGTTCTTTTGCGCAGATAACAAACATCTGCTCTGTAATCTCAACTTTCGTTCGATCTGCCGGTCGGAGACCTGCACGTTCGAGAAAGTATACAACCGTATCCTCTTCATATTCTATCGGCCAGCTGGCGAAATTAAAGGGTTTATTTTTTATTTTTGGAGCAATAAAGTGCGCGATTTTCTCTGCCCGTTCTACCTGTCTACTTCCTTCGGAAAAATATATTTTGAACTGCCTGAAGTTTGTGTTGGCATATAACCCCGCCACAATCAGAACAGAGAACAATATGAATCTCTTTTTAGTAATCGTCGATACGAGATATCCGATTGTTGCATAGAAGGGAATATAAATCGGCGTAAAATAATGCGGGTAGCGCGGACTTTGAATGAGCGCGAACATCAGTAAAAAGCACACAATGCTGAGAAAGTTGATAGTAAAGAAAATATTTCTGCTCTTCTTGATGTACCATAACGAGCTTCCCAGAAATATGATTAACACAAGTACAGTCAACAAGTAAGGGAGAGGAACAACGAATATATGACTGAAAAATGCGATGAGTGTTTCGCGTAAGCGGTCAATATAACTGCTGTGATTTGCAAGCGAACCTTGTTGGAACAAGCCCATGAAAGCCTTTGAATTAATGAACCCGTGTCTTATATCGAACCAAATGAGCGGGAAAAGAGCTGCAGCAAAACCGACCGTTGCAACTGCATAATTAAGAATTATTTCACGTCGTTTTTTTACAAATACTAATTTTGTGAGTAAGACTGTGGCCAGTAATGGAGAAATCATCAGGCTAAGGTAGTGGAGTTGAACCGAAAAACCGTAGAGGAAAAAAATCGTGAAGACAATTATTTTAGAAGGTTTTTTCCACCATAATGCGGTGAGCCAAACAATCAAAAAGGAAAAAATAGGCAGAGGATTTGGATTCCATGAAAACCGTGAGAATTCGATATTGACTGCTGAAAATCCGACCATAAACAACATTACCAAGGCTGCTGTTCTATTTTCTTTTACAACAAATACATACGCAAGCAAATATCCGACGATAGAGTAGAACAAGACGCCGTAAGCAAGTCCGACCGGATTAAAATTCCATAATAATAGAAATGGTGCCACCAGATAGTAATAGAACGGGCCAAGAAATACTGTACCAATGGATGTGGTCGGTCCGATCGCCGGAAAATGTCGAAAAGTGACAATGTCTGCTATTACCCGTGCGTCCCGCCCTTGATCACCGAGAAACGTGACGTGTTGATCAAAGTTAATGATGCGAAAAAGCAGGGCAATTAACAGTAGTGCCATAGCAAGACGATTCTTTTTTATAAAAAGAAGGAGCTTTGCTACAATAGTATTGATGGTTAAGCGCATACTTCCATATTGTATTATATCTGCAGTCGTTTTGCTGAGTACCTTTATACTATGGTTGCCGTTTCTTTTACGCGTCAGCGCGATAGGTTCCATACCTACACCCAATCTTTCGTTTCTTGATGTGTATAAACACTGGGACGGTGTGCTTTACGTAGTTGTTGCCAAGACATTCTATAATATTCAGAGTCCCTTATTGCAAGACAGTCTATTAGCAATTCCCCTCTCACCGCAATATTTTGCCGCACATTTACCCCTGTATCCGTTTCTGATATGGTTAGGTAGTGTTGTGATCGGCTACTTGAAAAGTATGGTTCTGTGGCCGGTTATATTTGCCTGTCTGTATGGCGGAGCTGTCTACAATTTCAGTAAAAAATTGAAGCTTACCGATCATCCGCTTATCTTGGCGATTGTGGCTTTGTTTGTTACTCCCAGATTCTTCATCGTCAGATCTGTCGGCGCACCGGAAACAATATTCTTATTTTTTGTTGTCATGTCACTGTATTTTTTTCTACAGGAAAAGTATTGGTATGCGGGCTTCATGGGAGCTTTGGCATTCTTAACGAAAAGCCCGGGGATTTTGCTTTTCATCGGATACTCAATGTACTTTGCTGAAGAGCTCATTAAAACAAGAAAAATAAAGCTATCTTGGCTGGGGATTTCGCTCATTCCGTTGGCATTCGTTGGTTTATGTACGTTGTATGCGGTACAAATGAATGATTTTCTTGCCTATTTTCATTCCGGAGATAATATCCACCTGCTGTTTCCACCTTTTCAGGTTTTTAACAGCAAGGCCAATTGGGTGGGTTCAGCCCGATTGGAAGAAATTCTTTTCATTTTTGTCTTCTATATTCTGGCTCTCATTACCGTGTGGGGAAACAGAAGACTGCGACCGGTTTTCTATACAATGCTGGTTTTTTTCCTCGCAATCATCAGCGTACAGCATATAGATATTGCTCGGTACAGTTTGCCGCTCTTGCCTTTTGCTCTGGTTATTTTTGAGAAGTTTTTTACTTCAAGAAAATTTTTGATTGCGCTCGTGGTGTTGCTTCCGGCGGTGTATATGTATGCCTGGAATTTTATGCTGTACAACCAAGCACCGATCACTCTATGGGGTCCGCTTATGTAACTATTTCTTCTTCCAAATGATCTTGTTGTACATGAAGTACGAATAGGGAATGATCAAAAAAGCGATGATACCGATTTTGTAGATAATCCATGTAGGAACTCCCAGAAGCACCGTATCGCCAAGAAGAAGCAAAGCAACATACATTCCGACCGCCTGAATCAGAATATTGCCGGATGATACGATGTTGAAAAGCAGAAGCTTCGGTACGAATGCCGTCAATCCACCGGTAATCTGTTTATGTCTGAAGCTCCAAAAATTATTAAGGAAGAAGTTACAGATAATTGCAAATTCCGAACTTATACCGTTTGCCAGGGGCTTGTTGTCAGTTATAAATTTGATGAGTACATATGCAATGCTAAAATCTATGCCGAAGCCGATGAAACCAACAATAACAAATTTAACAAAACCGGAGTTCTGTAAAAGATAACCGAAGATGTTTGTTATAAACTCGCGGGCATTGATTTTTGAAACTCCTTTTTCTCTGTCAACGAACTTCAGAGGAACTTCCTCGATGATGGCGTTTTTCTTGATTGCTTTGTCGAGAAGTGCGATCTGGAAAATATATCCGTTATATTTCTCAAGATCGGTCAACATGTCTTTCACGACCCACGCCCGAATCGCGCGGTAACCCGAACTCCAATCATGAACCTTGAGATTCATGAATCCGAACCGAATAAACAGATTGGCAGTTATCGAATAAATTTTTCGGTTCAAACCCCAGTTTGCCGGTATTCCGCCGCCTTTCATGTACCGTGATCCGATAACAAAATCTGCCCCTTCCTCAATTTTTTTTAGCATTACCGGAATGAGCAGCGGATCGTGTGAAAGATCAGCATCCATTTCAAACAGGACAAACGGGTTGAGTTTTTCAAGCGCATTTCGGAAACCGTTTACATATGCTTTTCCGAGTCCTTGTTTCTTGCCGATGATAAGATGAAGGTTCTTGGTTCCCCCCATAAGTTTCTTTACTATTTTTCCCGTCCCGTCAGGGGAGGAATCATCGACCACCATAATCTGTATATCCCAGTTATGCACCGTTCGAATAATTTTATTGAGAGACTCCAGCATTTTTTCTATATTGCCGGCTTCGTTATAGGTCGGTAATACTACAACAGCTTTTTTCATAGTGAGAATCTGTTTTTGAAATAAGTAATAGTATACTGCAATCCCTGTTCAAGTGAAATAACAGGCTGCCATCCGAGAAGTTTATGAACTTTTTCCATATGTGGGTTTCTCTTCTTCGGGTCGTCCTGAGGAAGTTTTTTGAAAACTATTTCCGAATCCGATGCGGTAAGCTTTTTTATAAGCAGTGCAATTTCATGTATAGTATGTTCCATAGGATTACCGAGGTTCACAACCTCTCCGGGAATGGGTTCTTGTCCTGCTGCGACAAGACCCAAAACGAGATCCTCAACATAACAGAAAGATCTGGTTTGGGAGCCGTCACCATAAATAGTTATCGGTCTGTCGGTGAGTGACTGGACAATAAAATTTGAAATAACACGACCATCCTCTTTTTCCATGTTCGGACCGTATGTATTGAAAATACGGACCGTCCGAGTATCCACTCCATACTTGCTGTGGTAGACATAGCATAGAGTTTCTCCCAAGCGCTTTGACTCGTCATAACAGGAACGGGGGCCGCGTGTATTTACATTTCCCCAATACGTTTCCTTTTGTGGATGTTCCAAAGGGTCGCCGTATATTTCTGAAGTTGAAGCGTATACGAGTCGGGCCTTTTTTTTATGGGCAAGCTCAAGCAAGAAGGATGTTCCCATAGAATTTGCTTTCAATGTTTCAAGGGGAAACCGTGCGTACTGTATTGGGGAGGCCGGCGAGGCGAGGTGGTAAACGAGATCGATCTCAATGTTCGAGAGAGCCTCAAAACTTTTGTGTGACGTGATGTCAGCATTGATGAACAAAAAGCTCTTGTTGTCTGAAAACTGTTTGATATTTTCCACGGAACTTGTGATGAGATTATCGATGACGGTTACAGAGTGTCCGGTATTCAGCAAGTGCTTGGTAAGGTTTGATCCTATAAATCCACAGCCACCCGCTATGAGAATATTCATATCTCTGAAATAACCGGCTTTCTGCCGATAGAATAATACATAAATCCCGCTTTGGCCATTATCGCGGGCTCATAAATATTTCTTCCGTCAAACACGAGAGGAGTTTTCATGAGTTCTTTGACTTTTTTCAGATCCGCCTGCTTAAATTCGTTCCACTCGGTGAGAATGCACAATGCGTCTGCATTTTGCAATGCTTCATACGGATCTTCTGCGTAATTCAGAGAGTCGCCGAACGTTCTTCGGATATGTTTTGTAGCTTCAGGATCATATACTGACAATTGGTAGCCATGGTGTAGAAGTGCTTTTATAATCGATACGGAAGGGGCTTCGCGGATGTCATCGGTATTCGGTTTAAAACTTAATCCCCAGATAGCAATGTTCTTTCCGGCGATATGTTCATGCACTTTATCTACAAACTGTTCACGTGCCTGTTTATTGATTTTTTCGACCGACTCCAAGAGCTCCACATCAAGCTTCAACCCTTTGCCGGAATGAGTAAGAGCCTTAACATCTTTCGGGAAACACGCCCCTCCGTAACCAATTCCAGCATACAAAAACATGCGCCCTATTCGTTTGTCAAAACCCACCGCATCCAATACGGTTTCAACGTCAGCTCCGGTTTTTTCACAATAGAAAGATATGAGATTTGCAAACGAAATCTTAGTAGCCAACATCGAATTTGAGGTATATTTAATTAACTCTGCGCTCGCAAGGTCGGTAACTACCCGCTTTCCGGGTAATGGCTTGTGGAGCTCGAGAATAAGGTTGATGGCTTTTTGTGAATGCGACCCGATAACTACGCGATCCGGGTTTAAAGTATCATACAGGCCTGTCCCTTCACGGAGAAATTCGGGACATGAAGCAACTGCAAATTGCGCATCCTTCGGTTTGATGTCCGTAATAATTTCTTCAACCCGCTTGTTTGTTCCGACAGGAACGGTGCTTTTACAGGAAACGACGGTAAAACCATTCTTGAGATTTTGTCCTATTTTCTGAGCAACATCAAAAACTGTGGAAAGATCAGCATCTCCGTTTGTTTTTGAAGGTGTTCCTACGGTTATAAACACAATTTCAGATTCCTGAATAGCGGGGTCGTAATCCGTCGTGAAAAACAAACGTTCTGCAGCAATATTCTTTTTCAGCATTTCCTGCAACCCGGGCTCAAAAATGATCGGATCTCCGTTTTTTAGGCGGTTTATCTTGTCTTGTGTATGTCCGACGACCCACACCTTGTTACCGAAGTCGGCGAAGATACACGCCGTCACTAGTCCGACGTAACCGTGTCCAACGAATGTTATTGTCATAGGAGTATATGATACCAAATATGACCGTGTTTTGCTTAAATGGCTTTCAGGCCATCTTCAAACGAATGCATCGGAATAAAGGCAATTTTATTGCTTACTATTTTACTCATTTTCGGGCGTAACGCTTTACCTGTAAAATACTCGTCATATGTTGTCTGAGTTATTGGTGAAGCATCCAACCCGTATTTCTGAGCTATCAGTTTTCCCGCTTCATACGGGGAAAGCGAACTGCTTCCGACGAGGTGGAAAAGGGAAGGTGAATAATGGTTACATAAGTATGCCAAACCATGCGCGATATCATCGATATACGTGGGGGTAAAAATGCTGTCGGTCACCATAGCGAGTGGAACTTTTTTGGTGAGCAACGCACGAATACGCTGCACAAAATCGGGTTTTCCGCCATATGGGGCGCGATACGGGTAGCTTATCCGTACTATCATTCCCTTGTTTTTCACGATTAACTCTCCTTCATGTTTGGTTTGGCCGTAATAGCCGAGGGGATGCGGCGCGCTGTCTTCGTTATAAAACTGCTCTTTTCCGTCGAAAACAAAATCGGTTGAGATGTAGATAAACGGTTTTGATTTTCTTTGTGTTTCAGTAAACAAGTTTCTAGTTCCCGTGACATTTATACCGTAGGCAAGTTCTTTATTGTTTTCCGCTTGATCAACGTTGGTGTAAGCAGCCAAATGAAGAAGGAGATCATATTCTGTATGTTCAAGTGCCTCGTGAACGGAATCGGGCTTTGTTATATCACATAAAGCTTGTGTGAGTGGGATAAGCTCAAATTGTTTTCCAAGTATCTCGACAATACGCGAGCCAACAAGACCAGTAGAGCCGGTTATGACAACTCTCTTCATTTATGAATGATACTGCTTTTGGTAATATTGCTGATATTCACCGGATTTTATTTCCTTCCACCAATCAGTATTTTTCCCATACCACGCAATGGTTTTCTGTAGTGCTGTGTCAAAATCAAACTGAGGTTTCCATCCCAATTCACGGTTGATTTTTGACCAATCCATCGCATATCTCCGATCATGGCCGGGGCGGTCTTTTACGTAATCAATTATGTCTTCGGTTTTTTGCATGAATTTCAAAATTCGTTTGCTCACTTCAATATTCGGAATGTCTTCGGTCAATCCACCTATGAGATATGTTTCACCGAGGGCACCTTTTTTCAGAATCGCATCAATCGCACTGCAGTGATCCTCTACATATAACCAGTCTCGCACATATTGACCATCTCCGTAAATGGGTATCCGTTTCCCCTCCAAAATATTTGTAATGGCAAGAGGTATCAGTTTCTCGGGAAACTGATACGGCCCGAAATTATTTGAGCAATTGGAGATTGTTATCGGTAAACCGTACGTGGTAGCGTATGCTCGTACCAGATGATCCGATCCTGCTTTTGATGCGGAATAAGGGCTGTGGGGGTTATAGTTAGTTGTCTCGGAAAATTTATCTTTGGTTCCAAGTTCCAGTGCCCCGAAAACCTCATCTGTTGATATGTGATGAAAGCGTGCGACTTTATGCTCGAGTGCGGACTGTAAAAGCACAAATGTTCCTTCTACATTAGTTTTAATAAACGGAGAAGGATCCGAAATAGACCGGTCGACATGCGATTCTGCTGCAAAGTGGACGACAATATCAATTCCCTGCATAACCCGGTTAACAACTTGGGAATCACAAATATCTCCTTTAACAAACGAGTAACGAGGATCATTTTCGACCGAAGCCAAATTTTTCAAATTGCCTGCATAAGTTAGTGCGTCGAGATTAACAATTTCGTCTTGAGGATATTTTTGTAGCCAATACTGGATGAAATTGCTTCCGATAAATCCCGCACCGCCGGTAACAAGCAGCTTGCTCATGAAAATTTGACGTATTCGAGGAACTTAGTTAACCCCGGCGCATTGGCTTTTTTTGCCCAGTACAGGTTTGCGGTTATGAGTGTCTCGAACGTTCCTGCATCCAACCAATATCCGTCCAACTCAGCAAAATGCAGTTGTTTCTTTTCTATATACAGATTATTGACGTCGGTTATTTCCATTTCCCCCCGACCTGACGGTTTACAATCCCTAATGACATCAAAAATATGGTTGTCGTACAGGTAAAGACCGGTGACGGCGAAGTCCGAAGGAGGGTCTTGCGGTTTCTCTATAATTTCAACAATTGTTTTCCCATCGTCGGAAAAACGGGGAACACCGAAGCGTTTCGGATCCGGTACCTTCTTAAGAAAAATGGTTGCCCCGCCCGTGAAATCCTTCACCGCCTTACTGATGTTCGCATCAGTCGTATTGTCCCCAAGAATAACCGCTATTGAGTCACCGTCAGCAAACTTCTCAGCAAGCGCTACCGCGTCTGCAATTCCGCCTTTGGGATTCTCCTGAAAAGCATATTCGACGTGTTTCAATCCGAATTCCTCGCCGTTTTTCAAAACATTCAAAAAATGCCCGGTGTGCGGTCCTGAAGTAACGATAAGTATTTCGTCGACACCTGCCTGAACCAGCGTCTGTATCGGATAATACACCATCGGTTTGTCATATACCGGCAACAAATGTTTATTAGTAGCATACGTCAATGGGTATAGCCGGGTGGCAAGACCTCCTGCGCAAATTACACCTTTCATAATAAAGGAAAGAAAATAACTTGTAATGTTACGAAACCGAGAATTGTTATCAATAGGTATTCTAGCACAACGCTGAAGGTTATTCTCTTGATTCGAACGTGGTGAAGAACCGCCCATATAAAATAATATAGTGCAAACAAAGTCCCGACAATCAATCGCTGTTGTGGATCGTGGCGTACAGAAAGTAGTGCAACGCTCACTAATGCGTATACCAATAAAACAAGGTAGTCGACAGGATACTTTTTAATATCATTCATCATAGGATAAGTCCTGAACTCATAGTCAAGATGCCCAAAAGAAAGAAAGCGATGAATATGAAATGCGCAACGTGTTTTCCAGACAATCTGAATGCCCCCTGTTTTTCCATATAGTACAGGTCGATCGCGAGAACGAAGATAAATCCCATAAGAACTATAAACATAATCTGTTTCTGTAATATCCCGATGTCAATGAGCGGTTTTTTGTAAACGGAGCCTGCAACTTGTTGTGTGGTAACAGATTTATTCTTGACAGTTTGTTTCGCGAGTACCGGTTTAGTCTCAGCGGATGGGTTTGTAGTATCCGATGTCATGAACGAAGGATCTTGTTTTCCGAATAACTGGACCACAAGGACGGTCGGTTGTCCGAGGAGAGTCCCTTCCTGAATAGAGAAACCTATTTCGGTATACTCAGGTTTAAGGATGTTCTCTCGGTGCTTCGGGGAATTCATCCAGGCGGTGACGACCGCTTGACTGTCTGTAAAATCTTTAGCAAGGTTTTCTCCTGCATATAAATAATGATAATTTTCCTTTTCGAAAAAAAACCATGGGGAGGTGCCTGTCGGTGAAAAATGAGCCCAATAGTTTTCCTGAAACATATCAATGGCTTTGTCATTTGCAGCAAGGTTCAATTTTTGGTTCAAAGTCAATGGTTCCAAGCCATTTTTTGCCCGTTCTGCATTCGTATCGTTTAATAAAACATCAACAGAAATATTTGTGCTGACTCCTAAAATGTTATTGTTAAAGTTTTTGAAGGCAATCTTGAATGTGAGATTCAGAAGTATAAGAACAGCAATCAAACCTGTCAGAAAATCATGGTGCAGATATTTTGCTTTGAAATCATTGCTTTCGTGGGGAACAAATAGATGTTGTAAGAACCGGAACATAGTAAAAAGTATAGCAGATTTTACAGCGACTGTTTAGTGTGCAGGTAGTGCTTCATGGTGAGCAGAGGCAGGGTGAGTGACTGCAGCAATATCAGAAGATATATTATTAAAAAATACGAAAGTATATTTTTCAAATCACGGGTTTTGCCGAGGTTGCGATTTGTTGAAACACCGAGAATCTCTGATCGATCAATAGACAGGTAGTAAGTCTGTTCGTTTATAGTGGGAAATATCTGTAGGGTAGGGTGCGGACTGGGAAGTGTGGTAATTGATGAAACAGCAAGTGCCGATTCGCTTGTTGTCGCTTGATTAATACACATAGTGTTTACTAAACCATAACTCGGTTCAGTTATACACCAATTACTGTCATCATTGATATCCTGGTTACTGAAACTCTTTCCCTGCATGCTTGAGTTGTATTCAATAGTGGCAATAACGTTCTTGTTTTGATCTAAAATTCGAATACTGTCATAATCATTGTTAAACATACTGCTTACAAATTCGATAGTTTGAAATCCGCGAGAAGAGACGGTCAAGGAGAAGGATTTTGGTGCGCTTCCGCTGTCTTCCTGGTCGTCAGCATACCATGTAGATAAAACTGCTTCTATGGGACAAGAATTGTACAACTCAATCCACTCATGGTTGTCGGGTAGCGGATTAATCATGACTTCAGAGAGATGAATGCATCCGGTCAGATCGGGGACGGGAGTCGTAGTTGGAGTTTGAGTTGGAATACGTGTAGGCGTTGTTGTCGGTGTAGGTGTCGGAGTTACGACGCATGATATGCCCAACGCATTTTGAAAACCAAAACTTGCCGATCCCGTGGCCCATAAACTTCCTCCGTCAGGTAACCTTAGCCAGGAAATATTTATACCCGGACTTTTCAGATACGAATAGTTGTCTATCAGTCGGGAGCTTGATGTCGTTGGAAGATCGGTATTATCAAACAGACGGATAGTGTCTCCCGATGATTTATTTAAGTTAAGGTTTTCGTTGAAAACAACGCAAGAATTAGGATGGAGAAGCGTACCGTGTGGAACAGTGAAAAACGTTGTTCCTCCGGCGTCATCGATAAACCAATTTGAAATATCAACTATGCTTGTTGAGTTATTCCACAGTTCTATTCTTTGCTCAGGTTCGACGGAAAACTCGTTAATAACAATTGAACTTTCACCCTGAGTTATATGAGGATTTAATGCTGCTAAGACGATCAAGATTATGATAAGCCACACTGAAAATAGTATAACGGCGTAAGGAAGTGATCAACGGTTTATATACATCAAATTGAAACAAACATTACTGAACATGGAGGTAATACGACATTATTCCGTTACCATGGTCGATAAACTTGATATTTATTGTTGCACTACCACAGGCTTGTGAAGAAGAGTACAATACCCCGTCTGCAACGGCTCGAATAACCTGACTCCCTGTGCTATCAAGATCGATTCCTGTATGGACATGCCCGCTATAGGCATATCGATATGACCAAGGCGTATTTCCATATCTCTGGTTAACTTGCATTGGATCAGATAATGGCCAATCCCAAGAACCTGATCCTATTACCATATCCTGATAATTAGAATCGTCAACGGCAACAGCTAATGTTTTAGGACTTAAATAATTCTCCGCATTGACCCACTGGCCGTTTTGGTGAACCTCAAAATGCAAGTGGGCTCCTGTTGAGCAATAGGGATAACCACTGTTTCCTACAATTGCAATAGGATCACCTTTTTTGACATCTCCCACCCTGGATCCAGTTGCTGTTGCCTGGTCTATAGCTTTTCTTTCTGCTAAAGCTTGACTAAGTATGGTTTGATATCTTGCTTCATCATTTCTTGTTGCATCTAGCAGACGTTTCTTTTCTTGTTGTTGTTGTGCAAGAGTAACTTTGTATTGTTCCAACTTTGCGGTAAGCCGCTTCAGTTCGATTTCTTTTTCTTCACGAAGCTCCTTCTGTTCCTGAAAATTTACCTTGGTGTCCTGAACCTTAAGTAAAAGATTGCGGTCATTTTTTTGCGATTGCTGCAGGTATTGCATCGAGCGCAAAAGGGCAGGCAAATTGCCCGCATTAAAAAGTGTGTGAAAGGTGCTGGTATTTTGTTGTTGTTTGTACGTTTCGACGATTTTTTTGTTCACCGCGACCGAAACATTGGTTAGTGTCGTATCAAGCTCTGAAATTCTGCTTCCCAGATTTGCAATTTCATCGGTTAACATGCTAACTTCCTTTGTATTTTTACTGATCTCAAGCTCGGTAATATACGCTTGAGTGTCCATATATTTAATCTGAGAAGCGAGTGTATCGATCTTTTTGCGCGAGTCGGAAACCTGTCTGTTACAGGCATCTATGACTTGTTGAATTTTTTCCGGTCCGGCAGAGGAATCAACCTGTACGCAGTCGGAACTCTGGGCAAATGTTGCAGTGTGAAAAAATAGAAATGCGAGAAGGAGGAAGAAAGTAGAAAATCCCAATCGTCTTAACATATGCTTATTATAAATGATTCTCGGATAATCCATTTACTTGACGTATTTGGAGGCAGCGACAAATGTAGTAAGCCAAATGATGATATAGCCGACAATAAACGATATGCTTGCGAGCAATATGAATACATATGCATTCGGCGGCCAGATAGTGATGGCAAATGTACCCTGATTGTAGAGCGATAATGCGGGTATGCCGACAAGAAAAGCGGAAAGCTGAGATTGAAAACCGAAGAAAAGTGACATAAAAACAGTAGAGCTTGTAATAGAAGCGGCAAAATTGATAAGCAAATTTTCTGCAAGAAACGGGCGGATAACAAAATATCTTGATGCTCCCAGAAGCCGCAATATTTCGATCTCTTCTTTGCGGGACATAATTTTGAACGTAATAGTCGCAAATATTACAAAAAACACAATCAGAAACTGGGCGGTCAAAAAGGCGATTGCTGACCATTTAATAGTGTTGGTAACTCGTATAAGACTATCGATAATATCCTGCTGAAAAGATACATCTTCAACTCCCGGTACTTTTTTAGCCTCCTGTGCTACTTCACTCAAAAATTCCGGCTGTTTGGTAAATACCTCGAGGGATGCGGGAAGCGCGTCCTTGGTTACCATTTCAAGGAGTAGTGGTTCATTTTTATTCAGATCTTTGTAGATTTTGAGCGCTTCTTCTTTCGAGATGTATCGTGCTTCTTTAACCTTTCCCTGTGTAAGCAGCTCTTCACGGAACTTGAATATTTGTGATTCCGGTGTTGTTTTGAGGAAATAGACAGTTACTTGCGGTTGAGTTTCAATGTATGAAACAAGCTTTGTTAAAAGAAGTATGGTAAATGAAAACAAAAGAAGCATGAAGAAACTGAATGTCAGTGCAAAAAAAATACTGAGGGATTGATACGGGTTCCTTCTTAAAGATAAAAGAGCTTTCATGTTTTATCTAAACTATATACCCCCTCATGGGAATCTTTAATTATTTTTCCTTGTTTCAAAACAATCACGCGTTTACGCAATGTATTTACAATATCATGATTGTGGGTTGCAAAGAGTATCGTTGTATCTTTTGTCTGAATTTTCCTGAATAAACGGATAATTTCCCAAGTAGTGACCGGATCAAGGTTTCCTGTCGGTTCATCGGCAAGAATTATGTTGCGGCCTCCGGCGACAGCACGCGCAATTGCGAGTCGCTGTAATTCACCTGCAGAAAGCTGCAGAGGGAAAAACAAACTCTTTTTTTCGAGACCGACCTGTCGCAAATGTGACAAAGCCTCTTCTTTTGCATTCTTTATTTTTAATATTGAGAGTGCAATCATTACATTTTCCAGAATATTCTTGTCGGAAACAATCTTAAAATCCTGGAAAATCACTCCCATCTTCTTCCTCAATACGTCCGTATGTCTGAACCGCCGTTCCGAGATTATTTCATTGTCAACATACACATTTCCTTCAGACGGCAATAATTCTCTCATCAGAAGCTTGAGAAGTGTGGTTTTACCAGAACCGGACGGCCCAATCAGAAAGACAAACTCGCCTTTTTCGATTTCAAGATTTATATCCTCCAGTGCGAAATTTCCTGCTTGGTAGTTTTTGTAGACGTGCTCAAACCGAATCATATTATTCTACTTCCAGATAACCAATATCCATGAGCCAACCGGCAGTTTGGGCAGCGTACGTCTTTCCCCAGACCTTGACTTTCTTTCCGACAACTGCAGTCAGATCGATAGATGATGAAGTGAGATATACGTATTGTGATTTTCCGCCTGGTCGTTCGAGGTGATGTGTTCCTTCACCGTCAATGCCGCCTGACTTCAGAATTCCTTCCGCAGAATCAGGAAACAGTTTGGTATTTTTGGTGCCGAACGAGTTTCCTCCGGATGTACCGCCAGAGGAGCCGCCTGCGGACATTGTCGACGAGCCGGTCCCTTTAGGTCCTACGACTTTTGCCAACACATATCCGGATCCGATACCAAAAATAACAACAAGCGCAATAATCGAAGCTATTATAACGGCTTGAGATGGCTGTTTCGCAGCAGTGTTCACGGGCTTTTGTTCAAGTGGGTGAATTAAATTTTCTGTCATAATTACATTCTACTAAATTTATGAAAATTTTAGCAAATAAGCTTTAATAAACTCGTCAAGCTTTCCGCCGAGCACTTCATCGGGATTATTACTCTCGAAATCAGTCCGCAGATCCTTGATTAGTTTGTAGGGGTGAAGGACATAGGACCGTATTTGCAGTCCCCAGCTTGCCATTTTACTTGTTCTGAACTGGGCAGTTTCCTGTTTTCTTTTCTCTTCTTCAATCTGCCATAGTTTTCCCCGTAGCATTTGTAATGCAAAGGTTCTGTTTTGTTGCTGATATCGCTCTTCCTGGCACGTGACAATTATACCCGTCGGTTTGTGGGTCAAGCGAACTGCGGTTGCAACCTTATTGACGTTTTGGCCGCCGTGCCCTCCGCTTCTGAAAAATTGCCATTCCAATTCGTCGTCCTTCACCACGAATTCCTGTTCGGCAAGAATAGGAAAAACTTCCACGAGAGCAAACGAAGTCTGACGAAGCGCATTGGCGTTGAATGGCGATTGTCTCACTAACCGGTGCACTCCTGCCTCTGCTTTCATGTTGCCAAATGCAAAGTCCCCATAAACATTCATTACGACGGTTTTCAATCCTGCCTCTTCACCTTCTATCTGATCAACCATTTCAACTTTCCAGCCTTTATTTTCGAAATATTTGGTGTACATTCTGAAAAGCATGGCTGTCCAATCCATCGCCTCGGTTCCGCCTTGGCCGGCATGAATGGAGAAGATTACATTAGCATTATCGAATTTGCCGCTGAAAAGCAGCAATGTCTCATATTTTGCCAATTCTTTCTGTAGATTCTCGTAATCCTTATCCTCATACAGAAGTTCCATGAGTTCGAAATCGTCAATCTGCTTTTGTAGATTGCTTTGCTCCTTCAACAGGTCTTTTGCGGCGTTAGGGTCTTTCCAGAGGTTTGGTTTGTTTACTTCGCTTTCGAGAATAAGCAACCGTTGCCGCTTGTTATCAATATCGAATTTATGTCTAAGCTCAAGATATTTTGTGGCTGGGTCTTGTTGGGTCATGCAAAAAATACTAAGACTTACGGAATCTGTAAGTCGGTGCCGATAATGATGGTCGTTTTCTTGGTATCACTGGTCTTTTCAAACTGGGCATTTTTTCCTCCTATGGGCGTAAGATCAGCTTTAATAAGCTTGTATGCCTCCTGGCTGCTTGAAATAATGAGCGTCTTCTCATAATCATAATTGTCTGCATTTGTCGCCGACTCGACTGTGTATTTCTGTTTTTCCAGATAGGACCGGAAGCGTCCCGCAAGTCCGGGTGTTCCGACTCCGTTTTGGATTTCGATAACAAGTTCATCTTTACTTACTGCCGGCGTCGGTTCTGTGGTCGGTATTGGTTCAGCTGTTGGAGCGGGAGTAGCCGTCGGTTTGAAGAGAGTGATTGAAGGAATCGACGGAAATGACTTTACGGAGGCAAGTACACCCCGTAGCAGGAAATAACTTGCAGCAAATGACACGACAACAAGAGCGACTGTTTTTAAGTGATTTGTATACGAGACCCCTCTTTTATGCACGGACGGTGTTCCAGGCACCGGAACGGTGTATTGTTTGGTGTTTGTTATCGCGATTTGTCGCGCAGATTTATCTTCCAGTCGTTTGAGTAATACGAGTTCCCGGCTGTATTCCAGTATTACATCCTGGAAACCATACAATTGCGCAACTTCCGAAATGGAAGAGGTGGGAAGAATCTTTTGCAGGGGATTTGTCCATACTCCGACATCTTTGGTGAAATTATCCTGACGGACTGCTGTAGATTCAGTGCCGCTCAGAATTAATCGTGCCAACTTGTTCTTTTCTTGGCTGTTAACTTTTTTTATCTCATCCTTCATGTCTTTTGAGGCAAAAAAGACCGTGCTGTTTGAGCAAAGTCCAATCGCATCAAACAAAAGACCATAACTCATAGTGGCGTCGTATTCCAAAAATAATGACGGCTCCTCCTTTGTTTTATTCAAAGTGTGTGAAAACAGATCAAAAATCAGGAGCGACTCGGGGTAAATATCCGATATCGTTAACTCGTAGAAAGACAGCAAAGTCTTTATCCGGTCATATATCTCCGGAGTAAGGATATAGGCTTGAGCAAACTTCTTTCCCCTGTTTTCCATCAAAAAATATTGTATCGTTGCCGATTCCAGATTTTGCGGAAACGTTTCGACAATTTTTGATTTGACATATTGATCAATGGCGCTGTCCTGAATGTCCGTTGGTATTTCAACCCGGGCAAACTGAAAGAATCTTTGGCCAAGAATAAGCGAAACTTTCTGTGCGGTGAACTTTGTTACCGCAGTTTCGGTAAGGGCTTTTTTCAGGTACAAAGCCCACGCGTCGATATTGAAGTGTTCAACTTCTCCCGCCGGAATTACTACTTCGGAGTGACTGATCTTCTTTTGACCCATCAAAGGAGTGTCTATTCGAAGATAGTGGATTGTATCGTGGAGAATACTTAAAATATTCATTACCCTTATTCTGTCACAAATCGTCGTATGCTGCAAGTCAATTATTGTGGTCTGAAGTGAGAATGTGTGTCGTGGAAAAAGGTTTAATTAGTGGCGTGACAACCGCCAGCTCCGCACCGATGTCCGCAGCCATCTGTCGTTTATTGTCCTCCTGAGGGTCCTGCTCGGTAATTGCAATAACCGTCGGATGAACGGTTTGAACGAGCTTTTTATACTCCTCCGTTGTGGCAAAAAAGGGAAGAGGTATTACTTTATCAACGTATCGCAGAGCCTCGAGAATTATTTTGCGTTCGGCTTGCGTATGAACAGGAATTCGGTGTTTGTGTGTTTTAATAAATTCGTCGCTTTCGAGTGCTACGATCAGGAAGTTTCCGCGTGCTTTTGCAGCTTTGAGAAACTGAATGTGGCCATAATGCAAGACGTCGAAGCAACCCCCGACAAGTACTACTTGTTGTGCCGAATTTTCGTCAGACATTTATTTTGTCTTTTAACAGATACTGTGGACGATTCTGAACCTCCCTATAAATTTTTCCGGTGTACTCACCGATAATACCTATTGTGACGAGCTGTGCCCCTCCGATAAACAGAACGGCAACAAATAATGCGGTCCAACCGGTCACCCAGTATTGGTGCGGCATGAAAAAACGGATGAATAATGCATACAGAATACCGGTAAAACCCAGCAGCGAAGCAAGAAACCCGGTGTAGGTGGCAAGTCTCAGAGGTTTGACGGAAAACGATACAATCCCGTCCAATGCGAAATTGATCATTTTAGAGAGCGTGTAATGGGTAGTTCCCGCGAATCTTTTATCTCTATTAAATTCCACAACTTCCTCACGAAAACCGCCCCACGCGGCGAGGCCTCTATAAAATTTATTGTGTTCCGGCAAATTCTTCAGAAAATCATTCACTTTTTTATCCTGTAATCGATAATCACCCACATCCGTGGGGATGGGAATGTCCGACAGAAAATTAAGACAACGGTAAAAAATAAATGCTGTGACGCGCTTGAAAATAGAGTCGTCACGTTTCTTCCGTTTGGCATAGACTAAATCAGCACCTTCCTGCCATTTCTTTATCAGTTCCGGTATTATCTCAGGCGGATCTTGCAGGTCTGCATCTATTGTTACGGTACAATCACCGGTTGCGTGCGAATATCCGCATGACAAAGCCACCTGATGGCCGAAATTGCGCGTAAACGAAAGGACTTTAATCTGTTTATTTTTGCCTGCCTCCTTTTTGAGGAGAGCGTAAGTGTTGTCGGTTGATCCGTCATCAATGGTAATTATCTCGTATTGATAGCGGGACAATAGGGGAATGAGTCGTTTGAAAAGCGCTTCAATATTGTGTTCTTCATTGTGAATCGGTATGACAACTGAAAGAAGGAAGTTGGTTTTCATGCTTGTGTTGCGGGGCTGGGAGTCGGACCCAGCCTAAAAGGTTATGAGCCTTTTGTGCACCGTACACTACCCCGCACTAATTTACGAGATAGTATAACACATACAGAGCTAATATCGAAGATCAGAAGGATTATTCTTCTACAATAGTTAGATTCAGAATCTTGTCAGGCTTTACCGGTTGCGAGTCTTCTCCCGACGGACTGGTGGTAACCGGTGCTGTTGCGATTTTATCGACCACATCAAGACCGGTAACGACATGCCCGAAAATAACGTAATTTTTTGGCAGTCCGGCGTCTGCATGCATGATAAAAAATTGACTCCCGTTTGTGTTCGGTCCTGCGTTTGCCATGGCCACCGTTCCTCTCGTGTATTCACCGGTAAATGGTTCGTCATCAAATCGGTATCCTGGTCCGCCGGTACCGTCACCTTTCGGGTCACCGCTCTGAATCATAAAGCCGTCAATTATCCGATGAAAAATAACATTATCATAGAACTTCTGACGGGCAAGAAACACAAAATTATTTACGGTCTGTGGTACAGTGTCAGCAGCAAGTTCTATAACAATCTCTCCCTGCGAAGTTTTCAATGTTGCAGTGTACTTTTTTGCAGAGTCTATGGTTAACTCGGGGGGAGTGTTCCACTGTTTCTTCGCCGTACTGTTTTTGGTATTTTTTTTCATAGTATCTTCTGTTGGTTCCTCTGTAACTTGTATTAATTGACTGTCCGGCGTTGGGGTGGGTGTTGCTGAAATTGTCGGTGTGCCACCGTTTGTCACAATAAAATAAACTACGACTACGAGAGTTGCAGCTACGGCGATGAGGTAATAGATTTCTTTTTTCATGTTGTGAGCATACAAAAAAATATTAATTTTGTCTAATTGTATATTGTTTATCCGATAGAATAATAAGACCGTCTTCGATGAGCTTGTCTAAAATTGCATTTCCCCGTAGCATGTCCGTGGACTGTAAGAGTTCCTTTTTCGTCCGGTGACCATGCTTCAAAAGTTCTCTAATTATCTGTCCGCGAAGTTGACGTGCTGATCCGGAAAATACGGACTGTTTTGAATAATGAGCGCTTTCGCGACCGGGATTTTTGTATGTCTTTTTGATAAAAGTTCCATAGTCCATTAACGCCCAGTACCACTCGCGGGGATTCTTGAGATCGATTGTTTTTTTAATTAATGGGATTATTTCACGATCGTGAATCCCGGGTTTATTGGGGAAAAAGTGATGTAAATATACGGATCTGATATTTGTTTCAATAAATAGTGCCGGTATATTGAACGCGTATGCAAGAATTGCTCCGGCAGTATTCGGACCGATGCCGGGAAGACTTTGTAAAATCTTTTTATCGGTGGGAAAAACTCCCTGCAATTTGCCCGAAACAATTACTGCTGTTTGTTTCAGGTATAGCGCACGACGGTTGTATCCCAATCCCTGCCATTTCGCAAGAATGGCGTTCAATGGCGCTCGGGCAAGCGCATAAATATTGGGAAAAGCCGCTATAAAAGACAGGTATTTATCAATTACCCGATTTACCTGCGTCTGTTGCAACATTATTTCGGAAACGAAAATACGATAGGGGTCGTCTGTTTCTCTCCAAGGAAACTTACGGTTATTTGTTACGTAATAGGACCGGACAGTTTCTCTGAATAACGAGAATCGCATGTGCAAAAGTTTATCTACTTGCTGTTACTGCTAATTGTTTCGTAAACAATGCGTGAAATTCCGGAGATTACTTCGGGAAGGATTCCTTTTGTGTCGGATCGTGTCATGATGCAGATAAGGTAGGGCATTGAAGGATAATAGACAATTCCACAGTCGTGTAATTGGGAAATGTTCTCATCGCCCACCTGACGTTCACCGAATTTGTGTGCTACAACGGTTCCTTTTTTAACGCCTGCAATTAAACCGTCTTTAAAAACAGATCTTGTCAATAAATCCAAAGCTTGCTCAGAAGACTGTTTGTTTAAGTAGGAGCTGTTGTAAAGTATTCGGAAAAAAGAAGCATATTCACGGACGCTGATAACAGCATCTTCATGCCCAGTAGGAGTGGGCATCTGCAAACCGAGCTCGTGGTAAGTTTGTTCAATCTTGCCGCTGGGCAAATAGCTGAATAACGATGCGGTAGCATCGTTATCGGAATATGTGATCATGCGGTACAGTAATTCATCGATAGAGTAATTTTTGGTTGGATCAAGTTGTCGATCGGGCTTAATTGTCTGTTGAATCATTGTCGGCGCTGCGGTAACCGGAAGCAGCGTTTTCAGTAACGTGGGGTTTGTCTCCGATTCTTTGAGATATGAAATAAGCAACGGTACTTTGAGCAAACTTGCCGGAGAAAATTTTTCAGTAGCGTTAATGCCGATCCATGGCCCGTTATTTAAGTCTCTGAAGTAAACAGAGACATTCAAAACATCTGACTTGGCAGTTTCTTCTTCGATAAAATCGTTAATTCTACTCCGCAATGAGTTGTATTTGATGACCCCTATCTCTTGAGAATCGTCACACTCTAATAACGGACTAATGTATTTGTAGCCGCTCTGATGCTTCTCCTGAAAAGTGCTTTCAGCAGTAATTGCGTCGTTCTGAATGAATAGAAGCGAAAAAACGACACCCAAAAAAAAGGTAAGCAATAATGCAAATAGACCGGAGTATTTACGATACGGTAGGGTTATCATGTATTAGAATAGGATTATATCATGCTTCCAGAATATTCTTTACGGTCTTAAACGTTTCTTCTGCGGTTAAGATTCTGGTGTGCCCGACAACATTGATTTTGATGTTAGTTGCCTGTGGTAGCTGAAGGTTTCTGTTAGGTAATACGTGATTATCAAACTCAGGGTAGAGGGCAAAGATCTTGCCGTTATTCTCCGTACACTGCATACATTTCCGTATTGCCGCGCTGTTGGGGATAAGTTCAGATAATGAATTAATATAAAGATACCCGAACACAGATCCTTGGTAGGGAGTGGAGAGCGATACGGACAGTTTTATCCGCTGGTTAATCTCCGGGAAATTATCCATAAGATATTTGGCGACAACTCCGCCCTTGCTGTGCGAAATGCACACGATGTTGTCCAACTTATTTTCCATGATGAAGTTTGCATAAGTGTCCGCGAGATCCTTGATTTTATTGAACGTATTTAATAATGAAGGGACATAAATAGGATGTCCGAGTTTGTGTATGAAGTTTGCGAGTTGTAGCAAGGAAACAAAGGTTTCCGACAACCCGGGAAAAAGTAAAACCGGATTCTTTTTTCCTTCTTTCCACGCAAGTGGAGGGGTTTTGATTTTGAGAGCACGGGCGTGCAGTTGAGCGATTAATACATACTCTTTTAGTAAATCGATGAACATCAAGAAGATTATACCAATGTTTGTTACACTGCTCAGATGGAGAGGGAACACTTAGGTGTATGTGTGATTGTTCTTGACGCTACTAAAACAAAAGTATTACTGGGGAAGCGGAAAAATAGTTACCGTTCTGGAACATTCGGTTTGCCAGGAGGCAGGTTAGAACTTAAAGAATCATTACAAGATTGTGGTACAAGAGAGCTTATTGAAGAAACAGGTTTGCGCTCAAAAACATTACGTTATGTGGGTGTGGTTCGAGAACTGCAGGAGAAATTCAATTTTATTCATTTTGTCTTTCTGTGCGACTCATATGAGGGAAGTCCTTCGTTGACGGAACCTGAAAAGTGTGAGGGCTGGGAGTGGTTCTTGCTAGAAAACTTGCCGGAAAATATTTTACCAGGGCACAAAGCTGCTCTTGATTTTTTAATCAACAAGAATAAAAAGACGATTCGAGATTTAATCTAAACAAGTAATTGGAGTGCTTCCAAAGCTCTGTCCTCAAATATGTGAACTATCTCAAGTTTCTCCTCAAGCGAGTCAGTATCATTATACCGAGTACCTGTGAGCAGCTCTTTGGTAATCCTTCCTCTCTGATGAAGCGCATTAGCTAATTCTTGATAGGTGTCTGCTCTTACACAGCCGGCCAAGTCGTTTATCCCCGCATTAACTAACCCCAATCTTCCACGCCTAAGCTGATTCGTTCTATAATAAATGTCCAAAAATGCATCTCCAAATTTTCTGTACATTTCTGCTCGCCAAACCCTTCTTGCAGAGTGATTTTTCCCAAAGTTATCGCCGACAGCTTGGGCACGTAAAAATCTTTGGAGATCATCAACACTGCTTAAAACCAAATCTGCGTCTTCAGGTTTGAATCTTGTTAAATATTTCTCTGCTTCGAGCTGAGGCAGTACTAGCAATCTTCTGGGGAAAAAAATCACTCCATATTCACTGGTAAGAATATCTCGCAGAGGTGTCTCATGGTCCTGATCAGTTTGTTTCATACATATAGTATATCAATTTGCCTTGCCTCCACAACATATTAACGTTTTGTAACTATTGACTAGTATCGTAGTGTATTTGTTATATAATGGTGCACAATCGGGGTGTAGTTCAGATGGCTAGAACGTACGCATGGGGTGCGTAAGGTCGCCGGTTCAAGTCCGGCCACCCCGACAGCGGCCTTCCGAAGCTTTAGCGAAGGAGGCCATTAGAACTCTTGCAACAACTTTTTAGCAGAGCGAAGGGGGACTCAGTTTTCCGTATGTTCAACCTTCAGAATTATGTTGGGTTTAACCTGCGCAATAGCCGGCAATAAGTGATTTAAAACTTGTTCGGCAGTCATTCTGAATTTTTTACCCTTGGCTGAAATTTTTAGCCACCCATCTTTGTCCTTGTAATACTTTTCAGTAAAATTCTTTGTCCCGAGGTATATTACATAACTGCTATTTTTAAGATCCATTATTAATGATAATAACACGTCTTCATAAGCTAGTGTGTGTATTTGTTATACTATTTTCATGACAGATATACTCTTGGTTTATATCACGTGCGAAAGTGTCGAGCAGGCGAAGTCGATCGGAAAGCATTTAATGAATAAAAGACTATGTGCTTGCGTAAATATTTTTCCGGATATGCACCCTATGTTTTTCTGGCCGCCGAAAGAAAACAAAATTGATGAAAGTAAAGAAGTGGTGTTAATTGCCAAAACAACCGAAAGCAAATATCAAGCATTGGAAGACGAGGTTCATAAAGTACACACATATGATGTTCCGTGTGTTATTGCTATCCCCACTGCACATGTCTCCAAAAAATATTATGACTGGTTAGTCGGGGAGATAAACGAACCGTAGAGTTGAACTTATGGATAAGCTATATATTCAACATGAAGGTCGAGTAATTACCACAGACAGTCAACATACTCATGTAATGGCTCTTGCCCTTGACCAGAAAAACAATTACCAACAAGGAATTGTGCGATGTATTACTGACAGAATTGGGGATGTAAGGGTTAAGGGTTATGTTGATCGAAGTGAATTGTATAGGGTCGACGGTAATTCTCTAGAGTACTTTAAAATCGGTAAGAAACTTCAAATGAAAAACGAGTCGAAAATATTGAATAGATTGGTTGCTAAAGATGAAGATTTTATTGGTTTTGAAGATCCGGATATCTGGCACGATGAAAAATTGAACCAGATGCATGTTTATTTTACCGTACCGATTATACCTAAGGATAAAACTAAAAAGATTAAAATCCACCTTGGTCATGCGGTTGGCGAGAATCTTGACTCTCTTGAAATGACGATGCCAGTTCTTAATGGCTTTGCGGATAAAAGCGCGAAAGAGTTAGCTATAGCACCCGTAAACAAGAAAGGTTTCCGGTTTAACTTAATCGAATCCCGTGATCGCTCGAACGGAACAACGTATTCGGTAGTGATGACGGCAATAGCTAAAGATATGAATGGCCCATGGCAGTATGGCAAAATAGTTTGTCACCCAGGGATGCTCAATATCCCATGGATCGGTGGCCACGCCTCCCCGGGACCTCTCTTCTCTCAGAACTTTATTAATGTCGGGGAAGGTAAAGTAATAGGGTTGATGAATGGACGTGAAGCAGATAAGGTTGTTGGAGAAACTACAACGTATGGTATGTTTTCTATAGGACTATTTCTCTACGACTATGAAAACGGGATTATTGATTGGATATCCCCCGAGCCATTTATAAGGGACGACGAAGCGCAGACGATCACCTTTGCCAGTCAATTCATCGAAACAGGTAGGGGTGAAGGAATTTTGTATGCACATGTGGACGACTCATTTGTCAGGGCCTACACATTGAAAGCGAATCTAATAAAAAGATTACTTCCTAGTACGAAAGTAGTACAATATTGAGCAATGTCAACCTCCACTATTGTTTGCCCCCATTGTCACGAACCCATTGAATTAACAGATGCGCTGTCGCACCAAATACGAGAGGGTGTGGTTAAGGAATTTGAAGACAAACTGAAAGCAAAAGACGTAGAGGTTGAAAAACAGAAGCGTGCCATGTGGGAAAAAGCACAGGTAGAGGCAAAAAAGAAAATAGAAGCAGCACAAAAAGAACAGATGAAGGAATTGGAAGAAGAATTGGTTGAGAAAACTAAGAAATTGGACGAAGCGCGGAAAGTGGAACTCGAGATCCGTAAACAGCAGCGCCAACTCGAAGAAGACAGAAAAGATCTTGAATTGCAGGTTGCCCGAAAACTGGATGAAGAACGGAAAAAGGTTACCGAAGATGTTTTGAAAAAATCCCAGGAGGAACATGCTCTCAAAGACCGGGAAAAAGAAAAAGTAATTCAGGATCTTCAGAAATCTCTTGAAGATGCGCAACGTAAAGCGGCACAAGGTTCGCAGCAAACACAAGGCGAAGTTCAGGAACTTGCGCTTGAAGAACTGTTAAAATCCGAGTTTCCATATGACGAAATTTTGGAAGTTGCCAAAGGTGTCCGCGGAGCGGACGCAATACAAAAAGTGCGGGACCAGCGGGGCAGGGAATGCGGAACAATCGTATGGGAATCGAAACGGACAAAAGCCTGGACTGATGGGTGGATTCCTAAATTAAAAGAAGACCAGCGCGCGTCGCATGCAGATGTCGCGGTTTTAGTGACGGAAGCGTTGCCGAAAGATATTACGAATTTCGGATACAAGAGCAATGTGTGGATAACCAACTACCCGTCTTTAATCGGTGTGGTTACTGTTTTGCGAACAATGCTCATACAACTCTCGAGCATCAAACAATCACAAACGGGTAAGGATGAAAAAATGGAAGCGTTGTATAACTACTTAATCGGTACGGAGTTCCGTCAGAAAATAGAAGCCATCGTCGACGGATTCACCACGATGAGAGATGACTTGCAACGTGAAAAAGATGCATTCAGAAAGTTGTGGGCAAAACGCGAAAAACAGATCCAACAGGTTCTTGAAAATACCATCGACATGCATGGAAGTCTGCAGGGACTGATCGGGAAGTCTTTGCCGGAGATAGGTAGTCTCGAGTTGCCCGCAGCTGAAGATACGCAAGATACTCTGCTTTGAGAATTTTACTGCTTATATTCCAAATCTTGCTTGACAAATTTCTGTTACCTGGTATCCTGGGGGGGAGGATAGGAGAGGGGGAGATAGTTTTCAATTTTCAATTTACAGTTTTCAATAAATTAACAAGTTTCAATTTTCAATATGAATAACTACCAGGAAAAACTTTTGCATCGGCTCAAAATAATTCGGGGACACCTGGATAAAGTTATCAAGATGGTTGAAGCGGATGAATATTGTATGGATATTATGCAGCAAACTACGGCCGTCGGGTCCGCATTAAAGGAAGCGGAAAATATGATTTTGGAGAATCACCTGAAAACATGCGTAACCGAATCCATCGTCAATCATCGCGGCGTCGAGAAGAAAGTAGACGAAGTAATAAAAGTTTTCAGGGCGAGGAAATAATATATGGAAAAAATTATTGTTACTCTATTCGGGATCATAGGAATTGCTGTAACGTATTGGTTTTTCTTTAAGAAGGAAGAACGGCAAGTTGAAGCGCATGGAACTATTCATATTACGGTTGATGGTGGTTATGTTCCGCAAGTTATCTCCATAAAAAATAATTCCAAAACAAAAATCATATTTACCAGGAAAGATCCAAACCCGTGCCTTGAAGATGTTCTTATTCCTGATTTCAAAATTAAACGCGCACTGCCGTTAAAAATACCCGTTTCAGTAACTCTCGAACCTCACAAAATCGGAGAATACCAGTTGTCGTGCGGCATGCACATGTTCCACGGCAAAATAATTGTCCATGAGTAAAACAAAACAAGTGATCAAAATCAAGGGTATGCATTGCGCGTCTTGTGTATACACACTCGAGAAAGCGCTGAAAAATGTAAACGGTGTAGTGAATGCAAATGTTAATCTCGCAACTGAGCAGGCGCATGTTGAGTATGACTCCTCTGTTGCTCGTGAGCAAGATCTTAGTGATGCGGTGCAGGGGGCGGGGTATCAAACACAAATAGCATTAGAAGATGAAGTGCGCGAAAAGGAACAGGCAAAATCTGAAAAGAAAAAAGAGCTTAACGCGTTGCGCATTAAAGTTGTAGTCAGTTTAATTTTAGGAGGACTTATTGTATGGGGTAGCTTTCCTGGACTTGTTGCTACGTCACCACTGTTTTTACGCAACGGGATACTGCAGCTAGTTTTAGCGACTATTATCCAGTTCTGGGCGGGTCTGGATTTTTATCGTGCAACGATTCCTGCACTTAAACACAGAACCGCAAATATGGACACCCTTGTTGCGGTGGGAACAAGTGTTGCATACATCTATTCCGTTGTTGTTACTTTTTTCCCGGGAATTGTTGCACAAACAGGGATAGAAGTAATGTCTTACTTTGACGTCTCGACGGTTGTTATTGCACTTATTCTGCTCGGGCGGTATTTTGAAGCGAAAGCGAAATCGGGAACATCGGAGGCAATAACTAAGTTGATAGGTCTTCAAGCAAAAACTGCACGTGTTTTGAGAAACGGAAAAGAAATTGATATTCCGCTTTCAGAAGTTGTGGTTGGTGACATTATTCGGGTACGACCGGGGGAAAAAATACCCGTTGATGGAGTTATTACCGAAGGAAGTTCATCTGTTGATGAATCTATGGTTACGGGAGAAAGTATGCCCACAGATAAAATAAAAGGAAGTCCTGTTATCGGAGCTACCATAAACAAAAATGGATCATTTCTCTATAAAGCAACCAAAATAGGATCTGAAACCGTGCTATCTCAAATAATCAAACTTGTGCAGGAAGCACAAGGCAGTAAGGCGCCCATACAACGTTTAGCTGACGTGGTGTCGTCATATTTTGTTCCCATTGTGATTATGCTCGCGTTGGCAACATTTGTTGTATGGTTTGACTTTGGCGGACAATCAGCGTTTATTTTTGCCATGCTTAATATGGTCGCGGTTCTGGTGATTGCGTGTCCGTGTGCAATGGGTCTTGCGACCCCAACGGCAATCATGGTCGGAACCGGAATAGGTGCTGAACATGGCATTCTCATTAAAGATGCGCAGGCACTGGAAACTGCACATAAAATCAATACGATTGTTTTTGATAAAACAGGAACGCTAACGAACGGAAAGCCGGTAATAACTGATATTATTGAAATTCAAAATCCTGCCTCGCCGGCAGGCGGGTCAAATGACAAACATCAAATGAAACCCAAAATTCAAAAGGAAGAAATTTTGAGGATAGCTGCGTCGTTGGAGAAGAATTCGGAACATCCGTTGGCAGAAGCTATTGTCAAAGAGTCGGAACATAGAAAAATTACGTTGGAAAAAGTCACCTCTTTCAAAGCTATTCCCGGTCACGGCGTTCAAGGTGCAATTGGTAAAAAGAACTATGTATTGGGCAAACCGTCTTTCATTAAAAATGCGCACAAAGTATCGGAAATTGAAGAATTGGAACGTGCCGGAAAAACGGTTATGGTTTTGGCACAGAACGAAACAGTAATTGGTGCGATCGCGGTTGCCGACACCGTGAAAGACACGGCCAAGAATGCAGTTTTAACGCTGCAGAGAATGGGAATCGAGGTTCTCATGATTACCGGTGATAATGAAAGAACTGCACAAACGATCGGTAAGGAGATCGGGGTAGACAGGGTGCTTGCGGAAGTGCTTCCCGGCGAGAAGGAAACCGAAATCCGTAAATTGCAAAAAGACAACAAAGTTGTTGCGATGGTCGGTGACGGAATAAATGATGCTCCGGCACTCGCTGCGGCTGACGTTGGAATAGCTGTCGGAACTGGAACAGATGTAGCGATCGAAACCGCGGATATTATTCTGGTTAACAAAAACTTATTTACAGTTGTCTCGGCAATTCAACTTTCCAAGTCTACCATGAGGACCATTAAAACAAATCTCTTTTGGGCTTTCGGCTACAATATTGTTCTTATTCCTGTCGCAATGGGAGTGTTGTATCCGTTGTTTAACATCTTATTGAGTCCGATTTTTGCTTCAGCTGCTATGGCACTGTCAAGCATTTCAGTGGTTACGAATTCCTTATTATTAAAAAAAATTAAACTTCAGAATGCTTAAAAAAACAACGCTACATGTTCAGGGCATGCACTGTCCGTCATGCGAAATTCTTGTTACGGACAAATTTAAAGAAGTCGGTGGGGTGAAAAACGTGAAAGCAAATTTCAGAAATTGTGAAGCAGAAGTTACGTATTCGGGAGACCTTAATCTTAATAAACTGAACAGAAAAATCGAGAACTTCGGATACAAGGTCGTTCACGGGCCGATTCAAGAAGAGATTCAGGAACCGTTATTAAGTAGATTAATGGATGTATCGATAATTTCATTGGTTTTACTTTTCGTATATTTTATCGCTCAGAAGTTAGATCTCATTCCGACAATAGGGGGATCGGCTGGTTTGACAGTAATAACGGCGGTTCTTTTGGGTTTGGTTGCTTCTGTTTCCACCTGTATGGCTACTTCAGGAGCGCTGTTTTTGTCTACAATAGGGACGTTAACAACCAACAGTAAAGAGTTGATAGTTGATAGTCGATGGTCAACACACAAACTCATTCCGGCGATCAGTTTCAGTTTAGGAAGAATTATTTCATACGCGGTTGTCGGCTTTATAGCAGGGTATGTAGGAAACACGCTTACAAACAACCTGCAACTGGGGGCGCTGTTAACATTAGTCGTCTCGATTTTTATGATTCTGGTCGGTCTTGATATGGCTAAAATAATTTCCCTACAAAAGTATATGGCACAAACTTTCTCAAAAGGGATATTCGAGAAATTGTCCGGTAAATTACGAGAAAACCCCCGAAGAACCGCCTTGTTTTTGGGTATGGTGACGGTATTACTGCCGTGCGGATTTACACAAACAGTTCTGGTTTACAGCATCGGTTTAGCAGACCCCGTACAAAGCATGTTGATGATGGCAGCGTTTGCTGTTGGCACAGTGCCGACGCTTATAGTTATCGGGTTTGTGAATTCGTTTACCACATCGAGCTGGTACCCGATTTTGCAAAAAATTATGGGAGTGGTGGTTTTGTTTATCGGTGTCACCTATGTCATGAATTTCCTCTCATTGGCGGGTGTTTCTTTCCCGAATCTAGCCGTGCCATCTGCCAGACAACAGGAAGTGACAAATGAACCCGTGGTGAAAAACGGCGTTCAGGAAATTGTCATGACGGTAGACGGACGCGGTTACTCACCGAGTTTTTTCAAAGTCAAGAAGGGAGTTCCTGTCCGATGGATAATTAAGGGAGAAAATGTTTACGGTTGTCAGGGATATTTAGTTGCTCCGAGAATGAATGTGCAGCAGGCGCTGAAACCGGGAGATAATGTTATCGAATTTACTCCAACGGAAAATGGAACATTACCTTTTTCGTGCGGTATGGGAATGTATCGCGGACAATTTCAGGTCGAGTAAGCACGTGTCGTAAATTGTGCTATTATTTTTGATAATGGATATTTCGGTTACCAAAGCAAACGGGCTCACTGAAGCATACAAAACGGAAAAGGTGCGAGCATCAATGACCCGCGCCGGTGTTCCCGAAGAATTTCAACCCCGATTGTTGTCAAAAATAGAAGGAGAACTGTACGACAAAATTTCCACGGCAAAAATTCTGGATATCATTATCGGCAGTCTGAAACAGATATACCCCCAAGGTCAGACGCGGTACCAACTGAAACGCGCAATTATGGAAATGGGACCAAGCGGGTTTCCGTTCGAGAAATTTGTCGCCCGTCTTCTGCACGAGTATGGTTATTCGGTTACCACAGACGTTGTTTTGTGGGGAGAATGTGTCAGTCATGAAGTAGATGTGCTGGCAACAAAAGACATTCGGGAGTATTTTGTCGAATGTAAATATCACAATCAACCGGGAAGCAGATCAGATGTTAAAACAGCCCTTTATGTGAAATCTCGCGGTGATGACTTGGCAGCGAAGATGAGACAGGACCCGAAAAATGCTGGGACACAATACGGTCCGTGGGTATTCACGAACACCAAATTTTCTTCTGATGCCATCACGTACGCCGAATGCAAGAACATCCGTCTGACGGGATGGAGTTATCCGCAGAAGGGTAATCTGCAGGAGATGGTTGAAACTAAACATTTGTATCCGATAACCTGCCTTACCTCTCTGACGCATGACGAAAAAATGAAACTTTTGGACAGAAATATCGTTCTCATTAGCGAGTTGTACAAAGACACGGCACTTATCGACAGTTTTAATTTAACAGAAGAGCAACGCGATGCTTTGGAATACGAACACAAGTATTTATCCGACTAGAATAAGCTAATTAACCCCCGCTTTTTTGCTACCTCGAACGACCGTTTCATGTAGATAATGACGAGAAAAAGATAAAAAAAGTTCAATCCGAAACTGATCAACAGGTCGGATATCTGAACCTGACCGGTACGAACAAACTGTCGTGTACTTTCAAAAATGTAGCTTGGCGGAAGAATTTTGCTGACGTATTGTGCCCATTCTGGAAGAACTGATGTGGGGTAGTACACCCCGGAAAAAGGTGAAATAACTACCGCGGCAGTCCAGGCAATCGTCTGAATTTTCGTACCGAATCTGATAATAATTCCCGTAACCAGAAGTCCGATAACCCACCCGGTCAACAGCAATGAAATGGTAAACGGGAAAAGATACCAACCGTATAACAAAAAGTCGGTGCGGTAGAGGAAAAAAGATAATGCCCCGATGAAAAATAAACTGGCAATCATTTTAAGAATACCGACGATAAATACGGAGACAATCCACTCGTTGAGATTGAGCGGTGCGACAAATAAGTTCACTAAGTTCTTATTCCACAATTCCTCGAGAAAATTGACGGTAATTTCATATTGTGCGCGCCAGACAATAATCCAAAAGAACACTCCGGAAATTACTGTGTACATGAAGTTGAACCCGCCACCCGTTTGTTGTTGTACATAGCGGATTGTAAGTCCGAACAATAAAAGATCGATGGCCGGCCAATAAAACATGTCCGACAAACGGTCGTAACTGTGAATTACGTAATACCAATAACGGAGTACCATGGCATAGATTCTTCTGATACTCATTTTTTCTCCTTAATAATTTCTAAGAAGAATTCCTCAAGATCCGGTTTTTTGATGCTTATCTGATCGTACTGTATATTTTTCCCTGCGAGTGCATTTAAAAATTCCGCGATTCTGTTTTCCTCGATCCGTATATTTATCGATCGCTCATTCACGGAAGTTTCAAGTTTCATGTTCCTGCACAACTCCACGGTGCGCTTCAGTCCGTCAACCATTACCAAATTCAACTCCGAGAATTTTATTTTTTTTGGCAGGTTTGCAGGGGTGTCTTCGGCAATTATTTTTCCGTTATTAATAATGATCACCCGATCGCAGATTTCCTCAACCTCCGCCATGTTATGCGAGGTGAAGACAATGGACAATTGACGGGATTCCTGCTCCTTCAGAATAAATTTACGGATATAATCGGCGGTTTCCGGGTCGAGAGATGCTGTCGGTTCGTCGAGAAGCAGAACTTCAGGGTTATTCATAAACGCTTTTGCGAGATTAAGGCGCGTAGTTTGTCCTGCTGACAGGCTGCTGATTTCTTTGTGCTCAAATTCTTCGAGGCGAAACGATGTCAAGACTTCTTTAAGTCTTTTTTTCCGATCCGGAATGTCATATAACAACATCATATAAGTCAACACCTCATGTGGTGAAAGCCTCCATGGAAGGTTTGTATATGTTGAAGAGAAATTAATCCGCTCCAAAATCTTTTCTCTGTGTTGTTCAAACGGCAAACCGAAGTAGGAAACTGTTCCACTTGTCGGTTTCAAAATACCCAGGAGCATTTGGATTGTGGTGGTTTTGCCCGCTCCATTGGGGCCTAAAAAGCCGAGTATCTCGCCCTTCTTCAAGTTAAAAGAAACATTGTCCACAGCGACGAATTCCTTCCCCTTATCAGGGAATTTTTTACATAGACCTTCTGCCTGCAGCACAAATTGTGGGGACATACTATGCATTATAGCAGAAGTTGTGATAGAATCTACAAATGTCTGCAGAGAGATATGAATCAACCGCTTCAACGCTCCATCCGCTTAAAGTTGAACAATTAATTTACCCAGACGGGAGACAACGGCAAATCGAAATAGCGACAAGTGAAGTGGGAGTTGCCGGCGTTGCAGCGCAGTGGGGTTTTCAGCATTCTGAGGCGGACTGGAACAGATATCTCCTTGCCCAAAATGATCCGGAAGCAACAGCTGCAGCTAAAGTAAGAGGTTTTCCTCATGTTTTTCAATCAATGGCGCTACCATCGCAACGGTTAGAAAGAGAAGTTGATACGGCAGCAAAAATTTCTTTAGAGCTCGAAACCGCCCGGGCGGTAATTATGAAACTGCTGGAACAAAACGGAATACGCCCAAACCAGATTGATTTCTTGACTCTTGGAACAGGCTCCCCGCTTTCTGCCCAATATGCCTTAGATTTAGCTCATGAAGTTGGTTTGAAACACATTAGCACGAATATGACGTATGAAGTTAATGAAGCATGTAATTCGGGAGGCCAGGCTTTGTGGAGGGCTGCAACCTTACCTGAATTTCAGGGATTGACAGGAATTAACTTTGGTATTGAAGGCTGGACACGGCTCTTGGACGGGAATAAACCATTTCTTGCTCAGGCAGATCCTCTGTCATTAAAGACATTTGCCGATGGTATGGCCGCGACCATAATCCAACCTGGAGTGACTCATAGACCGGTGACACATTTCCCCTTGACCGTGAATTATGGCAAGCAAACCATAGTACTTAACTCGTATCCGTGGGTGATTCCGGATGAAGATCATGCATTAGATGGGAACGTTCCTTATTTACAGTACATGACGCAAGGAGGTCCATGGTTTGAGCAAGTAGACAGAAAAGAAATGATACGGCTTAACCAGCCGGTCGGTCGTTCTCAGATTGAAATGCATGGAGAAGCAACTGCACGTGGTTTTTTGGGACCACTTGTTCCACATATTGAAGCGGTGTGGAAACAGTTTCAACAGGAAAACCCGGGGGCACGGCTCGCACATTTTGTTATTCATCACGCAAGTCCCGGTGTTAACGGTATTGCTGAAAGAAAAGTGCAAAGAATGGGAATTGCGGAAACAGTTCCTTTCGTGCTTGAGGGCGGTAATTCCAGCTCCTCAACTATGTTGCGTGCGTATGTACGCTTGATGCGTGAATTCAAGCCGGAAGATTATGTCATGATAGTATCGTTTGGTGCAGGAATGTCTTTTACAGTTTTTATCATGCAAATGGGCTCGTTTGACCGCTCTTTACTGCACAATCACTAACCCGGGTATCGAATTGGTATTTTGTATAGAATGAGAGTATGTATGACATTTCTATGCTTGAAAAGCTGGCGAAGCTAATCCGGTATTACATTCTTGTTTCAACCACAGCAGCGGGAAGTGGCCATCCGACGTCGTCGTTATCCGCCGTGGAACTTATGGCCGGGCTATATTTCGGAGGTATTCTGCGGTACGATATAGAACATCCGGAAAATCCCGCAAATGACCGGGTGATTTTTTCCAAAGGACACGCAGCCCCTCTCTTCTATAGTCTGTATGCGGCAGCAGGTATTGTTACCGAAAAAGAACTGCTGACGTTACGGAGTTTCGGTTCCCGACTGGAAGGCCATCCGACCCTTGAATTTTCCTATACCGAAGCGGTAACCGGTAGTTTGGGTCAGGGACTCTCGATCGGAGTGGGGTATGCGTTGGCCATGCGTCTCAATAGTGAGATTGCTTCGTCGATTACTCCTCGCAATGACGCCGTGAATCCTAAAATATATGTGCTTTTGGGAGATTCGGAAATGGCTGAGGGTCAAAATTGGGAAGCGATGCAGGTGGCATCATACTATAAGCTCGGAAACCTGATTGCTGTTGTTGATGTTAATCGCCTTGGCCAACGGGGAGAGACAATGATTGGGTGGGACACGGAAACATATATCGAACGGGCAGAAGCTTTCGGGTGGAAAACAATACTTATCAAAGACGGGCACAATTTTGAGCAAATCTCTCAGGCATTGTATATTGCCCGAGAAAATCAGACTAAACCAATGATGATAATTGCCAAAACCACAAAAGGAAAGGGAGTATCTTTTCTTGAAGACAAAGAGAACTGGCACGGCAAACCGTTGAACGAAACACAATTGCGAGAGGCGTTGAAAGAACTGGGATCGATAGATAAAAGAGTAGTTGGGGAAATTACAAAACCAAATTCGAACATGCAGTCAGTAGTCGGTAGTCGGCAGATAGCTCTGGATGATCGAGATCAAATACGGCAGTTACTGGCAAAACTTATTGTGAATAAAGAAGAGCAAATAAAGGAGGCACAGAAAATTGATCGCGATAAACCGGCAGCTACCCGCAGCGAGTATGGCTCGACGTTGGTTGAGCTTGGGAAGAAATTTCGAGATGTAGTTGTACTGGATGCTGAAATGGCAAACTCCACCATGTCCGAGAAATTTAAGGCAGAGTTTCCTGAAAGATTTCTTGAGATGTTTATTGCCGAGCAGAATATGGCAAGCGTTGCCGTCGGATTGTCGAAGAACGGCTATATTCCATTCGTTTCCACGTTTGCGGCGTTTCTGACCCGAGCATACGATCAAATCCGTATGGCCCGTTATAACAATTCGAATATAAATTTTATCGGGTCACATGGAGGACTTGCTGCGACACAAGACGGGATATCCCAAATGGGACTTGAAGATTTCTCGATGTTTCAGAGCATTCCCGACAGTTTGGTTTTTTACCCTGCAGATGAAACAGCAACGCTGAAGCTTGTGTACCGTATGTATGAACAACAGGGCATTGCCTACATGCGGACCACAAAGATTAAAACTGATGACCTGTACAATGCAACAGATGAGTTTTTCGCGGGCGGTTCCAAAGTGCTTCGTCAAAACAAGGAAGATGTCTGTGCGGTGTTTTCCGCGGGTGTTCCTCTGTATGAAGCGTTAAAGGCATACGACGTACTTAAGAAAGCTAATATACATATAACTGTTGTCGATCTGTATTCAATCAAACCACTTGATACAGCTACAATCCGTTCGCTGGCTCAAAAAACCAAACACATCGTGACCGTGGAGGATCACTATTTAAACGGTGGGCTTGGCCAATCGGTAAATTCCATAATCCGTGATTTGGGTGCAAAGGTAATAAACCTCGCAGTTACTAAAGTTCCTCGAAGCGGGAGTATTAATGAGCTTTTGCATTATTGTGAGATAGATGCGGAAGCTATTCAGAAATCCGTGAAAGATCTGTTAAAATAACCATATGGAAAACTGTGCGTTCTGCAATATTGTTTCAGGTATTTGGCCCAGTTATAAAGTGTATGAAGACGAAAAGTATCTGGGATTTTTAGATATCCGACCCCTTAATCCCGGGAATGTCCTTCTGGTTCCCAAAAAGCATTACCGGTGGACGTATGATGTTGAAAACTTCGGTGAGTACTGGGAGCTTGCAAAGAAAGTCGGTTTGGCAATTCTGAAAACACAGAAAGCATTGTCCATTAATTATGTGACGGTGGGTGAGGAAGTACCACATGCACATATCCGCATTATTCCACGTTACAAAGACGACGGAAACGTGATTGTCTTAAATGAATACAAACAGAAATTAAGTGATGAAAAAATGAAGGAGGTTGCTTCGTCACTTTTCGTCGAACTAAGTTCTCCTCATCGTTCCTCGCAATGACAACTGTTTTTCAGAACGTGCTTGATGTTATTGAAAAGATTCCCAAAGGGAAAGTAATGACGTATGGACAAATTGCGCAACTGTTAGGAATGCGGAATGTGCAGGTAGTCGGATACGCTTTACACAGTAATCCTGATCCCCAGAAATACCCGTGCCATCGGGTGATCAAAAAAAACGGAGAACTCGCGGTCGGGTATGCATTTGGCGGTTGGCAAAAACAGAAAGAACTGTTGGAAAACGAAGGAGTTAAATTTACGGAAAACAGAGTGGATATGGAAAAACATCAATTTACTCCTTGACCTCATCAAGGATTATTCTGTCAAGAAACTTTCCTTTTTCAGTATTCTTTTTCCGGCGTAACTCTTCCAGTGTTTCACGGGGGTAGTTTTTATATTCGCAAATGGTATAGATCACCTGTAGAAGATCTGCAAGTTCTTCCATATCACCACTCTTAATATATTCGTTCGCCTCCTCGATAAGCTTTGCTTTTAACTCGTGGTAGTATTCTTCCTCAGTCGCCACATGCACCACAGGTTTTTTACCCTGTTTTTCGATTATTTTGGCTATGCGGTCGCGGACTAGTTTGTGAAAGATAACCATGTGCCGAAGGAGGGAATCGAACCCCCGACCCATCGCTTATGAAACGATTGCTCTACCTCTGAGCTACTTCGGCGTTTACCTGTATACCAATTGTATCACGCACCTCTATTGGGTTCTAGTCTTTGTTACAATAATTCAATGTTTGCCGCAGGCATTATAACCGTATTGTCTTTGACCTCTTATATATCTTCCGTACTTTTAACTTATTTTGAAAAAGAATTTATTTTACGATGGGTCGCATTCGGGCTTTCTCTGGTTCCTGTTATTTTAACCGGGTTCTGGATGTTCTTAAAACTGGTAAGGGGAAAGATAAGTCCGCTATTCTTAAGATCTTTTTATACCCGCGACGTTCTGTTGAGTATCGGTTTGTTGATTATTGTTTTATCCGTTGCTGCCACCTTGCGTTTTCTGTTTCTCGGTTCATATCCGTTTGTTTCCGTGGGCGATGAAGTACGTGACGGAGGGTTACATGCATTTGAGATTGCGACCGGATTGCGTACGGAGATATTTTCATATGGGGTGTATGAATCGCACGGTTTGATTATTGCTACAGCAGTCAGCTTTCTCTATCGCATATTTCAACACTCTGTGTACTCTTTCAGAGTCGCAGCAGCGCTTGTCGGTATCGCGGATGTTTTTATTTTATATGTATTTCTTCATAAATCACTCAACAAGTGGACCGCTTTTTTTGCTGCATTGATTCTGGCATGTTTGCCGATACATCTATTCTATAGTCGCACAGAGATAGTGGTGATTTTCAGCAGTTTTTGGACGACAGTGATACTTCTTTCCATGTACCTGATGATTACCAAAAAAACGACGGCATTCATTATCTGGGCCGGTACCATCCTGGGTTTTGTCGCAGGTTTTCATACTTCTGCACGAACTGTTGTTTTCGGCGCATGTCTCATACTGATAACGTTTCTGGGCTCATGGTTAACTCACGCATTAATCGCACATAAACGTCGGGCAATCCGGTTACTGCAGTGTGCGGGTTTTATATTTTTCTTTTTTGCTGGTTTTGGACCACGTATATTGTATTCACCTGTGCACATCTTTTTTCAGAGCAGATCACTTAATGTGCACTCGTCACAAGTACGGCCCGGTGAGAATTGGATACAGCAAGTTACAGATATTTCCATAAGCCTGAAAGATACGTATATAGACTCGTTCCTGGTATATCTGCAAAACCCCACGCTTTCGCACTATCCCGATCATCGACCCATACTACCACCCTTACTTGCATTGTTTTTTTTAATCGGTCTAACGGTGGCGGTCCTGATACTTAACGGGAAAATATGGAAAATCGTGGCTTTCTTAACATTGCTTATTCCGTTCACAAACAGCGCAATGACCGAAGCCGTAAATAATGATCACCGTCTTGCCCCGATGTTTGTATTTGCTTCGATACTGAGCGGAATCGGTGTATGGTTTGTGGTATTTCGTTCGAAAGGGTTGCGGTTCGTACAGTGGTTGCTCGGCGCTGTTATCGTGCTCTACATTATGTTGCACGGCGTTATGTTTTTCGGCGATCAGCCGGCAAGTAAAGATCGATATGTGCGTGATTATTTAGGTATGCACTTAATATACCAGTTACAACAGCAACCGAAAATGTACCAAGACAACCATATCTGTTTACGTGTAAATCCGGGGATGGCCGAGTATCTTAACTTCATCCATGTTCGTGAGCAGTTTAACTATTTTATCCCGAAACTGTATTACGACGTAGCCGCATCCGATACCGCTGTTAAGCCTAATGAACTGTATGTCATGGCAGATTGTGCAAAAGACTTGGGCCTATATCAGACCTTTCGCATTTCGTGTAATAGTGCGTTTGATTTCCGTTGCCCGATTACAGAACCGCAGTATAAAGAGTTTATTCTTCACGTAGCCCGGTATTAGGTTATGAAATGGTTAAGATGCGTACGGGGCATCCGATCCAGATGAGTGATATCAGTACAGATGATCCCTTTTTGGTACTTATAGAATGCGGCAACTCCGATCATGGCAGCATTGTCGGCAGTGAGGTTCTTGGAAGTCGGAAAGTAAACAGGTGTGCTTCCAAATCCCAATTGACGAACATATTTTCTGAGAAATTTATTATCCGAAACACCACCACCGAAAACAATCTGTTTCGGTTGAAACTGCTGCACTGCTTTTTTAAGCTTTAAAACAAGAGATGTGACAATTGCCGATTGTGCGGCCTGCGCAAGATGAGCAAGTTCTTGTGGTAGTTCTTTTTCGGGAATAGACTCGTATAATCGTACAAAAGCAGTTTTCAGACCGGAATAAGAAAAATCAAGTGATGTATGGTTTAGCATTGGGATAGGGAGTTTGTACCGTTCAGACAATGTACTATCACGCGCCAGTTTTTCAATCACTGCGCCACCGGGATATCCCAAGCCCATTGTCCGAGCGATTTTGTCGAATGCTTCTCCGGCAGCGTCATCCAGCTTTTGCCCGAGGATTTCATAGTGCACATGATCCTTCATGAGAATAAGGTCGGTGTGCCCACCGGAAATGATGAATGCAAGAAGCGGGAACTTAAAGTCACGGATGGGCAAACCGTTTCTATTTTGAGCAAAAGATGAGTAAATGTGTCCTTCTATATGATCGACGGGAATAAGAGGTTTGTTATTAGTTGTTGCAAGCTCTTTCGCCTTGTTCAGACCTACTTCTAGCGCGGGGGCGAGGCCGGGTCCGAAAGTAACCGCAAACGCATCGATGTCTCTTTCAGCAATATGGACTCTTTGCAACGCTATTTTTACTGCAGGGTTTATTTTTGTTAAATGCTCGCGCTTTGCTACCGTGGGATAGACCCCACCGAATTCCGCATGGTATTTAACCTGCGAAAAGATAACGTTTGTAAGAATTTTACGCCCTTCGGTTATAGCGACGGAAGTGTCGTCACAACTCGTATCGATTGCCAAGATTTTCATAGTTCATATATTGAAAAACTTCTGCTGTTTTCGTCAAGAATTTCTATCTGACAATACAAAGCGATTGCCTTTTTACCTTTTAAAAGATTTTGTACAGAACCGATTTTTTCACCCCATTCGAAAACAAGTACATTACGAGGTTGCAGTAGTTTATTGATTTCAAGATTCTCCAGATCATCCTGATTCTCCGCACGATATAAATCAAAATGGTGGAACTTTGTGATAACTGAATGATTAGTAGTGTATTCATAGTAAAGCACAAAAGTTGGCGAGACAACGTGTTCGGTATCTAGGTATTCGCCGATTCCTTGGGAGAAAACCGTCTTTCCGGCTCCTAAATTTCCCTGAAGTATTAAAATAACCGGCATTTCGTGCGCCGCTTTCAAATACTTTGTAAGTAATGCAACAGCAAGTTGTTTAGTCTGACCGGCGGATACTGTTACCTTTCTCTCTATAAGTTTTAACTTCATGTCACCTTTTCTCAAAGTCGGCAAGGTGGATTCACTGAGATTCACGATGGTTGAAGGCAGGTTGTGCGGAAGCGTACCGTAATCAACGATGAGATCAAGCAAGTTCTTTTTTGTATCCGAAAGAGTGTTAAGAAGCGCCTCAATCGAATAGTGTGGACCGCGGGCATGTATGTTAGCCGATGTTGCTGTGTATGGAAACGGCACAGTTTTTGAAAGCTGATGGAGAAACTCATAGTCCGGTATGCGTATCCCGAGAGTTTTGTCTTCTGCTTCCAATTGCGCGGATACGGTGTGGAGCGACGGTAATACTATAGTATATGCACCGGGAAGTATCATGTTCAGGGTCTGTTCCTGTTGTTTCGTCAGTGCAATATATTTTTTTGCATGAACCAAGTCTTTCACCGCGATGGAAATTGCCTGACCGCGTGGTCGGTCCTTGAATGCCAGTAGCTTATTCACTGCCTTTTCCGAGTCCGCTCGTGCAGCAAGGCCGTACACTGTATCAGAAGGGAAAACGACCAGTCCATCGGTTAAAAGCGTTTTTTTAACTTCCTGTAATACTGAATTCCGATTGTTTGCGGTAAGCTGTATGCGTCTCATGGGTAGTATTATACCAATCTGATGCTCTCCGGGATTTGACAAACGGGGCAAATTGCATTATTGTAGTAGTAATTATTTGTTTATTCATAATCTATGGCCACCACAAAAAATGGTAGCGATTGGAAAACGTACCTGGTCAAGCTCGAGGACACCTTCGATCTGTATTTAGTTAAGAAAGCACCGACAATTCCCAAAGCGTGGAAAGAAATGATCGTGTCATTTTCGCCATGGTTGACAGTTATTATGCTTGTGCTTCTGCTACCTGTAGTTTTTGCGATATTCGGTTTATCAATGTTTGCAATGCCCTTTGCATACATGGGAGGGTTTAGGGCAGGCACCGGCTTTATCGTTTCGTGGGTTTTTAGTATTGTTACTCTCGTGCTCTATGGTCTTGCTATACCGGGACTTTTCAAGAGACAGAAGAAGGCGTGGACGTTCATGTATTACGCGGCGCTCATAACAGCGGTAGAAAATCTCGTTTCATTCAACATTGCGGGATTTGTAGTCGGAACGCTTATTTCCATGTACGTTCTGTTCCAGATAAAAGAATACTACAAATAAGTCTAAAGTCGTAAGTTGTAAGGTGAAATAAAGGCTAAAGTTGTAAGTAAAAATAAGGACTAAGGTTGTAGGCGTATGTTTGTTCAACTTGCGACTTAACCAGCTACAGCTTTAATACAACTTACACCTTACAACTTCATGTTATAATCTTATCCTATGGATACTCGTTTTGTGCCTAAAGAACAAGAAGAGCGAATATATTCTCTGTGGGAAAAAAGCGGTGCATTTGCGCCCGAATCGGGAAAACCGTACACCGTACTTATGCCTCCACCAAATGCCAATGCGTCACTGCATGCCGGACACGGTATGTATGTAGTTGACGATATTATTACACGATGGAAACGTCTTCAAGGCTACGCATCTCTCTGGATTCCCGGACGCGATCACGCGGGATTTGAAACCCAGTACGTGTATGAAAAAAAGCTTGCCAAGGAAGGTAAGTCGCGGATGGATTTTGACAGACAAACACTCTACAACAACGTATTCCAATTTGTGAATGATAACTCCGGCCTTATTTTCCAGCAGTTTCGTCGGCTTGGTTTCCTCGCCGATTGGAAGCGTAGCGTCTTTACGCTTGATCCGCATGTCTTGAAGCGAGTATTTTTGACTTTTCAACAAATGGAGAAGGAAGGTTTAGTCTATCGTGATAATTACATCGTCAATTATTGTACGCACTGCGGCACGTCGCTTGCCGAGCTTGAGGTGTTACATGAGGAACGAATTGACCCATTGTACTACATGAAATATGGCCCGTTTACTCTTGCAACAGTTCGTCCGGAAACAAAATTTGGTGACACGGCAGTTGCGGTGCACCCGAAAGATAAGCGGTATGCTCAATGGGTGGGAAAAGAGGTTGGGGTTGAAGGACTCTTGGGGAAATTCAAGATTAAGGTGATTGCTGACGAAATGGTGGATATGAAATTCGGAACGGGAGTCGTGAAGGTAACACCGGCACACGACCCGAATGATTTTGAAACAGGAAAACGACACGGACTTGAAGTAAAACAGGTGATTGACCTGAATGGCCGGTTAAACCACTATGCCGGGCCATATGCCGGACTTAAAGTGAAGGAAGCACGGAAACGAATCGCGGAAGACATGGAAAAAAAAGGTTTGATGGAGAAAGTCGATACAAACTATCTGCATGCCGTGACTGTCTGCTACAAATGTAGGCATGATTTGGAGCCAATGGTTATGCCGAACTGGTTTATTAAAGTAAAAGATCTGAAACAACCGGTTATTAAAGTTGTGAAAGAAAACAAGGTAAAATTCCACCCGGCAAAGTATAAGAAACAAATACTGCAGTGGTTGGAGAATATGCACGATTGGCCGATCAGCCGACAAATTGCATGGGGTATACGCATTCCTGTTTGGTACAGTGTGACGGAAAATCCGGAAATGTTTGTAACATTTCTTAACAGAGATAAACAGATAGTCACTCTGAAAGTAAAAGATGCTCTCTCTCAGTTTTCGTTTAATGAGATAGAATCGGGTCTTCAAAAAATCTCAGCGCCTAAAAATGCCGCATATATAGTCTCGGAAACAAAACCTGAGGGTGAATTTTTGCAGGAAACCGACACGTTGGATACATGGTTTTCTTCCGGTCAGTGGCCGCTGGTGACATTGAAGGACGACGAGTATCAGTCGCGTTTTCCGACAGACTTTATGGGGACACTTGCGGATATACTTAACTTCTGGGTGTCGCGCATGATTATGTTTTCTTTATACATTCGGAAAGAAGTGCCTTTCAAAAACGTATATCTTTGGTCTATGGTGGTCGATGGGAAAGGCCAAAAAATGAGCAAGAGCAAAGGCAACGTGATAAACCCGATGGATCTGGTGGATAAACACGGTGCAGATGCGTTTAGGGCAGCTCTGTTGTTTGGGGTTTCACAAGGAGGACGGGTACCCTTATCAGAAGATAAAGTGATCGCGATGCGTAACTTTGCCAACAAGATTTGGAATATCGGACGATTTATTGATATGAGTAAAAACTCGAAGTCCGAAATCCGAAATTCGAAACAAGAACCAAATAGTGAAATCATCGAAAACTTGAAAAAGGAGTTTGGGGAATTGAAAAAGAAAACGGTTAAAAATATGAATAGCTACAAATTTTCCCAGGCATTTAATGATCTTTATGAGTTCGTATGGCACCGATATGCCGATTTTTACATTGAGGCATTGAAAGAAGACTTGCGAAATGGTAACATAGAGACGTGGAATAGTTTGAAAACGGTATTGTGTGACTCGTTGAAGCTACTGCACCCGTTTATGCCGTTTGTTACTGAGGCGGTATATCAGGAATTGGAAGGTACAAAAGTTATGATTATAAGTTCAACGCTTTAAAATGGCTTACAAAGGCAATAAAACATCGAAAATTAAGAGAATTCGTACTCACGGTTTTCGTAAACGTATCAGCTCGAAAGACGGACTTAAAGTATTAAAACGACGTCGGGCTGTTGGTCGGAAGCGACTTGCTGTTACGGTTCATAAATGAAAAAGTCAGGAATAGTTCTCTTACTAGGCAGACCAAACGTGGGGAAGTCAACGCTTCTGAACACGCTCATTGGTCAGAAAGTTAGTATTACATCCCCAAAGTCTCAAACAACTCGCGCACCTCTTAAAGCGTTATTTGAGGATGAGCGGGGACAGCTTTTGTTTGTGGATACTCCCGGAGTTTTTTTGAAAGCGCAAGACAAGCTCTCAAAAACAATTAATCGACGAACCCTGTCTGCCGTAGAAGAAGATTTTGACGTGGCTGTGTACATGGTCGACCAAACGCGTGCGCGCAATTTTGAAGAGGGAAGAGTTGCCGGGATAGTCCGCGGTATTTCAAAACCCAAGATACTGGTCATTAATAAAATTGATGCAGAAGGACCCAACCACTATGCTGAGTACAGATATTTAGAAGATGAAATCCCGGAAGTGTACAAAATTTCCGCATTAAAACAGAAACATCTCAAGCCTCTTTTGGATGGAATCTTTGAAAAAGTGAACAGACCCTATCCCATCGTGCCACCTGAAGATGTCGGCCATCCAGGCTTAACTCTTCACAGCACACAGTTTGTTGAAGAAATAATACGTGAAAAAATTTATCTGTTTACCCGTGAAGAAGTTCCGTATAAAACAGGTGTTCATGTGGAAGAAATAACAGAACGAAAAAGCGGACTACTCTATATAAAAGCACAGATATTGGTTACTGACAAACGGTACCGCAAGATGCTTATCGGAAGAGAAGGCCGGATGGTAACGGAAATCGGCCGTGCTGCACGTAAAGAACTGGAGCTTGCCCGTGGAAAGAAAGTATTCCTGGATCTGCGGATTGAAACCGATTATCACTTGCTCGATAATGTTTAGTTTTTCAAAGTAAAGAAAGACCTGTCTCCAATTTGAATTGGTATGGTCGTTTTGTAGCCTGAATATACTGCTGCAGCATGACTACTCTCTTGGTTCGAAGTAAACAGGGGTCTTAATACGTCGGTAGGAATTGATGCCACCTCTTTCATGGTATGTGCGTAGGCAAATAATGACGCAGTTGTCGGAGCTCCTACGCAAGCACCAACACATGCCGAAAGATGCAACAACACGGCCAAATATTTTTCTGAAAGTTCAAATTTATCTGCCTCTGCGCTGAACGCTTGTAGAAGTCGTAGAGACTGAAAACTGTGTGCTGCAGTAAATTCGCGAGGAGACGCTTTTACCATAGGTGCTAAATACGGAGCTTCCAGATTGTTTATGTATAAGACGTATCCCAATTGTATAAGGAAATCTGGACGTATTGTTTCAGGGATACCATCAAACCAGTTTTTGATTGCTTCAATTGTTTTTTTCCCTTCCCATATGCCGTTCGGCATAGTTCTCCGAAGCGGTGCGCAACAATCAGCCATTCTTTGAATTGTTAGCGCTTCGGCTGCTGAAAAGAATTCTGTTGCTGAAATTACTGCCTGCGCTGCGATACTTTGTTCGAGTGTTGGGGGGTTGTTCAACTGATCAACAACAAATCTTTGAGCTTCTTGTAAGTTTAGGTCAACCCCAAAACCCATAGGCAGAGCCAGTCCTTCAATTTTAATTACGCTACCTCGGGGAACAGTGAACTGGTTAAGTAATGCAGAAGTTTTTTTATAGTCTGTTCCCGGTTTAAGACTATAGAGATGCTCTAAAGACATATGGGATTATACCACAAAACTATAGGACACTAAAACCATTAGTCCATTATGTATGGTATTATGTATCTATATGGAACTTAAAGGCAAAAAATTTTGGGATACCATTGCTCCGACATTCGTTAACGAATCAACCTTCAGCAGAAAATATGTGTTTGTACCCCAGTTAATAAAGATTCTTGGTAATGTTAAAAATAAGAAGATTTTCGAAATCGGTTGCGGACCGGGAAAAAATTTGATGATTTTTGCCCAAAAAGGGGCAATTTGTGCCGGGATAGATTATTCTGAGGACATGATCTCAGTCGCACGTCAGGAAGCCGAAAGAAAAAATGTGTACATAGACTATTCCGTTGTCGACGCACTAAATCTCAAAAGTGTTACCGGCACATTTGATTTTGTGCTGATTGCTAACTTCCTGATATTTTTGAAGGGTAAAACAAATGTAGAGCGTGTTTTAAAGCATGCTGCACGATTATTAAGTCCTACCGGGAAGCTTGTTATCGGAGAACCGCATCCGGCCTTCGATTACTACATGAGAACCCACCTAAACGAGAATAAATTTGATTATTTTACGAGCGGAATGTCGTATCAATTCTCCATGGATTTACCTTCAGGCAAATATTCATCGCACGCGTACCGCATAACGCTCGAAGATTATGCGCGCGTACTTCGCGCATCGGGGTTTGGAATACGTAATATTTATGAGCCGAAACCTGTTGCAAAGGCGTTCACGGAGCAGCCGGAAACGGCAAAGCAAAAATCACATTTCCCGCCGTATATTTTTTTTGAATGCACGAAAGCTCAGTTTTGAGCACCTATATTTCTGAGTCTATCAGAAACTCTTTCCTTGCCGATTATTTCCATTCCCTCGAATAACGGGGCAGTGACTTTCTGATTCGAAAGCGCAAAGCGGAGATCCATATAGAGTTTTACCGGTTTTACATTATGCTTGTTTGCGACATCTTCCGCAGTTTTGTAGATTTTGGTATGTGCCCATTGGTCCAATGAGTACAATGAATCTAATAAGTCCAATTTGACTAGCTTTAAAGTTTCCAGGGGAAATTCAATTTTGTCCGGTTGCTCAAATATAAACCGGACCAGTGGCCAATAATCAGAAAGCTTTTTCATTCGTGTTTGTACAAGTGGAATAGTTTTCTCTACAATCGCAGGGTCCAATTTTTTATCTTTGTACCTCTCCATATACTCCAACACTTTAGACTTTAAACTTTTTACTTTATACTTCCGTATGTACTCCCCGTTCATCCATTCAAGCTTGGTTAAATCAAACTTGGGATTAATAGGGTCAAGATCCTTAAAGTCGAAAAGCCTAACAAACTCTTCAAAATCAAAAATCTCTTTTTGCTCCGGGTGGCTCCAACCGAGAAGTGCAATAAAGTTTAAGACTGCTTCCGGTAAATAACCCTGCTCCTGATACCAAGAAACACTAGCGTGACCGTTTCGCTTGGCCATTTTCGAACCATCCATGTTTGTGATCAGGGGAGTATGGGTCACGACAGGCATGTCCCAACCGAAATAATCGTAGAGCAGTTTATGTTTCGGATAACTCGGTAGCCATTCCGGTCCACGAAGGATGTGTGTTGTTTCCATCAGGTGATCGTCAACAACAACTGCGAGATGATAAGTAGGGAACCCGTCAGTTTTAAGAATTACCTGATCATCAGTAAGTGATGAGTCGAAAGATACGTCGCCGCGAATGAGGTCATGCACGATGATTGTGGTATTTTCGGGAATCTTCATTCTGATAACATATGGTTCTCCTTTTGCAATTCTTTCTTTTGATTCGGCGAGTGGAATATTTCGGCACTTTTTGTCATAAATAGAGGGCTTTTTTTCGAGCTGATTTTTTTTACGGACTTCATCTAGTCTCTCCGCGGTACAGAAACAATAATATGCATGATTCTTCTCTACAAGTTCAAGTGCATATTTCTTGTACAATTCTAGTCTCTCGGATTGTTTATATGGACCGTACTTTCCCGGATTCCGGGGACTTTCATCCTCGGTTAATTTGAACCAGTCAATCGATTCATAGATCTTGTTTTCCGCACCTTCGACAAATCGTTTCTGGTCGGTGTCCTCTATGCGTATAAAAAACGTTCCATTATTTTTTGTTGCAAATGCCCGATCAAGCATCGCTTGATATACCGTTCCGATATGGGGAAAGCCTGTCGGAGAAGGGGCAATTCTTGTACGTACCATATCTGTATTATACACATAATCATTTAAGCACGAAATTCGAATTTCGAAAACCGAAACAAATTCAAATTTTTTAAATTTCAAAGATATTTTCGGATTTCGTGCTTCGGATTTCGGATTTCTTTGTATACTGAATGTATGACTCTTACGGAACTTTCATATCAGTCGCGAATCATCGCAAAACTGGCGCTTTTGTTTGTCGGAGGAAGCCTGGTTTTCTATGTCATGATGCTGCTTATGATCCAACTTTTGCAGCGCCCACAAAGTGTGCATGTGACGTTTAAACCCGCATTCGGCAAACTTGAAGCACCGGCGTTTGAACAAGCTCAGCGACCGAAAGACTTGGATTTTGTTCTCGACACTGTTGACGGAACCCTTCCACAAACAACACCCTCAGGACAAATCTTTTTCATCCCCCAGAAGCAAGCAACTCTTTTATATTTAACGAGAGCAAATGCTCTGGCGCAGAGTTTCGGTATCGACACTGAAGAATATCCTCAACAAACGGTCGATGATTCATGGGTACGGTTTGCGACTCCGTCCGATGAGTTGAAAGTAAACACGAAGTATTTTCACTTTAATTACACAATGAACCCGACCACCGCATTGCAACAGTTAATTGAAACGACCCCTTCCGCAAAGTTTACGCAACTTGAGGATCAATTTGTGCAAACTGCAAAAGACGCCCTACTTGCCCGTTCTGCATATACTCCTGACGTTGCGGCAGGAAAAACGAACATTGTTTACTTGCGGTACAATCTTGATGCAAAGCAGTTTTATCCTATCACCGCAGACGAGGTTCCGCAGGCAGTAAGAATCGACTTTTTCCGCAAGGACGAATTGTTCAGCGTAGTTTCCCCACAGTATTTTGTAAGCCAAAACTATGTGATTCTTGCGCCATTGACCAATACAGCAAGCGCTGTGGCGATGCAATACAAGAGTTATGACGTACTCAGAGATACAACCGGCGATTATCCCCTCAAATCTGCCACGATTGCGTGGGACGAGCTGACGAGCGGGGAAGCGGCAATCATATCGTTGCAGGATAATCCGACTGGCACGATCAGAATAAAACAGATCTTTTTGGCCTATTACGATCCGGAATCATATCAAAAATATCTCCAACCGGTGTTTGTCTTTTTGGGAGATCAGAATTACGTCGGATATTTGCCCGCAGTTCAATCAGACTATCTTATTCAATTGAAGAGTAAGTAAGGTTCGTATTCACAAGATCGATGAGTAGTCGTGTATCGGCGAAACGATCTTCGCTCTTAAGTATGACAATCGCCAATTGTTTGCCGTTTTTGGTGTAATAGGAAATGAGATTTTGTCCTGCCAGTTCCGTCGTTCCGGTTTTCAAACCGCCAAGATGCGGAATTTCCCCGACTAATTCGTTCAAGTTAGACAAATAATGATAGCGGGTATAATCTGCGTCGGTTACGGTAATGTATTTTGTGGAGGTGATGTTTAGCAGAAATGGGTGGTATATGAATTCCCGTGCCAGAAGAGCCAGATCCCGCGCAGTCGTTGTTTGTTGTGGGTCGTCAAAACCGATAGGGTTTGTGAAGTGTGTCTGATTCATGTGTAGTCTCTGAGCCAATGTGTTCATTTCCTCCACGAACGCCGGAATTCCTCCGGTGTAATGCTCCGCAAGAGTATATGCTGCATCATTCGCCGAATACATGAGTGCTCCGTAAAGAAGATTAAGTACGCTGATTCGTTCGCCAACAGTCAGATCCATTTTTGTCTCTTCTTCTATGGTGCTTTTTACCGTGACCACATCATCCAACTTATAGTGAGTGTAGGAAACCAAAGATGTTGCGAGCTTGACGGTTGATGCGGGCATCATGGATTTTGTCGCATTTTGAGAAATAATAGGGGTAAATGAATCAAGATCATAGATAGCGTATGCATGTGCAGAAATCTGCGGAACCGTAGCATTTGTCAGAAACGGAAGCGGAAACGGCTGGAATGGAGTTACTGGACGCGGTAAGAATGCGGATGGGTTTTTGGAATACCATTCCAACGGTTGTTGCTGGCCGGGATACAATATAAACATCAGCCCACATAACACATATAAGAAGTATTTGCCGAATTTTCTTACATTATTTTTTGCGTGCATTCGTTGATAGCCCCAATTCTAGTAACTGTTCGGTACTGGGTTCACTCGGGGCATCCATAACGGCAGTTTTTCCGCTCGAATTCATGGGGAAGGCAATAGCCTCTTTTAATGAATTCTGGCGGGACATTATCATTACGTGCCGATCAAGACCGAGAGCAATCCCTCCGTGCGGAGGTGTTCCATAACCGAATGCATCGATAATATGTCCGACGCTTGCCGATGTTTCCTCGTTACTGTATCCCATAATGCGGTATGTTGCTTCCAGAATTTCGCTTTTATGTGCGCGTATGCTTCCCCCTCCTGCCTCATAGCCGTTACACACAAGATCATATTGGGTAGTAGTAATCTCATCAACATGAGTTCCTGCAAGGTGCCATTCGAGGTGCTCGGGTATCGGCATGCTGAAAGGGTTGTGTGTGAAAGTCCATCCGCTTTTACCATCCGTAACTTCTGCCCGGTCCTGTTTGTCGACTTTCTTGAAAAAGGGGAAATTTATGACCCAAGCGAATGCCAAAACGCCGTCTGCTTTTTCCTGCTCAGATCTGAGATCAAATTTATCAGCCCCGAATTGCTTTATGGCATCGTTATAACTGAACACGGGAAACGTATCTTTTTGCAGCTTTCCTCCGGTGGCTTTAACCGCATTTTTGACGATCTCTTCGACCGTAGCCATTACATCCTCGCGATTCACGAAACTCATTTCGATATCAAGTTGCGTGTGTTCAAAACCGCGATCCGCACGCAAATCCTCGTCCCGTATACAACGTGCAAATTGGAAGTACCGTTCGACTCCCGAGACCATCAGCAGTTGTTTATATTGTTGCGGCGATTGAGGAAGTGCGTAAAATTTTCCGGGTTGCAATCGCGATGGAACCAGAAAATCCCGAGCCCCTTCTTTAGTTGCTTTTGTGAGCATAGGAGTCTCTACTTCAATAAACGACTTTTTTCCCAATTCACTTCTGAGAGCACGATAGTAGTCTGATCTTAATTTCAGTGTTTCCATCATCCGTGCTCTCCGTAAATCAAGATAGCGATATTTCAGACGAAGCTCTTCATCAATTTCAAGACCATCGGTGTCGATAGGGAACGGAGGAGTTTTTGCATGGCTCAGAATATCGAGGGATTCCGCCTGTATTTCAATAGTACCTGTTGGAATATCTTTATTGATCAGTTTCTCCGGACGTTCTTTCACAAGACCGATGATATGAACAACATCTTCACTGCTCACGTCTCCGAGCGATTTGTCCCCGACAACCTGCACGATTCCCGTATGGTCTCGGATATCAAGAAAAACTAGCTTACCATGTTCGCGTTTGCTGAAAACCCACCCGAACAAATCAACTTTTTCGCCCGTGTGTTTCGCAAGGTCTTCGAAAAATATTTTTTTAGTATCCATGTACACGGAATATGAAATTATTATTTGTTTGATAAATAGGACTCCCTATTTTATAAAATTTCTTGTAATTTAGCGAGGGGTATTTGTCGCGTTCGAACTTGGAAACCACAATGTATTTGACATTGTACTTTTTTAAAATTGAACTGACGGTTGAAATGTCCTTTTCGTCGCTCTCGTAAATTTGCTGCACTTCCTGAGCACGAGGTCCGACAATGTCATACGATCCTCTCCATAACCATTCGTGTACTGGCCATCCGACAATGGTAGGAATTCCGGTTTGTGCAGAAAATATATCGTAATCCGTGTACGAGTCCCCGTGAGCCTCAACTATTGCAAAGGGGTGATCGGGGTCTTTTAGGTTATTTAGGACGGTTATCATTTCCGAGACTTCCGGAAAAGACTCTTTTATCCAATGTGAGCCATCGAGTGTTTTGAATTTCAACTCACCGAAGTATGACGGGACCGAGAAAAACGGGTAAATGGATATTAAAAAAAGTGTGGGAACCATGATAAGAAGATATACGATGCGTTTCTTCAGTTTTACTATTCCATCGACGAACAGGGAATTGACGATTACGACGGCTGAAAGAACCGACATAATAATAAAGGCCTGATAACCAAGTTTGAACATGGTGTTCGCCCTGAAATGTGCCGGGTAAATATCTTTAAAATAGAAAAACTCGGAAAACATAGTCAACAGAATGGAATAAACAAAACCAAAAAAAATAAAATACGTAATTTTATGGCTTGTCGATAGGGAGTCTTTGACTTTAAAAAAGGTGAATCGCAAGAAAGCCGCGAATTGAATCCAAAAGAACCCCCACAAAACTCCAAGCATCCATATGGGACTTGTTTGGCATTTGTCTTTTTCGAAAACAAACGGCCCGATGCGTTCTTTTTGTACAAGAAACGAAGGTGCGCAATTAACCCCCAACGCACTCGCAAACGGTTTGAAACTGATCGAAAACGGCAAAGTAACTACGAGCGCGAGAAGAAGGACAGAAATGTAGTTGAGCAGCACATGTTTTATTGAACGATATTTGATTACGGTAACAAAAAAGAACAGTGCCCCATAAACAAGATAATCGGTAGAGTTGGTCATATAAGCTATGCCGAGGGCAAGTATGATGAGTCCGTTCGTTATGAGATGGGTTTTCTTCTCAGTGTTGACGAGAAATACAATAAAAAGACTTAAAAGAAAAAGCACAAACGGTATATCGAGAACATGTCCATGCAGATCTGAAACAACATATGAGTACGAAGGAAATTCGTGGATTGTATAGGGGATAAAACGAGTGGCATTTGGATACCAATAGGCTCCCGGGTTAAACCATGAAATAATGTTCCAAAACGGAACAGGATTGTCATTTGGGTAGCCCTTTGTAAAGAGGTAGATGGTATGTAGATTACCTCCGAGATTTGTTATATATGCGGCAATGATACCGACGATAATGGCGTACCAGATCCGCCGGGGAGATTTGCTGTTGTCCAAAAACAAAAAAAGGTTGAATCCGATAGAAAAACAAATAGTTGTGCTGAGCGCAAATATCGTAGCGATCATCAGGTTGTATGTTACGGTGGGTGGCAGGTTGGTGAGACGCGTCATGAACGCAACAATGAAATGGCCGAAATAATAGTAATTTATAGGAAAGGAAGTGTTCTGTGTTGCCGCAAACCACATGTCTTGGGGAGGTAAATATTTACTATTCAGGATGCTTTGAATAAATCCGAAATCCATATATTTTTCCAGGCTATGAATTGACGGCTCGGTCCCTTTTATAAATGCCCAAAAGGCAAGCATCACAAAAAAGAAGACTTCATATAGAATAATGGTTTTGAGACTTGGACGATTAGCGGGCAGATACTTACGGGCAAGAACAATGACGATCAAAAATAAAAGCAAGACTACAAATATCGACTCCGTGGAAATGGTAAGTAATTTAAGCCGTGACAGAACAAATAGGGAGTATCCGCATATGCTGAGTGTGAGTAATCGATATATAGGATAACCTTTATCGGCGAACTTCTTGAAGATTACTGATCCGAGGGGAAATGCGAGTAAACTGAGTACGAGCCACCCAACGTACCATATGCCGATAACGCTGAGCCAATACACAAACTGTGCAAACATAGCCCTTATTATATACAATTAGAATTATGCGCGTTGGTATACATAACAAAGGAATACTGGATTTATCCGTAGTTCGTGGAGTCGGAAGTTATGTAACAATGATGCTTGAAGCAATCGGACAATATGGTGAACGCTATGATTTGAAATTGGATCAATCAAATTATGATGTACTTGTTCATCCGGGTTTCTTTCCATTTGTAACTCCGGAACTTAATAAAAAGAAAAAAAACGCCGTTGTTATCCATGATCTTATACCAATTAAATACCCACAGTTTTTTCCAGCCGGCTGGAGGGGAATTTGGAAGTGGTTCAAAAATAGTCAGGCATTGTTGGGGAGCGATGCCTTTATTACGGATTCGCATGTGGTACAGGCAGAAATAGCACGGCGGTTGTCCGTACCGATTGCGAATATTGATGTTGTATATCCAGCGGCAAAAAAAGTATTTTATAGCCCGAAAAAGCTGAAAGAAAACCTCATTCAGAGAGCAGCGTTACCTGCAAAATATGCGTTATATGTGGGAGATGTAACGTGGAACAAGAATCTCGAAACTCTTGCACGGGCTGTGCAGGAGGCTAATATCACTCTTGTTCTTGTAGGTAAGGCATTAGCTCAGCGGGATACAATCTCTCATCCATGGCAAAGAAGTTTCAGAAAATTTCTCTCGCTAACTGAAGGTGATAAACGGTTTATCTTTCTCGGATACGTTCCTGATGAGCAAGTAGTTTCGTTGTATCAACATGCTGTCTTTACAATCCTACCCTCATATGACGAAGGATTTGGTCTGCCGTGGTTGGAAGCCGCACTCTCAGGGTCTCCGGTTATCGTCTCGAAAATACCGGTCATTGAAGAAATAACGCAAGGCGTGTCCGTCTATTGTGATCAGACAGATGTGCATGCGATGGCACAAACAATGGGTGAAATGTACTTTAATAGGGTAGAAGTAGATCTTTCCGCACAATTGAAGCAGGCGAAGAAATTTTCTCAAGAAGCGTTCGTTAAAAGTCTTGCCCACTGTCTTCACAAACTGTAATGTTAAATTATTGGATGATCGCTGCAGGTGTTGTTTTTATGATATTCGAAATTTTGTTTGGTGCTCTCACAGGTCTTGACGTTTTTTTTCTCGGCGTCGGATTTGTTATCGGCGGCGTTGTATTGATGTCCGGTGGGGCCGTTGAGTTTTCATTAGTAACTGTCGGAATTTTCTTTTTATTTTATACCGTTTACCTGCGAACACCATACAAGAAAACTTTCTTGGTTTTTTTGCAAAAAGCCGGATTGGATTGTATCGTCGGAAAATACGGAATTGCATGTACAAACATCACCTCGTTTAAAACCGGTGAGGTTGTCGTAGACGGTGAACTGTGGATTGCAAAATCAGCAGAATCAATTAAAAGTGGAGCAAAAATAGTGGTCATCGAATACACCTCCGGTCTTCTGGTAATTGCAAAACCCTCACCTCCTGCTCTCTGAGTTTAAAAAACTTCAATATTCTGCTATAGTGGTTATGATGATTGCTCTCCCTTTTTTTCACAAAAAAACAGAAGTAAGTGCAGGGTATGTTTTTCTCCTATTTTTGGCTGGAGAAAAGATTTATGGAATCGCCTTTAATAAGAATAACCCTCAGGTAAAATCTTCACTGTATGTCGAACACGCCGACCCGTTTTTGAAAGATGCGGCGATAAAGCTCGATAAAATCCTCGCTAACTGCGAACGGGATTTAGGAAAAAACATTTTTCTCAAGGAGACTGTGCTTTTTGTTAATTCATTATATGTGACAGAATCAGGAACTATACGTGAAGATTTTCTAAAAAGTATTAAAAAACTTCTTCACGACATGGAGTTGGCCAATGACGGATATGTCAATTTTTATGAAGCATTGGCACATGAGTATGGTAAACACCACCAGCACTACTATCTGTTTGAAGAAAGTATGTATGACTATGTTATATATGAATTGTCAGGAACAAAACTGGTTAAGACGGTAAAAGTAGCTAAAACTCAGAACGAAAAGACCGATATCACGCAGCTTTTGGAACTTTGTCCTCCTGAGGCACACGTATTTGCTTTCTATTCGCATAAAATGAAGGGACCACTGTTTGCACATGAAAAAGTGATCGAAGATAAGGACTTGGGCGACCTGTTCATGCACCTGTATTTGCAGAGCGATTCTAAAACAACCGCAGAACAGATCGGTGAGGTACCGACGGTAGTGAGCGAATCAGAAAAAAAACAGACAAAGCTCCACACCGCCCCGGGGTTTGTTGTGGAAGAGTTGGGTACCGTGAAGCAGGTGACTCATCAGACAGTTTTGGATGAGCGGGCGTTGGTTCCTGAAGAAACAGAAGAAGCGCTTTTTGAAGATGTGCCTGAGGCGGTTGCTGAAAATAAAACGAAATTCTCTTTTGACAAGATGAAATACCTATTACCAAAGTTTCAGCGACGTTATTTGTTGGCTCTTCTACCTGTTTTGGTTATTTTGATGATAGGCATATATGTTCTAAAAATTCATGGGGCAACTGTTTACGTAACTACGGAAAAAGAGAATTTTTCAACACAGACGAGTTTTGTAGTAGGAAAAGCAGCGAGTCTCGGAAAGTCGTACACTGCGCATTTTTCGGAAACAGCGTCGATGGCAACAACCGGGCAAAAATCTATCGGGAGTGTGTCAAAAGGCGAAGTAACAATTTACAGCGGCTTGTTCCAAACAAAAACGCTTCCGGCAGGAACCCAAATGAAAACATCTTCCGGTGTTTCGTTTACACTCGCGAAAGACACTACGGTCCCGGGGGCAACAACATCAGGAACGCTTGATACGGGTGGCATTGTCACGAAACCCGGAAAAATAACGCTCACGGTTTCATCATCACAGATAGGTCCGGAGGGAAACATAAATCAAAATACAAAAATGTTCGTGAATCAAATCAGTGAAACGGATATGTATGGGGTCGCTAACCAGGATTTTACCGGTGGGTACCGACGTAAGGTGCGTGTTTTTTCCGAAGCCGATGCGGCTGCTTTGGAAAAAAAAGTACTTGCCCAAGCAACTCAAAGTATTCAAAAAAAATTGTCAGCTGATAATTCGGTAGATACGATTGTTTTTAACGAGACGGTAGCTGTCGATAGCGGAGATAAGCAGTTTTCCGAAAAAGTCAATACGGAGACGGACGACGCGACTCTGACTTATTCGGGTGACGCATCTATTTTATATGCTCCCAAAGATGAACTGATTCGAAAAGTCCAACAAGAGAAATTGAAAAATAAGGAATTCGTTGCCGGCACGTTTACCTTGAGCAAGCTCAAGCTTTCTGACACTGATAAAACCGGTTATACATATTCAGCGCAGGTAAATGGAAAAGTACAACGATTTGTCGATAAGAAAACACTCGCGCAAGAGGCCTCTGGCAAAACAACTTCAGCTGCGATTAAAGCTCTTTTATCACAACACAATATTACAAATGCCCGGATTGCGACAAAACCGATCCCGATTCCTTTTATACCGTGGGACGCATCACGGATTAGTATTCAATTTGAAAACTGACCTTTTATGAGATATGCCTACGTCAAAAAAGAATATAAATACAAGCGCCCTGCGGTAATCATATTTTCGACTTTATCGCTTATCATCGGGACAACAACGCTTTTATGGGCTTTTTTTCCCATAATTACTTATCAATTTGCACACTTGTTTTCTTTTGCCGAAGAGATAAGTCCGCTTCCGCGAAGTGTATTGGCCTCTTCACTACAGAAAGGGTTACGGGTTTATGACAGTGAGAATTTGCCGTATTATTCGAGTTATCTAAAGGATTTCACGCGTGTCCAAGAGTGGTTTCCCAAGCAACCTCAACTATTAACTCACAAGAAAAAAGTGAAAGATTACACAATCGATGTCTCAAAAATCAGCGTTCATGGTGCATCAGTGACTATCGGTGGTGATGATCTTGCAACATCCTTGGTCCAATACGGCGACCAGGTTGTTCCCGGTGAAATCGGGAATGTCGTTATTGTAGGGCATTCAACTCTTCCGCAGTTATTCAAAGACAAAGATTATAAGTCAATTTTCTCCTACTTGCCTTCGATCGAGCGGGGAGACAAGATTCAGGCTAACGTTAATGGTTTTACGTACACATATGACGTGTACGACATGTTTGTTGTAGAGCCCGAAGAAGTATGGGTCCTCGATCCCAAATCGGACGAAGCGACATTAACGCTTATTTCGTGTGTTCCTCCCGGAACTGTTTGGAAACGCCTCGTTGTCAAATCGAGGCTCAGTAGCCTCTAATCGCTGTTTACTTGTCCTATAACAAGTGTTATAATTCGGTTGTTATTTTTCCTTATATTTATGGTGATTGACAAACTGCTGGTATTTTTTGTTTCAGCATGTATCTTTGTGGGTGATGTGGTCTTACGAGTTGTCATGCTCCCTTTTTTGCTTTTGGAATTGCTCATAAGAATTATCCGAAAAACGTCGGTATTGTTGCTTGAGAATTTTTTCAAGGCACTAGCTGTTGGTGTTTGGCAATTTTTTAAGCGGCCGAAACACAGAAAGAAAGCATTATTTTCGGTCAGTTACTACCTGTTTTTCTATAGGATAAAATACTTTGTCTTAGGTTTCTTGATAGCGACCATACTATTTTTTGTCAAAACCTCAATAGATTTTATAGGTACTCTGCCAAATCCTGCATTGGTAGAGAATTATCACGCAAGTCTATCTACACATATTTATGACCGTAACGGGAAGCAGCTGTATGAGATTTATCGCGAACAGAACAGAACTCCCGTCAAGCTGACTGAATTGCCTTCTTATGTCATGCAGGCCACGATAGCTATTGAGGACAAAAATTTCTACAAGCATCCAGGTGTTTCTATTGTCGGAGGAATCGGTAGGGCGATAGTTGAAATGGCAATGCACAAGCGGCTACAGGGAGGTTCGACGATAACACAGCAACTTGTTAAGAGTGCTCTTTTATCTTCCAGCAGAACGATTGAACGAAAGGTGAAAGAAATAGTTCTGGCATTACTCGTTGAACGTAAATACTCTAAACAACAAATTCTTGAAATGTATTTAAACCAGGTTCCGTATGGTGGTACTGCGTGGGGTATTCAGGAGGCTTCTCTTTTATATTTTGGCATTGATGCGAAACACCTATCGCTAGCACAAGCTGCTCTGCTTGCCGGCTTACCTCAGGCGCCGTCGGATTATTCTCCTTTTAGTAATCCCCAAGCGGCGACGAACAGGCAACGAGCCGTCCTGACACAAATGTATCAGGAACACTATATAACAAAAGCGCAGTACGATGCCGCTCGAAGTACCCGACTTACATTTCGTCGGCCGAGCAGCACGATTCTCGCACCGCATTTTGTTTTTTATGTAAAAGACCAGCTTGAGTCTATGTACGGAATAAAATCGGTTCAGGAGGGTGGGTTTAGGGTGTACACAACTCTTGATTATAAAATACAATTACTTGTTGAAAAAATTCTGAAAGAGGAAATGGCAAAACTGCAGGATTTGTCCGTTGGGAATGGGGCAGTGCTTGTAACACAACCTTCCACGGGTGAGATACTTGCAATGGTCGGTTCGAAGGATTTTTTTGACGGGCAATATGGTGCCTTCAATGTGACAACAGCACTCAGACAACCGGGGAGTTCGGTAAAACCAATTACTTACACCCTCGGGTTGGAGAAAGGGCTAACTGCCGCATCGCTTATACAGGATACTCCGACTAATTTTGCACTGCAGGGAGCGACTCCTTATTCACCGGTTAATTATGACGGGAAGTTCCATGGAATCGTTCCTCTCCGTTACGCCTTGGCCAATTCCTATAACATTCCGGCGGTGAAAGTATTGCAGCAAGTTGGGGTAGGCAGTTTTATTGATTTTGCTGCACGGATGGGTATCACCAACTGGCAAACAGACAGAGAACGATATGGACTGTCGCTTACGCTCGGCGGTGGAGAAGTAACTATGATCGAAATGGCAACTGCATATGGGACGATTCGAAACCTCGGTGTGCGACATACGCTTGATCCACTTTTAAAGATAGAAGATCCGGTAGGACAAGTGCTTTATCAGCACACTTCAGAAGGTGAACGGGTAACGAGCGCCGGAGAGCCCTTTATTATCTCGGATATTCTTGCGGACAATGTCGCTCGTGGCTGGGCATTTGGTCCGAATTCCGTATTAAATTTCGGGAACGGTATTGTCTCTGTAAAAACAGGAACGACAGATGAAAAGAAGGATAATTGGACAATTGGGTATACCCGACCTACAACTAATGAGCGACAGGATGACGTGCTGGTAACAGTATGGGTAGGAAACAATGACAATCAACCCATGAACCAGGCGTTGACTTCGGGGATTACGGGTGCTGCTCCGATCTGGAGAAGGGTAATGGAAAAACTGGTTAATACCGATTTACTTAAAGAATCTCTGTACGTTCCTCAGACAGTCGAGAAGAAAAACTGCTATTTCGGAAGAGCAGAGTACTTTGTTGCAGGAACATCCTCAACTATAAATTGCTCCGGGTACAAGCCCAGTCCGACACAGGTACAATAGATGTGATATAATGCTTTCATGTTCTGGAAAACCGTAAACACTATCGCTACCTCACTCATCCGTAGGCGCTAAGCCTCTATCCTCCCTCCTTTTCCATAAACAATCTTTCTTTTTCTTTTACAAATTAACGTATTACTATGAAAATCGAACATGCATATGTGCCTGTACCAGCAGGACTACAGCCTTGGCAGATTGAGCCGGGGTTACTTTCAGTGTTTAACAATCAAGCCGCTATTCCGGTCAGCAACAATCTGTCTATCGCCAGGCCGTTAGTGCAACATACAGATAATATTCTGGCACTTCTTAATGGTGAGGCTGCCCTTGTCCCCGTGCAAGGGGCGGAGATTGCGCAGACCATTGCAGCCGGTCTGAACCTTATCGCGTACGATCATGCGGCAGGTGCGGTTGTCGGGTACCAATCGATTGGTCTCTGGAATCAACTAGGCCTGCTTGAATTACGGTCGGCAAAGGTTTTGCCGAACTACCGGGGTAACGGGCTCAACACCGTTATGAAACAGCTTGCAATATCAATTGGTATGCAACAGTTTCCGGGACGGAAATTTTTGGGATTTACCGAAGCAGAGAGCAAGAGTCGGGGAATATTATCCAAACTTGGGTTCCAAGAGATGACAATGCAACAAGTTGCTGCGAAATGGCAGGAGTTGTCGTCAATTTGTCCCGACCAATGCTTTATTAAAACAGGCCATCCGTGTGGCTGTAAAGTTTATATACTTGATCCATATGAAACCAAATAATATGTCAAAAACAATAACCGAGGTTTTTATGGATTTAGTGCACATACCATCACCGAGCGGCAACGAAAAAAAAGTAGCTGAATATGTGACTCAATTTCTGAAACCGCTTGGTTGGAACACATTCATTGACGATAAAGGGAATGTTATCGCACGTACTTCGCACCGTACCGTAAAACCGGTGGTATTTGTTGCTCACATGGATACGGTTCAAAAACCGGGTGAGATTGTGCGTCCGCAATTTGATGGCATACATTTTACCAGCGATGGTACTACGATTTTGGGAGCAGATGATAAAGCGAGTGTTGCTGTACTTCTTGCCTTGGCAAGAAGTTTTTATGAAAGCAAAACTGAACCTCCTGTCGTGCTCATATTTACCACCCGAGAAGAGGCGGGAACGATGAGTTCGTCTGCTCTTTCTTTTGAGGAGATAAATCCACTATTTATCTGTAATGTTGATGGATCAAATGCTTTGGGGACAATTGACTATCGATCATATGGTCAAACAATATTCGAGTTGTCGATCCACGGCAAAGCAGCGCATGCCGCTATTGAGCCAGAGAAAGGAGTACACGCTATTTCGATTCTCGCTCGGATAGTAAGTGGTTTGCGTATGGGCAAGTCAAAGTCACGAACCCTAAATATTGGCAGTATTTCTGGGGGCGGGGCAACTAACATTGTTCCTGCTACTGCATCTGTACGTGGCGAGGTGCGGAGTTATAGACAAGCTATGATCAAATCAACACTTGATAAGATCCTGCAGGATGCAACCCGCATAGCGAAAAAATATGGTGCTACTGCTCGACTAAAGATAGTAGAGAACACTCCACCATTTATTGGGGCTAAGTCATCTTTTGCGGTAAGTCGTGTTGTAAATGCACTGAAGAAATCCGGCGTTGCTCCGATAGTACAGAGTGCGACCTATACAAGCGATTCAGGGTATTTGTCTGCTTCGGGGTATCCGACTGTAACGCTTTGTAAGGGTGGATTAAATCCCCATAGCACGAGCGAATCGATTACTCTGGTGGAGATGGAGATGCTTCTTGAAATTGTGCAAAAGATAATTATTGATTGACAAGTTTAGTACGTACTAGTATACTAGTACGGTATGAAAAACAAAGCAGAAATCGAACAGCTGGTACATGTATTACTTAATCTTAGCAACAAGGAAAGAATGGTGGATTTTCTAGAGGGTATTTTGACACCTTCAGAACTTGAGGAAGTTGCTCATAGGCTGCAGATAGTAAAAATGTTGAAACTAGGTGTACCGCAAAAAAATATAGCTAAGGAATTGGGTGTCGGTATTGCAACCGTTACCCGGGGATCTCGTGAGTTGAAGCAAAACAGATTTTCGTATCTTTGGCAATAAAGCTGGCTCGTGTGTGTTTTCTGAGAAGAGAACGTGCACGAGCCATTTTTTGTGGCAATTATTATTAGTTACAAATAACTGTTATGTCAGCTGAAAATGCTTTTCCAGTGATCGGAGACGTGGGACTCGTCTCATCCAGGTTTATTGAGTTACAAAATGGGTTTCCCTGGCGTCATAAAAACACATATAGTCGGGGACGGTATTGAAGGGTTTGACCGCGTGCACGAAATGACCGAACTTACCTCAAATGCTTTTGGAGTTATGATGGACGAACCGGATGTTGCTCGGCATCTGCTTGGGCACCTTGTGGTAGATGTGGCAGTTGAAAACAGATCGATAGGGTTTGCAAGCGCCAAGTATTTCAGAACTCAAGCAGGAAACGTCTTATATATTTCCGGAATGGCAATCCATAAAGATTTTCAAGGCCAGAGAATTGGACCATTGTTGGTTTCTGAAATGTACGACTATTACCAACAGGCAGGAAAAGATGTTGCATATATAGCAGGAAGAACATCAAATCCAAGAGTAGCCCGATCACGAAGGGTATATTGCGAGGGTAATGGTACATATCCGATTGACCGTGCACCCGACGATAAAGTGGTTGTTGTGGCACAGCATATCCGACAGGCATTGGGTATGGTGGGAGCTTTTGATCCGTCAACTTTGGTATGTAAAGATGTATATCGCCAACCCTTATACATTGAGCGCCCGAGTAGCGGCGACCAAAAAATCGATACATTCTTTTTAAGAAATGTAGGAACACGTGATGCGGTTTTTATAATCGGAATTCCTGATTTTAGCAGTTCATAGAAACCGACCATGTTACCAGAATTAATTATAGACACAGATGCGGGTCACGACGATATTTTGGCCATTATACTGTTGGTTAAATCAAAACTTTTTAGTATTAAGGCTATTACTACGGTGGCGGGAAATTCCTCAATTAGAAATGTAACGCGGAATGTATTTTATGTGCTTAACTTATTGCATGAGTCAAATATTCCCATATATTCGGGTTTCCCGTCACCTCTTAAACGAAGACTTATTAAAGCAGTTATACACGGCAAAAACGGACTCTCCGGTGCGGACACATCAAAAACAAAATATCACCTGACTAAAGATGCTCCGGAACAATTAATCAAGATTGTCAAAAATTCACCCCGAAAAGTAACAATCTTGACACTCGGTCCATTATCAAATATTGCGCGGGTGTTGCAAAAAGACCACTCAATTGCGACTTCAATAGACAAGATAGTTATGATGGGTGGGTCGTTAAACGGTTATGGTAATAAAAGCAGAGTTGCTGAATTTAATATGTTTGTAGACCCGGAAGCCGCAGATATTGTATTTAAATCACCCATTCAAAAAATATTACTTCCACTAGATGCTTGTAACGAATGCGCATTTTCTTTAAAAAGCTTTACGCAATTACCTACATCCGTTTTGAATACAGCTATTACACAGATGATGAGAGAATATATCTCGAAGATAAAAATTCGGACAGGTATAGAAGGAACTCTGGTTTATGATGCGCTTGCGGCTTATTACCTTATCAGTCCAACAGTCTTTACAACTCGCCTTATGGATATCGTGATTGAGAAAAGAGGAAAATATACATCCGGGATGACAGTAGCTGAGCGGCGGTTTAGTGTTGTAAAAAAGAATAATGTGAGCGTTATAGAAAAAGTAGAGTACGAAAAGTTTAAGAGTTACTTTTTTGCTTTGTTAAAAAGTTAAAGTAACCTCCGCACCCGCGATAAAGCCAATGGGCAACGCGGGTGACGGTTGCAGTTGATGTTTTTAATTTTTTAGCAATTTCCTTATATGAACTGCCGGTAAAAATAAGGCGGGCCATCTCGAGACGGTTGGCAAACTCTTCTATTTCAGCAGGGGTTAGCATGTCCCGCATAAGCGCTGCCGCTGCAGCCGTATCTTTCAATGAAGCAAATGCTCGTGTTAAATTTTCCTCCTTAATGTTACGGGGAGAAAAGTGCTCTGACTGTTTAAATTTACTAACAACACCTGTCCGCGCTTTTACCATATTTCTACTATATCACAGTCACTCCATTTAATTGTTTAAATGGAGTGCTTGACATCAATGTATTAATGTGATAATATGTTGAAGTCATGAATATTTTACGCAAAAATATAGTTAGTCAAGAAATGCATCATAGCCCCACTCATTCGGGGCAATAAATTTACCGCAACAAAATAGAAATTTATCACCCCGCCAATGGCGGGGTTTTTAGTGGGTTAAAACATTAATAATTAAAACAAAAAAACATGAAACCAGAAATACCAAAGTACATATTGACTGATGATAGCCGGGCACTTTTCTCTAAGTTAAACGGAGGAGAAGACATTATTGAAGATAGAGTATTTAACCAGGCTGCATCAAAATATTTTGCGATCATTAATCAGCAAATCGAGCAGGCATTTGATGGGCCACTGAAGATAGTTGGGGAAACGGAAAGAAGAATTGAAAGCCGACTGCAAAGCAGGGTTCGCTCCATTCTGAAATCGGATCAGAATGTAGTCTGTATTTGTCTGGACCGGTTTCTCTTCGCTGATTTTGATAAAGACCAGACCTTTGCTGACAGGTTTTTTAGATTTAGTACGTGTCGGACTATTGACGGACGAAAAGAACCTCGACAAGGAAATCCTTCGTTTGCAGACCAAATTCAGAACTTGCTGAGAAGCATTCCCGATATTAGAAATAGGAAGGTGGTTGTCGTCGATGACGGTCTGTTTTCTGGCGGTACTATTAATGATTTCCTGATGTTACTCAAAAGTAACGGGATTGAAATAAATCTGGAAAAAATAATCGGATACATGGGTCCCCGATCGGTCATGAAAGCTTCAGACAGAAAAACTGAAATCCTGCAGCCCATAGACAATTTATTTGAATGGGTGGATGTGCGTGATTTTAGCCCGCTTGGAGGTAAAAAACTAAATGCCAGTGCCAATAATATGGTAACCACATCAATCCCATATTTATACCCATGGAGTGAGGGAAGTGCGGCAACACTCGATATGTCTCCCGCATTTTTTGATACCAGTATCGCGATTATGAAAGGATTCAGACAATTAGTAGTAACGTACGAACTTTTGCGAAATACCAAATTAAGGTTCAGAGATTTGATTAAGGCCGGTTACCCTTTACCAACCGATAAAGAAAAGACTGTTCCCATCTCAATTAATGACACTGTTACCGATTATTTGGATCGTTGTATTGGTTTGGTGGAACAAGAGAAAAATAGAAAAGTGGTTATTTGCGACATGGATGGAACGTTTTACCAGCTTGATGGTAAAGGAGGTGGTTATCAAAATTCTAAGCTAGAGTTAGCAGTACAAACCAATGCCTTATTATTTATACAACGTAGAGAGAAATGCACACCCGATCAAGCACAGTTAATATTTTCTAGAGCCCAACAAGATCCAGTGGGGGCAAGTTTGTTCTTAGCGGAGAAATATGGAATTTCCCGTACAGATTATTTTAATGAAGTCTGGAATATCGATCCTGCTGGAATAGTTGTTAATTACGAAGTTGCAACTGGGTCGTTGTGCCAGTTTAAAGGAAAGTACCCGGGGGTGAAACTAGTTTTATTAACGTCAGCTCCCAGAGTTTGGGCTGAAAAAGTTTTAAAATTCTTGGGTATCAGGGAGCAATTTGAGCTTATATATACCGGAGAACAATTTGGGTCAAAAACAGAAGTTTTTGCACTGCTAGCTGGTCGTTATAAACCGGAAAACATGCTGTCTATTGGTGATCAGCAGGCAACTGATATTGAACCAGCTCAACAATTGGGAATGAGCACTCTCGTAATTAATAGCCCCGACGAAGTTAGTAGAATATTACAATTATGAATCAAATAATCATTGATACAGATCCGGGAGTTGACGATGCCTTAGCGATCGCCCTAGCTTGTCTTTCAAAACTGAATGTGGTCGCTCTGACAACGGTTTATGGTAATGTCAATATTGCCGATTCAACTCGCAATGCACTGACGATATTGTCAGTCATTAATAAAAAAGTTTCCGTATACCAAGGGGCGAGTAAACCTTTGATAAATAATGCGATCAAGGCGCAATCTCACGGAGAAAAAGGATTGGGTGGATTCGCAACCAAACTTAATTGGCAAAAAAGCCGGCGTAGTGCACGAAAATACTTGGAAGATACCTTTGGCTCAGCAGCGGATACGTCTATTACGCTTGTATGTATTGGTCCTGCAACTAACATTGCCAAATTATTTATTGCCAATCCTCAATCTGTAACAAAAATAAAAGACCTCGTGATTTTAGGTGGGGTATTTAACGAAAAAGGGAATATGTCTCAATATTCCGAGTTTAATGCTATCAATGACCCTGAAGCATTAAAAATAGTTTTAAATGCCAATTGCAATAAGGTGCTGATACCTATAAACATTTGCAGGAAGGTTGTCTTTAAAAAAAGTGATTTTAATAAACTAATAAATAAGAAATTACAGCGATCTTTTGGCGCTATTGCCGATGCTTATATCAACTATTATACCTCTGGAAGTAAATATGGTCAGTTTACCGGTGGAGTAATGTACGATTTGCTCACTGTTGTCTATCTTCTAGAGCCGAAGTTATTTAAAACTATAGATGCAAATGTAAATGTCATCACAAGATTGGGCCCAATGTACGGTAGGACCATAATAAAGAAAATAGGAAAAGTGAATTGCCGCGTCGTCAGCGAAATTAAGCCAAGAAAAGTAAAGCAAGTATTTTTTAACGTTTTAAATAAATAAAAATGGAACTAACAAAAATTCTTTCTAAGCTAATCACAATTCCTTCTTTTGTCGATGAGAAAAACAACGAGCAAAAACTTGCCGTTTTTATCGAAAGTTATTTGAAGGTTAATGCTCCTTGGCTTAACTTGTCGCGCCAGTATGTGGCTGAGGACCGATGGAATATTATCGCCGGTGAAGCTAAAAACCCGGAACTGGTTTTTGTCTGTCACATGGATACGGTGCAACCTACAGGTGATACGCAAAAAATGCTCTCTCCGTCAGAAAAAGACGGGTATATCTATGGGCTTGGAGCAGCCGACATGAAAGGCGGAACTGCAGCATTGCTTGCGGCGATAAAAGCTGTTGGTCCGACAAAAAATGTCGCATATGTGTTTGACTGCGACGAAGAATATTACTTCAAGGGAGCCAAACAGTTATTGAAAAAATGTAAGTGGAATCCCCAACTGGTTATTTGTCCCGAACCGACGGATATGGAAATCGTAAACGGTTGTCGTGGAATTATTGAGATAAAATTAGACGTAATCGGAAAAAGTGCGCATGCCGGACGGCCTGATTTTGGAATCAATGCAATCGAAAAAGCTGTTGCTGTTATCTCGGAACTTAAGAGTAAGATAGGCGAGTTTGATGAGAAGAAACTCGGTAGAACAACAGTGAACTTAAGTAGATTGGATGGGGGGAAATTACAGAATGGACAGATAATTACCCAAGGGAATGCAGTCCCCGATGTTGCGCGCGTACTCTTGGACATACGACCGGCAAGCAATAAATTGAATGGCGATAGAATAATAAGGATGCTTATGACTATTGCGAAAAGGAATAATGTGACGTTGTCAGGTCCGACTGTTACGATTGATTATCCGGCATATTATTCAATTCCGAACGAATGTATTAATAGGCCATATCGAGCCAATTTAGGAAAAGGTGGTTTTTACGAAGCGGCTTTATTTTCCCGAGCCTGGCAATGTACGGCATTTACATTCGGTCCGGGTGACGCAAGTACTTCGCACAGCCCTGATGAGCGGGTAAAACTAGCTGACTTGACGAGTGTAAAGAAGGTATTCGAAAAGCTTCTATTGACATATCGTGTATAATTATCATAGTTAAAAGCTTTGATAGAGACCGAGTAGCCCCGACGAGTCGTGGGTGAATTACACTCTAGAGCTGTAAGCTGAAAAGCAAGTAAGCCGAGCCGGGTGCGCCCCGTGATAGCGCAAGAGTATGTCAGCGTAAGCCGGAGTACTCGATAATGAGCGTTTGTGCTTTTAATCGAGTCCCGCATAATGGCGGGATTTTTTTTAGCATAAACTGGAAGACAAGGTGGTACCGCGAGCATTAAGCCCTCGCCCTTGTTGTGAGTCATATTTTTATGACTGACAGGGGTGAGGGCTTTTTTTGTGGAAATGAAACATTTTAAAAACAGATGCACAGGAAGCAGGAATTTTTATTATATTCAGCCCTTCTATGGAGGGCGATGGTTGTTTGCTTTTATAAATTGGAAATCAAAAATTACTATGAAAAAACAAAAAATGTTATGGTTTCAGGATGATTTAAAGCTAGGTGCTCGTAAGTCATGTTGGCAGAGAATAGATTCCCTCACAGGAGCTCTTGTACGAGCAGTTGGTCATCCGAATATGGATCATGAAATTGTGGATCCAAGACCACATATAAGTGCGCTTGCTGAAAAGCTCCCACGGGACGCAACATGCGTTATTGACTTAACAAATGGCCAACTTATGGGAGTGCTGTCAGGATTATTTGAGAGCAGCACTCTTGTTACTGGTTTCCATTTGAGCAGGCTGCGAGTTGTGTCTTCGGCACGGTTGGATGGTTCAGGTTTTATGTTAAATAAGACAGTGAGAGAATTCGCTGCCTTACCATCGCTTATTGACACCTTCCGGACAGTGATACTGGATGATGTTGGTTGGTCTGGAAGATCAGCACTTGAGGTGTGCCGACTCTTTGGTCTTCCAGTAGCACAAACCACCTTTGGGTTTGTTATGGGTAATGCCGGTGAGTTTGGTCCTTCACCGGGAGCTGTAAATTTATTGCAGAGTCTGGGAGGTCGAGTAGTTACTGGTGGTTTGGTTGCGACACCCCGTGACGACGGATTTCATGTTTCAGATTTCTGTAGCACTAATAACATTTCTCATTCCGAATTAATAGAAGCTTTGTTGGTAATTCAGAGTTTGCGAGAGCATGCTGCTCAATTTCCTGGAGAGAGCAAAGAAGTAGAAAAAAGAATAATGCAGCTTTTTAAGGAGGCTCGCGATCTGCTCTTTCCAAACGCTCTTAGTTCGACTATGATAAAAGAATTAATGCGAGAGGGAAAGGTAATTTGTATGAACGGTATACCAAAAGATGCACTCTTTCAGACGAATCCATTAAATTGGTTACTTCCTTCTTTTGCTAAGCGTGTTCGAAGTGAAGATTTGCAACAGAATTTGGCAATTGTCATTGGCTCTTTAGATGAGTTACGGGCGATCAAAGAAGAAGGTAATGTGCAAGGAATAGAAGGTAACTTTCTAAATATGGAGATGAGACTATGACAAAGAAAAGAAAGATTCAAATAGCAGTTGTTGGTTCAATGTTCGACTTGCCGCAAAACCGGTCTACTATCGCGCTTGCAAGAGATATTGGAAGAGAATTAGCCACTAATAAAGCAGTTTTGTTATATAGCTTCGAAGGGGATAGTCAATCACTTTCTTATATAGCAGCTAGAGAAGCTGAAAAATGTGGTGGAGAAATTATCGCATTTCTTTGGGGTAATACGAAAGTGACGGGCTCTGTAGTAGGAAAAGCAGTTCGAACCGGGCAACTCCGAGGAGGAGGCAGAGAATTCCCACTAATTTTAAGTGCTAACGCTGTTATAAGTATTGGTGGTGGATCAGGGACTCTTATGGAGATAGCTATGTCTTATCAAGCGGGAATTCCTGTCATTGCTCTCGAAAATACTGGTGGATGGAGTGAACGCCTGATGAATACGTTTATGGATGAAAGAAAAAGAAATAAAGTGCTTTCAGCAAAAGATGCTCGAAGTGCAGTGCTTCTGGCGATAAAGGAAAGTATTTAGCCTTTCATGATTTTCTCGAATTCGTCCTGATCAAGCGTTTCTTTCTCGAGAAGCTCTTTGGCGACGGCATCAAGCTGAGGTTTGTGTTCTTTCAGTGTGGCTACTGCTTTTTTGTAGCAGGCATTAATGAGCTTACTTATCTCTGCGTCAATTTTTGCCAATGTTTCTTGCGACAAACTTGAACCTTCTCCGCGTGACCAGCTGGTCACATCAAAGTCGTCACCGAGATTAATCGGGCCAAGGCTACTCATTCCGTATTCAGTAACCATTTCGCGGGCAACAGCAGTTGCCTGATTGAAATCGTTTGCTGCACCGGTGGTAATTTCGTTAAAGATGAATTCTTCTGCTGCACGTCCGCCGAGCATCGCAGTAATTTGGTTTACTAAGTGAGTTTTAGTTTCATGCACGATATCCTTCTGTGGAGGAATAAGTGTGTAACCCAATGACATACCGCGCGCAACGATCGAAATTCGGTGAACTGGGTCCATTCCCGGGAGCGATCTGGTGACTACTGCATGACCCGCTTCGTGATAAGCGGTAAGTTTTTTATCTTCATCGGTTTGCATTCGTTTCTTTTCGGGACCAAGTTTAACCTTGGTGGCCGCTTCTTCAAGAATATTCATGGTGATTTTATCCTTACTCATGCGCGCGGTAAGAATGGCAGCCTCATTTAACATATTTTCCAGATCCGCACCGGAGTACCCGACTGTTCGACGCGCAAGCCGTTTCCAATCGACACCTTTTTCAAATGGTTTACCGGTTGAGTGTAATTTCAAAATAGCTTCACGCTCTTCAAGGTCAGGGTAATGTACTACGATACGTCGATCAAAACGTCCAGGTCGCATAAGAGCTGGGTCAAGCAAATCACCACGGTTTGTAGCTGCTATCACAACAACTTTTTCAGTTGGTTGAAAACCGTCCATTTCGACCAGGATCTGATTGAGTGTCTGCTCCCGTTCGTCGTGTCCACCCATGACTCCACTGGAACGTGCTCGGCCGATTGCATCTATTTCATCAATAAAAATTATCGACGGGGCGTTGAGCTTTGCGGTCTTAAACAAGTCGCGAGCTCGTGCGGCTCCGATACCGACAAGCATTTCCATAAATTCTGAACCTGCGATTGAGAAGAACGCGACATTTGCTTCACCTGCAATTGCCTTTGCCAGCAGTGTTTTTCCGCACCCGGCAGGGCCAACAAGCAGAACACCTTTCGGTGTGCGCGCGCCGATTTTTTTATACTTATCCGGGTTTTTCAGAAAATCGACAACCTCCTGCAATTCCTCTTTAGCTTCTTTGATGCCGGCAACATCCTTAAAGGTAATTCGCGAAGTGCCCTTATTGAATCGCTTTGCCCGGGATTGACCGAATGAAAATATCGAGTCTTGTGTTCCCCGTGCTTGTCGGAATAAGAATACGAAAAAACCGATCATCAGAAGTGTAGGTACGATATTGATCAGTATATTGGCGATAGTTCCAAATTGTGAGCTGTTATTGTTTTTGATGGTAACAGATAAAGGATTAATTCCTGAATCTTTGAGCATCTCAAAGACCGTGGCATTGGGCTCTTTTGTTGTTTTCGCAAACGTTCCATTTTTATATTGAATGAGCAATTTATCTTCAACGACTTCGATTTCTTTCACTTTGGATTTTTTAACGTCGGTTAAGACGCTTGAAATTGATTTCTCAGGTATGGTTTTGTCGATGTAATCTTTGCCGCTTAGTGCAATCGACAAGATAAAAAACCCGATTATGAGTACAAAAAACACGAACTGAAGATTGAATTGAAGCTTGAATTGCTGTTTCTTTTGTGCCATCGGAACCTACATTATATCATCCCCAGAATATTTTTGTCGCAATCTGTGCAAGCCAATATGAAAGTGCCAGCATAATAATCCCGACTATGGAATTTGTTATGCGGGATTTTGCTTTTTTAATAAGTTCGGGACTGTTCCAGCTGCGTGCCATATCGAAACCCGACCACAGGAGATATATAAATAAGACAAAAAGAGCAAGCGGAAAAACTGCTTGCATGACAACGGTCACCACGTCTCCGATAGTGGCAAATTTTGCAGGCAGGGGTCCGTTAAGGGTAAATGAACCCTGCGTCCCGTTAATCGTTAAAGCTTGTGCCAACAGATGCTTCATATCCACATTGTATAACTTAATAATTATTTGACAAGCACTCTAAATTTCTTCATAATGGTCACATGGGTATGTTTGATTTTTTGGGAAGTAAGAAGAATGACCAGTCAGGAAGCCCCAGCCAAGATGCGCAAGGGACAACGACCTCATCAACGGTGACGACGGTAACCACTGATCAATCATCTGTGCAATCAGCGCAGAGTGGCACCATGTATAATGGTGTTGGTTCTGCTCCTGCAGGTGCGGTAACAACAGATGGAATAACGCCACCTCAAGCCCCAAAAGCAGCACAACCTTCGGGACAAACGCAGACAGCGGGGATTCCCACAGCAGCTGCTAACACGCAACAACCTGCTACACCAATGGATAAGAAAACAGGAATGGATATAATGACTCGTCTTACACAACGCTCGAACAGAGTTCTTCTTGTTGCGGCACAAAAAGCGCAAGCGCTCAACAATCCTCTTGTTGACAGCGAGCATGTTCTATATGGTTTGTTGGCAGACCAGGAAATTTTCAATTTGCTTTCTCAACTCAAACTGATTCCACAGGAAGTCGTTAAGCAGTTGGAAGCAACGTTCCATAAAGGAACAACTCCGACAAAACCTCAACTTGCTCCCCGGGTAAAGAAGATTTTGGAAGACGCACTGATTGTAGCGCGTAAGCTGGGATACGAATTTATCTCCCCGGAACATATTTTGTATGCCCTGTATCATGAGGGCGAAGGAGTCGGTTCGCGCATTTTAGTTAAGGTAGGATTAAACAAGGACGAATTGAATATCAAGGTTCTTGGTAAGAAAAAAGGTCTTGAGACACAACAACAGGAAGAAAGAAAACAAAGCGCATTGGAAAAGTACACAACAGACCTTACGGCAAAAGCTGCTGCAGGGCAGCTTGATCCGGTAGTTGAACGGTCTCAAGTCATCGAGCGCGTAATTCACATTCTTTCTCGAAGATCAAAAAATAATCCTGTCTTGACCGGCGAGGCGGGAGTCGGAAAAACGGCAATTGTTGAGGGTCTGGCCGAAAAAATAGTTTCGAAAGAAGTCCCTGAAACCTTGTTAAATCACCGTGTTTTGCAACTCGACCTTATGGCGATTCTAGCAGGCGCTTCACATAGGGGTGAATTTGAAGAGCGTTTGAAAGGGGTTATGGACGAATTGAAAGCCATGATGGGCAAAGTTATTCTTTTTATAGATGAGATTCACAACATCGTCGGCGCAGGTGGGGAGGCTGGGTCAGGAGACGCGGCAAACATTATTAAACCGGCGCTTGCGCGAGGCGAAGTTCAGCTAATCGGTGCAACTACCACCTCAGAATACCGAAAATATATTGAAAAAGATCCGGCACTTGAACGGCGTTTCCAGCCGATAGAGGTTCCCGAGCCATCGGAAGATGCGGCCATAAAAATGCTTCGAGCCATACGTGATAAATATGAAGCCTTTCATAAAGTTAAAATTCCTGATGAGGCAATCGAAGCTGCTGTTAAGCTCTCTAAACGGTACGTCGGCGGACGATTTCTTCCTGATAAGGCAATCGATCTTATAGATGAAACAGCCTCAGCTGTGCGTCTTCCGATTATCTCTCTACCTGAAGAAATAAAGTCTCAAGAAGAAAAAATAAAAGCGATGCAGCAGGAACGAATGGAGGCTCTGAAGATTAATAACAAAGTAAAGGCCAATATCTATGAAAAGAAAATAATCGATGCACAAGACCTCCTCAAGCAGAAGCAGGAGGAATACTTGCAGAAAAAAGCTATGTCTGTCGGTGTTGTTAATCTTCAAATGATTAAGGACGTAATTGCCCGGTGGACGGGAATTCCGGTAAATAAAATTACGGAGTCGGAAAAGGATAAAATTTCCAACCTCGAAGACATCATGCATAAGCGTCTCATTAATCAGAAAGTGGCAGTTGCCGCGGTAGCTCAGGCGATCAGACGCGGAAGAGCTGGTCTTAAATCAACGCAGCGACCTATCGGAAGTTTTATCTTTCTCGGTCCCACGGGTGTAGGAAAAACAGAATTGGTGAAAACACTCGCTGAGGTTTTGTTCGGAACCGAAGATTCCATGGTGCGATTCGACATGACGGAGTACATGGAAAAACACGAAGTCGCAAAATTGTTAGGCGCTCCTCCAGGATATGTTGGATACGAAGAAGGAGGAAAGCTTACCGAAGCAGTCAAAAGAAAGCCGTATAGCGTTGTGCTGTTTGATGAGGTGGAAAAAGCACATCCTGATATTTTTAATATTTTGCTTCAGATTCTTGACGATGGGCGATTGACTGACAACAAGGGCCATACTATCTCTTTTAAAAATACGGTGGTTATATGTACTTCAAATATCGGTTCACGCACTATTCAACAAGAATTAATGAAGAGTGGCAAGGATCAAATAGAAGAGCCTCTCGCGCTTAATACGTATGTTGTTTCGCCGCGGGGACGTGCTATTGTAACTGTCGGTAACACGGTGTTTTTGAAAGAGGCAGAAACAAATACCTGGGCGGAATCGATATTGCGCGATTATTTTGCAGGGCAAAAAATTTTAACAATAGACGAGAATGGTAAAGACAAGGAAGTTGATTTTTCTTTGTTCAAAATTCAGACGCATGCAATATCACCACAAGGGTCAGAATACATAACCGCAGAGGAGAATTTGTATGTGAGAACAGCCACAACGGCGAAAGAGTGGCGCCTGATGAAGTTGCTTGATTACGCAAAAGACGCTGTGGTAGTAAATGGATTACCTGATACTCCCGAGGAGCAATTACCGACCATCAAGTTCCACACGCACGCCTTCACTTCGCAAGAAGAAGAGATTGTGACGTACAAAAATAGAATGTGGAAAAGAAAAACGGGAACGAACGACTGGCAAACCCAAACTCTTTCGGAATATTTGAATGGAGCAAAAACCTCGGATAATAAACCGTTGCCGGTTGCATATTGGAATATTCATCTATTCAATTCTAAGGGTGAGGAATTGATTGTGGTTGGAGAAATGGTGTATCACAGATCAGGTACGGTATGGGAAGCAAAGCCGGTGGTTGAATTCTTCGGAGAAGGGTTCCCATTGCAAGCCGAAATAAAACGGATGCAGGAAGTTCAGGAAGAAGTTGATAAACAAAAATTTGGCAAAATCAAAGACAGAGTCATGGATGAACTGATGAAGTTTATGCGTCCTGAACTGGTTAACCGGTTTGACGAGGTGGTGGTTTTCGAACCGCTCCGATATGAGCACATGTTGCTGATCGTGAAACTACAAATAAAAGGATTGCGCACGTTGCTTGAAGAGCAAAGTTTCGGACTTGAAGTTACGGAGGCCGCTCAAAAAGAAATCGTCAGGGTGGGGTTTGACCCGGTATTTGGTGCACGACCCCTGAGACGCGCATTACAGAAGCTAGTTGAAAATCCGATTTCTGAGCTGATAATTGCCCAGAAAGTTAAGGAGGGTGAAGCAATATTAGTAGATTATGACGGTGAGAACTTTACGTTTACCATGGCACAGGCCGAGCTTAATCCTCAACAGGAGGAGAAGAAAGAGTCATTCACCTGCCAATACTGTCAGTATAAATTTGAAACGATCGTCCGGAAAGGAAAAAGCACCGTAGTTTGTTCGAAGTGTGGGAAAGGGCAAAAGGAAAAGAAAGACGATAACAAACAGCAGGCTTCGGATAAAAAAGAAGATGAGAAGAAAACCGAGCCGGCAATATCAATGACATTGCCTCCAACAGCAGATATTAACGGGAAGGCTGCTCAGAATAATTTTCAACCGCAACTCGCCACGTTGTAAACAATTTTCAATTTTTAGTTCTTAATTTTTATTCAGTTTTCAGCTGAAAAAGTTTTCAAACACATAGGCGTTTGAAATTTGAGTCTTGGAAATTGATTGAAAACTGCAAACTAAAAACTGAAAACTATTTCACCGGGTCATATCCGCCCTTGTTCCACGGATGGCATCGCATAACACGTTTGAGTCCGAGCACACTTCCTTTCAGGGCTCCATATTTTTCAATTGCCTGGTAGGTATATTGAGAACAAGTCGGATGAAAACGACAAACGTCAGATACCATGAGCAATCGCTTAAGTATATCTAAATGAAGACTCTGGGTTTTTTGATAAAAAATAATAACTCTCAGGAGAAACGACTTCATGTGAATTTCTCATTAAAAATGTGAGATTCAGGAACGGTGAATTCGGTACGCAAAGCCTTTTTGACTTCATCAACTGTATTTGGGCGTCCACATAGGTAAAATTCATGACTGAGGAGAAAATTATTGTTCGGAAAAAGTATGCGCAAACCGTCTTGTACATATCCTTTAAGCTCGGTTGTGTCCTCGGGATCCTCTCGTGAATAGCAGATGTGGTAATGAAAGTTGCGATTAAGTCTATCAAGATTGTTCAATTCCCGTTTAAAATAAGCATCCTTATGCGAACGTAATCCCCATAAAATATGATAGTCTTCAACGAATGCCCGATGCGCTAAATCAAGCACCATGGATTTTATCGGGGCGATCCCTGTTCCGGTTGCAAGGAAAATTTTTGGTAGATTTGTTTTCTGTAACATAAAGACCCCTAACGGAGCCCGAAACGTAACCTGTTCACCGAGTTTGAATGCTTGTAAGTACTTTGAGCCAATACCCATCGGTGCAATGTCTACAATTATTTCAATCTCGTCAGTCTGGTGAGGCGAAGAGGAGATCGAATACTGACGATATCCGCCAGGAACATTAAGTAATAAATATTGACCGGCATTAAACGCTATGCTTTTGTCTGGCAGGGTGAAAACAAAACGAAAAACGCCCGGTGCGATTTCCTCTTTTACAATTGTCGAAGCGGTATAAGTTTGCAGCATTGTAACTTAATCTCTCTCGGGAGTCCAAAATGATTCACCTGCGCTTGTGTAAGGGAGCCTGTTCTCATCGGGTTTATCTTTATCAAATTGCTCGTTCATAAAATAGAAAAGCTCTGCGGCTCTGTTCGAAAAATTTGCACAGCCATGTGCAACTCCATGTGGTATGAATATGAGATACGATTTTCCGTATCCGCACGACAGTCTCATTTTAATGTCGTTAGTTGGTGAGTTTGTACGTGTGTCCCACAATCCGACAACAAGATGACTGGTCGGTAAAACAAACCAAACCTCGTCTTGTTTGAAATGCAAGTGCCACGCTTTAATTGCTTTCGGAAACATGGAAGTACGACTGATTTGGCGTATGTGAAAATTCGGGAATTCTGCTATATCACCATTTTGCGCTAAGCGTAAAACTTCTCCGAAATCGCCCTCTTCACCGACGAAGTTTGTGAGCGGGACAACTTTCACGCCTTCAATTACCGGCTTCTTTTCGTAGCTTTGTACGTATAATTTCTTTTGCAACAAGGCTCCTAAATCGTGTTTATCCATAGTGTCATTATAGGCGGAATGCATGTTTGTGTCAAATTGGTATAATATGGTTATGACGCGATCTATTAAGCTTTCAGTAGGTATTGCAGCACGCAACGAAGAACAGAATATTGCGCGTTGTATTAAATCGGTTTATGAACTTGCTGATGAAATTGTTGTGATAGATGCCACATCTACGGACAAAACTGTTTCAATTGCACGATCTTTTGGAAGTAAAGTAAAAGTGTTTGTAGAAAAGCATGTTTCCATGTTTCATATAAATAAGCAGAAAGCACTAGAAAAGGCGCGAGGCGAATGGATAGTACAGCTTGACGCAGATGAAGAAGTAACAGACAATCTTCGAGACGAGATCTCTCAGATTGTAAGCTCGAAACTCGAAGCTCGAAGCTCGAAAACTCCTGTTGCTTTTTCAATTCCAAGATTAAATTATTTTCTCGGAAAGCCCTTAAGGAAAGGTGGGCAATATCCGGATTATACAATCAGACTTTACAGAAACGGTGCCGCCAAATTTCCATGCGAATCTATACATGAACAGGTTACCGTACAAGGAGAAATTGGATTTTTGAAGAACCCGATAAACCACTATCCGTACAAGACATTCACTGATTATATTGCTAAATGGGATCGTTACTGTGATTTGGAAGCACAAAATCTGTACGATAGAAAAATTAAACTGACTTTTTGGCTATTTTTGGAATACTTTCTTGTCAAACCGAAAACGTGGTTTGTTGTTACGTACTTCAGACATAAGGGGTTTATGGACGGATTTCCGGGATATATTTTTTCCTTATTCTCTTCGATGAGATTTCTTCTTATTTATATAAAGTTATATGAAAAAAACAACAAATAATTTCCGAAATCTGAAAGTAGCGTTGGTTCACGATTATTTCCGTGAGTATGGCGGTGCGGAACGGGTACTGGAGGAGATCCATAATATGTTTCCGGACTCCGATGTGTTTACTGCTTTGGTGAATCCGAAAAATTTGCAGGTACATTGGTATCGGTTATCCGATTGGAATTTCAAAGTATCATGGTTCGGCAAGATTCCGTTTGTCAGAGATTATCCCTCATTGTTCAGATTCTGGTCTCCCCAGATTTGGGAAAGTTTCGATCTTTCACAGTATGATTTAGTGATCTCTTCCTCAGGCTGGTTTATGTGCAAAGGGGTTATTACCCGTCCGGAGACACTCCATATTTCATACGTTCATCACCAAAACAAGTTTCTGACTTATTATGAAACTCCGGATGATTGGCAACAGAATTTCCTTAAACGACTATACGGATATGCCGTAGGGACACCGTTACGGATGTGGGACTTTATCGGTTCACAGCGGCCGGATGTATTGGTCGCAAATTCCGAAGAGACGCAACGGAGAATCACCAAATATTATCGTCGTGATTCCGCCGTAATTTATCCGCCGATTTATAATCCACATATCAATATCGGTGAAAAACTGAAAAAAACCCAAGATTACTATATTACGATAAATCGTCTCGCGAAACCGAAGCACGTTGATGTACTTATACAAGCAGCGCACGACGCCAATGTTCCGTTATATGTTGTCGGAAAGGGTAAAGAATACGGTTACCTTAAATCAATGGCAGGGACAAATATTACATTTACCGGGGAGGTAAGCGATATTGAACTTGAACGGTTAAAACTCGGTGCAAAAGCATTTTTATTTGCCTCTGTTGACGAGGAGTTCGGCATGGCTCCTGTTGAAGCCATGATGTATGGAGTTCCCGTCATTGCATATAAAAGCGGCGGACTGAAAGAAACAATTGTTGAAAACACAAACGGATATCTTGTGGATGAACTAACTCCTCAAGCATATGTGCGCGCTATTAAAAAAATTACGAACAAGAATTATCAATCTTTAGCTGAGGGAGCGGCTTCTCTTGCTGAGCGGTTTGATGTTGCGGTCTTTCGCGAAAAGATGATACGGCTTGTTACCGACCATTTGAAATCACGGAATGCTTAAGCTCCAAAATATTACCGTATCGTTCCAAGAAAAGGTTATTGTTCATAATGTCAGTCTGGAATTGCAACGGGAAACCATTACCGTACTCATGGGACCGAACGGGTCGGGTAAATCAACCTTAGCCAGTGCACTCATGGGACATCCGTTTTATCGTATGGATGCCACATCACATATTGAACTTGACGGCGAAGATATCGTGAATCTACCGCCGAATGAACGAGCTCAGAAAGGTCTGTTTATGGGTTTTCAGAATCCGGTAGCTGTGGCGGGCGTTAGTCTGACTAAACTGCTGAGAGAGACGAGCGACCCGAAAACGATGGACACGAAGCATTTTATGCAGGATCTTCGCTATCTTGCCAAGGGTCTTCAGTTTTCTGAAGGACTACTCATTCGCGGATTAAATGACGGATTCTCTGGTGGGGAAAAGAAAAAAATTGAGATGGTACAGGCGCGGTACTTGGCAAGGAAGTATGCTTTGTTTGATGAAGTAGATACGGGACTCGATGTGGATGCATTGAAAAAAGTTGCCGTTATGATGAACGAATTGAAAAGAAAAACCGTTGGGTGTCTGATCATTACCCATCACCCACGATTAATAGAGTATCTTGATGTCGATCGGATTATCGTCATGTCAAAAGGGGTTATTGTTGATGAGGGAGGCAGGGAACTCGTTAAAAAAATAGAACACGCCGGGTATGCAGGATACACACACTAGTCAATGGGATTTTAAGGACAATACAAAGTATTCGTTCGTTGCCAAAAAAGGACTGACCGAAACACTGGTCCGACAAATCTCAAAAAAAAAGAATGAGCCGGAATGGATGCTCGACTTTCGATTGGCGGCATTGAAAATATACTACGGAAAAAAAATGCCGTTATGGGGTGGCGACCTTTCGGGCATAGATTTCGAGAATATTCATTATTATTTGCGTTCACAAGAAAAGCAGGCAAAAAGTTGGGAGGAGCTACCGTCAGATATCAAAAAAACCTATGATTATCTCGGTATTCCGGAAGCTGAAAAAAAGTTCCTTGCCGGAGTATCCGCACAATACGAATCGGAAGTCCTCTATAAATCCATTCAAAAAGAACTTACTAAAAAAGGAGTCGTGTTTTTGGATACCGATTCCGGGTTGCGGGAGTATCCCGAAATTTTCAAGAAATATTTCGGTAAGTTGATTCCTCCGGGTGATAACAAATTTTCAGCACTTAACTCTGCCACGTGGTCCGGTGGAAGTTTTGTCTATATTCCGAAGAATGTAAAAGTGACAATGCCTTTGCAGGCATATTTCAGAATTAACGCTCAGAACGTCGGTCAGTTTGAACGAACACTCATTGTTGCAGAAGAAGGCAGCTCTGTACATTATATAGAAGGGTGCAGTGCACCAGTTTACTCGACCTCCTCACTTCATGCTGCAGTTGTCGAGATTTTTGTTCATGAGAACGCACATGTCCGATACACGACAGTTCAGAATTGGAGTCCGAATATCTATAATCTTGTCACTAAACGGTCGCGGGTAGAGAAAAATGGTGTAATGCAGTGGATAGACGGCAACCTTGGTTCCCGGCTTACCATGAAATATCCCAGTTGTTATCTGGTTGGTGAAGGTGCCAAGGGAGAAGTATTGTCCATAGCTTATGCAGGACGTGGGCAGCATCAGGATGCCGGGGCAAAGATGATACATCTTGCACCGCACACAACGTCCCGTATTGTTTCGAAATCAATATCCAAAGATGGAGGGCGCACGTCGTACCGGGGGTTAGTGCATGTTCGCAAAGGAGCACATCATGTTATGTCGAAAGTTGTCTGCGATGCACTTATATTAGATGAACATTCCAGATCAGACACATACCCCACCATGAGTATCGACGAACAAAAAGTGAAAATAGAACACGAAGCAACAGTATCTAAAATAGGCGAAGAGCAGTTGTTTTATCTGCAGTCCAGGGGAATTAAGAAAGAGCGAGCCGAAGCGCTTATCGTAAATGGTTTTTTGGAATCTGTTGTTAAGGAATTGCCACTTGAGTATGCTGTTGAATTAAACCGTTTGATGATCATGGAAATGGAAGGAAGCGTAGGGTAAAAATTCAAAATTCAAATGACAAATCCACAAATCAAACTCAAAATTCGAAAGAATCCCAAACAAGTGAAAGTGGCGACTACTAAAGGGGAGAAGAAAATAGTTGTTGTTGTTTTTAACTATCGGGATACCGTCGCAACGGTGCCGGTTACTTTATCAATTGCCGAGAATAGTCAGGTATTTTGTGTTATTTGTTGCAATTTACTGGGAAACAGCAATGTGTCGTTAGTGACGAATCAGGACCACAATAATATGGGAGGAGTGTCCCACCTCTTGTGTAAAACCGTTTCACACGACGGGTCGAAATTTTCTTTTTCCGGTACAATCACTATTTCCAAAAAAGGCCAAAAAAGTCATGCGTATCAGCGAAATGAAAACTTACTGTTGGGGACTGAAGGAGCGGTTACGTCTGAACCGAAACTACAGATACTGGCAAATGATGTTTTTTGTACTCATGGTTCGACAACAGGATATCTTGATGAAGAACAAGTGTTTTATCTTCAGTCACGCGGTTTGTCAAAAGAAAAAATAAAAGCGCTTTTATCAAAAGGATTTTTACTTTCGGGAGTCGACATGTTGGTGAATGCCGGTCTGCCGCTGCCGGTTATTCAGGATCTCTCCGACGAGGTTGAAAAGGCCTTATTGGTATAATACAAAGCATGCACGACGATCTATACCGTGAAGAAATTCTTGATCATTATCATCATCCGCGAAATGCGGGGAAACTCGATCACTGTTCGCATCACGCGTTGAAAGATAATCCGTTATGTGGCGATAAAATCGAGATTTTTTTGCAGGTTGAGGTTGGAACGATCAGAAAAATTAATTTTGTTGCCACCGGATGTGCGATTTCTGTTGCATCGGCAAGTATGCTCAGCGAAATGGTTACAAACTGGAAGATCGAAAGAACCAAAAAATTAGCAGCAAAGGATATTCTGGAAATGCTTAAAATTGAGTTAACCCCGACACGGCTTAAATGCGCACTGCTTTCACTGGAGACTCTTCAAAGAGCATTACCGTAATGCTGTTAGCGGTCCCGGCCACTTATATTTCCGTTTTGCATTTAGCAGTTTTTCGTGTATAATCCATCCCATGGTTAAAGAAACAAAAAAAGAAAAAACAGTCAAGAAGGCTGTCAAAACCCCTGAAAAAACAGTTAAAGAAGTGAAGACCAAGAAGGTTGTCGCTCCCAAAAAAGAAGAGAAGGTTGAGGTAAAACCAGTGAAGGTTCCCGTAGTAAAGCCGGTTACCACAGCCAAAAGTGAAGAAGACGAGAAACAAGATGTTATTAAAGAATTTGCCACGCAGGCAAATGATACAGGATCTCCCGAGGTTCAGGTAGCCATACTTACTTGGAAGATTGTTCGCCTCCAGAAACATTTGGCCGAAAATCCAAAAGACAATCATTCTCGACGCGGACTTCTTAAAATCATTTCAAAGCGCCGCCGTATCATGAACTATCTGAAGAAAAAAGACGAAAAACGATACACGGTACTTGAAGCAAAAATCCAGGACTATCAGAAGCGGGGGTAATTAGGGTTGTATGAAACAAATTAATAAATCAATCGAACTGGCAGGACGAAAGCTGGTCTTTCGTATTGGCGAGGTTGCCGAACAAGCAACTGCCGCTGTTATAACTCAATACGGTGAAACAACAATTCTCACCACTGTTGTCGTCGGAAAAGAAAATCCTGACCTCGACTATTTTCCTCTTGGCGTAGAGTACGCTGAAAAACTGTATGCTGGTGGACGAATTAAAGGTTCTCGTTGGGTAAAGCGTGAAGGACGCCCGAATGACAGCGCCATACTTGCTGCACGACTAATTGATCGATCAGTTCGTCCGTTATTTGACGATTCATTCCGCAGAGACGTACAGGTCATTAATACTGTTTTGTCGATCGACGGAGTTAATTCCCCTGAAATTGTTGCTGCTCTTGGTTCCTGTTGCGCATTATCATTATGTTCAATTCCCTGGAATGGTCCAGTGGCGACGCTTGAAATCGGATTGGTAAACGGTGAAAAAGGCGGAAAAGGACAATACATCGTTAATCCAACTTCACAGGAAGATAAATTATCAAGAATGAGCCTCATAGTTTCTGCTACGAATAAAAAGGTCGTCATGATCGAAACGAAGGCTGAGGAAGTTTCGAACGAGGAAGTTTCGGAAGGTATTAAACTTGCCAAAAAAGAAATGCTTCCCCTTATTGCTTTGTTTTCAGAACTTCGTAAGGAGGCAGGCGTAAAAGATTATGTTGCAAAAGCTACGGAAGAGAAAAAAGATGTTGTAACGTTAATCTCCAAAAAATACCATGAAGAACTTATAAAACGTCTTCAAGATATGGCTGATAAGGAAAATGTCGATGCATCAGGAGATGAACTGGTTACAAAGATTGCGGAAGAGTTCCAACTCGAAGAAAAAGAAGCGCCAAAAGTTTTGAAGAAAATATATAAGAAACTGATGAAAGAGCTTGTTCTGAAAATGGGCAAGCGAGCTGACGGACGTAAAATGGATCAAGTCCGACCATTGTCCGCACAAGTAGGTGTCATTCCCCGAATTCATGGTTCAGCGATATTTAAGCGCGGAGCTACGCAAGTATTATCGATTGCTACCCTCGGCCCGCTTTCATTACAGCAATGGATTGAAAACCCGGAAGGCGAATTCATGAAACGTTATATTCATCATTACTTTATGCCTCCGTACTCTGTCGGAGAAACGGGACGCGTCGGTACACCAAATAGGCGTGAAATCGGACATGGTGCATTGGCAGAAAAAGCCATTGAACCAATGTTGCCTGAGGAAATAAAATTCCCCTACACTGTCAGAATTGTTTCGGAAGTTTTGTCTTCGAACGGATCAACCTCAATGGCGTCCACGTGCGGATCAAGCTTGGCTCTTATGGACGCGGGAGTTCCTATCAAAGAGCAAGTCGCTGGTATTGCCATGGGACTTGTTCGCGAAGACGACACGAAGTATCAAATACTTACCGACATTATTGGGATTGAAGACTTTTTCGGCGAGATGGATTTTAAAGTAGCCGGAACAAAAAACGGGATTACTGCTATTCAACTTGATGTCAAAAACGACGGTATTAACGATGCAATGATTGATACCGCCTTATCAGGCGCTCAAGTAGCGCGAATGACCATTCTTGATGTCATGAATAAGGCGATCGACAAGCCACGTAAAGAGCTGTCGAAGTACGCACCTCGTGTTGTTATGCTTACACCTCCGGCTGACAAGATCGGCGAGATCATCGGACCGGGAGGAAAAAATATTAAAAAGCTCATCGCAGATACCGGTTGTGAAATCGATATCGACGACGACGGTAAAGTGTCAATCTCAGGCGTGAACGCCGAAGGGGTTGAACGGGCTGTCAGAGCAATCGAGGCAATGTCCAAAGAATACAAACTTGGAGAAGTATACGAAGGAACAGTCATTAAAATACTTCCGTTCGGAGCAATCGTCGAGATTGGTCCAGGAAAAGAAGGCCTTTTACATGTCTCTCAAATGGGTATGGGATTTGTGAAAGATGCCAATGAAGTGTTCAAAGAGGGTCAATCAGCCAAGGTTGAAGTAGCTGAGTTAGATGATAGGGGCCGTATGAAATTCAAATTGGTGAAATAATATTTGAAACGTACGATTTGCGCTTGACTATTTTTTTATTCGTAGTCTAAAATACTACCGTTACATATCTGATGTATAAAACTCCACGTGTTGGAGTTTTTTTGTGAAATAAATTGATTTATTAGCTGATGATTACGCACAAAATTGTTCTTTGCATTACAAATAAAGAGCTTTGGCTCTTGAAATTTTAACCCCGCTTAAAGCGGGATTTTTTTTGACTATGACAGATAGATTACGTAGCGGTTCAATAACAGAAGAGCACGTTCGAAGAATCACCGAGTACCATGGTCGACGGTTAGTTATCATAACGGGCAGTCTGCCCTCCACACAAGAAATTTACGCCCAAGGAGGAATCCAACTGAGTGGAGATCCTGCTTTGCGTTTATTTTCAGGCAGGGGGGAAGATTATTACGGAAAAACAAGTGGTGTCGGGCCGATTGTCAATTCACACAGAGCGCATTCTCATACGGTCGAAGCGGCTGGAGCTAAAACTATCGGCGTGATGGTTGGAGTTCAAACACACCCTGAGCTTTTGCAGACTGATATTACTGATCTGGCGCTGGGTACTCGTGATACCGCACATTCATTCGTGAGTCCGGATGGCACCGTTCAGACGGTGCTCAATAAGGCTGATAAAGGTGACTCTACACAAATTGACGCTTTGGCTCGGCAGTTTTTTATTATGGCAGAGCGGGGAGATCGGGCTAGCATTGCAACGTCGATGGCGCAATTAAGTCCCGATCATAATTCAATTCGACTCCTTTTAACTCGACTGCACTATGGAGTCGTCGCTCCTGAAATTTCTGAGGAGGAGCTGAAGGAATATATGCTTGCGCATGGTGCAGGAATTGCCGGAAGCATCGACTGGTTAGTTGCGGTAAAAATGGGTGTTATCCAGCCGTTCAATAGAGCCACGTTCGTTCATCAACAACTTACTATCGGAGCAGATTCTCCGGAAGTTGCACCACAGGATTTATGGAGATGGATGCGAACGTCTCCTCAGGAAAGGGAACCGCTTCAGGTTGTTGACGAAGTACGCGGTGAACTTCCGTTTTGCCCTGGAGATCCTGCAAACCGGCAGCAGCTTCTTTTGCTCAGTCGAGGTATTTTAACCCAATAAACTTGCAATCCGTCTATTCGCTCGGTATAATTAAACATGGATAGGTTGGAATCCGACAGTAGGAAACTGTTTTTATTAGCCCCGCATTTTTGCGGGGTTTTTTAGTTGGGGGAAACTATGAGTGCAGAACAAACAATCATTTATCAAAAAATATCAGACAGAGCCCGGGGAGTGAGAAACTGTTACCCGTATGATTCAAGCCCCCCGATGGTCTTTCATAATGGGGACAAACCGGTCCATCTTCGAGATTATCTGCTAAAAAGTAAAGTTGACGAAGAACATATCATTCGGTTGGAACAAGCACTCAACAATGGACCAAAAGATCGTATTGGCACTATAAATTCATATAGATTGCGAGATTATGTAGAACAGATTCAAGAAAGAAAAAGGATAGAAAATCGAAAAGCTCCACGAATCGCACGTCGTCATGCTGGTAAAAAGGAACGGCAAGTCTTACAGTATTGGCTAGCCCAAGCTGGTGAACAATCAAATCTACCCGATTTAAATCCCTACAAACTTGATCTTGGTGATTTATTTTCATTAATGAATAACCGGCTTGCATGTGTCTTCGAAGCGGTAAATCCTTCTCTTGATGAATCATTACCCCTCGGGTTCAATAAGCATGGTGAACAACATGTCACTAATGTTACCTTACAAACATTGGCACTACTGCGGATAAGGCAACATCTGCTATATGGGGGCAAAGTTCCTCTTGAACGACAAAAAGAAGAGCATGCTATTTTAGCACGAGGAACTGCCATCGGTATGGGGCACGATGTTGGAAATCTTCTCAACAGAGATAATCACGAAGCGCTTTCTCCAGCCATATTAGGTACGCTTATCCCCGAACTGCTCTGCGACGCGCACGAGTGGGACAGAATTACACAGGGAATTGCGTTTCACAACGATTCTCTTATAGAACTTGTTTTTGCTGCTCATGGCTTTACAACTCGTGCAGAAGAAATTAATTGGCTGAGAGATAATTTATGGCCTGATGCACTTGCGGTACTTGTCAGCGACATATCTCAATCCGTGGGTCGGGACAGAGTTTCGGATAAGCCAGATACTCGGGCAGCAGTTGATGCAGACAGACATCTTGCGTTGAGCCTGCTATTTCAATATGGAGAGCTTTCACTTTCTGAGGACGGAAAACATATGCTTTGTCCGCTCGATTTTACTCCTGGATTATCAAAGGAAGAAGAAGCCAGATATAGTCAATTTGCCCGTGGTAAAGCAAATCAAGTGGTTGTTCCGACGCACACACATCAAATACACAGTGAATACGGAATTCCTCACCTATTCACCGAGGATTCAGATCTGAAGCACGTTTTTTTTGACAAGATAGTGCTCATGGTAGAAGCGGCATTTGCTCTGTTTCCCACGCTTGAAATATTTGATTTCCAAACAACCGATAGAGTGCCTGGTTCTCAAGGGGGAACAATAATTATCGAAAGAATTTCGAGAGCTGGAATAGAAGCTGACATTGCTCAACTAAAACTTAAATATGTTACCAAAGAAGCAAAACAGGATGGCAACTAAAATAATTACCATAGTCGGCAATATCGGGTCTGGAAAATCGACGCTGCTTCCTGTTGTGACCAAAGCCCTCAAAGCCAAAATGCTTGATGCCGATAGTTTGTTTCAAACTACTGACCCATTCAGAGAACTTTATCTGAGAGATTTAAAAAGATGGGCATTTGCGAATGAGCTGTGGCTCACGACACAGCGGGCAAGCATGTTGGAAAAACACGTTCGAAAATATCAGGGAAAACTAACCGTCATTGATAGCGGGCTTCTGATGAGTTGGGTATATACCTACAGCCATTTTGTAACAAAAAATATTACCAAAGCGGAATGGGACTTATATCAACAGCTGTTTAAGGGATTAACAAAAAATTCACTTGAGGGGTCTCTCGTTATTTTTCTGGATTGTTCCATAAAAACTCTTCTGCAGCGAATTAAAAAAAGAGGCAGAGGCTATGAATTAAAGTTCTATACGGCTTCCTATTTGAGGCAGATTCAAAAAGGATTACGAGCGCTTAAACAACAATTTAAAAAATGGAATATTAGGGCGGTCGTAGTTTCTGAGAAGGCAGCCGGAAATTTTGATCAAGACAAGAAAGATAGACAAAAAATAATTAAAATCATTTATAAATCTTACAACAACCGGAAATGAATCATGTCGATGTCGAACCGGTGGGACTCGAGCGCCATACCGCCCAACAGTTAGTTCAGGGATTATTTCAAAACTCCGGTTTGCATGTTGTTAATATGGAACCACTCCAACAGGGTGCATTCTCGAGAGGGAGAGTTGTTGTCGTTCAAAATGGGGGTATCGATACGCGGAGGTTGTTTTTGAAGCATCCGACACATATCACCGGGGTACTTACGCACTCGCACATGGACGAGCTGCATACAAATGCCCGTGCAATACCTCATGGTATGACTACTCACGGCGTACTTGGAATGCGCAACGACCATGTTTTACATCCATTGGAAGCGGGGCATCGTGTTGAACGAATATATATGGTTTTAGACGCATTACCGGCTGAATCGATAAAGCTCACACGACTGCTGAGCCACTACGGTTTAGACACTGTTCAATCTGAAAGAACTCCCGTCGTAGACGCGGTCCACATGGCGTTTCTTTTGAATAATATGAGTACTATATACAGCAACGTAATAGATGTGCTTGCAACTATTCATGAAGGAGCGCTTCCTCCAGAAAATGAGCGCGCACGTTTGTATGCTGCCGGCCTTCAGAACATAATTACCGACCCAATCCGACTTGACGGAATAGCCAGTATTTATTTTGGATTTGGACAGGAATCCGCACTCAACCATGATGCCTTCATGATGTTACGGAAGCGAATGGTATTACTTGCCCAAGCAAAAGGTGGCGAAGCGCAACGTTTGCGTACTGTTCATGGTGATTCATGGGGACCGAATATATTTGTGGACAACCACTTACAAACCCATTTTATAGATCCGGCAATTGCGCTTTCCGACGCAGGACTTGATGTTGTATTTGCTACGGCTGATATTGCGCATATTGCTATTAAGGAAGGAGTTCCTGAAGCTCCACAGATTTTTCTCGGTTTTGCGGACGAACTGGTAGACCATTATGCTCGAAAAACGGGAGACGTATCGATAAGAAAAAATATGGCTTTATTCTACGGTTTTAAAGGATTTGTTCGGGCTGTCTTTGACGCAAAAACGGAAGAATCACGGATGCAGGCATTTTGCGGTGCACTTGGAGCAGTCACTCTAGCATTACGGGACCCTAATTTTGAATTCAGATTCTCTGACTTGGGAAAATATGCTGCCGTTGGAAAACAACAATTACACTAAGAAATTGTTTCCATATTCAAGTCGCTTATGAGCGAGGATTAGTCCAATTTTTCGAATTTCTGGGTGAATGAACGTGGGCAATCTCCAATTAATTACTTCCTTATTCACAAACCGTTCATTGTCAGCTTTTGAAAATGTCGGTTTCACGCGGTCCACGTCAATCATTCCCAACGTATCCGCCTCCATAATGGAAATTTCATCGACGCCTTTCAAGGAATCAACTTTGTCGTGAATCCATACGAGATGTGCTGTTTCGTTAATCTGTTGGCTGTTGACGAATTGAGAGCAGGAACTGTTTAATAAGTGTTTTACTTTTTCGGCACCTCTGTCCATATGTGAAAGTTTTTGTTTAGCGATTTCTTTGGGGTCATCGCTGTTAAAACCATCAAATAATCCGATATATCCCCAGTCATGCGCATAGGCTGCCGGAATCATTACATACGGGTCAAGGTCATTCTCTGTATTGTTCAAAATGTATTTCATCCAAAAGACAACTGCTTCGGTGTGGGGCCGATCAAAATTTTTCCGTCCTCGGTCGAGATCCGGAAGTATAGCGTGTTGGAGAATCTCTTCAAATACTGGAGGAATACTTTTCGGCATGCAGCTATTATATAGCAACAATTTCTGAGTTTGTATATAATTGGTCACATGGGACGACACAAACAGATGAAGATTCCGTTTTTGAAAATGAAGCTGAAGTCGGGTACGATTTACAGTATTTTTGCGCTCCTTATGTTTTTGGCATTTTTGTTGACCATTTTTTCGTTTTACCAGAAAGCGACATTTCTTAATTCACTTAACGAACTGTTGGTGTTTTATTTTGGAAAGGGTGCAATATTCACTCCGGTTATGTTTTTGTTTGCCGCCGGCGTGATGATTCAAACAAAGAAAATGCGCATTGTCAAACCTCATTGGTTTTTGGGTTATATGATTATGTTTGTGTCGTATCTCATTATTCTTAATGCCGGTTATTTCGGTTCGACATTCAGTTCGCAGATTTCGGACTTTATTTCACGGCCGGGTACGATTGTGTCATTTGTTATCATCTTTCTAATCGGAGCACTGGTTATGTTTGAAATGTCGATTATAGACGGGATTAAGGTAGTGGCAAACTTCGTTGCTTCGCTGTCGGGTCAGATGGAAAAAATGCAGGGAACTCTCAGTAAGGGTAAAGAAAAGAACGAGCTACTCAGCCGCGGTAACAAAGATGATTTTGTAGGAGGCGGTAACAAAAAGGAACATGATCATATGCTGATACCCAAGTCCAATGTGACTCTTTCCAAAGACACGCCGATAAAAGGCACTATCGACGGTTCATTCAAGCCAATAGAGCATAAATCCACCGGTGTTGCCTGGAAATTTCCTCCTTTATCATTATTGGATGCAAGTAAAGGAACAGATGCTGACAGAGGAGACGTAAAGCATAATTCTGACATGATCGAGGAAACACTCGACAGTTTCGGCATTAAAGCCCGTGTTGCAGACGTAAATTATGGTCCTGCTATCACCCAATATGCGATACAGATTGCCAAGGGAGTTAATCTTAGCAAGGTAACCGCTTTATCAAACAACCTTGCTCTTGCACTGGCTGCTCCCAACGGACAAATCCGTATTGAGGCGCCGATTCCCGGAAAATCACTTATTGGTATAGAGGTTCCAAATATCCGTTCTCAAGTAGTGACTCTGAGACAAATGCTGTCTGATCCGATCTTTGGCGACCGGTCAAAATTGCTACTTGTTCCGATGGGGGTTGATGTTTCTGGTCAACAAGTGGCTCTGGAAATTAATAAAATGCCCCATGTGCTTGTTGCGGGAACTACTGGCTCAGGAAAGTCGGTTATGCTTTCTTCGTGGATATGTACCCTCATGTTCAGAACAACTCCTGACGAGGTCGGCTTGGTACTGATTGACCCGAAACGCGTGACATTCATGATGTTTGACGAAACCCCACATCTTATTACTCCCGTTATAACTGATCTTACACAGACGGTATCGGCACTGAAATGGGCAGTCAAAGAAATGGAAGACCGCTACAAAACCCTTGCTGATGCGCGGAGTAGGGATATTTTTTCTTATAATGAAGCAGCTGAACGTGATAAACGCATGCGACTGATCATTATATGTATTGATGAGCTTGCTGATCTTATGATGTATGCTTCAAAAGAAGTGGAAGACTCGATAACGAGGATTGCCCAAAAGGCGCGTGCTGTCGGGATTTATTTAGTAGTAGCAACGCAACGGCCTTCGGTCGATGTTATTACCGGTCTCATGAAAGCGAATATACCCGCACGTATTGCTTTTAATGTTTCGAGTATGATTGATTCGAGGGTTATTATCGACATGCCAGGTGCGGAAAAATTGCTCGGTCGTGGTGATATGCTTTTCCTGTCACCCGAGCAATCGAAACCACGGAGAATTCAAGGTCCGTTTGTTACCGACAAAGAATTGAAGAGTATGGTCGAGTTTCTGAAAACAACTACTCCAGTTGTTCATTATACCGAGGAAGTTACCCAACAATCCGTGAAGCAAGTGATGGACTCTAAGGGTAATGTATCAATAAAATCGACAAATCACGATGCATTATTTGCGGATGTAGTTCGGTTTGTCTGTCAGACTAAAAAAGCATCATCATCTCTGTTGCAACGTAAATTCTCTATCGGATATTCCCGAGCGGCGCGTATTGTTGACGAGCTAGAACAGGCAGGCGTTGTGGGACCTGCTGACGGCCCGAAAGCTCGCGATATTCTCGTGAGTGATCCGGAAGAATTTTTGAAAAGTCTCTCGTAAAGACAAACCCTATGAAAACGATCAGCGATATTTTGACGGAGCGTCGTACCGAACTTGGATTAAGTATCTCTCGAGTTAATAAAGATACCAAAATTCCGGTTCAGTACCTTACGGATGTGGAGGCGGGCGTCTGGAAAAATTTCTCATCGACGACATTAGCGCAGGGCGTAGTTAAAAAATACGCCGGTTATTTGAAGTGTGACAATAAAAAAATCAGCGCAATGTTACGACGGGAACTTATTGAAGACCCGACCAAATTTATACTCGAATCGAGTTATAAAGAAAAAACGTCGATCGTGACCCATCAGTTAATTCTATTTATTTTTCTTCTTATTTTTGTAGCTTATTTTGGGATTCAGGTAATTATATTCGCGCGTAAACCGCCGATACAACTCCGACCACTTCCTGCAGTTATCAGGTCAAGTCAGCCGTTTGTTATTGAAGGCACAACAGAGAAAGGGGCGCTTGTATATTTAAATGAAGAGAGAGTGTATCAGAATAGTAAGGGGGTATTTCGTGAAGAGATGTATTTAAAAAAAGGAAAAAAGGTTATTACGCTTAAAGTCATCGGGACAAATGGTACAATTGAGAGCAGAATAATTACAGTTACCGTTACCGAATAAAAATGATTACTATTGACGATTTTTCCAAACTCGATATCCGTATTGGTACTATCGTGGCCGTAGAGAAGGTTGAAAACGCCGACAAGCTTCTCAAATTTGAGATAAATTTTGGTGACGAACAGAGGCAGGTAATGAGCGGTATAGCCGAATTCATTCCGGATCCATCGACGCTTATCGGGAAACAGGTTCCTGTTTTGCTGAATCTTCCTTACAGAAAGTTTCGTGGATTCGAAAGCCAGGGAATGATTTTAATGGGTGACGATGGCGTTGAACCGGTGCTTCTGCATCCTGCAAAAAGCATAACGGCAGGGTCTTCGGTTCGGTGAGTTAAATGTGAGTTGACTATTCCGTTGTTTTATTAGATCATGTATCCATGAACCTTGAAACAATTCAGATTGTTATTGTGGCAGCGCTTTCAGTTTCCACAATACTTATTGTCATTATTGGTATACAAGTCGTGCTTCTCCTAAAAGATCTGCGAAAGATTGTCCGTCGAGTCGAGAAAATTACCGCGGGAGTGAGTACGGTTTCGACATTTATCGAGAAATCTCTTCTTGATGTAGGCTCACTTGCCGATGTTGGAAAAGGCGTTTTCAAAATAATCGCCAAAATTATTGATCGAAAAACAGCATGAGTATGCATAATGAAAACCATCAGGAAGGAAATTTCTTTACTGGCATGATCATGGGATGCGTGCTTGGGGCGGGTGCAGTGTACTTAACCATGACGAAAGAAGGCAGGAAAATTGCTCACGCACTTCTTAATGCTGCCGAAGAATTGGGTGAAAAAGGCGAGGTGTACTACCAGGAGTTGGTATCTGAAACGGAAAAAACAGCAGTAAAAGATAAAGATACAGGCTCAAAGGTGAAAATTAAGACCTTGATGGAGAAGCTGAAGAAATAAGCGTTAAAAAGGGTCTTGACAGTGGCTTGAGCGTAATGTATACTAACAACTCGCACGTAGTCGAGCGTACTCTTTGTACGCTTTTCTTTTGTTTTATGTTCAAGTAGCACGAACTAATGTCTAAACAAACTACTCTAAAAAAACCCGAAGACGAAAATATTCGGAAATTATTATCTCCACGTGCCCAAAGCACTGATTTCTCTTCGCTCGACTTTGTCTCATTCCAGAAAGAGTCGTACAGCAGCTTTCTTTCCACAGAATTTGAGGAAATCTTACGGGAGTTTTTTCCAATAGAAGACTATACTCATAAAAACTGGACACTATACTTAGAAAAAGTAGAATTTCAAGCTCCCAAAATTACCGAAGAAGAAACATTCGAGAAACAACTGACGTACCAATTTCCTGTTTACCTTCATGTTTCCTTAAAGAATAACCAAACCGGCAAAACCAAATCACAACGTCTCTATTTCTGTGATTTGCCGACCATGACGGAAAGAGGCACATTTATTGTCAATGGTATTGAGCGGTGTGTTATTGGACAAATCGTTCGCGCTCCCGGTGTTTACTATACTGGGGAGCTTGAGCGCTCAACCGGTGTTACTGTATATAATGCTGAAGTCCGTCCGTACATCGGCGCATGGCTTGACTTTTTCATCGGAAAAACCAAACAAATCGAATCGAAAATAAATAAGCGCCGTAAATTTCCGGCAACACTGTTGTTGAAAATCTTCGGAATGACGAAGGAAGAGATTCTTAAAGAGTTCTCTGACCTTGATCAGACGCTGTTCAAAGATTATGTCCTTGGCACTCTTGAGAAAGACAGATCGGAAAACTATGAAGAAGCAGTACTTGAGCTCTACAAGAAAATCAAGCCTGGTGAGGCTCTTGTTCTTGAGAATGCAAAAGAAACGATTCAAAACCTTTTTTTCAACCCACGCAGATATTCACTTGCTCCGGTTGGACGGTATAAGATAAACAAGAAGCTCAACCTGAAAGTCCCAGAGGACAAAGAACACTTTTTGTTGAATAAGGCGGATTTGGTTGCGATCTTGAAATATCTTATTACCAATACCAAGACTCGTGCGGGATTTGATAATATCGATCATCTCGGTAACCGTCGCGTCCGACGCGTTGGCGAACTCTTGGGTATGTATGGTATTCGTGTTGGTATGATGCGTGTTGAGCGGGATACAAAAGAACGCATGAGTCTTATTTCTACTGCAAACGATGTAACTCCGTCTCAAATGGTCAACCCGAAACCTCTTATTGCATCGATTAACTCGTTTATCAAGACAAGCCAACTTTCGACAATTCTCGATCAGACGAATATATTAGCAGAACTGGACAACTTGCATCGCTTGACCGTCGGAGGCCCAGGTGGTATTCAAAAAAACCGCGCGTCATTCTCGATTCGTGACATTTCTCCTTCACAGTATGGTCGTATTTGTCCGATCAGAAGTCCTGAGGGACCGAATATCGGTGTTGTCACTTATATGGCACTTTATGCGCGGATTAATCCCTATGGATTCATTGAAGCGCCATACGCGCAGGTTGTAAAAGAAGAAAAAAACGGTGTCGTTAAGATGCGACAGACAGACAAAATTGTTTACTTGCAACCTGATGATGAGGAAAAATATTTCATCACTCATTCAGGTGTGCACAAAGACGAAAATGGATACTTACTTGATCTTCGTGTTCCTGCCCGCCACAAGGGTGAATTTATTGAAACGTCAACTTCTGAGATTCAACTCATAGACATATCGCCGCGTGAAGTTGTCGGATTATCTGCTTCACTAATTCCGTTTTTGGCAAATGACGACGCAAGTCGTGCTCTTATGGGTACTCACATGCAATGTCAGGCCGTTCCTTTGATCAGAGCAGAAGCTCCAATTGTCGGAACAGGAATCGAAAAAACCATAGCGCAAAGCGATCAACGCACTATTCACGCTCCGGAAGATGGAACAGTAAAATACGTCGACGCCAAAAAATTGGTTTTCGTTGGTAAAAGCGGTAAAGAGTATGTTTACAATCTTCATGTTTTCCGGAGGACTAACAAAGACACCAGTTTTTCACAAACTCCAATCGTGGAAAATGGTCAAAAAGTCAAAAAACTGGACACGCTTGTCGATGGTCCGACAACTAAAAACGGTGAAATTGCAATCGGTCAAAATCTTCTCGTTGCCTATATGGCATATGAAGGTTTAGGCTTTGAAGACGCTATTGTCATCTCCGAACGTGTTCTAAAAGAAAATTTCCTGTCCTCAATCGTTATTGAAGAATTCCGAGCTGACGTAGTTAATACAAAACTAGGACCCGAGGAAATTACTCGCGACATACCGAATGTGCGTGAAGAAATACTTGCCAATCTTGACAAAAAGGGAATTGCTATCGTCGGATCTCAGGTAACCGGAGGAGACATCCTTGTCGGAAAAGTAGCTCCGAAGGGTGAAAAAGAACTTACTGCAGAAGAGCGGCTCCTGAAAGCAATTTTTGGTGAAAAAGCGAAGGAAGTACAAGACACATCGCTCACCGTTCCTTACGGAAAAGGCGGAACAGTTGTTGATGTGAAAACCTTAACGGAAAAAGACGGTGCGGAGCTTGAACCAGGTGTTTTACGAAGAATTGTCGTTCGTTTGGCAGAACTTCGGAAAATTATGGTCGGTGATAAGCTTGCAGGACGTCATGGTAACAAGGGTGTTGTCTCAAAAATTGTAGCGGTTGAAGACATGCCATATATGGCAGACGGTACTCCGATCGATATAATTATTTCACCGCTTTCCGTAATTTCACGTATGAATTTGGGTCAGTTATTTGAGACATACATCGGTATGGCTGCCCGCTCACTTGGCTACAAAGTTGCTGTTCCTGTTTTCGATCGTATTCCGGAAGAAATACTTATTGGCGAAATGAAGAAAGCAGGATATCCTGCTGACGGAAAATTCACACTGTATAACGGGAAAACCGGAGAAGCATTCAAAAACCAAATTGTCGTCGGTAACGAATACATACTGAAGCTCGCACACATGGTGAAGGACAAGATCCATGCGCGTTCAACCGGACCTTACTCTTTGGTTTCACAGCAACCTCTCGGTGGTAAAGCACAGATGGGTGGTCAGAGATTCGGAGAGATGGAGGTTTGGGCACTTGAAGCACATCGTGCAGCTTATACACTCCAGGAAATGTTGACTATCAAGAGCGACGATATTAAGGGTAGAAACAAGGCATTTGAAGCAATTATCAAAGGGTTAGAGATTCCGAATGCAAGTGTTCCGGAATCGTTCAAAGTACTCGTCAAAGAACTAAACGCACTTGGATTAGAAGTTGAAATGTTGAAATGATCGCAGACTTAATTGATGACGTTAGTTTACAAGCAGCACCTGCAGTTATGCCGGTTGAAACACTTATGTCTGCTGAACAGGCTGAAGAAAAAAGAATAGTGGAAGAAGAGACATTTAAGGCGTTACGTATTAGTCTGTCTTCGCCAAACCAGATAATCACCAAGTCACACGGCGAAGTCACTAAAGCAGAGACAATCAACTATCGAACTTTTAAGGCTGAAAAAGACGGATTATTCGATGAACGGATTTTCGGTCCGACCAAAGACTACGAATGTTATTGTGGTAAATACCGTCGAATCCGTTATAAAGGTATTGTCTGTGACCGCTGTGGTGTTGAAGTAATATCTTCAAGTGTTCGTCGTGAACGCATGGGACATATCACGCTCGCGGCACCTGTTGCTCATATATGGTATTTCAAATCATCGAGTGCACCGATGTCTTTGGTGCTTGGTATCCCGAGTAATGCAATTGAACGAATCGTATATTTTGCTTTATATCTCGTCAAGGGAATTACTGAGGATAAGAGAAAAGCTTCGGAGGCAATTGTACGTGAACGTGAAAAGACGTTGAAGAGAAGCCTTGATGAATGGTATGCAAAGATGCAGCTAAAGATCACAACAGATGAGGAAAAAGAAACGGAGCAAATTCAAAAGAGAATAGCGAACAAAGATCAGCAACAAATTGCCATCAATGAAGTGAAGCACAAAATCAAACAACGCAAATTGGTTTTGGCCAATGAATTCGGAGAGAAGAAAGCGCTTCAAGAAGAATACTACAATCGCTTAGCAAAGCTTGCCCTTACCATCAAGCCGATGGATGTGCTTGAAGAGGAAGATTATCTTGCATTTAGGGATTTAGAAATTGACGGCCTTGTGAATGTCGGCATGGGTGCTGAAGTATTGTTGGAAATGCTTTCGAATCTTGATCTCGGGAAACTCTTAGGTGAGTTAAATAAGAAATTGGAAACCATTAAAGGCGACGGACGTCTGAAGCTTCTTAAAAGGATTCGGACTATTGAAGCATTCATTAAAGCCAAAATTGAGCCCAAATGGATGGTTATGACCGTGCTTCCCGTTATTCCGCCTGACCTCAGACCGATGGTTCAGCTGACGGGAGGAAAGTTTGCAAGCTCCGATCTCAATGACTTTTATCGACGCGTCATTAATCGCAACAATCGTCTTCGACACCTCATAGAACTCGGAGCGCCGAGTATTATTTTGCGGAACGAAAAACGCATGTTACAGGAGGCAGTTGATTCACTGATCGACTTGTCCAAGAACACCGGCCGCGAATCGCGTGCTCGGGGTGGGGCGGGAATTAAGAAAAAGAAGTCACTTTCAGATATTCTTAAAGGAAAACAAGGACGTTTCCGACAGAACCTGCTCGGGAAACGTGTTGATTATTCAGGACGTTCCGTAATTGTCGTCGGTTCCGATCTGAAGTTAAATCAGTTCGGTCTTCCCAAAGAAATGGCTCTCGGACTTTTCAAACCATTTATTTTGAAAGAGATAATCGTACAAGGTTACGCAACAAATATCAAAAGTGCAAAGAACTTTTTTGAAAGTCGAGATGCGGTTGTTTACGATATTCTCGAACAGGTATGTGATAACTATCCGATATTGTTAAATCGTGCACCGACACTGCACAAGTTGAGTATTCTGGCTTTCTATCCGGTGCTGACTGATGATATTGCCATCCACCTTCATCCGTGTGTGTGTGCAGGATTCAATGCAGACTTTGACGGAGATGCTATGGGTGTTTTCGTTCCGTTGTCAGAAGAATCTAAGAGAGAAGCCCGTGAATTCATGTTACCGAGCAAAAACTTACTTAAGCCGGCAGACGGTTCCCTTATTGCTGTTCCGAATAAAGAAATGGTTCTCGGTTTGTACTTTTTGACCAGTCTTGACGAAAATGTGGAAAAGAAACCCGATACCATGAAAGCATACGGGTCACTCCAGGAGGCGGTTACTGCATACAATGCGGGGAATGCACCGTTACGCGAGTATGTCAAAATCTTAGTAAACGGTGAGTTTGTAGAAACGACTATCGGTCGTGCGATGCTTAACAGCAGAATGCCGAAAGAGTTGTCGTATATAAATCATCCCTTGAAAGCGGCAGACGTTAAAGCGCTTGTTAAGAAAGGTTCCCGCGTACTTGATCAGGAAGTATTGGCAGATCTTATTGACGAATTAAAGAATCTGGGATTTATGGCTGCGACACTTTTCGGTGGCGCATCATTTTCCGCACTTGACTGTGTTATATATCCTGATAAAGATAAGGTTGTTAAGCAGGCTGAGGAAGAGGCTGCTGAAAACGAATCTAACTTTATGCAGGGACTTATTACAATCGACGAAAAGCGTGAATTATCAAACAATGTTTGGATTGAAACAACAGAAAAATTGGCCGATCTTACCTGGGATTCTTATCATGAAGAAAATCCGGTAAAGATCATTATCAAGTCAGGAGGCGCTCGTGCATCCCGTGAACAACTCAAGCAGATTTCGGGTATTAAAGGACTTATCTACGATCCGTTAGGTAAAATCGTCGAAATGCCGACGAAATCCAACTATCGCGAAGGTTTGACGATATTCGAATATTTCACCAACACCCGTGGAGCGCGTAAAGGTTTAGCCGACTCTGCTTTGAAAACTGCAGACGCAGGGTATCTTACCCGCCGTTTGGTCGATGTAGCGCATGACGTAATTGTTAAAGAAGATGACTGTGGAGACGAAGTTGGAATTACCGTCACACGATTGGGCCTCAGAGGAAATAAATTTAACGAAAGAATTGTAAGCAGATATATGGCTAAGGATGTTGTGAAGGGCAAGAAAGTGCTCGTAGAGCGCAACACGTTGATCGACGAAGCCGTGCTTGAGCTTCTTGAAAAAGAAGAAATCGAGTCAGTGGATGTACGATCGCCATTAACCTGCAAGACAAAACGCGGTATTTGCGTGAAATGTTACGGAATTGATTTTACAAGCAATAAACCGACAGAAATCGGCTTTCCAGCTGGCGTAATTGCCGCACAGTCCATCGGTGAACCAGGAACCCAGCTTACCATGCGTGTCCGCCACTTTGGAGGTATCGTTATCTCGGATGTTACCCAGGGTCTGCCTCGTGTTGAGGAAATTTTTGAAACACGAACCCCCAAAATTATTTCACCGATAGCTGAAATTAATGGTAAAGCCAAAGTAACAGAGAACAACGAAACAGACATGTATCAGATTGAGATAACGTCAACTGACGGAAAAGAAGTGAAGAATTACATGATTCCGATGACTCAAAAGCTGCATGTCAAAAACAGTCAATTAGTTGCCAAAGGAACGCAGCTTTCAGAAGGGTATCTTAATGTAAAAGAAGTTCTCGAAGTTCGCGGTATCCGAGCGACACAAAACTACTTATTAACTGAAGCGCAAAGTGTCTACGAATCTCAGGGAATCGCTATTCATGACAAGCACTTTGAAACAATTATCCGCAAAATGAGCGATAAGATCATTATTGAAGATGAGGGCGACACATCGTTCTTGATGGGTGAGGCGGTCAGTCGAGATGTGTTGGTTGACGAAAACAAAAAGGTCGTTGCAAAAGGTGGCAAACCCGCGTCAGGAAAGACAGTCATGATGGGTATAACCAATGCTTCAGTTCTGACCGATTCATGGTTATCAGCAGCATCGTTCCAGAACACGACAAGCGTTCTTACCCGCGCATCAATCCGGGGTCAAATAGATAATTTGTACGGATTGAAGGAAAATGTTATAATCGGTAGATTAATTCCAACGACCGAGGATTTAATAGCAAAGTATTACAACTAAGATTTATGCCAACCATTAACCAACTAGTTCGCAAAGGTAGAGAAAAGAAAGTACGTTCACAAAGGGCGTTGGCTTTGAAGAAGTGGTTTAACCATATCACCGGCGGCTACACGACTCAAGCGGCTCCTTTTAAAAAGGGTGTTTGTACCATTGTGCGCACTATGACGCCAAAAAAGCCAAACTCAGCGCTTCGGAAAATTGCACGTGTAAGACTTTCGAATAAAATGGAGGTTACCGCATACATTCCCGGTATCGGACACAATCTTGCCGAACACTCTATCGTGCTCGTGCGTGGTGGCCGCGTTCCGGATCTTCCAGGAGTCAAATACCATATTGTCCGTGGAGTCTATGATACATCAGGAGTGGAAAGCCGTAAGACTTCGCGTTCAAGGTACGGTGTTAAAAATATTGCAGCAGCAAAAAAAAGTTAAAAAGATAAATCATGCCACGACGTAAATACGAACATCATAGCGCAACCGCAGACACAAAATATAACAGCATCGCGGTGTCGAAGTTCATCAATATTGTGATGAAAGACGGCAAGAAAACCATAGCACAGGATATTGTCTATGGCGCACTTGATATGTTAAAAGAAAAAAAACTAGATCCTATTGCAGTACTTGATAAAGTTATTGAAGAAGTGGGACCTAAGTTTACTGTGCGTCCGCGAAGAATCGGAGGAGCCTCATATATGGTTCCGAAAGAAAACACACCGAAACACAGATTATTTCTTGCGATAGATTGGGTAGTTTCTGCTGCACGTGACCGAAGCAATAAGGAATATCATTCGTTCCAGGAAAAACTGGTAGCTGAACTTGAGGAGGCATATCAGGGAAAAGGCGAGGCCGTTAACAAGAGGGTACAGACAGAGAAACTAGCAGAACAGAATAAGGTTTTTGCACACTTCGCGTGGTAAAACTGATTTCTTTTCCCGCACTCTAATATTTGGTAGTATATTATTTATGGCACAACAAAGCATAGTTACAAAAAATAGGGTAGTAGAACTCGATAAAATTCGAAATATCGGTATTATTGCTCATATTGATGCAGGGAAGACAACCACAACTGAGCGTATTCTGTTTTATACCGGTCGCAGCTATAAAATCGGCGACATTGACGACGGAACAACTCAGATGGATTGGATGGCACAGGAACGGGAACGTGGTATAACTATCGTTTCGGCTGCCACAACAACCTTCTGGAGAGACGTCCGCGTTAATATTATTGATACTCCTGGCCATGTAGATTTTACTGCCGAAGTAGAACGGTCCTTGCGTGTTCTTGACGGCGCAGTAGTAGTTTTTGATGCAGAAGAAGGTGTCCAATCACAATCAGAAACGGTATGGCGCCAAGCGGACAAATATAATGTTCCTCGTATTTGCTTTATCAATAAAATGGATAAACTGGGAGCAAACTACGACAATACAATGAGTCAAATTAAGAATCGTCTGGGTGTAACTCCTGTTTCAATCACACTTCCCATGGGCAAGGAATCGGATTTCAAAGGCGTAATCGATCTGTTATCGATGAAAGCTATAGTTTGGGATCAGGATCCGGAGGGAACGAAGTTTAGTACAATAGAAATTCCGGCTGAATTCCAGGAAATAGCGAAGAAGAAACGGCATGAGCTTGTTGAACGCGCAAGCGAGCATGACGACGGGCTAATGGAAAAATTTATAGAGGAAAAAGAGATAACCACAGAAGAACTAATGCGAGGCATCAGAAAAGCGACGATTGCCTACAAAATAGTTCCCATTTATTGTGGAACGAGTCTGAGGAATAAAGGTGTTCAACCGATGCTTGATGGTGTTATAGATTTTCTGCCTTCACCGAAAGATCTTAAAGATCTGGAAGGCGTTAATCCGCACACAGACGCCATTGAGAAACGGAAACTGGTTCCTGAAGAAAAACTGTGCGCATTGGCTTTCAAATTACAACTTGACTCTCATGTGGGAAAATTGACGTACGCTCGTGTGTATTCCGGTACACTTGAAGCGGGTTCGTATGTCTATAATCCCCGTCAGAACATCCGGGAGCGTGTTGGCCGAGTCTTACTGATGCATGCAAATCAACGTGAAGAAATTGATAAAGCGTATGCAGGAGAGATAGTTGCGCTAGTCGGACCGAAAGATTCAAAGACCGGAGATACGTTGGTTGATGAGAACGCACCGATAGTACTGGAGGCAATTAAATTTCCTGAACCGGTCATATCCATGGCTATCGAACCAAAGACTAAAGCTGATCAGGAGAAGCTTTCAATGATACTCAGCAAATTTCTTGATGAAGACCCGACATTTAAGGCTAAATATGATTTAGAAACAGGACAGACAGTTATTTCCGGAATGGGTGAGCTGCACCTTGATATTATTGTTGACCGTATGAAACGAGAATATAACATGGACGCGAATGTCGGGAAACCGCAGGTTGCGTATCGTGAGACAATTATGAATGAGGCGGAAGCGGAAGGTAAATATATACACCAATCAGGTGGTCACGGACAATACGGACATTGTTACTTGAGAGTAAAACCGCTCGCCCGTGGCGAAGGATTCAAGTTCATAGATGCCATAAAAGGAGGAGCAATTCCGAAAGAGTTCATTGGATCGGTTGAGAAAGGTGTCCGTGAAGCACTTGATAAAGGTGTCCTTGCCGGTTACCCACTCACAGATCTTGAAGTAACACTTTACGATGGTACATACCATGATGTTGACTCTTCAGATATCGCGTTCAAGATTGCTGCCTCAATGGGATTGAAGGCTGCGACGAAACAGGCAGGACTTACCATTATTGAACCTGTGATGAAAATGGAAGTCACCGCACCGGAGGTAAATATGGGAACGGTAATCGGTGATCTTTCGAGTCGTAGAGCTAAGATATTGGGAACAGATAAACGTGGAGATTCCGTAATTATTTCATCTTACGGACCGCTTGCCGAAATGGGTGGTTATGCAACCAAAATCAGGTCGCTTACCCAAGGACGCGGGTTTTTCTACATGGAGCCTTCGCATTATGAGGAAGTGCCGAAGAATGTTCAACAGAAAATCATCGAGGAACGGATGGGAACGCAAAAATAATTTTCAGTTTCTAATTTTCAGTTTTCAATAGTGGTCGAATCCCCAATTTCTATATCGTATTTCTGAATAAATCCGGATTTTACTTCCAAAACCGAGTCAAATAAAACAGGAGAATCTATGTATTCTACTCTTCTGTTGTTATGTATCGGAGCTTTTACATTCTGCACAAGGTGGACGACCGTGTCGTCCCTTATATAAATAAAATCCAGATCAAAAAGCATTTCGTTCATCCAAAACTGTTGGGTCACCGGAACAGGAAATATAAAAAGCATACCTTCGTGATATCCAATGGGATCATGGTTCGAAAACCCGGCAGCTCTTTCTTGGTCCGTATCCGCAAGAGTCACCTCCATTGAAATTTTATTTCCGATAGTTATTCTCTCGTGAGGTTTTGTTTTTGTTGCCCAAACTGTTAGAATACTCATAAAGAGTATCAGGCCGCACAGTAGAAGAATGACTTTTCTCATGATTAAATTTATTATAGACCAAAAGTATAAAAATGAATGGAACAGGGCAGTGTCTCATCCGCTGCAGACGTGGGAATGGGGGGAAGCACGTAAAGAAAACGGTAACCAAATAGTGCGTATTGGAGAATTTGATGCGGGAGGGAAACTGAAAAGGGCCATTTTCTGCACCGTACACAAAATGCCATTCGGGTACACGGTAGTCAACTGTGCTCGGAGCGATTGGCCATCGTTGGATTTATTGGAGTTTATTGGCAGCGAACTTAAAAAAAGACGAAATATTTTTGTAAAACTGGAACCGGAGGTCTTTCGTGAGGCGGCGGGATTGTACAAGATTCCCTTACTTAAAAAAAAATGGCATGACGGGAAGTTTAACTACGAAAAATCAAATAGTAGAGTGTTTGCCGAACACACGTTCGTTGTTGACCTGAACCTACCGGAAGATAAACTTTTGGCGAACATGAAGTCGAAAACAAGGTACAATATCCGCCTTGCTGAAAAGAAAGGTGTTGTGGTGAGGGATGTTACGAATCAACAAGACGGATTTGATACTTTTTATGAATTATACAAACAGACCATACAACGGCAAAATTACCTGGGGCATTCGTATGAATATCATAAAACGGTTTTTGAGAGAATGCGTATCTATTCTACATTGCTCATCGCGTATTTTGAAGACAAACCATTAGCAGCATATTATCTGATGTTTTTTAACAAAAAGGCCTACTACGTGTATGGCGGATCTTCCGAAGAAAATAAGGAGGTGATGGCTTCCAACCTCCTCATGTGGAAAGCTTTGCAGATAGCCAAACAAAAAGGATGTGTCAGTTTTGATATGTGGGGCGCCTTGCCGGAACACTATGATCAAAAAGATCCATGGGCCGGATTTCACCGCTTTAAAGAAGGGTACGGCGGGGTGCATAAGGATTATATCGGGTCAGTTGATGTGGTGATGCGGCCGACCGAATACAGAATCTTTTCCGTGTTATGGCCATTGCGGACAGCTGTTCTGGAGTTTAAACAACGGCTTAGTCGTTAATAGTTGATTGCACGTTATGGATGACGAAAAAGTAGATATCGTAAACGAGGAGGATGTCGTAATCTCAACGGCACTGAAATCAGAAGCGCATGCTCAAGGACTGCTGCACAGAGTAGTTCTTGCCGAAGTGGTCAACGAGAAAGGCGAATGGCTGCTTGTTAAACAGGCAGCAGACAGGCAAGACCCCGGTTTATATGTTAATCCTGTCGGTGGGCATGTTGGTGCCGGCGAAAGTACGACTGACGCGCTGAAACGAGAGGTGCAGGAAGAACTCAATGTTGCAGTCAATGAATTTGAGTTTATCGGCAAAGCCATTTTTAACCGGGAAGTAAATGGAAAGAAAGAGAATCACCTTTTTATCGTGTTTAGAGTACATTCGGAAGAGGAACCGAAGCTCAATCACGAAGCGGTCAGTTACCAGCGGTTCTCGGTAGAGCAAATCAAATCTATGTTAGAAGACAGCCCACAAGTTTTCGGAAAGTCGTTCATATTTGTAGCCAACACATTTTTTCCCGATCTTTTTACTTAAGGTGTTGTTTCTTTGACGACAATGGTTTTCACTTCCCCGTTGGGAATGATAATCAGCTCGTTTTTCTCGTTGCGTAAATACACATTTTTCAAGGTTATCTTACGTAACTCTCCGCTGTAATCACCAATCCGCACGATTCTTCCAATTTTAATGCTCGGTTCAAAAAGCAGATTGATTCCGGAAATAAAATCACGGATTGTGTTTTGTGCCCCAAACGCTACGGCGAAACCAATAATGGATGATGACAATAAGTAGGGTGTCATATCAACACCGAACAGGGATAAAATCGCCAACCCTCCCAAAAAGAAAAGAATGACGGTAATTCCCTGTTTCATGAATCCAAAAATTGGCTTATGCCGCCCGGGTAAATTTCTTGTGGAAAGATGTAAGAACTTCGCAAAGATTTGATTTATGGCAACGGAACCTAACAGTATGAAAACAGCCTTTAAAATTTTTTCCTCCATGCAGTATAATACGTATAGCATAATATTCGGTTTATGTGAAGTGAAATTTATTTAGTAATTAAATGTACCAACCAAAATTTACTCTGAACAATGCTCTTCTCCTTAATATTGGGAAAATAGAAGCTGCCCGCGAAGTTATTATGAACGCACCGCTTTTACCGCTCTGGGAAAAACGATTTCAAGAGGATGCATTGGTCCGCGCCATACATCACGGAACGCATTTGGAGGGTAATCAGCTTGATTTCAACGAAGCAAAAGAAGTTATTTTCAGCCAGAATCTTCACAGCGTTCGTACCCGTGATGTACAGGAAGTTTTAAACTTCAGAAAAGTCATGGATTATATTGAAGAGGAATGGAAGGAAAAGAAAACCGAAATATCCGAAGGAACGCTGCAAAAGATTCACGGATTTGTGGTCGATAAAATCCTTCCCCCGAATTTGTCGGGAAATTACCGTACTAAACGGGTGGTTATTAAAGACAGCCAGACGGGCAACATAACCTTCCGTCCGCCCGAACCGGAAGAAATCCAGTTTTTGTTAAGTGAGTTTTTTAAGTGGCTTGCGCGGGCGGATAATAATACGGTTTACCCGGTATTGAAAGCGGGTATCGTTCATCATGAACTGGTGCGGATACATCCGTTTTTGGATGGGAACGGCCGTGTGTCACGCGCGTTAACAACACTTATTCTGTATGTTGAGGGATATGATATTCGACGGTTCTTTTCATTAGAAGAGTACTATGATAAAAATCCGCTTGATTACTATACTCATCTGCAGGAGGCAAATTCCGGCGATCTTACGTCGTGGTTGGAATATTTTACCGGCGGCCTTGCACATGAATTGGAGAAAATTAAAGACAAGATTAAGAAACTGTCTACCGATATTCACATGAAGGATAAGTTAGGAGGCAAACAGGTCTATCTCAATGAGCGGCAGACGAAGCTGATTGAGTATATACAGGGAGCGGGATATTTACAAAATAAGGCATTCACGTCACTTTTTCCCGATTATTCTGAAGATACAATACTCCGGGATTTAAATGACCTTTTGGAAAAACAGCTCGTAAAAAAAATCGGCAAAACTAAAGGTGCCCGTTATGAACTCGTCTAACGCCTATTTGATGTTGTTTGAACTTTTTGAATACTTCCTATAGTGAAAATAACAAGTGCGACAACTGCGCACACTCCCCCGAAATAGAAGGTTGCAGCCGGCGCAATTGCTGACCATAATAATCCTCCAATGACCGATGCTAACAAAACGCCGACGCTTGCGATGGTTTGTAGAATTCCGTAAACAGTCCCGCTTTCGCTTTTTGAAATATACTCACCAACCAGTGCTTTTGATACTCCGTCAGTTAAAGCGATATATCCTCCATAGAGTGCGAATAACAACCAAACGGCTGGCACTGTTTTGTTAATTGCGAACCCGAAGTATACAAGTGCATACAAGACTAGACCAACAATAAACACTTTTTTTGCACCCCACTTGTCCGCGAGTATTCCTGCGGGTGTTGAAAGAAGTGTATAGACAATGTTGTACACAATATACACGAGCACAACTAACGCAACACTCATGCCGAGTTGTTTTGATTGGAGAATAAGAAAACTGTCGGAACTATTTCCGAGTGAAAAAACAGCGAAAGACAAAAGAAATGTTTTTAATTCCGGCGACATGGTGCGAAGAGCAAAAGAAAAAGATGGGAGTGTATAGGTTGTGGTAAGTTTCTTTTTTGCCTCCTTGATAAAAAACAATAGCAATAGCGCTACAAACGAAGGAAGCGCGGCAATGTATAAAACCAGCCGGATATTGTTGTTAGTTATAGAAAGTAAAACAAGAGCAATTATCGGTCCGATGACAGCGCCGAGTGAATCAAGGGATCGGTGTAAACCGAAGACCAGGCCTTTATTATCTTTACTTGCTGCTTCAAGAAGCAGCGCGTCGCGAGAACCCGTACGTACTCCTTTACCGAACCGGTCAAGTATTCGCCCGAGAAACACGAACGGCCAGGTGCTGGAAAAAGCAATAATAACTTTTGATATTGCAGAAAAACCGTATCCTGCAAAGACAAACGGTTTCCTTTTTTGCATTTTGTCGGAGAGATATCCGAGGTATGCTTTCATAAAGGAAGATACTCCTTCAGCAACGCCGTCGATAATTCCAATAATAAAGATAGGAGCATTCAGAATCTGAGTCAAAAAGATAGGCATGATCGGGTAAAGCATCTCAGAGGCAATATCATTGAACAAACTGACAAATCCAAGAATATATACTGATCCCGGGATTTTGTTTTTCATAATTTTATTATAACAATTTGCCTTATTCTGTATAATGTATGAGTTACAATTTTAAATTTATCTATGTATAAATTAAACTCAATTTTGGTTTTTTCCGAAGACTCAAAGAAGTTGGGTGAGTTTTATAAAAAGGTGTTTCAGGCTGAGCCGAGTTGGACAAATGGTGACTATTTTGAATTCAAAGTTGGGAACATTTATTTTGAAGTGGGACCTCATTCAGAAGTGCACGGTAAGAGTAAAAATCCAGAGCGTATCTTACTTAACTTTCATTTTTCAGACGTTGAAAAAGAATTTAAACGCTTAAAAGAAATGGGAGTGACTGTTATCAAGGAACCATACAAACCTGAAGAAGATCCCCGATTAACTATCGCTACGTTTGCAGATCCAGATGGTAACTATTTCCAGCTGGTAACCGCCTGGGAAGATTTTAAAAAGAGCTAATAAGTTTAGTTCAACACGGTGATGACTGATAACTTCAAGACGATTGCAGACGTCAATAAGCAAAAGAGGTTTCGAAGCAATACACCAATGCTTGTTGGTGATGAAGAAGGTCTGTTCTTTACGAATTACCAAGGTGCATCAGAACACGTCGCTCGGAGGATTAAAGAAGACCTTGGAGTTGTTCCAGTATTAGAACTGTGCTGTGGCATTGGTGGCACTACAGTTTTTTTAGCTAAAATGCTGCAGCATATTTATGCGGTTGATCTCAACCCTGTGCGAATTAAAGCTGCTAGGAAGAACGCAGAGAACTTTGGTGTTGGAGACAAAATAACTTTTCTCAATAAAAATGCACTCGATACTAAAATGTTGAAACAAGCAAAACAAGATCATGTGTTGGCAGTCTTTGTCGATGTGGAGTGGCGTTCAAATGCTAACCAAAACTGGAATGAGTCTACAGCAGACATATCTAAAACAATACCGCCTATTACAAACGTGTTTGCTGTGACCACGAAATTAGTAACAAAAAACATTGTTTTGCATTTATCACCACAGATTGACCACGGCCAATTGCAATCATTAGGGGAGTGTGAGATTGAAGAGGTTGTAATTAACGGAGAAGTCAAAATGTTGAATGTTTATTACGGTATTTTGAGGCACTGTGCCAATTCTGTGTTTAGAATTTAACTTGCTCTGCTCAAAACTCAACAAGTCCGCTTTCGGTGAGAAATTGGGACGGGATGTTGTATTGAGTGCGGCCGTATATCATCCGTTGCTCTGCGTAGGTGATAAAAAGTTTTCTTCGGGCTCTCGTTATTCCGACATAAAACAATCTCCGTTCTTCCTCAAGCTCTTCCACATTGCTTGCTGAACGCGTATGGGGCAAAATTCCTTCTTCAAGTCCCACAATGAAAACAGTATCAAACTCCAAGCCCTTTGCAGCATGGAGTGTCATCATCGTAATTTTATCGACAGACTCGTCTTTAAAATCATATCCGGTCTCAATGAGTGCGACAGTATCAAGAAACTCGGCGAGTGTTTCGAAATTAAATGCAACACTTTCGAGTTCCCGAATATTCTCCAAACGTGCAGCGTCCTCAGGGTCGTGGTCATCAAAAATATCCAAATACGGTACCGCTAAAAGTATCTTCTGTATAAGAGGTCCCGGCTTTTGTTCTGCAGATTGCTCTGCAAGAATCGAAAGAATTTTTTGACCGCGCCGTTTACCGAGTTTCAGTATTCTGTTTTGCGACAGCGTATCTTTTTTGTTAACAATACAGCGAATGAACGCGAGAACGTCTTTAACTTCCTTCCGTTCGTAAAATCTGACACCGCCAAATATTTTGTAGGGAATTCCTTTGTGTAAACAAACCTCTTCAAGCATGCGTGATTGTGCATTAGTGCGGTACAGTATCGCCACGTTTGCAAACGGTTGGTCATCATTATGCAAAGTCTGTATTTTATTGAGCACAAAAGCTGCCTCATCCTCAGCCGACGACAATTTTACGACTTCAACTTCTTCTCCCTTTTTTCGGACAGTCCATAATTTAAGAATAGGATGTGAGGTGTTTTGTGAGATAACTGAGAATGCCACATCAAGAATCGGTTGGGTACTTCGGTAGTTCCGTTCTAAATTGAATGTGACAGATTCGGGAAAGTCGGATTGGAATTTTTCTAAGTTATGGAAGTCCGCACCACGCCACGAATATATGCTTTGAGAAAAATCACCAACTATGGTGATGTTGCGGTCTTTTTCTGCTAGGAGTTTGGTGAGCATATATTGTGAATGGTTGGTATCTTGATACTCATCCACTAAAATGAATTCGAATCGGTTATGATAATGAGCACGTACTGCCTCATCTTCTCTGAGCAATTTTACGGTTTCCAAAAGAAGATCATCAAAGTCCACTGCGTTTAATTCTTTCAGTTTCTCTTGATAGGCAACATAAAAGTGTGCGGTCTGTTCTTTGAAAAAATCAGTTGCTTGATCCATAAGGTCGGCAGGAGTGAGTAATATATTTTTAGCGCGAGATACTTCATTAAGAAGTGCGGCCGGCTTGAGATGCGTCTGTATCAGACCTTCTTTAATGATATCTTTTGCAAGATCGTGCTGGTCTTGGTCGTCGAAAATTGCAAAATCTCTACTCCGTGTTTCGTATAAACCTTGTTTGCGGAGAAGATAGGCGCAGAAAGAATGAAATGTTTGGGCTGTGATAAGTTCTGGCCGAAGGTAGGAGTCGATCTGTGTCCTGATTCTTTTTTTCATTTCATCCGCTGCCTTGTTGGTAAAGGTCAGCATGAGTATATTCATGGGGTTTACTTGTGCGGTCTTCAAAAGATACATTGCTTTGTACGTCAGTACTCGAGTTTTTCCGGAACCGGCACCGGCAAGAATAACGGAAGGACCTTTAACATGTTGTACGGCACTTTGTTGTTCAGGATTCAAATCATTGAGGAAATTATCCGGCATAAGTTATAATCTTAACACATGGGTATGCAAATTGTTGTCGGCAACTTCAAAGCAGAATTAGGTTTCAACGAGATGAAGGATTGGTTAGTTAAATTTATAGAGCTGTATCCAAAAGAAGGTTTTCCCGGCAAAAAAGTCATTTTGTGTCCGAGTGTTGCACATTTACAGATGACGAAAGACGCCCTTACTTCAGCTGGTATTGTCCTGCCACTCGGTGTTCAGAATATCTCACATATTGAAAAAGGCACCTATACGGGTGAAATTACCGTTTCTGCGGTGAGTGGACTTGCTGAGTTTGTCATTATCGGCCATTCAGAACGCCGTCGTAATTTTCAGGACAGGGTCGACCGTATTCAGGAAAAAATTCATTTGGCAAATGCTCAGGGATTGCAGGTTATTCTCTGCACCGAAGAAATCGAGCGCTATCAGGGAATACTTTTTGCCGTTGCGTATGAGCCAAGCTCAGCAATCGGCAACGGCAAGCCAGAGGAAGCTGGAGACAGCGTACTTCAGATGAATAAAATAAAATCAGCTTTGCATGCAGATTATTATTTATACGGCGGAAGTGTTAATAACTCCAACGTGCACAATTATGTGCAGTCGGGTTTTGATGGAGTTTTAGTAGGGAAGAAAACGCTTGATCCTGTTCATTTTGTTGAAGTGGTTAAAAATGCGTAAATCAAAACAACGCGTTGCTCATAAATTGTTCTTACTGGGTACTCTTGCAACACTTTTTTTGTTCTTCTATTGCGCATGGTTTGTCAGTCCATACGTGTCTTATGGAATCAGAAACGGTTTATTGAAAGTATTTCTCTATCCGACGACAGCGCTTGTTAAGAACAATCAAGGAGTGGTGACTATTGTCTTACGGGGTACCGGAACAACCGTCGTACAATATGATCTTAATCGTAAAAAGATAGTGCTCATTACATCAGGGAAGCTGTTTAGGGAAATTAATAAAAGTTCGGGATATCATGTCATATTTTCAGAACTTCATCAGAATGAAGCACAACGAGCCGCCTCCATAATTACCAGACTGTCTGATATCCGATTCATTCTTACGCGGGAGAAATATGTGGAATATGTGAGTTATCTTGATAAGTCTTTGCAAAAAAATATCTCACTTACCGAGTTGTTTGCTTTGTGGAGAACGTACCGTTTACACAAAGCACAATTTACTATCGTACAGCAATAATTAAGCGTGTTTTGATATACTTTACCCATGGACTTGTCAGTCATCATCCCGTCTTACAACACTGTTAAGGAGACATGCGAATGTGTAGAAAGTATCTATGCGAGCCTCAGCAAGTCAACAATTGCATTTGAAATCATCATTTTTGATAACAACTCTCAGGACTCGTCAGTTCAGACCATACGTCGAAAATTTCCCAAAGTAACAGTTATTGTAAACAAAACAAATCTTGGATACGGAAAGGGAAATAATAAGGCCGTGCAAATAGCTCGAGGCAAGCATCTTCTGTTTCTGAACTCGGACATTCTGGTACTCGACCGGGCTATTGAAAAGATGTATCAGTACTTCACTACCCATAATGAGGAATTTGCTATTTTGGGAGCACGGCTGAGGAATAGAGATCTGACGCTTCAACCCTCGGCAGCTCCTTTCTATTCGCTACCCGTTATCTTTGCAGCTTTATTTCTCAAGGGGGATTATTGGGGGCTTACCCGGTACTCGCCGAAAGAAGTCGGGATGGTAGACTGGGTGTCCGGCGCGTGTTTCATGATGTTGAAAAAGAATTTTGAAGCGGTGGGGGGGTTTGACGAGAACATTTTCATGTATATGGACGAAGTCGATTTTATGTATCGTGCCCGGAAACAGGGTCTGTATGTCGGTTTTTACCCGCACGCGGAATTCATTCACTACGGAGCATTTTCTACCAATAAAGGAACTGATGTTGAATCTGTCGGAACCCTGTTTGACGGAAAGAAAAAGCCGGTTGTCACATTATTCAGTGGTTTTCTGTATTTCTATCGAAAACACAACAACAGTACTGAATTGCTTATGTTAAAATTACTACTGATGATGAAAGCCGGTATCGGGATATTTGTAGGACTATTAACCGGTAATAGTTATCTGAAACAAACTTATGGAGAAGCTTACAACGTGGTTAAAAAAAGCTAATCTACGGCTCATACACTATGTATTACTGCTGTATATATTCTTTGTGCCTTTATGGCCAAAGCTTCCGTTCAAGACGGTCAGTTATACATATATAGCTGTCCGGTACGAAGATATTTTCGTTGCGATTATCGTTCTAGTCTTTCTTTTCGAGCTTATCCGTGGGCGGGTGAAAATTTTCAAAAACCCGTTGTGGTTGTGGATTACGTTGTATTGGGCAGAAATATTTATCGCATTTCTTGTGGGTTTTTATGTATTCAAGTCCATAATCACGCTTGAGCTCGGATTTCTGAATGCCGCACGGAGAATCGAGTATATGATCGTGTTTTTTATTGCATTTGCCGCACTCGAAAACAGAAGACAATTCACGTTGTATGTGCGGAGCATCGTACTGGTTTTTCTGATGGTTAGCGTGTACGGTGTCGGTCAAAAGTTTTTCGGGTGGCCGGCTGTTCAGACGATGAACCCAGCGTATTCAAAGGGATTCATCCTAATTCTTGACGGAAACTCCAGAATTTCATCTACCTTCGGCGGTCATTACGATTACGCTGCGTTTCTTGTGTTTCTTATGCCGCTCGTTCTCACGACATTTATTGCCGCCAAAAAATGGTGGAGATTTATGGTGTTCGTCATAGCACTCTCGGCTCTTATTCTCACTGCCTCGCGGGTATCGTTTGGGGCGTATATTGCGTCAATGATTCCGCTCTTATTGTATCTGCGGAAGTTTAAACTGCTTGTTCTTGTTACCGCGCTTACTCTTATCCTGATGCCGATTTCCAGTAATCTTACACAGAGAATATCGCGGACGTTTCAACAACAGCAAATCTGGGTTGATCAAACAACGGGCAAAACCGTTGTTCCTCGGACTATAGTTGCCAGCGACTTGCCCCCTGGAGATTTCACTATCGGGAAACAGACGACCGGAGCTCTTGCCACAACAGTGACCGCCGGCGATATTGTAGAGGTTAAGCAAACGATTAGAGAGGCGATAAAAGATAATGCGGCAAAAACAGGGAAGCCGGTAACGGAAGACCAAATGAATGCAATGGTTGAAGCGGCATTTGCGCGGCTTAAGCCGGCGTCTTCAGTTGTTGCTGATATTTCTTTTGCAACGCGTTTACAAGTGGAATGGCCTCGTGCCGTGAAAGCTTTTTTAAGAAATCCACTCACCGGACTCGGGCCGTCGTCTATTACCGAAGCGACAGATAATGACTTCCTCCGATCAATCGGAGAAACCGGAATGCTCGGGTTTGTCTTGTTCTTCGGTGCGATTGGTGTGATTATGAAGAGAATGTGGGACCAACGTAAATCAAAAAATACACAATACAACCTTGTGCTTATTGGAGTACTCTTCGGAACATGGGCGCTTCTGGTGAATGCAACGTATATAGATGTTTTTGAAGCATCAAAGGTTGCGCTTTTTATCTGGCTCGTCTGGGGACTTATAATTAAATCAACATTACTGCCGTACAAGGAAATTGAATCGGTAACAGTCTGAAACACTACCACCAACTATGAAACACGACTTATGGCTCAAGGCATGCCTTTTCTCCCTCGTGATACTCATTGCGGTAGCCGTCAGGTTTTATAAAATTGACAACTCTATTGCAGAATGGTTTTCATGGAGACAGTCGGATACTGCTGCAGTCGGAAAGATTTATGTCGAAGAGGGAATAGACCTTTTTCATCCGCGATACTATGATCTCTCAAATATTCAGTCGGGTAAAGACAATCCGCAAGGCTTAAGGTATGTTGAGTTTCCCCTTTATAGCGCGACATTTGCGATACTTGCCCGTCAGTTTACTTCCGTATCTTTGGAAGTTTGGGCTCGTATTGTTACCATTGTCAGTTCGTTAATCATAATCAGTATTTTGTTTCATGTGCTGAACAAAGAATACGGGCTTGCTGAAGCATTTTTCGGGAGCCTGTTTTTTGCAACCGCACCATATATCGTTTTTTATTCACGGGCAGTACTGCCGGATATGCCGGCGGTAGCTCTTGCAATGATCAGTATTTTTTTCATGTATCGGTCGTTGCAAAAAGGGTGGATTGCAATTATATTGAGCGCTGTATTTATGGCCCTTGCACTTCTGGTAAAACCAACCGTTATTTATTTTGCGATTATTCCGATGTATCTGGTTTTCCGAAGGCCATTTGCCAACAAATTCCATTTATTTCCGGCAATCGGAATTTTCTTGAGTATTGCGGCAATTCCTTTTGGGCTATGGCGATTGTTTATTTCCCAGTTTCCTGAGGGGATTCCGGCAAATCAGTGGCTTTTTACCATGGTTAATACGTCAGAAGGGTTGAAAAACATTTTTTTCAGGCCAGCTTTTTTCAGATGGATTTTTTTTGAAAGAATCTCCCACATGATTCTTGGAGGTTATATGTTGTTTTTCGTGATTTTGAGTTTCTTTAACGTTGAGAAGAACAAGCTGAAACTACACATTCTGTTTATTGTCAGTGGTCTTCTGTATTTATTCACATTTCAGGGAGGAAACGTGCAGCATGATTACTATCAGATCATGATTACTCCGATGCTTGCGGTATTAGTCGGTGTAGGCGTCGGCTGGTTTCTTAAGCAACGGAAGTGGGGACTGTTAGCCTTTCGATTTGCAGTAGTCCTCGTGATTTTCGGAATGTCGATTTTCTTTTCTTATAACCAGATCAGCGGATATTACAATCAAAGCGAGGACTTGGTACTTATCGCAGAAGTGATCGATTCTTTTACCAATAAGAACGATATTATTGTTACCGACACGGAGGGTGATACAACATTATTGTATCTCAGTAGTCGCAGAGGATATCCTGCTCCATACCGGGAATTTGCTGAACTCAAAAAACAGGGGGCGAAGTATTTTGCAACACAGGCGTTGAGTTATAAACCGAAACTCATTAAAACTTATAAGTTATTATTCGAAAACGACAAAGTTCTGCTTTTTGCGCTATGAAGATATTGATGTTAACTCCGTACTTGCCGTATCCTCCCTCTTCTGGAGGTCAAATACGAACTTACAATCTTCTCAAATACCTCAGTAAAAATAATCAGATAACGCTGATTTCTCTCTATAAGAATGAACAGGAAAAGAAATATATAACCTATCTAAAATCTTTCTGTAGCAATATTTACTTATGTAAACGTGCAGAGCGTCCCTGGCAATTGAAAAACATGCTCAAGGCAATACTGTTTCCCTATCCGTTTCTTGTTGTCCGTAATTTTTCTGACGAAGCCAAGGAAAAAGTCTCGAAGTTGTTGCACGAAGAACACTTTGATGTTATCCACGCAGAAACATTCTATATCATGCCACATTTGCCCGAGACAAAAATACCGGTATTGTTGGTAGAACAGACGATAGAATACCAGGTATACCAGCACTTTGTTGATACACTCCCAAAACTGGTACAACCTATTTTTAACCGTGACATAACTAAACTAATTTATTGGGAGAAGTACTATTGGCGGAAGGCAAATGTTGTGGCAACCGTGAGTCTCTCGGACAAACTTAAAATTGAGGAGTCTGAACCGAAGACAAATTTGACGATTGTTCCCAACGGTGCGGGGGACGATATGATGCATATACAACTCAAACCTCGAGACATGAAGAATCCGAAATTGTTGTTTATCGGCAATTTCTCCTGGCTTCAAAATACTGAGGCGGCACACATGCTTATGCGGGATATCTTTCCTGAAATTCTGAAAAAAATACCAACAGCTCAGCTGATTATTGCAGGGCAAAATGCGGACAAAAAACTCACGGCAGAGACGAGCGAACATGTTGAGGTGATTAATATCAGTACGTCAGATACGCAAATTGTTCCCAAACTATATGAAGCGGCAACGTTATTTATTGCACCGATTCACGGCCCGGGGGGTACGCGTTTGAAATTACTGGCGGCGATGGCAGCAGGGTTGCCGATTGTCTCGACAAGTATCGGTGTCGAAGGGCTGGATCTGACCAATGGCAGTAACGTGTTGATCGCAGAAGATAGAGAGCAATTTATCGCTAAAGTAGAAAATATACTTCGTGAGAAGAAGCTCTTTTCTGCAGTTCAACGCAATGCATATCAACTGGTGCGAGAGAAGTTTAACTGGGAGAAAATCGCCTTGAAACTCGAAGAAGTTTATCAGAAACTGACACAAACATGAGAATCGGTATAGATGTATCGCCGATCCAATATGCCGGGACAGGTGTGGCGCGATATACCACAGAACTCGTGGAGCACTTAGTGACCCAAAAGTCTCCGCATGAATATACGCTTTTTTACTCGTCTTTTGGAAATATTGCCGCAATTACCAATCTTAAGGAAGTGCTTGCGCCTCAAAAAAACGTGCATATTAGGACCTTTCCTATTCCGGAGTTCGTTTTGCATGGTCTGTGGAATGAGAAGAACCTGGTTTCGGTAGAGCAATTTATTGGCAAACAAGATCTGTTTTTGTATTCCGATTGGTTAATGCCACCGTTTTCTGGTAAGAAGGTGACTACGGTACATGATCTGGTATTCAAAAAGTATCCCCAAACAGTCCATCCGTATATATTGAAAACGCAAGAAAAAAGGTTTGACCGATTGGTCAAAGAGTCATTCTTTATAATGTGTGATTCGTACGCCACACAAAAAGATTTGCTTGAGTTGTACCCTATAGACAAGGACAATACGAAAGTTATTTACCCGGGTGTTACAACCGTCGCACAGTCTAAAGAGGTTTGCGTAGCGACACGTAAGGAACTGGGACTCACAAAGCCATTCATACTGACTGTCGGTAAAAAAGAACCGCGGAAGAATATTCCCCGGTTAATTGATGCTTTTGGTAGTCTGAAGAATGCGGATGTAGAACTTGCTATTGTCGGACCGTCCGGGTGGGAAGATGTTGATTCGTCTACGGGAGTCCGTGTAATTCCATTTATTCAGGATGCCGAACTGTATGCATTGTATCAGGAGGCGCTCTGTTTTGTGATGCCTTCGTTATATGAGGGCTTCGGATTTCCTCTGGTTGAAGCGATGAGTTTGGGTTGTCCCACTGCCTGCTCGCAAAATTCTTCCCTAAGCGAGTTAGGTGAGGACGCATCACTTTTTTTTGATCCACTCGACAGTGCGAGCATCGCACGGGCTCTTAAACGGTTAACGGAAGATGTAAAATTGCGGGAGGAACTTATTAAAAAAGGAAAGAAAAAAGCGTCGCAGTTTTCATGGGAGAAAACTGCTCAGAATGTTATGGGAGTTTTAAACAAACTGGCATGATAATCGGAATAGACGGAAACGAAGCAAATGTGTCTGAACGGGTGGGAGTGTCGTGGTACGTGTACCATGTACTTTATGAACTAAAGTCTAAAGCTGAAAGTCTAAAGTCTGAAGGAAAGAAAGGGGAGTTGATTATAAAAGTATTCTTGAGAGAGAGGCCGAGGGAAGACTTGCCGGAAGAAAGCAGTAATTTTAAATACGAAATAGTAAGTGGAAAACTCTTGTGGAGCCAAATATTTCTGCCATTAAATCTGTTTCTGAAGCACCGTGACTTAAACGTCTTTTTGTCACCTGCGCATTACGCGCCCCGGTTTTGTCCGTGTCCGACAGTCGTTGTGATTCATGATGTGTCTTATTTTTACTATCCTGAAGAGTTTTTGAAAAAAGACTTGTATCAACTGGACAAGTGGACTGAATACAGTGTGAAAAATGCTTCACACATAATTGCAGTTTCGCAAACTACAAAATCTGATGTTGTCAAGAACTATGGAATTCCTGAAAATAAAGTTGCAGTGGTATACAACGGGTTTACGTTGGGCAATGCAAAAAAAAGTGTTAAACCGGAGGGTGTAAACGAAAAAGCAAAATATTTTCTTTATGTCGGGACACTTCAACCACGCAAAAACATTTCGTTAGTTATACTCGCATTCGAAAAGTTGTTACTGACAAATTCTGATTGTCATCTGTATATTGCCGGGAAAAAGGGGTGGTTATTTGACGAGCTGTTTGATCTCGTGGTGCGCCATCATCTGGATAAAAATGTTCACTTTCTTGGTTACGTATCTGAGGAAGAAAAAACGTGGCTTCTGCAAAATACGGTTAGTCTTATCGCTCCTGGTTTGTACGAAGGCTTTGGAGTTCCTGTTTTGGAAGGTTTTGCAAGCAAAGTTCCGGTGATTGTGGCGCTGGCTGGAGCTCTTCCTGAAGTGGGTGAGAATGCCTGTTTATATTTTGATCCGTTATCAAGTGATAGCTTGAAAGATAAAATGGAAGAAGTAATACATAATCCACAGAAAGCAAAAGAGCTTATATCTCGCGGGCTTGAGCTGGTGAAAAAATATTCGTGGGTGAAAACCGCAAATCAAATACTTGAGGTTTTGAAAAAATAACCTACCGATACTCAAAAGGTTGCGAAGAAGGGCTTTGTGAAACTAAATCAATCAGGAAGTCGGCAGATCCCAATTTTAGAAACTCTTCTTTAGTTACCCATTTATATTCGGTATGTTCTTCACTAAGGGCCACAACGCCTGAAGCAGATTTTCCAATGTGGCCAATAAAAAGGTAGTATATTTTTTCCTCATTATTGTAATTTGTACGAACCTGGATCGGTCGAAGATCAGTCACGGCCAATCCCGTTTCTTCTTTAATTTCCCGAAGTATGCCGTCCGTATGTTCTTCCGGATAAGTAATATTTCCCCCGGGAAGATCCCAGGTATTCGGTCTGTGCAGTTCTTCCGGACGTCTTTTAAGTATCAGGAATTTGTTTTCAGTCGGGTGATAGAGAATTGCTTTCTGCAAAAACTTCATGTCATCCATAAACATAAAGTGAGCTTTTTTCGGGTCAGTGGGTGCAGGCATGTTATAATTATAATTCAAAATTTGAAATTTAAAATCAATTTAAAATTTTGAATTCCAAATTAAGATTTGACTTCGAATTTTAAATTTTAAATTTCAACTTATGTTCTGGAAAGAATTAACAAAACCGATTATCGCCCAGGCACCTATGGATGGGGTTACGGACGCCGCGTTCAGGTTTATAACAGACACCTATGGGCACCCGTCCATTCTGTTTACGGAATTTACGACTGTAGAGGGAATTATGCATAATGCGGTAAAACCGCTTCGGGCATTTATCCATCACAAAACCGAAACTCCGACGGTAGCTCAGATATTCGGCGGTGACCAGGAAAAATTCTATAAAGTCGCGTTTGTAGCGGCAGAAATGGGATTTGATGGAGTAGACATCAATATGGGATGCCCATTCAAACATATCACGAAAGGTGGAGCGGGAGCAGGACTTATTCTCCAGCCGAAAATGGCCCAAAATATTGTCCGGTCTACTCAACAAGGGCTCAAAGACTGGTCGGAAGGAAAGAAAATTGAAGATGCAGACTTACCTAAAGAGATTATTGAATACGTAAAAAACTATCAGAAAGTAAACAACTTGAAAGTAACCCGTTACCAGTTACCAGTATCGGTTAAGACAAGAGTAGGGTACGACAAATTGGTAACCACAGACTGGATAGGCGCGCTCCTTGAAACGGAACTTAATGCAATAAGTTTGCATGGACGGACGCTCAAACAAATGTATACGGGGGATGCAAATTGGGAAGAGATAGCAAAAGCTGCCGAGCTTGTTCATAAAACAGATACACTGATTCTTGGCAACGGCGACGTAAAATCAAAAAAAGATGCGGAAATGAAGATAAAAGACTTTGGGGTGGATGGCGTACTTATCGGACGGGCATCATTCGGCAACCCGTGGATATTTGCTGGAGTCGACGCATCGTGGCAAGAGCATTTAAAGGTCGCTTTAGAGCACTGCAGGAAATTTGACGAACTCCTACCCGATATGCCGTTTTTCCCGCTCAGGAAGCACCTGGCGTGGTACTGTAAGGGTTTTGACCACGCAGCCGAAGTGCGTGTTCGCCTGTTGCAGACAAACTCAACAGGAGAAGTAGAGAAGATATTGAGTGAATACATATAGTGCGGGTCGGGAATGGTACAATATTGTGTGATGAGTCAGAGCCTTAATCAGCAAAATAAAAGCTTTTGGCAAAAGTATCAACCAGGGAAGATTCCTTCGTCATCCAATAACCCTCCGGATGAATTATTGAATTCTATTCACGGACCCATTTTGGATGTTGGCACAGGAGATGGGAATTTAGCGGAGGCGCTTGCTCGCAAAGGGCACGAAACGTATGGAATAGATATTGCAGAAAATATCATCACAGAAAACAAGAAACGGAAGACAAAAGTAAATTATTCTGTTCAAGACATAACAGAAAGAACAAATTTTCCGGACGGGTTTTTTGCACTGCTTATTTTCAGGTTCACTCTAACGAACATTCATAAAGAATCATGGGATAAATTGGCGAAAGAAATATTCAGGATTCTTAAGCCCTCCGGGAAAGTATGGATACTTGAGCCATTGGTCTCGGAATCTTACAAGCAGCGGTACCAGTTAGCGTCTAACTTTATAGATGATAGACATTGTGTGTATGTTTTTAGAGATAAAGATATGGCAGAAAAAATTAATACAAAAGAGGAACTTGCTCAAGCCATAGAAGAAAAGAAAGTCAGTCGAATTGTGAAACATTATACGGTGGAAGAGCTTCAATGTGTTTTTAAAGGATTAGTTTTTGAAAAGCAGAGGACTGTGGTGATTCCATCACCTTCAGGTTACCCTATAAATACATTTGAGGGAATTTTTTCTAAGCACATGTAGTGGTTTATTGAGTCTGGTATAATTTCGATGATGCCTCAAAATAAATCCTGGAAGACTGTTTCCACAAAATATGTATATGAGAATAATTGGATTAAGGTGAGGCACGATGAGATAGTGACTCCCAAGGGTGTAAAGGGAATATATGGAGTAGTTGAAACCCGGCCGTTTGTTATGATCATTCCGAAAATCAAGGATAAGTTCTATTTGGTGAAATTGTACCGCTACGCGACCGGAAACCTCTCTTTGGAATTTCCTGCAGGGGGAATTGAGGAAGGTGAAGAGGTTGAATCAGCACTTGGCAGAGAACTGCAAGAAGAAGCTGGTTTGAAATCAAACAACATTGAAAAGTTAGGCTTCCTCTATTCAGCAAACGGTTTTGCAACAGATGGCTTTTATGTGTATATCGCAGAAGCTTGTGAAGAAGTTGAACGAAAGCCAGAAGATCTTGAAGAGGGTATGACAGTGGAAAAACTCACTCTTGAAGAACTGAAACGCCAGATAAAGACAGGGATGATCACCGATGGTCCAACTGTTGCAGCATTTTGTTTGTATGAGTTAAACCATCAACATTAATGAAACCACGCATTGTTTTTATCCACGGAAATGGAACAGAACATTGGTCTTTTGGTTGGAGTAAGTGGCTGAAACAGGAGTTGGATAAGCTTGGTTTCGAAACTTTTTTTGAAACCTTTCCTGATTCTATAATTGCACGGGCAGAGTATTGGTTACCTTTTCTAAAAAATCATATTAAAGCTGGTGAAAATGATGTTATCGTCGGCTGGTCTTCCGGTGCTGTTGCAGCAATGCGGTTTGCTGAGACGAACAAGCTGAAGGGATCGGTGTTAATCGGACCATCTTACACAGATCTGGGAGACGAAATGGAAAAGCAGAGCGGCTACTACGATAAACCATGGGATTGGGAAAGTATTAAGAATAATCAAGACAAAATAGCTTTATTTTATGGAGATGATGATCCATATATTCCCCAAGAGCAGTTTGAATTTATAACTCAACATTTGAACCCGACGGTATTTAAAATCCATGAAGGTAAACACTTTATTGAGTACACCGACTTTCAACGTTTGTTGGATTACATAAAGAAGTATTATTCACATTTATAATGTCCACTATAATTTCACACGACAGTGAAACGCCGGCGAAAGGACGGCAAGTGTTTACGGCGGCCGCATTCATTCATCATCTTTTTCCTGAAGGCGAGAAGTTGTTTCTACCTCGTCGAGCAAAAACCAAGAAGTTCTTACCTGATGTTTTTGAGCTACCTGGTGGGCATATTGATTTTGGTGAAGAAATGATTGATGGGTTGATTCGAGAAGTTCAAGAAGAACTCCATATGAACATAAGAGTAGGTGACCCTTTTGGAGTGTTCACTTATTCAAATGAAATAAAAGGATCGCACTCAATTGAAGTTGTCTACTTTGCCCAGTTTATAGATTCTTTAGAGAAAATAAAACTAAACCCAGAAGATCATAGCGAATTTGTTTGGGTTGGAGAAAACGATCTCCACGAGATCATAGCGGCGAATAAGAACGAAGACGATAAAGAAATTGCTGTTATAAAACAGGGGTTTCGATTGCTGTCTGGGAGTGCCTTAAATTTTTGATTAAACATGAAACTAGTTAGCGCGTGTTTGGTTGGAATTAACTGCAAATACGACGGGAAGTCCCGTATCTGCCCCAAGTTGGTTGAAATGGTTAAACGCGGTGAAGCAATCCCAGTATGTCCGGAAATTCTCGGAGGTCTACCAACTCCTCGTATTCCCTCAGAGCAAAAAAACGACAGAGTAATAAATAAAAATGGGGAAGATGTTACTGAGCAGTTTAATAAAGGCGCCGAGGAAACATTAAACATTGCTCAGATGGTTGGTGCAACGGAAGCAATATTGAAAGCTCGGTCCCCTTCGTGCGGAGCAAACAAAGTATATGATGGGACATTTACCCATACCATTGTTGATGGAGACGGCGTAACAGCAAAGCTGCTCAAAACACATGGAATAAAGGTCAAAACGGAAGAAGAGATTGGGGTTTAGCTTTTATTTTCCTCCAGGTATGTCACCAGTTCTTCCCGCTCGTTTTTCAGTTTTCCGTTTACGACAAGTTCGAATATAGCATCCAGTATGTCCCCGATCTGCCTACTCGGTTTCAGTTTGCGGATTTTCATCACATCATATCCGTTAACTTTCAGATCCTTTACGGAGAACGGTTCCTTTTGAACCTCCTCAATACGTCTCAAAAAAAGATCCAATCTCCACGATGTTGGTTTTGAACCGGAACCAATCCGGTCTGCTACGCGAAGATCAATCATGTCCTTCAAATTTTCTTTCCCGACTTGTCGTATAAATCGTCGAATCGCGCTGTCTGTTTGTTCTTCACTTACCAAAAACTGATGATACCGTACCAGTGTTGATAACTTCACAAGTTCCTTTTTAGAAAGATGGAGGCGCTCCCCGATTTCATATGCTATTTGCGTACCGGTAATTTCATGATTATAAAAGGTAACAACTCCATCGTCTTGCACTGCATGAGTTTTTGGTTTACCGATGTCATGAAGCAGGCAAGCAAGTCGCACAATAGGATCCGAATTCGTGCACGCTTCAAGTGTCTTTACCAAGTGAGTTCCTACGTCGTATATATGGTGGCGTTTCGGACTAACTTGAGAAACCGTAAAACAATCAAGAAGCTCGGGCAGAAATTCTTTTAGAAGACCGGTTTCTTTGAGAATCATAATTCCTTCACCGGGATGTGGGGAGACCAAAATCTTCAAGAATTCATCACGAATGCGTTCTTTGCTTATAAAGCGGAGCTTTTGTGCATTGATTTTTACGGCTTCGAGTGTAGGTGTGTCGATCGTAAAACCTAATTCACTTGCCAGCCGTACCGCGCGCAGCATGCGCAATGCATCTTCACCGAAGCGCTCACTCGGATCCCGTACTGTTTTAATTAATTTTTTTTCAATATCATCTATTCCCTTGTATTCATCCACGAACGTTTTTCCATCATACGCCAGTGCATTGATTGTAAAATCTCTTCGGCTTACGTCATCCGTAATGGTTTTTCCCCATAGAACAACATCCGGGTGCCGCTTATCGTTGTAGCCCTGCTCGGAACGGTATGTGGTAACCTCAAAAAAATCTTCTTGAGCAAAATCCGAGGTTTTTAATCCCAGTAATACATTCGTATCTTTCAGGGGAATAATGACGGTTCCGAAAGCATTTTCGTACCGCGATGACGGCAGAAGCTCAACAATCTGTTCAGGACGTGCATTGGTGGCAAAATCTAAGGAGTGATTCCCGTGTGTACGCTTAAGGAGCGTATCCCGGATAAAACCGCCCACGACAAAACACTCAAACCCATGGTTATTGAAAAAATTGATTAGTTTTAACGCTTTATTAGGAAGTTGTATGTTCATAAAGAGACTTGTACAATGTGTAGGTATGAAAATACAAACACAATCAACTTTAACTGATCGTATCCCAGTCCGAGATATTATAACACTCCTTTTGAAACAACGGGGTATTGATGATCAAAAAAAAGACAGCTTTTTTTCACCCCCGAACCCGAATGAAATGACGCTTAAAGATGTGGGCTTGTCTGAAACTGAGTTTAAAAAGGCCTTTAAACGACTAGAGTCGGCATATGCACGCAAGGAATCAATCGTTGTGTATACGGATTATGATGTTGATGGAATAACCGGAGGAACTATTATGTGGGAAACGTTGCACGAGCTTGGGTTTAACGTTATGCCGTATATCCCGGACAGGAGAGCTGAAGGATATGGATTCTCTGAAAAGGGTGTGGAAAACATTATGCGGGAATACAATCCGACGCTTGTTATCAGTGTCGATCACGGTATATCGGGAGAAAAATTCATTAATTTACTCAAACAAAAGAACGTGGATGTGATTGTATGCGATCATCACGTTAAGCTTCTTGGTGATCCGGAAAGTGCACATGCTATTATGTATTCGAAACTCATTTGCGGAGCTGGCGTTTCGTATTTTTTTGCAAAGGAAATTTTCTCAAAGTGGCTTGAAACTCACGAAGTCACCGAGAAACACAAAAATCTTTTGCTCGACAATTTTTCGCACGACTATATTGTATTGGCCGGTATTGGAACGATATCAGATATTATGCCGCTTCAGGGTCCATCGCGTTCACTCGCCTTGTTTGGTTTGTTGTACTTAAAGACAGTGAAAAGTATGGGGCTTAGAGAACTTTTGAAAAATACCGGTCTTGCCTCCAAGGACTCATTTAGTTCGTATGACGTTGGTTTCGTGATAGGTCCTCGAATAAATGCTGCCGGTAGAATGGGAGACGCGCTTGACGCGTTACGTTTACTCTGTACACGCAAAGTGGAAAAGGCGCAATCATTGGTTTCGGTTCTCAATTCGCATAATTCCAAACGGCAAACGAAAGTTGAAGAGTATTTAACATTGGCACACGAATTGCTTGGTGAGAATACGAAAGACCCCATACTCTTTGTGCACTCACCTGAATTTGAAGAGGGAACTGTCGGACTGGTTGCCTCAAAACTCATGGATGAATTTTATCGACCGGTGTTTGTTGCAACGGAAAGCAATGGACACCTCAAGGGGTCCGCACGTTCAATAAAAGGGGTTGATATCACCGATATATTCAAAGAATCATCTGTATGTTTGGAATCGTTCGGCGGACATGAGCGCGCAGGTGGGTTTTTGCTGGAGAAAAAGAATGTCGCTGCTTTTAAAAAAGCTCTCCAGTCATATGGAGAAAAGCATATTGCGGAGAATTTGCTTGAGCGGATTGTTGCCGTCGACCTCGCTACTCCCTTGTCGAACGTAACGCTCGGATTGGCCCGTGAGTTGAATAAATTTGAACCTTTTGGTGTGGCTAATGAACAACCGGTATTCTCGGCCGACAACGTTTTTCTGACACAAGTACGAACGGTCGGTAAAACAGGAACGCATGTGCAGTGTTATGTGAAGGATGAACATATTGCACTGCCATTAAAAGCGGTTTTTTTTGGCGGAGCTAAAAAAATGGATATTTTGTTAAGCAATAAGCCGGTTACGGTTATTTTTTCGATAACCATAGACACATGGAAAGGCGAGCAAGTCGCGATACACATTAAAGATGTATTTTCGGTTGCATGAGTATATAAAATCAACTATACTTCATCGTTAGCACATGGACACTAAACGTTTTTGCCTTATTTACATTAAACAATGGATTTGTACTAACCCCGTTTAGTACACATACCCCGACAAAGTCGGGGCTTTTTTTTGGCTTAAAAATAATGAAAGAAACTATAATCTTATCGGTTGGCGGCTCAATGATAGTACCAAATGAGGGTATAGACACCTCTTTTTTGAAGCACTTAAATACATTTATTCGGCGCAACATTTCTCCCAGCAGGAGGTTCTTTATAGTAGCCGGGGGCGGAAGCACTGCGCGGCGCTATATTGACGCGGGAAAAGACGTTATCAAAAAAATAACCAACGAGGATCTCGACTGGTTAGGAATTCATTCAACCCGACTCAATGCCCATTTATTACGGACAATTTTCAGGGATATAGCTCACCCCAGAATAGTTGAGAATTATGACCATAAGCTTCTTAATGTTAAAGAGCCGGTGGTTATCGGCGGCGGATGGAAGCCGGGATGGTCAACGGATTATTGTGCTGTTATGTTTGCAAAAGATTATGGTGCCAACGCTGTTATTAATATGTCCAATATCTATAACGTATACACAAAAGACCCCAATCAGTTTAAAGATGCGAAAATTATCGAGAAGACCACGTGGGATTTCTACGAAACACTTATCGGTGACAAGTGGGTTCCGGGCCTTTCTGCACCATTTGATCCTGTTGCTTCTCAACTTGCAAAAAGGAATAAATTAACGGTTATTGTTACTAAGGGTGATGACTTCGCAAATCTCCAACGAGTTGTCGACGGTCAAACTTTTAAGGGAACTGTTATTAAGCCGTACGAGATCTCTTATTCGTACTACGATAGACCGTATTACCTGGGAGAAAAAGGTGAATATCGGTATTTGAACAAAGTAGGAATTGTCCGTCAGACTTTAAAAACTCTTGCTACATGGTATCGTGCGTTATACATCAAATGGCAATTCAATCCAAAAACATTACTTGATGTTGGTTGCGGCACCGGGGAACTGGTCCGTATGCTTCGACAAATGGGAGTTGATGCAAAAGGACTAGAAATTTCCAAGGAAGCAATTGATCTGTCGGATAAGGCTGTCCGGCCATTCTTACAATATGGCGATGTAACAAAAAAGACTTCAATTACCGATGGGGCCTACGACATGGTAGTAAGTTTTGATGTGTTGAATCACATTGAACGACAGGATATGAAACATGTGGTTGCCGAATGTGCACGTATTGCTCGGAGAATGGTGTTGCATAAGATCTATACTCGAGAAAACTCGCTCTACGAATTTTTTCACACACCTGACCCGTCGCATGTGTCGGTAATGACTCAGGGTTTCTGGGATAGAATTTTTGCGGTAATTCCTCATGTAACTGTTGCGCGAAAGTTCTTTCAACTACCGCAGTTTGTTGAGACAATCTACCTTCTCAAAAAGGAGTAAAATAACCCGTATGTATGTTGCGCAATTATCCGTCAGTGGGTTCCGTAATATTTCTTCCAAAAAAGATTTTATCTTAAGCCCGACCCATACGATAATTATCGGGAAAAACGCAGTCGGGAAAACCAACCTACTTGAGGCACTCTGCTTTGTCAATCGGGGGAAAGGTTTCCGCGAAACGACAAGCAGCGAACTGATCTCAGAAAACAAACAAAGCGCCCACGTAAATGCTGTTTTGCAGGAGGAGGGGCATACTGAAAAAATCTCTGCTCAACTTAAACGCACCGGGAATAGTGCAGAAAAACATTTTCTTATAAATGATCTTCAAAAGCCATACAAAGAATACAGAGTGCGTACCAAGCCCGTTGTGTTATTTGCGCCTACGGACCTTGATATTCTTACGAGCGGGCCGGATTTGAGAAGGTCATTTATTGACACTATTCTTCAAACTGCGGATTATGAGTTTGTCCAAGCAAAAAATAACTATGAGCGGGGTTTGTACAAGCGTAACAAGATGCTCCAGAACGCACACTTTCCCTTATCAAAAGACGCGGTTGATGTGAGGACTTTTTGGGACAACTTTCTGATTAAACATGCGTCATATATGACGCATGCGCGACAGCAATTTGTCGACTTTCTTAACGAGCATAACACACTTGGAGAGCGTATATTTCGAATCGAATATAAACAAAATATTTTTTCACATGAACGTGTAGCACAAACATCATATGAAGAGGAGAGATATAGAAGAACAGTTGTCGGTCCGCAACTGGATGACTTTTTATTGTTCGAGCAGGATATGCATAAAAAGGAGAAAGATCTTGCCAAGTACGGTTCTCGAAGCGAGCAGCGTCTGGTTGTTTTGTGGTTAAAGATGAACGAGCTTTTATACTACGACACAACATTCTCGGTGAAGCCGCTATTTTTGGTTGATGATATTTTCTCAGAACTTGACAGTGAAAATAGCCGCAAAGTGCTTGCCATATCAAAAGATTATCAAACATGCATGACGACGGCTCATGAAGAGATTTTGTCGTTGATAGATTTCCCGTTCCAAAAAATTGAATTGCAGTGAGTTTTTTGTTATAACACCATTCTATGATACAGTTTCAAAACGTGACGAAGAGATTCGGAACATCGTACGCGCTTAACGGATTAACTTTTACCGTAAAAAAGGGGGAAATAGTTGGATTATTGGGGCCGAACGGTGCGGGAAAAACCACCACTATGCGACTGATGGTTGGCTACCTGCAGCCGACTGACGGGTCAATCCTTATTGAAAACCTTTCTCCGACAACAGACAGACTGAAGTTGTCACAGAAGATAGGGTATTTGCCTGAAAATAACCCGCTCTGGCAAGATATGCTTGTCGGAGAGTATCTTTCAATGGTGGCAGCAATAAAAGAATCGGATAACCTGGAAAAAGATGTTTTGGATGTTTCAAAAAGTTGTGATCTTACAAACGTTTTGTATCGTAAAATTGAGCAGCTTTCGCGTGGATACAAACAACGTGTAGGATTGGCTGCTGCACTTTTAGGAAAACCGGAAATACTCATTTTAGATGAACCAACTTCAGGACTTGACCCGATAGAACAGGACAAAATGAGGGTGCTGATTAAATCACTGCAAAAAAAGACAACAATTATTATTTCGACCCATATCATGTCAGAAGTAGAGAGTAGTTGTACGCGGGTTCTTATTGTGTATCAGGGACAACTGGTGTATGACGGACCGGTCCCCAAGAAAAAAGGAGCGCTTGACGCGTTATTCAGAAAGAAAGTTACGATACTATGAAAAAAATAAGCATTATTGCCCAAAAGGAGATAGCTTTTTATCTTAACAACCCGCTGGGGTATGTCATTGCAGGCTTGTTTCTTATAATCAGTACCTTTTTGTTTTTCAATGACTTTTTTATCACAGGGGTTGTCAGTCAAAAAGGCTTTTTTGCTGTGGTGCCATGGATAATGATTTTTTTTATTGTCGGACTGACCATGCGTACATTCAGCGAAGAAAAACGGCTTAACACGATTGAACTGTGGTTGACGTTTCCCGTGTCGGAGTTTGAACTTGTTATGGGTAAATTTGTCGGCCTGGCAGTAATTGTGGGAGGGACATTGCTTTTAACCGTCGGAATTTCCATGAGCCTTTTTCTTTTCGGCAAACCGTTTATTCCCGAAATCGTGGTAAATTACATCGGTCTATATTTTTTTGCGCTCTTACTCATTGCTCTCGGCAATTTGTTATCACTATTGTCCAATAATCAAATAGTTGCTCTCCTGACAACTGTTACTGTTTTTATCGTGGCCACACTGATAGGAACAGATACGTTCACGCGGTATGTCCCGAATGTGATCGGGGATATATTCACGTATGTTTCTCCGTTATACCACTTGTCCATATTTTCAAGAGGCGTAATTGCTGCGCGTTCATTGCTCTACTTTCTTTCGAATATCGGTTTATTCTTAGGATTAACAGTTGTAATACTGAGGTATAGAAAATAAATGAAAAAGAATCTCGCAGTGCCTCTTTTTATAATCATAACGCTCAGTATTGTCGCGGTAACGGTTATGAACATCCTTTTTTCCATGATTACAGGAAAGCTGGATTTTTCACCCGGACAAGTATATTCTTTGTCCACCTCCAGCAGGAATGTACTGACGTCATTTAATAAGCCCGTAAAGATTACGATATACGAGTCTGCAACGCTTCCTCCGCGGCTTGCTCCCATTAAGACGGACCTTTTTGATCTTCTTGACGAGTATAAGCGGTATGGCAAAGTTCAAGTTGTAACGGTTAACCCTGACAAAGACAAGACTCTTGAAGAACAGGTGGTAAAAGCAGGGGTAACTAAAATCCAGTTTTCGGAAGTTGAAAACGACCAGTTTTCCGTAAAAACGGGGTTCTTTGGAGCGGTGATGTCGTATGATAAAAAAACAGAAGTTATCCCGGCGTTGCTTACTCCGTCGAATTTGGAATATGAGTTCACAAGCGCCATATACCGATTAACCAGAGCTAACAAACCGCGCATAGGCATTATTGCAAAAAGCAAATTTCAATTGTTGACGGGATTAAACTCTGTTTTAAAAAAGCAGTTTGATTTTCAGCTGATGGACTTTTCGAATATGGACAGGTATCTTATGGATGCGTTGGTGTATAAAGATGACCGTCTGACCGGTTTGTCGGACGAGGAGTTGAAGAAGCTGGACAGTTTTATTACATCCGGTCATCTGGTTGTTATTTTTGCAGACGGAGTGTGGGTAGATGAACAGCTACAAACGCAGAACGCAGGCTCGAATATCAATAATTTGTTGAAGAAATACGGTTTGACCATAAATACCGATTTGGTCTTGTCCCCATACTCTGAAACTGCCACATTCCGAATCGGTGGTGTAAACTTCATAACCAGATATCCGTTTTGGCTAAAACTGACAAAGCAGGATGTCACTTCCGAACTTTCATTTGTCACCAGCACGCTGTCACCGTTGATGCCGTGGACTTCAACGGTCAGTATAACCAAAAAGTCCAATGTAACAGCGAAGACGCTTGTGTATGCTCCGACTCCCAGTGTTCTCCAAAAAGATACGTTCCAATTGATTCCAAATCAAATCGACGCCACATACCCGCAAAATCAAAAAAATATGTTCAGTATTATTACCCAAGCCAGGAAAGGCAAGGGGACTGTTATTGTTGTTCCAAACAGCAGATTCATCGAAGACACGTTTATTGCCGGAACACCTGATGAGTCACCTAATATACAATTTGTAAGCAAGTTATTTGACACATACCTATCCAAAGGATCGCTCGCCGGAATTAACTCTCGGAATATTCAATACACGCAACTTCTTGACGTTCCCGATAATGTAAAACAAGTTGTCCGGTGGGTGAATATAGGTGTACCCTCAACGCTGCTTGTTTTATATGGAATCTGGAGGTATCTGCGAAGAAGGAAGAATTCCTAGTTCTCAGTTCTTAGTTTCCAGTTCTTAAAGAGTTCTCAAGTAATAGTTCTTAAATCGAGTTTGTTTTGTACTTAAGAACTAAAAACTCTTTAAGAACTAAGAAATGAAAACTAGGAACTTTTTATAATAACCCTTTGAGTTTCTTCGCACGGGTGGGGTGCTTAAGTTTGCGGATAGCTTTAGCCTCTATCTGTCGAATTCTTTCACGGGTAACATTGAATTGTTTTCCTACTTCTTCGAGTGTTCGTGGTTTACCGTCCTCTAATCCGTAACGCAGGACAAGCACTTTTCTTTCGCGGGGAGTTAATGTATCAAGAACTTCGAATAAGTATTCTTTGATAAATTTGTTGGTTACATTGTCATAAATGCTGCTTTGGTTCGGGTCTTTGATAAACTCTTCAAGCGTTGCATCTTCCTCATCATTAATTGCTGTGGAGAGGGAAGTGGTCTTTTGCGAAATGCGGAACAGATTCTTTACATCCTCTTCTGGCATTTCAAGTTCCTTTGTCAGTTCCTCAATTGAAGGTGTGCGGTTATACTTCTGCATCAGTTTTCTCTGAATTTTATAGAGCTTGTTAATGTTTTCAACCATGTGAACGGGAATACGGATGGTTCGGGACTGGTCTGCGATCGCACGGGTGATAGCCTGACGTATCCACCAGGTGGCATATGTCGAGAATTTGTACCCACGGCGCCAATCATACTTTTCGACTGCCTTCATGAGTCCTTGATTACCTTCCTGAATGAGGTCTAAAAACGATAACCCGCGTCCAATATGTTTTTTGGCAACAGAAACGACCAAACGCAGGTTTGAAACAATAAGTTTTTCGCGTGCATCCTCACTGTTTTTTTCGTATTGCTTGGCAAGTTGAATTTCTTCCTCGAATTTTAAAAGAGGATGCAGTCCGATCTCTTTTAAGTATATCTTTATCGGATCAAGCGACTCACCCTTACTGAGTTTGATCATGTTTTCCAGCTCGCGTTCAAGTTCTTCAGCACTCTTGGAAGCATCTTTCTCTTCGCGGGTGGAAACGTTCTCGAAAACGTCAATCTTGCGTTCCAGAAGAACCTCGAACAGCTTATCAAGCTCATTTACGCTCTTTTCAGGCTCTGGGTAAAATTGGAGCAAGTCATCCAAAACGACAAACCCCGCGTCTTTTCCATCTTCTATAAAATTAGAAACAGCCTTAGGGAACGCGTTCAGGGGTTTAACCATGGGTATATTCTATACTATCGAGAGTGCTTTTTCCACCTCTTTTAAGGTTTTCATTGCCATGGCGGCCTTATTTTCGTCGTTAACAAGACCTTCTTTGATTTGCTTTTTGAGCGATTTCCGCTTGATTCCGAGTACCGTCGTCGAAATTTCTTTCTTCCAGTTCACCTCACCGGCCGGGAGTTCAACGAGCATTGCCTTATTGTAGAGATCTACAAGGGGCGCAGGCACCTGTGCATCTAAAGCCTCCTTAAATCTGTCTTTATGTGTGCCAAATGCTTTGCGGATCTCTTGAATAAGCAGAAATGCTGCCGCACTATGAAAATCATCTGCAATCAGATGAGTTGAAACTGTGTTTAAAATCTCCTGCGTTTCATTGGTCTGCAACAGCATTGCCAGCAGATAATCTTCCACCATATCTTCTTGCTTTTTTACTACAGTTTTTTGTGCAGTCGGCGTGAATGAGCGTTTTTTAAACAAGTTTCTCCGGTATGTATCTATGGTTTTCTTAATGGCATCAGGAGTCGTATTTGTTTTCTCAGAAAGCATTTTTACATAGTGCTCGATTAGTATGGGGTTAAATATGTTATACAGATAGGGAACCATTTCCTCAATTGCTTCCTTCTTACCATAGACACTCGTAATGTCATGTTTTCGGAGTGCGTTTCCGATAAGAAACTCATAAATAGGCACGCGGTGCTTATAAAAGGCTTTGAATTGACCCGGATCCGTGGCAAACACGTCTGCAGGATCTTTCCCTCCTTCAATTTGAATCGCTTCCATTTCAAAATCAAAATGCTCGGCTTCTTCAATGCCCCGTTTAACCGCCTCATTTCCCGCAGGATCCATATCAAGACTGAAAACTATTCTGTTTGTTAATCGTTTGATTAATCGTAAATGCTCTTGGGTTAGGGCTGACCCTTTAATTGCAACGGCGTTTGGATAGCTATATTGATGCGCAAGCATGACATCAAACTCACCCTCCATAAGAATAATCTCATTATTTTTTCTGATTGCTTGGTGAGCCTTGTCGATTGCAAAAAGGTTTTCCCGTTTATGATAAATGGTTGTTTCAGGAGTATTAATGTATTTGGCATCTGTATCTTTTGGAACCAGTATCCGTCCGGAAAAGCCCAAAATGTTGCCACGAATGTCTCGCAAGGGGAACATGAGTCTGCCGCGAAAGCGGTCATAATAACGGCCATCTTGTGTTTTAATAATGAGTCCTGCAGCATTTATTTCTTCGTGAGAATATCCTTTTTTGAGTAAGAATTTAAGGAGTGAGTCCCATGATTGGGGAGAGTAACCCAATTTAAACAAGCGTATTGTCGATGTGCTCACCGAGCGCTTGGCGATATATTCACGTGCTTTTTCACCAACTGCGTGTTTTTCAAAAATGAAGTGAAAGAAATCGGACGCAAGTTCATTGATCGCAAAAAGTCGCCGCTTCTGATCATAGACCTTATCTCCGGCAGTATCGAGCTTTATGGTAACACCGACCTCTTTTGCGAGAATTTCAACTGCCTCTGGAAAACTGACATTGTCCCACTTCATCAAAAACTTAAACACATCGCCACCTTCGCCACACGTTCCAAAACAATGCCAAATCTGTCTATCAGGAGATACGACAAACGATGGTGTTTTTTCCGAGTGAAAGGGGCAGAGGGCTTTAAAGTTCTGCCCTGTTCTCTTAAGAGTGATATACCGACCTAAAAAATCGATGATATCAACTCGTTTTTTGATCTCCTCGAGTACTTCTATATTCATAATTCTCGTTCATTTTATAATACGGGCCACAGGACACTTAGTACGTATTATACACGCTTCGCACTGGGGATTTTGTGCTCTACACACATCGCGTCCAAGCATGATAAGCGCGTGGGGCAGTATCTTCCAATATTTCTGTGGAACGTTGGCCATCAATTCCTGTTCGATTTTTTCGGGAGAAGCGTTTCTGACATAGTCAAGATTATCCGGTACGTTCACAAAGCGCAGGCGCTGACTAATCCTTTTCACATGCGTGTCTACCGTAACACCTTCAATTTTATTGAATGCTTCCGACATAATTACATTGGCGGTTTTCCTGGCAACGCCGGGAAGACTTATCAATTTCTCCATGGTAGCGGGAACTTTCCCTGCAAATTTCTCGAGAATTATTTGTGCGGATTGTTGGATATGCAGCGCCTTCATGTGATAGAACCCCGTCGACCGAATCATCTTCTCCAGATCTCTAAGCGGCATTTCAGCCGCCATTTTAATCTCCTCACCTTCCTTTAGACTTCCTGCCTCGCCGGCGGGCGGGTCTACTTTAGCCTTTTTACTTAAGTGGTTAAACAAGTTTGGCGTTACCATGTTGACTCGTTTATCGGTGCATTGGGCAGACAACATTACGGCAACGAGGAGTTCCCACGTGTTTGTGTAGTGGAGAGCTATTGTGGTGTCGTAGTATCGGGTGAGCTCTTCGATAATAGAGACGATTCTTTGTGCGGTCATGCTCCCTAGTTTATACTAGTTACCGTAGACTTTCTGCAGAAGATCAAAAATATCGAAAATGTCTTTTTCCAAACTCGCGTCTTTTACACCGTATGAAGCAGTAAGTATCTGAACATCTGTCTGGTTGATCTTGATTCTTTGCAGTACATATACTGTCTTGTCCCCATTAATATATTCGGCAGTCAACTGGGTATATCCTTTTTCGGGTTCATTTTTCTCGCCGGTAATCACAAAAGACGGGATGGCGGAAAAAATTCCTTTTTCGAGTTTTTGAAGATATGCTTCCGGATCAGCGACTCTCACTGCGGTTTTTGTAAAAACAACTGACGGTTGAATACCTTTACTAACACGTCGCGCTACTTTGACAGTGTTTTGCGCGCTGTCAGCACTTACGAATGTCCAGTCGTTCGGTAATTGAACAATTGGCGTTGGAGTCACGGTGTTTTTTGATATAAGAGAATGCTCATTGAGTCGGAAGACAAAAAGAGTTGCAACACCAAATACCAATAAGCCAACGATGATTGCAATAATCTTCTTTGGGAATCCGTTTTTCTTATTTTTCGTCACCATGTTTTTAATTAATTTTTTGTGCCGTAACAACAATCCGTATGCTGTTGTCTGCGAAATCACACGTAATGAGTGTCAGTGCCCGATTATCTTTTAGGATTGCTCCGGTATTGTACTCGTTTACCCGTGCTATATCGGTAACAACAAAGCCGTGGACTGTCTGGTCAATAGTTTTGTAGATCATATCACCTTTATTCAATTCGACCAGTTTACCGAAGGATCCGGTTGAGTTGTGAGCATAAATAATATTTCCGTACTCAAGCACTTCCCGGTTTCCGATTAGTAATTCTTCGCCGAGCAATCTGCCCGTATGGAGTAGGGTATGAACATTAATCTTGGGAATATCAAGTGCGACGTTTAATTCGAGAGTGTTGCCGGAGGGCAATTTTGCATGTCCCTCGGGAGATGCGGATTCTCCGGTTTTCGGAAGTTTTTTGGTTTGTGCACCAAGAACATTGTTGAACGATTCGAGAATGCCTTCAATCAAAGGATTCAAATTACTTTCTTCACCGAGAACAGCCGGTGAGCGGGAAGTACTTTCGCCGCTTGCCAATTCTCCTCCACCGGTTCCACCCCACTGAGTCGAGGTACTTGACCCTGGTCCAGGAGTTGCGCTCGGGCCCGGTCCAGGAGTAGCTGAAGGGTGTGGTGTTTCTGTTGCTGACGGTCCCGGTATTCCGGTAGCAGTCGGAGTCCCGCTCGGCGGGATTGTCGGTGTGACTGTCGGTGTTTGGCATGCTGTGTATCTATTGTAAATGACCAATGTCCGATGTGGCCGTTCTGTGTGTAAAACAATATGACCGTCAACATTCATATCCCGTGCATCATCATTAGATGAATCAGAGTCAAAGAGTGTATTGTCATATGGAAACATTGCATTACTTGCCGCCTCTGTTTCATATTGATCGTTGTAAACAGGATCGGTCCAGCAACCGTTGTCAGGATATGATTCTTCAGTGTAGTAATAATTCCCCATTGGAAGGTTGTAATATGTTACGCACTGAGCATCGTTACGTTCGACGGGAGCAAAGTCGGGAAGGTCGGTGTTAAGAGTGAGGGGGGTGGTGAAGGTTGATTGTGGAATTAAACCGTCCGGGTCTCCCTGCGATGTCATGGGATTCGGAGTGAATCCGCTGATAGTAAATACTGAGCTTGCAGCAAAATTTCCATCATTAACGTTCCCATTAATATCGGCAACAACTTTACAAACACGGATTGAACCGAGATTATCCGTCGGCTCGTGTGTTGGGGTTAGTGTCGGCGTCCCGCTCGGCGGGATCGTGGGGGTGGGTGTGCATTGTGGTCCACTTGTTGGAGTTGTCGTCGGAGTCACGCTGAGCGTGATTGTCGGAGTAGTAGTCGGAGTTTGTGTTACTGTCGGCGTCGTGGTAGATGTGGGAATGACCGGTGGTGTTGTAGTTGGGGTTACGCTGAGCGTGATTGTCGGAGTAACAGTCGGAGTTTGTGTTACTGTCGGATACTCTTGCGCGAGTGTCGCTGATTGGTTCCGTAATTGCAACAACGACAGTAGGAGTAAAAACGTTATTGCGAAACGCGCAAAATAGTTAGCCATGATGTATAAAAAATACTATGCGCAATTGTATCACAGAGAACAGTCTATTGCAACAGTCTGTAAGCTAACTACAGGATAAGAATATTATGGTGAGAGTATCTAAAAAAGGTTATTGTATAATTACATCTAGTGGAGAGGTGCCGGTCGCCTCCGTCGGCGACCCGCGATTTTGAGCGGGTCGCTTGAATGCGACCCGCCGTTTGAGGCGGGAGTGGTTGCATGAAGATATGTTTTATTATGTTTATGTACTGAAAAGCGAGAAAGACCACCAGCTATATGTTGGTAAAACTAAGGATTTAAGAAAAAGGTTTAAGGAACACAATGATGGGAGGGTACTCGCTACTAAGGGAAGAAGACCTTTTGTCCTGGTTTATTATGAGGCGTTTTCGAATACAACGGATTGTTCGCGCGAGGAACTTTATCTAAAGTCTGGTATTGGTAGGGAATCTCTAAAGCACAGGCTAAGTAATTTGGACATTATAAATGATAATTGGAGAGGTGCCAGAGTGGTTGAACGGGCTAGTCTCGAAAACTAGTAAGGCCGCAAGGTCTTCGGGGGTTCGAATCCCCCCCTCTCCGCATAAAGTCTTCGGTTGCTCCAAGACCCGTCTACTATGCTCGATTAGCCCTGTGTGGCTTGCTAAAAAGGCGACGAAAAACGCAAGTATCCCGAACATAGCCTGTAATGTAGAAAATCGCCTAAATGACCCTCAAGGTATTTGCGCTCGGTTCTAAGCTTATACCTGAATAGCAGAAGGGCTACTTTTTACCTCAGGAAATTTAAATTTGACAGCAAATAAAAATAAATAAGTATTTCCTAAATAATTATGTTCTTCGAAATTGAACCATTTGTCATAACCATCTGTATAACCCTGTAACTTACCTATAAAATTTTTTCCTATAAAACATTGAATGGATATTCCTGTTGCCTGATTTGGAATAAGTATATTCTCAATGTTGGTGAATAAACTATCCGGTGTCTTAGTCTTTTTATTTACGAAAAGTTTATCAATTGATGAATTTACTAAATTAACACCGATTCCTATTGGAGTCTTCATAAGTAATGTTGGATTTTGAAGGTTGAAATCTTTGCCTTTAAATAAGTCTAATTCTTTCTTACCTGGAATCGCCATATACTGATTCTGAGGGTTATTTTGAGCCTTAATAATTACCTCTTCTATTACTTCTTTTCCGTTCTTGTGAATGGAAACAGTTTTAAATGTCAATCTATCGTTAACAGTGTGAAGGCTAAAATGAACATCCACTTTTTTATTGGCGACATTTGTTTTTGGAAGTGAGATGTTAAAATCTTGTCCGTTAATCAAAATAATTTTTACTAAATTAAAATCATTTACTTTTATTCTCAGAAGATGTTGGATGCCCACCCTTTAATTTTACCTCTAACGGGATGATAATTAAATTAAAAAGAGTTGCCTATCTGTTAGCCTAAATTTTGATGTCACTCCTGCCAATATCTTGATTCTTTCCTCAGGAGTTCCAAATTGGAGAACGTGGAGTAAATATTCTTTGAGCATCTCAGTATGAGTTTCACTATATTCTCTCGGGCTTTGTTCGCCTGTATTGTGAGGGGTGATCTCAATTCGAGGAATATAATCACTATTTACGTTTGCTTTAAAATGCTGCAATCGTTTTACTTCTACTTCAAACTCTTGCATAAGATAAGAGGTATTAAGTTTTATTTTTGGTAAATAACCAATGAGCTGTTTGATCAGTTCTTGCTCGGTAATATATGGTTCAGGACAATCGTACCTCTTGATTCTATTGCAGTGATAATAAATGTGTGAGTTTACGATGTTTGCTTTGGTTCTTCGATATTTTAGTTCAGCAGTGACGCTTCCACCGCATGATCCGCAAATGCAAATTTTCTTGAACGGAAACAGTTGTTTATTCCATTGTCTCGGTGCAACTTGGAGTTGAATTTGGACTCTTTCAAAGAGTGCTTTTGTAATAAGTGGTTCATATGTCCCTTTGTACCATATATTTCCGTACTGAAACTCTCCGTAGTAAAAAGCGTTTTGAAGAGCAACGTAGATCTTGCTCAACGGCATCTTGCATCCGTTTTTTGTAGTGAATCCAATATCGTCAAGCCATTTTTTCACCATTCGTCCTGAGAATCCCTGATCCGCAACTTTATGAAAAATCTGTTTAATAACTGGTGCTCGTTCAGGATCAAGTTCAACCGTTGAGATTCTATTTACTTTCAATACATTTCGATAACCTATCGGTGCGACTCCTGGTCTAATTCCAATCTGGCATTTATTCCGAAGTCCTCGTTTAACATTAACACCTCTATTATCATTTTCCAGTTTTGCTTGTGAGCAAAGAATCATCAGTAAGAATTTCTCGTTGGGATTATCGGTAAACGATTGAGAGTAGGTTTTGATATGGATCAGTTTCCCTTGATCCATCAGGTCTACAATTCGCCCCAAGTCTCCAGCATTTCGAGATAACCGATCAGGTGCCCATGTCAGAATACTGTTGTATCTTTCTTCAGTAACGCCATGCAGAAGGTTGTTAAACTCTGGTCGTTGTCCTGATTCTTTGGCAGAGTGACTCTCAGTAATTGTTTCCGTAATATTGAGTTTCTCTCGCTTGGCAAGAAGTTGCATTTCTTTTAGTTGACCATCAATAGACATTGCTTGTCGCTCATCTGATTCGCTCGATTTACGGGCATAGAGGCAGTACTTTAGCCTGATAGTATCTTTCATCAGGTCACAAGGTACCGCAATAGTCATGCGAAGTCTAGATGCAAAATATCACGGAGGCCATTCATAATATTTGATTAGGTATAATCCTATTAGCATGTATATACAACTCTGGCTGATAGCTGTTCTATTAGTTCTAGCTGTTTTGTTTTATAAATTCCACACAGGTATTGAATATATCGAAAACAATGTACGTTCCATGAAAAAGAGTCTTTTTTCCTGCGAACCTTTTGATCCCTCTGATTATCAGGATCTTTATGATGCGTTTAATGCTATGGAAGCGAACTATGTAAGGTTGAAACAAAGGTATTCCGCTGACAAGAAAAAAGTGTATGAGATAGCCCGAGACTGGCACAAGTACGTCGAATCTCTTCTTAAACTCAAAAATGCTAGCCAGCATCTATCTGTTGGTAGCAGTGACTATACTGGAGAAAATTTTCAAGAAGATACTAAAGAGCCCTACATAATAGAAGCGGAGATCCTTAAAAAATTTGAGAGTTTATTAGACAAAAGCTAACTTGATTATGTGTTAGTGCTACCAATTCCAATATCCAATTCTTCCGTTACAGTCTGCAAATAGGCTGGCGACCTTATAGAAGTATGTGTTAAATCTCTCGCTATTATTCTTGACAAAATTAGTTATGTTTATATGAAAAGGAACTCCTGGTTCAATATTTTCGGTGTATTTGTAGTACCCCGTCGGGTAGCGATAATCACTATTAAGGGTAAATTTACATTTCACCCAATTTTCAGTCCCATTATTTGAAATAACTATCTGCATATCCTTGTAATTAACTGTTCCGTCAAGTGGTTCCGGAGTTGGCGAAGGCGTGTTTGTAGGCAGAGTTGTAGTTATATCTACACTCGAACCCCCCGGGTGAAACAGTCTAGCTACTACCACCAAAGCAACTATGATTACAACAGTTCGTATAGCAAACGATTTACTGCTCATGTTGCTACTAATTCTTTTTGTTTCTGGAATATTTGTGGATTTATGTTCTTGTTCGTGTCTTACAGTTTTTCGATACTCAGCCTCCTCACGCAATTTAGTCCTATAAGCTTCCTCTTCTTTTAATCTGTTTTTTTCTTTTTCTGTCAACATGGCTAGTTATTATATGCGTCAGCTATTTGCCATAAGTGGATCAAGAACCCTGGCAAAAAGAACATCATGTAACCGATAATTGTGCATATAAAAATCAGTAAGCCTTTACCAACTTGACTCTTTACTAGTTGTCCAAGTCCAGGGATAAATAGCGAAAGCAGCGCGGGGAAACCGTGTTTCTGAGTTTGGGTAGCAACTATTTGATTACTCATTTGCTCACGATATCGCTCTTCTTCTTCGATTCTGCGTTTTTGGGCTTCTGTTAGTGCCATCTTGACTATGATTATACCGCTAATTGTGTATACGTCAAGTCTTTATATAGATTGACATGTCACTCTATATACAACATAAATCTACTATTTGTAGGTTGTACTATCGTACTATAGGGAAGCACAATATATACATGTTGAGCAAGTCCCGTTTTACAGAAATAGTTGGTCAAAATATTAAGAGGATAAGACAAGACAAGGGTTGGTCACAAGACAAATTGTCTGCCGAGTGTAAGTTTTACAGGACTTATATCAATCTAGTGGAAACCGCCAAAAGAACTCCTTCTTCATACACATTGCACAGGATTGCCGGTGCTCTCGGTGTTCGGATAGATAAACTATATCCCCTCGTCAAATAAAGGCACATGCAATTCTTGTTCCAAAGATCTTTTCACATATGTTAGCGAGTCTCCCTCAAAGCTAGGGGTAGTTTTCCAATCCAGCATAATTAAATTGTTGTGTACAAATTCAGTAAATAGCGGGTGATTATTGTTAATTGTTGTGATGAATAGACTCTTTTTATCAATATAATCCATACTAAACGGGCTTAATGTCTGCTCGTTTTCATCGCCTGTTTTCTCAGAGTCAGCAAAAATACTCTTAAGATTTGTTAGACAGAGTAGGTCTGGCAAATCTACCATTCCATTAAGAAAAAAATTGAGTGTCAATACATTGTCAGCAATTGCAATAAGTGAATGTAAAGCTGAAGCAAACGCACGAAGTATTTGCTTGTAGGTTACGGGCTTCATGTAGACTTTAGAAAAAGTCATAAATTTACTGAGCGACTCGGATGAAAATGAACTCTTTTCTGTAAGAGTCTCTATAAGTTTCTCGTCACGGAAATACCTCAGCTCATTCCATAAAGAAGCACCTCGTAACACGGCTAACTCACTATCTCGGTCATACTTATTGAGTAAGTCAGCAGCCCATTTGTATGCGTCGTATGTATGCGCGTCTTGAAGTGTATTAAATGATAGTATTTGTTTTAGGTCTTGTTGGTTATACAAACTCCGTACGCTGTCAGCAGCAATATAAGGGTTTGAAGCTCTTAATGCGTCAGAAGTTTGCTCTTTGAGCTGTTTAATATTTAGGTACTGCAGTAAAACCGCTTCATATGGAGTAAAAATCCCTTTTTCGGCTACTTTTGAAATGAGACTTTGTTGAATCGACACGATATTATTTCTTCCGCAAACTGTTAACTTTTTTTCTAAGTAAAACTTCACTCAATACCTCAGATTCTTTTTTCCTGATGACAACATGCTCAGCTTTCATACTGGCTATAAACAATTTAAGAATTAATTGAGCCTGTTTTTCGCCAATGTCACCCTGCAACACATGTGTCGCAAGCATTTCTTGGCCATCTTTAAAAGTTTCAGTGTTATAGAGTAGCGCTAGTAGTTCTCTCAGTTCTTCATTGCTCATATTTATATTTCTACTATTAATATCTGGGTCTTTGTTGTTCAGCCAAAACATGATTGCAGTTAAGTTACCTTCATTCATAAGTTTAACAAGTTGGGTATACGCCATGTCTGTAATATTTCTTTTACTTTCTTGAATGTTTTCGTAGGCTTGGCGTTTAAATTCGGGGTCTTCTGCAATCCAGCGGTAAAACGTCTTACGATCAATTCCAACAGCATTGCATACTGACAAAATTGTGAAGTTTTTAGTAAGTCGCTCAAGCATTGTCCTTTTTGTCGTGCTCCTTTGTTCATCGGTCATGGGCAATTGTTTTAACTAGTAAATTTGGAAAGATGCTGTGAAATCTGTTGACTATAGTCTGACAATATACCGGTGAGATTTCGGTCATCACACATGTTCTCCTTGTCTGCTGACACGCTAACAAAGTAGTTCCTGAACCTCCAAATCCGTCCCACACAATATCTCCTATTTGAGTGCTGTTCAATATTAGATGGCGAATTAAAGCTACTGGTTTAGTGGTTGGATGTAACTTGCTTTTGTTAGGTTTAGGAAAACAGAGAACTGACTTATCTTTGCTTTTGTAGAATTCGTGCTTTCCAAACCAACCATACAAGATGAGCTCATGTTGAGGATTATAGTCAAGTCGCCCGACAACATTATGATTTTTAGCCCAAATAAGAAGCTGCGAGAATTTACCACCTGCTGTTTCCAGAGCTTCCTTAACACTCCAAATCATTTTGTCCGAGTTAAAGATGTAGACGCTATTGGGAAGTATGAGGTGTTTTCTTACATTTTTAAGCCAGGAGCAGGTAAAGAGGGAGTATTCTTGTCCTGATCGTTGTTGATCATTAACGATGTTGGTTTGATTGGAAAGCTCGGCAAATCCCTCTTTTGCTTTGACCGTATCACTGCCATATGGAGGATCAGTGACTACACAGCTAATTCTTCTGTCGCCAAGCATTTGTTGAAGTAACAGACTGTCCTCAGCTTTTCCACAACCTAGCATATGATTCCCTAATTGGTATATATCTCCTAAGTTAATTGAGCCTGGCTGGTTTTGTTCCTGTAAGTTGTTCATAACGTAGTAGGATGAGATCTACGAAGACGGGGTCGATCTCAACGAGTAATGCCCGTCTTTTAAGTTGCTCTGCAGCAATCAATTGACTACCGCTTCCTGCAAAACAATCAAGAATATAGTCATCGACTTTAGTACACCTTCTCATTGCTTTCTCGTAGAGGGGAGGGGGTTTCATTGTTGGGTGCTGATATTCGGTTGCGGGCAGGCGATCAACTAACCAGATATTCAACATATCCATAATATCGTCAATCGCGCGGTTGCCTGATGATATTTCTTTGTTTTGTATTTCTGTAAGGTTTCGGACAGTATCATTAAGGAAGGGCTTTCCGCGAGTACCGTAAATGCAGTATTCCGTCATTTTGTTGAAAGCTGTCTTAGCGGTTACAGATTGGTTGTTTTTAATCCAGATACAGAGACGTTTGTTTTCAATTTTAAAGTCTCTGAATAACTGCTGAGTGAGTCCTACATATTTTTCATCTGACCAATAAAACACGTGAGTGTCTGGAGAAGCAACTGAGAGAGCGTTCTTCAATGAGGCTTCTAAAAGTTGGCGTTGCTCATCTTCGGTCCGTTGATCTTTTTCCTGCCCACCATAATTACTTTTATTACCAACCCCTCTTGAATAGTTCAATCCAATCCCAAACGGAGGATCACTGTTTATAAACGAGACCTTATTGTTTTCTGCGAGATGCTTTAGCACCAAAGGATCCCCGTTATCCCCACAGACAACTCTATGTGGGCCAAGTTGAAACATGTCTCCAACTTTTGATACAGGATTATGAGCAACTTCCTTAATGGCTTTATCAAGGTTGAAATGATCATCTTCTACTCCCAGCTCGCTATCCCAATATTTACTAAGGTCAATATCGTCTAGACCTGCGCGAATTAGGTCTTCAGGAGCGTATGACTTGAGGATTTCCCAATCCCAATCGCCAGAATTAGCGTTACTTCTCAAGTTATAGTCTTTAAACTCCTGTTCGGTTAGTTTCCTGTTAGGAACTCTCACTTCTATTTCTTCATCAGCTCTGCCAAGTTGCACGAGTACTTTTATTCGCTGGTTCCCGGCAAGGACGATATTGTCTGTGTCGATTGCAGGTATTTCAACGAGGTTATAAATAGTAAGACCTTTCACCAGAATCTTTTGTTGATTCTCGGTTATATACCTCGGGTTGTCTTTGTAAAGATGTAGATCCCTCACTCTTCTTTTTTCCGTATGCCAGATAAGTTTTTCCATTTTTAACGTAAAGAACTTTTAATTAGCACAAAAAAAGCGAACCTTGACAAGCCTCATTGTATTGAGTTGCTTATCCTGAAGGTTCGCCTTATTGCATTAAGGGTAAAACAATGAACCATGAAAAATATAAGCTATATTCTCCCGTTTGTCAAGAGAATATATTGTTGTGACGCTCTAAATCCGAAGTAAAGCTGAGAAAAGCAAAGAAAACCTAAGAGTTGTAGATATGCGGTTTTTGCATAACAAAGAAACTGTAAGGTTATGTGCGTTACTCGTTTTTTCTTATTAGTCCGCAGTACTTTCCTCTTATGTGGATTTGTGATCTTCGATAAAATTTTGGCTGGTATGCAGAATCAGGATTATTGGGCCTTAATTCTATTTGATCCTCGTGTTTATACAACCTTTTCAGGTTTGCCTTTTCGTCAGGGTCATCCGAAATTATCGCTACGGCTATTTCTCCATTATTAACATCATTTTGCTGTCTTACAACGATATAGTCATTATTCATGATTCCATCGCCGAGCATACTGTTTCCATCAACCTTTAAACAATAATATGGAGCATCTGTCCTGACCATTGTTATAGAAACTTCGACAAAGTCTGGATCAGGCTCCTCGAAAACACTAATTCCATCACCTGCAGATATGACTCCAAGTACAGGCAGGTGGACGGACTTAGATTCTGATCTGTCATTAAGAGCAATAGAGCGGGGTGTGTTCGGCTTCTTAATAATAAAGCCCTTCAGTACCAGCGTGCGAAGCCGAAATTGTGCTGCTGCCGAGGTGGTGCCCATAAATTCAGCCATTTCCCTAAGAGTGGGAGCGCTCCCATGCTCTGGCATGTATCTTTTGATAAAATCAAGTAACTCCTGCTGCTTTTTTGTCAAAATACCCATTGAATTTTCAGAAGGAAAATGATATAATATATATATGGTTAAGGATATTGACTATACCAATATTATAAGTTATCGATGCTAAGATGTCAAACTACCATGTGGTAAGGAATTCTACGGGCGGTTGGGATGCTAAAAAGGAAAAATCAGAAAGGTCCAGTGGACATTTTAATACCCAGAGAGAAGCAGAATTGGAAGCAAAGCAGTTTGCGGCCAATAACGGCGGTGGCGAGGTAAAAATCCATGGATTGAATGGACAGATCCGGGATAGCGATACTGTTTCACCGGGCCACGATCCTAATCCTCCTGAAGATAAAAAGCACTAAAAACATGCAAATAACAGACACAGGACTCTATACTTTTTTGGGTGACCGAGTATTCCTTGACAGTGATACTTTGGAAGTCTATCGAAATCAGGCTAACAACCTCAAGAAGAAACTTCAGGACTACATTAATGAGAACCCTGAGTTCCAGTTGGTAAAAATGCTTAACTCGGGCTCTGTCGCCAAGGGAACTGCCTTGAAAACAATTAATGACATGGATGTTGCTGTCTATGTGCGCCCCGGCAAGATTCCAGATCATAAAGTGAATAAAATGTTGGAATATTTGCGTGATGCATTGATCTCTGTGTATGGTGATACCATGACACCTGATCAATTTTCTATTGGTACGCATTGTGTGCGAGTTGGCTTTAAGGGTACTGGTTTGGATGTTGAAGTGGTCCCTGTTATCCCAAACGGGAAACCCGATGATCGTGGAGATGTTCTAAACAATGACAATGGCGAATGGGTAGAAACCTCAATTCCTCTACATTTGGAGTTTATCCGAGAGCGTAAAAATCTATATCCGCAGTACGCGGAAATTGTTCGAATGACAAAGTGGTGGAGAAATCAGCGAGGTTTCAAGTTCAAGTCCTTTCTTATTGAGCTTTTATGGTGTCACATGGTTGACGCGCAATTGGTTTTGGAATCCCGCATAGAAGCTTTTGGGAAATTCCTACGATATATCCTTTCAACTCAACTTCAAGAGAAAATCGTTTTTACGGACTATTATCGAAGAGCCGAGGTTAAAGGTGATGATTCTCCAATTCAAGTCTATGATCCGATAAATCCCAAAAATAACGTTGGTATAACGATCACAGAGGCAGATAGACAGACCATAGTAAAAGAAGCCCAGTTAGCATTTGATGCTTTGGCAATGGCTTGTTCTGCATATACGAAAGAAAATGCAGTCGCAAATTGGCAGAAGATATTAGGATCAGGATTCAATCCGTAATTAATATGAGCTATCAAACAAGTACAGTCACAAGATCGAACACTATTACACACACCGATGTGCGGAATGTTATTTGGAAAATTAAGAGTGACATGTTTCAACTTAGGCTATTTCACGACATGTTTGATGCCGAGTACGAAGAAGATATGTCCTACGATCTTTTTCAGTGGACTTATCGTGGATATGCTAACGCCATAAAGTTTCAATTCTATAACCCAACAACTTACTTGGCCCACTGCGAGATTAAATATGACATAATTCGTGGACAAATTGCTGGATCGGATGATGATGCGGGGTCAATTCCATTTTTAAATCTTAAAGGGACGTCCTTTCGAGTAGTCATAACCCCCAGCACTTCTTGGAATGGTTTGTCTGCTGAAGATAAACAAGCTTTTTACGATACGTTAAAGAGACAGTGGGGATCGTCTAATTTACAGCTCCAATATGCTGGTGGGTCTTGGTTACAAGACAAGACGTATTCAAGCAATAGCTTTGGCGCAAATAGATCAATTTATAAAATATGAAAATCACAATTTTGCAAAACGGGAAACAAATAAGAGACATTGAAGTTGGTATCGAGTTGATAATATCCGAAGCTGAAAGAAAAGGAAGTTCTGACCCAATTAAGGCTACAGTCGTAGAGATAGAACATATTCTGGAACAGGAAAGCATTTCTGTAAAAGAGGAAGAGCTTGCAAAGTTGAACTCAATTATTGCAGAATCGGTAACAACAGGAAACTTTCCTGATTCTCTGGAATTACAGGCAAAAACTATGAGAAAAATACCATTTTTTAGTAAAAAAACAGAAACTATTAATCCCGCTTTACAACAAGCTGGAAAGTTTTTTGAGGGAGTCATCTCCTATCCCAACGATGAATCAAAAGAAATATACGACAGCCTTATTGGCCTAGATGATATTAAAAAAAGATTAACAAAAGAGGCTTCGCTATTGGTTGCGAGTGACAATTTGGAAAAGTGGAGTAAAAAGTACAACAAGAAAGTCCTTCTTGCCTGTAAAGCATTTGAAAGACGTACCCCATTAATAGTTTTTGCTGGAGATGTTGGTACGGGGAAAACAGCACTTGCAGAATCTTTTGGAAATGAGATCGCGCAACAGCTGAAATCTAATGTGCACTTACTTAGGGTAAGTGTCCAAACTCGAGGTACAGGTCTTGTGGGCGAAATGACTCAACTCATCAACAAAGCGTTTAATGAAGCTAAAAGAGTTGCCGAGGCAGTTAATTCACCTATAATTCTTTTGGTTGATGAAGCTGATACATTAGCCCAGTCAAGGGAAGAATCGCAAATGCATCATGAGGATAAAGCAGGCGTTAATGCGTTGATACAAGGTATTGACCATGTCAGAGAAGCGCACGCTCCTATTTTAGTTGTATTCTGCACAAATAGAATCCAAGCAATTGACCCTGCAATAATGCGCAGAGCCGCAATTACGCATGAATTTTCTCGCCCGAGCCAAGAACAGTTGGGTATGGTATTTAAACAATATTTTGGAGATCTTGGTTTAACAGCTGAGCAATTGTCACAACTCATAAATGCAGCATCACCAAACTCTGGTCGCACATACGGTTTCACCTACTCAGATATTACTAATAGAGTAATTCCAACAACTATATTGAAAGCCTATCCTGATAGGGCTTTAGAGTTTAATGACATACTAGAAACTGTTCAATCCTTACAACCAACTCCTCCATTTCAAGAAGGGAGACGATCATGACTGATTCGGCTTCACTATTAGGAAAGCAAGCCATGGGAGGATTGTATGGCGAAGGTGGATATAAATTTCAGGATGCTTATATTGTAAGCAAAATACCAGACTGGATTTGCGACGCTAATTTTATACAAATTCTTAAAGAAGGTTCTGGTGATGTTGATATTGCATTTAATAAAGAAGATAAGCTTTTTAGAATTTATACTCAAATAAAAGGTTACTCAATAACTCAATCAGAATTCAAAACCATTCTGAAAGAATTTAAGGTTAAGGACGCTTCTACCCCAAATACATACCAGAGATTTGTACTTGCAAGCACTGGTCTGAATGATGGAGTTACTAAACTAAAGACAGCGCTAGAAAGAATCAGAGGGTCAAAGGATTACTTTACACCACAAGATCAAGTATCTGCTGATACATTGGCAAGCATTACTGCTATTGCTAAGGAATTGGGTGCTGATGCAGATATAAACTTTATTTTAGAAAAGGTTCATTTTGACTTTGTATGGCCAGGATTTACTCAGCTCGAACAAGTTATTCGTCTTTTCTGTGGAGGGATGCAAAATGTTCAGAGCTACCAAGAAAAAATAAAATATTTTAGGCATATTTTTCACCCATTGTATTCATACATTGTGGATAGTTCTGGCAAAACTATTAACAGAGCTGATTTGGAAGCTAAAATGACCGAGTTTGTAGAAAACTACAGACTTCAGATGGAAGAGCAAGGATTTACGCTCAGAATGTACCACTGGGAATCTACACCATACGAACTAAAACTTGAGTATGACGAAGTTTTAGACTGGTCAAAACATTTTGAAAAAAATTCAAGAAAGATAGCTCCGCCAGAAGTATGGCAAAAAGAATTATTACCAGAGCTTTCTGATTTAGAAAAAAGAGTGCGAGAAAGCGGAACAGTTCGACTTATAAAGTTTGAGGGTTCAGCCTGTTTATCGGCTGGGGTTGCTCTTGGATGGGCATTCCCTGAGGTCGGCGAATACGTGATTGAACTGCTACCAAGATTAGGCCAGAAAACCGAACCATGGAGGACTGATACTTCGACACAGAGAGTCTTCAATTTAACCTCAGAAGACTGTGAAATGTATGCTGACGGAAGTGGATTGGCTGTTAAATTCAATATCGTGGCCGATGTTACAACTGATTTAAATAAATATATCTCAGAGTCAGGAAGTCGATTTAAAGCAAGTCTTCAATTAACACCTGAAAGTGGAGTTGGCGAAACCATTACTAAAGAGTCAGCTATTAGTTATGCACGAAGTGCAAAGAGACTTATTAGAGAAGCGGTAACGAAATACAGCGTAGACAAGATATCTCTGTTTTTTGCAGGTCCACTGGGTATTGCCATCTTTTTAGGGCAATTATTGAATGCCATGCCGGAAGTCCAGTGCTACGAACAGAAACAAGATAGAGGTTACCAACTTTCTTGTTTAATACCTAGAACTTAATAAAAGCTGTGCAGTACTTGCATGATGAACAACACTATATCGACCGCTACGACCTTCGTACAATTGAAGAATGTCTCGATAATGTAAAAATATTTCAGGAAATTTATCAGAAAAGTCTAAACAGTAAACAACTAAATGATATTTCCCAAGAAGATAAACTGCACGATGTGAATCTGATGCTTCACCGCATTCTTTTTGTTATCAAAGGCAAGAGATATGAAAAGAAACAAGAAACTATCGAGAAGTGGATGGAAGAAGATAAATTAAAACAAGATAAGCAAGACTACACTCCAGTCCCAGAAACAGTCATCTGTCCTCTCTGTAGCGGCTCCATGTTTTTTAAATCTTCAAAACATCTTGATTATTCATACGATAGCCCGATCATGCGCATGATGTTTCTTTTTAAGTGTAGTAAATGCAAAAAACAGCAGTGGGTTTATGACGACGGTGAGATTCGCGTGTCAAAGCCTGAACTTTGTCCAAAATGCAAAAATGAAATAGACATGAAAGTTACGCGAAAAGGCAAAGTTATCAGTTGGAAACATAAATGCAAGACGTGCGGCTATACCAAAACTGAAATTGATGATCTTGCTAAACATGACGAAGAACACAAACAATGGGAGAGAGAACAAAAGAAAAAGGAAGAAGAAGGCAAAAAACTTCTTGAAAAATACCGGGAAGAGTTTTGTCTAAACGAAAAAGATGGGATAGAGTACGTAGAAACACTTGGAGCAATCGAGGTAGGTCATGAAGTGTATGAAGAAGAAAAACAGAAACACGATGACAAAGCCTATCAAACGGCAGTAAATCTAAAAAGGCTCACGGTTCTTGAAATCGAGAAGCTGCTGACCGAAAAACTAGAAAAGGAAAAGTACGTTAAATTCACATTGGATAAACCAGGCATGGGAAGATTTCTTACGATACCCTTTAACGTTTTAGATGTTAATTCAACAAGAAATCCTAACATAAGTGAAACCACCCTTAAAAAACTCGTCAAAGACACATTAGAAGATACTAACTGGCGATTGATGAGTGATGGAATTCGCTATCGTCTTGGGTATCTCTCTGGCACTCTGAAAGCATTTGAGCAAGAAGAAGATTTACTTGCATTGGTTGGAGCCAAAAAAGAGGTAAAAGCTTCGAAATCAAAGATTGATCCAGAAAAACGCGCTAAATATATGAGCCATAACCTTGTTCAACTCGCAAGAATGTCTGGAGAGTTTGATGGCGTTGAAGAAACACGGAAACGAAGGCTTGAGAAAGAGCCGGAAGGATTCTTCCTCGACGACGGTAAAGGTCCGTATTCTTGTGGGATTTGTGGTGAAGGAGCCTATGGAAAAGACATTTGGTGGACATTAAATGGCTTATGGTGCAGAAATTGCTGGAACAATATCAAAGCTAGCGTTATCCCTCCACTAAAACATAGATACGACAAGGATAATATTTACTTTCAAGATTGGCAGATAGAATCTGATTTCGGAATACATCCTGCAACTAGAAGGAAATTAAAACGGGAAGGATTATTGAAAGGCAGAGCGTTAAAGAATGAAAAAGGCCAAATTTACTATACTATTTATCTAGTCTCAGAAAACCAAGAGTTTCTGAAAAAATACCCAAGAAAAGGTAAGAAAACTCGAGAGACAATTGCTGGCAAAGATTACAAACCTATTGAATTATGATAAACAAGAATCAGAAATTAAAAATAACTCTCGATAGCTGTATTTTATTTGATTATCTTAATCCACATAGAAAAAATCACGTAAAAGCAAAGAAAGTTATTGAAGATAATCGTTACGAATTATATATTACAGAAAGTGTTCTTAAAGAGATAAGAATTGATACTCAATTGGAAGAAGTCAAACGCCTTATTAGTTCGAATGTGCTAATAGTGTTGAAAGAGCCTGGTATGGGAATATCAATTCCGGTATCAATACCAATGGATCTTTCTCATATTTCAGCTAAAAGAGATGCTTCTATCGCTTTACATCTCAAAAAGAGACCTGGTTTAAAAAAACACAAAGTCTTAAGAGATTTCTTAATAGCAGAAGCTCATCAACGAAATAAAAATGATTACTTGTTAACAACCAATACAAAAGATTTTATTGACAATACTGATATGATTATTAAATCATATGAAAATTTATAAAGTAGATCAAAATGCATCATATAGTTTATTCCTTCTTTTTATAGTGTGGTATTTGTAGCATTTTTTACTAGTTACAGGATAGAATTTCGAAGAATGCTCTATAATACCAATTGAGTGTCCTGGGGTTTAAACTATGAGGATTAAATAGTTCCAGACCTAGGTGCTCCGCCTTCGCTCGCCGAAGCGAGCTACGGCGGACACAGTCCGCAAGTAGATCGCGAAGGAGAGATTTGTCCTATAGTCGAAAAGACTTCAGTTTTTATTCAGAAACTCTTGACAATGATTTCAAATTCTATATGCTGATTGTCAGGCGAAATTTATTTATTTACGAATGGACAAAGATATTAACGAACCAAAAACACCCCGCGTTTCGATGCTCCTCCTTCTTTTTGCTGCGGTTATTCTCGTTCCGCTTCTCCTTGTGATGTTAAGTAAGTCTTCTTTCAAATCAAAGTCGAAAGCAGCCAGTTGTGATTTAGTTGCAGGTTGTGCAGATCAGAATGGTGCGTGTGTAGGCGCGGCAGGTACCGTTGTAATTAATGGCAAAACATATGCGTGTCGAGGTAAGAATCAATGGACAGGGCCAAACGGAGAGGCGTTGAGTTCACTCCCCGGAACTATGAAACAGGAATTTAAGATAACTGTTCCGACTGAAGGAGCGCCAAATAAAGACAATCTAGCAGGCTGTGTCTTTAGTTTCCGTTTTGACAAGGACGCCGCAGTTGTAGATCTTAGTATGAAAGACTCAGCCTTTTCTTCCTTCAAAATAATTAAAGAACTACTTGCCAAAGGAACCGAACCTTCGGAGGTGTTATTCGTAATACAAAATGGGGTAACGAAAAGCGAACTCAATCAACTAAAAACTGATTTTATGAAAAGTCATTTGCCATTTACATCTTTTAAATTGCCGGAAAATCAATTTGCTAAATTCCGCACGAGTAATTCCCCGAATTTTTGCTTCACAAACTCTGATTCCCGCTTTGCTCGACTTGGTATGTTTTTCCTTTCGGCAAACCCGAGCTTTGATAAACAACTAACTTCTTTAGAAGTTAAAGGCTCATCCGACCCATTTGTCATTTATCAGCGTAACGAAGCTGGGGATGTAACTGAATACGGATGGATGGTTATTGCGAGAACACAATGAGAAAAAATATTTTTGTATTTTTAAGTTTGCTACTAATAGGTATGGCTGTGTTCGGAAAAGGAGTTCAAGCCGGCCACTACACCTGTGACTTTGGTATGACTGCGGGTGAATATTATTGTGTAGATCCGTCAATGGGGCAGACGAACGCGATTGGTCGGGCAACGTCCTTATCTTATTGTCAGGAATGGCAAGACGATTCGCAGTATAACAATCAAACGGGTTCGGGTGTCGTAACGTTTGTCGGTAAAGGCCCAAGAGGTAATACTTGTACATGGCACCAGAAATTTAACGGCACGAACGATTCGTGGTCCGGAGACTGTACTCAGGTTAATCTTGAAATGGCTGTAGATAATAACGTAAACGAGTGTTCTAAGTGTAATGGGATCAGCGTACCCGCAACGAACTGGAATTATACGGAAAAGTCGACAATTATAAATTCTGTAGTAGCCTCAAATTGGAAACCGACACTATATATTTATAGTAGCTGGGATGGTAACAAGCCGGGAAGTGATAATACTATTAAGCTACCACCCGCCTATCCTAATGGTGGGGTTGACTTTCGTTTTAGAGTCTTGGAATTTAATCCTGTGACTAATACGACGTCAACTGTCTTGGGAACCAGGGCTATCTGGATGGGTGATATGACCCGTCAATGGCCGGCGGATGCAAATGGAAATATTACGATAATCGACAACGGCCCAATGGTCAGTTGTACTTACTACCGTACGGAAAATACTGCTCCTGTCACATCAATGGTCAACTACAATTCCCGAAACAATTTAGCTCACAAGGTCACTTGTAATTTGACGAATATGAAGATCACCAATATCAATTACGTACCCGGAAGAACATACACAATCCAAACATGGACAAAGCCTGCTTATGGAGATGAAACCGCTTGGATAAACTATACAGCGGACGAAAATGGCGTTAATCAAAATATTTGTCGCGCTCAGTACACGGCACCGCAAAACACGCCGACACCGACTCCGACAAAAACTCCCACCCCAACATTGACCCCAACTAAAACGCCAACACCCACTCCTCCTCCTGCGTTGCAGTGCAAATCGTTAACACATCTCGTAGGCGAGCCTCCCCAAATGTGGGGGAAAGTTTCATTGACATGTAATGCTGCGTCAAATGGTGCGACACCACATCACTATAACTTCAGGTACACGAGTAACGGAGGTCAGGTATGGACCTATATTAACAATGTCCCGCCTTCCTCTAGAGCATATGTTGCAACTGCGAACTATACGATTCAATCGTATGGACATTTCACGAACCAGTGCCAAGTGTGTCGACAGTATATAGATCCGATTGATAACTCTGTTAATAACGAATGCACACCCTGGGGACAAGCGAATGTCACACTACCTCCTCCGGTGACTGCGATTCCGCCAACCATAACAACCGTTCCTAATACGCCCGTACCTCCTACCTCGTCAGTAACCAGTTGTTCTTCATGTGGATATCTAACACTTTCTCAAGCACAGGGACAATGTGTTAAGAGTTGTGGAGGGATAGGAAACTGTAGTATGTATAACACGACATGTGGCAACAACTCACAATGTTACAGTTCAACAAGATGTTTATCTCAACCTAAGTTGACGCCTATTCTAGTAGAATAAAATAAAGCAATAATATGAACAAAAATAAAGGGTTATTAAACATAACGCAACTCGCGGTAATCGGGCTGGGGTTGTTATTAGTAGGGTTTCTCGTAATAAAGACGGGTTTTAATTTTGTTCAAAAGACAAATGCTCAGACAGGTGGAGCGATATGTCAAAGCGAGTTTGATGTGTTTACTCCAACACCGACAATAACCGTAACGCCAACGAGCACAAAAACACCTACACCAACACCGACAAAAACACCTACGCCCACACCCACAAAGACTCCAACGCCAACTTTAACGAACACACCGACACCGACTTCCACGAAGACACCCACTCCTACATCAACAAAGACTCCGACACCGACAAAAACCAAGACCCCGACTCCAACAAAGACGAAGACACCCACACCCACGCCTGCAAGTATGACCTGTGAAGTCGGCGGGAAGAAGTTTAACGACGGAAATGCTGATAGGGAATTTAATATGGGTTACTGTAATGATATAGGTTGCGACAGTATGGATGGCGTGCAAGATTGGACATTCCAATTGTATCGGTTAAACACAGATAGTTCACGGACGTTACTCGGAACTACGACAACCGATGACAACACGTGGTCGGGATGGCCAAACTCATTTGCGTTCCGAAATCTTGATTGTAGTAAGCAATATATAGTGAAAGAGGTCTTGAAGAGTGGATGGGTAGCTTCAGGTGATTTCAAAGACGGCGTTCAAGATGGTTTCTCAACACCTCCAGTTTCTGGCGGGAGTGAAGTAAAATTCCATTTTGTACAAGAGCAAATAGTTATTGATACTAATGATGGCTACAATGGAACAGCAGTCAGCGGGTTCCACGTAGGAAACAGACCGGTCGGTACACCGTCCTCCGTTACGAGACCATTGGCAAGTGGTGACGTTAAATCCATGCCTCTTACAGAGACAACCACATCACAAGTCAGTTGTACAAATTGGAAGGTTACCTTTAATCAACCGCAGTCAATTGCGTATAAGTTGACAATTGATGTAACAACAAACGGGAAAACCAGTCGGTATTATCAGTCGAGAACTGCAGTCAGTACATTATCGCGAAGTATTGTGAGGAAATGGGGTACCAAACCGGCCGCAAAGAGCATACTTACTTTTACCTTGACCGGAGGATCGGAAACGGTAAAATTGAAGAATGAGATGCCCTCAGGATGCAAGTAATTAAGTTATTCATGCTCTCATGAAACGCATTATCCCTGCTGCTAAGGCCATTATTTTTCAAGGAGCCTCTATTTTAATAGTAAGACAGAATCATAATGGCATCGTCTATTGGGATTTGCCTGGTGGCAAAATTGAATGTGGAGAGACACCTCTTGAAGCGTTGAAACGGGAAGTGTGGGAAGAAGTAGGATTGGAAGTGGTTAGTTCGAAATTCGTTGGAACATGGCGTTTTTTTGGAAAACACGATGGGGATTACCAAATAGAATGCTTGACCTACGAATGCGGTACTTCGACACAAAACGTTGATATCGGAAACAATCCGGGAGATCATATTGAACATTTTGAGTGGGTTGAAAAACAAGTTTTCCTATCCGATGCGTACCCCGTTGCTCACAAAAGTCTGAAAGATATGCTAAGATCTTCGTATCTGTCCTGAAATAAGTAGCACAAAGAAGAAAGTCGCAATTATTACTCCCGTGTTCAATGCGGGAAAATTTATACATGAGTGTTTGAACTCGGTCAGTCTTCTGGTTACGAATAACCGTTTTTCGTTTGAGCACATTCTTGTTGACGATTGTTCTACCGATGATTCCTGGAAGATAATTCAAAAGTGCCGTTTTCCTCATCTCAGATCTTTCCGATTGAAAGAAAATGCCGGCTCGTCCAATGCAAGAAATTTTGCCGTCAAGAAGACGGACGCTCATTATTTGTTTTTTCTTGACCAGGATGATGTTATTTTCCAAAACTCACTCCAGTTGCTTTGTGAACACACGAACGCAGGAAACCCCGAGTGGTTATATGGTGATTTTTTGAGGACGGATAAAAACTTGGCATATCAATTGGGTCAGGATTACTATGGATTCCAATTCAAAAACTCTAAAGATCTTCTTTGCTCAATTTTTTCCGGTCAACATTTTTTTCAGCAGAATTGTCTCTATCGGAGACATAGTTTTGAGTCAGTGGGAGGTTTTGATATGCGCATTGCCATTTATCAGGATCTTGATCTCTGCATCCGTTTTGCCCTGACCGGACACGTTCCTCTGTATGTTCCCGGTCCGTTGTATGCGCACCGGTTTCACGAGAATAATCTGAGCAAACTATACGGCAGGGAGAATAATCCTCGTGCGCATAAGGAAGATTTGAAATCGTTATATGAAACATATGGTATCAGTTTAAGGTCAATGCTTACATCACGCCAAGTAAGAAAAATTGAGGATTTCTTAACTGAGACCTGATTCGTGTGTGGAAATAATAGGCAGATACAACTCCTCAAAATATTTTCTCAGCATTTTTGTGGCACCGAATTGGTTAATCGCCATTTCACGGGCGTTGTACATCATTTCTACCCATTTTCCCGGAATTTGATTCGCATCTTTGTTGTAATACAGCGGGATAATTTTCTGCTCTAATACGGAAATAACATCTTCAGATACATGGGTATCCTGCAGTAACCAGCCAACTTTATAGAGTTCAGCTTCCGCGACCCACCCATCGCCGGTAGAACAGGGCAAAACACCGTTTAGGGCCGCTTTCATACCGCTCGTGCCACATGCCTCAAACCCGACAATAGGTGTATTCAGCCACACGTCGCATCCGGAGGTAAGAAGTTTTGAATTCTCCATTCGATAATCAGGCAAATAGATAACTATGTCTTTCAAATCGGAGGTGACAATTTCCTGTATCTTTTCAAGGATTGTCAAACCTTCAGCGTCGCTTGCGTGCGAAAGGCCCGAAATAACTACCCGTAAGGGTCTTTCTTGAGATGTGGCCAAATTCTTGAATCGCAGAAGATTTTTAAAAAGCGCAAGTGGCCGTTTGTACTCGACGATGCGCCGACCCCAGCCCAACAGGAGTGTGTTTTCATCCCATTGTGTCCCGGTCACATTACGTATATTTGTTAGTAAAAGCCGTTTGTTTTTCTGATGATTTTCCCACAGGTCACCCGATTCCGACTTATCCCATGTCTTAATGTGTATTCCGTTGGTAATGGGAGTCATGGGATACTCTTCCCATATTTCTTTTGCTTTTTCTGCATGCAGTTTGCTGACTGCCGTAATTTTTCCGGACAAGCGGAGTGCTAAATGAGTCATTGAAAAAATATCTGACTTTGCAATGACACCGAGATTTATTATATCGGTAACAGGAACCTGCAACTCTTTGGCAAAACCGGATAAAAGTGACGACACCAAATCAACCGAATATACGTCATTGCCACCGGGAATAAGCGTATGATTTGTGAAAATTATATGCTGTTTGATAGCGGCTAATTCTGTAGCAAACATACTCGAGTTTTTTTTCATTTCATACCGCGCAATTTCTAAAGCAAGGAGAGCAGAATGTCCCTCGTTCAGATGGTACGCTATTGGCGTAATATGCAGGGCCTCAAGAAAACGCAGACCTCCCAATCCGAGGACAATTTCCTGTTTGAAGCGAGTTTCTTTACTGGATGCATACAGATAATCGGTGATATGTCTGTCCTCTTCGGTATTCTGCTCCAGATTCGTATCAAGTAAATATGATTTGACACCCTCTATTTGTAAAGTCCATGCCTGTACGTAAACGGACGCGCTCTGAACTGGCACGGTAATAATTACCCGCTTGTTGTCAGCATCGACAACCGGTGAGAGACCTATGGTTGTCGGATCTGTTCGCTGAGCCCCCTTCATCAAAATTCCGTTGGAATAAAGATCATGATGCAGATAACCTTCATGATAGTATAAGCCGACTGTTATGAGAGGCACCTCTTGTTCTGCCGCTTCGCGAATAATATCCCCGGCCAAAATTCCGAGTCCTCCCGCATAGATAGGGATAGCATCGCTTATGGCGAACTCAGCACAAAAGTATACGATCGGGTGTCTTCGTATGTAATCACACGCCGGAGATGCAGTGAAATGTTTAAACCAGGATTTGTCTTCGATGTTCACAGTATAGCAGAGTTACGGAAGCGGTTGTTGTTCGTATGCCGGGTGTGGTGTAACACTCGTTGCACGTCTGCGAACTTCAAGCGCATTTTTATACAAATCCTGGTATAGCAGCGCTGAGTACTTCCAGGAAAAATCATACGACATACCATTATGAACAAGCCGTTTCCACAAAGCCGGCTGTTTGTAGGTTGTGAGTGCTTCAACCAGAGATGCAAAAAAATCCCACGAATCATTGTTCGTGAATGAGAATCCGTTGCCTGTTTTTTTCACCGGGTCAAAATCGACTATGATGTCGTTAAGCCCTCCGACCCGATGAACTAATGGTACTGCACCATATCTGAGTGCTTCCAAGGCAACAATGCCACCCGGCTCAAAAGCGCTTGGAATGAGCATAATATCTACTCCAGAAAAAAGCTTGCGTGGCAGACGGAAATCAGATCGAAGATGCAGACCGATTTGTCTGGGATATACTTTTGCAAGCTCGATAATTTGATCTCTGTATTGTTCTTCTCCGCTGCCGAGTACTATGAGTTGGACATCCTTTCGCTGCGAAAGCAAATGGGGAAGCACTTTCAACAAAACATCCCAACCTTTCTGTTGTGTTAACCGTCCCGATATGGCAAATAGAGGATTGTTCGGGTTTTCCTCCAAAAAAAATTTACGTTGCAAATCCAATTTGTTATCCCGCCGCCGCGTTGAGAAGTTCAGTAAGGAGTATCTATTCTTAATAATCGGATCTGTCTGGGGGTTGAATTCTTTGGTGTCCAGACCATTCAGAATACCATCGAGCTTACCACTGACGTTTTGCAGAACCTCTTCAAGGCCCGCGCCATATTGAGGAGTTTGTGCTTCAATCGCATATGTTTTACTCACTGTATTGACCGCGTCAGCATAGAGTATCCCTCTGAGCATTGCGTTTTGCATCTGCAATTCGGGTGATAAAAGTGAAGCGAGTGGAATGGTCCCGTTATCGTGCTCCTTGTGATTTCCATACTGAAAATCATAGTTGCCCTGGTAAAGGAAATTGTGTATGGTAAAAATAATAGGTATTTTTGAAAGCAGATCTTTGTAACGTTTTGATTGGCGGGCCAATTCTATAAAATAACCCGTGTGCCAATCATTACAGTGAATAACATCGGGCATCCATCCGCGCGGGTCTTTTCGTGCAAGAAAAGCTTCCATGTACATAAGCCATTCGAGACATCCTTTTGAAAGAAGTGCGAACCGGACATGGTCATCTTTATATCCGTACAGATTGGCACGGAGTTCGTAATACTCCTTATTTTCAAGAAAGTATGTGTTCAGCGTCAGTGAGGTTTTTGGATAAACTTTAACATTACAGAGCAAAGTTCCCGGCGATGCTTCGATTTTTGATTTTGAATGGACATTCTCGATCGGCACGACAAGATTCTCTATTTCTTTTTTGAGTTTCCATTTTCTGTTTCGTTTATTCTCCAAACTATCGATAGAGGCATATTTTGGCATAAAAACACGCACATCATGTCCTTGTTTATTGAGTGCCCTGGGAAGGAAGTACATAACCTGGGAAAGACCTCCGACAGTAACAAACGGTGCCACTTCTGCAGATAAGAATAGTACTTTGATACGTTCATTGTACCATGAAGAGTATACTTAGGTCACATGAGATATTGGTCAATTACCTTACATTTCTACCAACCGCCGACACAAAGTGCAGAAATCACACAACAAGTTCTTGAATCGTGTTACCTGCCGTTATTGAAAATGCTTCTTGGAAAACAAGGCTATGGACTTACATTGAATTTAAGCGGTAGTCTATTGTTTCAGCTCCGAAGGTTGAATGCAAACCGTTTCTTTGAAATGGTTAAACAGCTCGTTAGTGAAGGGAAAGTCGAACTTACAACAAGCGCCTTGTATCATCCATTAATGACTATTACCCCGGTTGATGTGCTCAAGCGACAAATCAAAAAAAACAGCGAAATGCTCGAAGAAATATTTGAGGTGAAATCCACGGTTGGTTTTTTTCCACCGGAGCTCGCTGTCAATAAGTCAAGTCTTGAATTAATGCCCGTCAAATATGTTTTTGTTGATGAAAGCGCTTTGACATCATCTGTAAAAGGCCATTCGATAGCGCGCTACAATGATAAGTTGTTGCTTATAAATAGTCATGATGTCTGTGCAATTTTCCGAGCATATCCCACAATCCTGAAAGCGTCGGTTGTGCTAGACGTAGTAAAGAATAATTGTGGTGAGGGCGAATTGCTTGTGTCCGTGAACGATGCCGAACTATTCGGGCATCACTATTCAGAGCGGCTGCAAGTATTGTCGGATTTGTTGGACAGCAAAGAAGTGCAGCTCATAACTGCGTCGGCAGCTGTTTCCCGGTTTGGTAGTTCTGCCGATATTGTAAACAACATCAGGCCTTCAACATGGCAAGAAGGAAAGAGATTTGAATTGTGGAGTAAAAACAAACTACAAAAAAAGTATCTGGCAATGTTGCAGGCGGTTCATGATTTTATTGCAGGAAGCACTAATGCGACAGCGCAAGATTACCTTGATCAAGCCTATTCTTCGTGTTATCTGTATTGGTTGTCCAATTGGCCATGGTGGCACCCCGGTTTAGTTGAAAAAGGGGTGCAAAATCTTGTGCGATCAATAGCGATTGCCGAAGGTGAAGATAGGAAAAAAATTGCAATTGAAGAACTCTGTCGAAGTTTTTCAAATGAGATGTGGGAGTTCCATGAGTCGGGAAAAGTAGAAAAAAATTACAGAAGATTCGAAAAAGAACGTAACTAGTTATTATTTCGACTCGGTGAGCACTACCTGGGGGTAGATCTTCTTGGTAAGTTCTTCTACTTCGTTTTTCATAAGCGGAAACAATGTCGCTTCTCGTGCGGTCACGTCTTCCAGAAACCAAAAAAGACGTTCACTATGTGCATAGCCTGAAGTCGGTGGCATACCGTACTCGAGCATTTCAACGTAATCTATATCAAGCATCTGTGCTTCATCATCTCCTGCATCCCTCTGTTTCTGCTGGTCAAGGAATCGCTCAAGCTGGTCCTGAGGATCATTTAACTCGGAGTACCCGTTGCCCAGTTCTGATCCGGCAATTATGACATGGAATCGTTCAGTCAATTCCGGTTTATCGGGTTTGGACTTGGCAAGCGGGGACATGAACTTTGGTTCATTGATTAAAAATGCCGGTCCTGCGATGGTCTTTCTGATGAGCTTCCACAAATTGTCGATCAGGCGGTTGCGGTTGATGGCGCCGGTCAGGACAACTTTTTCTCTCTTTAATATCGCAAGCATTTCCTCATCAGAGGTTGTAAAAATATCCACGCCAAAACGGTCTGTAATACATTGCCCGTAATCTATTTCTTTCCAATCGTCCGCAAGATCGAATGTATGGCCATGAGACTCAAATTTAGTTTTCCCATACACTTCTTGTGCCGTGTGCCGGATTATGTCGCGTACGTATAGCATATTTTCCCGATAACTGACGTATGCCCAGTACCATTCGAGCTGATAGTACTCTTGTAAATGCTCTTCGCTTGTTCCTTCGTTTCTGAAATTCGGTGCCAACGTAAATACTTTTTCAAACCCTCCGCCGATAAGTCTTTTCTGATAGAGTTCCGTAGAGATCCTCATGTAGAAATCCTGATCAAGGTCGTTGTGGTGGGTAACGAATGGGCGGGCATCTGCTCCTCCCGTAACATGTTCAAGCACGGGAGTTTCGACTTCGACAAAGCCGTGTTTGCGCATGAATTCCCGGGAAACCTGCCAGAATTTAGCCTTCCTGAAAAATAATTCCTTACGTTCAGGATTTGTTATAAGGTCTAAATATCTTCGTCTGAACTGCAATTCTTTTTCATTCAGTTGATTGGGAAGCGGGCGCAGACTTTTAGTCAGTAATCTGAGATGGGTAACTTGCAAAGAAACCTCACCCCGAACTGTTTTAATAACGGTTCCATGTGCTTCTACAAAATCACCTACGTCAAAGAGTGACAAATGATCCCATCCAAGATACGAATTTTCAAGCTCCTCAATAAGGGTATCTTGCTTAAGGAACAATTGAATTTTCCCGGATTGGTCCACAAGGTCCGCAAATGCCAGTTTACCGTGTTCCCGCATTGACATAAGACGTCCGGTAAGATGTACTTTTTTATTTTCAAAATCACCGAAATTGTCCGTGACGTGAGTGTTTGCAAAGTCTTTCTGGGCAGTGGATGGATATGGATTTATGCCCAGATCACGCAGTGCTTTTAGTTTTTCTATTCTTTTAGCACGCTGACCGACAAAGTCATCAGCAAGTTGAGTGTTCATATTATTTGACCGTTAAAATAGTATATGTTTTCTCGCCATTAGGCGTATGTAGAGTAATTGTAGCACCTTTTTTCTTACCTAAAAGCTTCTGTGCAAGCGGAGATTTGTGGGTTATCTTTCCTGCTTTAATGTCGCCCTCGGCTTCTCCGACAATTTCATAACTCATTGTTTTGCCCTCGAGATCGAGTGTTACTTTACTGCCGATTTGCACGTCATCCGAATTGCTTTTTTCAACCACCGTGCTGTTTCTCAAGGTTAATTCGAGTGTAACAATTCTGCGATCAGTGTTTGAGAGATTTTCACGGGCCGCATGATAGGCTGCATTTTCCCGTAAATCACCCTGCGAACGGGCGCGTTGCAAGTCTTCAAGAATCTTCGGACGATTCATCCGCAAATCGGCCATTTCTTTTTCAAGTTTTTCTTTTCCTTCTTTTGTAAGCAGTATATCTCCTCGTTTTTTCATTTGGTACAATATACCATATATTTGTGAGAAAATCGTGCCGATGCACAGTTCAAACTGTCTATTCGGTGCATCGCGCATCCTCGATGCTGAGTTTGTCGAGCATCGGGATCCATATCGCTTGCTCTTATCGTCTAGAGGCCTAGGACACCAGGTTCTCAACCTGGGAACACGGGTTCGAATCCCGTTGAGAGCACACTAGAATAGCGTTCCGCTGGAGAAGGTCCAGTTTGATACGTGAAGGGATGGCACTCGGCTGATGCCAATCTCCGATTCGAAACTAGAAAGGGGAGTCAGTTTGTTTTCAACATCGATTACATTCGTAAACATCTCAGGAACGCTCTGGTTATAGCGTAAGTTTTTCACGCCCCCGGTTATCTCTCCATTTTCTATTAGGAACGTACCGTCCCGCGTCATACCGGTTAACGAAAGGGAACGTGGGTTAAGTACCCTGACATACCACAAGCGAGTTACCAGGATTCCCTTTTTAGTGTTCTTGATCATTTCCTCTTTGCTCTTTTCTCCGGGTTCTAGATAAAGGTGTAAAGGAATCGGTCCGGATGTATTCGGGGCAGGCAAGGCGTGTCCGGTGTTTTCCGCCTTATACCGATCGGCGTGATACGAGTCATATAGCAGATTTTCAAATACACCTTTCTTAATAATCTCCACTTTCCGTTTCGGATACCCTTCGAAATCAAATGGAATAGGAAATGCTTCAGGGTGAAGCGCATCATCAACTATAGAAATTTTTTCACTAAATACTTTTTTTCCTAATTTGCCTGACAAACAGCTGGCCTGTTCGTGATACATACGTGCGTTTGGACCGTAAAAGGCAAAGAACGTAAGCATTTCGCTGACTGCCTGCGGTTCCAAAATTACTTCCCACTCGCCGGGCTCCACATCTCTCGGATTTTTTCCTAATAGTACTTTTTCAATTGCCGTTGTAGCGACGGTTTCTGCATCCAAGTCTTTTGTCCTTCGTGCAACTTGTGCACCAAAACCTGTTGACGTATCTCCCATAAGAATAGTAGATAAATCTGCACTTGATCCGGAGTGGCATGCCCATACACCCAGAGAATTAGCAATGGCTATCATGGATGACGAACTGCTGAGTGATCCTGAGGCAATTATTTTAGCATCGCGTGACTTTTTGATAATCGTCATAACCGCAATAGCCCGCTCTTCCGGTGTATCGTGGAACACCTCCTGTTCAACTGCGGCAGTTGCCATGGGGCCTGGTAACGACTCAAAGTAGGGATCAGGTTCCTGGAGCGTCGCAAGCATTATCGCGTCTTCGACAACTTTCTTCAGTGCTACATCCGAGAAGCTGTTTGTACCCGAGACGCCGATCCGTTTCTGTCCTGCTTTATTTCCCACAACTACACGAACAGATATCCCAACATCTTCCCATGCCACATTTTGATGTATCTGGGAATTTGCAAATCGCGTCAAACCGTTTTCGGAAACGGAAAGTATGACCTCTGTTTGATCAGCTTTCGAAAGGGACAGAACCTTCTGTGCGACTTGCTTTAGTTTTTTTTCGGTCACCATTTTTTTACGACACCAATTTGTATATCTTTGAAACGTGCAGGGGACGCACCATGTCCGGTGTACATTACCTGAGACGGTTGTCCTTTTCCACAATTCGGGGTTCCCCATACGACCCATTCTTTTTTCCCGGCTATCGCATTACAGCTGTTCCAGAATTGGGGAGTCATGCCCTGGTAGGTGGGATTTTTAACCATCCGTATTTTCTTACCGTCTTTTATTTCCCATCCGACTTCCGTGCCAAACTGGAAGTTCAAGCGCCTGTCGTCGATACTCCATGAGCGGTTGGTGGACATAAATACACCCTTTTTCGTGTCTGCAATCATGTCATTCAAGGTCCATGCTTTTCCGTTATGAGCATCTTCCTCACCAGGGAGTAAATTGACATTGGTCATGCGAATAAGCGGAATTCTGTCCCACGACGACGCACGCATGGTTCCGTTACTGGGAGAATTGTATGACGGGATGAGTTGGTGCAGTTTATGTGCGGATTGTCGTGAAGTAAGGTAATCTACAAAAACACCTTTCTTTACAAGGTACGTTTCTTGTGCAGGAACCCCCTCATCATCATAAGCGAATGTACCCAAGCCTCCGGGAATCGTCGCATCTGCAGTAAGATTGACTATAGGTGATCCGTATTGAAATGTTCCCAGTTTTTCAGGAGTCAGAAAACTGGTTCCGGCGTAAGACGCTTCATCACCCAACACTCTATCGAGTTCTGTCGCGTGTCCGCAACTCTCGTGTATTTGTAATGCGAGTTGGTTACTGTCCAAAATCAAATCGTATGTTCCTGTTGGACACAACGGAGCAGTCAAGAGCTGCACAGCCTCTTCACCAACACGCGCAGCGTTCCCGACAAGATCCGATTCCACTACCGATTCATATCCACGGGTCATGTTTTGTCCCCTGAAGGAATTGGGGTACGTTCTGTTTTGGAAATCTTTTCCGTCACTTGCTGATGCCTCAATACCTGCTCCTGTCCATGTTATTTCTTGATCGATAATCGATCCGTTGGTAGACGCGAACCATTTTCTTTCCCGATGGGCATCAAATGATGCCTGAGATATTACGATGTTTTTATGTACTCGCTGTGCCTTGTCGGCTTCCAGCAATAATTTTATTTTATCTTCGAACGGGACAGTAAACGGGTCTTGTTTGACCGGAGTTTTATATGAAGCAACGATTTTCTTTTGTTCAGAAAGCACGATGTCTTCAAATTTATTCTGTGCCGATGAAAGTGATATTTGAAGTGCAAGCGCTATGGTTTTATCAACTGCCTGCGTGCTGAAGTCATTCGACGCGGCAAACCCCCATGCTCCGTCTTTCAAAACCCGAATCCCGTAACCGAGTGTTGATCCTGTTGCGAGGGCTTCCACAATACCGTCTTTTGTCGCAATAGATTGGGTGTCTATTTGCACAATTCGGATATCTGCGTAGTCAACGGAGGGAATTTTTGAGAGAATATCGAGGAGTATTTTCTTCATAGAACCTCACTATAACATATTGAGTTGAGAAAGACAAAAATTGAATTTATACTATTAAAAAGATACGCGGACACCACATGAACGAACTTAAAGCAAAAACTCAAGAGTTACTTAAAAAATATCGTATCACCCCAGATCCCGTACACTTCGGTCAGCATTTTTTGGTGGAACCGGGAACTATTGATGTGTTCGTGAAAACGTGCAGCGTTACCAAGGAAAGTAGGGTTCTGGAAATCGGTCCCGGACTTGGTTTTATAACAAAAGGATTGTTGAGAAAAGCGGAGTCCGTGACAGTCTTCGAAGTTGATATGAGGTTTGAGAAGCTTTTACGTGACATTCAGAAAGAGTTTAAAACATTACATGTCTCGATTTCCAATATTCTGCAAAACGATGACTTTAATTACGATGTTGTATGTGGGGCGCTTTCATACAGTATTTTTGAGCCGTTGCTACGGAAAATATTTGCCAATGAGGACTTCAGGTACGGAGTGTTTATCGTGAGTGAAAAGATTGAAAAGGACTATGAGGAACACGATTCCGTATTGGCGCTTTTGATCGAGGCGTTTTTCGAAATTTCATTTGTTAAACTTTTGCCGAAGCAATTTTTCTATCCGGTTCCACGAGCCGACGGAATGCTTATTGCGTTGAAACGCAGAAATGCAGTTAGTGCTCGCCACTTATTTCTGCAACAGCTTTTCTTACAGGGAGATAAAAAAGCGAAGAACGCACTGCGCGAAGGACTTATTAACAGCTCGGTGAATCAAGCCCATGTGCTTACTAAAAAAGAGTCCCGAGCGCTTCTCGGAGAACTTACCAATCTGCGGGACAGCAACGAATCGATTTTCCAATGTTCAAAAGAATTCCTCAAAAAAATATATGATTTCTTTCAATCGTACGGCTTTGACGGGGCAACTTTACCGTAACTCGTAAATGCTGTATACTTTCACTTATGTTGAGTATCGATTTTATCCGGAAAAATACGGAAAAAGTTAAGCGTGCGGCAGAATTAAAAAATCGGAAAGTCGATATCGACGAACTCCTCAGACTTGACGAAGAATACAAAAAACTGCTTGCTGAAACCGAAACTCTCAGAGCTGAACGCAACAAAGCGGCAAAACTCGGGAAAAGTGAAGAAGCCATAAAAAGAGGAAAAGAAATAAAGGAGGCGTTGAAGATTCAAGAAGATGCGGCAGCACAACTTAAGCAGCAAGTTGATGATCTGCTCCTGAAGGTTCCGAATATTCCGTATGAAGAGACGCCAATCGGTGCAGACGAGAATGATAATAAGGAAATAAAGCGTGTCGGCGAACCGAGGAAATTTGACTTTGAGCCATTGTCACATATGGATTTGGTCGCAAAGCATGATCTTGCTGACTTTGAACGAGGTGCAAAAACGTCCGGTTATCGCGGGTACTTTCTCAAGCGTGAGCTTGCTCAGTTGCACCTTGCGGTACTTATGTATGCTTTCATGAAGATTTCAAAAAAGGGATACATTCCCTTTATCGCACCCACACTAGTAAAGGAATTTACCCTTTTCGGTAGTGCCCAGTTGCCGTGGGGCCGTGATGAGGTATACCATTTGGAAAAAGATGACATGTACCTTTCGGGAACAGCGGAGATCCCAATGACTTCATATTACAGTGATGAAATTTTGCCCGAAAAAGATTTGCCGAAAAAGTTCGTCGCCTTCTCTCCGTGTTTCAGACGAGAGATAGGTAATTATGGTAAAGACACCAAGGGTTTGTATCGGGTACACGAATTTTGGAAAGTGGAACAGGTTGTAGTTGGACCGGCAGACGAATCTGCGTCCCGCACCATTCATGAAGAGCTCCTGAAAAACTCGGAAGAAATCATGACCGATCTTGAACTTCCATACCGCATACTTTTAATGTGCACGGGAGATATGGGAGAACCACAGGCGAAAAAGTATGATCTGGAATTGTGGATGCCTTACCGTAAAGGGTGGGGAGAAATCGGGAGCGATTCTATTATGACAGACTTTCAAGCACGCAGAGTTAAATTACGATACCGAACTGCGAGCGGGGAAGTTAAGTTTGCATATACATACAACAACACAGCTGTTCCATCGCCCCGTATACTTATTGCAATTCTCGAAAACTATCAACAAAAAGACGGAACCATCCTCGTGCCGAAAGTGCTCCAACCTTTTGTGGGATTTGATAAGATAGGAAAATAATATCGTCAACAAAAAAATAATGGGATTATTTAGCAAATTCTTTAACTTTAATGAGCGGGAGCTCAATCGCTATCGGACAATTCTTGTCGAAATAAACGCGCTTGAGGAAAAAGCCAAGAAACTGAAAGATGCGGATTTTCCCAAAGAAACTGCGCGTTTGAAAGAAGAGATGGGCGGGCGGAAAGAAAAACTCGACAGTATTCTTCCGTGGGCGTTTGCACTCGTTCGGGAGGCAGCGGTCAGGGTATTGGGAGAACGCCATTTCGACGTTCAACTTATAGCGGGTATTGCGCTCCACGAAGGACGGATTGCAGAGCAAAAAACGGGTGAAGGGAAAACACTCTCTGCAACAGCACCTTTATACCTAAATGCACTGGTCGGTCGTGGTGTTCATTTGGTTACCGTAAATGACTATCTGGCCCGGCTGCACGCAGGCTGGATGGGGCGTGTGTTCGATTTCTTGGGTATAACAACCAGCGCGATGATTTCCGAGCAGTCGTTTGTATATGACAAGACATACCTCGACGAAAAGGCATCAGATTGGCGCATGCGTCACCTGAAGCCGACCGACAGAAGAAGCGCATATCAAGCGGACGTTACCTACGGTATTAACAGTGAATTCGGTTTTGATTTTCTCCGCGATAACATGTCTTTTTCACTCCCGGAAAAAGTTCAACGGGATTTTTATTTTGCAGTTGTCGACGAAGTTGACTCGGTGTTAATAGATGAAGCGCGAACTCCACACATTATTTCTTCGCCGTTTGACGACGATGTGAGCCGTTATTACCAGTACGCAAAAATGGTGGATCGGTTGATGAGCGGGACGGACTATGTGATTGATGAAAAAATGCGTACGGCAAACCTCACGGAACACGGAATTGAGAAAATTGAAAAAATGCTCGGTGTCACCAATGTTTATGAAAAAGACTACGACAGCTTATACCATCTGGAAGCTTCGTTGAAAGCAAAATCACTTTTTAAATTAAACAAAGATTACATCGTTCGAAATGGGGAAGTAATAATCGTTGATGAATTTACCGGTCGACTCCTCGAAGGACGCAGGTTTTCAGAAGGTTTGCATCAGGCGATAGAAGCGAAAGAGAACGTAGCGATCAAAAAAGAATCAAAAACTCTTGCGACTATTTCCCTACAGAACTACTTCAGAAAATACGACAAGCTGGCAGGCATGACGGGTACCGCAGTTACGGAGGCTGAAGAATTTCATAAAATTTACAAGCTTGATGTGATTGTTATTCCCACAAACCGAAAGCTCGTTCGTAAAGACCATCCGGATTTTATATATAAAACCGAACGCGGAAAATTCACGGCTCTCGTGGATATTATTGCAGAAGAACATGCGAAAGGTCGCCCGATATTGGTCGGTACGACAAGTATAGACAAAAATGAAGCTCTATCTTCTCTTTTGCGCAAGAAGGGAATAAAACATGAACTGCTGAATGCGAAGAATCACGAGCGGGAAGCTCAGATTATTTCTGATGCCGGTAAAAAAGGAGCAGTAACCATTGCGACAAATATGGCCGGCCGCGGTGTTGATATTATTTTGGGAGGAAATGCGCCGAACAGAGTCAGAAGTCAGGAGTCAGGAGTTAAAAGCGCCGATAAGGAATACGAAAAGGCATACAAAGAGTGGCAAAAAGGGCACGATGAAGTAGTACAACTCGGCGGTTTGTTTGTCATGGGAACGGAACGCCATGAGTCACGCAGAATAGATAATCAGCTTCGCGGACGGGCCGGACGACAGGGTGACCCGGGCGAGACACGCTTTTTTGTCGCACTTGAAGACGACATGCTCAGAATCTTCGGTGGTGACCAAATCGGGAAACTCATGACCTTTTTTAACTTCCCGGAAAATCAGCCCATCGAACATTCAATGGTTTCGCGGGCAATGGAGCAGGCGCAAGTTAAGGTGGAAGGTTTTAACTTTGATTCGCGGAAACACCTGTTGGAATATGACGATGTGTTGAATAAGCAACGTGACATTATTTATTCTCAGCGCGACAAGATTATGGACTATGTGGCGGCACCAACAACCCAGTTTTCGGAATTCATGCAAACCCAAGTGCAAAAATTCGTGGAAGACTTTTCCATACCTTTCACTATGGGAAAAAAAGATGAAAAAGAAGCAGTTGTTAAACTCCTGGAAGGTTTTTTTGCGATCGATGAGGAAGGTAGAAAAGCACTCCTTGAAATGGAACCGCGGGAATTTACCGAACGTTTTGAACAAAATATCATAACGGCGCTTGCCCGAAAAGAAAAAGGATTCGGTCCCGAGTTATTCAAAGAGGCGGTACGGACGTTATTTCTTTCGACAATAGACTATTACTTTACCGAACACTTAACAAGTATCGAAGATTTGCGCGAAGGAATTAATTTGCGCGGGTATGCACAACTGGACCCGCTGGTTGAATATAAGAAGGAATCATACAAATTTTTTAACACAATGCTCCAGAATATCCGGACAGACTTTTTCAGAAGGTTGTTGCATTTGGAAATCGACTCCCAGCAAACTCAAAATTCAAATCTACAAATATCAAATCAAGCTCAAAAATCAAAAAACAAAAAGAATAAAATCAATCAGAACGACACTCAGACAGTCAGACAATCGGACACTCAGACGAGTACTAACAAATTAAGTCGTAATGACCCCTGTTGGTGCGGCAGTGGTAAAAAGTGGAAAAAGTGCCATTATCCAAAATTAAGTTAGCGTTGTGTTAACGTGATCTAATAGAATGGATGAATCACCAATAGAAAGACCTGAAAAAGGCATGTTCTACGGATTTCCGGAGGCGTGGACTGGTGTTGTTGACAGAATGGCCAATAAACTGGGAATTGCAATAGGGGCAGACGAGCCTTTTGCTGGGCTTATTGTTGGACAACAAAAAGTGGGAAAGACAACCGCAGTTCGGACAATAGAACAGCGACTTAGAGAACAACAAGGCTTGGTTGCGTCATACGAGGCAACACCGGCTACGGATTCCAGGTTAATTTATGTAAAAGCTGACATAGGTGCAGATGGAATCGTTCAGTATCGGAACCAATTTTGGTCAGAAGTCCCTATCGATGATAGGCAAACTTTACAGTCAATAGCTGATAGTGTTCAGCACAGAGGAACTCGCGTGGTAGTTGATGTTGTAAATACTCATTTTCCTCTTGGTGATCCAAGGAATAATACCGAAGCCACTGAAATTCTGAGAAGGGTATTCCAAAATCCGTACATTGAAAACTTATTTGCTAAACCAAAAGGTGTTCCTATATCGACCAGAGTAGTCGTATCTGATGAAATGAACCATCTAGAATTGGATTTGGCTCAACCAGATACCGCGAGAGCTTTTGCTGAACACAAAAGGAGAGTCGAAATTATGATGCAACGTGACTTTATTCCCACAGATACATATGATAATGGGGAAGGCCAAATTGTTACGAATTTTATTTTTGCTGGGAATCCTGATACGGCGTTTGGCTCAACTCTTGACCAGTCGGTAGTAACAGAATTAAGTCAATATCGTAGAGGCAAAAGGTAGTTTATGAAAATGATCCGGTAAGCATTGCATTAAATAATAAGTAGACTAGAATAGTCACATGATTTCCTTTGTTTATTTTGATGTTGGTGGGGTGGTAATGAAAGACACTACGGTGGGTGATGCATGGGCCAAAATGAGAAAAGATATCGGAATAAAACCGGAAGATAATGCACGCTACGACGCGTATTATGCAGAATACGAGAAGGATGTCTGCAGGGGCTTTAAAGATATCGACACTATTATTCCATTCCTTGAAAAAGAGTTTTCGCTTGTTTTCCCAAACGGGTATTCCATTTTTACGGATTTCGTGAATAGATTTGCTCTAAACGAAAGTATTATTCCGGTAGTGACTGCGGTAGATAAGAAAATGCCTGTTGGGTTGTTGACAAATATGTATCCACGGATGCTTGATGAAATTAATAAACGTCACCTTATTCCCGAATTTAACTGGGAATTTATTGTAGATTCAAGTGTTGTCCATGCTATGAAACCGGACAAAGAAATATATGAAATTGCCCAAAAACGGATTGGCGTTTCTGCAGATCAGATACTGTTCATCGACAATTCAAAGAAAAATATTGATGGCGCACGTGCTGCAGGATGGCAGGCATATTGGTATGATCCCGCAGATTGTGAGAAATCTTCTAAACTTTTGGAAGAGTATATGCAAAACCTCAACACGGTTTAAACATAGTGTATACTATCAGACAATATGTCTGCTGATTTATTTGATTACACTCCTGCTTCCGAGTCTGAATTTGTACCCATATGGCAACCGGTTACCGATCTTCCCGTAAGTAAACGAAACAATCATCGATCCGGTCCAATAGAATGGGAACCTCATCCTATGTTGTCAAATTTGCATATCGATGTTGATGCGCTTGAGGATGTTGCAGATGAGCTCGGCCTGGTGCTTCCGACCGTTATTAAATTTCGTTCAATTAGCCACCCGAACAAACAATCGTACATCTTTTCTCCGGGAACAGGAAGCGAGCCGATGTCACTTACGCTTCCGTATGCAGATTTTGCGGTCAGAAAATTGACTCAGCAATATAAGACAGGTGATTATGCTCAAGCGGTCGGATTGCATGTCGACCGGGTATTACACGCTGCATTGCCGGAGCTTACAAGACTTAATTTTGCACTGGTTGAGCTGCAGGATCCTGAAATTATGATATCGGAAATGAAAATCTTTCTGAGGTCACTCCTCGTCGGAATTGGCCCACTTGCATTGGCCCTTATTATGAATGCTGCTTCGGGGAAATTCCATCCTTTCACCATATTATTCTTTTCGACTCAAAGTGCTATGGCTACAGCGTATGCGCAAGTTGCCCAGCACATGAGATTATTATCGCGATCAGGGCTGAAAACGTTCAATGATAATGATCAGGACAAAGCGTATGGACGGATGTTACACAATTTGTTTATACAAAAACAGCTTGATGAGCCGGGTAATCATATGTCTGCAAATCCGCTCAACGCAGTGGTTCCTTTTATTATCCCCGTTTTCACTCCGAAGATGCTGTATAAATGTGACCAAGCACGGCGCGTTAAGGATGTGTTTGTACGGGGAGGAAAATTGTGAAGACGTCTTGCCTGATTTCTTAAGGCAGATGAAGCACCACCGCAGTTGTTGGGTGGGCCATTGTTTTTGCAAGCTGTGACTCATATGAACGCTGTTTCTGAAGCACTTGCATCACGAGAGCATATGCTTCTCGATAAAATCTTATTTTAAGTAGAGCACCTTCGATCATAAATTTGGTCCCGGATTCGTTTTCGTCTATCATATGGCGGTAGTCAGCCCGCTCGCTGGTCATTCTTCGTATAAACATAGGATCGTTCAGCGTGTGGCCACTCAGGTCATTTACGACAGATACTGCTCGTCCTCTATAATCTGGGTTTTCGAAAAACTTTTTAAATAAAAACGCTGATACTCCGTCATCATCAGACAGAGCACTATGAAATGCGTCAAGTCTTTTACTCGATACGAAAACGATTCCACCAGCATATCGGTCAACCGACCATATAACAGATGCCGGTAGATTATGCTTTACCAAGGAACGCAGACAATTCAATTCTATAATGGATAAAATATCGATAAATGCTTCCATATCTTGGGGGTGAAGTTCGCCGTGATATATTCCCTCAGGTTGTAATTTGTCTGCGAGTAAACTGTCTATGGATGCGCGGTGCTGATTTTGGCCAATCATAGCCATAGTACTTATCGGCTCACGACCTGACATTCTAGGTTCTCTGAAGAGATTGAGATAGTGTTCAATAATATCCAAGTATGAAAATGCGGTTGTCATGGGCTCAATATGCCTAGGAAAATTACCTGCGACAATCATTTTAATATGGCCAAGCGCTATTGAAACGACCATTTTTGCTACTTCACTGGGGAAGAATTCAGAATGAAACTGCTTTGTTGCTTCAAATACCTCCAAAAATTTTACGGGACTAGCCTCAGACATAGATAACGCTTTTGCAGCTTCCAACGCTTGTGCTTTGTCTATTTCGTGGTCAACGGTACTCATAGTTTTTGGATAGGTTTTATTAATGTTTGCCTGTTTAGAACAGCTCGAGCTGCAGGAATAGCTAAATATCGCCATGGTTTAAGGGGAATCATGTGCTTGAGTAGCAAATCTTCTCTACCAGCTAAATACCAAAAATGTGCCTCGCCAACAGTTTCGTCCTCTGTCCCATGCTTGGATATTGCTGGGTCAAGAAACTTTCTGCCCATTGCCAGCGATGCAAGGCTTACTATGTTGTGCGCCCCCAAGTTGATCAGCCCCAGTGCCGCGGTAGTTGCTGCAATAGACTCCGGAGTTAGTTCACCTTGAGCAGCCATAGAGCCGAGAATTGCTCCTTCCGCCAAAAATGTGAAGGCACTGTTAATAAGAAAGAGAAAATATTCGGGAAAGTGACCAAAATCGTGTTTTAACTCGTAGAGGTTGTTGAAAATAACTAGCGGTATTGCTGCCTTTTTTAATGATTCGTTAAACAAGCGTGCAAACTCGGGAATAAAACGGGAATCGCTTCTCTGTATGTTGCGCTCTGCTAATTGTCTTTCCATTGCCTGGAAATTAAAGTTAATCTGCTGTGAAGGAGACTCGAAGTTCTGGCTTAATTGAAGCAGGTGTTGAGGTTTCTGTCGTGTAACAGTTCCGACAGTAGCCTGTGCATGATTGTGATTCGTGCTTTGATGAGCAGTGGTCACGGTATACTCATTTGAATTATCTGTAAACGCGCCGAGTGTTAAGGAAAATGATAAACGTAAACTTTGCAACCATCTGTTAGCGGCTTCTGTATCTATTCCCAGCTCACGACAATATGGTATAGTCACAGGGTTCCAGCCGACGTCTCCATATTCAATACGTTGTGAAGTGATAACTCGATCTCTGCAAAACGGAACAACCATTTGTTCAGTGGTCATTTCGGGATTATAGCGACACCATACCCTATAGTCTTGACCGTTAGGACAAAATATGCTATAATCCTGACCTAATTAGCAATCTAACTGACAAATGAACACCCCAAAAGTCTATGCAGGGAGCGAAAAGTATCTATCCAACCTCGCGCAGAGTTTGCTTGAAGGACCTCTAAACAACGAATCTTCCCTGATTATTTGGTTCCCAGCAACAGGGAAAAGTGTTTACTTGCAAGATCTCTTCGGTATGAATAAGCAGATTGAGCAGTTTATCCCGTCAGATAAGGATAAACAGATATTTATATATCTTCAAAGTACTATGGTCGTATCAGAAAATAAAGTACTTGGTTTTTTCCGTTTGTTGGCTTCTAAATTAAACAAAGAAGTTGATTTAAAGCACTCGGACAATCAGTTTAATAGTAGCGAAGAGTATGTATTGTCAGAAATAGAAGTTATTTGTCAGAATGTTGCCAGACAGGGAAAATCGGTAACTTTTGTTGTTGATGAACTGGAAATGTTCTCTCGTGATGAAGCACAGAGGATTATCAATGGGCTGTCATCTTTGGTGCTTGTAAATCGGAATGCTATCCATACTGCTATCCAATTACAAAATCTTGATCTTGTCCCCCTATTCCAAAGTAGTGAGAAACTACTTTCTTTGGTACAAAAGATTGTGTATCTCCCAATGCCAACAGTATCAGAGTCCGAGGTATTTATTAAAACTTTTATGGATCGCTGGAAAATTACACTAACTGAAGACCATCAAAAAGTTTTAAGTCTTCTGTCAGGAAATAATATGCTGGTTAAGGCGTATGTCAGATCAATTAGAGAAAACACCAACTATAATCTTGACGCCTTTTTGCGCAGCTATGAAGCTAAGGCAAAGACCAAATTGTTTCTGAATCTTATAGGGAGTGATGAAAGAAAAGTCTTAGAACAGGTAGTTTTTCATCAGCCGATTTCGGAATCGTTGGTCCATGCCAAGCAATATTTGGAAACAATTAAAGTATTGAATAAGGCAGGTAAAAAATATGACGTATATCCTAAAGTACTTGCTCAGCTTATCCGACTGGAAAATAACCATAACACATTGAAATTGAACAATGCAGGAGAACTTATTTTCGGAGCTTGCAATTTAACGAGCGTCTTGTCTCATCATGAATATGCAATCCTAAAGCTATTGTTAAAGCATTTGGGTGAAGTTGTAGGAAGAGAACAAATTGCAGAAGTTCTCTGGGGAGAGTATTATCAGAAACTCTATTCCGATTGGGCAATTGACAAAACAATATCCCGACTACGTAAGCAACTAGCACAAATTGGTTTTCCTGAATCGGCGATACAAACAGTTAAAGGAAGTGGCTTTTTGCTTAAAAATATATGAGTACCGTAGATACAAGTCCGAAAACAATGTTTGCACAAATACCTGAGCTTGCTGGAGTGCCCCGTCTAGACGATATTGGTCTAGAGACCCAACTGTATCTTGATTGGACCAGGGCGATGTATTTAAATCGACCTGAGATTCAACGAGTACTTGACGTCTTGAAACTGGGCCCAATCCATCCCGCGTATGCATTGGCCGTAATGGAATTAAGTACTATAGGTATGCCAGAACTGCCGGTCGCCTATCGGTTTCAAAATATATTGGAATTTATTCATCAAGTATATCCTGCAGATATGCGCGGTTTTTTTGTTCTCCAACAACTAGCGAAAGAGGAAGGTACCTGCACTATCGGAAGAAGCCTTTATGGAGAAATGTTTGCGCAACAAGCCCAAGCATATTTACACAGCAATGTACGGGATTATGGTCATGACAAAGCATTAAGCGAGCCTATTTTGTCTGACCCCGATTGGGATCATAAATTTGTAACCGACCCGGGTCCACTTGAACAGATTCTTGCTGAATTGGTTCAAAGCATAACGTGGGGTAAGGAAGTACCTGACAGAAACAATGGTTGGAGCTATTTTCTTCCGGTATTTCACGATAAGAAATTCGCCGGTACTTTATACGGTATTCGTATCCAAATAGGTGCAACAAACACCCCAGGACTTCAGCGATTAAGCGTTCATGTCGGATATTTTTGTACTCCTAATGATACCGTGCCATACATTACTAAGTATCGAGCTGACTTTATACCGCCATTACCAAAAGGGTCTCTCGATATGCGTGGATCGGAGTTTGGGTTATCAATTGATGCAGTGAGGGCAGAAATCGTTGAGCATGTGGTCAGTCCGCTCAATTTTAAGAAAGTGAAAGTCGGGTTCAGAGTGAAATCGGAAACCATACCGAGGGATGCGACCGGTGCCGTAGTAATTCGTTTCCCAGATAAATCTAAATTTGAGCACTTGCCTGAAATCGAACAGAAGCGATACTACCTCGAGCTGGCAACCCGAGCTCTTTTTTACCGATCCAGTTTGGGATTCAAACTTGAGATTCCTGAGTTTGTTCCGATCATCAATCCACAGGAAGCACAGGAAATTTTTGAAGAGAATCCAGGGTTATACGTTACGTTCATTAATAAAATCCGAGACTCCCTTCTGACAAATGCTGGGGAGGCCTGGAAAGTCATGAAGCAATTGGGAATAACCCAATGTTCAGAACAGCTAGCCAGTCTCGGTGATGGTTATGAAGAAATCCAGGGTATGTTAACGCAAATTAGTGAATATAATATTGAGCGGGCTCGGCAGGGTATAGACGTGATAGATAACAGGCACGCCGTTTTCCCTAACCTTATTGCATGGCTGCAGGCGAATGGTATTGAGATTCCCATAGAGGAAGATTGGTTATGTCTTTTTAGTTTACTTCCGGTACGAAAGCTCAAGTAATATCCTGTTGGTATTTTCCAATCTCCCTATTTTGTTGCCTATAGTCCGTTGTTTCATTTTTTTTCATGATCCACAATGGTGGCATGAAAAAATATATTCATACATTAACCTTTTTTGTATATCTGCTCCTGTCGACTATTATCTTTCTCTGGTACGTTTCTCCTGTACAGGCAGAGTGGACGAGACAACCTCTTGCGTTTACTAATGATTATACCGGTTGGGATGAAACAGGAAAATATCAGCCGACAGTACTTGTTGAGAACGGGCAGTTTAAGATGTGGTTTTCAAGCTATAACGGTACACAGGCGAAAATAGGTTATGCCACGTCTCCCGACGGACTTCACTGGACTAGCCACGGTCCGGTGTTGGCGTCCCCCGAGCTTGATTTAGGTGACCCGACGGTGATTCATGATGCCGAGGGCTACGTAATGTGGTTTTCCGGGAATTATCCCGGTCTTGCGGGTATACGGATATACCGCGCGACTTCAACAGACGGCATGATATGGGAGAGCGATTTTGCACCTGTTCTTACAGGCACTCCCGGTGGGTGGGACAGTCAATCTGTTGCCGCGCCATTTGTATTCAAGGAAGAGGGAGGCGTGTACCGAATGTGGTATTCGGGGTATGGAAGTGAATGGGACGTGGGTTTGGCAACTTCAGCAGACGGTGTGCTGTGGGAAAAGTATTCCCAACAATTACTTACGATTGCCGGAGGGTCATCAATACTTAAAGAAGGCTCGGTGTATAAATTGTACTATGAGCGTTATGGACAATGCGGTTATGGCATATATTCGGTGGAAAGCGCAAACGGGGTGCAGTGGAATGACGTAGATACTCCTGAACAAGTTGCTTGTACACTTGGAGAAGAGGATAATTTTATCTTTGCACCCGGTGCCGTGAAAAATAACAACCAAACTCTTGTATACTTTTCGGGTATAAGTACAAATGGCGTAGGGAATATATTGCTTGCATCCAGCCCCCCTTCACCTACGGTTACGGTAGGGGCAAGCACTCCTACGCCATCTACAATTCCCTCACCAACATTAGTGCCAAATACCCCGACACCGGTACCGGAGAGAACGCCCGTCGTTTTCATACCGGGTCTGTTTGGGTCCTGGAACAAGGATGCAATACTACACAAGCAAATCGTCGAGCCGTTTTCCTGGACAGAGAACCCAATCGTTAAAGAGTACGATAACGTGAAAAACACATTTACACGGCTGGGGTACCAACGCGATACTGATTTTTACTTTTTTGCCTATGATTGGAGGAAAGCGGTAGAAAAAACGGCGGACATCCTTAATACGTATATTCGTGAAAAAGTAATCGTGGGCAAACCTGGGAAGAAGGTTATCCTCATCGGTCACTCGCTTGGCGGTCTGGTCTCCAGAATCTATGCACAAAAATATGGAACAGCCAATGTAGCAAAAATAGTAACCGTTGGGTCGCCACATGAAGGTACAACAAAAGTGTACGAAACATTACACATGGGTCGTATAGAAGATGATAATTCATTTCTTTGGTTAATGGAACGGGTGTCGGTGGAGTTATACCGTAAACCGAACCAGTCTGTCCTGGATGTGGTCCGGAAAGAATTGCCTGTTTTGTATGATTTGGTGCCCACATATAACTTCCTACAAACAACTAACGGGCGAGTGCTACCTGTCTCGGACTTCGGGCTGGTGAATAAGCTGTTGAAGAAATATGCCGATATAAAATTGTTAACTGATGTGCTTATTGCGGCGGGAAGTAAATCCTATAACACACTATATAAGTATGTCGTAAACAAAGGTGGGAACCCGATTAAGAGTATTTTGAAACCGGGAGATGGAGTAATACTTGGTTTAAGTTCGCGTATAGGTCCTCAAACAATTGAACTCAAAGGAAATCATGGGGAAATAATATATACAAAAGCGAACCTTAAAAGACTGCTGAATGCTTTGGATATTGGTTACCGGGATGAGCAGATTCAAGAAGGAAGGGGAACGAAGTTGGACCAATCGATACTTGTGCTTGTCCGCTCACCGGTGTCAGTAACAGTAGAACACGCAGGAAAAACATACTCCGAGAGCCAGGGCATTGTATTTATTGAGAATGCGCAAAGCGGCGGCTTTACGATCCGTGCGCGGGGAACGGGGGTCGGGAAGTATTCTTTGGTAATCGGACAATTGTTTAACGGACAGTCTGTCTGGAAAACAATTCAGGGAGAGATAACGAACACTGACCCCGGGTCAGAAGAAGATGTGTACACGCTAAAATTCAACCCATCAAAAAAATGTTTTGAAACGCACGGAACAAAACGAAGAGGAAAATTCCTCAAGCGGCTTTTTTAAGCTTTTGAAGATCCAGAATCTTCAATCCGCCACGAACGACTCGAATTATTTTTTTGCGCTTCAATTCGGAAATAAAACGGGTTACCGATTCTCTGCTTACACCGATCCACGCGGCAACGTCCTGATGAGTGAGTTTAAGATTAATCGTCGCTTGGCGTCCCTCTGCTTTTCCGAAGCTTTTGATCAAGTACTGCAGCAACATCACGATGCGTCCGTTCGTGTCTTCGTTCATCTGCTTAAACCGCTCAACTGAACCGACAAGGGCATCCGTTATTCTCTCGAGCGTATGAAAGAGTATATCCGGATGTTGTCGCAAAAACTCGACAGTATGGTCGGACGGGGATTTGCGCACAACTATCGGCGTCATCGCCTCGAAGATATATTGCCGATGCGTCGACCACGTGCTTATTTTAGGAAGAAGGGGAAAGAATGCTCCCGGTCTGAAAATATGAATAAGTACTTTTTTCCCATTCGGATCATAGGTAAACATTTGGACGAAGCCCTTTTCAAGAAAAAAAATTGAGTCTACTTCATGGTCTTTATCCACGATAATAGATTTCTTCCGGAGCATCTGTCTCGGATAATTCTTAAAGAATTCTTCGGTCGCCTTTTCTAGCAATGTGATCTGTGTCACATCCGTAGTATACACCTTTTTTTCTTTGTCAATATGAAAATTGAAAAAACTCATAGTGATTTTAACTAATATAGGTGTATAATTATACACCTAGTAAATTGTGACAGATATCACAACGCAACCTTTTGAACAATATTATGGGAAAAATTAGCATTATTGTACCGGTTCGGGATGAACGTGACAATCTGGAGGTTTTGTTGTTACGGATTTCCGATACTCTTAAAAAAGCCAAACAACACTTCGAGATTGTTGCTGTTGATGATTATTCAACTGACGGGAGTTTAGAGCTTCTTATGTCATTGAAAAAGACCTATAAAGAATTGATTGTTGTAAAAAAGCAAGGAGTCATTGGAAAAGGCAGTGCAATTCTTGAAGGTGTTCAGTCATCAGGCGGGGAGATACTTGTCACTATTGATGCTGATCTTGCATACGCGCCGGAGGCGATTCCACTGCTACTTGACAGACTTAAAACATGCGATATTGCCGTTGCCGACAGAATTTATGTGAACGGAGAACGTCTTATAAAGAAATTTCTCGCCAAAAGTTTTAAGCTTCTGTTCGGAAGAGTTATCTTCGGTTTGGACACCGATGTGCAATCAGGTTTAAAGGCATTCAAACGGTCAGTACTCGAACAATTTGATCTTCACCCGAAAAGTTGGAGTTTTGACTTGGAATTTTTGCTGCGCGCGGTAAACGCCGGATATATGCTTGAAAGTGTACCCGTCGAATACGGTTCCCGCAAAAAGGGAAAAGGAAAAATGAACCTGCTCTCTGCAGGTATAGAGCTCTTGTTATTGTCCATATACTATTGGTTGATTCCGCTCGAGCCCGTTGCGATTACCAACGCGAATAAAGATCAACACACAGTTGCCTACAAAGGAAAACGCTTTCATACCTACACCCGATTGCATCATCGTGAAAGCGCTATCCGGACTATAACATTCGGCCAGGCAATTTTTGCCCTCGTGGTAATCGGTTTCTTTTGGACTCTGTTGTTGCTTAATTGGCAACTTGCGATTATCGGTTTGGTAAGTTTTTTGTCTACCATGTACTTTATCGACTTGCTCTTCAACTTGTTTCTTATAGTCACTTCATTGAGAAAAAATCCTGAGATCCATGCTAAAAGCGGTGATATCGCTGCCAGAACAAACTGGCCGACCTACTCGATCATTTGTCCCTTGTACAAAGAGTGGGAAATGATTCCTTATTTTGTGAAGGCAATCGACGAACTGGAATATCCGAAAGACAAATTGCAGGTGTTGTTAACGTTGGAGGAGGATGATGTGAAAACCCGCGAAGAGGTTGCAAAAATTGAGTTACCGGATTACTTTTCAGTAGTAGTTGTTCCTGATGCTTCCCCGAAAACGAAACCGAAAGCTTGTAATTACGCGCTATTGTATGCTACGGGAGAGTACGTTGTCATTTACGACGCCGAAGACAGACCTGATCCGTTACAGTTAAAAAAAGCCATTATCGCTTTCGATCAGGAAGGCAAGAAAGTCGTATGTCTGCAGGCAAAACTGAATTTTTATAATATTCATCAAAACCTTTTGACCAGACTGTTCACTCTCGAATACTCACTCTGGTTTGACCTTGTTCTCACCGGATTGCATTCAATCGGAGCACCTATCCCACTCGGGGGAACCTCAAATCATTTCAGAAAGGAATCACTGCATCTTTTGGAAGGATGGGATCCGTTCAATGTTACCGAAGACTGCGATTTGGGAATCAGATTGTTCAAATACGGATACAAGACCCGGGTGCTTGACTCGACGACATATGAAGAAGCAAATAGTCGTTTCTTCAGTTGGTTCGGGCAGCGTTCCCGATGGATCAAGGGGTATATACAGACCTATCTTGTCCATATGCGGCGCCCACATGAATTTATTTCCGATTGGGGTAATCCGCATTTGTTGACATTTCAACTGGTAGTGGGAGGCAAGGTTGTGTCTATGTGGATTAATCCGTTTTTATGGTTACTGACGATACTGTATTTCGGTTTCAGAAGTACGTTCGGTGCATTCGTGGAATCTCTGTATTTAACACCGGTGTTTTATATGGCGGCAGTTTCTTTGGTATTTGGTAACTTTTTATATTTTTACTACTACATGATTGGTGCAGCAAAGCGTGAGCAGTGGGATTTGGTGAAGTACGCATTTTTCATTCCGTTCTACTGGCTCATGATGTCCGTTGCGTCATGGATCGCATTCAACCAAGTACTTTTCAATCCGCACTATTGGTCGAAAACCCAACATGGGTTACATCTTAAAAAACAAAAAACCGTGATGTCATGAAACCTTTTACAAAAAAAATAATTACCAGCGGAAGTGTTCTTATTATTGCCATGATGGTTGCAAATGTCGGCAATCTTTTTTTCAGCGGTTTCCTCGGAAGAATTATTTCGCTCGAAGAGTTTTCCGAAATAGCATTAATCAACACGTTTGCCTATTACTTCTCGATCGGCTACGGAGCATTGACGGCTGCAATTATTGAGCGGGTGGCCTTTTTGAATGCACGCAACGGAAAAGGTGCCGGGGCAAGTTTTTTCCGCAGAACGTTCTGGAGAACCGTTGCATTGGCAGTGATTTCCACTGTCGCATTCATGATCTGCACCCCCTTTCTGAACAGCTTTTTTCATATTACAGACCGGACGGTATTTTTGTCTGTTGCCCCCATGATTTTTGTCGGAACTATTACCGGGCTTTGTGTCGGTTATCTGAAAGGTCTGTTTCTGTTTTCATGGGTTGCGCTCCTGATTGTTGTTGAGGTGTTTTTGAAAATAGCCCTGGCAATTCTTTTTGTTTCATTGAATATGCAGTCAGTAATACATACGGTGATTGTCATCTCAATGGCAAGCGCGTCACTTTTGGCGCTGTTAATTTTATGGTTGAATTTTCCCAAAAGCACTGATGGAAATAACTATAGATTTCCCCGACGGTTTTTTCTTGCAGCTATGCTTACTAACTTTGCTTCGAATGCCTTTTTGACTTTAGACATGTCTTTGGTGAAGCATTACCTTTCCGGAACGGAAGCGGGACAGTACGCACTCCTTGCGCTGGTGGGAAAAATGATCTTCTTCCTCGGGTCGCTGCTTAACGCATTTGTCATTTCTTTCGTAAGTCGTGACGAAGGGTTGAAAAACAATCCTAACGCAACGTTTTACCGTTTGATAGGACTGGTTACCGGGACAGTCCTTATGGCGACCATTGTTCTTGGTGTGGGGGGGCAATACTTCGTGCCGTTGCTTTTGGGGACTCGAACACTCTCGATAGTTCCATATCTCTTGCACTACTCGATAACGATTGCGTTGTTCACTATTGCTACAACTTTTGTAATCTACCACCTTGCCCGCAAGCAGTATATCTTCTCTGTTGCTTCGTTGGTAATGTCCGGAACCATGGCATTGTTTATTGTACTGTGGCATGCCTCAATTTGGGAAATTGTCAACAGCATGCTCATTGTTTCAGTGTTGAATCTTGTTCTAATGATCATGCTTCACTCACTGCAAAAAAACGGCGGATTTTTTATCAGAAATGTTGTTGATATGATTTCACTCGTTCTGCCACTCTCAAAGACCGAGCCGTCAAACAGTTCCGGTAAACGGGTTTTGGTTTTTAATTGGCGGGATGTCCGGCATGTTTTTGCCGGGGGGGCTGAAGTATACATTCATGAATTGGCAAAACGGTGGGTGAAAAGCGGAAACAAAGTTACCGTGTTTTGCGGAAATGATGGTCGCTCTCCGCGGTATGAGGTAATAGACGGAGTAGAGATAATCAGGCGGGGCGGGTTTTATTTTGTCTATGTGTGGGCATTTTTTTACTACGTTTTACGGTTGCGTGGCAAATACGATATAGTGCTCGATTGCGAGAATGGAATTCCTTTTTTTACGCCACTGTATGTCAAAGAGAAGATATATCTCATCATGCATCATGTTCATCAGGAGGTCTTCAGAAAAAGTTTAATTCCACCGTTCTCGTGGATAGCGTCGTTTCTGGAACTCCGATTCATGCCGTATATCTATCACACAGCGCAATTTATTACCGTTTCACCGTCAACGAAAGAATCCATTATCCGAAACGGACTCTCAACGAAAGAACCGAAAGTCGTGTATAACGGTGTAGATTTGGATTTCTATGTTCCCGGGAAGAAAGAAACTTCACCGCTTGTTGTGTATATCGGAAGACTGAAGTCTTATAAGAGTTTACCCGTGCTTATTCGTGCAGCGCAATTGGTCGTGCAACGCATACCGACTGCCAAGTTTGTTATTGCGGGAGGCGGTGAAGAAAAAAACAAACTGTCTGCACTCATAACGAGCTTGCATCTTTCTGACTCGGTGAAGTTAGTCGGAAGAGTAAACGAGCAGGAAAAACGGGATTATTATCAACGGGCGTGGGTTTTTTGTAATCCGTCTTTTTTGGAAGGTTGGGGAATTACATCCATTGAAGCAAATGCTTGTGGAACACCGGTCGTTGCATCAGACGTGTCCGGACTTCGGGATTCGGTGAAAGACAATGTAACGGGTTACCACGCACTCTACGGTTCTGCCTCACACTTTGCACAAAAAATTACCGAGTTGCTTACGGATGAGCGGAAGCGGAAACAGTTCAGTTCAAATTCCATTGCTTGGGCACAAAAATTTAGTTGGGATTTCAGTGCTGATAAAAGTTTTGAATTTTTTGCATCATGAAAATAGATATTGTTGACATGGACAACCTGAGGAATCCATTCTGGGCTGCCGGACAGGCACGGGCAACGTTTGAGGTGAGTAGAATTCTCGCCAAGCATCATACAGTGACCGTACATTGTTCGAAATATCCGGGCTACTCTGACTATGTGCAGGACGGTGTCTCTTATGTGCATCACGGAGTTGTCGTGAACCAACCGCAGATTACGAATGCGGCGTTCATACTGTCAATTCCGTTTATCGTTTCGCGTATCCATTCGGATGTTATAATCGAGAATTTTAACGCACCGTTTTCAGTGAGTTTTTCGCCGCTGTTCACAAAAATTCCGGTGATCGCATTGCCGACCATGTTTAATGCGGAAGCTTTTTCCAGAAAATATTTTCTACCGTTTTGGATTGTCGAAGCTATCGGGATGAAATTCTACCGGTACATGATGCCGTTTTCCACAGTCGGGGAAACAAAAGCAAAAAAATTGAACCGCAACATAATTACGAAAATTATTCCCGAGGGTGTCGGTCCGGATTTCTTTGCTGTTAAACCAGGAAAGAGCGAATATATTTTGTTTCTCGGCCGATTTGATATTGCCCAAAAAGGTATCGATCTGCTGCTGAAAGCGTATGCACGGATAAAAGAGAAAATCAATTACCCGCTTGTTGTTGCGGGACACGGTTCGGATAAAAAGAAAATAGAAGACCTTATACAATCCCTGGGACTCACCGGTGCTGTTCAGCTTCACGGGGCTGTGTATGGCAAAGACAAAATGGATCTTATCTCCCGGGCTCTGTTTGTGGCGTTTCCTTCACGACACGATGAAATGTCGATTTGGGCACTTGAGGCATTGGCCGCAGGGTTGCCGCTGGTTGGGTTCGATATTCCGGAGTGTGAATGGGCTCCAAACTCCGTCGCCCTTAAAGCGGAAGCGTATAATGTACCTGTATACGCAGATAGTTTACTGCGGGCAGCGGAATTGAATGTGAACAAAAAAATGCGCCATGCGGCACGGGAATTTGCACGCTCTTTCACGTGGGAACATGTGGCATCGGAAATCGAAGCATTTATTATAGAAGTTATTAAACATCATGGACAAAAGTAGCATAAAGAAAACCAAACTCTCACACATCGTTCAGGTCCCGCAAATACATGACGAAGCTCTGTTGTGTTTTGCCGAAAGCGATAATCGGCATATCCCGTTTCAGATCAAACGTTTTTATTACATCAGAGATGTCGATAACGGTGCGGTCCGGGGAAAACACGCACACAAGAAAACCAAACAGATGCTTTTCTGTCTTCAGGGATCAGTTTCTCTTATACTCGATAACGGTTTGGATAAAGAACACATACTTCTCAACAAACCGAATGAAGGGCTGTTTTTGGACGCGGGAATGTGGCACGAAATGGTCGACTTCAAAAAGAACACACTTCTTCTGATAGTTGCTTCAGATTTCTATGACGAATCTGACTATATTCGTGACTACACAAACTTTATCAAGTTCATAAAAAAAGCATGATCCTCATGAATGATTTTAAGCGGGAATTCAAAGCGCTTGAGCAGGAGATTATGGACGCAGTTTCTACAACGCTCGGGAGCGGGTGGTATATTTTGGGTGAGCAGGTAGAAACATTCGAACGGAAATTTGCACATTTTGTCGGCGTAAAATATGCAGTGGGTGTCGCAAACGGACTGGAAGCGTTGCAGATTGCCCTGATGGCACATCATATAGGTTCGGGCGATGAAGTTCTGACTGTTGCAAACTCAGCTGTTGCAACATCGCTGGCGATAACGGCAGTCGGTGCCCGGCCGGTATTTGTGGATATTGATGAATATGGACATATCGATATCGGTAAATTGGAATCGCACATGTCGGTTCATACTAAAGCGATCATTCCCGTCCACCTTTTCGGCCAAACAGTGGATGTTTCCGGTTTATTGAAATTTGCAGATCAGCATCGCCTGATCGTTATAGAAGATGCGTGTCAAGCACATGGCGCAACGTATGCGGGAAAACAGGCAGGATCGTTCGGCAATTGTGCCGCGTTCAGCTTTTATCCGACAAAGAATCTCGGAGCATATGGTGACGCAGGGGCGCTTACTATGAACAACAAAGAGCTTTATGAAACATGCAAAAAACTGCGCAATTACGGACAGAGAAACCGTTACAATCATGAGATTAAAGGAATTAACAGTCGTCTTGACGAAGTACAGGCTGCTATTTTAACTGTCAAACTCGGGCACCTGTCTGAATTTGTGAAGAAACGGAATCGTATTGCATCACTGTATTTAAAAGGTCTGGCGGATGTTCCGCACATAACGCTTCCGAAGATCCGGAAAAATTGTGTGCACTCCTTTCACCTTTTTGTTATAGAAGCCCGCGATAGGGATGGTTTGCGTAGTTTTCTGAAAGACAACGGGGTCGAGACGCAGGTGCACTACCCAACACCCATACATAAACAACAATGTTATACGGAATTTTCTGCGGTATCCCTTCCGGTCACGGAAAAGATGGCAGATAGCATTCTTTCGTTACCCATACATCCGTACATGGAGGATGACGAAGTGTCCAGCGTAATCAACCTTATTAAAAATTACTATGTATCAAAATAACATGACCAACGTTAAACACCCCACCGTTACTATTGCCATGTGCGCCTTGAATGAAGAGGCAAATATCGGCCAGCTGCTTACTTCGATCTTTGACCAGGAAACGGACGGTTTTGTCTTGGAAAAAATACTTCTTATTTCTGACGGTTCGACGGACAAAACTGTCGAGATCGCCCGCACATTTAAGTCCCGACTGTTTGAGATAAAGGATTACAAAGAAAGAAAAGGAAAGTCGTTTCGATTGAACGAGATCTATACAGGGGTAAAAAGCGATATTGTGGTTCAGCCTGACGCGGACGTCATACTTAAAAGTAAACACGTGATCAAAGACCTCATTGCGCCATATGCAACGGACAAGTCGATCGGCATGACAGGGGGAAATGCATTGCCGCTACCCGCCGAGACATTTGTTGAACGTGCCGTGAATTTAACTCTTGCGGCGTATATCCCGTTCAAAAAGACCATCAATAATGGAAATAATATTCTTTCAGCAACAGGCAGACTACTGTCACTCCGTCGGGAAGTATTTCAAAATATTACCGTTCCTCAAGACACCATCGCAAACGACGGTTTCGTATATTTTTGTACACTTACTCAGGGATTCAAGTACCGGTTTGTGGAAACAGCTGAAGTTTTTTTCAGATCACCACAAACGCTCCATGATCAAATCAGCCAGAATACGCGATTCTCGGCAACGCACACGTGGATGAAGAAATACTTTCCACCGGAAATGGTAGATCACGAATACAATATTCCCGCATCTGAATTATCGAGGGCAATGCTCGTACAATTTATAAAGCATCCTGTATTGGGAGGGTATATTTTCTTAATAAACCGGTATTGTCGACTGCGTTCGTGGTTCTTAAAAAAGCGCATTAATGCAATTTGGGAGGTAGTTTATTCAACAAAAAGTCTACGAAAATAACATGGACAATCTTAAAGAATTAATCTATTCCTTTTTCTTTAAACGGCCGGTTGTTGAAGTGGAAGCCTATTCATTGTCGGGCAAAGTGGTTATTGTTACCGGGGCGAGTAAGGGGTTGGGTTACGAAACAACAAAATTACTTCTCAAAAGCGGGGCAAAAGTTATCGCGGTTTCACGGGACAAACGGGAGTTGCAGCGGGTTTTTGGTACATTTGAACGATCATCCGTTTTGCTCGTGGAGGCGGATGTGCGAACCCGTGCCGCATGTTTTTCAGTGGTGCAAAAAGGATTGAAGAAGTTCGGGCACATAGATGCGCTGGTCAGTAATGCGGGGTTGTTCGTCGGCGGTCCGATTGAAAGTGTCCGTGCTGACGAAATAGAAAATGCATTCGCAACGAATGTTTTCAGTGGTATCTCCATGGTTCAGGCAATCGCTTCACATTTTAAACAACAAAAATCCGGAAGCATACTTATTGTCGGGTCACGGATCAGTCATAATTCGAATGTGGCTCCGAACATGACGATATATGCAACGTCGAAATATGCTATCGAAGGTTTTGCGACGGCTCTTGCCCAAGAAATGCAACCGTTCGGTGTAAGTGTCAGTTGTATACTGCCGGGAACCATGGATACAAAGCGTTCCATACATGCCCGAAATCAACTGCCGGGTCGGAGCGTTGCCCAATTAGTGCTGTTTATTGTTGCACATCCCGATATTATGTTTGAAAGAGTCATTATCAGATCACTGTTTAACAAAGCATGAAATTTTTTAAACCGATTCTATTAGCGGTAACCGCATTGGCGGTAATCGTATTCTATATTCTTACAATCAAAGGTGTCCCGGGAAACCCGGACATCACCAAATTCAGCATGTTGCAGACCGCGACCAAACCGTTTGAATCATCGCATAACAGAGCGCCCTACGCGTTGACCATGTCACTTGTTGACCGGCAATCGTTTGAACTGACGAAAGCGCAGGCAGACTTCGGGGCACCGGATGTGGGGTATCGCAATAACAAATTCTACATTCTTTTCCCGCCGGGTATTTCAATTATTTCCATACCGTTTTACATAATGGGGAGTTCATGGAATATGGCACAAGTTGTTACGTTTGCCGGACTGGGAATTTTCTTTGTGCTGAACATGTTTTTTTTATATGTAATTGCACGCACATTGTTTCGATTACCGACGGTAACCGCATTGATTCCTCCGTTGGTTTTCGGATTTGCTTCCAGCGCCTGGGTTTACGCCTCATCTTTGTATCAACACAACGTAACTACTTTTCTGTTGCTTTCCGGCCTCTATGCCGTATGGCATTACCGGAACGGGAAGCGGGGAAAATTGTTCGCGCTGTGTTACGTATGGTTTGCATACGGGATTTCGTTTTTTATTGATTATCCGAATTTGTTTTTGCTGCTCGGAGTAATGATTTATCTACTCTGGTCAACGGTGACCGTTACATCCCGTCAGCGCAAACAGCTTGTTTCGGTAAACATGCTTCCGGTGTATACGATTGTTTTCTTTATTGCGGCCGTTTCCATGCATTTATATTACAACGCGGCAGTATTCGGGGGACCGTTCAAATTCAGCGGGGCGCTCAAACGGTACGATAAAATTCTGACCGCACTCCCTTCGGCAAGCACGGCTACTTCTTCCGCTACAGTAACAAAAGCGACCACCGAAGAGCAGTTTGTCAGTCCGTTCAGCGAAACCAAGCTGTTTACCGGAGTACAGACGCTTACGGTGAGTTGGGACAGGGGATTGTTTTTCTTTTTTCCCGTATTTACCGTGGCGATTCTTGGAATATGGCAGCTGCTGAAAAAACCGTTTCTCGAAGGATATATCGTGCTCTTAATTGCAGGCATTAATGTATTTGTGTATGCAAGTTTTTGGGATCCCTGGGGTGGTTGGGCCTATGGTCCTCGGTATCTGATTCCGGCTATGGCCGTGCTTGCGCTGTTTGTCGGGGTAGCCTTTCAAAATTGCAAATGGCGTTTGTGCAAACTGTCGCTATTGCCGTTATTTTTGTATTCAAGCTTTATCTCTCTGATTGGAACGCTGACGACGGAAGCGGTACCTCCGAAAGTGGAAGCTGATTTTCTGAAGATGAGTTACAACTTCTTTCATAATTTGCAATTTCTCGCAAGCAATACAAGCGGAGTGTACGTTTTTAACGAATTTATTAAGCCTCACCTGACATTGCATGCGTACTTCATAGTATTGTGGATTTTTCTGAATATTCTTTTTACAAGTATCGTTCTCTACGCTCTTCATGAAAAAAATAACTGACCATATAAAAAAGAATCCGTTTACATTTCGCGCGACATTTCAAAAGATCGCAGTTGATGTGACGCCGACCTGGATTCGCAAGAAAGTGCAGTGGCTTGAAAAACGTATTTCGATCAAGCTGGTTTTGTGTCTGGCAGTGATTTTGGCCATTGCTGCAACAACGCTTTCTTTGTCCAAAGATTGGATCATTGTGTACGGAGATTCGGAATCACATTTGAATATCGCCAAACGCGTTATCCATAGCATTACGCCGGGTTTTGCACAGCTTGGTGGTATATGGCTGCCGTTGCCCCATTTGCTTATGGTGCCATTTGTCATGATAGAACCGTTATATCGGACGGGACTGGCGGGGTCCATCGTGTCCGGAATTGCCTATGTCATTTCCGCCGTCTATTTATATAAGCTGACGTATTCAATTACGAACTCTAAAATATCTGCCTTCATTGCATTCGTTGTTTTTGCAACGAATCCGAATGCCCTGTATATGCAATCGACCCCCATGACCGAGTTGCCGTTAACTGCATTTTTCCTTCTTTCAAGTTATTACTTTATCCGTTTTATCAGCTCCGGAAGTATTTCGTCGATGATGCTTGCCGGATTATTCGGATTTTGTGCAACCCTTTCAAGGTATGACGGCTGGTTTTTGGTCGCGTTTGAAGCGCTGATTATTGTTCTTGTGCATTTTTGGAACGAAGGGACATTTTCCCTGGTTTTTAAACGGAGAATTGATCAGATTTTAGAAACGTTCCAGAAAGCGCAAGGGAAACTGGTGCTTTTTTCCACGGTTGCATTTTTCGGGATTATTATCTGGATGGCGTGGGATTTCCTGATACTCGGAGATCCGTTCTATTTTACGAACAGTCAATTCTCGGCACGCGCTCAGCAGGAGAACTGGTTCCGTAGGGGTGAGCTTCCGGCAAAAGGCGACCTGCCGCTTGCGTTTGTTTACTTTCTGGTGACATCCATGAGTTCCGGCGGTATTCTGCTGTCACTGGTGGCGCTTATAGGGATGTACCTATACATTACGAGCACCGAGAAAAAGAAATGGTTTGTTGTTCTGGTTCTGTTGGTTCCGTTTATCTTCAACGTTTTTACGCTTTTTGTGGGACAGTCGGTTATTTTCATCCCGCATGTAACCCCGCGATCATTTGAGTGGACGCTCTTTAACGTTCGCTATGGAATGCTTATGCTTCCGGTGATCGCACTTTTTTTCGGGTATCTGTACCATAAAGGAAAAACCCTAGTCCGGGCACTCCTGATTTTATTGATTGTCATGCAATTTGCGTTGTATACCGTCGGTTACTCACAGGCGATTTCGTTGCAGGACGGTTTGGTAGGACTGTCGAGCGCTAAACGGCCTGACGCCGAAACATGGATGCGAAAAAACTACGATCACGGGCTGGTGCTTCTGGACGACTACGCGCGTTCCATCAGTATTATCCGTGCCGGGATACCGATGCAGAACATTATTTATGTCGGTAACAAACCGTATTGGGAAATTTCTTTAAAGAAACCTTCGGCATATGCCCGATGGATAGTCATGCAACGGGACGACAGTGTGTGGAAAGCGATTATTGATGATAAGCATATGAGTGATCAGTTGTATACTTATTTCCAGAAAGTATATACATCGAAAGAAGTGTTAATATTTAGAAGAATACCGGGAAAATAATATGCTGTATAAATTAAAAGAATTGCTGTATCAATTCATCATGTGCGGGTATTTTCGTATTCACCGGACATACCTGGGCTTATTCGTGAAAAAGATGGGTAAAAACGTTGAAATTTGGAGGTCGGTGCACTTTATGGATCCGAAAAATATTTCCATCGGTGATAATGTCATGTTGGCGAGAAACGTCGATCTTTACGGATTCGGAGGTTTGGAAATCGGAAACCACACGGCAATCGGAGCATATTCCGCCATTATTACCCATAATCATATATTTACGGATAACAACAAACCTATTCTGGAACAGGGTCATAAGAGGGAAAAAGTAACCATCGGCACAGATGTGTGGATCGGCACCCATGCCATAATTCTTCCGGGAGTGACCATCGGTAATGGGGCTGTTATCGGGGCGGGGGCGGTCGTCACAAAAGACGTGCCGAAATACGCGGTGGTTGTTGGAAACCCAGGGAAGATTGTGAAATACAGAAATTCAAAAATCAAATAACAACCCTCAAATCAAATTCAAAGTTCAAATGACAACCTTCAAAAGGTTTTGAATTTTAGATTTGGAATTTGATTTGTCATTTGTAGATTTGAATTTTGAATTTGTGAATGTACTAGAATGTTAGTATGTACCTTCTATCACTCTTTCCTATAAAACTCAGCATTCATCAATTAGTGCTTATCACCAACTCCATAGTTTTAATCGGCCTTTTGATTGCCGTGGAACTGTGGTCGACAAATGACACCCATAAAGACAAAGCGAAATATTACTACCCGCTGATTATGTTGTTTATATTCCTCATGATGTATGCCGGATATGTACAGTTTGCAACACCCAACCTATGAGTAACTTACGTAAAAACCAAATTTTCATTGCACTTGCCGCCATTCTTATACTCGCATCACGCATGATCTCTTTTTATTCCCAGGACTACGGGTATCTGGTAAATACAACGCTCTTTGTCGTGTTTGTGTTGTTAAGCATGTACCGGAAAGATTTACAGAGAGTGCTTATATTACTCTCGGTTATTCCTGCCGCCACAGTTTTCACCATTTCTCTTCCCGTTCCGGCTATTTTCCAAACACTTCTTTTTTACGCCGCCATATTCCTGACAGGTTTGATTTACTGGTATTTTTTTGAGGAGCAAAAAAAAGTAACCGTATTGCGCTCCGTCACCGCCAAGCAACTGGTTGTGGGTGTCATCGCCGGGCAAGCGCTCGGGATCGCAAGTTATGTGTTGCTTCCCAAAGTGTATTGGCCGCAGGAGCTCATGACTGCCGGGCGCATAACTGTTCCCCTGGTTTTTCTTATTTTTATATTGCTTGCAATAACCGAAGAATTGTACTTTCGCCGTTTATTGCAGAAGGAGGTGGGGGAAGTGGTGAACCCGCATAATGCGCTCGCACTTTCGGCGTGGCTCTACGCATCCCTTGCCGGATCTTTGGGTTTCGGCGTCACATTCTTAGCGCTTGTTGCGGGAATCACAATGGCACTCTTGTATTCGGAGAACAAATCGACACTCCAAACGGTCATAGTAAATATCACTATGAAGCTTGTTTTTCTTGCCGCTATCTTCCTTATGTGATTATGATCATTGTGTTGTGAAGAGTAATGATGTATATTGACATCATGAAATCCCGTTTAGCAGGTTTTATTGCCCTGTTTTTATGCCTTTCATTGTTGATGGTTCCTGCTGTTTTGGCAAATAACCCAGGAGTAACCAGAGTTAGGGGAAATGTCTATGATCAAGACAACGGGGGAGCGGGAATCGGTGGTCTCACCGTCAACGTAACTTGCAACGGAAATTCACGAAACGCCACAACTGACGGCAACGGATTATATGTGGTCGACTATACCCGTTCGGAATGCCCGCAGTTTGGACCGGTCAGTTCTGCCGTTTCGCACAACGGACAATCCCAGTCTGACACGGTATATGTATCCGACGTGTATACTGCTACGATGGACTTTTACTTCGGGACGATAAGCGTTCCGGAATTCGGCATGATCCCGGGAGCGATTGCGGCAATTGGATCAATTGGAACATACCTGGCACTTAGGAGAAAGAGAACCTAAATTCAAAGCTCAAATCTACAACCTTCAAATCAAATTCAAAATTCAAATGATAACCTTCAAAAAGTTTTGAATTTTAGATTTTGAATTTGATTTGTCATTTGTCTATTTGAATTTTGAATTTTACTCATCTGCGCCTATAATACCTCTATGCCTTTATTAAAGCGCTTACTCTTATTTTCTGCGCTGTTTATTGTCCTCTCCGGCCTTGTGGGTCCGTGGGTGATCAGCACCAAGCTTCTCTACGGTTTCTATTTCTTTATCTACCCGAACATGGGGAAGTTACTCATGTTTTCGTTTATCGTGTTTGTACTTCTTACAAAAGACAAGTTGAATTCAATCGGTGTCATCCCCGCGAAGGCGGGGATCCAGGAGCATCTGGATTCCCGGTCACGTATGCCGGGAATGACAGTATCAACTATTCTTTGTTTTCTTTCCTTCGTTCTTTTGATTCCCTTCTACGTATTCGGAAACATGTTGCTCAAAGAACCTTCATTTTTCACCAATCTTCCTCTTTCTCTCTTTGTTCATTTCCTGTTAATTTCTTCTGTTTTGACTTTATTTGTTTCGGTTTTCGGATTTCGATATTCGATTTTTTTTGCAAAGCAGTTTAAACGTGAACTAGTTGTCTGTTGCCTGTTGTCTGTTATCTACTATTTCGCGATTTTTTACGTATGGCATTTCTGGCCCCTACTTTCTGACGCAGTTTTGCAGTCGGTAAAATTCCTGTTCTCCCTATCATATAAAGACGTTATGTTTATTCCTCCACGTGCATTGTACGTTCACAACTTTACGGTGAGTATTGAAGAAGCCTGTTCGGGCCTCGACAGCATGTTCTTGTTTACGACGCTGTACATACTTATTGGGATTGTTGAACGGAAAACATTCAACATTGCTAAATTGTTGCTATTGCTACCCGTAGCGCTTGTCGGCTTATTTCTTGTGAATGTTCTGCGCGTGTATACGCTTATTCTCGTCGGTGTGCTCATAGATCCGAAGCTGACCGTACAACTCTTTCACACGTACCTTGGTATGGTTCTCTTCATGGTCTACTTTGCCTTATTTTGGAAAATCTTTTACGGATGGATGAGGAAGTAGGCAAAATTCAAAGCTCCAATAACAACCTTCAAGTCAAATTCAAAATTCAAATTTTAAACATTTAGATTTTGAATTTGATTTGTCATTTGTCTATTTGAATTTTGAATTTATTTTTCAATTCGGATTGACACAAATTTTATCTTAATGTATACTACTTTTGTGCAGAATATCACAAAAAAACTAACATTTTCAGCTCTTGTTACTCTTATCCTCTTTAGCTTAGTGTTAATTCCACAGGCATCGGCACAACCGGCACCCGTTGAACAAACAATTGTAAACGGCCAGGTGAAAGACGGAGCAAACAATCCTGTTTCCGGAGCATCGGTACAGACAAATTGTAATGGTAATGTGCGAAACACATCAACAAACGGAGACGGTAAATATCAAACGGTCTACACCGGGACGGAATGTCCGGTTAACACCGTTGTTACCGCTCAAGCTACAGCCGGCAGCCAAAGCGGCGGTGGCAGTGGTCAGGTACAAGAGGTGATTAACACCGGTACCGTGATCATCAACGTTGCTCTCATCAATATAGCTGTTCCAGAATTCGGACTCATGACCGGAGCAGTCGCTGCCGTCGGATCATTGGCAGTATTCTTGAAAATGCGAAAGAAAACAGTCTAGGTGCAGAAATTCAAAGATCAAATCTACAACCCTCAATTGAAATTCAAATGACAACCTTCAATTGAAATCTAAAATTCAAAATACAAAGAATTATTTCTTGTTAATGGCGCCGAATATGAGAGAGAGTTCTTTGGCTTCCTGAAGGAGCCTAGTAATTAAAGCACGTTGTGTTTCATCTGCAAACTCGATCATTCGCAACCAATGGATAGTTTCCTTCGCCTCTTTTTTGCAAATACCAATCTTTGCATGGAAATCTTTTTTGGAGTCGGCACCGTTGGCTTCCATATAGTTGGCTCCGACACTTGTTGCAGATCTTATTATTTGCGAGATTAGTGGAACAGTAATTATTGTTTTTCTGATGCTGTTGCACAACGAAATTATTTGAGTGCCAAATAGGGTAGTTCGCACCTCAAGGTCGTATATTTTTTCTCCATTTGAATTTTGAATTTGATTTGTCATTTGTAGATTTGAAGGTTGAATTTATTATCCACCTCATGTTTATCAAATACCACGGTTTATAGGCATCATCTACGCCCAAAGTACTGTATAATGTATCACATGATTCGTCCCTTATTTAGACTCGCCAAGCGCTTGCACAGTGACTCTTTGTACAGAAATTCGTTGAGTGTTGTTAATAAGCTTAAGAATATAAAATTTCTTCCGTACATTTTGCATACCCAACTGATCCGGAGTCAGTTTAAAAGAATGGGAAAAAACTTTCTTGCAGAAGGCCATTTTGGGTACACAAAACCTAAACAAATCGAGATCGGTGATAATGTATATTTCAATCACGATGTTCTATTAATAGTACATGGCAGTGCGTCAATAAAAATAGGAAATGATGTTTTAATAGGCCCATACTCATATATTTTTACAAAAATGCATGGGTATTACACACGGAGAATTCCAATAAGAAGTCAAAAGGAAACATTTAAATCTATAGTTATAGAGGATGGTGTCTGGTTGGGTGCAAATGTTATCGTGATGCCCGGAGTAACGATTCACAAGGGGGCTATTGTTGGAGCCGGTGCTGTCGTGACAAAGGATGTAAAATCGTACACAATTGTTGGTGGGATACCTGCAAAATTTATCAGAGACAGGCCCGCTTAATTAGTCTTACATTAAAAAGAAGGTTATGTTAAACAAGTTATCAAGCGGTTTGTCTGTCATTATGCGCTATAATATGTGCTAAACTTAACAGTTTCCTGGTATTTTCAGCAATCTAGCAATTGTCATGTATCAATATAGCAATCTAACAATTTAACAATGATAAAATCTATTTACCACCTCGCGAAGCGCTTGCACTCCGACTCTTTGTATCGAAATTCGTTTTACTTAATGGCCAGCACGTTCGCCATGGCCTTTTTCGGGTTCTTTTTTTGGATAATAAACGCCCGTCTGTATAAACCGGAATCCGTGGGAATAACCACATCTCTTATCTCCGTTATATCATTATTATCCACAGTAAGCTTATTCGGCTTTAATAACGGCATTGTGAGCTACTTGCCGAAAGAGAAAGACAAAAACCACATGATTAACACCATGTTTACGTTTACGGGCGTAGCAGGTGTGGTTATCTCTATTGTGTTTCTCTTGGGGCTTTCGTTTTTTGCTCCCAAGTTATTATTTATTCGTGCGAACCCGCTATTTATTGCCGGGTTTATTGTGCTGGTGGTTTTGAGTGTGTGGAACATTATGACGGATTCGGCGTTTCTGGCATTCCGGTCTACGCAGTACACATTTCTTGCAAACCTTATCAGTAGTTTCGCTAAGCTTGTAGCGCCATTCTTTTTTATAAGCCTCGGTGGGGCAGGAATATTTGCGGCATATGTAACATACCTAACGTTGTCTACCGGCATCAGCTTTTTGCTTATGTTCATTCGCCTGGGATACAAACCAAAAATGGATGTGGACAAAAAAATTATCCGTCAGACGGCAAAGTTTTCGTTTATGAATTACCTGGCTGGAACTATCGGCATGCTTCCAACGCTAATTATCCCTATCTGGATTCTTAACAGACTAGGTGCCAAAGAAGCTGCGTATTACTATATGGCATCCATGATAATGGCTTTGCTTGGTATTATCCCGAGCGGAATAACCCGCTCGCTTTTTGCAGAGGGTTCGCATAATCAAAAGCATATGAAAGCACTGATCAAAAAGGCCGTAATTGGGGTGGTTGTTTTAGTGATTCCAGCAATTATCATTACAATTATATTTGGTGGAACAGTTCTTACTTTGTTTGGAGAAAGCTACTCTGAGGAGGGTTTCAGGCTTTTGCAGTTGATGGCAGCATCTCTTTTATTTACTTCAACCAATCACATTCTCGGTTCTATTTTTAACATCAGGAAGGAAACAGGCACTATATTAGGAATGACGGTATTTGGAGCAATTACAATATTGCTATTAATTAACAGCTTGATTAACCTTAAGCTTAACGGAGTGGGTTTTGCTTGGCTTATCAGTCAAATGATTACAGCTTTCGTATTTCTTATTATCTTCTTCCTAAAAAAACATGATTAAAACAATAGGGGTCATCATATGTAACCAAAACGGTTTTACAGACACTGCCAAATGCATCGAATCTATAAAAACAATCAGATCTGCCAAACTTGACATACTAGTTATTGATAATGGCTCCGAAATGTCAGATTTTAAGAAAATTCAGGAAATTAAAGACATCTCAGTAATAAGAAATGAAAAAAACTACGGTTATGCTAGAGGAAATAATCAAGGGATATTGTATTTCTTAAATAAGTCAGAGAAACCCGGATACATTTTACTATTGAATAACGACGCTTTTTGTGAAGAAGATTTTTTGTTTCCGCTGCTTAAAATTTTAGATAAATCTAGAAGAGTAGGTGCTGTCAATCCACTGATTTATTATGCAAAAGAACGAAACAGAATCTGGTCTTCGGGAGGAAAATTAAACATGGAATCCGGGTCAATATCATCAGATTATATGTTTCATAACCCTAGTGTAAGTATCAAAGAGCCGTATTTAGTTGATTTTGTTTCTGGTTGTGCCTGTTTAGTTAGAACTGAAATTTTCCAGGAAGTTGGGTTGTTAGAAGAGTCATACGAGATGTATGTAGAAGATGTCGAATTTAGTCTAAGAGTTAGAAATCACGGATGGGTGTGTATGGTTGAACCGAGATGCAAGATTTATCATAAAGTTAGTGCTTCCAGTGGGGGAACTGCGAGCTTTAAAAAGAGATACTATATTTCAAGAAACACAATGTTTTTAGCTAAGACATATTTCGAGGAACCACGGTTGTTTATCCAAAGATATTTGTTAGGCCAGATCTTAGGTTTACACAACTATCCCATAGCCTCTATTCCCTTTCTGTTGTTTGCCACTTTAATAGGTTCAATTAATGGATTAATCTTGAGTGGTAAAAGAAAGATGAAGCATGAAATTTAATAAATACTATTTTAGAGAGTGTCTTTGTGAGTATTTGTGTAACGAAATAGTTTCAAACATCCCTTCACATTTGTTTAGGATTTTTTTCTATAAGAAAGTTGCAGGAATTAAAGTAGGTAAAGAAAGCAGTATTGCTATGCATGTAAAATTCAGAAGTCCCTGGAAAATAATAATCGAAGACAATTGTGCAATTAATCAAGACTGTTACCTAGATGGGAGGGGCGGTCTTATTATAGGGAAGAATGTGAATATTAGCAGAGGCACATCGATTCACACAGCTACTCATAATTACAACTCAAAAGACTTTCGTTACGTAGAAAAAGGTGTCGTTCTTGAAAAGGACGTATGGGTTGCCAGTAATTGTATAATTCTCCCTGGGATTACTTTAGAAAAAGGCAGTGTTGTTGGAGCTGGTTCTGTAGTTACGAAAACAGTAGAAAAGTATACTGTAGTGGCTGGGAATCCAGCGAGAGAGAGGAAGAAACGCAATAGTAAACTTAACTACAAAACGAACTATTTTAGGTTGCTTAGTTGATTGAATAAAAGAGTGAGTTCAATCGAGACTATTGTAAACAAGTTGTGTTTTTGTTGCTGCTTCTTGCCAGCTAATTGATTGAGCATATTTAAGAGCTTGTCTTCCCTTGCTTCCTAAATTCTTCCTGTCTTTATAAACACTCACTAATGTGTTAAGTAGGTTTTTTGAATTTTGAGGATTATAAAAAAAAGTGAAATCGTCAGGAAACTCAACCAGATCACCTAGTTGTGGACAAATAATCGGCTTGCCAAATGATAATGCGAGCAGTGCGCTACCGCTTGTTGTAATTTTTCTAAATGGCAACACAACCACATTAGCTGCATTCATATATACTTGGACCTTGTCATCAGGGACAAAGCCTATATGGATATCAATGCTCTTCTCGTTAATTGACTGCAAAGATTTTTTAATACTAGGATCGCTAGCATTTCCAGCAATTAATAATCGTGTTCCTTTAATATTAGCTTTATTAAATAAGTTAATGAGCAAATCGACGCCCTTGTATTTTTCTATTCTTCCGAAGAATAAGTACACAAATTCATCTTTTGGTATATGTAATAGTCTTCTAGATACAATTTGCGAAACCGTGTTAGTGTAAAAATTTACATAATTACCATGAGGAACGATATAACTATTCTTGGTAATAAAATGCAATTTTTTTATGCGTTCCAAAGTTGCATCAGAATTGAGAATTTGAGCGCTGCTCATAAAAAAAATAATTTTTGAGATATACAGATCGTTTAAAAATATTTTCTCATGTGAGGTTAAATCGTGCATGGTCCAAACTATTCTATAGCCAAGTATTTTTAATATGACTAATATGCTGAGAAAATATGCGGTATAGAGCAAACGGAAAAAAAAACTATGAAAAAATGCCTGTTTAAATGGAAATTGAAATGGATACAACCAATGGATATGAAAGATTCCGAATCCAGACAATTTATACTTGAACAACATTAGTGGTAGTAATAATAAGTTGACTGAATGGGACTTAGTCGGACCTACTAGATATCTGATAGTGAATTTCTTTGCTAATTCTTGGTAGAGTAGTCTCTGATAAGGATTATTATCTTGTGGGTAAACAAGTATTTTCATGAATTAGTGATCAACTCTTTTAAAACACCAAGACCATAAACTAAATGATCAACTGTTACTTGAATAGGTTTGCTTGAGCGGTTCTTTATCAAGGGGATTAATAAAAGTAATGGATATATTGGAATTATGATGGTAATTGGCAGTCCAATTATAAATATCGGATAGATTACTGCAGTTATGTCGCGTGTAAAAAGATATTTAAGACGATGTCTATATGTTTTATATAACTTAGCCCGTGCAGCTCCATAAATGAACGATCTTTTTAAGTCGCTTTTCCAATCTCCCCAATTATGATAAATAACTGCATTCGGTTGATATCGTATTTTGTAACCCTTATCTACTACACGCCAGCTAAAGCCGACATCTTCACCATAACCAAATAACTCGTTGAAATACCCGATTTCTTTTATCAGGTTTTTCTTAAAAGCTAAATTGATCGTTGGGCATTCATTAAGGTACCTTGCTGACTTGTTTCTTTCAGCAACTTGGTCATGGAGTGTTGGTCGGTTCTTTGATAAGGCTTTACCGGCAACATAGACTTCGCCCTCGTGCAGAAGTGGCTCAACAAGGTTGACGAGCCACTTCTTGTCGGGTATACAACCAGAATCTATAAAGACAATAATGTTTCCCTTTGCTTGAGTTATGCCTAAATTCCTTTGTTCAGGAATGGTTGGCTTGTTCTTTTTTATTTTATAGAAATACCATTTTACTTTGGGATATTTGGTTTTTATTTGTAGCAATCTACCTTTTTCCGAAGAATCAACGACTATTATTTCCGATTTAAAAGGGTTCTCAATTTGCGTGAGTCCTTTTAAAGTAGAATCAAGTTCCGGGTCGTTTTTAACAATAATAATTATTGAAAGAAAAATCATTTAAATATTTTTGAACTTTTATTAGTGTAGATAAGATTTTTATTCAAACTAATGAATTGAAACGGATAGTTTATTGCGAAAGTTGTTCCTAGATAGTATGACTTGCTAATACCTTTTATAGTGTTTGTATATGTGCTATATACATAGGAATATTTATCAATTGTACCCGGTATAACGTCATTCATGATTCCGTTAGTGATTCTAGTATGTGACTGCAGCCTTAGCTGACCATACTGGTCAGTAAATACGACGCTGTTTTTCGAGTACCCTGTTTCTAACCACTTAGCCGCTGCAACTTCCTCCGGCTTTATATAAAACCTTTCATAATCCTCACCAAAATTATTAAAGTTAAGTGAAGCAGATCCCCCTAAAAATTGACTTGTGATATTTATACTGAAAAGAAAATATACTGAAACTAGAACGAATAAAACCATCTTCTTTAGCAAATCATGGAGGAAAAATAGTACAGCGTGAGTGCCGGCTATTAACCCCAGGCTCAGAACAACAAGCGATTGTTGGTAAAGGCGCTCGATATTGTATGAAATCGAAATTGAAGGCAACACAGTCATCGCCACAATTAAAACGAGAAGAGTTGGGAAAAGTCCGACAAAATCCGGCTGAATATTAAATTTATTTAGCATGTAGCCGAGTACTATAAACAGCACACCGAGAGAAATAAGTGCTTTGATGACTTTTTGATCTATTTGGGTTACCCAAAACGCAAGATTAGAAACTTGCCTGTTAATTGGCGGAATAAATTGCGCGGATGCGAGTTTAATTGCTTGCTGATCTCTACTAGTTGCTGGCAAAGGTGTTAGCCACTTAATTTTTTTGTATTTAAGAGTTGTCTCGTGAATATAATTCTGGACATCATTATTATTAATGGGTCTGGCTACTCCAATGATGGATATTCTAGCCTGCTCGCTCTTGACTTCAGCATGGTTAAACTTACTAAAATTTGTAACAATACTTCGCACAACGTCAGACAGGTAGAAAGCAGTATTAGTAACCAGTCCGTACCAAATAACCGTAACACCGGCAAAGATCATAATCATACGTAATCCCAAAAAGGTATCGGTTCTTAGGTGATGCATAAACGGTAATTTCTTAAGAATCTTTACAGCAATGCCAAACGCATAGACACATACCATAACAATAAGCATTATGTAGGCGGTTGAGTAGTGGGAGAAAATAGTTGCAATACCAAAAAGTATAAAGAGAAATTTACGAGTGGGGCCTGAAAAACCTTGTCCCAACCAGGTATACAAAGTTAGCGTGAAAAATAACATTGCGATTTCCTGACGGGCGAGCGCTGGCATCTGTTGCATGAATTGGTATTGAGACATAAAAAAGAATGTAGCGAGAAACGCGTAAGACTTTTTTGTATGTTCCGACAGTAGGGCAAATACTGCAACAGGAGTGAATGCAAATAAGAAAGGGTAAAGAGCTTTGAAAATCCACAGGTTTGATAATCCGGTAAGCTCTCCTATAATTGTTGGTAGTAAAGAAGTGCTAAGTGTAGCGTTGTACGCATTGTTAATATTATTCATACTCCAGAACAGTTTTTCACGTGTTATCTGGAGCACTCTATATTCCGTCTGAATATCCCAGCCTACTAGGTAATTGCTCCGGAGCGAATAGGAATATATAAGCGAGATGCCGATACAAAATATTGCAATGGGGTATACGTATGACTTAATCTTTTTTTCAAACAACAGAAGGAAAAAGATATAGATAAGTATTAGAAAAATAAATGCATATGTGTAGTAACTTTGAACGCCGCTATTAAGAAATAATGCTCCTAAAATGGAAAACAAAGGAAAAATAATCGGGAACACGCTAAGCAAAATGTTTATAAAGTTTGGCCTGATGCCCGGTTCTTGTTTATTTAGTGTTTGTTTTTTCAGGTAGTGGGTAGCAATAACAACGACATACAAAATATCTAGTGAGATAACCATAGGGATTCTTGCAAGCGGTGCTTGGACTCCCAGTATTTTGTACAAGGTGTTCAGACAAAGTCCGCCAATAAGGAGAAGTGAAAGACTTAAACCAATACTACTCAGTATTATTTTGAGCTTAGATACTTGCTTACCGTTTGTAAGTAGTAATAACAGATATCCAGGAAAAAAGGCTATAGTACATAAACTAATTGGTAGCATCACACCGATAAAAGACGGAAAAAGAAGAGTTGTCACGTTGTATGAAAGTGCAACAACAAGTATTGCTAACAATTTCTGTTTACTCATGCTTAAATTTAAGTTTACTAAACGCAGTAATAAATCCCACTAAAGAAACTGCCTCAATAAAAAATTGAATATAACTGAAAAGCATATATTTAAGATGTTTGTTAGTTAGGCTCCGTACTACCCACCAAGAGTAAAAAATAGGTGGTAGTAAGGTTATGGTCAAAAAAGCCAACGGTAAACTAAAATAAGCAACTATTGTTGTTATGGTAATTATGGCTAGAGGAAAAGGAAATATAGGTGGTATCTTTTTTTCCAACAAATATTTTTTAAACACGTCTTCACTTCTGAAATAAGTTTTTTGAACCAGAACCACTAGTGAATTTGTGTATGTTGTTGTAACAATGGCCATTGGGTTACAAATAATTTTTTTGTTTGTGTACACCGAGCTAAGTCTTGTACACAGCATACTGTCTTCTGAAGTTCGAAGTTCTTTATTAAACCCTCCAACTTTTTTTATAAAACCCGTTCTAAAAGAAGCATTTGCGGTGTATATTTCCCGCACTTCGTAAGACCTGTTTGTCTCGCTGTTATTCGAGTACATAGAAAAAAAATAGATGAGAAATCTATAAGCCAAACTCCTAGAATTGTCATATTTCAGCTCTGCAGGATTCCCGTATCGCATACAAGTTAGGTAGTCTTGGGTTAAGGTTCTGTGAGAGGATGAATTTACAATTCCTCCAACTGCCATAATTTCTTTAGATTTGTAAGGTTCAATGAGTTTGCTCAGCCAATCACTTCTTGCGACACAATCATCGTCAATGTATGCAACTATCTCACCCCTAGCCAGATCTAAACCAGAGTTTCTCGCGGAAGAGATACCCTTGTTCACCCCATGAATAATCAGTTTTACTGGGAGAGCTGTCACTAATTTTCTAGTGTTGTCAGTTGATCCATCATCTACTACAATAATTTCATAATTGTTTTTTGGGTAACTCTGTTTCGCTAACGACTCGAGTGTTTGAACTATTGTCTTTTCTCCGTTAAAGGTGCAGACCACAACACTAACTCGAATTTTATTTTGCATAGTAACTGCTTAATTTAAAAAATCCAATTAATCGCCCCATAAAAAATGATAGCAATAAAACAGTGTTTACCAAGACAGCTCCTATGAAATTAGGAGGCTTATCTTGTAAAAATTTTGCTGAGAGATGAAGGTAGGAAGTTAAAATCAAATAAGCAGTAGCTAGTGGCACAAAAATAGGGAAGCTGATCGAAGAAATCAGCGATAGCATAAAAATGAAGAAAGCAATATCTGGTTTTCTAATGTTACGGAATTTTATAAGCAGCCGTGTCGAGCCTATTCCGCTTTGGAATAACCACTCGAGAGATTGAACAAATGATTTGTTTTCCTCATGTGCAACTATAAGCGTACTTATGGAATATAGTTTCAATCCCAATTTCTCAGCTCTCCAACTGAAATCTACATCTTCACCATCGGACACATTTTTAAACCCAAGTTTGCTAAATACTTCTTTTTTAGCCATACAGTTACTTCCGGTGATGGCTGTGGTGTGTGTAGCTTTTTTTGGTACTAGCTCAAATTTTTTGTAGACAAAGCTAACGTCACCATCGGGGATAGCGATTCCGCCGACAATATCATGTTGTTTTAAGTCTTCTAAACAGGTTTCGGCCCAATGGGGTGGAAGAATAATATCGCTGTCCACAAAGGCGATATGTTTTCCTAGTGCAAGGTCAATCCCTTTTTGACGGGCGTAACCTCTACCTTTGTTACTAGATAGGGATAGAAGCTTAATTGATTTTTTATCCTTCTGAAGTGTTTTGACAACCCCTGCTGTGTTGTCTGTCGAACCGTCATCAACCACCAAAATCTCATAATCTTTTATGCCTTTCTGCGATTCCACAGATCGTATTGCGTTAGATACTGTTGACTCTTCGTTGTGCGCAATAATTACATATGTTATTTCCATTGATATTCTTTCAATAAACTTTCGCAAGCATTAGTAAGCAAATCAGCATCGCGCTTTAATTTCAATTCTTGTTTTCCGAACAAGAAATTTGTTATGGCTTTTGAGAGCAACTTTGCGTCCAATTTAACTACGTAATTCCAATCAGAATTTCTTGCTGTGTTACGGGCCCCATTATCTTTTTCATCTACTGTAATAACAGGAATTCCGCATGCGTTGGCCTCTAAAACCACGAGCCCAAAGCCTTCTCGGGAGGATGGTAACACGAAAACTTTCGAAGATTTTATCAGGGAATAGAGATCATCATGGTTTGGAAAAAAGTTTTTGAAGACTATATTAGTCTCGAGTCGAAGGTCGCGCGTCAACTTGTCAAGACGTTCTTTTTCCGGCCCTTCTCCGACGATAATACATTTTACGTTGGGCTTGGTTTTTTTGACTTCGGCAATGGCCTTAATTAAAATGTCTACGTTTTTGTGTTTAAGTAACCTGCCGGCGAATATGATGTCGCTTTTTTCTTTGGAAGGTTTTACTTTCAATATATGATCATAGTCAATAGTGTTCGAAATGGTGCTAATCGGTTTTTTCATATGCAGTTCATTTACCAGTTTGTCCGTAGTGTGTTGTGAAATAGAGATTACTTTATCCGGAAAATACGTACTTATTTTTTCAACTAAGTATGCAAGAAATCCTTTAACCGGTCCGGAATATTCTTGCCAGTACGTAAGTCCCCAAACTTCGTTCCACGTTACTATCATCTTTCTGCCTTTTACCAAACAAACCAGTTTTGTGAAAATATGTGGAAAGTAGGGCATTTGGTCGACGTCTATAACGTCCCAATCTTCACGAATAAGTTTTAAACAGCTTAGTCCGAAAAAAATCGCTTGTTTAATCGACCGCCGTTCTCCGGAATACAGCGGATAGTAAGGAGAAATCGCATGTAACGTGACTCCGTTTTCAACTCGAATGTTCCTCGACTCGTGACTCGTGACTCGTGACTTTTGACTCTTGTCTTGATCCCACCAACGCATGCAATATATATACACATCATGTCCCATTGCGGCCAAGCGGGTAGAGATATCGAATAACCTTTTTTCTTTTCCGCCTTTATTATAGGGGTATATGGCGTCGGTTACGTAAGCAATTCTCATAATACCTTCGGCCTCCAACTCAGATTTCTGACGAACGTCCGCAGAATTTTGAAACCGTCTCGCCACGAGTTTAACTTAGAATGTCCTAACCGCCGGTCATAGGTTATGGGCACAGAATATAGATGAAAACCGTGTTTTTTAACCTTTGTGAAAAACTCCATTTCTATGGTAAAGTCATTTCCTGTAAGGTGCTTGAGCAGTTTGTCTACGACTGTTTTTTTCATCGCGATAAAACCGGTGAGCGCATCCGTAATGTTCGCCTGGTAGATGTGCCGCATCATAAAGGCAAAGAGCCAGTTGGCGAACCGGTGGGAAAAAGTGAGTGAACCGCGGATAAGCTTTCCGCTCATCCGGGAACCGGCGATTACGTCTGCAAACCCACTCTCCAATGGTTCTATTAACCGTGGGATTTCTTTCGGCTTATATGTGTCGTCGGCGTCTATTATCACCACGTAATCCATATCTTCTGCCAAAGAAGCCAAACCGGTGCGAAGCGCATAACCTTTGCCCCGTTTTTTTTCGCGGACTATCTCAACTTTTTTAGATTTTACAACTCCATGTGTATTGTCTGTAGAGCCGTTATCAACGACTATCACCCTGGTTTCAAATCCAAGCTGTGCTAATCGCTTGTATGGTATGCCATCAAGCACCTGGCCGATGCCGCGCTCCTCATTTAAAGCGGGAATGATGACGGTTATTTTCTTCATATTATTTTTTATAAATTCAAAGCTCAAATGACAACCTTCAATTGAAATTCAAAATTCAAGCTTCAAAATAGTTTTGAATTTTAGATTTTGAATTTGATTTGTCATTTGTATATTTGATTTTTGAATTTTTATTCTTTCACTCCATTCAGCCAGAAGTGTATCGTTTGTTTTTTATTAACCAGGTTTACCTCCACTTTTACCCGATCATGGTTTTCACCAATAGAGTAGGTTATTTTTTTGGTTATGTACGCGTCATGTATAAGCACAAACGTGCCGGTTTGCAAAACCTGTTGGTAACCGTCCGCGCCAGTTGCTTTAACCGTATACGGGTATTCCATGTCAGTGTATTCTAGGTTATGTACGGTAAATTTGAACGTTTGTTCTTCTTCCGGGATTATTCGGGTAGGTAATTTAAGGTGGTCTTCAAAATAAAGCTCCGTAAACGTTTCGGGTAAGGGAACCAATTTCCAGACTTTTAGCTGTTCATAGATGGCGTCCTGCTTGACATAGAGCGCCACAGCAAACATTGTGATGAATATAAACGTCAGAATTAACACCAGTTTTTGTAACCACGGTTTTACCATAAGGCAGGATTTGTAACTTACAGCACAATTATACTGGAAATAGCCTAGAATTAGCAAGCGAACAAGGGTAAATTCAAAGCTCAAATGACAACCTTCAATTGAAATTCAAAATCTGAATGTCACCCCCGGAACAAAGTACCGGGGATCCAGATTCCATCCCTGGATTCCCGACTGGATCGGGAATGACACCTTTTGGAGTTTTGAATTTTGAGTTTCATTTGTAGATTTGTCCATTTGAATTTTGAATTTAAGAAAAATATATAATAGAACCAATGTCTCCAAACCGTTCCAATAAAAAACTTCTCTTCTTCCTCATTTTCGCCACCATAGTTTTGGGAGTAACCAACGTGTATTTGTTTGTGGACCGGTATGTTACGGCTAAAAACGAAGCTGTTCGAAAGGAAAACGAGCGCAAAGCGATTCTCGAAGGCATGTCTGCTGTGCCGACACAGGTAACTGTGGATTTGTCCAAAAAAACCGTCACTGGCTCTCCTTTGATCTTCGGAGGTTCCAGTTTTCCAGACCAATTACACACTGGAGTAATGGATAAACTGAAAGCTGTTGGTGTAACGAATATTCGAAAGGACTTTTTTTTGGAATACACCTCTCCAGCTGGAATAACCTTGGACAGCTATAGAAGAAACGATAACAATATTCAAGATATAGCCAATTGGAGGACAAAAGATATTGGTTGGGCGAATACGAATTTCGTGTCAGCCAAAAGTCGAGGAATGAAGATGATGGGAATAGTAACGTATGCTCCAAAATGGCTGACACATTCAGGTAATGAGCATGGAGTTCCAAAAGATTGGGGAGTATATGAGGATATTGTAAAAAAACTATATAAGCACTATAGAGACAATTTGGATTATCTTGAAATGTGGAATGAGCCAACATACAAATATTTTTTGGATCCAGCGGGTAGCGGGTTAACTCGGGAAGAGGCGTATCTACAAATATTTCTGCATGCATCTAAAGCTATTCGAGAAGTAGATAGTGAGATAAATGATGGAAAGAAAATTCCCGTTGGTGGTTTTGTAGCTCACACTCCCACGGAAACAGGATTGCTTGAATACCTTATGCAAAACGAAGAATTTAGAAAGTCTATTAATTTTATCAGCTACCACAATTACGAACATGTGCCGGAACCATCATGGACGGCATACAAAACGATACTTGCAAAATACGGAATGCAAAATTTACCTGTTTTTTTGACGGAATGGAATTATTCTCCAGGCTTTAAAGAATACAATTCCAAACTAGTCGGTGATGAAGCAGTAACGTACACAGGAGATAAACTAACTAGCTTTTTGAACATGGGCCTTGCCGGGGCAAACTATTTTGCCCTTATTGCAGAAGATGCCAAATTTACCACACCATGGAGCGGATACTTGGCTTTTTATAAATGGGAAAATGGGAAAGCGACATTACTTCCTCAAGCAAAAACGTGGAGGCTGATGAGTGTTAGCCTTGCTCTCGGGAAAGGGAAAAGCCAAGTATATGAGACAAGCTATAAAGACAAAGAAATTAACGCTGCCGGGTTTACAAACGTAAAGGGCCAAAAAGGTACGGTGCTCGTGAACAAGGGAACCACTGGCAAATTGGTAAACGTTTCTTTTAAAAACTTAGGTGCCCCGAAACATGTAATTATCGAAGAATTTATTGCCGATCCCGATCATGACGGAGGGACTGCAGTGCGGAAAGAGTACGTGGATGAACCCGGAGAAGCGTTGAACTTTACCATGTATGTGCCGGCGCAGAGCGTGGTTGGTGTTTTGTTGTCGGATACAAGTAAGATGCAGGAAATACTCAAGCTATTCTTCAAATAGAAATTCAAAATTCAAATCTACAACCCTCAATTGAAATTCAAATGACAGCCTTCAATTGAAATCTAAAATTCAAAATTCAAAGAATCATTTCTTGTTAATGGCACCGAAAATGAGTGAAAGTTCTTTGGCTTCCTGAAGAAGCTTCAGAATAAACGATTTCTGAGTTCCGTCGGCAAATTCAATCATTCGCAACCAATGAATTGTTTCTTTCGACTCTTTTTTGCAGATACTTATTTTTGCATGGAAATCTTTTTTTGAATCGGCGCCATTAGCTTCCATGTAATTGGCGCCCACACTTGTTGCAGATCTGATAATCTGCGAAATCAACGGTGCAGTGACAATAGTTTTCTTTACATTGTTACAAAGAGTGATTACTTGAGTACCGAATACGCTTGTCCGTTCTTCCAGATCGTATATTTTCTCTCCATTTGAATTTTGTGCTTGATTTGTCATTTGTAGATTTGAAGGTTGAGTTTCTAATAAGTCTTATGATTCCTGACTCCTAACTCTTGACTCATATATAGTTTCCCTCGCTTCTCTCGGGAAATCAACGGTTTATACACCTCAATACTCATACTATAGGTTTATTTGATATAATACCATATGTCAATTTCTGTTGATCACCCACGGTTCGTAGCCGATTTAAGTCGCAAAGTAGCTCGTCCCGAAGATTATGTTCGGGAATCTGTTGGAGACACAACATTGATCGGGATATCCCATATACCTATCACAGATAAACGCTCTACGGCAATTGTGCAATTATTACGAGAAGCAAAAACTCATGCCCATCTTATTTTAGAAATACCTGATCACCAAATAGCCCGGGCAAACCCAAATGGCTTAGAGGCGCTTATGGCCAGAGAATTTAGACGTTTGGGAAAAGGCTCCTCAATACATTCGCTTGAACCCCGTATGGACTTGGGATTTTACCAGAATGTGTATGGCTTTCCTGCAATACTCTATATTGCCTGTGTGGCATTTGGAAATCTGATAAACAGCAAATCTGCATTACAATATCCGCTTGACACGGCAAAGACTATAAGACAATTATTTTTGGATATTGAGTCTGCCGGAAATGTTCCGGTCGAAGTTATAACAACAGCACTCGCCCGGAAGCTTCGGATACTCAAAATGTCGCCCGGAGGAGAGTTGTATAAGGCAATGTTTCAGGCAGTGAACGTTGCCAGTCAATATGCAGGTTACCTCAGAGAATATGAAGTGCTTGGACCGACATTTAATAGGCTCACAGAACTTCTAAACGGCATGAAACTGGCTGTTGTGGGGAGTGCACATATTCCGGCTTTTCATAAAGCTTTAGCAAAAGAACCATTTGATCGCCCGATGAATTGGCAGGTATTTCTAAGTGAGATAGCCGGACCGGTGTATGCCGGATATGTAGCAAAATTTCAAGCTATTCTCGAGGAAGAAATGCAAAAACTAGCATGACATAAAAAGTTGTCCATATTTGATTTCTTATCTGCAGTGCGTTATAATAGTCCGTATATGACACGTGAGCGAACGCCTAATCCTACAGACCTGCTTGCTGCTCTCAGAGACACATCCGGATATGTTGATTTTGCACGAGTAGTCGTGGCTCGAAAGATGGGTAGAGTAGAGCTTTCCGCTATTGGAGCAGAACTTGACCAGATATTCAGAAAAGACTTGGTTATGTGTGCCCGACAAGGTATTGTAGAATCGGTTCCTTCAGGCACTCTTAATTGTGTTCCCAGGCCAAACTTATTTGATGTTTCTGTTGCCGCGGTTTTTCGGGCGCTTGATCAACTGAAAATTATGGTTCCCCTGACAGAAATACCCCACGTACAACGTGTGGAGGCAGTTATGGCTGCATTTACCCGGAGAGCTCTTCGGGAAATACGTATGACTTCACGAAATGCACAGTACATGAATCCCGGAATCGTTCTTGCCGAAGATATGCTGGATGAAGCGTCGGATGCCCGTATGGGTTTGTTGTTAGGAATAAGTGCACCTGAGCTGAGAAGAAGTTTGGTAGATCCGCATGTTGCCGAAATGAAAGATTCTGCAGCTATTCGGCAACGGGAGGATTCTATGCCTAAAGCCGGACGGAATATACAGATAGGTGAACAAATGGTTGCTACGGCGCACGAGGGCTTCAGTATGACTCAGTCGCCGCGTGATTCTCTGTATTATTGGATTGCCAGGGCACAAGCATTTGATATTCCCCTCAACGATCATGAAGTAGTATTGCTCCATGCAATTGCGCAAACAACAAATGCCCGACATACGCTTCATCAGACAATTGAGGCCAACAAGCTTTCTCCCGCGCTTGACCAACCGTCGTCCGAGGCACTTATTGCCGGTATGTCAGACTTGAATGCTCTCCACACGTGGGGAAGAGCAAGGACGGGAATTGTGACTGCTAAGTAAAATTCAAAGCTCAAATGACAACCTTCAATTGAAATTCAAAGTTCAAATTTTAAATATTTAGATTTTGAATTTGATTTGTCATTTGTAGATTTGAATTTTGAATTTAGTGTTTCTTCCCAGTACGCATACTATAGGCCGAATATGGTATACTACCCCATGTCGACCGAAGGGCAAAACAGCGGTTTTCCGTACTACCCACACAACCTGCGTATATCGAGTGCGCGCGGGCTCGAATATGCGGTTACCGTTATGACCAGGGAACTTCCTCGTGATCTTATTGACCATGTCGAGGTAAATCAGGCAGCCCACGACAGACTTTCCCCGGATCAAAAAGAGTATACAACTGTAGATTGGCTGGTGAGTCATGCGTGGCTCAGCACCGAACGGGGTGACAGGGAGGGCAAAAACGTACTTACTCCCTACGGGTTCGGGCGTGTAATCCCGGTAGAATACGGGTCGTATATGGCTAACGGATTGCACTATGGGGTAATAACACAAAAGGGCGGTCTGGTTGCCGGGGCCGCATACCTTGCCTCCCGCTATTTAGATACCAACGACACCACATATCCGTATGGATTATTCTCAAAAGGAAACGCGGATGTAGAAACAGGAACGAGCAATTGTGCCCTGAATTATGGGTTGCGCAGTTCATTGGTATTGGGGACAATCATTCTTAAAACTCAAGCGTTGGAAAAGTGGATTAAAACCGCATGGGATGTTGACCCATTGTCACAGGACACGCTGGTGAGAATTTTGAGACATTTCAATTCGAACAAAGAAGTTCCATCAATTATATTCCGCATGAATAGTCAACTTGCCCGTATTACCGATTCAAATATTGATAGCGGCCTCAGTTTGGGTCACGTTCCTGAGTTTTATAACCATAGACGTAATGCAAAGCTGGCAAACCAACGGATCGGTTTTATATGTTGGGTGCACGAATTAATGGCGCAGAACAATTATGATCCTCGGCTTGTTGCAGCACTTAATAAACTTGCATATAGTCCCCTCGGAACTGCAACGGAAGAAGACTTTAAACTCTTTCTGACGTTTTACACGCAACTGATTACAACGGAAAAAGAGAAGTTGGCTAAACTGTTTGCAGAACGATCTGGCGAACCACAATGCGTGCGGATTTTAAATCTTAACATGCGTGACAAAGATACCGAACCATCCTATATACGTACTGATTATGAAGCTGATCCGGGCGATTCGGATTATCCAAAATCGGTATATTTTGGCGACATGACCTCCAAACGGTACCTCAGTAATTTGCATCACGTTGTGGCGTGTCATTGGAGCACATTGAAACATTTCTTTAGTCATTTAGATCGTGCAAACATGAGAATATTTAACTTCCTTGAAGCGCACGATATTCATATCAATGAAATATTTCTTCATAATTAACCCATGACATATATTGAATTTCAACCACCACAACTACCTGTTCCGGACTATCCGAAAAGCCCTCAACCATGGTCTCAATTTGATTCGGCGCGACCTGTCGAATGGATTCCGACGATGATTCCCGCCGATAAGCTTACGGATATGGTGCGAATGGTAAACAAAGGAGTATGGATTGCCCGCCGCACAGATCCGCAAACCGCTGTGCTTGTACCGGCACCTGCTTTTAATGAAACCTGGAGTATTGCAAACGGGGGAGGCGTGACTGAAGTATGGTTACGGACAGCAGATGTCATGCCGCATGCTACGGTACCATATGACGCGTGGAATGTCCAAGATTACAAATTGACTGTTTATCCACAGTTTAGTGAACAGGCAGTTAGTACGGTTCACACTCTCGCTCATACGCTGGGACGGGATCCGGAACGATATCGTCAGGGTGATGCGATGCATAACCGCACGCTTGCATTTTTGAATACACCGTTTCAAGCAGTTGTCACTCCGCACGTACTGGTAGTAGGAAATATGAATAAAGCTCTTTTTACTATTACCGATCGAGGCGTATTTTATCGGGAATCAACGGGATTGGCACAGATACGGAAGCCGTATGAGGAATACTATCAATTGCCGGGAGTTCGTTATATCCCGCCCAGTAACGGGGAATTCGGTGAGTTCAGAATACATCTTGCGACTTTGTCGGTGCCCAATGATATTTTTGGAGAAAAAAGAGGTTCTATGCCGACCGTATTCGAAAAATATTTGACGGTTCGGTTTTGCAGCACATCGCCCAACGATATTGGTTCATCAGTACCATGTACATTGGGAGAACCACACCGGAGATCGTTCGATTCACAATCGGTCCGTGATAGAATCGTAAATGTTTCGATAGATCTAGAAATGAAAAACTAGTAATTTATAATTATGGCCATGAATCTCGAACAAACAGCCACACTGAGAGAATTAGAACGTTCCCTGTCGCAACGTGCCGAACTTGCACATCGCGAACCATGTGAGCTTCTGGAGTTTTGGCGGAGATTCTATGAGTTACTTGCCCGACAAATAGCATATAGAGAACGTGCTGAACCGGAGTTTTGCGACGTACCTGAACTTCCGTGGTCTACGGACGCGGTTCGTGAACTCGTGCATGACGGATGGTATGTGGTGTATATGCCCCCGGAGTTTTCCGAAGAAGCTCATCGCCCGCTCCTTATGTCAGTACTTCCTATGGTAGTGCAGAGGCCGGAGTTTAGTCCACTGGATTTGACTGATCCGCATATGCCGGTGGAACGCGAGTCTGCAGTTACGGAGGGGTGGGTTGCTGTTCGCCCGGAAACACCGCAAACCCTTATGTGTTCCTCGACCTTTCCGTGCGTTATTAAAGCACTTGAATCACGCGTCTTGCATCCGGCGACACTCAATATGGGGATAGTTACTGCTGTTTTACATGATGCTATCATGCGAACAAAACCAAGACCCCTGATGCGCCCAAGTTTTTTGTGTATGGGAACAAGCGGAGGAGTTAAACCTACAACAGCACATCTTGACAGGCACACGTATCATGGAATTCGGTATCTCTTAGATATTCAACCCCAACCGTTCGGTAAAAAAAGCGTCTTGACTATCGCGGAAGAACCCGGTCCGGAGATTCCCGGAATGTGCGGGGTTTTGGCGGTAAGACGATTATAGTTAATGGTTAATAGTTTAGAGTTTATAGTTAATAGTTGGGAATGTGGTATATAAACCGTTGTTTTGTCACGAACTAAGTAATACGATGGACCCGTGATCAATAGTTTCACTGATTTAAGCTCATGGCAAATTTCTCATCAACTCGTCATTGAGGTTTATCAAGTGACTAAATTATTTCCTACTACTGAAACGTACTCTCTCACAGATCAGATGAGAAGGGCAGCGGTATCGATAACAAGTAATATTGCTGAGGGTTTCGGCAGAAAAGCTGTTAAAGAGAAAATCCAGTTCTACCACTTATCACTTGGATCAACTACCGAGTTACATAATCAATGCATGTTGGCAAGAGATCTGGGATACGTAAATACTGATTACTATGAAAAAATCGAACAAAGAATAATTGTAGTTTACAAGCTTATTTGGGCTTCGATCCGCTCATTCAAACAATTTTCAAATCACTCTAAACTATAAACCATCAACCCTAAACTAATATCCCAACACCATCACGTGTTCATAATACCTTCCGAAATAAAACGCAAGAATCGGCACTACTACGAAGATTGCCATTGCAAGTGCTTTGGAGAACGGTGTAACAGTCGTTGCCCACTTCGGCAATGAGGATTTGGTTTGTTTTACTTTTTTAACAGACATATGTATTGAAAAACTAATAATGCCTGTATTCAATATAACAAATTCAAAATTCAAATGACAACCCTCAAGTGAAATTCAAAATTCGAATCTACAACCCTCAATTCAAATTCAAAGCTCAAACATCATTCCCGCACAAGTGATGTCATTCCCGCGTAGGCGGGAATCCAGGAACTTTGTATCTGGATCCCCGGTATTTGTATTCCGGGGATGACAAACATATCTAGATTGCCGCGCTTCATCCCGCTGAGCGGGACTTCGCTCGCAATGACGCCTTTTGAATTTTGAATTTGATTTGTCATTTGTCTATTTGAATTTTGAGTTTTACCTGTCCTGGTATAATACCCACATGCGCAAAACCGTCGTGATTTTTTTTCTCTGTATCGTTCTTGCTGTTTCCTATGTGGTCACTCACGTGTTTCGTGCCTACAGTGTCGAGGGGGGAAAAACCCGACTGTTCCCCATACAATCCATAGATACTATGAAATATTCGCGGGATATTGCGCGGGAGAAATTACATGATGCCTCGTTCGACAAACATATAGATACACAAGTTAAAAACATCGCCGCAACCGGGGCAACGCACATTGCTATCGCAACTCCATATGACGAAGAGTTTATTCCGTTTTTGACCCGTTGGGTCAGGGCTGCGAGGAAATACAACCTGAATGTATGGTTCAGGGGTAATTTTTCCGGATGGGAAGAATGGTTTGATTACCCGGAAATCACGAAAGATGAACATATCCGAAAAACAAAAGCATTCATCGCACGGCACGCAGATATGTTTGTTGACAACGACTTATTCAGCGCGTGTCCCGAATGCGAAAATGGGGCGCTTGGTGATCCGCGACAGACAGGGCGGCTTGCAGAGTATCGGCAATTTCTGATTGATGAGTACCAGGTAACAACCGAGGCGTTCAACCGGATCGGGAAGCGCGTGCAATCAAACATCCTGTCAATGAACGGCGATGTTGCCCGACTGGTTATGGATAGGGAAACGACCCGCGAACTCGGAGGAATGGTGACGATCGACCATTATGTCGAAACACCGGAACAATTGGTGGGGGACGCGGAGCGAATTGCAGGTAACAGCGGAGGACTGGTAATGCTCGGCGAATTCGGGACACCGATTCCCGATATCCATGGTGAGTTGACTGAAGATCAACAGGCGATGTGGGTGGGAGCGGGACTGTATGGATTGGCAAAATCCAAAAGCATTGCCGGAGTTAATTATTGGACCAACAAAGGGAGCAGTACGGCGCTGTGGAATGACGACGATACCCCGCGCGCGGTTGTTTCGACCATCACCGATTTTTACAAACCGCTTGTTATCCGGGGAACGGTGCGTGACGAACTCGGTTTCTTGCTTTCGGATGTAACGGTGACCTCCCCATTTGAAACAGTACATACGAAGACCGGGGCGTACAGAGTTTTCTTTATCACCGGCGATCACATAGAATTCCAGAAGCCGGGATACATAAACGTAAGCGAATCTCTGCGGCGTACGGATGTGCGTGACTTGGTATTGGATGTAACGATGCAGCCCACTAACCCCTCATTACTCTATAAGATATTATTGCCGATATTACGTAGAAAGTAGTTTTTCAAATTTCGAGAGATCAGCAATGGTATAGAGATTTTCCTTTTTGATGAGATATTTTTGGTCAATGAGCTTTTGCAGTTCCCTGCTTACCGTTTCTCGGGTGACTCCCGCGAAACTACCGACCTCTTTGTGAGTGAGGGGCATGGTAATTTCTACGCTCATGCCTGTTCTTTTTCCGAACCGTCTGGAAAAAACCAGAAAAACAACAACAACTTTACATCGTGCGCAGGTAGACATAATGTTTTCGAGCATGCTGCTCATCGTTTCCAAACCGCGGGAAAGACGGGTTGTAAGATCGAAAAGTACTTCCGGATTGTTGTGTAAAAAGGTAATAACCGCTTCTTTCGGCGCGCGTCGGGTAACGACCCGGGAAGTGGCCTCAAAAAAATAGTGGTTCGGGAGGTGTCCATTCAGTACATAGACGGTGGGTATATATGTCCCGGCTTTAAACAGCATGATTGCTTTTTCTTCGCCGTCGGCGGACAGAGAGTATTGTCGGATATATCCCGACTCTATATAGTAAATGTGTTGCAGCGGATTTTCATCTGCCCGAATTATTACGTCGCCTTTTTCAAACGTCCGTGAGTCAAATTGGCTGAAAAAAGCTTTCAACTTATTTTCAACTGAAGAATTCATTTGTGTAGTATAGCAAAAATAGTATAAGAGATCACAAGGGTAAATTTCTAATTTCTAGTTTCTAGTTTCTATTAAACTATCCACTCTCAACTATCGACTATAAACTATTAACTCTTAACTATAAACTCTAATCTTTAGCATTGACAAAAAAAGCACGTTTGTTATCATGAAGTCCATGAAAAAAATAACGGCAAAAAACCAAACCCCTGTTACAAAATCCGTACCAGCTCCCGTTGCATCACAACCCATGATGGATCCGATGCAGCAGATAGTCGCGATGCAGAAAATGATGCAGAAAATGTTTCTCATCGTTATTGTGCTTGTCGTAGCGGTTGGAGGTTTATTGGTGAAAGACTTGGTGTTGAATAAAAATGCAGCGCCTGCAGCAAATACCGCGCCGACAGCAGGTGAACCGACTGACCCGTTTGCCTTAATCACGAAGTATCCGACCATACAAAAAGATGATTATGTCCAGGGAGACAAAAACAGTAAATACCAGATGATTACGTACTCGGATTTGCAATGTCCGTTCTGTCATCGGTTCCATCCGACAACCCTTCAATTTCTTGAAAATCATAAGGATGTAGCGTTTGCGTACCGTCACTATCCGCTGACACAGATTCATCCGCAAGCCGTTCCGGCAGCAATAGCTTCGGAATGTGTGGCAAAACTGGGAGGTACGGATGCCTTTTTCAAGTTTATCGACAAGGTGAATACTGCCCCCGAAGATGCAGAAGGAGGACTTGATGTAACCAAACTTGCAGGCTATGCGGTAGAATCCGGAGTCGACGAGTTTGCGTTCACCGCTTGTAATGATGCCCAGGACCAATCCCGCGTGGATGCGCAGCAAAAAACAGGAAATGAATTCGGAGTTTCGGGAACACCTTCATCATTCTTGGTTAATGTCAAAGACAAGAAGGCGGTCATGATCCCCGGAGCGTATCCGATCGAACAGGTCGAACAGGCGTTTGAGAAGATCAAGTAACGTTTGGGTTTGTAAATTCAAAGCACAAATAGACAAATTTACAAATCAAGCTTAAAATTCAAAGGCTGAAACTTCAGGAATATTATGTTTGGTAACATTTGATTTTTGAATTTGATTTGTCATTTGTGGATTTGAATTTTGAATTTTCTGCTAAGATAATTCTATGACCCAGAATTTTACTGCGTTACCCGATGAAATGGTGAAAAAGCCTGCTCCGGTTGCAGGTGTCCCGCACAAGGAAGCAGAACCCTTGCGGATTGATACAGGAATCCGGAGTGAAATTTCGGAAGACGTTGTTGAAGAGCAGGTTGAAGCACAACCGACGGCTGACGTTGCTCAGCACGTTACGGTTGTCCCTGAAAAAGTTGCATTGACGAAAGAACAGGAAGACTTGGGAGTTCAGGCTGCCGAAACGAGTATTTTTGTTCAGGGCAAGAAAATTGATGTCCATATACCGGCCGAAGAAGTCGAAGCGGGATTACAAAAACCCATGACGTCCGGTTGGCGATGGATGGCTGAACTTATCAAATATATTTTGCACAAGTTCCATATGTCCGTCAAAAAAGTATCAGGCGTTTTCCAATACGTAAAAGAATGAGATTTTCAATAGACAGAGTTGTTCGGCTCATGCTCGGTTTATTGTTGACCGCAACGGTTTTGGGGGTTTTCTTTTTTGTCAGTCCCGACTCGCGTTCAATAATCTGGGTATTTATATTTCTTGTCGGTTGTGCGTTACTGTTTCTGTTATGGGTTTTTATCCCGTTTCGCTTTGCCGCCTACGTTTCTTTTTTTTCGGCGTATGTACTTTTTTTGGTTGCAGAACACGTCATGCGTGCCGACCTCATTATCTACGCATTGATTATCGTAGTTTTTACCGAACTGTTCGTTGGGCGTCGGATCCTATGATACAATAGACGCAGTATGTACAAGCGCTTTTCACTCGTCAGGCTTTTCGAAATAATGATCCCGTTGTCGACGTGGCTTTTGATCACTATGCCGATTTGGCTTTCCCCATTTCACCCGGCAGTTGTCGCCTATTTCATTATTTTATTTGATGTCTATTTTTTCTATAAAACGCTTCGTACGGTAATCTTTGCAACGATCTCATATCGGAACATTCTGGCGGCCAAGAAAATACCCTGGTTAAAACGAGCAGAGGAGTTTCCCGGTTTCAAGGAATTGCATCATGTATTTATCGTTCCCAACTATAAGGAAGACGCAACTAAGTTGCGGTCGACTCTCCGGGCTATCAGCAAGCAGAATTTTCCGACGAAACGGATAATGGTTGTTATCGGGATGGAAGAAGGCGAAGGTGATTCGGCGCAAATAAGAGCAGAAGAACTTCGTAAAGAATACAAAAGCGTTTTCGGGACATTCCATGTAACTTTTCATACGCTCCTCGAAGGGGAAGTGGGCGGTAAGGCCAGCAACGAAACATATGCGGCACAGTGGACGAGCGAAGAATTGAAACGTCAGAAAATTTCACCGCTTTCGGCGATTGTAACCTCCTGTGACGCCGACAGCATTCTGGATCCCGAATACTGCGCGTATGTGGCAACGAAATATTTGGAGGATGCGGAGGGTAGATATAAATTCTACTGGGCGCCGGTACTGCTTTACAATAACTATTGGAGTCTGCATTTCTTTATCAGGTTCCAGACAACCTTGTCATCCATAGTCCGTTTGGCATTTTTATCCGAAAAGTATAATCTCATCCAGATCTCTACGTACAGCATGAGCATGTGGCTTTTGGAATCGATCCATTATTGGGATACGGATATCATTCCGGAAGACTGGCATGTATTTTTGCAGGCTTTTTTCACGCACGGTGGAAAGGTGCAAACGAAGCCGATATATTTGGTGACAACCCGTGATGGAGTTCGCGGAAAAAGCTTTTTGGATTCGTTCAAGAACAGATACGAACAGGAAAAACGGTGGGCATGGGGTGTCTCGGATATTCCATATGCTTTGAACCGTTCGTTTCACAGCAGTAATGTAGGTTTTTTTGACAAAGTATTCCGAGTCACTGCGTTGATCGAAACACATTTATTATGGCCGGCATCTTTTTTCCTGTTAACCATTGCCGCCAATATTCCCGCTCTCATTAATCCCAATTTCAAGCGGACGGTGCTCGGATATTTACTACCCCAAATTGCGGGAACCATCCTGACGTTGACCAGTGCGTTTGTATTGGTTATTGCGTATCTAGATTTTCAGGCAAAGCATCGGCTCTTAAAGCAGGAAGAGCTGAAAAAGGCCCCACTTTTGGTTATGCAGTGGATTTTATTTCCGATTCTTTCGCCGATCGTGTCGGCATTGTTGTCGTCAATTCCTGCGCTTGAATCACACACGCGACTGTTAATGGGTAAAAAAATGGAGTATAAAGTTACCAAGAAGGTATGACAGAAAAAAAACCAAAGCCATTTGAATACACGAAAATTCTGTTCAGTAAGTTTGCGTGGTTGTTATTGTTTCTCGTTACTTACGGGATATTCTGGTTTCGGTTGCCTCCGCAAGTCCCTTTGTATTATTCGCAGGCACTTCGGGAAGATCGGCTTGCAGACAGTTATGCGCTGCTGATTTTGCCCGCCGTTGTATTTATGACGTTTATCATATGTGAAAGGTTTTTGAGTAAGCTTGCGTTAAAAAACGGAGTCATCCTGCGGGTGGTAGAAATTTCCAGCGTTGTCATGGCAGCGTTTGCATACGTCCTATTTTTAAAAATTCTCCTACTTGTGGCCTGATATGATTTTTGCCATGGTTTGTGCGGCCATTATCGCATTTTGTTGTACGCCGGTAACGATATATATCGCGAACAAACTGGGTATTACAACCGATCGGAAAACTCGCAAACATCCTGCACATACGCACACCGGTGTATTGCCCCGTCTTGGCGGAATACCGATCTTCATCGGTATTTTGATACCACTGCTACCCATAATTATTGCAAGCAAGATCGCTCTGTTCATTTTTTTGGGAGCCGGCTTGACTGTTGTTGTCGGTGTTCTTGATGACCGGTACGACCTTTCTCCGTATCTTCGTTTTTTTCTGAACGGAATAGCAGCGATGCTTGCGGTTGCCGGCGGCGCAGGTATCCCGTTTATTACCGGAATCGGCGGAAATGCCGTGCATCTTGATATGTGGCGCGTGACGGTCGATATATTCTCATGGCGCATTCATCTTTTACCATTCGCGGATGTTGCCGCAATTTTATGGATTGTCTGGTGCATGAATATGGTTAATTGGAGCAAAGGCGTTGATGGTCAACTTCCCGGATTTGTTGTTATTGCCGCATTGTTTCTGGGAATTTTGTCTTTCCGCTTCTCCCGTCACGACATTTCGCGGGAGGCAATTACCGTCATGGGTTTCGTAACCGCAGGTGCGTATCTCGGGTTTCTTCCCTGGAATTTCTACCCGCAAAAAATACTGACAGGGTATGCGGCAGGATCACTTGCAGGTTATTTATTAGCTGTCCTCTCAATCCTGTCGTGGGGCAAGCTCGGAACACTTCTTTTGGTTTTGGCATTGCCCCTCACCGATGCTCTTTTGGTTTTTGCGCGACGCATAGCACATAAACACTCGCCGTTTCGGGCAGACAGAACACACTTTCACCACACGCTTCTTGACATGGGTTGGGGCAGACGAAGAATCGCTGTTTTTTATTGGCTCGTATCACTCATCGTCGGATGTTTCTCATTATATGTGGGTTCGGAAAAGAAACTTGTCGGATTTGTTATGATCTTTTTTGTCATCTGCGGTATTGTTGTCGGAAGTTACCGCTTTGTGAAAAACCTGAAACATATATAATAGGTATATGAAGCAAAAATTGCGGGTGGTTTTATTTACCATCATTATCTTTATAGTCGTTTTTGCTGTCATGCAACTCGTCGCGCCTGATAAATTTCTTGAACGTGCACTCAAGCGGACCGGAACGCTTCGCGTCGACAGTACCCCTGCTGCAAGTGTTTTTGTAAACGACGCAATGGTCGGCCAGACGCCGCTACAGGTGACGTATAATGAAGGTGTATATACGGTAAAACTGGTGCCGACGACCAATTCCCAGAATATCGGGACATTCAAATCCAGCGTGCGGGTTTTCAAGAATATCACTACATATATAGATAGGGAACTTGCTGCAAGTGATCTGGATTCGTCGGGAGTCATGTTATCACTCGACAAAGGAACGGAAGGAAGCGGTCAGATTCTTATTTCCACAAAGCCTCCGGGTTTATTTGTTTCTCTCGACGGAGAAGAACGGGGGATATCTCCGTTGTTTATGGATAATGTGAATGCGGGAGAGCACGATCTCGGTGTGAGGGGTGAAGGTTTTTTGTCAAAATCGATTAAAATAAATGTCGTAAAAAGTTACAAGCTCCTTGCGGATTTTCAGGTAGCTTATGATCCGGAGTATAAGAAAAAGAAAGATGCCCAGAAAAATAAAAATAATCCTTCAGTTACTCCGACACAGAAACAGGAATTAGAAATTGATGAAACAGATACCGGATGGTTGCGGGTGCGTGCGGAACCTTCATTAGGAGCATCTGAGTCGGCGAAAGTAAATACCGGAGACAAGTTTCCGTTCTTTGACTCAAAAGAAGGTTGGTATCAGATAGAATATCAGCAGGGTGAAAAAGGATGGGTAAGCGGAGACTATGTTACCGTTCTTCCAACGCCAACAATTAATCCATCACCGACACCGATTACGGAAGAATAAACTCAAAACTCAAATTCACAAATAACAAATCAATCTCAAAATTCAAAGCATAAATTTACATTTAGATTTTTTGAATTTGATTTGAAGGTTGTCATTTGATTTTTGAATTTGACTTGTGAATTTGTCATTTGTTATTTGAATTTTCTCAAATTGTCTCTTGCAAATTGATGGAGGCGTTTGTATAATGGCTTCGCGCGTAAAAATTTTTGGGCGCATATATTTTATTTATAAGTTATTTACAACAAGAAAAAAATGGCAACAGGCGTATATCAAAGAACCAAACCCCATCTCAATATTGGAACCATCGGTCATGTTGATCATGGTAAAACCACATTAACAGCAGCGATTACTACGGTACTCTCGAAAAAAGGTCAAGCACAAGCATTCTCATACGACCAAATCGATAAAGCCCCTGAAGAAAAAGCACGCGGTGTCACTATTAACGTCCACCACTGTGAATACGAAACAGACAAACGTCATTATGCACACATCGATTGTCCGGGACACGCCGACTACATCAAGAACATGATTACCGGTGCTGCCCAGATGGACGGTGCAATCTTAGTTGTATCCGCTCCCGATGGTCCTATGCCTCAGACCAGAGAACACATCCTTCTTGCACGACAGGTTAATGTTCCTGCAGTCGTCGTGTTCTTAAACAAATGTGATATGGTACAGGATCCTGAACTTCTTGATCTTGTCGAGATGGAAGTCCGTGATCTTTTGACAAAGTACAAATTCCCCGGCGACACAGTGCCTATCGTTCGCGGCTCGGCACTTAAAGCGTTGAACGGTGATGCAGACGGTGAAAAAGCAATTACGGAACTCATGGCAAAAGTCGACGAATACATTCCTGAACCGACTCGTGATGTCGACAAAGCGTTCCTTATGCCGGTCGAGGATGTCTTCTCGATCAAAGGCCGTGGAACAGTTGCGACCGGTCGTGTTACCCGTGGAAAGCTTACCTTAAACGAAGAGATTGAGCTTATCGGTATTCAACCGACCTCAAAGACCACTATAACCGGTATTGAAATGTTCCGTAAGAGCATGACCGAAACAATCGCAGGTGACAATGTCGGTCTTCTGTTAAGAGGAGTCGAGAAAAAAGACGTTGTCCGCGGTCAAGTCATTGCAAAACCGGGTTCGATTACACCGCACAAAAAGTTTGAAGCAGAATTGTACATTCTCAATAAAGATGAGGGTGGACGTCACACACCGTTCTTTAACGGTTACCGACCGCAGTTCTTTATTCAAACTGCTGACGTCACCGGTGAAGTTAAATTACCGGCAGGCGTAGAGATGGTTTCTCCTGGAGACAACGTTACGATTACCGGAGAGCTTATCTATGCAGTCGCCATGGAACAAGGTTCCCGGTTTGCTATCCGTGAGGGTGGCCATACCGTCGGCGCAGGTGTTATAACGAAAATCTTAGAATAAATTGTAGTTACATTAATTATTAGCTCTTTACATGCCAACAGGAAAGATCAGAGTACGGTTGAAAGCATATGACCACAAAGTCCTTGAGGACACGTGTGAGAAGATTGTGCAAACGGCGATAAAGACCGGCGGAGCGGTGGTGGGACCAATTCCATTACCAACTCGTCGGAGTAGAATCACCGTGAACGCATCTCCGTTCACCGACAAGGATTCAAGGGAGCAATTCGAGATTCGCGAACACAAGCGGCTCATCGACATCGTCAACCCGACGCTGCAAACGATTGATGCTTTGACGCACCTCGATATTCCTTCTGGCATTGACGTAGCTATTAAAATGTAATATAATATCGGCTCTTGCGCGAGTATTATGATGAACTCATTTACGGGAGCGCTATATTGTTAAAATTAACAGATTGGCAGTTAGGGAAAAAGACTCAATCTGAGTCTTTTTTTATTGATCAAAATGGCGGGATATATTTTAGGCACAAAAAGCACACAGTCACAATGGTTCGACGGGAATGGTATGCGTCGAAACAAAACAACAGTACTTGTTCGTGATTGCTATGTAGTTGCCTGTAAGACCGTCGAATCCGATGGGTATAATGCGTTTGTTCTCGGCATGCAAACCAAAGAACCACGCAACATTACCAAATCATTCTTGGGAAAAACAAAAAAAGCGGGAATAACAACCCCGCTCAATTTTTTTAAAGAGGTACGAATTCCTGATTCACTCGGAGCGACATTTGTAACCGAGGACGGAAAAACCGGATTCAAGATCGGTGATCAATTCTATTCTGTCGGTCTGAAACTTTCTCCCGCAACCATTTTCAAAGCAGGCGATCTCATAAGTGTTACCGGAACCAGCAAAGGTAAAGGCTTTGCCGGTGTTGTAAAACGACACAACTTTCGAGGTGGTCCCCGCACTCACGGTCAATCAGACAGAGAACGATCTCCTGGTTCCATCGGAAACCGTACTATTCCCGGTAGAGTATTCAAAGGCAAACGTATGGCCGGACGTATGGGAGCGGAACAGGTTACGGTACAAGGATTAAAGATTGTTGAAGCAACAGACACTCAAGTGGTAGTACAAGGTCTCGTACCGGGAAGCATCAAGACGTTACTTTTTATTAAATCACAGAAATAATCATGGCAACAGCAAAAATAAAGGCTAAAGTAGAAAGTAAAAAGTCTAAAGTGTCGGTAAAGACAGAATCTAAGGTGGTTGAGACCAAAACAATCCAACTTCCAAAGGAATTATTCGGTGTAACCGCGTCCGACAAGCTACTCGCACAATATGTTCGAGTATTTCTGAATAACCTTAAACCGACGACCTCTTACTCGAAGACACGCGGAGAGGTTTCGGGTACAACCAAGAAACTCTATAAACAAAAAGGTACCGGTCGAGCACGTCACGGTAGTGCAAAGGCTCCTATCTTCGTAGGTGGAGGTACAGCACATGGTGCGAAAAATGAAGTAGTCAAACTTAAAATGATGCGCGGCATGCGTAGAAAAGCACTGTTTTATGCGCTTACATTGAAAGCAAAAGCACACAATGTTCAGGTTGTGGAAGATACCGGATTGTCTACAGAAACAAAAACCGCAATTGTTCAAAAGAAACTTCTTACACTTTATCCTGAAAACAAAAAAACCCTCAAAGTTCTTACAATTTTTCCGCATGCTGCATCAGGTCGTAAAGCTGCTGAAAATATCGAGTACACAACGGCAATCGAACCGTGCAATTTGAATGCCTATCTTGTTTTGAATAGCGACATGTTAATAGTTACCGAACAAGCACTCGCCGAAATGGTTGAGCGCTTTGTCACAAAGAAATAATATGTATCGAGTATTGGAAAAACCATTGGTTACCGAAAAAGCCGTACGGACGAACAATGTGTACACTTTTTCAGTGAACCCACGATCAACGAAACATGATATTAAGAAAGCTATTGAATCAATGTATGGAGTTGAGGTTGAGGCTGTTCGCACTGTTGTCGTCAAAGGGAAAGTGAAGTCCGTAGGGCGCAAGCGAACTCGCAAAACATTACCTCTCCGAAAAAAAGCATATATAACATTAAAAAAAGGTGAAATACCGGATGTTAAAGTTCAATAACCATGGATCAACACGAAACATCTATTAAGAAATTGAAAGTCTTTTTGCCTTCTCGTGGAGGACGTTCTCATCAAGGTGGCGTTACAACATGGCATCGGGGTGGACGTCATAAGCGTTTTTACCGCATTATCGATTGGGCGAGAAGCGTACGGGATGTTGAAGGTGTTGTCCGATCAATAGAATACGATCCGAACAGGAACGTTAACATTGCACTTATTGCCTATCCGGGCGGTACTCTTGCTTATATTTTGCATCCCATCGGTTTGGAAGTCGATCAAACGGTGATTGCCGGTGACGTTACTCCCATTAAGCCGGGAAATGCAATGCCGCTGAAGAACATTCCTATCGGTGTTCAGATTCATAATATCGAATTGACACCGGGAAAAGGTGGACAAATCGTTAGAAGTGCAGGCACATCTAGTGTTATAATAGGAAAAGACGATTGGTACGCACACGTAAAACTTCCCTCGGGTGAAGTCAGAAAAGTACTTCTGAGCTGCATTGGTACGATAGGTCAGCTTGACAATGAAAACAAGAAACATGAAGAGATAGGTTCTGCCGGTCGTGCACGACACATGGGTCACAGACCGCATGTCCGTGGCGTAGCGCAGAATCCGCACTCTCATCCCCACGGTGGAGGTGAGGGACGCTCAAGTGAAGGTATGCATCCGAAGACGCCATGGGGTAAGCCGGCGAGGGGTGTAAAAACAAGAAAACCAAAACGATACTCGGACAGTTTAATAGTTTCGAGGAGAAAATAACATATGTCACGGTCACTTAAAAAAGGTCCATACATAGACGAAAAATTACTGAAAAAGGTAATGCGTCAAAAAGAACAAAAGGTAAACGCCACTATTAATACCTGGGCACGTGCCTCACAGATTCCTCCGGAATTTGTCGGTCACAAGTTCGGTGTGTATAACGGAAGAAAGTTTATTGAAGTGTTTGTCAGTGAGTCGATGGTCGGACACCGTCTTGGTGAGTTTTCCGCAACTCGTACATTTAAGGGACACGGTCGTGTTACTAAGCGTGTAGCTCAAAAAACATAATATGGAAAGAACTGTTGTTAGCAGATATATACGTATTTCGCCCAAGAAGCTGAATATGGTTGTGGCTGCAGTAAAGAATAAGAATGCGGAGGAAATATTGGCAATGATAAAACTGACACCGCGCAAAGGTACCAAATTTATCTTTGATGCTATTAAGAGCTGCCTGGTACAGTTTGATAAAGAAGTTCAGAAAGAGGTTATTATCAAAGCCATTGTCGTTAATAAGGGTCCTGTTTTTAAGCGTTGGCGACCGGGTGGTCGCGGTATGGCTCATAAATATGTGCATCGAACATCACATCTATCAGTTACTTTAGGTGCAGAAACCAAGAAAAATGGGAAATAAAGTTAATCCAAAAGGTTATCGTTTGGGTGTCTTGACAACGTGGGACAGTCGCTGGTTTTTCAGTGATCATAAAGCGTTCAGAACCGCACTTGTCGAAGACATTAATATAAGAAAGTATTTGTTCAAGATGCTTCTTTCTGCCGGATTGACCCAAGTCGAGATTGAGCGGAATCTTTCGGGTATGACCTTAATACTTCATTCCGTCAGACCGGGTATTATTATCGGTCGGGGAGGAAAGGGACTTGAAGAGGTTAAAAACAAAGTGTTGGATCTTTTACACATCGAACAGAAACAGAAAAATAAATATAAATTGGACATTAAGGTCGAGCAAGTGAAAAAACCGTTTTTAAGTGCACGATATACTGCTGATTACTTGGCCGAGCGCATCGTAAAGAACTTCGCACATCGAAGCATGGCACATTCTGTCATTACTAAAGTAATGGAGAGCGGTGCCCAGGGCGTTAAGATTCGTTTCGGCGGTCGTCTTCGCGGTGCAAATATCGCACGTCAAGAGAAGTTTCAAACAGGGAAAGTTCCATTATCGTCTATCAGCGAAGATATAGATTATGCACAAGCGCCGGCACTTACCAGAAACGGATACGTTGGAATAAAAGTTTGGATTTGCAGATAATATGTTAGCGCCTAAGAGGATGAAGCATCGCAAGCAGTTTAGAGGCATATGGCGTCGAATTGCGATAAAAGGACATTTGTTGAATATGGGTCAGTTCGGTTTGAAATCATTGGAACCAAAGTGGATTACCGATCGACAGATAGAAGCGGTTCGCGTCGTTCTTTCACGTGAGACGCGTAAAATCGGAAGGTATTGGATGCGGATCTTTCCGCACAAACCATATACTAAAAAACCGTTGGACGTCCGCATGGGTTCGGGTAAAGGTGATGTCGCATACTATGTCGCGTCCGTAGTTCCGGGCACGATTTTGTTTGAACTTGACGGCGTGTCGTTCGAAGAAGCACAGAGAATATTTAAAAAGGTGGGAAGCAAGTTACCAATTGCGACCCGTATTATAACCAAGGAAAATGAGTAAACAAAAACAAATAACTACAGCGGAGATTAGAAAAAAGAAAGTTGCCGAACTGCATACTATGCTGAAAGCAACAGTCAAGATTCTTGCAAAGGGCAGAATGGAAATTAACACGAAGAAAACAAAGAATACGAGTGGCATGAGAGCAAACAGGAAATTGATCGCACATATTAAAACAGTTCTTGCGGAAAAAAGATTATTACAAAAAGTTGAAGCGAAATAACTATGGCAAAAATACTTGAAGGGGTAGTCGTATCGACAAAATTGGAGAAGACCATAACCGTGCGTGTTGAGGAACGTTATCGACACCCGTTATATCAGAAAGTCATTAAGAAACATAAACGGTATCTTGCGCACAACGAGTCGGTTAAAGTAGCCGACGGTGATACTGTCCGGATTGAAGAAACCCGGCCGTTATCGAAGAACAAGCATTTTAAAGTTATAGAAGTAGTAAAAAAATAAACCATGTTGCAGTTACGTACAATGATCAATGTTGCGGACAACTCGGGACCCAAATTGGTTCAGATGGTCGGTATGCCCGGACGCGGAAATAAAAAAATTGCCCGAATTGGCGACAAGATTACTGTTGTCGTGAAAAAGGGAGCTCCGACAGGATCAGTAAAAGAGCATGAAATCGTAAAAGCAGTCGTTGTCCGGACCCGCAAAGAATTCCGTAGAAAAGACGGATCATACATACGGTTTGACGAAAATGCCTGCGTAATACTTGACGGTAATACAGAATTACCTAAAGGGAGCCGTATCTTCGGACCGGTCGCACGTGAAATTAAAGTTCTTGGCTACAGCAAAATTGCCAGTTTATCTAAAGAGATATATTAATATGAAACTGAGAGTAAAAGACAAAGTTATTGTTATCCGCGGTAAAGATGCGGGTAAAGAGAGCACGGTTGAGAAAACCTACCCGACGACTAACAAAGTCGTGGTAAAAGGACTGAATATTTATAAAAAGCATGTTAAGAAGTCTGAAGCCTTCCCACAAGGTGGAGTGGTAGAGATCAGTCGTTCGTTGCCAGCAGGAAACGTCATGCTCGTCTGTCCCAAATGCAAAGAGAAAACAAGAATCGGTTATAAAGTTACCGAGACCGGTAAAAAACGGATGTGCAGGAAATGCAAAGAAATTATTAGCTAAAAAGTACTATCATGTCAGACATAAAAAAAGAATTTAAAGAAACAATTATGCCCGTCATCATGAAAGAGGGTAACTATGCCAATGTGCACAGCGTTCCCCATTTGGTGAAAATAATCGTCAATATGGGCTTAAATGATGCCGTTACCAATAAGGGCATTATAGAAAAGGTTTCCGAACAGATTGAAATTATCGCAGGACAAAAAGCATTAGTGACGAAAGCGCGAAAATCTATTTCAGCATTTAAAATCCGCGCCGGAATGCCGCTCGGACTGAAAGTCACCCTTCGAGGTAAGCGTATGTTTGATTTCTGGGAAAAACTTGTTAAAATAGTACTTCCTCGACAGCGAGATTTTAAGGGTGTTTTAGCGAATGGTTTTGATCGTCAAGGTAATCTAAATCTCGGGTTCAAAGAACAGACGTTGTTCCCTGACTTGGAATATGACCGTGTCGACAAAGTTCGGGGGCTTGAGCTTACGTTTGTAACGAGCGCTCGAACGGATAAAGAAGCTCAGGTATTATTGGAAAAAATGGGAATGCCGTTTAAAAAAGTTATAAGTCAAAAGTAGTTCGTAGGGAACAGGCATGCCTGTTCCGTACTAAATAAATAAAAAACATGGCGAAAAAAAGTAGTGTTGTAAAGTTCTTACACAAGCAGAAGTATCCTGTACGGATGGTGAACAGGTGTATGATTTGCGGTCGGAGTCGTGCATATATCAGGCGTTTTGGTTTATGTAGATTATGTTTCAGAAAAGCAGCGTTAGCCGGAGAAATTCCAGGCGTATTAAAATCATCGTGGTAATATGACAGTCTCAGATAACTTGGGCGATATGCTCACACAGGTAAAAAATGCGTACATGGCCAACAAACGGGTCATAGTACTTGAATTTTCGAAAGAAAAGGAAAGCGCGTTGAAAGTGTTGGAAAAACGACACGTTGTTGAAAAAGTAGAAATTATTGAGGCTGATGGTGAGTTTAAAAAAATGTCCGTAACCATCCCGCCTCGAACAGATCTTTTGATAATCAAGAGAATGAGTAAGCCGGGACGAAGAATGTATGTCAAGTCGAAGGATATCTACAATGTTAAGGGAGGCAAAGGTTTCCTTATTATCAGCACATCACAGGGTATTATGGACAGTACTGATGCCCGAAAAAGTAAGTTAGGCGGCGAACTCGTCGCGGAAGTTTTCTAAAAAATATGTCAAAAATAGGTATTAAACCGATCATCATTCCAGCAGGAGTGAATGTGCAAATTGCGGGAAACCAGATGGTAACGGTAAAAGGCGCAAAAGGGGAAATCAGCACTGAGATCCCACGACATATTACTGTTGCTAAAAACGAAAATATTATTTCGATAACTAGAAAAGGTGACGATAAAAAAATACGGGCGATTCATGGTTTGATCAGATCGCTTGTTGCTAATGCGGTATTGGGAGTAGAGACCCCCTGGGAAAAAGCACTCGAAATTCAGGGTGTCGGTTATCGCGCAGCTATTGAAGGAGGGAAGCTTGTTTGCCGTGTCGGATATTCACATCCGGTGACATTTGAATTTCCATCAGATGTTACTGTTGAGGTGAAGGGTAATCATATCATTGTTAAGGGTATTAACAAACAGAGAGTCGGCGAAATTGCCGCAAAAATTAAAGACATCAAGAAACCGGATAAGTACAAAGGTAAGGGAATCAGGTATTTGGGAGAAGTTATAAAGTTAAAGCCGGGAAAGAAGGCAAAGACAGGAGCAGCATAACATGAACATCAGCGGACAACAAAAGCATACGAACAATCAGAGAACACGCAGGGAAAAGCGGGTCCGATACGAGCTTTTGGAAAAGAAAACAGCTCCCAGATTATCTGTGTTCAGATCGGGAAAGTTTATCTATGCACAGGTTATTGACGACGTGAAGCGAGTAACTGTTGCTGCGTGCTCGGACAGAGTACTCAAAGAACCGAAAAGTCCGATAGAACGGGCAAAGATTGTCGGTAAAAAAATTGCTGAACTTGCAAAAGCAAAAAAAGTTGAAAAAGTAGTTTTTGACAGATCATGGTATAAGTTTCACGGGCGCATTAAAGCACTTGCTGATGCTGCACGTGAGGGAGGTTTGATATTTTAAATATGGAAGGACAACAACAACAAAACAGAGGTAGACAGAATAACAATAGACAACCACGGGAACGCGAAACTGTTGACGGACTTATCGAAAAAGTGCTCGAAATCCGTCGTGTATCACGAAAAACCGTCGGAGGAAATCATGCTACCTTCTCAGTTCTCATGGCAGTCGGCGACGGAAAAGGCATGGTAGGATTAGGTCTTGCCAATGCCGGTGAAGTTCCTCAAGCGATTGCAAAAGCAGCCAAGCAGGCACGTAAACATATCTTGAGAATCAAATTGGAAGGCACATCAATTCCGTATGACATTCTGATCAAAGAGAATGCAGCAAAAATCCTGTTGAAACCGGCACCGAAAGGTACTGGTTTGAAGGTTGGTGGAGTTATCCGTCCTATTATGGAACTTGCCGGTGTTAAAGATGTTTCAGGAAAGATTTTTGGTTCGCATAATAAAATTAATTTGGCAAACGCAATTTATCAGGCGCTTACTCAGTTCAAAAATCATAAATAATGACACTTTTACATCAATTACCTTCACTCGTCACCCGTCGAAAAAAACGTCTCGGTCAAGGATGGGCATCGGGCGCGGGTAAAACAAGCGGACGCGGAACCAAAGGGCAACACGCACGTGAAAAAGTGAAGTCGTTGTTTGAGGGAGGGCAGAATATACTCAGCAAACATCTACCTATGCTTCGCGGGAAACTTAAAAACGATCCGATTGTTGCACATCTCTTACCTATTAGTTTGCGCACTCTTGAAGAAAATGCTAAAGTGAAGAGTGGTGCGACGATCGATAAAGATTTTCTTGTTTCAATCGGCTTAGTAAACCATACAAAAGCCAATCGCCATGGAGTAGTTGTTCTCGGTGGTGGTACTATCACAAAGAAACTCATCGTCAAAGTGAAAGCATCACAGAGCGCGATACAAAAAATTAAACAGGCCGGCGGTGAATACCAATATTAAAACTACTCTCAAGGAAATTTGGCGTAATACTACCCTCAGAAAGAAGATTCTCTTTACGGTTTTCATTTTGTTCGTTTTCCGGATGTTTGCGTTTCTTACCATTCCATCCGTCGATACGCTTAGACTGAAAGAATTGTTTTCAACAAACCAATTCCTCACACTTTTGGATATTTTCAGCGGTGGTACACTGGTTAATTTTTCCATTTTGGCAGTGGGACTGAATCCGTATATCAATGCATCCATTGCATTACAGCTCATATCGATGATTTATCCTCCGCTCGAGGCGTTGTCGAAAGAAGGCGAATACGGACGATTTAAGATGAATCAATACACCCGCCTCATAACGTTGCCGATCGCTTTCGTGCAGTCTCTGGGAATGTATTTTTTTCTTCACGGTCAAGGTATTATCCCTGCATTGAATTTCGTACAACTGTTGGCCCTTGCACTATCCCTCACCGCAGGAACGTTCATTCTGGTCTGGTTTGGTGAACTGATCTCAGAATTTGGTTTAGGAAACGGAATCTCATTTATTATCTTGGCAGGAATCGTCGGACGTATTCCCGTAGTATTGCTTCAATCGGCAGGCACGGTTACCGGAGAAAACATTTTTACCATGCTCTTTGTGCTGCTGATTGCTGCGGCTGTCATGTATACGGTTGTTGTACTTAATGAAGCCCAACGGAAAATTCCGGTATATTACGCAAAGCGTGTTCGGGGAGGAAAACTTTACGGCGGAGCAACCAATTATCTGCCGATCAAGTTATCACAAGCGGGAGTGATTCCCATCATATTCGCAGTTTCATTTGTGCTTTTTCCCCAGCTTATCGGAAACTTTCTTTCTTCATCCAAACAAGTCGCCTTGCAGAAAGTCGGCGAGGTGCTCGTTTTGCTTTTCAATACGAACGGAGTGTTGTATAACATTATTTACTTCCTGCTTGTCGTTATATTTACTTTTTTCTATTCTTCCGTCGTGTTTAATCCACAGAAAATTACCGAAGAAATTCAGAAGCACGGAGGTTTTATTCCCGGTATCCGTCCGGGCAAAAACACACAGGAGTTTTTGCAGTCAACGTTGTATCGTCTAACCTTTGTCGGCGCGGTTTTTCTCGGTGTTATTGCAATCATGCCGAATATAATTTCAGGTCTGACTGGCGTGCAACTGGTGTTTGTCGGAGGTACGAGCATTCTCATTGTAGTCTCCGTAATTCTGGAAACTTATAAAGTTGTTCAGGCACAACTGATGACTGAACGTTACGAGAATCTCGACTCGCTCATATGAAAATAGTACTTATCGGAATCCAAGGCTCCGGAAAATCAACCCAAGGAAATATGCTTTCGCATCAGTTGGATATTCCGTATTTGTCGACAGGGCATATTTTCCGCGAGATTGCGAAAGAGCACACCGCGCTCGGACGATATGTCAAAGAGACCATTAATGCAGGAATTCTTATCCCGGATGAAAAAGTTATTGCAATTGTTAACGAATACCTGCAACACGACGAATATCAAAACGGTTATATTCTGGATGGTTTTCCGCGCACAACCGTGCAGGCAAAAGAGTTCAGTAACAACGTCGACAGCGTCGTGTATCTTAAAGTACCCGACCAGGAAGCGTTGTGGCGTATCGCTCACCGTAACGATACTGCTCGCGAAGACGAAACGCTTATTGCCATAAAAAAAAGAATCGAAACGTTTCATAAAAGTACGACACCGGTGATCGAATACTACCGCAAACGCGGAAAGCTTCTCGAAGTAGATGGCACGAAGTCGATCAAGGAAGTGAATGAATACGTGCTGAAACAACTCGGCAAAACCGTCGGTAAACACGGAGTCACCAATTGGAGAAAACGCAATAAGCTGGTTATGGGCATAGTAGGATTGCCTGGGGCAGGTAAGAGTTACGCCGCCACTTTTTTTAAGGAGAAGGGTCTTCCTGTTTTACGATTGGGAGCAATTACCGACGAAGAAATAAAGAAACGCGGTTTGGAGAATAATATTCATAATAATAGGGTTGTGCGGGAAGAGTTCAGAAAGCATCATGGAATGGATGCGTACGTAAAGCTTAATATGCAGAATATCCGACAGTTATTGGAAGAAAATCAGGTGGTCATTCTCGATGGGTTGCGATCATTTGAAGAGTATCTTTCCGCCAAAAAACTGTTTAAAAACATTTTTGTTCTCGCGGTTGTCGCTGATAAAAAAATCCGATACGCACGGGTTGCTCGCAGAAAAGACAGATCCAACCTGAAAGGTGAAGAACGTGATGTACACGAAGTATTGGGGCTGAATATGGGACCAACCATCGCTTTTGCGGATAAGACCATCATCAATAACGGATCAGCCACGGATTTTGAAGACAAACTGGAAGAAGTTTACCGTCAAGTTTACTACGGACTATCTTAGAGATGGGACACTACGAAGATATCTCCCTCAAACGGGACGCCATGATTCGCGGTGGGAAAATCTTGAAACAGACGGTAGATAGTTTACAAAGCTCTTTGAAAGCAGGAATCACAACACGGGAAATCGACAAAATTGCCACAAGCCTTATTAAGAAGTACGGGGGAGATCTCAGTTTTAATAAGGTGGAAGGATATCACTGGGCAACGTGCTTGTCCGTGAACGAAACAGTTGTTCACGGTATTCCCAACGAATACGTCGTGAAAGACGGAGACATTCTCAAATTGGATATTGGTGTTTACTTCGGCGGCTACCATGTCGACTGGGGAACCACCTATGTCATCGGAGGGGTGGCAGACGAAAAAGTACGTCGGTTTCTTGAAATCGGACAAAGAACGCTCGATAAAGCAGTTGCCGCGGTGCGAGGAGGGGAATATATCAGCACAGTAACGAACATTATTGACACGGGCATACATGGGGCAGGGTACAAAGTGATTCGTGAACTCACCGGTCATGCGGTTGGGCGCGAGTTACATGAGCCGCCCTACATTCCGGGAAATAATGATGAACTTACGTCGAGCGCGGCTAAATTCAAAGTAGGAACGGCGTATGCGGTCGAAGTGATCTATTCTTTTTCTGACGATCACATAACGTATGCCGGTGATGACGGATGGGGTTTGAAGACTGAAAACGGGAGCCTCAGCGCGTGCTTTGAACATAGTGTCTTCGTTGATACAGAAAGTAGTATTATATTAGTGAAATAGCACTTTTATTTTCGGCAAAAAGATGTTATAATACTCCTTCTTGTATGAAAGATGGCAATTTAATTTTGATAGGTGAGGTTATTGAGAGCCTTCCGAATACGACTTTCAGGGTGAAAGTTGAAGGTGCCGAGGGAGAAGTGTTGTGCTATTTGAGTGGGAAGATGAGGAAGAATTTTATACGGATTTTGCCAGGTGATAAAGTTAAAATAGAAGTGACTCCGTACGATAAGCATCGGGGTCGAATTATATACAGAAACTAATATGAAAGTCAGAGCATCAGTACAACCAATGTGCGCAAAATGTAAAACAGTTAAACGCCGTGGACGATTACAAGTTATTTGTGAGAATCCAAAACACAAACAACGACAAGGATAATCATGCCCGTACGTATTACCGGTGTAAATCTTCAGGACAACGAGCGAATTGAATACTCATTAACGAGTATTTACGGGATCGGGTTTGCAGAAGCACGTAAAATATTGGCGGCAGTAGGTGTTGACCTTAATAAAAAAGTTAAAGATCTTTTGGATACGGATGTCAAGAAAATAACGGATTGGATCGAAAAGAACTATAAAGTAGAAGGTGATCTCAAGGCACACGTTCAGGATAATATTAAAAGGTTAAAAGAAATCGGATCATATCGCGGTCTTCGACATGTTCGGGGTTTACCTGCTCGCGGTCAGCGCACTCGTTCGAATGCGCGCACCAGAAAAGGTAAGAAACGAACAATCGGAGCTCTGACAAAGGAAGCATGGGCAAAGATTGACCAAGTTCAAAATACGGCACCAGTTAAATAATAATCGAAAATGGCTGACAAAAAACAACCTGAAAAAACAGAAAAAAAGAGGGTTCGTTACAGTACACGCGGACGAATTTATGTTGTCGCGACATTTAATAATACGCTGATAACCGTTACTGACGATCACGGACAAACCCTTTGTTGGGGATCATGCGGTAAATCAGGATTCTCAGGCACTCGTAAATCAACTCCTTTTGCTGCAACAAGCGCTATAGAAACAGTTTTGAAGAAAGCACAAGAAGTTCATGGTCTTATGGAGGCCGGAGTTTACTTAAAAGGCGCAGGCCCCGGAAGAGATTCATTACTTCGTGTTCTTCGAAATAGCCCGATTGATGTTACTAAGTTGGTCGACATGACTCCGATTCCACACGATGGAATTAGACCAAAGAAACGGAGGAGAGTCTAATGGTACGAATTACATCTTCTAAAAACAAACTTGCCCGCCGAGAGGGAGTGGATTTATCGTTAAAAACACTCGGATCAAAAGCTAGTGCTCATTTGCAAAAACGTTTGCAGGTAATTCCGGGACAGAAACAGACAAAAAAGCGTCAGAGTAAGTTATCTGACTATGGTCGTCAACTTCGTGAGAAACAGAAACTTAAGAGAATCTATAATTTGTCGGAGCGTTCCATGGTTCACTACTATGATAAAGCCATGAAGATGAAGGGTGATACGACTCAGTTTATCGTACAACTTTTGGAATCCCGTCTCGATAACGTCGTATACCGACTTCACTTTGCACCGACGAGAAATGCTGCTCGACAGCTTGTATCGCACGGTCATATAGCGGTTAACGGTAAGCGACTGAACATCCCGTCGTACTCTTTGGCACCGAAAGACGTGATAACATTCAGCAAAAAAGTCACTCCGGAAATTCCCTATATCAAAGAACTTTTGGACGAGAAAAATGTGGTTGTACCGGTATGGTTGAAACGGTCTCCTGCGCAGGGTGAGGTTATCGGTATCATCGCGCTTGCAGATTACGCTGAACCGGTGAGTGTCCCGTTGGTTATAGAATTCTATTCTAAATTATAAATTTAAATGAGTAGTATGAATAAAGCACAATTTCATCTTGAGACAATTTCGGAAACAAAAACAGAAGGAACCTATGCAGTCTATCCGTTACCTCGTGGTTTCGGAAACACGGTAGGAAACATGCTCCGCCGCATTCTCCTTTCTTCGTTGGAAGGCGCGGCAGTTACCCACGTGAAGATCAAGGGTGTCAGCCATCCATTTACAGCGGTAAAAGGGTTGAAGGAAGACGTTATGGCTTTTCTTCTTAATATCAAGAGAGTACGCTTTGCGTTTACCGGCGACGAAACACAGAAACTCATATTAAAGAAAAAGGGCAAAGGCATTATTACTGCCGCTGATATCGAGGACAGCACTTTGTGCAAAGTTATTAATACCGATCTTTATTTAGGTGAGCTCGCGGAAGACGGTTCAATTGAAGTAGAAATTTATGTTGCCAAAGGTGTGGGATACCAGCCTTCAGAAGAAAAAGAAACATCTGAATATGGCATGTTGCCTCTTGATTCGGTATTCTCTCCTGTTTTGAACGTTTCGATCAGTGTTGAAGGTGCGCGTGTCGGGAGCAAAACGAATTTTGATAAAGTAATTCTTAACGTTCTGACCGACGGAAGTGTTACCGGACTTGCTGCATTGAAAACTGCAAGTGCAATCGTGGTGAACTACTTCAATTTAATCGGCGCAGGCGGTCTTCCGATAGAAAAGAAAGAAGTCGATACACATCAGGCTCAAGTGACACAAAAAGAGCAAGATGACCGCGAAAACATGATGGTAGACGAATTGGATCTTCCGACAAGAGTCATTAACGCACTCATTAAGCATGGCGTAGAAACAGTCAAGCAATTAACCGCGATGCAGGATGAGGACTTTGCAAAAGTACGTGGACTCGGAAAGAAATCCGTTGAAGAATTAAAAGTCAAATTACATGAACTGAAGCTTGTATGAAAAAGCATGTTACCCGGCGCGTAATAAGTCGCCACGCTAAGGACAAAAGTACGATGCAGAACGTGATTCGCAGCGTATTTTTGTGGGGGAAAATTCAATTGCCCACAGCTCGAGCGAAAGAAATAAAACGCCAGGTAGATAAATTAATGTCACTTGCCTCAACCGACTCGGTGACAACGCTGAGACTCTTGACCAGCAAGATAGGAAGTGTTATAACAGCGAAATCCATTATGAAATTTGCCGCTGTTGCAAGCAAAAAGAGAGCAACGGGATTCACTCGCGTTGTAAAAATAGGGCAACGTCGCGGTGACGGGACGGAAATCGCAAGCTTGGAGCTTGTGGATTATGAAGCACCGAAAAAGTTAGCAAAAGTGGAAAAAGATAAAAAGGAAGTAAAAGTTGCAAAGGACGAAAAAGCAGAGAAACCAGAAAAAGCAGAAAAGGTTAAGAAAGTTACCGCAAAAAAATAATATGTTAAAAAGAACTGTTTATACGAACACTATTTCGGCCAAGGACATTAAAACACAAATGGTCGTCATAGATGCGAAAGACCAGGTGCTTGGAAGATTGGCAACCAAGGTTGCACAAATTCTACAAGGCAAGCATAAGACAAATTATGTTGCAAATCTGGTCATGGGCGATCTGGTAATCATAACGAATGCAAAATATGTCAAGGTTACGGGTAGGAAAAACGAACAAAAAATGTACAGTTCGTACTCCGGGTATCCGGGAGGACTCAGGGAAGAGAATTACGCAACATTGCAAGGACGCCATCCGGAAGAAATTGTCCGCAGGGCAATCTCAGGTATGTTGCCGAACAACAAACTCCGTGATGTGAACTTGAACAGAATGCTTATTGTAGCTGAATCCAAATATGCAGTTCCGAAAGCATGGTTAGAAATTATTGAGAAAAAAGATGCCACGAGCAAAAAGTAAACTGAGTTATTTCGAAGCAGTCGGTCGTCGTAAAACTGCGGTCTGTCGAGTTCGCGTACATTTAGTAGCGGGCAAGGAATTGGTACTTGAGGGTAAAACATACACCAAAGGTGCCATTATGGTCAATGATATTGATGCAAAAACCTATTTTCAAGGCGCGTCTTCTAAAGAAGGCTACATTGTTCCGTTAACGCTTACCAAATCCATGGAACGGTTCGTTATTACAGCATATGTCAATGGTGGAGGCAAGCGAGGACAACTCGTTGCATTCACTCTTGCACTTTCTCGAGCTCTTGAGAAGGCTGATGACACCGCACGCGCTGTATTGAAACCGGCCGGTATGTTATCTGTGGACGCACGTGCACGACAACGACGCATGGCAGGTATGGCCGGAAAGTCACGCAAGAAACGTCAATCACCGAAGCGTTAACAATATCCAGGCATAATTTCACGAGAAAACTTTTGCTATACTTATGTGGTGAATAAAAAAGCTTTCGGATTATTTTCTCTTGTTTCTGCGGCAGCACTGTATGGTTCATACGGGATATTTTCACGCCTGATTGGTGAGTCGTTTGGTGCTTTTGCCCAAAACTGGATACGTTCCGCTTTAATACTTTGTGCGTCTATAGTTTTAATCATCGTATTAAAAGTCAAATTTAAACCTTTTCAAAGAAAGGATGTAAAATGGATCGCCATATGGATATTATTCGGATCAACAGGATATTTGACATTCATCGCTTTTAATAACTTACCGCTTGGCACGGTCTATTTTTTGACTTACGCCACCATGATTATGAGCAGTTATATGGCTGGCAAGTTTCTTTATAAGGAAAAACTAACCCTGGTAAAAGCCATATCGTTCTTACTTGCGCTTTTTGGTTTGTATCTAATTTATTCCTTCAGTATTCCTCAACATAGAGCAGCATTTGCGCTTATCGCGCTTCTTTCAGGATCAATTACCGGGTTATGGAATGTATTGTCTAAAAAGTTTTCTGAGCGATATTCCGAGATACAGCTTATTGCGACCGATGGAGTGTTCTCAACGTGTATTGGTTTTGTTGTTTGGTTTTTTGTTCGTGATGCAATTCCACCCATAACTACTGCCACTGCCATCCCATGGATTTGGGTATGTGTTTTTGCGATTGCTGGACTAGGTACTACTGCACTGATGATTTTTGGTTTCAAAAACATTGAAGCACAAATTGGTAGTATCATTCTCCCTGTTGAAATAGTTTTTGCAATTATCTTTGGTTACTTTCTATTTGGAGAAACGTTAACGGTTACTGCGCTTGTGGGGGGATTGCTTATAGGTTCTGCAGCAATCCTGCCGAGTGTAGTGCTTTTGAGTCAAAGAATGAAATCAAAAAAACGTTAAGTTTTCTTTCCCACCAGGTAAATCGCTTTCCATGGACGGTATGTAGAGAAAAATTCTTTTTCAAAAAGGACCTGATTTTTTTTGGATACTTTATAGGTAAACTTTGACGATCCACCGGCGGCAGCAAAATCTACTTGCTTCGTTACCCCTATGGGCAAGGTAAAATCATCTATATATTCAGAGGGAGGAGCCGGTTGCACATTCCAGACTACCGGTTCCCCGATTTCTATTTGTCGGTCATCCTTGGTCCCGAACAGTTGAAAAGTCGCCGTCATATCTTCTTCATTAACGGTTGTCTGCAATAAAAGAGCTCGGTCGTAGTTATTGGTAAATTTGAGATCCACTGATGGGGAAAATATCGTCGCGTCCAAACCAGGTTTTGCGTCCTGTTCATAGTAGCCGACCCGATATGCGTGAGCGTTACGCTCGACTATCGGCAGTCCTGCCCGAAGCGCCGTACGGAATAACGTCGTAGAAACCTGACAAATTCCGCCACCGTCTCCGAGAACTGTTTTTCCTTGGGAGATGACGAATGCAGGAACAAACCCCGTTGCTTGAGATATGTCTCCAACCGCCTTGACAAAAGAAAAAGTCTCTCCCGGTTTGATAATAATTCCATTTATTTTGGCGCTTCCGGTAATAATGTTATGAACGCGGTCATCATGAGAGCCGGCAAATTTGGAAGTTCCCTCAGCAACAAGTTCTGTTATGCCAAGATTATTTATATCCGCCAGTCGTATTTTTGGTTGCAGAGCAATTCTTTGTAATAACACTCCGATGGTGGGGTGAAACATTGTTTTCTGCAATTCCAGAGACTTTCGAAGCTGGGCCCATGCAAAATCGGTGTTCAATGTGATTCCCGGCTTATCTAATTGAAAGGCGGTAACTTTATTATCTTCAAACACAAAACGTGCACTTTGCGGTTCGACATAATACACATTGTTTAAAGTAGACAGATGGTGATGAATAAAGGCCTCATCGTATTGGGCAGTCATTTCAAAATTGTAGTGTTCCAAGCCGAGTATAAGGGTCACAAATTGATATAGTGAAGAAAGTGAGTGCGAATCTCTCCCGATCAGAAAAGCGTGATCAACAATGTCTTTGATCGGAAATCTGTATTGTATCTCGTGTGCGGAAAGCGTTGAGATATAATTCTGGTCAAGCAAAAATGATATGGAGAACGAATTCTTACCATTATGAAGCCGGTGGAGTAATGATGTCGCTTGCTCCTTTGTGAGGTTTCCAACAGAAACGGAATTGACAGTAATGTTTGGGAGTATTTTTGCCTGATAGTTTTTTGCCTGAAAGTACAGGTACACGAAAAAGACAAGGAAAATTGACACACACCCCAAGAGCGCGGAAAACAATATCCGTTTTTTATTCATGACGAATCTAGTATACGATAATTGCGGCATTTATTATAATGAAGTTATGGCAGACGTCCCCCAAAATCAAGACGAAAAGAAAGTACCGCAAACAGCGCCTCAGAATGGTGTAAATCCACCCTTGCAACCGCCTGCGGCGACCCCTCCGAAAGGCGCGGAATCAAATGTTGTTTTCAGTGGAAATCCTCAGTCGCCAATACCTTCACAAACAGCTCCCGTAGGCGACATCCCCGAAGAGTATCTTACGGATGAGGATTTGTATCCGGTTGCGCAGGAAAATCCGTCGCTCTCTGCCACTGCCAAGAAAAAAGGACCGCTCATTGCAATAGCAATCGGTGGGATAATCGTAGTGCTTTTGTTAGTTATCGCCCTCGGAAATATTCTGACCAAAAAAAATCCAAGTACCGAAAAAATTACGCTCACATATTGGGGGTTGTGGGAAACGCAACAGGTTATGGATGAAATAATCAAACCATACCAAATCAACCATCCGAACGTGACCATCACCTATACCATGATGGATGCGAAAGACAATTATTTGCAACGTCTTGTTGAACGTACAAAGAAAGGCACTGGTCCAGACATTTTCAGATTTCACAATTCATGGGTCCCCCAAATCAAACAAATTCTCTCGGTTGCCCCACAGACAGTCCTGACACCTGACGAATATCAGAAGACATATTATCCGGTAATTGTTAAAGATCTAAATGTCGGTGGCTCGATAGTCGGAGTACCGCTGGGAATAGACGGAATTGTCCTTTTATACAACGACAAAATACTAAAGGCAGCCGGCTATAGCAACCCTCCGCAGGATTGGGAAACGCTATTGAATATGGTGCAGCCGGGCAAAGGAATTACTGTTGTTGATCAGGAGGGAAAAATTGCCACTTCGGGAATAGCACTTGGCGCAGCGGAAAACGTGAATCATTTCAGTGACATTGTTGCTCTGATGTTTCTCCAGAATGGAGTGAGTATGAAGTCTTTTGTGGGCAATCAAAATGCGCAGTCCGTTCTAACGACCTATACGGATGCAGTTGTTTCGCCCAACAAATTCTGGACCGAGCAAATGGACGCGTCCCTCATTGCTTTTGCACATGAACAAGTAGCTATGATTTTTGCTCCCTCGTGGGAAATTGAAGTGATCCGTCATATGAACCCCGACTTGCAACTGGGGGTGGCGAGGGTGCCGCAGATTAAAGGAGGCCAACAGAAGAGTCTGGCGTCATATTGGGCAGAAGGGGTTTCTCGAACAAGTGCTCACCAACAAGCCGCATGGGAGTTTCTGAAATACCTTTCGGAAAAAGATACATTGACCAAATTCTATGCCGCTGCAGTAAAAAGCGGTCGTTTATTCGGCTACCCGTATCCTCGTGTAGACATGGCGCCGTTATTGTTACAGGATCAATATGCGGGACCGATTATTGCTGACGCACCGATTATGGATTCATTACCGTTATGCTCAAGCACCTATGATAACGGTCTGAATGATAAGCTGATTAGCTATCTCAAAGATACGGTAAACGGAGTATTGAATGGAAGCTCGGTTGATAATTCTTTGGTAACTATGGATAAGGGGTTTACGCAGGTCTACCAAGATTATCAAATCACGTATTGATTTATTGCACCCTGAGACGTGTTCCCGGGTCAACGGTGTCGGGATTTGCAATGTTATTCAAATCCAAAAGCTTTGTATACTCGTACGGATTTCCGTATGCACGGGAGGCAACGTCCCAGAGAGATTCACCTTCCTGTACCGTATAATATTTCAATTCTGCTGAGGTAGGGGTGATGACGATAGGTGGTGTCTTGAGTCGTAATTGACTTTTTGGCTTCAAGGATGCGCGCGTTTTGATAACGCTGAAACCGGATGCTGCGACAAACAGTGTAACAACCACCACACCAATGGTGAACTGGAGCGTTTTTGTCCTGATTAATGCCAGAGCATACGACGGTTGTCGAGTTTTAACAGGTGTAAAATTTCTTGTTTTCTTGTGTGAATGTTTTTTCATGTTGTCCTGATGGGGCAAATTATATACTATTCTTCCCGAATTTTTCAACAACTGCGGCTATGAGTGTTGCGATTTGAACGTACATATACTATACTTAGGTCTGACCTTTGGGGTTGTAGCTCAGTTTGGTTAGAGCGTCCGCCTGTCACGCGGAAGGTCGCGGGTTCGAGTCCCGTCAGCCCCGCATTCAGGGTTAAACCCTTACAGGGTTTAACCCTCATAGACTCTCATAGGTTGAATATCGGCTGAATGATCTGCATTTCCTGTTGGTAGAAGCGGCTCAGGAAGAACTGCACATTCCGCGACCAAGTGGTCGAAGGGGGAGCGTATACATGCGCAATTTCTTCAATAGATGTCAGATTTCTGTTGATATAGTTAAAGCGTAAGCCTTTTGCGATCTGTAAAAAAGAATCTTCCCACGACTGAAACGCAATATACCCGCCACCCCAGCCGAAAACGTTATATGTCCCGACCAGGTATTGTTGGCCGAATGTCGATTCGACTCCGCTTATCGACGGCAGGAGGTAACAATCAATGCGATACGTCAGACACGCGTTCAGAAACGAATCCACTTCGTGGACAAGCGGCGAGTTGTAACGAGCCAAAACATTATACATGGCAATTTTCTTCGATAGATACGTGCTGTCGACGACAACGTCCGGAGCGGGTATGTTTGGCGACTGTTTTACTCCAAAAAAATTGATCAATATCACCGTAAAACAAAACGACAAGACGACTACCCAAAAAATATTTTTTGTCATATAATAGTGGTATTACCAGTTCATAATTAATTTACTATGACAGTACTACCTATCATTATACTGGTTTTTGTTGTTTTGTTTGTTCTCTATGTTTGGGGAACATACAATCAGCTCATTGTGCTTAAGAACCGATTGGATGAAGCCTGGAGTGGTATCGAAGTTCAGTTAAAGCGCCGGGCAGATCTCATTCCAAATCTGGTTGAGACAGTCAAGGGTTATGCCAAGCACGAAAAATCTGTGTTCGAGAATGTGACGAAAGCACGTGCGCAAATGATGTCGGCAGGTTCCGTGAAAGATATGCAGAAGGCTGACAATATGCTAACAGGCGCTCTGAAGTCTTTATTTGCCGTAGCGGAAGCGTATCCGGATTTGAAGGCAAATACAAATTTTCAGGATCTGCAAAAGGAAGTGGCAGACACCGAAGATAAGGTTGCATACTCAAGACAGTTCTACAATTCAAATGTTTTGAACTACAACAATCTTATTCAAATGTTTCCGAGCAATTTACTGGCCGCTCAGTTCCATTTCCAGCAGAAGGAGTTCTTTGAAGCTGATGTAAAGGATAGAGGACCCGTAAAAGTTAGTTTTAAGGAATAGGTGAACGTTTATAACGAAATCGCTGCCAATAAGGCAAAAACGTATTTTATCGCCTCCATTTTTTTTGTATTTGCGGCTGTTACTCTGTTTATTATCAGCAAAGCCCTTGGGTACAGCGGGCCTTCGATATTTATTTTCGCGTTTGTACTCAGTTTTGCAACCAGCATCGGGGGCTACTTTTTTTCTGACAAGCTTGTTCTTACCATGCATGGTGCGCATGAGGCAGACAGGGAAACATATTTTGATGCATATACAGTTACTGAAAATCTTGCCATAGCTTCGGGCTTACCGAAACCACGATTATATGTTATTGAAGACCCGTCTCCGAATGCATTTGCTACCGGAAGAAACTACAAAAATGCGGTTGTGGTTGTAACGACCGGTATTTTATCACGGCTGGATCGGCGGGAACTGGAAGGTGTTATCGCTCACGAGCTTTCGCATATCAAAAACTATGACATGTTGTTGATGACGGTTGTTTCCATATTTGTCGGCAGTATTGCATTTATTACCGATTTTTTTATGCGTTCTCTGTGGTTTAGGAAAGGGGATCGTGAAGAAAAGGGAAGCGGTATTTTTATGATTGTGGGAATTCTGGTTGCGATAATGGCTCCTGTTGTCGCAACCCTTATGCAGCTTGCCATTTCCCGAAGGAGGGAGTTTTTGGCAGATGCATCCGGCGCATACTTAACAAGGTATCCCGAAGGTCTCGCACGCGCGCTTGAAAAAATTGCTTCTGATCCGCGCCCTATGCAATCAGCCAGCAATGCAACTGCACATTTGTTTATTGAAAGCCCCTTCAAAGCCGATGTCAAAGGCCAAACGTCGTGGATGCTTAATCTGTTCAGTACGCATCCTCCTATTGAAGAGCGCATAGCCAAATTGCGAGCAATGTAATGTGATACAATTATCGCTACCAGGACTGCCTGCGTAGCTCAGTTGGTAGAGCAACGGTATCGTAAACCGTGGGTCGTCGGTTCAACTCCGACCGCAGGCTCAGATATGAGACATGCAACACGTTTTAGAAAAACAGTGATAGTTTACGTAGCCATATTCGTGTTTCTTGTGTATTTGTTTTTTCGGTACGGTCTGCAACTTTTTATTGACACTGCGTTTTACTTATCAGGATCAAAACATAATACGACCGTATCAACACAAAGCGGTAAGAATCAGAAATCCTCGATAAACGTCGATCCGATGCTTATGGATGTGCCGCATGCCACGAACGAAGCAACATTAACACTTCAGGGAAGAGCTAATTCCGGAAGCAAGATATATCTGTATCAGAATAATCAGCGGGTGGATACTACCGTCTCGGACTACGAAGGAAATCTTCAGTTTATCGTTACCCTGAATGCAGGAGAAAATGACCTGTATATAAAAAGTATTGACGAAACTACGAAAAAGGGGTCGGATTCACCCGTATATCAGCTTCAATACCTGAATAAGGAACCGGAGCTGGAAGTCGATGAACCGACAGACGGAAAGCGCGTGTATCAATCAGACATCACGATAAACGGAAAAACAGACCGGGAAGTGTTTGTGACCATTAATGGCGCTACTATCGTCGTGAGAGCAGATGGAACTTTTTCGCATCCATTCATGCTACAGAAAGGCGATAATACTCTCAATATAACAGCCGTTGATGTCGCTGGGAATAAGTCAGAGAGAAGTTTGAAAGTTACTTACGTTCAGTGAGTTTATATACGAGCATAAAATACAGGAATACGGTCGGTGTTAAAAAGCTGTTGGTAGAAAACGAGTGAATGAAGTAGGCAATTGTCAATGCAGTATGCAACGGACTGTTGATTCGAAGTAAACCCGCGATTACCGAAAAGTAACCCAAAATTCCCAAAATCCCCGAAGTGACAAACAGTGTTAACACTGTGCTGTCCAGGCCATAAAAGCTGTTATCAGGTATTTTAATGGACGCTGCGGTCGGGCGGATTGTCGGCTTGTATAGTTGACTATTGTTAAACCCTATCCCAATCAACGGATTTTGGCGCCACAATCCCACTCCCAACTGCCACGCTTCAGTTTTTGCAACAATACTATTTGTACGGAATAATTTGTTGCCTTCACCCAATTGTTTTGGAATAAAAACGAGCACCGATCCCACGATGGTTGCACATAGAAATAACATTTTGTATGAAATCCGTTTTCCGATAAAAATAATTCCTACTCCGACAATAAGACTTAATATGCTGATGCGGGAAAACGTTAACGCAAGCGTTATGAGGGCTGCTCCGAGCATTAGAATCCGCACGGGACTTTTCGGGATGTGTATTAATAATAAAACAATAAAAACAAGCACCAAGCCCAAAAGATTTGGGTCCAAAAACAAGCCGACAGCACGATAGTAATGCGAGTCATAACCCAGATAGAACAAATTCTGAATTGCCGGGTACAGGTAGTACTGAAAAACAGCAGAACAGATCAGAATGGCGCTGCCAATTTGCAATATTGTCAGCGTTTTTTTTCTGTTTATTGTTTTCATTAAACTGTCTAAGATAAGGGGTATCTGCAAATAGAGAATTGTTCTGAAAAGGTAGAGAGCAGACGACACCGTGCTGTTGTGAAACGACCATAAGTTGCTGACGATCAATATACCCGTGAAAAGCAAGACTGATTTATTCTTCTTGAGGGCGTCTTTGTAATCTGTATGTTTAAAGACAACGGTAAGGAAAAATAGGATGCCGACAAAGACATCAAGAACACGTAGAGCTGCATGAAACATCCAGGGAAACCGAAGCATTTCTCCAAATGGCAGAAATGCCACGAGTGAGTATAGGACTAAGTTAATGATTATGGTCATTGCTGAGTAAGTAGAGTTTGCTGCGGGTGAGGAAGGAGTGAAAACTCATCATAAAGCTGTATACAAACCCTGCGGGTCCATCGAGAAATCCTCTCCTCAGCAGATAGGTATATAAAAATTTTCCGATCGGGGTGACGACAATGTCTAAAGCCGATGTCTGTTTGCCGCTATCAAAAAAGTAACGCGCGTTGAGGGTGGAGTATGTGTTTATTTTATTCAGAAATTCGCCAATTGTTTGATGCGGATAATGAAACAGAGGACTTGCCAATTTTTGTATTGTATTTGCCGACTTCCATACTTCGTGTACAGGGCGCATGAAACTTCCGGACTTTCTGTGAACAAGGCGTACAAAACGCGCGTGGTATACTTCTCCAAATCTTATTTCATGATTCCAGAAAAAATCAATACGTTTGAGCGCGTAATCAATTGCAACTTTGTCCTCAGGCAGGTCAATTATCTCATTTGCCAATTCTTTGGATACCCGCTCGTCCGCATCAAGATAGAGTATCCAGTCGTTTTGAGTAAGTTTTGCAGCAAAGTTACGCCTCTCAGCAAAATCATTCTTACCTTTATACTGTATTACTTTTGCATTCTGTTTACGGGCTATTGCTGCGGTTTTGTCTGTCGAAAAATCATCGAGAACAATAATTTCATCTGCAAAACGCGCACTGTCAATTGCGTCAGCAATATTTTTCTCCTCATTTTTTGCGAGTATGACGACTGAAATATGTTTCATACAGTTTTAGTAGTTTGGATGCAAATATTTCACGGTTAAAATGCTTTACTGCACGATCTCTTCCTATTGTACCAAGTTTTTGACTTAGCGACTGATCCTCAATGAGAGTGATCAGTGAGTGTGCTATCTCTGTGCTGCTTTTTTCGGTGACATATAATCCCGCATTACCGACAATCTCGCCAATCGCACCCGAACGGGTTGTGACTATGGGTAATCCGGCGGACATTCCTTCAAGCAAGGCCATACCATATTGCTCTTCCCATGTTTTTGTTGTCACGGAGGGCAGCACAAAAATGTCTGCTTGTTGATATATTCCCGGCATGTTTTCATATGAAACTTTTTCAAATATTACGTGTTCTGTTATCTTGTGCTTGGTAGCAAATTCCCGTAGTGACTTTTCTTCAGGCCCGGAGCCCACGAGTCGCAACTTATAATCGGGATGAGTTTTGAGCACTTGTACGAATGCCTGCAGAACACTAAAGGGATCTTTCTCGGGAACAAGTCTGCCGACAAATAGTATCTCTTTGGACGAGTGTGAACCGGGTATAAACAATTCCGTATCGATTCCGAGGCTCAAATGATGAATTTTGCTTGCCGGAATTTCTTCTTGAATCAGCGACTTCCATGCTTTCTTGGAGTAAGTAAGAAACACGTCTGTTTTGTTCATAACAAACCTTTTCAGCCGCTGTTTAACCGAGGTTGCTTCATTGTTGAACGGGATTGTTTCCCAGACGGAAGATATAAGCAATTTTTCGGGGAATTTTATTTTTACCTGTGCAGCTTGATAACTGTAATAATAATACGGGTCGGCAGTATGAAGAATATCGAATTTTTCAAGTTGATGCTCAAGACCGAACAGGAGGTGCATGTCGCCGATACTACGGTTGCAAACATACTTAACATATCTATGTATCATGGGTATATCGGCAGGCGACAATAGCCCGATATGCGGTAAGTCGTGTGGAGTGTCGAGCGGCAACAAAGAGGAAAAAACCATGGTGTTTACATGGGTGCTCAGAGGTGAATAATTCTGCAGCTCATATCGGTTGGAGTACTTGCCTCTGATAAGAGCTATAGACGGTTTATTAAGACTCATATAATTTAATTACTCTGCGGGCATAATTATCCCAGTCAAATTCTTTTTTTAATTGTGCCACATTAACAATCTTCGGTTGGCTGATTGAATGGGCGATGTGTTGAGCAAAAATTTGGGGTTTCTTTTCCGAAATGGTGACATACTCACTGAGCTCCGGAATTACGGCCTCAGGAGTGGCTACTACCGGTGTGTTTTGTGATGCGGCTTCGATAATCGGTAAGTTAAAACTTTCGTACAACGAAGCGCTTACCACGCAGTGAGCTTCAGCAAAATACTGGTGTAATTCCGATATGCTTTTTGTGTGACTGATGGGTAAAATTTTGTGGGACATGTTTCTCGGAATCGAAATAGTAGAGGGGTCAACGCCGACGAGTAAAAACTTGTACGAGGCATAACCCGGAATTTTCAACAACTCGGTGAACGAGGATATCAAGAATGGAATGTCCTTAATTTTGTGATTCATACCGACGAATAATATAAAGTTTTTTCTTTTGTATTTTCTGTTATCCGTTAGAAATTCAGTTGGAATACCAAATGGTTGAACGATTACCTTATCCTCTACCCCATATATGTCGTTAAAGTGAGTTTTAACACGAGAGGACGACACAATAATCTTTTCCGACCGGGACATAAGTTTTTTGATCTGACTACCCATCTTTCCTGCACTGTCCGGGTAAAGTTCCGGGAACTTAAGAAAAGACAAACCATGGTTAAAGGCAATTACCCGCGCGCGAGTGAATAATGGGAGCGCCTGGTTCAGGGCCAGAAAGACATCCGGATTTTTCATAAGCCCTTCCAAGGTTATGCGAACACTCATAAATCCACGCGCGGGTGTTATTTTCTTTACTTCAAAGTTTGCGGGTAATTTTATTGAAACATCGTTCAGCGCATATATCGTATATGCGTTCGTGCGGTCAATGTTACCGAGTGCAGTGATAAGTTCTTTGGCAAACGTAAAATTGCCGAATTGTTTCGCACTGTCCGGAACTAATGCTCCACCGTCAATTGCGACGCGGTACATGTGAAATGTTGCAGAACAAATAACAGGCGAGCGAAAGCGTTTGTATTACTTCGCCGACTACCAGTACAATTGTCGGCGCAAAATAGCTGTATTGAGGTATATACAAAGTGTTAACAATAACATGCAAAACTGCTTGAAACGCAAAAAATAAAACAATGTATTTTTCTTTACTCATAGCATAGAGTGCGTTCAACCACAATGATGTAAATAGAATTGACGGAAGCGCAAGAATGAGAAGATTCAGAATGGGAATCGCAACTTGATATTTTGACGAGAAAAAAAGTCGAATAAGTGGCCCTCCAACAATAACAGTCGCAGAGACAGCACTAATTGAAACAATGGTCAGAAATATGAAGTCCGACTTGATTTTTCGGTAGAACATCGGTAAATCCTCTTTAAAATATTTGGTTAATGACGGCAAAGAAGCAATGTTGTAACTCGATACCAGCATTAATGATGCCTCGAAAAAGTTAAATGCCGCAGCATATTCGGCAAGACTTGTTTTACCGCCGAATTTTGCCAGAAGCAAAAAATCACTGCGCGAAGGCAACGAGGCAAAGAAACCAATAAGAGAAAAAACAAATGATCGTTTGATAAGTCTTTTTACTTCGGCAGCATTCCATGTGAGCGAGAGTGGAAAAAAGTAACGGTGCGTCACAATAAGCAAAACAACAGCATATAGACCATATATAAGTGTTGTAATAAAAAGCATTATGTAAACATTTTTCGTAGATAATAGCGTAAGAATGCTGAATGCAACAAGGACAAAGTTAAATAGAATTGAAAGAACAGAAGTTACCGTTAGTCGTTGCTTAATGGAAGTAATGATGAGAAAAAACCCGCTTACGGCATTGCTAAATATAACCGCTGAAAAGCACAAAATAATTAGTAGCGTTGTGGGTGGATACCTGAATAGTAAGGCGAGGATAATTGTACCCAGACTTACCGCCAACGCAAGGAACAGTCGAAGAACAAGTAGGCTATGCAGGGAAGAATTATTATTCTTGTCTGTCTGAAGCATCCCTACAGAAGTAGTTCCCAGATCCTGCCACGAAGCTAGTATTCCAACATGAGCCCAAATAAGTGTATATGTTCCATAGTCTGACTGGGAAACAAGTCGCACCAGTGCTACGACAAAAACAAAACTGAATACTTTATTAATAAATGCGGATACATTTAGAGCACTAAAGTTTATGAGAAATTTTTTTTCCATGGATAAAATCTTTATATGCCTCTAATTGTAACGAATTTGCCGGCGTTGCGGATCTCATTAATTTCACGATAACAAAAGGCGTACGGAGTAACTCTCTTACTTTTTTAACTAGCGACCCCTGCGAAAAAAGAAAGCGAAGCCTGTTATATGCAAGGTAGTATGATTTTTTGTCACTGGTGCGTGAAGTCTCTTCATGCTCGTAAGAAATGTTTGTTGAAATCCCCACTTTGAGACCCATTTGTATCGCAGTGGTGCAATAGTCAACGTCTTCGTAATACATGAAATATTTCTCGGGCAGGTAACCGATTGTATCGAACGCTTTCCTCGTAATGCACATGAAAGAACCCGAAACAAAATCGCACGAAACGTGTTTCTGTACTCGTGTACTTTCTTGCAGTCCTCCCGCCATGCTCCAATAATCAATAACTCCTCCGTAGTAGCGTCGCTTTTGTTGGATCATAACGCCGCCAAAAATGTCGTAACTCTTGATAGCGCTTATCAGACTCTTTTCTGAGCAATTGAGTGAATGTATATCAAGATTGCAGACGATTATTAAATCAAAATATTTTTTCAGTGCCTGTCGCATCCCGGTATTAACACCACCGGCGAAGCCCCGGTTATTATATGTGTTATCGATGCAATAAAAATCGAAAACCAATCTATTATTAGTGAATTCCGCTTTCAACTTATCAACCAATGACTGCGGATTTCGATATCTGACGCAAATTACGGCAATGTGCAGTTTACTCATGTTTTTTTGTCATACGCCGCACTGACAGTGCGAAATAAGTAAGAAATTCCATATACGCAAAACCGCCGTCAAGAATGATTCTTGATATACCGTCTTTGTAGCCTTTATCTTTGACGAAACGTGCCCAGAACATGTGAAGCGGATACAGAAAAATCTTTCTTACGCCTCCGTTCTCATTGTGTTTAAACTTGCTCTCTGCATCACGTAATGCGTAGTCGGTAAACTTCGAAAACATTTGTTTTAAAGACCGGTATGAATAATGATTTATTTTGTGCGCAGTCGTCGCGGTTCTTGCAGTGAGGGGAATAAATGCTTCATGGACAGCGCTAGCGTGGATAACAACTTTCGACTTATCAAAAAAAACTAGTTTTTTATAGTTTTCTCCGCCGTAATGTAACGGCTTGCCGAACAAGTGGGTCTGAAACGGTACATAAAAGGCGTCGAATTGCGGATTTCTCAAAATCCGCTCCAATTCTTGACCAAATTTCTCGGTCACCGTCTCATCGCTGTCAAGCACGAGTACCCACCGGTAACTGGTTAGAGAAACCGCGTATGCTTTTTGTTTGCCGAAATCTTTTTCGTGATGCGAAACGACACGCGCTCCACATTCTTCTGCAATTTTCACTGTTTGGTCTGTTGAACCATCATCAACCACAAGTAACTCATCGGCTACTGTCTGTACGGAACGCAGGGTATTGCGGATGGTTTCCGCTGCATTTTTAGTTATTATTGCAACCGAGAGTTTAGACATAGTCCTCATATTATACTGCATCACTGGTACTAGTGTTATGACAATCAGGGTACTTTAAGCTTTTCCAACGGGATGTTGTTCATCAAATGAGGAATATAAGCAGTGGTTGTCATGCATGCTATTTCGTAAAGTGTAACGGTGGCACGGTGTCTAGTATGTCAAAGCTATGAGACAAAAGCGTATGCTAAAAAAAACAATTATCGGTACTATTCTTGTGGTAACTGCGGCTCTATTTTTTTGTTTCCACCTCCTTCGCAACGTGTGACTGCAACTTACTACAGAGAACTTCCGGTGCCTGATGATTCTTATGAAAGCAGCAGAATTCGGAGTAGAGCCGGGCATGTGGTTCAGGTATGCCGTGCTCTCAAAATAGATGCAAAAAGACTTATTGATATCGGATGCGGCAAAGGTATTCTACTGAATGAGGCGCGGTTACAGGGTCTTGAAACAACAGGAATTGAACTTTCCAGAGAGAGTTGCGAGTTTGCGAGAAAACATTATGCTCTGACGGTATTGCAAAGCAATTTCCCTTCATTCAAAACAAAGCGACTTTACAATCAAGCGGACGTGGTTGTATTGTCTCATGTATTGGAACATATCCTGTACCCCGCTGTTTTTTTACGTGAGGCTGCCAAGTGTTTATCCAGAAAAGGTCTGTTAATAATAGAAACCCCGAATGTTGACAGTTGGCTGAATATGTTCGAGAAAAATAACTTTACCTTTCTAACACCGCCAGAGCATGTGTGTTTGTATTCAATAAAAAGCATTCTTGTATTGCTGAACGTTGTTGATGTGAATGTAAGAATTGTGAAAAAAGAAACATTTACGGAACCGGAGCATGGTATGGGAATAATCAAACGAATGCTGCATTCTGACAACCCGACAAGCAATTCAGCTTCAGGAAGTCCCCAACACCCGGCTATCAAAAATCTCAAGACCGGTTTATTTGATAAATGGTTGATTAAATTTCTTGTTCCGTTTTTTAATATCGGAAATAAGGGAAGTATATTGCGAGTATATATCCAGAAGAAATCCTGAAGTAGTTATATACTATACGTATGGCACAAGATAACGTAATTGTTTCAGTTGTTTCGATTGGTGCTATTCTGGTGTTCATTCTGTTTGCGTTGCGGTTTTTGTTTGGTGGTTCTGAGGATTCTTGGATATGTGCGAACGGTGAATGGTTGCGACACGGCAATCCTACTATTTCAAAACCCGTTGAACCCTGCAACTAACCGGACCTGGTATGTTAAAATATACTCGTACGGGCTTGTAGCTCAGTTGGTTAGAGCGCACGGTTCACATCCGTGAGGTCAGAGGTTCAAGTCCTCTCAGGCCCACATTAGAGATTTTTAACGAGTACTCGAATTTAAAAACGTATCGCTATGCTTCTTTAAGTTTTTCCCCGATAGCCAGAAGCACATAGATAGTCAGTAGTGAAGATCCTCCATAGGATATAAATGGCAGCGGAACTCCAACCACGGGTAACAGCCTCAGATTCATACCGACATTAAATATAAACTGGATAAGTATAAACGCGAAAATACCGATGTGATAGAGGGTATATAGGTCGTTATCTTGCTGCGCCTTAGATTTTTGTAACAGAGAGCGGAGAAATAGAAAGTAAATACCCAGCAGTATCGTATCACCGAATAGTCCGAATGTTTCCGTGAATGCGGCAAACACGAAATCGGTGTGTGCTTCTGGAAGAAATGATAACTTTGATTGTGAAGAGTGCAAAAATCCTTTCCCAAAAATTCCACCCGAACCGATTGCTATTTCGGCTTGAAATGAATTGTAATTCACCCCGTATTGATCATACTGCGGGTTCAGAAATGAAATGATCCTGTTTTTTTGATACGTTTTGAGAAATCGAGGTGCCATAATCACAATCGGCATGGCGAGCAGAAGTAACAGTATCAAATGACGCGCTTTCATTCGGGCAGCTATGAGAACGGCCATGAGAGTTGCGAATAACACGAGTGCTGTTCCGAGATCCGGTTGCTTGAATACTAGAAAAAGCGGAATGCCAGCAAGAAGCAATATCCGCACAACATTACCAAACTTCCTGGGTTTCAGAATAGTAAGCAACATAACAAGTGTTAAGAGAAAAAACGGAACAAACATCATGGAAGGTTGTAATCCGAAAGTACCGATAAAAAACCACCTGCGTGCACCGCGAGTCATGTCTCCAAAACCCAATAAGATGATAAGGCTTATGAGACCACCGATGCTTAATGGTCTGCTTATGTTCATCAAGAACGTGGAATCGACGAATGTCGTGATCACAAAATATAGGAAAAGTCCAAATATAACAAAACCCAATTGATACAGCCCTCCTTGAACACTGAAAAGTGATTGGGTAAGTATGCCGATTACCGAAAGCGAAATGGCAAAGATGAGCGTTTTATTCACGATTCACTACAAAAGAATCGCCCTTGTAATGTATGGTCTGGGCAAGTACTTTTTGCTTCAACAGCGTTTCGGATTTTTCTGAAATCCGTGGGTTTTCAGGTATTGTTAAGTCAATAGTATCCGTAACATCAAGTCCCAATTTCTTTCTTTCGTCTTGGATTTTCCTCATGTATTCTCGCACAAGACCTTCCTCCAGAAGCTCGGGAGTCATGGTTACATCAAATTCTGCGTGTGGGACTTGTGTCTTGCCCGACGTGAAAATAACACTTTTCACATTTAGTTCTTGCGCCATCAGTACAGAATATGAGCTTGTGTTCTCGGGAATTAAAAATTCCTGCTCGGCTGATAGCGTGACTTTAAGCTCTCGTAGTGGCTGGCGTACCTTTATTTGCAGAGCCTTCCGTGCACTATGGGAAATTTCCGTCAGCGACCGGACAAGATCCATATCTGAAACTAATGCACCGTTTTGCAACTGTTTTGGAAGTTGTGGCCACTCGGTTAAATGAACAGAATTATTTTCGTCCCGTGATAGTAATGTAAACAATTCTTCCGCAAAAAATGGGAGCATTGGTGACAGCACAACTGAAAGAGTTGTCAGGACAAACCCAAGTGTTGTATAAAAAGCATTTTTGTCTTCGAGATTATTACTATTGCTCCCGACGCGTTCTCGAGACAATCGGATGTACCACTGCGAGACGTCATTAACCAGGCGTTCCATGGCAAGGGCAGCGTGTTCAGAATCAAAATCCGTCAGGCGCTCTTTAACTTCTTCAACAGTATTCCATAATCGACCGAGTATCCACATATCTAATAATGACAGCTTGCTCTTCAATAAACTCTTTTCCGTAAAGTTTTCCGGAAAAATCCCCTCTTTCTCAAGGCCCTCATAGGTAAGCAGATATTTAAGGCTGTTCCACAAAGGCAGATGAAATTGCCGTTTCACTTCATCCGTGATTTTGTACCCGAATAACAGGTTTTTAGTCGGATCTTGGCGACAATATAGCCAGCGCATAATATCAACACCGATTTTATCCGCGCCTTCGCTGAATTCTATGGAATTGCCCCACGACTTATGCATTGGTCTGCCATCTTCCGCGAGGCAGCTGCCGTAACCAAGCACCGTTTTGAACGGGGGAGTTTTCTCGAGAGCAGTACTCATTGCAATCAGGGAGTAAAACCAGTTCTTAAACTGACCCGGGAAAGACTCGGTAATAAACGTCGCCGGAAACCAGTCCTCCCAGTATTTTTTGTCAGAAGTATAGCTGAGTTTTTTAGTCTGAGGATCAACGAGTGTTGAGAAGGGAACGATTCCTGCATCTAACCACACGTTGCCTACATCAGGAAGGCGCGACAGTGGCGTGTGACACTGAGGACACGAAATTTTTACTTCATCAATCCACGGTTTATGCGGTGTGTGTCCCTCAAATTTTTCCCACCCTTCACACGCACGATCTTTTAATTCTTCCTTGCTGCCGATGATGGTAAAAGATTTGCATTTTTTACACTCATAGATAGGTAAGGCGAGACCCCAATACCGATTCGGTTTGCTGATGAGCCAATCATGCATGTTATTCAGCCAATCGAGTTCACGTTCCAAGCCGAAACTGGGTAACCAGTTAATCGAGCGAGCCACATCAATCATTTGCTCTCGGTATGTGCGTTTCTTTTTGTCTGTCGGATCTGCCGTGTCCATGGCAATGTACCATTCGTCCGCTACCTTCCATACAAGTTCTGTTTTGCATCTCCAACATGCCGGATAGCGATGCTTATATTTAACGACCTTAAGTAGGCAAGCCTTTCCTTCTTGTTCTTGTTGTTTAAGATAATCAATAATCAGTTCCGGGTGTTTTTTTGCGTTTTTACCCGAGAGAAAACCGAGATTATCCATGTAACTTGCGTCATCATTAATTACTGGGATCATGGGTAAACCGTATTTTTTACCCAGTTTAAAATCTTCAACACCCGCAGAAACTGCCGTGTGCACCAATCCAGTACCTTCGGTAGTCGTAATCGGCAAAATCAGATCATCTGTTGCGACAACCGTATGGAATTTCGGATGCGAGACAACCTTCTGTACCGCAGGAAGAGTATCAAATGGTGCGGTGTATTTTAAACCAACAAGTTTTGTTCCAGAAACTGTCTTAACAATTTTCTTATAATCTTTTCCAAAAACACTGCTGACTGCGTCAGCTGCTATCCATAGCAACCGGCCGTTCATATCCTCAACCAGCGAGTAATTCAGTTTTGCATCTATCGCAACCGCAATGTTTGCTGGAATAGTCCACGGAGTAGTTGTCCATACGACAAGAAACTCGTTTGTAGCATCTACTACAGGCAGTTCCAGATACACTGAATCATGCACAATTTCCTTGTAATCTTCCGTAAGCATTTCGTGTTGAGAGATCGCTGTTTGACATCGAGGGCACCAGGGAACAGATTCGGCACCCTTATAAATCCACCCCTTTTCGTAACAGACCTTAAGGAAATGCCAAATCATATAGTTGTTCTCATCCGACATGGTGTAGTATGAGTGATCCCAGTCCATAAAGTAACCGAGTCTCTTACTTTGTTCCGATTGTATTGACGAGTATTTTTTTACCCGTTCTTTGCATAACTCCACAAATTTTGCGATTGAAGCGAATTTGTCTCCAGGAACCAAATTTTCAATGTCTTTTTTGCTTCTGAGACCAAGCTCTTTTTCAACCTCAACCTCTACCCACAGTCCTTGACAGTCAAACCCGTTTTGGAAGCGCTGAGCATAACCTTGCAGATTATAGAATCGTTGCCATAAGTCTTTATATGTTCTACCCCAGCCATGATGGACCCCCATCGGGTTATTTGCTGTGATCGGGCCATCTATGAAGGAGAACCTTTTTTTGGAACCGTTATTTTTGGATAAGTACTTTTCTATTGTTCGGTTTTTTTTCCACAAATCCAACCATTTCTTTTCAATTTCAGGGAAATTTGGTATGCCAGGTAAGCTATGGTTCATAGAGTAGCATTATACTACTTTTTTTCTGAGGAAAGCAGGTATCTCGAGCTCTTCATAGTCATCATTCGACCTTTCAGGAAGCTCTGATGTAATGCTTGAAACGCTGTCTTTATTAATGCGGCTCTCATCAAACTTTGTGGCCACAAGCGTAATTTTGATGTCGTCGGTTAACGAAGGATCTATAGCCGCTCCAAAAATGATCTGAGCATTCGGATCGGCATTCTTTGTAATAAGTTCTGCAGCTTCGTGCACCTCGCTCATCGTTAGATTCTCGCCACCGACGATATTGAACAATACCCCTTTTGCTCCGTCAATCGAGAGTTCAAGTAGGGGAGAAGTCATGGCCTGCTTCACCGCCTGCACAGCACGACGTTCACCCGTTCCCATGCCGATACCCATAATGGCTGTCCCGGCGTTTTGCATAATTGCTTTAACGTCGGCAAAGTCTACGTTTATGAGTCCTGGTAGGGTGATTATCTCCGCCAGACCCTTTACGCCCTGTGTTAAGACCGTGTCTACTTCACGAAATGCACTGAGCAACGTGAGCTTCTTGTCGCCGATATCAATGACTTTCTGATTGGGAATGGTTATGAGGGCATCAACTTTTTCTTTCAGATTCTTAATACCGTCGGTTGCGACAACCATTCTTCTGGAGCCTTCGAAACCAAACGGTTTTGTAACAACAGCAATGGTCAATGCACCGCTTTCTTTTGCGACTTCAGCGACAATGGGAGATGCTCCTGTTCCGGTTCCACCGCCCATACCGGCTGTAATGAAAACAAGATCAGCACCGTCTAAGTATTCTTTCAACCGCTCACGGGATTCTTCAGCTGCTTGTTTTCCAATCTCCGGGTTACCGCCTGCTCCGAGCCCCTTGGTTACTTTGTCGCCAATTTGCACCTTAGTTTCGGCCTTATTTATAAGCAACGCTTGAGCGTCTGTATTGATAGCAATAAACTCGACACCTTCAATACGTTCTGTTCCGATCATCGTTGCGACGGCATTACATCCACCACCGCCGACACCGACAAGTTTAATCTTTGCTATTTTTTTAGCGTCCGGTTTGATAAGCATGTTTACTTAGATCCTGGTACGAAACTTTTAAAGAAGTCTACTACTTTCCCGAAATTATTTTTGAAATCCACATTTTTAAAAAACTGTGGAAGTTGGGGAATATTGAATGGCTTGTCCGACGGTCTTTCTTCCTGTGAATAGAGAAGCGCTCCAACGAGCGGTGAATAACTGGGGTCATGGAGCTCGTCGGAAATGCCCGAAAGTTCCATAGGCATACCGATCCGTACGGGAACACCCAGTTCTTTTTTCAGTACCTCGACCAGGTACGGAGTCATGGAACCTCCGCCGGTAGCAATAAGTCCTGCTGGAACCTGATCTTTCAGGTTGTAGTCGGTAAGCTCTTTCTTGATATACTCGGCAATCTCCTCCAAACGAGGTTTAATAATACCGCTTACGACAACTTTTTGGGAAATCGAATCCATTTTTTCCGGAAGCGCAAGGCTGGCTATAGAGATTTCATCGATATTGTCATCGGCCTTTTTATGCAACAATTTTGAGGACTTCGGGTTTTGTCGCTCTCCCAAAAACAGCTTTATTTTTTCTGCCGACGGGAGTGAAATACGTAAGCCCGCTGCAATATCACTGGTGACATTTTTTGACCCGAGAGGTACTGAGGCCGTGTGTGCGACCGAACCGTCAATGTACACACATAACTCGGTTGTGCCGGCTCCGATGTCGAGTACCACGCAACCCAATTCTTTTTCGGTCTCATTGACTACGGCGTATGCCGCAGCCAACCCCGAAAATACATACGCACTTACGTCAACACCTAACTGACTGCAAGCTTTTTGAATATTACTGAGATTGGTGGCATTAGCGGTGATAATATGAGTATCTACCTCCAGTCGCACACCATTCATTCCTACGGGATTCTTAATTCCCATCTGGCCGTCAACAATAAATTCCTTCGGGAGTACATGTATAATCTGCCGGTTTGCCGCCAAAGATATGGCTTGGGCTGATTCAATAGCTCTTCCAACATCCTCTTCACCGATTTCCTTATTCTGAACATTAACGGCAACTATGCCATGTGACGTCTGCGAAGCAATATGAGGCCCTCCTGTAATAACAACGGCGTGATTTATCCTGCTTCCTGCCATTCGTTCTGCCTGAGTAAGACAGAGTTCCAGACTTTTCACCGTTTCCTGGATATCAATAATCTGCGCCCGTTTTACACCTTTGCTGGGGACAGTGGAAAAGCCCGTAATCCTAACGGACGTGTCGTGATCAATATTGACTGTTGCAACTGCACATGCGATCTTGGATGAGCCCAGTTCTATAGCTGCTATTGTATTCATACGGTTATTATTGGTTTATCGAACTCAAGGTTTATGGACGAAGGCTTAACCCCCTTACGTTCAAGGCCCTTAATGATATTGTGCAAAATAAAAAGAATTTTAGCAATGTCTTTTTCAGTTCCGAGCGTCACGGTGAGCGGTTTTTCTTTAAATGTTACCAATAGTTTTCCGGGTTGCGCTATCGTGATTTTTTCAAGCGGAAACGGTAGTCTCGAACGAAGGCGGACAATCTCGATAGACTTCTGAATCTCAAGCGCGGTGAGCATGGTTCCCGGTTTGGTTTCGAAGGAACGAAGGTGTTGGAAGTATTCAACCGTAATGAGACTCTCTGTCGTTAACGTCTCAGTCTTCATAATCCTGCCGAACTCTGATACTATGAGGAAACTGTGATTGTTCGGTATCTGGACAAGGGGTCTGGCTTTTTGAGCAGTAATCACGACGGAGTTCGGGTAGGATTTCCGAACGGTTACTGCCTGAAGTTCCGGCGAGCGATTCAAAATAAATGCGGCCTCTTTGTGCTCATTCAGCAGCAGCAGGTTTTTGCCTGAAATATTCGAAAGACTGTTTTTGGGTATAAGAGGTGAGGCGATAATTGTCTCAATCCGGCAAAGATATGCAATTGCTAAAATTATGATAACTTCCGAGATTATGATAGCTGCGGAAAAGAAAGATAATTTCTTATATCCCTGCTTGTTCGATAATCGTTCTCCCGGAAACCATGAGTTTTTTGTAGGTGTTAAGCGTATCATATTTATGTATCAATCTGAGCCGTTGTTCATAGGCTTTTACTATTATAGAATAAAGTGTGTTCTGCTGTTCTTGGTTGTAAATGTATCCGACACCGGCTTTGCTGAGAATTTCCGCGAGCGCTTTTTGTTCACCGTGTGCAGACCAGGGAAGCGGGATGAGAACGCACGGTGTTAATTTCTGCAGAACCAAAAAAAATGTGTTTGCACCGGATCTTGTAACGAGAATACCGACATGATCCATGAGATAATCCAGTTCACTCGGGGTGATAAACTCCCTGACTGTATAATCGTGCGACTCCCTTGCACGGAGTCTGCCGAAGTCATGATATATATTATCTCCGGTTTGGTGTACGACTCGGAATTGTGGGGAAAGTTTGTCAATTATTTCTTCGATGCGTATGTTAACACTATGCGAACCTGAACTTCCACCCAGTACGAGAAGGAGAGGCTTCTTTGAAGTACTCAACCAAAGAGGCGCGTCCGGCTTTTGTTCTTCGTGATAAATAGGAATTCCGGTATGCACTACTTTCTTTTGTGGGAAAAATTTCTCTGTTTCCGGAAACGTAATGAATATCTTTTTGGCAAAACGGGCGAGTATTCTGTTTGCAGTCCCCGGAATGATTGTCTGTTCATGTATCACTACGGGAATGTGCAAAAGCCAAGCGGCAGTGCATACGGGTATGGACAAATAACTCCCGAATGAAAGCACATACGACGGACGAGTTTTACCGAAGGCAATAAGGGATTGGATCACCCCTAAAACCATATCAACACTGTTCTTTAAACCCCGTCCACTCTCTATGTTGTGCCATTTGATGTGTTGGTTCTCACTCAACATCCGATACTCAAGGCTCACGTCTTTTTTGTCTGAAAATGCATGTTTACGGCCAAAAAACAGAACACGCTTCCCTGCATCCAATGCTGCGAGTGCACACGTATATCCGGGTGCAAAATGCCCGCCTACTATCGCTATTGTCTCCGAATTGTTAGTCATGCTCTTTTTTGTTGTTGATTTAGAATATTAACAAGAATTCCAAGCAAAATATAGAACGTCACAAGAGATGAGCCTCCATAGGAAATGAACGGTAACGGAACACCGGTCAACGGAAGCAATTGAACCATAGCTCCAAGATTTATGAGTGTTTGGAGGCCTATAAGGAATATAATCCCGGAAGCGAGTAAGTATCCCAGGCGGTCACGGATTTCACCAAATCGCTTATATGCGAGATAGAGCAGTGACATGTAAGAAACTGCTATGAGGGAAGTTCCTATAAATCCAAAGTTTTCTCCGATAATTGCAAAAATAGAATCAGTATGTGCTTCCGGAAGAAACTGGAATTTTTGTCGGGAATTTCCGAATCCCACACCTCCGACACCTCCCAATGAGAGGGCAATATTTATTTGTTTAACGTGGTAACCGATGCCTTGCGGATCGGAATCGGGGTTTGCAAAAGTTACAAGGCGTTGAAATCTGTATGGGGAAGAAATAGCAAGGAATCCTACCACAACGAATGCTACCGGAATTATGAACCCGAGGTGATATAAGGGGGCACCAGAAACAAAGTAAAGAAAAACGGCCATGATGCCGAGTATTACTGCGGTTCCAAGGTCGGGTTGTATCATGACCAGGCCGATAACAACGCTTGCGAGAAATAAGAACGCAACAAATCTGCTTCGCTCTTTGAAGGAAAACCATGCGGATAAATAAATTATCAGACTCATTTTAGTTAATTCTGATGGTTGGATATTTATAAACCCAATGTGCAGCCAACGCTTTGCACCGAGTGCAGTGGTATACAGTCCGGGAACAAAGACGATCATAAGTAAAAATAGGTTGCCAAGCAGTATGGGTAACGCAAGGCTGTAAAGTAAATGGTAGTCGAGCATGGAGAAAAAAACGAAGGCAATCATGGCAACGCCAAACCATCTTAATTGGGCCTTTACAAAGTAAAAGGCATCTCCGTATATACGAATCGCGGAAATAGATGACGCTTCGTAAATCATAAAGATACCGAATATGGTCAGAAGCAATGAAATGATCACGAAGGGATGAGTGAACGGTAAGCGAAACAGGGGTTTACGTGCCATATTTCTTCTGAAAACTCACAAACGTGTTAGTAAACTGATTTCCACGATCAAATTCGTTTTTGAAAGTGGCAAAAGATGTTGCAGCAGGGGAAAAAAGAACAACATCCTGCGGTGTAAGTTTGGGGATGAGAGATTCGAATAACCGTTCGAATGCGGAATATGTTTCATCGGATACAAGCGGTTTTGACAGACTGCTTTTAACCTCGTCGGTCATGGTTCCTGCAAGAAGCACTATTCGTGATGCGTATGTGCCGATGTTTTCTAACAACTCTTCAGTCGGGAGATTTTTACTATTGCCTCCTAAGATGAGAATAATCGAGCGGCCATTTTCCTGCTTGCTGATGGCTTTGAGAGCGGTTATGCACGCAATGGGAGTTGTGCTGGTAGAATCATTGTAAAAGGGAACTTGATGTATGGTTCCCAACTTTTCCAAACGGAAATGCAAGCCTTTGAAATCAGCTATGGTGGAAAGAGCTTCTTGTTCCGGGATTTTACAGAGACGTGCTACAGCAAGAGCCAGTGCTGCATTGTTGTAGTTATGTTCTCCGAAAAGATGTTTTAGTGTAAGATTAAAGTCTTTCTTCGAGGCGATAATCACGGTACTTTTAACTGCGCTTTCAGCGGGAAGCAGACCCATGATATGGGACGTTGTTACCAGAGAGTCTGTAGGTTCTTGAAAACGGAAAATATTTATTTTATCTTGAAGATACGCATCCATAGACCCGTGATAGTTAAGATGATCCGGATAGAAATTCGTAAATACCGCTATGTTCGGACGTGCTTTAAGTTCCTCGAATGAGTGTAATTGGTATGAGGACAGCTCTAATACCGTAATATCATTTTCAGTCTGTTGACCAAGCAGTCTGATAGCTGCATGGTCGGGGACATTTCCGGCAAGTTCAACCCGCTTTCCTGAGTGTTTTCGCAATACGTCATAAATCATAGCAGTCGTGGTGCTCTTTCCCCGCGTGCCGGTAATACCAATGGTGAATGAAGGTGTGTACTTCATGAATATTGCTATTTCCATAGTCACTTGCTTTTGCAATTTGCGTGCGAGTATCAAGAGTGGGTGATCAAATTTTACTCCCGGATTCTGAATGATGACGTCTGCCCATCGGATATCTTTTTCGGTATGTTCTCCGAGTGTATAACTTACGTTTGCGAAGGTATTGAGTTTCTCAATTGAAGCAGCGAGTGTTTCGGGTGTTTTTTGATCTGTTACCCGTACTTCGCATCCGAGTGTTGCGAAAAAAAAAGCGGTTTCTACACCCCCGCCTTGTATACCGAGACCGAATATTAGAATTTTCTTGTTTTTGTATTGTAGTTCGAAGTCCTTTGATACTGCCATAGGCGTGTTATTTTATGAAAGCAATCCATAAACCGATAAATGAACAGATGATGGTAACGAGCCACAAACGATTAACAATTTTTGGTTCTTCCCATTTTTTCAATTGAAGATACAGGTGAAGCGGTGCAACGGGGAAAAATTTTTTCTTGAGAAATTTTTTTGAAAGGAGTTGTATGAATGAGGTTGAAATCTCCGCAACAAATACCATCCCGATAAGCGGCAAAAGGAGAGCTTTACCTAACAACAGACCGATGACCGCGAATGTCGCTCCGAACGCAAGCGCTCCCGTATCTCCAAGCATGATGCGGGCAGGGTACACATTGAAGTACAGAAATGTCAATAATCCTCCAACCCAAATAGCAATAAACACCGAAAGCAGCGTGTCTAATGAAGAAGAAGAGATTACCCAAAACGTGATTAGCGAAATCAAAAGTACTCCCGATGAAAGCCCGTCCAATCCGTCAGTAATATTATACGCATTAGCAAACGCCACAATAACAAAAACTGCAAACACAATATATAACGGGCCGATAGGTATGACGCCCACAAACGGAATATGAATAAAATTAATACCGAGCCACACATACATCATTAAACCGATAATGAACGCAACAAGAAGCTCGATAATAAGTTTGTGTCTCATTCGCAGTCCGAAGAATCCCTTTTTAGCTACGTTGAAGATTTTGTGCCAATCGTCGTAAAAGCCGAGCAGTCCGAAAGCAAACGGAGTAAAGAAAAGAATAACCGCCTCTTTCTTTATGTCTTTAAAACCGGAAATAATAGGAACGTTGAAAAGAAAAAAGAGGAATAAAAAAAAACTGAGCATGGCGAGTGTCGTAGCGATAATCAGAATTCCTCCACCGATTGGGACACCTGCCTTATGTTTATGAAAGTAATCGAAGATGGGGGTAAGTTTATTGAACGGGTCTTTCGTGGTCTGCTTTTGACGTTGAAAATGTGCCTGATACAGGAAATTGATAAACGGGATCATGAGAAACGAGTTTACGACAAACGAAAACAATAATATGCCCAGATATAAACCTATCATAATTTCGGTACGAATATCATAATTCCAATGAGCAACGCGTACATGGCGTATATAAATACAGCGGCGGCGGATACGTCTTTTGCATGTTTAATGGTCGGGTTGTAATCGGTGGTGATAGCATTTGTTGTTTGTTCAAGGCTGGTATTGATGAGCTCAAGAACAATTGTGGTGAAAATGACCGAAAAGACCATCATCCATTCATATTGGGAAATCTTCAAAAATACTCCCAAACTGAGTGCGGCGACGGTCATGATGATATGAATCCGTAAATTAAGCTGTGATTTTGCAGCCCATAGGAAACCTTGAATAGCATATCTGAAACCGTTCAATAGTCCTGTGTGTTTCCGAAAAATACTCATAATTTATTTAAAGAAGAGGTGTCTCAATAACTTGCCAACTTTGTGACCATCGTGCCTCAATAAGCTTCTATCAAGTATATCACCTTTACCAATCCCATAGATATGATCGCTTATGAAATCGTTTTTGTAAATAGTCATTTGCTCACTTGAGCGAATATCGCATTTTACCGAGCTTTCCTTACTCTCTGCGTAGAGTGAAATGATAGTGCGCGGAATTTCTCGATCATTAACTAAGGCGTGTGTAAACGGTTTTGGCCCAAGATATTTCTCATAGACTTTAATATAATCTGATAAAGCGAAATCATCGGTTTGACCAATTTTATTCATCAGATTTGCAACAAGTACTTTGGAAGCAGTGCTTTTTTTGAATGCCTGCACAATATCTTTGAACATGAAGTTCGGAAGAATGCTTGTATACAAATCCCCGGGGGCAATAATAATAAGATCAGCCTTTTCGATGGCGCTGACTGCTTTCGGATTACCTTTGGTTTGGCGAATGAGCGCAAGATTCACAATGCGTGGTCGCTGTTCCTTGACGTCTATAAATGCCTCTGTTTTAATGACAGTTCCGTCCGCAAGTGTGGCAACGAGATGAGTCTTGTTTAACGTAACGGGAATTACGGATCCGCGCGTATTAAGAATTGATTCTGCCGCTTCAATCGAACGTTCGAAATTTCTGGTAACTTTTTCTAGTGCAGCGAGCAGAATGTTGCCGAAATTGTGTCCCTGCAGATCCCCGGTCTCAAATCTGTACAAAAACAGTTTTCTCCATATTTTGTCACTATCGGACAACGCGACAAGCGCTTGACGGACGTCCCCAGGTGGGAGTACTCCGTACTGATCCCTCAACCTACCGGTACTTCCACCGCTATCCGTCATATTGATGACGGCAGATATATCTAACGGGTAATGTTTCAATCCCGACAATATGGCGAATGTCCCTGTTCCACCGCCGATCACCACAACTTTTTTATTTTGCGGAGTATTAGTCATTTCGTACGTCCTTAGTGACAGTCGTGTTGGCCATGACGACAACTTTTTTGCCTATCTTCACCCCAGGCATAAAGCTTACCGCAACACCGGTTGACGTATGAGAGCCGATGATAGCACCTAGCTTTCTCTTGTGAGTCGAAGTTTTTTTATGTTTGATGGGTGAAGAGATATTCTCCTGGTCAAATCGTCTGTTTGCGGTTACTGTGTTTGCTCCAAGTCGGACCCCGGATGCAAGAATACTGTCACCGACATAATTTCTGTGCAGTTTGACATTATTATCAAGGTAGCTGCGTGCAACTTCAGAAAAGCCTCCAATCACGCATTCTTCGCCGATGTGCGATTCGCGTACGAGAGTGTAATCTGCGATGGTGGTATTTTTACCTATATATGTGGGACCGATAATCTTGGAAAAGCTCCCGATTTTTACTCCATCTTCAATATAGACGGGACCAAGTATTTGTGCCGTGGAATCAATGTCTGATGTTTTAATAGTGCTTTCTTTAATGTTATTGAAGAAAAGCTGAACAGCGTCAAGTACATGCCACGGATACTTAAGGCTGACAAATTGTTCATTATTGAGCGTGTATTCTGCTGCTGTTGTGGCAAGCAAGTTATTTATGGAATCCTCATAAGAAAGGTTTTGTTGTGTTTTCAGCATGGCTTGCAACAGCGCGTTTGGCTGAGGAAAATAGTCGAATACGTGCTTATAAATAGAAAGATTTGCAGGTACTTCAACTTCCGGAGGGTATTCCCAGATTTTGGTAACCTGTTGGCTTTGATTGTTTACGACTAAGTAACCGCCCGGAAAATACTCCTTTACCGGAGTTCCACAGAAGACAATCTTATCCATACCCATTCTTCTGATCATTTGGTCAATTAATTTCTCGGTAAAAATTCCGTTACTGTTGAGGACAAGAACAGGATTCTGCAGAGACACTTCTTTGAGACCCGCTAACACAGCACCATACTGATTGGCCAACGATTGAATTATGAGCTTAAATGATAGCCCTTCCGTACTGACGAGAGCGTTTCTGACGAGTTGATGATTATCATTATTTGTGATAACTATAAACTTGGGCTTTATCCCTTTTTGTTTAAAGAAATGAGTATAACGACGAAGTTGGTAAACGATCAGGGGGACGCCAAAAAAGTTAAGAAGGTTCTTTTCTTCAAGTGGCCAGAATCTGCTGCTCCGTCCACCTGCCAATATGATGACGGATAATTCCATAAGTCTTATTATTATACGTCAAAGTGTCGCATATTGTCAAAAACCTTTGATATTTTAGTTTTGATACTGTACAATACAACTATGAAAAACAGTTTTGTAGTTATTGAGACAGGCGGCAAACAGTATATTGCGGAAGAAGGAAAGACACTGGTTGTAGATCATCTTCAAGCTCCAGAAAAGGAAACGGTCACTTTTGATAAGGTACTCCTATATGCCAAGGATGACGACACAGTTTTTATAGGTAAGCCGTACCTACCCGGTGCGAAAGTTACTGCTGAGATCGTGAAGCAGGATAAGGGTGAAAAAATCCGAATAGCCCGTTTTCGAGCGAAATCACGGTATCGAAAAGTTACCGGGTTCAGAGCACTTTTGACAGAAGTAAAAGTAGTAAAAATTAAAGTTAGCAACGCATAATACATGGCACATACCAAAGCGGGAGGCGCATCGAGAATAAACAAAGACTCTGAGTCGAAGAGGCTTGGTCTTAAAAAGTTCGGAGGCGAAAAGGTTATTTCCGGTAATATTATCATCCGACAACGGGGTACGAAAGTACACCCTGGAGCAGGAACCATGATGGGCACGGATTTCACTATATTTGCAGTAATCACCGGATCTGTCACTTACTATACCAAGTTTGGTCGAACGTACGTTAAAGTTGTCTGAACTTCCACAACAAACAAGTGAGCTGGTGGTCCGCATCGCGGACAGGTCCACAAATCCCCTTGAGAGAGCTCGAATTATTCAGGAATTGTTATCGAAACATAACCTCAACAAAACAGAACTTTCTCGCACATTAGAGAAAAGTCCGAGCTATGTTTCCAATTATCTTCGTTTGTTGGCGTTGCCGGATGTTATTCAAGACGCGATTCTTTCAAATATTCTATCCGAAGGTCACAGTCGGGCACTTTCTTTTCTTCCTCAGCAATCAGATATGATTTATTTGTTCGAAGAAATCCTACGCCATGGCTATTCTGTTCGCGCGACAGAGCACTTGGTGGATAAACTTCGTACCTCAAAACGGACATACGGCAAAGTAAGCTCAGAGATAAAAAATGTTGTCGCAGAAATGTCAAAAGTATTGGAAACCTCTGTAACCGCCCAACGCAAAGAAAAGGAAATTGTGGTGACTATGCGGTTGCCTGCGGGTGTGGTATCACTGAATAAGCTGAATAAACTTGCCCAGGTAATTAAAGCTCATTTCCATACTGAGCCGGCGAAATAATACCCACTCTGTCTACGGGGAAGTATCTGAAGATCACATGACCGATAATATGCGAGGAGGGGACGAAACCGAACTCCCTTGAGTCTGATGATCCGGGACGATTGTCTCCCATGACGAAGTAATTATCGTCAGGGACCACTACTTCGTTGTCTTCTTGCAGAAAACCTCCGGGAAATGTATGTGTTTCCATTCCTTCTAAGTAAGATTCTGAAATCTGTTTGCCGTTAATGAACACCGTGCCACCTGAAACGCGAACATGTTCGCCAGGGAGTCCAATAACACGCTTAATGTAATCGATGTCTGCGTTTGCAGGTGACTGTAATATAATAACCTCCCCACGTTGCGGATTGCGGAACTTATACGAAATTTTGTCGGTAAGTATGTACTCCTTATCTTTGAAAGTCGGGAACATTGAGCTTCCTTTCACCTGGTGAGGTTGAATGATGAATAAGTAGAAAACAACAAAGAAAGCACCTCCCAGTGCAATGCTCTGAAGAAAGTCAAAAAACAGATCGACCGTTTTTGCGATTGTGGATCGTGGTACTCCTGTTGCCGGGGTATCGTCAGGTCGAACCCATACTTGAGAATCAAGTTTAGCGTCACTCATAGTAACCCATACTACTGTATTTTTAATCAAAACTCAAGGATAATTTGCCGTACCTTTTGCAAAACTAGCGTAAAGTAGTATACAATACCAGAATGGATTTAATTATCGTTGAGTCTCCGACGAAGGCGCGTACCTTCGGCAAGTTTCTTGACAAGGACAATTACACAATAACTTCAAGCATGGGTCATGTGAGGGATTTGCCTGAAAAGAAACTCGGCGTTGATGTCGATCATGATTTTGAACCGGAATATGTCGTAATGCCAAAGAAAAAGAAACTGGTAGACGAATTGGTTACCGCCTCAAGAAAAGCGAAACGCATCATATTAGCGACAGACCCAGACCGTGAAGGTGAGGCAATAGCGTTTCACATCAGTAAAATTTTACAAGATAAACTTAAGGGTAAAAAGGAATTTATTCGGATTGCGTTTCATGAAATCACTCTTGACGCACTTCAGGAGGCTTTAGCCGAACCACGGGAGGTGGATATACGATTATTCGATGCACAACAGGCGCGGAGAATAATTGACCGAGTTGTGGGTTACAAAGTGTCCCCATATTTATGGAAACGCTTTTCTAAGCGTTGGCTTTCCGCCGGACGGGTACAGACCGTTGCGTTACGACTCATTGTTATGCGGCATAAGGAACGTGAAGCGTTTCCGGTATCGGACTATTTTACTTTTAAAGGAATGTTCGATTCGGCGTCACAAGTAATGGAGGCAAAACTGTTGGAGCTTATGGGGCAAACCTTTTATCAGAGCACCAAAATTGTCTTGTTTGACGGCGAATATCAGTATCAATTCACGATTGTTAAGGACGAAGTCCAATCGGAAGCAGAGAAATCCCGTTTACTCAGTGAGGTCTATGTTGTGCAGGATGTAACTGAAAATTCTTCGGTACGCTCTCCCAGTGGGCCGTTTACCACCTCAACTCTTCAACAGTTTGCCTCAAACAATTTTGGGTACAGTCCGAAACGGACGATGCAAATAGCCCAGAGCCTGTATGAGCAAGGTCTTATAACCTATCATCGTACTGACTCGCTGAATTTGTCAGAGAAGTTTATATCGGAATGTCGAACATATATCGAAAAAAAATACGGTAAAGACTATGTTGTGTCTGAAGCGCGTAGATATAAAACCAAATCAAAACTTGCCCAAGAAGCTCATGAAGCCATTCGTCCCACAGGGCTTAAAAATACTGTTGACGGCGAAACCATCAGTGCTCTTCCCAAGGATCAGATGACGTTGTATCGTGCAATTTATAATCGCAGTCTGGCCACTCAGTGTTCCGAAGCAAAAATATTGAAGCAAAAAATTACGATTGTTTCGCAGGCACGCGACTTATTTTTGGCAGAGGCTGAAGAAGTACTATTTCCCGGATTTCTGATTGTCGACGGGGTTAAGGATAAAGGAAAGGCAAAACCCAGGAAAGTAAGTAAGGGATCATCTGTCTCACTTAAAGATCTTATTGCGGAGAAAAAAGCAATCCAGCCCCCACCATATTATTCCGAGGCAAGTCTGATCAAAGCCTTGGAGGAAAAGGGTATCGGGAGGCCTTCTACCTATGCTCCTATTATCTCACTTATTCAGGAACGCCAGTATGTGCGCAAGGAAGTCCGTAACTTGATACCGACTGATCTTGGTATACAGATTTCGATTATTCTTTCGGAAAAATTCAAAGACCTCTTCAATATTGATTTTACGGCACGGATGGAAGACGAACTTGATCAGGTGGCTCTCGGTGAGAAAGCATGGCGCGATGTTGTGAGGGGATTTTACGGTCCGCTCGTAAAGGAACTCGACGCAGCCTATACAGATCAGGAAAAAATCAAGGTAGAAGAGAAAACAGACGAAAAGTGTCCGACATGCGGTGCTCCTCTGGTAATAAAAATGTCACGATTTGGGAAGTTTTATGCCTGTTCCACGTTTCCGACGTGTAAGTTTACCAAGAGTTTTCTGCAGTCAGTTGGTGTGAAATGCCCGAAATGTATCGAAGGTAATGTAGTTGTTCGTTTCTCCAAAAAGAAGAGACGGTTTTATGCATGTGACCGATATCCTTTGTGTGATTTTACCTCCTTGTGGTTGCCGAAAGCCAAATCGGACTCACCAGATAAAGCCGATGGCCAGGAAGGCAATGCTCCCGAGAATAAAAATTCCTAAATACCACGGAAATCCCGCCTCAGGAATAACTTGTTGCGTTGCAGCAGGACTTGTGGTTGTGGGTACGGTTGATGGCGATACGACAGACGGGGATACACCTGCGGAAATCTTTGCAATTAATATGGGAGTTGGGGTCATGGAAGGAATGAATTGACTTGGTATGGTAGAAGGAGTGCTTGTTGCAGCTATCCCCGGTTTTTGAGCTTGAGCTTTTACCGTGGGAATCGGTGTCGAAATGGTTTGTGAAGTTGTTGGTATTGTCGTTGGAATCGGGATTGCGGTTACTGTGGGTATAGTTGTTGTCGGCGATATTTCTAATACGTCAGACGCAGAAGTGTCGGGAGAAGCGGTTCCCGGTGAGGGCAAGCTGTTGAGCGGATCCAATTGACTTGTCGGTTGTGGACTATTTGCACGGGGTATTGATGCCAAATTCTGACTGCGAAAAACATACACGATCCCCATTGTTGAAACAAGTACCAATAGCAACAGTAAAACGGATAGCATTTGGACAATGGGACCATACCTTTTTTTGGCATCTACACTCTGTGGGGAAGTGCTTTTTTTAATCTCGGGAACGACCAATTTTGCCGGACGAACACCTGCGGTTTGTACTGCCATATTGGGCAATTTGGGGGTAATCTTTTTCCGCCTTTCTTTCAAAAGCAGATGGAGCTGGTATGCAAAAAAAGCAACGATCAGCAAGAATGTTATTCCGGGGATAACAGGATATTCGGTGAATAGATTCATGTAGTTTTATTCTAGTATAAAACAAGTAATAAGCCAAGAAGACTTAATCCGGATGCTGCAACAATTGCGAATGTATTTACACTTCCCGCACTCGGGAGCCGTTGCACAACAACAGTTGGGGTCGGGAAGACGGGTGCCTCTGTCGGTAAAACAGTTGGTGTTAGTAGCGTGGGGGTCAGCTGGGTTACGGATATGGCTGGGGTTGCAGTCGGTGCAAACGTAACTGTGGGAGTTAGTGTGGCTGATCCTGTAGCATCACCAAGAACAGATTCCCCGCTTTTCCCGATCATGAAAGCGACGCTTTGTGTCTGTCCAGTTACTTTACTGGTTACTGAAAGCGTGTAATTTCCGGGCAACAGAGGCGTTTTGTGTACTAGTTTCCATTCACCATAGCTATTTGTCATTAACACGGCTGAACTTGACGGCGGGTTGAGGGATACCATTACCAAACTGCTTGGCTTAGTGATACCTCTGAACACTGGAAACTGTGAAGCGACTGACGTGCCATTTCTCGGAAAAACGATTAGTTGATTCTGAGTTTCTTGTGTTTGATTGTTTTCACCCAACACTGCATTCGGGTCGGTAAAATCTGCATTCGAGCCGAGGATAACCGATTTCATGGGACCGGCGTCTTTGTAACGTACCGTTACGTGTGAGACCAAACCACCTTTTCTGAATGTAACCGACATAATATCCTCTTCTTTCAACGTAATCTGTTGCGTACGGGTGTCTACAATAAGCGGAAACGTTACGATCCATTCGCCGCCCTGCTTACTGAGTGTCGTGAATGGGGCATATAACTGGTGTTTCTTGGACGTGATGGTGATCAGCACATCCTCAATCGGCTGAAGCTTGCTGTTAAGTATTTTACCGAACATTGGAGGGTGGGTCGATTGGGAATTCACTTGAGCAAGAGTTCTGAGAATAATCGGTTTCAGGGCATCGTTATACTCTTTTCCGTTAATGACAGGTACGATCAAATATGATGTATTGGGCTTGAGTTGTTCAAGTGTGATGTAGTGAACATTTCGGGCGGTTGGAGCTGAATTATCACGATCATCAAACCGAACCATATCGAGATTATTCTCGGTGCCGTACTTCAGGAAAACCGTTGCTTTTTGTGATGTGGTAAATGAAATGGTGCCGGCAGAGTCGGTAACGTTCCCAAATTGCATGTTGGAGGGCGAAACTGTAAGAGAAGCTTTGGAAGTGTACGAAGTTCGACCGGACGTGAAGACGAAGCCTACGCCGAAAAGCATAAAAACAATGAGGGTGTATGCAAGGACACTCGATATTTTTTTTGGCTGGTATAAAAAGTAATAACTCATTTTCGTTGCTCCAATTTTTTCAATAAATCGATTCCCACTAATGGTTTGATGACTACCGTTGAGCTTTTTTGATAATCAACCACGAAATTCGTATTATTCTGAATATGATACAAATCGACAACAATCCACGCAATTACCGTCATCATAATAACGAGTGACAGTATAAATAGCTCTTTATTTTTTGAATACATGTTATTTGTCAACGAAATAGTAACTGTTCACCGTCGCGCTAAATCGTAATTCGGCACTTGAACTGGTGCTTTCCCCCTGTCCCAAATCGATACTTTTCATATAGAAAAGTCGCGGAGAAATATACAAATTGCGAGCATAATCTATCAGGTCTTTATATGAAGCTTTACCGCCGAGATTGATGGGGATGACGACAAGCCCTTGTGCTGCAACTGGCTTGAGTTGGATTTCCGCAAGTCCGAACGTACTTAGTTGCATTCTCTGATCGAGTAATACATCCATATCCTGAAGGTTGAGGGATGCCGGAATTGCGAGATCGATGAGTTCTTTTTTACTGAGCAGGCGCATGTAGTCTGCCTGAAGTGTAATGATTTGCTGGATTTTTGCTTCAAGATCCGTATTTACTTTTGTGTACAGTGTTTTTTCATGAAATAACGTCAATATGAGTGCAAGGGATGGGCGCACGGCAAAAAAACCAAAGAAAGCTATCGTCAGTAACGTGAATGCCAGTGTTTGATAGTCACGTATTGATCGCTGTGTTTTCTTTTTGGACTCTCTCATGGTTATTTCACGGACAAATCAAACGAATATATGTTTTTTTCTTTACTCACTCTATCAATAGTTACTGATCCAAGCTTTATTTTTTGCAGACGAAGCTGCAGGCGTTTAATATCAACTGACTCGAACGTGTGACCTGAAACCGTTAACCCTTTCGCTCCGATAACAACATGATCAAGAGTAACCGACTGGGGAATATTCTTCAACGTAGCCGTGAGCAGCTGGTACTGACGAACGGTTTGGTCGACAAGGCCGTTCATCAGTTCCATTTTTTGAGACAATTGCGTGCTGTTATTGATCATGGGAATGGCAGCCAATATTATCTGGTTTTTCTGGTCAATACTTTCCTTCAGATCAATGATCGATTGATCAAGTACTATCTTGATAAAAAAGACTGATAAAACAACAAGCTGGGTTATTATAATAATATACTTTGCGTAGGTATTGAAAAACAATACAGCATCTGCAATAAAAGAACCCCCCTTCTTATGGAAAAGGTTAAACCTGAAGTTTTTAGCCATTTTTACCTTTGACACGCTTACCGAGCTTGGACTTTAAGCGGGCAGCAGTGTTTTTGTGCAATATTCCTTTTTTGACAGACTTATCAACTAGAGAAAAAGCTTTCTGCAACAATTCTTTGGTACCTTTCGCTACAAATGCAGTAACAGCTTCCCGGTACTTTTTCTTGTACGCGCTGTTTAATACTCGCTTCTTCTTGTCTTGGCGCAATTTCTTTTTTGCGGATGTAATATTTGGCATGAAACCTTTATAATAACTGGTAATTAATACTAAAATTATACTCATGATGACACGTGTTTGGCAAGGCATAAAAAAGCTCTACCAGGGAAAACAGGCGACTTTGTATACATCTACCATCGTTGTTGCCCTTACTTTGCTCTTGGTGAGGTTGATAGGGGTTGTCAAACTGAGAATATTGACCGGCTATTTCAACAAAAGCCAGTTGGATATATTCTTTGCCGCCTTCAGATTACCGGATTTCGTTTTTGAGATTATGGTTGCGGGATCGATCGGAGCTTGTTTTATACCGATGATCAGCGACCTTTTATCAAAAAAAGGTACTGCCCGAAAAGAAATAATGGAGTTTACCCAGGCTTTGTCGGTAATTTTTTTGGCGGTGTGGGGAATTCTGTTTATATGTATGCTTCCTTTTTTTCCCCAGATAATTAGATTTATGTTACCGGGCTATAGTGCGAGTGAGGTGACACTCGTTAGTACGATCTCATTGTGGATACTTTTTTTCCAAGTACCGTTTCTGCTTGTCGGAAACCTTGCATCGACAGTGCTCCAGGCCGAGAAGCAGTTTATGATTCCGGGGCTCGCCCCTTTTTTCTATAATGTGGGAATTATTTTCGGTGTAGTTTTATGGTCACAAAGCGCCGGATTATATGCAGCACTTTACGGAGTTATTTTGGGTGCAGTTATGTATGTGTTGATTCTCATTCCCGGATTATGGTGGTTCGGGTATCGATTTGTTCCCAAAATAACGCTTGTCAGTGTACGAATCAGACAATTTTTTAAGCTTTTTTTCCCCCGAATGTTCAGCTCGCTCGTATCTCAGATTGATGCGACGGTTGATTTATCGCTTGCGTCTCTCAGCGGACTTGGTAGTTACTCATCGTTTTATCTTGCACGTAGCCTACAGCTTCTGCCGGTCAGTTTTTTGGGGATTGCACTTTCTGAAACTGCCTTGCCATTTTTTACGGATGTGAAAAATGAAGGAAACACCGGAAGGCTGCTTGACATGAGTATCAGATTAATCGCACAGATATTTTTTATCATGGGGCCGATAATAATTGCATTTACCGTTCTCAGGATTCCACTGACCCGGTTGGTATTCGGAGGAGATAAATTTGACTGGACGCAGACTGTTCAAACTGCCCAGATCCTCTCCGTGTTTGCCCTATCTCTGCCGTTTCATACTGTCTATTACATAATTACCCGTGTGTTTTTTGCGCTCGAAGATACACGCACCCCGTTTGTTACCGGTGCGCTATGTACCGCGCTTAATACGGCTCTCAGTATCGTGTTTATCGTGGTCCTCAAGCTCCCCGTATGGTATTTGGCGCTGGCGTTCGGTGTTTCCATGACGATTAATTCAACGGTGCTGTTCTATATTTTGCTGAAACGCCTTGATCATGTGAGACTGTTACCTTTCTTAGTACGAATCACTGCAATTTTGATAGTAACTGTTGTTACCGGGGCAATTGTGCTCATGGTACGGAAAGTGCTTGACGGGTTGATATTTGATACGACACGGACAATAAATCTTTTCTTTCTCAGTTCATTCTGTGTTTTGGTTGAAGGGCTTGTGTATATGTATCTTTCTTGGGTAATTATTCCGAGCGAACTGTCGGAAACGCTCAGTTTGTTAACCCGATTATCAATTGTTAAAAAAACTGTCTCGAAGTATAGACAGATGTTTATACCCGCTCAGAACCTGAGCGAAGAGGAGAAAATATAATATGCAGGAAGAACGGATCATTGCGCTTGAAGCAATAAAAAAGAAACTGGTCGGCAGGGCATTGACATATGAGGATTCATATGCCGTAATGAACCAATTTTCCAAAAAAGAATTAGGTGATATCTTTGTCGCATATTTTGCCGCCGCATCATTCAAGGAGGGTTTTACAGATGACGAACTGTATTTTTTAACGAAAGCCATGGTGGAAACAGGAAAGAAGTTCGATTTCGAAGGTATTGTCGCAGACAAACATTCAATTGGCGGTATGCCGGGAACCCGCGCAACGATGATTATCGTGCCGATAATTGCAGCCGCCGGGTTCTTGATCCCGAAAACATCCTCGCGTGCCATTACAACGCCGGCAGGTACGGCAGATTGTATGGAAGTCTTTGCCCCAGTTGACATACCGTTTGACAAATTGCGCGGAATTGTCGAACGCACGGGGGGTTGTATCGTATGGGGTGGGCACCTGGGAATTGCTCCTGCTGATGATATTATTATTCGTGTTGAAGAGCCTCTCGCGTTTGAGTCGTTTGATAAAATCATGATTTCCGTATTGGCAAAGAAAGTCGCAGCGTCTTCCAAATTGCTTGTCCTCGACATTCCTGTCGGACCAACAATGAAAGTAAAATATGTAAAGGACGCGCTTGCTTTTTCAGAACGTTTCGTACGACTTGCGCGGAGATTCGATATTACCGTGAAGCCTGAAATAAATTTCCAATTCGAGCCTGCAGGCCGAGGTATTGGCCCGCTCCTTGAGGCAAACGATGCATTACGGGTTTTGGAACAGACTGCGGATCGTCCGATAGCGCTTGAAGACAAATCGCTTAAAATTGCGAGCAGGCTCTTGGATATGTGTTTTCAAAAATCCGGAAGGAAAGATGATGCGTTACGGGTCACCGAAGAAATACTTCGATCCGGGAAAGCCCTCAAGAAGTTCAAAGAGATAATCGAAGCTCAGGGCGGTGATCCTTCCGTAACCTCAACAAGCATTCCGCTTGCTCCACACAAGTACGATGTCCTGTCAACAGAGACGGGAACAATTACCGGAGTCAACAATTATAATATTACTGCACTTGCAAAAGTACTGGGAGCACCGGTTCAAAAGAAATCGGGAATGTTGCTGCGTACCCGATATAACGCAAAAGTTTCAAAAAATGATATACTTTTCACGTTGTATTCCGAAGACGAAGGAAAACTGAAGGAAGCATTGGATATTTTGCCAAAATTACCAGTTTATGAGTTTAAAAAAGAACAATGATCGTATCTAAATTCAAGCCGCTTATTGCGCCATTGCAACTATGGCTTTTGTCGATGTCCCGATGTGTCGGTTGCGGTAAGGAGCTTACGAAAGTGCAGCGCGCTCCCCACGGAAAGGGTGAAGAATTAGTCACCTGCGAGTGTAGTCGTATCTATGTATACGATATCAAAAATAAGAGCTACCGAAGGGCGCTTGTCAAAGAAGTCTAAAGCATGAAAAAACGTTACGTCGGTCCACTAGTAGTGATTATCCTCATGGCTGCAGGTGTTTTTTTGTGGTTCAAAGAAGGACAGCTTCCCGTCAATCCCACTGATAAGACAATCCATTCGTTTGTCATTGAACAGGGGCAGTCGATGAACGTAATTATTAATGATTTACAGAAGCAGGATCTTATCCGTAATAGAGTCGTATTCTATGCGCTGATTAAGAAGCTGGGAATCGAGCGTTCGATTCAGGCAGGCGAGTATCGGCTAACCAAGGCTATGACAGCAACAGAGATAGCAGAGAATCTTACTCACGGCACTCGAGACACGTGGGTAACGGTAGTTGAGGGGTTGCGCAAAGAAGAAATAGCGCAGTTGTTTGCGAAATCTCACAATATTAAGGAACTGGATTTTATTCTTGAAGCACAAGAAGGAATGCTTTTTCCAGATACCTACCTATTGCCGTCGGGGATTACTGCTAAAGATGTTGTTGCTACCCTGTTGAGCAATTTCGAACAGAAGGCCCGTCCGGTGTTGCGACAAGCAGGAGTCAAGAATTTAAATTCCGATGAAATACTCGTACTCGCGTCGCTTATTGAGCGGGAAGCAAAAAGCTATGAAGATCGGCAAATGGTTGCGGGAATCCTGCTGAATCGTATTGACGACGGCATGCCTTTGCAGGTTGATGCAACCGTGCAGTATGCTCTGGGATTTGACGAAACCACGAATTCGTGGTGGAAAAAAGACCTCACATTCGAAGATCTGAAAGTTAACTCCCCATACAATACCTATGAAAACGCAGGCTTGCCTCCGGGCCCGATTTGTAATCCCGGACTCGATGCCATTAGGGCTGTCATTAATGAAACGCCATCAGACTATCTGTACTATCTCACCGACGAAAAAGGTGTCATGCATTACGGCAAAACGCTTGAAGAACACAATCAGAATATAAAGAAGTATTTGTAAGATTATCTCAATCCCTCGAGAAGTTTCCGTTGTTGGTGAGTGATTGATGTGGGAATTTCAATTTTGACCACAACATACAAGTCTCCCTTGTTCTTTGAATTAGGGAAGGGAATACCGAAGCCTTTCAATCGTATAACCGTGTTAGGTTGAGTCCCCGGCTTAATAGCTATCCGCACGTCTTTCTCAAGCGTCGGAACCATCAGCGTCGTTCCAAGAATCGCATCCACATAATGGACTTTTTGATCGATAAAAATATTTTGGCCTTCACGCCGGTACGTTTTGCTGGGGGCAACCTCCACCTGGATATCAAACTCCTCAAAGCGGATTCTGTTTCCACTGTCAACACCGGCAGGGATTTTGATCTTGCGATTGTGCCCTTGAATAACGAATTGCTTTTCCGTACCCCGGGCCGCCTCATCGAACGTAAGGTTTAGTTGATAAATGTTGCGTCGTTTCTGTTGTCTCCCGCCACCATAAGGTGAACGGAAACCGAAAAAGCTTTCAAAAATGTCAAACGGATCAACCTGCCCACCATTTCCTCCAAAACCGAATTGTTCAAAAATATCATTAATATTTCCTGAGTATTGGTATGAACCTCCGGCTTGTCCACCGCCGCCAAATGGAGATTGACCACTTACTCCGGCATGCCCGAATTGGTCATATGCTTGTCGTTTTTTTTCGTCGTGTAGCATTTCAAACGCTTCGTTTATCTCCTTAAACTTCTCCGTGGCGTTTGCTGATTTATTGCGGTCGGGATGCCATTCGAGCGCAAGTTTACGATAGGCACGCTTAATCTCATCGGCGGATGCCGTCTTTGATACTCCCAAAACTTCGTAGTAGTCGCGCTTGGTGGTCATTGTTGATAAAAAAACATGGGCCGGGAAACCCGGCCCCTACGTAATTTCTTTATTTTAATTAACGACTTTTCCTTCTTCTACTTTTTCATCCTTTTTATCAGCGGCTGGTTCTGCTGCCTGTTGTCCGTCGTTGGAAGCTTCTTGGCTCTGCTCGGGACTTTGCTTATCCGCGGCTTTCTGGTCTTTGTACATATACTGACCGATTTTTGACAAAGTCTCATTAAGCTCCTTAACAGCCGTATCAAGCGTGTCCTTATCCTCGCTGTCTTTGAGTTTTTTGACCGCATTGATTTTGCTTTTAACTTCTTCAACAATTTCTTTCGGCGCTTTGTCACCGGCATCTTTCAAAGATTTCTCCGCGGTGTAGATAAGCGACTCTGCCTGGTTTTTTACTTCGATGAGTTCCTTTGCTTTTTGGTCTTCTTCGGCATGTTCCTCAGCGGCCTTTTTCATTTTTTCGATTTCATCTTTCGTAAGACCAGTTGAGCCGGTTATCTTGATGCTTTGTTCCTTGCCCGTTGCTTTATCATGAGCAGTAACGGTCAAGATTCCGTTCGCATCAAGATCAAACTTAACTTCAACTTGCGGGACACCCCGAGGTGCAGGTGGAATTCCTTCAAGAATGAACCTCCCGAGTGATTTATTGTCCTTCGCAAGAGGTCGTTCACCCTGCAGAACGTTAATTTCGACCGAGGTCTGATTATCAGCGGCAGTACTGAACGTTTCCGCTTTCGATGTAGGAATAGTGGTGTTTCTCTGAATGAGTGGTGTCATCACACTACCCATCGTTTCTACACCGAGTGTTAACGGCGTAACATCCAACAGCACTACGTCGCGGACTTCGCCGCTGATGACACCTGCCTGAATCGCTGCACCAATTGCGACCACTTCATCCGGGTTGACGGTTCTGTTCGGCTCCTTACCGAAGAACTTCTTAACGTCTTCGATTACTTTCGGCATTCGTGTCATTCCACCGACCATGACTATTTCATCTATATCTTTTGTGGTAAGTTTCGCATCTTTCAAACACGATTCAACGGGTTTGAATGTTTTCCCGATCAATTCGGCAACCAGCGACTCAAGTTTTGCACGGGTCAGTTTGGTTACAAAATGCATCGGTTGTCCGTCTCGTACCGTGATGAACGGAAGGTTTATTTCGGCTTCCATTGTTGTGGACAGCTCGATCTTCGCCTTTTCTGCAGCATCACGCAGGCGTTGTAATGCCTGAGGATCCTTGGTCAAATCGATGCCGTTTTCCTTTTTGAATTCACTGGCTAAGAAGTCGAGAATGACTTTATCAAAATCATCTCCACCAAGGTGTGTATCGCCATTTGTTGCCTTTACCTGGAAAACTCCCTCACCGAGTTCAAGAGTTGTCACGTCAAAGGTACCTCCACCAAGGTCGTAAACGACGATGTTGTGGGCTTGTTTTTTATCCAAGCCGTATGCCAGGGAAGCGGCTGTCGGTTCGTTAATGATGCGGATTACTTCCAGGCCTGCAATTTCGCCTGCCTGTTTGGTTGCCTGTCGTTGTGCATCATCAAAGTACGCCGGCACGGTAATGACCGCTTTGTCCACTGTTTCACCAAGATACGTCTCAGCATCTTTTTTGATTTTTGAGAGGATCATGGCCGAGATTTCCTGTGGCGTGAATGTCTTGCCGTCAACTTCAACATCTGCCATATTGTCGCGGCCTTTTTTAATGGTATACGGAAGCCATTCCATATCGTGTTTTACCGACTGGTCCGTATATTTTTTACCCATTAACCGTTTAATGGAGAAAATTGTTTTTCTCGGATTAATAACGAGTTGCCGTTTTGCAACGTCTCCAACGACGCGCTTAATCGGGTCTACAACTGAAGGAATAACATTCCGCCCTTCAACGGATGGTATTACTTTGGGTTTACCACCCTCCATAATTGCGACACACGAATTGGTTGTGCCGAGATCGATGCCTATTGTTTTGGCCATAGTATTTTTATATTTATTCAGCCTGTGGCTGAGAAACTTGTAATTTACTCACAGTAACCCGCGCCGGCCGCAGTAGTTTACCGTGTAGGATATATCCTTTTTCATGAACATTAGTTACCACATTGTCTTTTTCGCCCGCTTCGACGTTAATGCACTCCATCGTATCAGGGCTGAACTCTTTACCTAGAACATCAAGCTCTGTTACACTGAACTTTTTAAAAAGAGTCGTCATTTTTTGGATAACCAGAGCAAGTCCCGGGTTTTTATCAAACACCTCAGCCTTGTCCATGTCTTCTTTCATGCCGACAAGTTCGCGTAACAGGTGCATATTTGCTTGTTCTACAACCGTTTGTCGTTCCGCATGCATCCGTCGTTCCAGATTTTGATAATCCGCGAGCGCACGCAATGCCTGGCTCTTATACTGATCAACCTGTGTTTTTAACTCCTCAATTTCTTTAAGCAGACTATCTAAGCTAGTTCTAGATTGCTTCGTCGTTTCTTCTTCGCGCTCTCGCTTGTCGTCGTCACTCCTCGCAATCACGTCTGGATTTGTTGTCTGTTGTTCGTTGTTTGTTGTTTGTGTGTTATTTTGCTTTTTCATTTTGTTTTGTTAAAACTTCTTGGATAACGTTTGCCGTATAGTTCACCAGTGGCAGTGCAGTAGAGTATTCGAGACGACAGGGTCCGATAATGCCGATAGCACCCGTAGTTAATGGACTGTTGAATTGTGCGAAAACCGCTCCTAAGTTAAACAATGGTTTATAAAGGTAATCGTCACCGATGAGTACCTGGAAATCTACATGGTGCGTGAGAAGATCGTTGAGCGCTTTTGACCAGAACGCCACGTCATCCATATAGTTAAAAACCTGTCGTGAAAATTCAAAGTCAAGAAATTCACGTATTGCAAGGAGGTTATTAACTCCCGTGTAATAGCGGAAACCGTTGTCTAGAAAAACAAGTGACAATAGACCACTCTTTTTGGCAAGCACTCGCGCTGATTCTTCTAAAAATCGGATTGTATTATCCTGATAATCCCATACCTCGTTTTTTAGTGATGCCTCTTCCGCGGTTGAAAGTTGCTTCTTGGGAAGAAGAGTTTGCAAGTAAAAACGGAATGCTTTCGGTGTGGGAATCCGACCGGAAGAGAAATGAGCCTTCTCAATGTAACCCAATTTTCCCAAAACAACCATATCATTTCTGATTGTTGCCGGTGAAAAGCCCAACTTGAACTTTTTTTCCAAAAACTCGGAACCAACGGCGTTTCCGTTGTTTATGTACTCATCAATAATGGCCTTGAGAATTTTTATCTGACGCTCGGTCAGTTCATTTACGTTTTCCATATTAGCAGTATTGTAAACAGCCTGCTAATATTTGTCAAGAGGATTTTATCAGGAAATCACTGAGTGTGCCAGTAAGGTTTATAAGATCACCTGAACCATGAAGCAACACCGAGGGATGAGGGTATTCGGCCTACTTTATAACGCAAATCTTTTAGTGGCCGTTCTCCGATTTGTTTTGCAGGCACTCCTCCCATTATGGCAAAGGGCGGGACGTCTTTTGTAACCACGGCTCCGGCACCAATTATGGAACCTTTTCCGATTGTTACTCCGGGGAGAATTATTACACGGGGACCGATAAAAACATAGTCTTCAACGGTAACAGGCTCGGTGATAGGGTGGAAATCGTCTGCTTGTATATCGTGTTGTGACGTGTAGATCATGACGTCGGATGCGATATCGACATGTGAACCAATGGTAATTTTTCCCCGACCGTCGAGCGTGGCGTTTTCACCGATGAGCGTATCGTTTCCGACGGAAATACCGCCGATCGTATAAAGCCGTAAACCCATGTAGATAGCCGAACCTTTCCCCAAACTGATTCCACTCAGCGAATATGCACATCGGCGGACAAAATGGGAAGGAAAATGACCGATAAGATGTAACTTAAATACCCACAATTCGAAAAAAATAGCTTTTACACGATTGAATACTTTATAGGTAATTTCGTTCGGTGACAGCTCTTTTCCGTTTTTATCGTGAACCATGTAGTAATTATATGCCTTTAAAATGGTAAAATCTACCTATGCAATTCAAACTACATTCCCGTTTCAAACCGACAGGGGACCAACCTCAGGCAATAGATAAGCTTGTTGAGGGTATTAAAAAAGATTATAAAGACCAGACGCTCATCGGTGTCACCGGGTCCGGAAAAACGTTCACCATAGCAAATATGGTGGAGCGGCTGAATAAGCCGACGCTTATTATTTCGCATAATAAAACACTGGCTGCTCAGTTATACCAGGAATTCAGGGAATTCTTTCCGGAAAACGCCGTCTCATATTTTGTCTCATATTATGATTTTTATCAACCGGAAGCATTTATCCCTTCGTCAAACACATATATTGAAAAGGAGGCGGATATTAACGAGCTTATCGATAAACTGCGTTTGCAGGCAACCACCAATCTTCTTTCTCGAAAAGATGTCTTGGTTGTTGCCTCAGTGTCATGTATCTATAACATTGGAAAACCCGATAACTACGAACACTATACGAAAAGTATTAAAGTCGGGGATGACGTGGATCGAAAATCGTTTTATGCTCAGCTCGTACTTATGCAATATTCGCAAAGTCAGTTTGATTTTAAGCGTGGGACTTTTCGTGACCGGGGAGAGAATATCGACATCTACCCGTCATCGGAAGATATAGGGGTCCGTATCGAACTTATCGGCAATCGTATTTCGTCCCTGCGACTCATTGACCCGTTAACGGGCAAGACGGTGAAAGCATTGAATGAATACACCCTGTATCCTGCGCGACTTTATATGGCAGGTGGACAGGCGATGCAGTCAATACTTGACCAGATTCGGGAAGATGCACGGGTCGAATCAAAAGCATTAACCGATCAAGGAAAACTTGTGGAAGGCGACAGATTATGGAAACGGGTAACTCACGATTTGGAACTTATTAAAGAAGTGGGATATGTTAACGGCATCGAGAACTATTCCCGCTACTTCGACGGCAGACAACCGGGCGAAGCTCCGTATAGTTTGTTGGAATATTTCCGACACAGCTATGAGGACGATTGGTTGCTATTTATTGACGAGTCGCACATGACTATTCCCCAGATCGGCGGGATGTATAACGGAGATTTCAGTCGTAAAGGAAACTTAATTAATTACGGTTTCAGATTGAAAGCAGCGTATGACAATCGTCCATTAAAATTTGAAGAATTTCTGCCACGAGTAGGAAAAACCGTTTACGTTTCAGCAACACCCGCCGATTGGGAATTGAACAGGTCTCAGCAAGTGGTTGAACAACTTGTACGTCCGACGGGAATTCCCGATCCGCAAATCAGTATTCGACCGGTAAAAAACCAGATAGATGATCTGATTAAAGAAATCGAGATTCGTGCCAAGAAAAAAGAGCGGGTGCTGGTTACGACTTTAACAAAAAGAATTGCGGAAGATTTATCGATGTTTCTGCAGGATAAAGGTGTGAAAGCGCAATATCTTCATTCGGACATTAAAACACTTGAGCGATCTGATGTTTTAGAAAAATTACGCAAAGGTGAATTTGATGTGCTTATTGGCATCAATCTTTTGCGTGAAGGACTTGATTTGCCCGAAGTCACGCTTGTTGCGATATTGGACGCGGATAAGGAAGGGTTTTTGAGAAGCAAAACGGCGCTTGTCCAGACCATGGGCCGTGCGGCGCGCAACGTAGGCGGAGAAGTAATTCTCTATACCGATAAAATGACAAAGTCTATTACTGGAGCTGTGGAGGAAGTCAACCGCCGTAGAATATATCAAGAGAAATATAATAAAGAGCACAACATTGACCCGAAAACTATTTTCAAACCTATCCGCGAAAAGGTGGTTATATCAGACGAGTCGGATCTCCAATTTTTCTTCTCAGACAAGAAATCGAAATACGGCATGACGTCACTCAAAGACGTTACAACCGACAGCTTAACAGGTTATGACCGGAAGAAAATTATTGTTCGTCTTCGGCGACAGATGAAAAAAGAAGCGGATAACTTAAATTTCGAACTTGCCGCGCAGATAAGAGATAAAATAAAAGAATTAGAAAAATAGCACATGGCTGAAAAACTATTGGCAGTACTGGTTGTGATCTTGACCATCTTATTCACCGGTAACGCTGTTGTTGCTCCGGAACGGCAGAAAATTTCCCCTTCACCGAAACCTCATATTACTGCAAGTGTGTCGGCATATCTTGCAGTAACTAAAGTTGTTGATGGGGATACGATCCATGTTTTGATCGATGGGACAAAACAGACGGTTCGCCTTATTGGAGTTGATACGCCCGAAGTTGTTGATCCCCGCAAACCCGTGCAATGTTTTGGGAAAGAAGCGTCTGCGCGTGCAAAAGAGCTGCTTACCGGAAAATCTGTGAAACTCGAAAATGACCCGACGCAAGGGGATAAAGATAAATACGGTCGGTTACTGCGTTATGTGTTTATGGAAGATGGCACCAATTTTAATAAAAAAATGATTGAAGACGGGTATGCACATGAATACACGTACAATCTGCCGTATAAATATCGGGATGAATTTAAGCAGGCAGAACGCGACGCACGATTACACAAGCGTGGCCTGTGGGCCGATGGTGTGTGTTTATGAGAATATTTTCGTATCAGATTCGGTTTTACATAAACGAACTATAGCGAGGGTCAATATCTGCAAGTTTCGGAGCAGCACGCACTCCATCAATAAATTCTTCCGCACCCAAATTCGCGTTTGCATGTCGGCATAAATCTATCGGGCAAGTGCTGTCTCTTTCTGTTCTATTCATCTGTTCAATAACTTCTCTGTGCTTAGAGCTCGACCATATATGGGACCAGGAATTAGTTCTAATATTACCGATAGACAAATTTTTCATGTCGATTTCCGGATTTCCCAAATACACTTCGCCGTCAGGGTCAATTGCTGCGAAATGGCTGTGAACTGCGTTATAGCAAGCACGCGTTCTCTGTACCGGTTTAGTTTGTTGCATTAATGTAGTAGCAAATCTTGTTAGCAATGGATGGCTTGAGTAATCGGTAGATAACATATGAAAGAGCTCAGCTTTTTCCTGAAATTGAAGTTCCACAGATTGCTGGCCCTTACCATCGCCATAGTTATAATCTTGGACAAGTCGTAAACCGACAGTATCTACTCCCAGGCTTTCAAAAAATTTAACCATCCGCGGGGTGAACATATAATTTTTCCGGTTAACCAACAGTTTTACGTTAATAACGAGATCAGGATTATATTGTTCACGAAGGGCAATAATATTTCTTATGTTTTCTACAACTCGATCAAATTTGTCCACTTGTTCTGTGTCGTGAAATAGTTCCCGGGTATCTCCCGAACAGCTGATGGACAGTAGATTCACCGACTGTAGGTTTCTGGGGTCTTTTGTGAGTTTATCTAGTCGAATTCCGTTTGTCTGAACAAAGTTTTGCGCAAACGTTGAAGCGAACCCAAGTGCCTCTACTATATGTGGCCACACCATCGGTTCTCCTCCACCGGCCCAATATGTTCCCCGCGTCATTCCGCCGCTTTTTAAGTCCTCTAAAAGTTTAAAGACCGTGTCACGAGGTAAATCAACCAGAGAAAGCAGGTTTCCGGGAGATATTGTACGAGCGCGCTCAATAGCAGCTTTGTTTGCATACCTATAGGAACAGTGAGTGCAATTTGCGTTACAACGCCAAGTTGGCATGATTTCTACTGTCCATGGACCTCCTGGTGTTGGCTCATTGTCAGCTAAACGCAATTGACTTCGCACGTGTGCAATATATGCAGCCCGCTCAGCAAAGTTATATGTATTACGACCGGAAGTATCGACTGCAACTGAAAGCGTGCCGTCGTTTGTATCAACACTCATATCGTCGTATTATACCACTTCTATCCTATAGAAGTATATAATAGTCGGATCATAAAAGTGGTTCTGTTAATATCATCACTAATTTGGTATACTTTTACCCTTTATGGATGTCATCAAAATTCGCGGTGCCCGGGTTCATAACTTGAAGAATGTGGACCTTGATATTCCCAAGAACAAATTGGTTGTGTTTACCGGCGTATCGGGTTCGGGGAAGAGTTCGTTGGCGTTTGATACGATCTATGCCGAAGGACAACGTCGGTATGTCGAGTCCTTGTCGTCATATGCACGACAATTTTTAGGTGTAATGGAAAAACCGGATGTTGATCTTATCGAAGGGCTGTCTCCGGCAATTTCAATCGATCAGAAAACTGCCTCGCATAATCCACGTTCAACTGTCGGAACAGTCACCGAAATTTATGACTATCTTCGCCTGTTGTATGCCCGAGCCGGTCACCCGCATTGTTATAACTGCGGCAGGGAAGTAAAGAAGTTATCACCTCAAGAAATCGTTGATTTGGTAATGAACCGTTTTGTGGAAATCGTGAAAAATGGAAAAGGGAAACCAGGCAGATTCCTGATTATGTCCCCAGTTGTGAAAGACAGAAAAGGTGAATTTAAAGAGCTTTTTGATAATGTCCGATATAAGGGATATTCCCGTGTCAGAATCGATGGTTACTACTATAATCTGAACGATGACGACTTGTTTATTCTCAAGAACAACAAGCATACCATAGACATTATTATTGACCGACTCACTATCGATCAAGCGACCATGAAAGATGAAAAGCGTGTTGCCGATCTTCGTTCCCGGGTTTTTAAAGCCGTCGAAAACGCACTTATACTGGCAGAAGGATTAGTGGTTCTTGCACATGTGAAGGATGCGGGATTTGACCTTCCCGATAGCCCGAAAGATTTACATGAAGAGCTCTATTCGGAACGTTTCTCATGTCCAGTTTGTAATATTTCTTTTGCAGAGCTTGAGCCCCGACTTTTCTCTTTCAACTCACCGGTCGGAGCATGCCCGCATTGCAAGGGATTGGGAATAATTCTTAAGGTGAATCAGGATCTGGTTGCAAATCACGAACTTTCTATTGCTGAAGGAGCGATATTTCCGTTTCAAAAAATATTGTTTTACGACACGTGGACAAGCAGATTATTCAAAGTGTTTATTGATAAATACGCGATAAACCCGAACCGACCTTTGAAAGAATTAACTACTGCTCAACAGACCGCCCTGATGTTCGGATCACCGGATGTATTTACGGTAAAAGGTAAGAATAAGGAAGGGATTATGACGTCGATACACGAGAAGTGGGCAGGAGTTGTGGGTGAGCTTGAGAAAAAATATTACAGTACTGAAGTTGACTATTCTCGAGATGATATCGAAAAATATATGAAAGAGGAAGTGTGTCCGACGTGCAAGGGGCAAAAACTTAAACCAGAAGCACTGGGGGTTACAGTCGGAGACAAAAATATTGCTGATCTATGCGATTTGTCAATTCTCGAAGAAATCAAATTTTTTGCTGATATTACACCGCTCCTGACACTTACCGAACAACAAATTGCCAAACCGATTGCAAAAGAGATCAGCACACGATTACATTTTTTAGGAAATGTCGGTCTTGGGTATCTCACGCTATCCCGGCGTGCGAAAACTCTTTCCGGTGGTGAGGCTCAACGCATACGTCTTGCTTCCCAAATAGGAACAGGGCTTACGGGAATAACCTATGTACTTGACGAGCCGTCAATCGGTTTGCACTCGCGTGATGTGCACCGTCTTTTGGAGGCGCTTACAAAATTACGTGATTTACAAAATAGCGTTGTCGTTGTCGAACACGATGAAGATACGATTCGTGCAGCGGATTGGCTGGTTGATTTTGGACCATTTGCCGGAAAAAACGGGGGCGAGATAGTGTTTAGCGGATTACCCACAGACATTACCAAAGAAAAAAAGTCGATAACCGGGGCGTTTCTTTCGGGCAAACGGTTGATAGCATCCCGGACAAATTCGCGAAAACCGGAGTTAACCATGACGTTTAACGGAGCGACAGCGCATAACCTGAAAAATGTTTCTGTCACGTTTCCGCTTAACAGAATGGTAGGAATTACCGGTGTTTCAGGTTCGGGGAAGTCGTCACTACTGTTGGAAACTATTTATCCGGCACTTGAAAAATATCTGAACCCTTATTACAAAGGAGAGAATCCACTTATAAAAAGCGTATCGGGTTTGGAAAACGTGCAACGTGCCGTTTTGGTTGATCAATCTCCGATCGGAAGAACGCCACGTTCCAATCCCGCGACATACACCGGCGTGTTTACTTATATTCGAGATCTTTTCGCGTCTACGTTGGACGCCAAAGCTCGCGGCTACAGTCCCGGCAGATTCTCGTTTAACGTGAAAGGCGGAAGGTGTGAAAACTGTCAGGGAGCCGGAGTGATTAAGGTTGAAATGCAGTTTTTGGCTGATGTGTATATCACCTGTGACGTATGTAACGGCCGCCGATATAACAGCGAGACATTGGATGTTTTGTTCAAAGGCAAATCCATCGACCAGGTAATCGGGATGAGTGTTGATGACGCCTTTACGTTTTTTGAGAATCACCACAAGATCCAAAAAATACTGCGGGTTATGCAGGATGTGGGACTTGGGTACATCGAACTCGGGCAACCGGCGCCCACCTTATCAGGAGGAGAAGCACAGAGGGTGAAACTTGCGAAGGAATTGTATACGAATATTCATGTGCATAGCGTATATATTCTTGATGAGCCGACAACAGGGCTCCATATGTACGATGTTGATAAACTGATCGGTGTTTTGAGAAATCTTGTCGAGCAAGGAAATACGGTTTTGGTAATTGAACACAACCTGGATGTCATTCGTAACTGTGATTATATTGTCGATCTCGGTCCGGACGGGGGTGACGCCGGAGGAAAGCTGTTGTTTCAGGGAACGGTTTCCGAGCTTATGAAAGACACACGTTCCTACACGGCGGAATATGTGAGAAAATATGGACATGGCGAAAAAAAAGAAGTCGAAAGTCGAAAGTCTAAAGTCTAAAGTATCAGTCGTCATTGCGAAGCTCGACGGTGGTCGACTGAAGCAATCTCTTACGAATTCAAGATCGCCTCGTCGCATAGCTTCTCGCAATGGCATTCTCTATGTTTTTTTGCTTACCATATTTTTGCTTTTTCCTCGCTTTGTTGATGCGGCAACAATAGAAACATCATATGTCGACACCTACACTATCAATGACACCCGTGATGTGTTGGCAAAGCGTGAGATTACGCTCACGAATACCACGGCGACCCTGTATGTCAGCGAATACTCTTTTTCCTTCAATAACCCCGGAATTATCGGTAATCTGTCAATCACGGAAGATACTGTGCCGGCTGATTTTACCCAATCATTGTCAGATGGAGTGCTTCGGGTAACCGTTACGTTTAAAAATCCGGCAATCGGCAAGGGAACAAAGAAAAATATACTTATTTCTTACTCATTATCGGGATTTCTTTCGGACCAGGGTGCGTATCGTGAGATGTATATACCCGTGAGTTCGCACTCGGAAGCGGAGCAGCTTAAAAATTACCGGGTTGAAGTTGATACGCCTGCAGATTTTCCGGAAGTCTCAATTGCAAAACCAAAACTCAGTAGTTTCGCAAATCATCGATATGTGTGGGATGATGTGCAATCACTCGCCCATAGAAACATTTTTATTGCGTTTTCCAAGAAGGCATTCTATAAAGTAGAATTGAGATATGCTCTCCAGAACAATTCCCCGTATGCGCAAAAAATTTCCATACCTTTTGTTCCCGAAGGCCCGTACCAGAAGGTATATGTCGAGAGTATTGAACCGCCTCCGTCGGAAACCTCAATCGATGCCGATGATAACTATCTCGGTACATATATTATGCCTGCACACGAAATTATTCATGTGGTATACAGAGGAACGATCGAACTCACTATTGATTCCCGTCAGGACGTTCGGGAATACTTTCAAAAGCAATTTAACAAAGTAGGACTTGGCCGGTATCTGACAGACGAAAAATATTGGAACATTCCTGATGTTCTGATTGAAAAAAATAAGTTGGATAATTTGCACAATGCTTCCGACATTTACTCGTTTGTCACGAAAACGCTATCATATGATACCGGCAGGATTAACAATGATCTTGCCCGCATGGGGGCTTCATGGGCGCTCGAAAATCCAAGTCGTGCGGTCTGTATGGAATATTCCGATCTGTTTATCGCAATCGCGCGTGAAAAAGGAATTCCGGCGCGCGAAGTTGTCGGTTATGCAGTTACTAATGACAGTTCGCTGCTTCCGTCATCATTTTTCGGTGATGTGCTGCATGCATGGCCGGAATATTATGATCAGACACGACAACAATGGCAGCACATCGATCCCACGTGGGGAAATACCGCTTTGGTGGACTACTTTACGGTAACGGATCTCGACCACATCGCTTTTGTATACCACGGGAAAGACACGACATACCCGCTTCCCCCTGGTGTCTATAAAATACGCGAAAATACGAAAGATGTATATGTATTGCCCGTTCATGAGGCGCCGCGTGAGGAACGAAGCGTGGAGGTGATCATGCCGTCAACCGTTGAATTTTCTCTCGGTTCAACAAACAAAATGGCAGTGCTGATTAAGTCTAAAAGCAATGTGTTTCTCTATGATATTCCTTTTGTGCTTCGAGATGTCGTGACTAAAAAAAATCTCGGAAGCGGCACAATTGATCGGCTGGAACCATACGGATCACGTACATATAAAATTGCAGTAGACAGCAAAATTACGACAACAGGCGATGGGGGAACATTTGAAATCGTGATAAACGGTGAATCTGTCGGGACACGTGAATATACCGTCCGCAGCTCGCTTTTGCTGCTTATCAACCAATATAGAGGGGTCCTGATAGGGTTGGGGATTGGTATAATGGTCCTTATTATCATTTATCTATTCCGGTAATGTTGAAATTTATTCAACAGCCTAACGCTTTATTCTGGAAACAGGTACCCGAAAAAACGGGTGTCTACTATTTTTTGAATTCCGAGAAGCAGCCTATCTACATTGGTAAAGCACTTAATATTCGGGATCGTTTGAAACAACACGTGTCAAATACCGATGACCCGAAAGAGCGTGCAATCGTTGGACACACAGCATATCTCCAGTGGCAGGAAACGCTCTCGGAATTTGAAGCTCTGGTTCTTGAAGCAAATCTTGTCTGGTCTATTCAGCCGATGTATAACTCGGAACTGAAGGATGATAAAAGTCCGATTTATCTTGTTATCACTGACGAAAAGTTCGGAAAGGTGCGCCTGGCACGAAAAAGCAACCTGACGGGAAAAGAAAGATTGGTGTTCGGACCTTTGACAAGTGCTAAGGTTGCGCGTCAGATACTTCGTATGCTCCGGCACATTTATCCATTTTGTACAGAACTAAAAATAACCAGAAAACCGTGTTTTTACCAACACCTTGGTTTGTGTGATCCATGTCCGAATCAGATTATGTCACTGGTCACTGGTCGCGAGTCAGGGGTCATGAGTCACGAGTCAGAAGTTGAAGTAAAAAAGTTAACGATTAAGTATCAGACTAATATCAGAAACCTCATGAAGATATTACAAGGTGATGGCAGGAAATTACTGAAGGAAATTACCAAAGAAATGCAAAGTGAATCCGATGCGGAGAATTTTGAGGAGGCACGACTTCTGCGTGACAGAATATACTATCTCGAAAGGCTTTTCAGAGGAGAAATGTATACGCAGGAAGAGCTCATCGACCCCGCGTTTATGCAGGATGAGCGTAAGAAAGAAACAGAAGAACTTGAATGTGTTCTGGGAATAAATACTATCCATCGCGTTGAATGTTATGACATCAGCAATCTCAATTTTGATGCGGCAACAGCATCTATGGTGGTTTTTCATGACGGTGATCCGGATAAAAAAGAGTATCGCCGTTTCAAAATAAAAGGTAAACGGCGGTTTGATCCGGAAATGCTATTGGAAGTTTTACGGCGGCGTTTTAAACATACGGAGTGGAAAATGCCAGATCTTTTAGTACTTGACGGCGGAACCCCTCAAGTATTGTCAGTATACCCGGCCTTGAAAGCAGAATATCCCCAGATGCCCCCGCTTATCGGTATTGCAAAAGGTCCCGATAGGCTGCTTGTGGCAAAGAGTCTGACATATCTGAACCTGCCGTACGATTCGCATGCACTCCATTATATTCAGCGGTTGCGGGATGAAGCGCACCGTTTTGCCAAAAAATATCATCTGTTGTTGCGTGGGCGTAATTACGGATTTCCCAGCGGGGTTAAAAAGTAGTACAATAGCCTCATGAAACGTTTTATACGGAGCGTTGTCTTTTATGCCGTTGCGATCTATCTTGTCGGGCTTGTTATTCCGGGTTTCAAGGTGGTTACGGATGTCCGCGGACTTATCTTAAGCGGATTAACATTGTCGATACTGTTCACATTCGTCAAACCGATACTGCATTTTCTGTTACTTCCAATAAATGTTCTGACGCTCGGTTTGTTTTCATTTCTTTCTTCGATACTGACGTTTTATCTTTTTCTGTATTTGTTTCCGTCATTTGTTAAAATCGAACCGTGGGTGTTTCAGGGAATCGTGCTTGCGGGACTTAAAATCGGGACAATTGCCATTGGTCGTTTTGTAACCGTAGTTATGTCGACAGCTCTTATAAGTTTTATTGTTGGTACAATATCTTTCTTTCTATGATGTTTCAAACATTTTTTCTCATTTTTTATCTGGTAGTGGCCGCTTCGGTAATCGGGCTTATTCTTATGCAGGGAAGAGGTGCCGGTTTAGGGAGTGCATGGGGTGGTTCTGGTGAAACGTTCTCGACGAGACGAGGAGTTGAGAAGGTAACGTTCTACATTACCATCAGCATCATAGGTTTGTTTTTCATTCTCTCGGTCGTCAATCTATTTATATGAAACGTCTGACAAGAAGCTTACGCTATTCGTGGTGGCTTGTGAGTGGGTTTATACGGAAGAACCTTCCCATTATTCTTATTGTTTTTGTCATCGCTTTTTTCGGACTTTTTTTCTCCCGTGCGTTTGCAAACAATCTCACCTATTACTTTAATTTCAATAAGCAGAAAGTCGGTATATTGGCACAGGGCGATGCAAGCCGTATGCCGCTTGCGGTGTTGAAGAAAGTTTCTTCGGCACTAGTTGGTTACGACGAAAAAGGTCAGCTGAAACCGCAATTACTTAAGAAATGGGAAGTGTTGGATCAGGGAAAAAAATTTGTCTGTACATTCCCAAAAAATCTAATATGGGCCGACGGGACAGCGTTTAGTGTAAAAGATATTGATGCATCCGTCATAACATTTCCTAATGTAAAAACAACTATGCCCGATGATTTGACCATCAGTTTTGAGCTGCATGACCCGTTGGTTAACTTTCCGTCACTCCTGACGACTCCCGTTATAAAAAGCAATTTTGTCGGTATCGGTGGCGCATATAAAATTGCACATATTAAGTATGAATTCGGGCAGATAAAGTCGGTAAATCTTCAACCGTTGGAGCGGGGACTACCGTATCTGGTATACAAACTGTACAATACTCAGGACGAGGAGGTGCTTGCATACAAAATGGGGGAAATAGACATGCTTGTTACTGATGATAAGACAGTGCATGATGTGTTTGTGTCGTGGAAAAATACAACAATATTTGAATCCACAGATTACGAGAAAATGGCGGTTATTTTCGTGAATACGGCAAAAGCTCCGCTCGACAACAAAAATCTTCGGCAAGCGATTGCGCAACTCATCGATTATTCAAAGTTTGAAGCGTACGGCGTTCGTGCGTATTCGCCGATTTTTCCTTACTCGTTTGCTTACAACGCTGACGTTAAAACATATAATTATGAGCCGGAGATTGCCCAAAGCTTGGTAGAAAAAAATAATGCCGGAGGTCATAAGCTTCGATTATATGCTCCTTACGAGCTTAACCAGGCAGCGGAAGTCGTGAGCAAAGATTTGAAAGCTGCCGGGTTTGCACCCGAGCTGCGGTATGCAAACTACATTCCTACAGACTACGACTTGTTTCTTACCTTGTGGGAACCTCCTGTTGATCCGGACCAATATGTTTTTTGGCACCAAACACAAAAGGCTTCCAATTTGTCCAATTTTAAGAACGTAAAAGCCGACAAGTTTCTGGAGGACGGAAGAAGTGAATTGTCGCAGACAAAGCGAAAACAAATATACATTAAATTCCAAGACTTGCTTGCCGAAGAAGAACCTGCCGTGTATCTCTACTTTCCCAAGCAATACACAATAACACGACAGTAAACAGTATGGAAATCTGCATTGTTCGAGTTATACTGTTTGTATGTCCCAGATTGTCGTCACATTTACGCTTGGCGTCATCATCCTTCTTCTTTCGACGCAGTGGTTTTTGAAGGCTGCGGAGCGCATGTCTTTAGTGCTCCGGGTATCTCCGCTCATCATCGGATTGACTGTTGTTTCAATCGGCACGTCACTGCCGGAACTTGCGGTTTCGGCTATCGCAGTCTTTAACGGCGATTCGGGATTGGCTACGGGCAATATTATTGGCTCCAACATTATCAATGTGTTTTTGGTGTTTGGTATCGGCATCCTGTTGGGGAAGCTTCGAGTGGGAACACAGAAAACACAGAAAAACATCTACATGATGTGTGGAATTACCGCAGTATTTCTGTTGTTGTATTTTTTGCATGTTCCGAATGTTTTGTCCGGCATCATCCTACTTCTTGCCGCTCTGGTCGTGTCCATACAGGAGTATGTATGGGGAATCAAAGGACGGAAATTCGAAGATGCAGTATTGTACCTGAAAAACAAGCGAAAACGCGGCATTCCCTTAGATATCATAATGATCGGATTTTCGGTTGTGGGAATTATAGCGGGTGGAATGTTGACGGTCTCGTCGGTAGAACGGTTGTCGGCGTTATTGGATATATCAACCACCATACTCGGATTGTCCGTGACAGCGATAGCCACATCGCTTCCCGAGCTTCTGACGACATTATTCAGCGAAAAGGATCACGAAGAGAAAATTACGATCGGCAACCTGATGGGCAGCAACATCTACAATCTGGCTTTGATCGGCGGTCTGATTCTGCTGTTTTCCCCTTGGAAATCCGTCACTTCGTACGAATCCGTAATGCTCATACTTGCGACTTTTGCTTTTACAATTACCGTGGCGATATATAAGGGTAAAGTAATTCCGAAAGGGGTCGGCCTCATCTTTTTGGGTATGTGCGTGGGCTACCTTTTTTTCCTTCAGTGAGGAGAAGACGGGCAAAAATTGCCAAGCTCAAGTGTTTATTGAACATTTCTGGTGCCGGGAAGAGGACTTGTTCAACTGTCCGTTGACGAGCTTCTGGGGAGTCTTACGGACAGTTAATCCCGATGAGCATGTGCGAATCGGGAAACCTCTATAAATAATCTGTGCCGGGAAGAGGACTTGAACCTCCACGCCTTACGGCATACGCACCTCAAGCGTACGTGTATACCAATTTCACCATCCCGGCGAAAATAAGCTTAAAGCTTAAATATTTAATATAAATAAAGCCTAAAGCTTAAATATTCAAGCTTTATTAAATCTTAAGCCTTTAAGCTTTATGCTTATTTACCAACCCTGCTATTCTACTAGACTCAGCCACACCTTTCAACTCGCGAACAACCAAACCGATTTTTTGACCCATATTGGTTACTTCAGGATGAGCCTCAATTACTGTTTTTATTCTGCTTAGAAGTTCATCTTCTGGCATCTCTGCAGGTACGTATGAGGAAAGCACTTTCATTTCATACTCATTTTCCTCCACTAGGTCTGTTCTTCCACCTTTTTCAAACATAAGCTTGGCGTCGTTAATGGACTTCAGTTGCTTTCGGATAACTGCGACAACCTCCTCGTCTGTAAGCTCTCTATGTTTATCTATTTCGGCATTTTTGATTTGAGAAATCAGACTGCGCAAAATTGTCACCTTTTTGCTTTCTTTCGCTTTCAATGCAGTAATCATGTCCTGTTGAAGTTGTTGTTTTATCATAGATGTTAGTATAACATGAACATTCTCGACTGTTTAATCTTTATTCTTTAAGCTTTAAGCTTACCTTTCTATCCTATAGTTGCCTTTTCACGGCAAAAGTGTTAAAATTATCACATATTCTTATGGGTGGTGTATTTGGTGGTATAACAAATATACATATCAAATACATACAAAGATTTTGGGCACATTGCAGCCTCAAATTTCACCCACAGTTCTTTAAAAAGAGAATCTACAACAATAAACACGCTCAGTTGGCGCGTTGAGGAAATAAGTCTTAAGGTCTAAGTGTCTGAATGTCTGAGAGTCTAAATGTCTCAAGATCAAGACAAGACTTGCTTTTTCGGCGCGCTGACTGAGTGCGGGCAGGTACGAGGGAGGCGACACTTAACAATAGGAAAGAAGGAATAGACAATGAAAAAGAAGCGTTTGTTGACGGGCCTCACGGCCCTCGTAATCTGTGCCCTGCTGCTGGGCACAGTCGGCGGCGCATTTGCGCCGACCGTGAAAGCAGCCTCGAATGTTGTCGTCATTAAGCCAGCTCTGGCTACCAAGGGAATGATGCTTGCAGCGGATAGCCCGTTGCGGGCGCACACGACCGAGTTCGTGGCCTACGGGCCACCGACGGGGCCGGTGAAGCCGAATTGGACCTGCGACGGAGTTTTAAAGTCGCAGAATTCCAACGGTTCATGGCGGGTTGAGCTAGTTGCCGCGGGGCTGTTTTTCCGGATTGTAGTAAACAATACCGAGAGCAGCCCTCAGGGCGGGGGCACACAAGAGTCGTTCATCTTCGACAGCGTGTGGTTGTCCGGGGGCCTGGTGTACCAGGGCCAGGCCTCGGATGACAGTATAAGCTGGACCGACACGGACGCCTGCGTGTTCCATGTGGGGTCGCTCACACAGACTCCCACGAGCACGTCGACGTCTACGCGGACGTCCACACCTACACGCACCCCGACCGTGACGCGCACGCCGACGGCGACGAAGACGCCGGTCAACACGGCCACGCCGACGCCGTCTGAAACACCGACGGCGACACGGACGAATACCCCAACTCGGACGAATACTCCGACGCCGACCAACACGGTCACGCCCAGCGTGACCCCGACACCCACGAGCACGAATACGCCGGTCAGTACAATCACGCCCAGCGTGACGCCGACCGTGACGCCAACTCGGACTCCGAGTCCTAGTCCGACAAACACACCGCCGTCTTCGACAAGTACGCCGGTCACGCCCAGTGCGACGCCGACCCGGACGAATACTCCGGTGTCGAGCGTAACGCCGACACTCACCTCGACGCCGAAGTCGAGCGTGACGCCAACCGATACGCCGCCGCCTTCGACGGGGACGCCGGTTGACACGGCCACGCCGACGGCGACGGGAACGAAGAACCCGCCTGTCGATCAGGTGGTTATCTTTGGTTCGTTCTGCGTGGCAAACCGCAAGGTTTTGACGTGGTCAGACCTTCTGCCTGCAGACAAGGGCGGATCGCCCCTTGGAAATATGTCGATCACTGGACTCTTCACGTTGAATGCCGGCGGCACCGAAGTTAAGGGCGCGCCTACGGCTAACAATGGATGGAGTGGCCCGATCTGGGCCAAAGCCGGAACCTGGAGGTCGGTTGGCACCCCCTTTACGTGGAAGCAAAACGAAGGGCGCGCTGAGTTTCCGATCATCGGCGCCTTCACGGTGCCGAATGATTCGAGCGTTGCAATCAGTCAGATTGCGACGTGGACGGGCAAAGAGTGGACCCCGGCGACGGTGCTGTTGGACAGTCGGAGTTACCAGAAGATTGTTCTGGGGTTCGACTGCGGTGAGCCGACGGCGACGGAAACGCCGGTTCCGGGGGAGACCCCGGAAGCCGCCCCTGAAACGGGCGGGGCGGGGATGCCCCCGGTTCATCGGGGGGGGAACGACGGGCCGGTTGAAATCCCGCTGCTTCTGATTCTGGCAGCTGCCCTCGTCGTTCTGGCACCGGCATCGTTCGTGGTCTGGCGCTCGCGGCGCCCGATCAGGGACTAGTGGTTGGGTTCCCCCTGCCTGGGGAGCCTGACCAAGTGTTGTAGTTTCTCGGGCTGTATAGTTTAGCGCGTAGCGATTTTCTGCTACGAAAGCCGAACTATACAGCTAGGTAGTAGGAGGGGGGCGGAACACCGGTTCCGCCCTCTTCAACAAAATAAAACGGATATAAAACAGTAAATAAATATTACTTTTTGTTTTATGTCTGAACTAAAAAGAGAGGCATTTGATGCTCAGGCCCTTAATGACTTTACGTTAAGGCTGAAAGCAGAAGAAGCTTTTATAGCGGAAGAAAAAAGATTGGCTGCAGAAGCGGCCAGGCGTCGTATGGCTATAAAATGCTATTCTTTAGTTGCCGCAGCAACACTTGGTTTGCTTGTTGCCTGGAGCTCTCTGTCTAGCTCGAACGGTTCTCATCCGTTTAGCGGAGCTCTCCCAGTACCAAGCAGATTGCCTATTTCCACAATTGTTCCTACAAGTACTCCAACTGTTGAACCAACTATACGCGCTACTCCTGTCCGCACGCCAGCAAGAGTATCTCCCACAACTACCCTCGAGCCGACTGTAACTCCAGTGGACACAAAACCGAATTATACGGTCGGTAGTATAGATTTTTCGCAAGAACTTCCAATTAGTATGTCTATTAAACTAACGGATGGTACTGAATTCATGATTAACGAACAACTTGTTTTATATCATGATGGGATGACCGATTCCGAAAAAGCGGCTTTTAGTCAGAAAACTGCTGCGGGCACGGGTAAGGCAGTAATAAATTATACACATGAAGGCGGTGTGCTTATGTTTGGCCACTCAGGATGGATGCACGAAAAACCCCTGGAGTTTGAAGCGTTGCGTCACTATCTTGAAGGAGGGGATATAACACATCTCGATTCGATGTTATCTGAGAAAGAGCGTGCACAACGTATGAAAAATTTAGAAGGCGCAGCGGTGACAATAAATGGGAAACTGTTTGTTATTGCAAACGTGACATATATACCATATGACCAGGTAGAGCCTGTTACCGCGAATATGCATGCAATGGTCAGTAACGTAGCGCGCGTGACCGGGGGGAAGAGTTCTCCATTTGCCGAATATTTGCAACAAGGCACACAAGTTTTGATTCCAATTTTCTGCGGAATCGGTCCTGGTAAGTCCCTTGACGAGATCGCAACGTATTCACGGTATGTTATAGCAGTTGAACCTCTTCAGCAATGACGACAGAAAACAGTGTCGGTTCTACGGATATAGGTGCAAAGACTAGGGAAAATCATGCGGCATGGCATGCTTTTGTGGCCGAACAAATGAAACCCCATTCAATGGCTATAAATATGCTGTGTGCGAAAGGACTTAGTGTGGGGGAAGCGGAGGACTTATTAATGCAAGTCGTTCTCGAATTGCAAACGCTTTATATTGCCCGCGGCGAGCTCATTATTCAACCGGTGCATTTACTGAGACATGTATTGAGATTACGGTTTATCGACAAATATTATGCCCGTTCAAGTGATGATACACGAACTGTTTTATTGGATAAGACCTTGTTTAGAACGAGAGGTTATATAGATCGTTATGTCGAAGATGCTGCCGAAGCGGCTTTCGAGCGCGATTTGTTATACAAATCAGTGAAAATGCTGCCAACTAATGAGCAGAGCGTGTTGCAACTGAATCTAAGTGGCTATAGTATTGCGGAAATTGCCGAATATATGAACATGACCGAGGGTAACGTGAGGGTTGTGTTGCATAGAGGTCGTAACCGCGTAAAGGCGTTACTTATGGATAATAGATCTGTTTAATTTTTACTCACCTACCCGGTACTGCAGCGCTTCGGCCATATGAGAGAGTTCTATCACATCTTTATTATCAAGGTCGGCTATTGTTTGAGATAATTTAATTAATTTAAAATAGACTCGGACAGATAAATTAAGCGTGTCTATTGCTTTTTTGACTATTTCCTCTGCTTCAGGAGTTAATTTGCAGTATGTTTTTATTTCCTTTGTTCCCATTTCCCCGTTCGTGAATACGCGTTCGTTTTTCAGTCGGTTTTTTTGACGTTCACGGGCTTTGAACACTCTGTTCCGCACTTCGAAACTACTCGTTCCAGATACTGCAGTTGCCGAAAGCGTTAATTTGTTGGAGTCAATTGCCGGAACAAATATATGCATGTCGATGCGGTCAAGGAGCGGGCCGGACAACCGTTTCTTATATTGTACGATCTGATTCGGAGAACACGAGCACCCTTTTTTGGTGTCACCCAAGTGTCCGCACGGGCAGGGGTTTGTTGCAGCAACCAGTATAAACCGCGTGGGGAATGTCGCATTTCCATGAGCTCGGGAAATAGTGACCACACCGTCTTCCAACGGCTGACGCAACGCTTCTATAACGGAACGGGGGAATTCGGCCATCTCATCCATAAACAGAACGCCCCGATGGGCAAGTGAGATCTCTCCCGGAGTCGGTTTTGAACCACCACCGATAAGCCCGATTCTTGACGTTGTATGGTGTGGGCTGCGAAACGGGGGATGCAATACAAGCGGTTCCTGTTCGTTCAACAATCCGTGTATCGAGTAAATTCTGCTGGCCTCCATTACTTCCTCTTCCGTAAGAGACGGAAGAATTGACGGCATTGAGCGGGCTAGCAAAGTTTTCCCGGTTCCGGGCGGGCCGTTTAATAGAATGTTATGAAATCCTGCGGCAGAAATTTCCATGGCGCGTTTTGCCTGGTATTGCTCAATAATATCCTTAAAGTCGTAGTCGTACACTGTTTCGGAAAAGAAGTGCGAGAGAGAAATCGGGGAGAGAGGGGTGAGAAGGGAAACATGGGTGAGGTGCAAAACCAGATCCCCGAGAGTTTTTACCGCGTAAATGGTAACTCCCGAAATCATGCTGACCTCCTTGGCATTATTGTAAGGAATAAACACTTCCTGCTTTTCCTGCGTTTTCGCCAAAAGCACCAGAGGCATTACTCCCCTTATTTTCGTTAAACTGCCGTCGAGTGAAAGTTCGCCGGCAAAGAATTTGTTTTGCAGATCATCTTTGTTTACTGAACCGTTTGCTGCCAATATCCCGATTGCAATCGGAACATCATACAATGAGCCTTCTTTGGGAATATCTGCCGGAGAAAGATTGATGACGGTCCGGTGTTCAGGGAGAGGAAGATCTGTATTGGAAAGCGCTGCAAGTACCCGTTCTTTGGCTTCGGCAACGGCCTTGTCAGGCAATCCGACGATTTGCACACCGGGAAGTCCGAGATTATATACATCAGTCTCTATGATAATCGGGACTGCCTCAAGTCCATACAATGCTCCGGAGTGAATTTTTGAAAACATTACACTAACTGTACGTGTTGAAAAGCTAGAATACCACCGCTTATATGCCTCTTTTATTTGCTTCCGGAGACGAGTGGCACGGTTATCGAGGCTCCTGAATCAGATTTTATAGTTGCTGCGGATACTTTACTGAAAATCCAGAAGCGGTTGTAGTAATCATTGGTCTTGCTGCGGTATTTCAAGTTTCCGTAGCCGGCGACACTCAGTTTACTGGCCCCTCTCCGATTACTCCGGACTCGAATTGTCATACGACTGATGAACCACCATTGCCGTGAAACATCAGCTTGCAAAACCGTTAATACTTCATCAACCGTCGGGGGAAGTGCCGGTGCTGTGGTAGCTGTTGGTGCTTGAGTCGTAATTGCCGTCGGCTGAGGTATCTCGGTTGGAATTGGAGTGTTTGACGGGACTGGAGTATTGGTTGGTATCGGTGTGTTCGTTGGTATTGGAGTGTTAGTTGGTATTGGGGTTGGAGTTTTGGTAGGGGTCGGAGTCTTCGTTGGTGTTGGTGTCGGAGTTCTTGTTGGAGTGGGAGTATTTGTCAGGGTAGGTGTCGGAGTTTTTGTTGCGGTTGGAATAGGAGAGTTTGCTGGTCGCGGTGCAGTTGTTGCAGAAGGAGCAGGTGTACCGGAAGCTATCGGTATCGGTGTGCTTGTTGGTGTGAGACTTAGCACAACAGGAGTTGTGAAGTTAAAAGACAAATTCTGTACTGCTCCTAAAACATTGTTCGGCATACGTGTTGTCGGGGTCGGTCCGCTCGCAACCGTAGGGACAATCATGGATTCGACCAAAACACTATTACCGGTTCCGTTTGTTGCGAAATCAAACGTCAAAGATCCTGCTCCTGTTTTTAGGGGGTGCAGTATTAATGTTGCAATTGTTTCTTTCGAATTGGTGAGTAAGGGATAATACAAACCCTGCGGATCCTGGAGATTCCGAGCTGTTACGGATATATCTACATATGACTTTCCTTGGGCATCCGTTGCAAAAATCGGATTGACAACCTTGTACTTCAAAAGACTGAGTGTGGCAGGATTTACATCTGTTGTATACAACGTGATGGGTGACGTGATTGTTATGAGCGTCGGGTCATAGAAAAAAACTGCCTCAGCTGTCTCAATTTTGTGTGCAAAGGAATTGACCACGACGTCAACCCGAACATCCTGCCCTGCCGTAAAATTCCACACACCGCTCGCGTCGGCAGATCCAGTTGTAGGAACGAATGATAATGATGCATTTCCCGATGCTTTTGTATTTGTTTTGAAATTAGATCCGAGAAAAAGAAGGCTTGCAATTATGCCAAGAGTAACCAGAACGGGGACAAGCACAGATCCGCTGCGGAGTTTCAGTATGTTCATGTTAATGATAATTGTAATATATATTTACTATTTCGTAATTTATTTTCCGTAATTTCCCAGCAACATTGTTAAATCTATCACATTAACCTTTCCTGTGTCGTCTAAATTTGCAGTCACCTCCGTCGTTCCTAATTTAGAAAGCAGATATGAAAGATCCAATGCGCTGACCTTACCGGTACAATCGATGTTTCCAAGAGGTTGGCAATGGACAGGAGCGGTAGTTACGGTTACTGGCCATGGAGTGTTGGTGGCCTGAGGAGCTATCCCACTTGTGGGTGCTTCAATTACCGTGACCAAATTCTGAATATAATACAAGTCGCCGCGAGGAACGCTTGGAACATCGAGATATTGGTATAACTCTTCCCGATTAAGGTTGAAAATTTGCCGTTCAGTTTGGAATAGCGACCAGTAATCATACGGCGATTGCATCAGGCTTTCGCCGAACGTTTCTTCAAACCGCGAGACAAACCAGTAAGGGATGTTCTCTATATAATTTTTTCTGGCAGCTTCAATTTTCGTCAGGGCATTCTGCCGGAGATAACTTCCCAGTTCCGGAGTCATGTATATGAAGTTTCGTGACGAAGCAATGCTGCGACCGGCATCATGCGAGTCTCCTCCCCAGGGCTGATCCTTTAAAAAAGCGCTGGCACGCAAGGCAAGTAATCTATTCAATTCATTACGATGTGTCGTGTTCTCTGTCTGAGTGGGATAGGCGATTTTTTGCAATCCGAGCAGTCCATAGTAACCCGCAATCCATGCATTATGAACCGGTGGGTTCTCGGCAAGATACGCATTATTCGGAGCAGAACCGACATGCCCGCCGTTTATGAGTCCATCATAAATCTCTTTTGCTCCACCGAATGTTTGTGCATATTTCCATAGCTCATAAAAAGTAAAGGGTGGGCGGTTTTCGTCACTGCTTTCACCATTTCCCCAGCCCTCAAAGTTGTAATTACGATAATTATTCGGTAAAGAAGTCATATATTGCACAACATCTGTTTGGGGTAAGATGAAATCTTCACGGGGCGCACCCTGTTTCCAACCATTGTGGTCGTATGTTAGTGGGGAATAGTTTTGCAGCTCAAGCGCAAGATACGACTTTACCTTTGTTTGCATGGTGGTGTCAAGATGAGGATAGGCAAGCGTCAGTGCATACAACGTATCAGCAGTGCTGTGCCAGTAGTCGGCCATCTTGTCGCCGCGCACCTGACCGAGCGCATACCCATTCAGTCCCATTTGGCCATATCCTGGACGCAAATGTGGTCCCGCATCAAGCATTTTCTGTATTTCAGCGGTAAGCTTTGTTTTTAAAGCATTTACATCTACAGAAGATTGTGGGGTAGTGGCTTCAATCGACCCGATTCGCGTAAGCAGTTTTCTTCCGCCACTTGCCGAAAAAGCTAAGATCGCGTTACTGCGATGAAAATAGAGTCTGCCAGAGTAGGGAACTGGAGCATTCTGATCACCATGATATCCGTACTCTCCATTAACGTCTCCGAAAACTTTTACGGCGTTAGATTCGTGTGTACCGGTGCTGTGTGCATCATACCCGGGAGCAACTGTCGCAAGCTCCTGACCCTCGTTGTAATAGTTTATAGCGCTTTCTCCATTTCCCAATCTGTCGAAACTTCCTGCCTTACGATCACAGCATTTATTGAAATAAACTCGGTTGCCACCAATCGAATAACTTTGCGGCTCGTCGATTGCGTCCACGCTGCTTGTCGGTATGGTGAGGTAGTTTGTTCCCAGCTTCCAACCGGCAATTTGGGACCACTCAAGCTGATAATTATTAAACGTGTAAATTGTTCCATCGGGAGCAACGGCAGCAGGAGATCTGTTTCCCGAAGTTGTCCCGGTATTCATGAGCGGAGCGTATTCTGGTTTCCCGTTGCCATTGAAGTCATATGTCACTTCTTTTCCATCAGTCAAATTTATAAGGTGATAAGAACGCCGCGAGGGGTTACTTTCCAGGTAATTAAACGCCCGGCTGGCATTCATATTTCGACCAGTCATTGTGCCAAGCGGAGTCCCTAACGCGGTACCCTCTGGCCATAGACCGTGGTCACCCTTGTAAAAGTCTTCTCCCGTTGAGCCGGGGGGTCCGGGCATTTGGAGTGTTCGAATTCCTCTGCTGCTGGGGAAAATAATAACATTCCCGCTTATCGCACCCCACCAAGAATGAAAACCGTCTGCTGCGGGAAGTTTTTCCGATTTCCACACAAGCGCTCCCGAATCTGCCCGCAATGCATACGCATACGCGTCGTTTGCAGCAAAGTACACGGTATTATTCTTATATGTGGCGGAAAAATGAATCGGTCCTCCTGTTTTAAACTGCCATGCTAGTTTTCCACGCAATGCCTGGTCAGCATAATCATGTGCATAGAGTGCATACATCGTACCGTCGCGATTTCCGGCATACACGCGTTGATTAATGACCAATGGATTAGTGTCGAATCCTGCCCCTCCTTCAAATGTCCAAAAAAGCTTCGTATTCACTTTTACCTGATTACCCCGAGTGTCAGTGGCAGTAGGCAGTGTTGCGGTATCGGGGTTTGCATCTATTGCGTATAGCTTGCGGTCAAAAGCACCAAAGTATGCAACCCCGTTAACAACTGTCGGAGAATTACCCAAGGGTAATTTTGTCGGGAAAATCCATTTAAGAGCGCCGGTTGTGGAGTCGAATGCATACAAACCTTTGGCCGTTGGAACATAAATTATTCCTTGTACGGCAATTATTTGTGCTTTGTTGGGAATATGCGGGTCGATAATTCTGTACCACTCCGGACTAAGCTGTCCGTCTATTTGCTCCGGCGTGTATGATGTCCGTTCTGGATTTGCTGCTGACATGTACCAATCAGTTTTGGTCTGCGCATGAGCATATGGGCCGAACCGGTAAAGCAGATAACCGGTAACGGCAACCATAAAACTCACTACAACAATAATAGATTTTTGTTTATTTCCCATAATTTCCCAACAATATAGTCAAATCTAACGAATTTACCGTTCCCATATCATTAAGATTTGCTGCGTGGTCGTTTGATCCATACTTTGACACGAGATACGTTAAATCTAACGCACTTACTTTGCCGAGACAATCAATGTTTCCAAGGGGAGAGCAGTGCGATGGCGTTACGGTAGTGACCGGAATTGGGGTTGATGATGGCGTTGTGGTTGTTCTGTCAGGATCATAGAACTTGTACGCAATGTCTTTTGCTGTGGAAACAGGGAAAATTAATTGTCCGTTTGTCACGGCAAATTTGGTCGGGCTTGTGGAATGGGTTCCTGACCGTGTATCCCAAACTTCCTGAGTATAATTGCCGTTGGGTACCGAAATCGTGAGCGATCCTGCTGCTGCGGTATTATAATTCGGATTTTTCCATGTATTGTTTTTGTTATCCACCCATACAAGAACCCTTCCGGTTTTTGAGTCTCTTGCTCCAAACGCCCGAAGATTGGCATTGGAAGTTTGAATTATTCCAATTCCATTTGTTGAATTGCCATCCGTACCTATATCGACATAGTTCCCGTTTGAGAGGTGTTCTCCGGCAATATACGATTCATAATTTTTGGAGTACTTAAAAACGCTATTTGTAGATGTGGGAAAGTACTTGTTGTATTTTGTGTCGTTCGGGTCGAGTTGATCTGAGAATGTTTCCCATAACCTAGGGTACCATTCGCCGTCACACGAAAATCCGAGTACTCCAATTTGCGCCCATATCTTTTTCAGGTAATATGTGCCGGTAGTCTCTTGAGGTATACCGTTTGTGACACCGTCTTTATCACCGAGTTGCGGTCCGGTACCTTCTTTGGCAACTCCGGTTTCACCTCTTATGACAGGTTTCGTAACACCGATATCCTGCGCATATTCCTTGAAGCGGGTATAACATTGTCTCACATTTAGTACGGTGTCCTGCCATGTTGCGGATACTACGTCACAGGCTGCTGGGTTCGCCGCGCAATCAATTGTTCTCGTGTCAGCGTACCAATGTTTGTCCGCATAATCCATATCGGGATCTGCCCAATAAGACATGGACAAACCGTTCCAATGCCAAAAGGAATTACTCATTAAAACGCGTCTCGGAGATAGTGTGTGAATGTAGTTTGCAAGATCAAGGGACATATCAAACCCATTTTGGCTTCCGACGTCGTTTTCGTTGGCAAGTTCTAGGGAATGCAGGGAAGTTGAATACGCCCAGCGGGCAACAAAGTATCGTACATATGCCTTTTTAAGCCAGTAGGAAGCGGAATTTAACGGCGAATAGAAATTACTTAAATTCCATTTTCCCGTTGTGCCATCGGGTAAAATCTGATCGAAGATCATGTCGTTTTTGTGAAAGAGGGTCAGTTTGTTGTATATACCTTTTTCTTCCGATTTTCGCAGTACTTCATCCAGTTTGGCGGCAGCTATTTGATCTACGGTTTCAAACGTATTCGGATCACCCCGCTCGATAAGATTCGGTCCCCAAACTCCCGGAGAAATCTGCTGTCGGAGTTCAATCGATCCGAGAGAAATAGTTCCGCTTGTGTTGTTTCCGTCATCCTCACTAATACCGTCATGAAGATAAACAGTGAGTGCTGAATTATTCGACGTGTTGGTAATCGTCAGTGAGTAACTTTGCCACCCTCCATTGGCAGATATTGTCTGACTCACCTTATTCTGGTTGGAAAAATAAAGTTCAGGAATAAATCGTTTTTGACCGTCTATTTTTGCCCGTACCTCCAGTTTGTATGTGGCGCCATCTTTTGCAGGTATGTTTTGACCGGTATAGTAATAAGGTTCGAAACTAAACAGTTTCCCTTTTGCCGTATCCGGATTTTCAACTGTCGCCCAGGTCGGTCCATAACCCCACGACATGCCAAGTTCATCACCAAACGGGACAATCACCCCATCTTCGCCTGTTGGAAACCAACGGATAAAACGGATACCGTTATTTCCCAAAGCATCTGCACGGGACCTGATCGTGTTTAAACTGGAACCGAAATTTGTTGTAATAAGCGGATATGCAAATGTTGTGCCGTCGGAGAATTCAAAAAAACGCGGGTCGGTTTTACTAACGGTAATAAACCCGTGCCCTGTGGGAGAAGTAGCGGTAAACGTAGATTGGTTGCTTTCGATTGAGCCCGAGCTATCTTGAACTCTCACTCTGTATGCCCACGTGCCTGTCTGATCTGGAGCAAATCTACATCTCCACTCGGGAGAGCCAGTAGGGAGTAGTTTAGCGACATCCGATCCTTTGCGGACCTCTTCAACAGGTTGATAGTAGAAACAGGGAACGGTCTTGGGTGAGGCAGAAAGGGAAGTTCCGGGAGAGAGCATCATATCGACACTTACACCAGTTCCTCTACCACGAGAACTGGGTGCGTTTGTGTCATAAGGGAAAAATTTATTTTGAGCGGTTGTTGATATATCAAATGATGCTTCGAATTTTCCGTATTTCGGAACAGTTGCAGATCCCACGCTCGTCGGTTGTCTTACAAAACTTGGAGCGGCATAAACATGATTTACCGGGAACAACGCTAAAAATACAAAAACCACCAAAGCGGCAAATTTTTTTATCATGTTGTGATGTGTGTAACAGTATCATACCGATTTTCAATTCTGAATCAAGAAGAAATTAGGGTGTTTGTCCCTGCCGGGCATTCATCACATTTTGTGGGGCTAGATATGCAAACTCTTGCTGCATTCCCGGTGGCAGAAGACGATATGTCTCGTATGCGAGTTGCTGTTTCTGCATTAGTAATGCATCATCACTATTGTCTGAAATAAGACGGGCGATCTCAACTGCTAGATTACGAAGCTCGTCGCGAAGAATTGAACTGTATTTTGCTCCTCCAAAATCGGGTTGGTCAGTTAAAGTTATAACCCATCCACTCTCCACTGGTATTGCAACAAAGAAAGCCTTGTTTGAACGGGCGAGCGTTCGCACGTTTGGAGGAATGCGAAACATCTGAGCAAACTGGGCATCAGTAGCAATAAGTCGCACGTGTTGGGGAAGAAGGGAAAATTGTTCTCTGGTGGCAAGTAGCTGACGTATCCATTCTCGTCGAAGCGTCCATATATCTATCGTCTGTTCTGTACGACGCTCAGCGGTCTTGACCATTGGATGTATTGTAACAGAAATCACAAAATGTGGGAAGGGGAAGTGTGGATGGCCAGACCGCGTATCTCAATACGCGGTCTGGCCTGAGAGACTAAGGGCTCTCACATCCCTGTCATGGTTGGCCCTTTCTTAAGGGGCCCGTCGGTAAAGGTCAATCGCCGCAAGACGTGAAGGAATTGGTCGTGAAACCAAAACTTAACACGGAGCTCACCTCCTTTCAACCTGTGCCGATCATGACATCTTGGGGGCATTTCAGCCCCCACGTTATTTGGCGGCACGTGGCCGCCACATCCAAAAAACAATGCAAAGAGTCAACGAGGGGACTCTTGTTCCCTTTGGCGTCCCTAAAGGACACGCCCGTTCACCCAGGTCTTACATGGCTATGAACTATTGAACATAGTTCCTCCTTTCTGTGGGTCCCGCAGATGCGGGACAGGCCATCCATTTCGCGCGGTTGGTACTCGCGTCACATTGAGGAACCGCGCGTTCCTCAACTCCATCCCGCCAATCGGCAGGAAGGTTAAGCCACCTCGCGGCAGCCAAGATACCGGGTGTTTGCGCACAAGAGTGCGTTTACTTCCTCTCCGCGAGCATGAGGAAGAACCCGACTCTGCGTTATGTGAGGGCACAGGCATTAGTGCCCGCACACCGCCAGAGTATGCGCATTGTAATACCGGTAGACTGTCAAATCAAGCGAAGTTACGCAGGGAGTAAGTAGCGAGTATGTATTATGCGTTCGATTTTTCGCGATACCGGAGTATTTCCTGGAAGAAAATTGTTGCAGCTGCGACGAACGGAATAGCCAAAAGTACTCCTGAAAATCCGGCAAGTTTTCCTCCAACAATCAGAGAGATGAGAACAGCAAGGGGCGGGATACCGACTGCCTGCTTCATAACAAAGGGGACGATGAGATTGTTCTCTAGCTGTTGAATAATGGTCTGCATGACGATTGTCATGAGAGCTAAGGGAAGCGAAACGGAAATTGCCACGAAGAACACAGGTATGAGGGAGAGTATAGGCCCGATTATGGGGAATACCTCAAAAATTCCTGCAATGAATGCCAGTGGAAGCGCGTAGGGAACCTGTAAAATTAGCAATCCGATATAGGTCATCGCGCCGATCGTTATCATAAGTACTAATTCGCCGCGAACCCAAGAACCGAGTTTCTTTTCAAGCTGTGCTAGCGTATCTTTAGCGCTTATCGCCTGTTGTTTACTCAGAAACCGATCAAAAAACAACGGAACCTGTTTTATCCCTGTCAGGAAATACAACGTAAAGAAAAATACCGTTACTACATTTACTGTATTCAAGAGCACCGAAAAAACGGCTTGTGTGATTGTTGTCGTAACATTCGGTATGTATTGTGTCAAAGACTGTAGGGGGATCAATTCCTGTAAATGCAATTGGGTGTTGAATTGTTGCAGTAAGCGCGGACCCTCCTGTGCTATGTATATGATGAAACCGGTCATCTCACGAACGAGAGGCGGAATGGTGTACGTTAAGATGCCGACCAGCACACTGATGGTGATCACAATAACCAGAAGCGCGGCTATTACCCGGGGAAGTTTCAACCGTTCCAATAAGTCTACCGACGGCTTTAGGGCAGACATGAAAATAAAGGACAAAAAGAGGTTTATGAAAAGCTCTTGCAATTGGAAAAGCAGGTACAACAGTATGACAAATCCGATGGTGAAAACTATGGTTTTTGCACTGATTTCAACGTGTACGCGCGGTGATTGGTCTTTCATTGAAATAAGTATATCAAATTATGAGAAATGCTCGCTTCGTTGTTTCTTGGCCTCCGTGAAGATTCATGATCGATCATGTTCTAGTAGAATCTCCAAGTCGGCAGAAACAAGTAGCTCGCATTTCTCAGTTTTGCATCACGCCTTGATCTTTTGACTCATATTTCATATGATGTCACCAATGAATGACTTCGTTCACCTTCATGTGCACTCCGAATTTTCCCTGCTTGACGGGTTGCCGAAACTTGACAAACTTGCCGCAAAGGTAAAAGAGCTGGGAATGGATGCTGTTGCCTTAACCGACCACGGGGCGATGTACGGATCATTTAAATTTTTTTTGAAGGCAAAAGATTATGGAATCAAGCCGATTATCGGTTGTGAGGTGTATATGGCCGAGAAATCCCGTTTTGATAAACAAAAGAAAATGGGTGCGGACCAGTATCATTTGGTTTTGTTGGCAGAAAATATGACAGGGTACAAAAACCTTATGAAATTGGTGAGTTACGCAAATCTGGAAGGGTTTCACTACAAGCCGCGCATTGATGTTGAGTTGTTGGAGAAATATCACGAAGGAATTATCTGTCTTTCGGGTTGTATGGGGAGTCTGCTTTCCCAAAGCATCATGAACAACGAACCGGAAAAGGCAGAACACTGGATTAAAACCTTTTCAGGAATTTTTGGGGAAGGCAATTTTTTTATTGAAATTCAACGGCACCCCGGAATAAAAGGACTTCCCGAACTGAACGAGGAGCTTATTAAGTATTCGCGAAAATTTGGCTTGCCACTTGTTGCCACAAACGACTCGCACTATTTGGATAAAGACGATGCATATGCGCAAGAAATTTTGCTCTGCATACAGACTCGTACATCTATAGAAGAAAAAAACCGGCCGCTTTCCATGTATGATGTTCCCGATTTTTATCTGAAATCGGCAGATGAAATGAAACAGGCGTTTCTCGATATTCCGGAGGCCATCGAGAATACCGTGAAAATCGCCGCCCGCTGTAATGTGGAAATCCCGTTCGGCAAATGGATTCTTCCCTACTATGAAGTGCCCGAAGGTGAAACCGTCGAAACATGGTTACGCAAAATGACGGCAGAGAAAATGTCGCTTCGCCTTCCCGCCATCACGGAAGAAATAAAGAAACGGATCGATTATGAATTAGATATCATCATTAAGAAAGGTTACGCCGCCTATTTTCTGATCGTTCAGGACTTTGTAAATTGGGCAAAGGGACACGGTGTAGCCGTCGGTCCCGGTCGTGGTTCTGCGGCAGGGTCACTGGTAGCTTACATAATAAGTATTACGGAAGTTAACCCTTTGACGCACAATCTCCCGTTTGAACGTTTTCTGAATCCTGATCGTCCGACGCCGCCGGACATTGACATTGATTTTGCAGATGTGCGTCGAGATGATGTGGTGCGGTATGTTTCTCGCCATTACGGAGAAGACAAAGTCGGACAGATCATTACCTTCGGGTCCATGGAGGCGCGTATGGTTGTCCGTGATGTTTCCCGTGCGCTCGGTTGGTCGTATTCTCAGGGAGACCGCATTGCAAAACTTATTCCGCAACCGAAACAGGGGTTTCCCGTTACGATAGATATTGCTCTCAAGGAATCAAGCGAGCTTGCTCACCTATATGAGACTGACACCGATATTAAGAATATGATCGATGTTTCCAAAAAACTTGAAGGCTTGGTGCGGCATTCTTCCGTCCATGCAGCCGGAGTTGTGGTTGCCGACAAACCCTTGAGTGATTATGTGCCTATTCAACGTGAAGAGCGGGGAGGTAAGATTATTACTCAATACGATATGTATTGTCTCGATTTAAATGCTGTTTCTGACGGACGTGCGGTCGGATTACTTAAATTCGACTTTTTGGGATTACGGAATCTTTCAATCCTGGAAAAAGCGCTTCTGTATGTGCAGCAAAATCGCAATGAAACCATCGAGTTGAATAAGGTGTCTCTTGAGGATGAGTCAACGTACCATCTGATTGCAAGTGGAGAAACCGTCGGGGTTTTTCAACTTGAGTCCCGGGGAATGCGGCATTTGGCAAAGGAACTGAAACCGACGAGATTCTCGGATATCTCCGCTATGGTTGCGTTATTCAGACCGGGACCAATGGCGCTTATTCCGATATTTGTTGAAGGCAAAAAAAATCCCAAGAAAATCAAGTATCTTCATCCTGATTTGAAGCCGATTTTGTCTGAGACATATGGAATTCTCGTATATCAGGAACAGGTTACCGAAATTGCCCATAAGCTTGCAAAATTCACCATGAGTGAAGCGGACACTCTCCGTATGGCAATGGGTAAGAAGAAAAAAGAATTGATGCGAAAGGGTAAACAGAAATTTTTGGAGGGGTGCCAGGAAATGGGTTACCCGCTTAAAATGGCTGAACAGCTCTTTGAGTTTATCGAGAAATTTGCTGCATACGGTTTCAACAAAGCGCACTCGGCAAGTTACGCGATGATCGCCTATTGGACGGCTTACGTAAAAGCACACTACCCGGTGGAATTTATGACAGCCTTACTGACCGCAGAAATCGAACACGCAACGGGCGCGGATCGGGAACAGAAGGTGAATCAGATTCTTGAGGAATGCCGACGGATGGAAATACCGGTATTGCCGCCTGATATCAATAAGTCCGTTGCTGCTTTCTCTATTGAGGATACAAAGTCCATCCGTTTTGGACTCGGGGCGATACGCAACGTTGGAACAGCTGCGGTAGAAGCAATTGTACAATCCCGGTCGGAAAAACCATTCGGTTCCATGAGAGATTTTTTGACCCGTGTAGATTTGAGGAAAGTAAATAAGAAAACGGTGGAAAGTATGGTAAAAGCAGGTGCATTTGACGCATTCGGCAAACGTTCACAGCTTGTGGCCTTTTATACCTCTATAGTTAAGGACATTCAGTCTGTAAAGGCCAAAAGTGATGACGGACAGTTTGGTTTGTTTGCTGATACGGGATTCAATGAACAGAAAAACGAGGCGACGGTCGACAATTTGCCGGATATGGCAGAATACAGTGAAGATGAGTTGTTGGAGTTTGAACGGGAAACAATCGGATTTAATCTTTCAAAAAATCCTCTTGAAAAATATCAGGGAATTTTCAGGCAAAAAAGAGTCGTGGCCATCGACACATTGACACGCACATCGGGGGACGTTATACTCGGCGGGCTTGTTAAGGCAGTAAAAAAAATAGTAACAAAGAAGAGTAATCAGGAAATGCTGTTCGTAACAATTACGGATTATACATCAGAAATTGAGTTGGTCGTTTTCCCCAAAACATACACAAAAACAAAAAATGTTTGGCAGCGAAATCAGGTGCTTTTGGTGAAAACAACCATTCAGGAAAAAGACGAATCGCTTGTAGGAATAGTCAATGACGCAGTTATGTTGCGCATGTATGATCACTGATACTCAACAACAACCCGATCACTTTTTTCACCCTGTGGAGCGAAAAAAGAAAAATTATGAGATTCCGATTATGGCGTTTAAGTACTCGTCAGTCGGTATATATATGGCGATTCCCCTTTTTTTGGGGTTGACAAGCGGAATCTTCCTTGATAATCTTTTCCGTGTGAGACCGATGTTTACATTGGTCTTATTGTTTTTTGGAACTGTCGGCAGTTTTTACAATATTTACCGGATAATTAAAGAGAATGACGGAAATCGTCCCTCAAAATAACGCTCCAGCTGAGAGTATTGAAACGCACTCTACGGAGGCAGTTGTTAAAACAGAAACAAAAGAATCCAGTACCCCGCATATCAGCATAAAAGCTGAAGAAGTCTTCCGTATCGGAAATTTTCCCGTCACAAATTCACTTATTGCAACTTGGATCGTCATGGTTTTTCTGCTCGTACTCGTTCTGTTTTATAACAAAAAGAGCGGAAAAGTTTATATCCTTCTGAATATGGTCATGAAAGGTGTCTACGGATTACTTGCTCCCATATTCGGGGATAAAGCACGGGTCTTTTTTCCTCTCTCAATGACTATCTTTCTGTTTGTATTGATGCTTAACTGGTTCGGATTGCTGCCAGGCGTTAACACGATCGGGATTGAAGGCGCTCACGGGTTTCTTCCTGTTCTCCGTGGAGGGACAGCTGACTTGAATATGACCTTTGCACTGGCACTCTTCGGTATGTTTATGGTGCAGTTTTACGCGGTGAAGTATCTGGGTGTCAAGGGTTATATTAAAAAATTCATAAACTTAACGAATCCGATTTATGCATTTGTGGGTATTCTGGATATACTTTCCGAGTTTTCCAAAGTGCTCTCGTTTGCGTTCCGTTTATTTGGTAATATCTTCGCAGGGGAAGTTCTTCTTACCGTTATAGCGTTTCTCGTACCGGTTCTTGCGTCATTACCGTTTTTGCTTTTCGAATTCTTTGTCGGTTTTATGCAGGCTTTGGTTTTTGCAATGTTGCTGTCAATTTTCTTAACAGTTTCGTCGAGTCACGGTCATTAAAACAAACCTTTGAGAGGAGGTGAATTTCATCTATGAGTCCAGAAGCAATGAAAATGTTAGCCACCGCACTTGCCATCGCTATTGGTGCGCTTGGTCCTGGTATCGGTATCGGTCTGATCGGTTCTAAAGCAGTCGAGGCAATTGGACGAAATCCAGAAGCCCAGTCTGCCGTTACGACAAATATGGTTCTTGCTCTTGCATTTGCAGAAGCAATTGCCATTTACGCACTGGTTGTTGCATTGATTATTAAATTTACATAATTATTAAAGATTTATGGAAAAGTTAGGGATAGAGCCCAAAATTTTGTTAGCACAAGTCATTAATTTTGTCATATTGCTGGTGCTTTTCAAAAAGTTTTTGTTCAAACCGTTTTTCACTAAACTGGACGAAGAGGAAAAGCGGGCGAAAGATGAGGAAAACAAATTGAAAAGTTATGAGAAGAAGGAAAAGGAACTTCTTGAAAAACGGTCGGCGCTTGAGTCGGAATATGAAAAGAAACTCAAGGCAACGTATGCCAAAATGAAGAAAGAGACCGATGAGGCCAAGCATCAGATACTGAAAGAAGCTCAGAGTGAAGCGGAGGAGTTGCGGAAGCACTCTATGGCTCTCCTCGAAGCTGAAAAACAGAAAAGCGCTACGGAAATGAAACGCGAAGCGTATCAAGTAGCGGTGAGTTTGGTTGAACGGGTGCTCGGGGAGTCACTTTCGAAAGAGCTCCAGAAGAAAATAACTAGCGAAGTGATGACAAAGTTACCGAAAATACAGAATGGCAAACTCGCAAATTAATCTGACTGCTCTCAGTTCCTTGGACATAGCAGCACTCCAGGAGCTTGTGCGGACAAATATAGAAAAGGTTACGATCGTTTCTACGTATTCCCTCAGCAGTGAGGAGAAAGACGGTATTGTGTCACACCTCGGTCTTACGAGTGTAAAAGATATGCTGGTCGAAAACATAGTGGATCAAAGTATTCTTGGCGGCATAGTTATACAGATGAGACGGTATTATCTCGACTATTCACTAAAGGGAACGTTACAAGCAATTTCAGAAAGTTTACATTTATAAAAACATATGACCCTCGCACACACTATAACAAACGATCTTATTTCTGAGATCAAGAACAAGAAACTTGTTACGAAGGAAATGGCAAGTGGTGAAGTTGTCCAGCTTTACGACGGAGTTGCGGTTGTGCAGGGACTACCGGATGCGCGAAACGGAGATATTGTTGCGTTTCGTAGCGGTGAAGAAGGTATGGTTATAGATTTGCGCGAGCGTGATATTTCGATTCTTCTGTTTGACGACTACACAAAGCTTTCGGTGGGAGATAGGGTTACTCTTACGGGAAAAATTCTGAGTATTCCGGTATCGAGCAAACTGCTCGGAAGAGTGGTTAATCCGCTTGGCCGTCTTATTGATGGTCGGGGTACCGTAAAGCCTGAGGGTTACGAAGAAGTAGAAAAAATCGCTCCCGGTATCGTGTACAGAAAGTCAGTTACTGTGCCGCTGCAGACTGGAATCAAAGCTATCGACAGTATGATCCCCATTGGTAGAGGTCAGAGAGAGCTTATCATTGGAGATCGTGCGACGGGGAAAACTACGATTGCAATCGACACCATCATAAATCAGAAGAATCAGGATGTTGTTTGTGTATATGTTGCGATAGGTCAGAAACAATCCAAAATTGCTCAAGTGGTTAATCTTTTGATGGAAAAAGGGGCAATGGAGTACACGGTAGTCGTTGCCTCCGGGTCTTCGGACAGTGCATCATTGCAATACATAGCTCCTTATGCCGGCTCAGCAGTGGCGGAGTTTTTTATGAAACAAGGCAAGGATGTGCTCATTGTTTATGATGATCTTACAAAGCATGCATGGGCGTACCGTCAGATTTCGCTTATTCTTAAGCGCCCGGCCGGTCGTGAAGCGTACCCCGGTGATGTATTCTATTTGCATTCGAGACTTTTAGAACGTGCGTGTCGTATCGATTCAAAATACGGCGGTGGATCAATAACTGCGTTGCCTATCATCGAGACTCAGGAAGGTGATATCTCCGCATACATTCCCACAAATGTAATTTCCATTACCGACGGACAGATATTTTTGGAGAAAGAATTGTTTAATGCCGGTATGCGTCCCGCAATTAATGTCGGCGCATCTGTGTCCCGTGTAGGTTCAAGCGCACAGATCAAAGCCGTTAAGCAGGTGGCTGGAAAACTGAAATTTGAACTTGCTCAGTACCGCGATCTTGCAGCTTTTTCACAGTTTGCATCTGATCTTGATGCGGATACTAAAAAGACACTCAATCGCGGCGCCCGTTTATATGAGTTGTTAAAACAGGGGAAGAACAATCCTTTGTCGGTTGAAAAACAAGTCGTGGTTATGTGGCTCGGAACGGCAGGGTATACGGAAGATCTTGCTCTTTCGGATGTTTCAAGATTCGAAGAAGAAGCGCTGATTCATTTTGAAGCTCAGAAACCAAAACTGTTAAAAAGGATTGCCGAAGAAAAACTTGTTGCTCCTGAAGTAGAAAAGGAACTACATGCGTTTGCTAAAGACTTTTTACTAATATTTTCTAAACAAGAAAAATGAATCTCCGTCAGCTAAAAAGTAAAATTAAATCAGTCGGCAACGTCGGCAAGATTACCAAGGCAATGCAATTGGTTTCTGCGGTTAAAATGAAGAAAGCGCAATTAAGAGCTTCACAAGGTAAACCTTACCGTGATGCGCTTGATGAGACTATCTATCAAATCGGCGGAAAAAATGTTGCATTTGAACACCCGTTTATGAAAGAAAACGGAAAGGCAACACGCAAACTGGCGATTGTCATTTCTTCGAACAAAGGATTGTGCGGGGTGTTTAATTTTAATTTATTTAAGTTTCTACTCGTTCAGATTCCCGATTTTGCCCGCTATGATTTTGTGGTCATGGGATCAAAAGCCCAGCAGTTTTTATTTCATGTCGGAGGCTCGATTATCGCCGATTTTTCAAGTCAGATGCCTTTTGAAGCAAATACAACCGCAGTATTCAGTTTAGTACGGGATAAATTTTTAGGCGGTTCATACTCAAGTATTGAACTGTTTTATAATCAGTTTGTCTCGAGTCTCAGTTGCAAACCGACCAAAAAAATGTTGTTGCCGATACACTTCGAAGAAGAAGAATCACGGATCACGAATCACGGATCAAAAATGAAAGACGAAACACAAGGAATTAAAAAAGAATATATTGTTGAGCCGGATCAGAAAACAGTACTTGAAGGGTTGTTCAATTTTTATTTGGAAAGCGATATTCGCGGAGCAATCCATGAAAGCGAAGCCTCCGAGCATTCAGCACGAATGATTGCGATGAAAAACGCGACAGACAATTCTACTGACCTTGTATCCAGGCTGACGTTGTTAAGAAACGGATTGCGCCAGGAGAAAATTACGAATGAATTATTGGATATGAATACCGCAAAGTTAGCAGTTGCAGCATAAATGAAAAGTATGGAAAAATCGATTGGAATCATTAAAGAGATCCGTGGTGTTGTTGTTGATGTGGAGTTTAAAAAGGGAACGCCGCGAGTTTATAACGCATTAGTACTGAAAACGAAAGAGAAAGAAATAGTTTTTGAGGTCGAAGCAATCCTTTCTCCGACAATGGTGCGCGCAGTCGCATTGGATGTTACGATCGGACTTAAAAGAGGTTTGGAAGTTACCGACACCGGTGCTCCGATCACCGTCCCCGTCGGAAAGGAAACTTTGGGACGCATATTTAATGTGTTCGGTAAAACGGTTGATGAAGGCGGAGAGGTAAAAGCAAAAAGAATGTATCCAATTCATCGTCAACCTCCGACACTTGCAGAACAGAATCCGAAACCGATAGTATTCGAAACGGGCGTTAAAGTGCTTGATTTGTTAACCCCATTCATTAAAGGTGGTAAAATTGCGGTTTTCGGTGGCGCAGGCGTAGGTAAAACCGTACTTATACAGGAACTTATCAGAAATGTTGCAGAAGAACATGGTGGTGTATCCGTATTTGCCGGAGTCGGTGAGCGAACCCGTGAAGGCAATGACCTTTGGAATGAAATGAAAGAGACGGGAGTTATCGGTAAAACGGTTCTTGTGTTCGGTCAAATGAACGAACCTCCTGGTAACCGTCTCCGTGTCGCGCTGACCGGTGTTACTATGGCTGAATATTTCCGTGATGAAGAAGGTCAGGATGTTTTATTGTTTATTGATAATATCTTCCGGTTTGCACAGGCAGGTTCAGAAGTTTCGGCACTGCTTGGACGAATCCCGTCGGCAGTCGGATATCAGCCGACACTTGCAGAAGAGATGTCAGCCCTCCAAGAGCGGATTACATCAACTCAGAAAGGCTCAATCACATCCATGCAGGCGGTATATGTTCCGGCGGACGACTATTCAGATCCTGCCCCAGTTGCTACGTTTGCCCATCTTGACGCATCCATTACCCTTGAGCGCTCATTGGCAGAGCAGGCTTTGTATCCGGCAGTAGACCCGCTTGCCTCCTCATCGGGAGCACTTGACCCGTCGATTGTCGGAGCAGAACACTATAATGTCGCGAAGGACGTGTTGAGAGTTCTCCAGAGGTATAAAGACCTTCAGGATATTATTGCAATTCTCGGTATGGAAGAATTATCTGAGGAAGACAGGGTTACCGTATCGCGAGCGCGAAAAATTCAGCGGTTCCTAACTCAGCCGATGTTTGTTGCTGAGGTATTTACCGGCCGCCCGGGGAAATACGTAAAATTTGAAGATACGGTACGTGGTTTCAAAGAAATTCTTGAGGGAAAACACGATGACAAACCCGAAAGCGCCTTTTACATGGTCGGGTCAATTGAGGAGGTGAAGTAGTCGAATTAACCGTATGTTACATGTTAAAATCATTACACCGGAGAAGGCAGTGTTTGAGGATGATGTGGAGAGTTTAACATGCCAAACGGTCGATGGTGACGTAACGATACTGCCTCAGCACATACCCCTGTTGACATTACTCAAGGACGGTGTTATAACGATCAGAAGAAAAACGGGTGAAGAATATTTTTCAGCGGGCAGCGGGTACATAGAAACGAATGGAAAAATCGTCCGGATACTCATATCACATGCGGTAGGGCAAGACGAACTTGACGAGAAGAAAATCAAAGAGGTCGAAGAATCGGCACAGAAACTGCTTTCCGAGAAACACGAAAAAGCCGATCGCGAAAAGGCTTTTGGGATGCTGAGACGCGCTACGTTCGATTTAAAAATTATTAACAAGAGACGTAAACGATGAAAACCGTAAAAAATATCATGCGGCGACATGTCTTGAGCGTAACGCCTGATACCGATATTGTTTCGATCTGGAACTTAATATTCGTTAAAGGAATCCATGCTATCCCGGTGATAGATGCTGGCAACAGGCTGGTCGGAATAATTTCTGAGGAAGATCTTTTGCAGAAAATGTTTCCTGATTATTCCGAGTTTCTTGAGCACATCGATACGGACAAAGAAGAGCTGCTGACAGAGCAGGTATTGAAAATAAAGAAGGCCCGCGCTAAGGATCTCATGAATAAGGTCGTTTTCAGCACTTCTCCCGATGCACATCTTCTCAAAACTCTTGCCCGCATGCTTGTTCTGCAGGTACGGCAACTTCCGGTAGTTAATGAAAAAATGGAAGTGATCGGCATAGTTTCAAAAGGTGACATTTTTAACGAAATATTCGAAGCATATCTGAATACTAAAAAATAATGGCAAATTTCATTTTTGTTACGGGTGGTGTTATTTCAGGGTTGGGAAAAGGAATTACCACCTCCTCCGTTTCGTTACTTCTCGAACAATCGGGCTACACGGTAACAGCTCTTAAAGCGGATCCATACCTGAATATGGATGCGGGAACCATGAATCCGATCATACACGGAGAGACGTTTGTCACCGAGGACGGACTTGAAACCGATCAGGACTTGGGACATTACGAGCGTTTTCTCAACAAGAATCTTTCGAAACTTAACTATATGACATCAGGAATGGTATTTCAGTCAGTAATAGACAACGAAAGAAAGATGGCATACCAGGGCGAATGTGTGGAAATGATCCGCCATGTCCCTGAAGAAATCAGTAGGCGATTGATACTTCTTGCGAATACTTCGAAGGCAGATGTGGTAGTTGCCGAAATCGGAGGAACGGTAGGCGATATCCAAAACATACTATTTTTAGAGGCGGCTCGCCAGTTGCGGTTGATGAGTACCCACACGGTTTTGGTAATCCACGTTGCATACTTGCCATTTCCGAAAAATTTGGGTGAACTGAAAACCAAACCGGCACAGCAGTCGGTTTCCCATCTTTTGGCTGCGGGTATTCAGCCGGACTTTATTGTTACGCGATCCGAGCGTGAAATAGATTCCTTGCGGAAAGAAAAAATAGCCATATTTTGCAATGTGCATAAAGAAGATATATTTACCAATCCCGATTTGCCGAGTGTATATCAGGTTCCGGCATATCTCAAAAAGCAGGGAATAGTTGAACGGATCATTGAGAAAATGCATCTTCCCCGGAAAACAGCCGACAAGACAAAGGAAAAAAACTGGGATACGTTTGTCGAGAAAACAAAATCAAAGACGAAGGGACCGTTGATTGGTATAGTCGGAAAATATATCAAAAGCGGCGATTATTCCCTGGAGGATTCCTATATTTGTGTTTTGGAATCGCTGAAACAGGCATTCTATTACCACGATCTGCTGCCGAGAGTTGAATGGGTAGCAAGCGATGAAATCGAACAAGATGGTACGGAAGTTCTCAAAAAATATGACGGGCTTATTGTCCCACAGGGATGGGGAAGTAGGGGAACGGAAGGAAAAATAGCAGCAATTCAGTTTGCCCGGGAGAATAATGTGCCATATTTGGGCCTTTGTTTCGGTATGCAAATGGCAGTTATCGAGTTTGCACGTCATGTGCTTGGGATGAAAGACGCCAATTCAACCGAAGTCACCGAAAGTACGCCATTCCCGGTAATTCACATAATGCCTGGTCAGGCAGAATATCTCAGAAAAAAACAGTACGGGGGGACAATCAGACTCGGCGCATGGCCGGCTGTTTTGCAAAAGGGAACGAAGCTGCTGGAAATCTACAAAAAGTATTCCAATGTCAATTACCCCATTAATGATCGTGATTCTGATCCTGTCGTTCAGGAACGTCACAGACATCGTTATGAATTCAATGAAGCATATCTCGACAAATTTCGAGAACATGGGCTTACCGCGTCAGCGCTATCACCGGACGGAAAGTTGGTTGAAGCCATTGAATTGGCAGACCATCCATTCTTTATCGGAGTACAATACCATCCTGAGTTAAAGTCGCGACCCCTTGCACCGCATCCAATATTTTTAGCCTTTCTCGAAGCTACGATTAAATAGGTCAGTATTTCCTATCAGCTATTTCTGATTGATTTTCTGCAGCTTTCCCGTTATAATCCTTGCATATGGCACTATACACAACTATAAAGGGAGTAGATGTAAAAATCGGTGACGAGGTTGAACTGGTAACCAATTATGTGGACGGCGACAAACAAAAGAAGCAGAAATTCGAAGGAATCATTATTGCCATAAAAAACAGCGGTGAAGGTAAATCGTTTACCGTGCGAAAGGTTACTAAAGACGGTTTTGGCATAGAAAGAGTCTTTCCTGTTTTGTGGCCAAGTCTCGACAGTATCAGAGTGATATCAGGAAACGAAGTCCGTCGTGCGAAACTTTACTATATGCGAGGCAAGATCGGTAAGCAAGCAAACGAAACGTAAACTTCAAGCAAATTCGAAGTTCGAATATCGAAATCCGAAACAATCCAGTAGCAGATTGCTAAATTGCTATATTGTTGTGTATAAGCCGTGGCTTAATATGTTTTTGTGATATATCCTTGTTTCGTGAAACAATTCAATAGCTCAATCGGACGACAAGGTGAGGACATCGCAACTTCCTATTTAATTGACAAGGGATATGTCATCATAGAACGAAATTTCAAAGTAAATCTCGGAGAGATAGATATTATCGCAAAGCACCGGGGCTTTCTTGTTTTTGTCGAGGTTAAGTATCGTACATCATTGTATTATGGGGAGCCGTACGAAGCAGTAAATATTCGTAAGTTATCTAAGCTCCGAAGACTTGTGGATTATTACTATCTTCTCAACAAACCAACGTCGTCACCAAAAATAGAAATACTGTCAATTCTTAAGACAGATGAGAAATATTGTATTCGCCATATACAAACGATCATATTTTAGTTAATATACTGTATTACCAATTTATTATAATCATATGGATACACAAGCCACACCTCCCGCCGAAGAAAAAATTTTGGCAACTGTTCAAAAATCTGAAACCGATGTAATCAAGATCAGGGAAACTGAATTCAAAGGAAAAGTCTATGTCGATATTCGAATTTATACGAAGACTGCAGACGGTACCGAGATTCCAACAAAAAAAGGAGTTATGGTAACCAAAGAAATTATGAAGCAGGTGCGTGACGAACTTGACAAAGTGGAACTCTAAAGTCAATAGGTATAAAATAATTTCAGAAAGGGGATGAAACAATGAATATTGTAATCGATGTATTTAGAGCTTTTTATATGAGCCTTATGAACTACTTACCGAGTTTTTTTTATGGCTTCCTCATTCTGGTGGTAGGATTTTTGCTCGCAGGTCTTGTTAAGGAAGTTTTTATCGGGTTAGTAAAATTCTTTAAGGTAAGTTTTTTCTTTAAGGCAACAAATATTGCGAAAGAAAAGGAAGTAACCATCTGGGCCGACGTGTTGGGTGAACTGTTAAAGTGGGTTGTTGTTATTCTGTTTCTCGTTCCCACCATGCAGCTCTGGGGACTTTCGGGAATGACGGTGATTTTGAACAGTCTCTTACTGTACCTCCCGAATGTAATTGTTTCCGTTGTTATCGCCCTTGTGGGTTACGTGGTTTCTAATCTAACCCACGATATTGTATTACAGAGCGTAAAGACCGTACAGAAGCGTGTTTCAGCTACGATGGCAACGCTTTCGAAGTACGTAATTCTTGTTTTTACTGGACTCGTTGTGTTGAATCAGCTTGGTGTAGCTCAAGACCTTATACGAATTTTGTTTACCGGTATTGTTTTTATGATTGCGATAGCCGGAGGACTTGCGTTTGGACTTGGCGGTCAAACCGTAGCTAAGGAAATGCTGGAGGATCTTAAGAAGAAGTTTAAGGAATAGGGCAGAGAAATTGTTAATTTGCTAAATTGCTGGATTGTTGTACTGTTGTATTGCTGGGTATGTGTTTTGTGTGATAAAATACCACTATATTAAGTCTTTAATATTTAGTCTTAAGACTTAATCTTGCTGTCATCGTCTAGAGGCCTAGGACACCGCCCTTTCAAGGCGGATATCGTGGGTTCGAATCCCACTGGCAGCACACCGTAAGAAATTGCATAGCAATTTCAACGTTGTAGAAACGCTTAACCATAGGTTTATTGCGTTTCACGCATTCGCATAATGAGCACTGATGTTTTTTTCGGAGAAGACCTTGTCCGTATGGATCGGGATTTGTTGATATTGAAGAAAAACTACTCTACTATTCGGTCATTTGACGAACTTCCCGAACTCGGTCAACTCAAAAACGAATTGCTTACCAGCAATCTTTTTGCAGAAAAGAAACTGCATGTTTTCAAAAACATTTTCTTGTTTCAGGTAACCAGAGGGAAGTTGAGTACAAAAATTGAAGAAGTTATGAAATTTCTAGCATCCGCCCAGAACTCGGTTTCGATGGCGTTTGTGGAAGAAGATAGCAATAAGGCAAAGTACTACAAGCTCTTTTTCCCGAAAGCAACCTATCACGATTATAAACTGCCGGGTTATCTTTTTTCGTATCTCGACAACCTGAAACCCGGCAATATGAAAAGGTGTTTCGAGTATTTCCAGAAGTCGTTGGAATCTTCTCCGGTCGAGATACTTTTTTTTATGACGAAGCGTCGGGTCAAAGAGCTTTTGCAACTGACTGCTGGCGAATTGAAGGGGAATTACCAGCCGTGGATGTTGGGAAAACTGAAAATGCAGGCGAAGGAATGGAATGGGGATAAATTGCTGCAGTTTTACTCCAGCCTGTTCAATAGTGAGAAGCTTATTAAGACAGGGAAGACGCCATACACGACACGACAATCATTGGAAGTTATTCTCAGTCTGTATCTGTAGTCACTGAAATTTGACAAATAGAACTTTTTGTATATCATAGGTTTTACCTTAAAAATAATTATTATTAGTTAACTACTAATGAACATGATGCCGGAATCAATTTTTAAAAGCTACGATATTCGGGGAGTTTATCCGACTGAGATTAATGAAAAGAACATCGGTGCTATCGTTAAGGCGATTTATCGAGTTTTCTATGAACAGATTGTAGGAAAAGGCGAGAAACGACAACTTACTATCTTGGTCGGCCGTGATATGAGGCTTTCGGGTCCCAGTTTATACCCGATTTTGAAAGACACTCTTGTTGAATGCGGGGCAAAAATTGTTGATATTGATCTTGCCTCTACTCCCACTATGTACTTCGGAGCATTCAACTATGGCTACGATGCGGGATTACAACTCTCGGCTTCACATAATCCATCCCAATACGCAGGGTTGAAAATGGTTATCCGAGATTCAAAAGGTCTGAAAAAAATAGGCAAGGGTACCGGTATGGAACAAATTAAAGCAGCGGCACTTGACCAAGATGGTACCGACGCTTTTATCAAAGCGCTTAATTTACCCCAGGGATCTGTTGAGCAAAAGAGTATTCTTGCAGATGAATTGCACAATGCCGAAAAGATAGAAAGCTTCAAACGCATCGGGAAATTAAAGGTAGTAGCAGATGGGGCCAACGCGATGGGAAGTCAATATATTGAATTGCTGTTCAATAGCTTGCCGTGCACGTTGGTTAAAATGAATTTTGAATTAGACGGATCATTTCCAAGTCATCAGCCCAACCCGCTTATTAAAGAAAATGTTGCTGACCTGCAAAAGCGTGTGTTGCTTGAGAAAGCTGATGTGGGTTTGGCTCCGGACGGTGACGGTGACCGTTTGTTTTTTGTGGACGAGGAAGGCCAAATTGTCCCCGCATCGATTATTACGGCACTTATCGCGAGGGAACTGCTGAAAAAATCGCCGGGAGGAACAATACTTTACGATGTCCGCTATACTATGACACCCAAGAAAATAATCGCTGAATTCGGAGGTGTGTCGGATATAACAAAAGTGGGCCATGCGTTCATTACGGCTAAAATGCGTGAGACAAGCGCGATCTTTGGAGGAGAATCTTCCGGTCATTACTTTTTCAAAGCCACCGGGAATGCTGAGTCACAACTGCCGGTAATTGCGATCGTGCTTTCGGTACTCTCACAAGAGCAAAAACCATTGTCACAGATTGCCCGTGAAATTGCCCGAAGCTTCGAATCGGGTGAAATCAACTTCAAGAGTTCTGTTTCGGGAGTAATATTGGAAGATTTAAAGAAAACATATTCTGACGGCAACATATCGTTGCTTGATGGAGTCTCCATAGAGTATCCAACATGGCGTTTTGGTGTTCGCACTTCCAATACTGAACCGTTGCTGCGTCTGAACGTAGAGGCACTCACCGAGAAAGAGATGGAACAGAAACGAGACGAACTGATGGGCTTTATTGAAAAACACGGTGCAACACCGGTTTCTGAATAAGCAGCTTTTGCTATTGCCATATGGACAAAATACAAAAAATACGTGAGGTGTTGGATCAAACAGCTCTCAAGGCAGGGTCGTATCTTGTGGAGAATAGAAAACACGTGTCGGTTGTGCAACATAAAATTCGAGAAGATATTGTTACCAATATTGATCTTGAATCTGAAAAAATCATTATTGACAGCCTTTCTGCTGCATATCCTGACTGGAACATCTTCTCTGAGGAAGTAGGTAGGATAGATAAAAAATCGGAATATACATTCATCATTGATCCCGTTGATGGCACAAAAGAGTATATCCGGGGACTTCCGTTATTTAACGTATCTATTGCCTTGAAACATAAAGAAGAAATCATTGCTGCGGTGGTATATCGGCCGGCGGAGACTGTATTGTACTCAGGAGTCATGGGGCTTGGCGCATTTCACAACGGAGCTAGAATGACTCCCTCCAAGGTACTCACTTTAGATAAATCATTTGTATATACGTATCTCCCTTCTTTTGCACGTCATCCTGATACATTTGAAAAAAGTTGGCTAGCGCTTGGGAAGATTGACAGGTCAGTCTATCGATTGCGTTCGCTTGCGGATGAAAATACCATGTGTTGTTGGGTAGCACAAGGCGGTTGTGAGGCGTATGTAAATATTAGCGATGCTCCAAAGTATTGGGACATTGCTCCCGGCATATGCGTCGCACAGGCGGCAAGTTGTATGGTTACGGACAGGTTCGGTAAACCCCTAGACCAATTACATATCGATTCAGTGGTTATTTCGAACGGGTTGATTCATGACGAACTTTTAGACATAATTAACACATAGTTATTAGTTCAGTATATTTGATATGGGATCAAAATTTGATGTTTCTCAGTTTTCTTCAATTCCGTTTTCTGAGCGTGTGGAAAAGCCATGGGGTTACGAAATCCACTGGGCTCCCGCAAATCTTCCGTATATGGGAAAAATTCTTCATATTAATGCCGGAAAACGTTTGTCGTTGCAACGGCACGATATGAAACGAGAAACATGGTACATGATGAGCGGTAAAGCCAAGGTAGTTTGGGACAATGAGAAAGAAGAGCTTATTGAAACGGAATTGGAGTATGGCAAAGGATACACATGTGCGATTGGTCAACGTCACCGATTGGTAGGTATAACCGACTGTGACATTATTGAGGTTTCAACTCCTGAAATCGGGACGACAGAACGGTTGGAAGATGATTATCATCGTCCTAATGAAACAGAAGAAGTGCGAAAGCAAAAAAACAGAGGTTGGAGTAATAAATAATTATTAAAAGTTCGTAGGGGCGAAACATGTTTCGCCCGCCACAAAATAATATGAACATTGATTTCACGTTTGTTCCCAAGCATTATGCGTCCCGTTCTCACGAAAAAATGTCTGAAGTGCTTATGGATCCGAAAGGCAAGGGACCGGCAATTCACTATTACATGATTCGCGGCGGTGTTGACCAAAAGAATATTACCGTTTGGGAACCGGGAACAGTAAGTGGGGAGTATATTAAAACCTATGGACATTATCATGTCGGTGACTTGGAAGAAACCTACTGGGTATTGTTCGGCCAGGGCGTCGTGCTTTTGGAAAAGCTTGCTGTAGACAAAGAGGGAAACATGATCCACGATGTTGTAGAAGAATTCAAAGCGATACCGGTCAAAGCGGGTGATTCAGTTCACATTAATTCCGGATATGGACACTTGGTTGCAAATGTCGGTTCTACCTATTTTGTGACTGCCGACGACAGTCCAGTAAACTTTGATGAGGCGAACCCCGTTTCAATGCCGGGGCACGCTGATTACGAGTCAGTTCGGGCGACAAAGGGATTTGCATACTATGTGGTTGAACACGAAGGAAAACCTGCCCTTAAGAAGAATCCGAACTACAAAGAAATAAAAAAACAAGATCTTGGAGGGCTTGCAGTAATTTCGTAATTTGTTATAGTTTAAACGATGAAGCGAATAAGAGTCGGACTTAACGGATTTGGCCGTATAGGTCGTGCATTTACGCGTATTGCGTCTCGTCGCGACACCTTTGATATTGTTGCGGTGAATACCCGAAAAACCCCTCCCGAGACTCTGGCATATTTATTGCAATACGATTCTGTCTACCGTCGATTCGAGAAAACAGTCACCCATGATGAAAAAAGCATCTCAATAGACGGAAAGAATATTGCAGTTCTCATGGCTCCTACCATAGAAGAAACTCCCTGGGATCATTTCGGGGTAGATGTGGTAATCGACGCAACTGGTGCGTTTACCAATAAAGTCGATCTTGCAAAACATATTAAAGGGTCGGTTAAAAAGGTGATTCTAACTGCACCATCTAAAGACGACGAGACTCCACATATTGTTTTGGGAGTGAATAGTGATTCGTTTAATTTTGCCGGTGAAACAGTTATTTCAAATGCATCGTGCACGACCAACTGTTCTTCACCGCTTTTCAAAGTGTTGAATGACAACTTTAAAGTGAATCACGGGTTTCTGACCACCGTTCATGCCTATACTCAAACTCAGAGTTTGCTGGATGATTCCGGGAAGTCATTTGACCGAGCCCGTGCCGCCGCATTGAATATCGTTCCCTCGACAACGGGGGCTGCAAAGGCTGTTGTAAAAACCATTCCCGAATTGAAAGGAAAAGTCGATGGAATGTCCATTCGTGTGCCGGTACCTACCGGTTCTTTCACGGATGTAACGGCAATAGTGGATAAGCCAACGACAGTTGAAGAGGTTAATCGGTTGTTTAAAGAGGCATCAGAAACGTCAATGAAGGGAATTCTCGGTTACGAGGATGTTTTGCTCGTTTCCTCTGATTATATCGGATCTCCATACTCCTGCATATTTGATGCCAATTATACGAAGGTGATTGAAAACACGTTCGTAAAGGTCTTCGGGTGGTATGATAATGAATGGGGTTATTCAACCAGATTGGTAGATCTTGTTGAGAAAACATCCGACTTTATCTGATGTCAAAAAAAATACACTACATAGACGAGGCAGTCTTAAAAAATAAACGGGTTATTCTTCGTGTCGATTTCAATACCACACTTAATGAGTCATTTCGCATAGCAGACGACGCGCGCATTCGTGCAGAACTTCCCTCACTTAATTTTCTTCTGAAAGGTAATAACAGGCTTATTCTTATTTCGCACCTCGGGCGTCCGAAGGGTCACGATGAGAGATACTCTCTTCGAGTTGTTGCCCGTAGGTTACAGGAATTAATGCCCGGTTATACGGTAAAACTTGTAAAAGACTTCAGAGGTGAATCAGAAAAGAAAGTTATTGAAAAGCAAACATCAAAAGAGATACTTATACTCGAGAACATTCGTTTTTACCAAGAAGAAAAAGAAAACAGTCTTGTCTTTGCAAAAGAGTTGGCTTCACTGGGTGATGTGTATGTTAATGATGCGTTCGGTGTTTCTCACCGGACTGATGCGTCGCTTGTCGGTATTACGCGCTACTTGCCGACTTTCGGAGGGTTGTTGATGAAGAAAGAGGTTAAATCCATTGAGCATGCAATGAAAAGCCCTGCAAAACCGGTAGTCGCAATTCTTGGAGGTGCCAAAATTTCTACAAAAATAGAGTTTCTTACAAAGCTCTTGAAAGTTGCAGATGTAATACTGATTGGCGGAGGGTTGGCAAATACATTTCTGTATGCGACCGGAAAAGAAATAGGAAAGAGCTTGTGCGAATATGATGAAGTTGAACGTGCAAAAAGAATATTAAGTAACGCTGAGCGCACCGGGACCCATATCGTCCTCCCGACAGATGTCATCTGCGGTCGCATGGAGGACAGCGAAGATGCGGGGCAAGTGCGTGATGTTGACGAGATCCCGGTTAATAAACACATACTTGATATAGGTCCAAAAACACAGGCCAGTTTCGGCAACCACATAGCAAGTGCACGGACTATTATCTGGACAGGTCCGGTGGGATATATCGAAAACCCGTCGTTTGCCCGCGGCACGGATTTTATTTACTATTCGATTACTCACAATTTCAAAACATATTCCATCGTTGGTGGAGGCGATACGATTGCGGCAATTATGAAAAAAGAATACTTGGAAGAGATTGACCACATCTCAACAGGAGGTGGCGCGATGCTTGAGTTCATTGAAAAAGGAACTCTTCCTGCAATTGAAGCCCTCAAGAGATAGTTTATGGTTAATGGTTGATAGTTTATGGTGGCTCTTAACTCTAAACCATTAACTCTTAACTATCTACTCTAAATTATTAACCAAAAGCCAGAAATCCTTGCATCTTTTTTTCCTTTCTCTATACTGATAGTATGAAACAAAAATATATAGTTTGGTTTGAGGAGGTTAACAAACATGATATCCCGTTGGTAGGAGGCAAAGGTGCAAATTTGGGCGAGATGACCAGTGCTGGTTTGCCAATCCCTTATGGATTTATCCTGACCTCGCATGCCTACTTTTACTTTATCGAACATCAAGGAATTAAGTCGCACATTGATCGTGTACTGAAAACGCTTAACCACCAGGACCCCGCAAATCTGGCTCATGTTTCCAAGGAGATAAAAAAGATAATTATCGGAACCGCTATACCGTCAGAGCTGACCCAACCTATAGCTTCATATTACGAGCAGATATATGAAAAAGAAGAGAAAACCAAGCATTTAGTCAAAAAGCTTTCGAAACGACTATATGCTGCCTATGATCCGGCGCTGGTGGCAGTGAGAAGTAGTGCTACAGCCGAGGATCTTCCCGGCGCTTCATTTGCTGGTCAACAGGAAACATATCTGAACGTGAAAGGCGAGGTTAATCTTTTGCATAAGATTCGTGAATGTTGGGCATCGCTCTTTACGGAACGAGCCATATTCTATCGTGCAGAGAAAGGGTTTGATCACTTTAAAGTAGGACTTGCTGCTGTTGTGCAACGCATGGTCCAGTCAGATAAGTCTGGTATCATGTTTACGGTTGATCCGGTCAACAATGACAAGAAGACAATCATCATCGAATCAATATTCGGGTTGGGTGAATATATTGTTCAGGGTAAAGTTACACCGGATCAGTATTTAATAAGCAAATATAGTTTGGATATCAAAGAAAAGAAAGTAGGTTTTCAGGATGTTAAATACATAAAAAAAGGCACCAAGAATATTGAGGTGAAGTTAACCAAATCCTTGGGGAGCCGACAAAAAATTTCCGACAAGGAAATCGTGGAGGTAGCACGTCTCGGTAAGAAAATCGAAAATCATTACTATTTTCCACAGGACATCGAGTGGGCTATTGAAGGGGACAAGGTGTTTATTACACAATCTCGTCCGATCACGACGCTTGATAACAAACAAATTTCCAATGACCAGCAGATCGCCGTCACTCAGGAAGTTTTTCTTACCGGCGACCCGGCATCCCCCGGAATAACGACCGGGACTGTTGTTCTACTTAAGTCACCGAAAGAAATAAGCAGAGTGAAACAGGGTGATATATTGTTGGCTTCTCAAACAAATCCTGACTATGTGCCTGCTATGAAACGTGCCTGTGCCATAATTACGGAGCATGGAGGAAGAACATCTCATGCGGCAATTGTTTCCCGCGAGTTAGGAATTCCCTGTGTCGTAGGTGTTGCAGACGCGATGTCAAAGATCAAAGAAGGTGATGTGTTAACGGTTAATGGCGCAAATGGACAAATTTATAAGGGCAAAGTGGAAATACACATGAAAGCAGAAGTTCATAAAGCATATAAGACAAAAACCAAAATGTACATCAATCTCGCGGAACCTGAAAAAGCCGAAGAAATGGCGAAGCTTCCGGTGCAGGGTGTCGGTTTACTTCGAGCCGAGTTTATGATTGCAAATATCGGCGAACACCCGAAAAGTCTAATGCAGAAAGGCAAGGGTTATGTGTTTACGAACAGATTAAAGCGAGATCTTACAACAATTTGCCAGGCATTTTATCCGCGCAAAGTCGTCTATCGTGCGACTGATTTTAAGACGAACGAGTACAGGTTCCTTAAAGGAGGAAAGGATTTCGAGCCAGAAGAGGCGAATCCAATGTTGGGATACAGGGGCACGTATCGTTATATTTCGGACCCTGAGGAATTCGGACTTGAAATCGATGCAATCAGGAAGGTTCGGGAGGAAGGACTGACTAATTTGCATCTCATGCTGCCGTTTGTGAGGAGTCCGATGCATTTGCGTCAAGCAAAGGAATTTGTGCAAAATAGGGGATTGACGTTTAATGAACGTTTTAAGCTTTGGATGATGGTGGAGTTGCCGGTAAACGTTATTCTTATCGAGGATTTTCTTAAAGAGGGAATTCAAGGTGTCTCGATCGGAAGTAATGATCTTACCATGCTTCTTCTGGGTACGGACAGGGATAATGAAACTGTTGCCCCGCTTTTCGATGAGCGTAACGAAGCGGTGTATTGGGCATTAAAGAAAACGATTCATGCATGCAACAATTACGGAGTGACTTCATCAATTTGCGGCCAGTCCGTCTCCGATTATTCTGAGATACTCAATGTGGTGGTTAAAAGCGGCATCACGAGCGTTTCAATAAATCCGGACGCCGTGTGGCATGTCAGCGAATCAATTAACCAGCTAGAAGAGCATGGATCTTAAGATACAAAAAGTACAGGCTTATCAAATCTTAAACGGCAAAGGTTTTCCGACAGTTGAGGGTGTTTTGACTTTAAGTGATGGCAGGTCGGTGCATACGGCAGTTGACCTTGATGGGCATATCGGAAAGTATGCAGCTGAGTACCTGTATGACCAGGACCCTTTGTATTCCGGCAAAGGAGTCCAACGGTCCCTCAAGTATCTTAATGAGCTGGTTTTTCCAAAACTATTGAACGTTGATCCGCTCAGGTATTCGGATGTTGATAACTGGCTGTTGAAAGCAGACCCGACAGAAAATAAAGAGGTTCTTGGGGCAAACACTACGCTTCTTGTTTCCCAACTTGTCTATAGGGCAGCTGCCATGGTGCTTGGAATCCCACTTTACAAACTCATTGCTCAAGCGTACTCCACATATGGACAAAAGATTGAGGTGAAACGCATTCCCCCACCGATTTTCACGCTGATCAGTGGCGGCAAGCACGGCGTTGAAACCTTGAACTTTCAAGAGTTTGCCATCATTCCATCGACAGGGCTCACGTATTCAAAAGCATTACAGATGGCGGTGGAGCTGTATCACGAACTCGAGAAGGTGTTTGCATATCGCAACATAACTGCGGGCATCGGTGATGACGGAGGGTACATACCAAATCTATCGTCGAACATTGATGCTTTCGAAATAATTAAGGAGGCTATCCTAAAAAGCGGGCTACGGACCGGAATGGACATTTTTTTTGCAGTGGATATGGCAGCAGAAAATTTTTACAAGATGGGGAAATACTACATTGCCGATTCTATAAATCCGTATTCAACTGACCAAATGGTCGAATATGTTACGAAATTGTTTAAAGAATACCGTCTGCTTGTTATTGAAGATGCTTTCAGCAACGAAGACGTAAGCGGTTGGAGCCAGTTGGTCAAAAAATTTAATGATAAAGCATATGTCTTCGGTGACGACTTGCTCAGTTCAAATAAAAAACGGCTTGAACGTGCTATTAAGGAAGGACTATGTACTATGGCAAATGTTAAGCTTTCGCAACGCGGAACACTGAAAGAGGCATTGGAATTTGTTGCGCTTGCAAAAAAGAACGATATGAAAATTGCAGTGTCCAAAACCAGTATTGGCACGAACGATGATTTCATCGCTGATTTTGCCGTAGGTATTCAGGCGGATTTCATTAAGTTCGGTGCGCCAGCGCGCGGTGAGCGTGTTTCGAAATACAACAGATTATCCATTATAGAAAAAGAAATTGCATGATAGATTTTATCAGTATCGGAAGTCTAACTTTAGATCTGTTTTTTCAGGATGAGTCACTGACGATTCAAAAGGACAGGTTTTACCTTGCTATCGGAGGCAAGTATGTGGTTGAAAAATTTGTTGAAGGAGTAGGGGGTGGAGGTGGAAACATTGCTGTCGGTGTGTCGCGGGCAGGAAAAAAAGCAGCCGTTTGGGGACAGCTCGGTCAAGGCGGAGTTTCGAAACTGATCAAGGAGAGATTGCTTGCAGAAAAAGTCGACTGCACTCTCTTGGAGGGCCATGATGCGTTTACGAACATTTCAACAGTTCTGCTTTCGCCTAAAGGTGAACGTACAATCGTGAACCATCGGTCACATGCGGTTAATTTGACACTTTCAGCTGAACGCAAAGCGGCAATTGCGAGTGCAAGACTTCTTTATTTGGGCAATATGCCGGAATTAAGTCTTGAATTTCGTGCGGAAATATTACATCACGCCCACGGCAACAATGTGAAAACTGCTTTAAATCTGGGAGTAAAAGATTGTCGCCAGGGTAAAAAAGCGTTGTCAATTCTATTTGAGGATTCAGACTTTATAATTATTAATCGGCACGAGCTCGCAGATATTCTTTCTGTTCCTGCGAACGAGCTCTTACTGGCGGAAGTTAACTATCATGAAGAGCTGGGAGTGACAGAAGACGCTGTTGTTGTGATCACGGATGGTGAATACGGAAGTTTTGCCTATACGAAGCAGGGGATCATGAAACAGGATATAGTTCCTGTTACTCAGGTAATTGACACGACGGGAGCAGGGGACGCCTTTACCAGCGGTTTTTTGGTTTCTCAACTTTATAATAAATCTCTGCAGGAATCATTACTCGCCGGCGCCAGAAATAGCGCCTCCATCATCCAAGTAATCAATGCGCAAAGCGCACTCTTAACCGAAAAGGAGCTATTTGACTGAGTACTTATTTAAGCGGAAATTAAGAGGATTTAGTACAATAGTAACGAGTTAAAATTGCTTATTTGGGAAAAAACAAACAACCAGTGCAGGCTACCGTATTTAAGCAAAGCAGGGTTGTAATTGTGAAACAGATCATCTTTTTTGAAGTGTTAGTAATGATTTTCTACTTTACGAGCAGGCGTTTTGTGACTGTCGATGACATCCATCGGTTAATTCCCGCAACAAGCATGTTTGGCGAAATGATTTTGGTGTATATTCCCCTGCTGTTTCTCCACATAGGATTACTCGGGCATATCGTTGCTTCGTGGTATGTACACGGTTATCACGTTGCTCACGAGGAGTTGATTGAAATATTCGGAGTGTTTGTAAGAAAAAAAGTAATTACTCAATTAAAGAACATAGTTTCTTTGTCGTCCAGTCAGGGGATTATTGGAAAACGGTTAAACTATGGAACAATCGCACTTCACCTGTCTGGCACTGAAAAAGCCATGACGCTTCCGGACATTCCAGCGCCCGATGAAGTTCTAAATTTATTGAAGCAAAAGACTAACGCAGAAATTGTTCCTCCCCCGCCTTTTTTTTCTCTTCCTCAAATTCCCCGAAATGAGCTCAGTAGAATAATTTCACAAGGTGAGCACGAAAAAGCTGAATTCAAATCGAGTTTCCGATGGGACATTAATCTTAAGGGTGTAAACCGATCACTGGAGAAAGCAGTTATGAAAACGGTTGCGGCCTTCATGAATACGGAAGGCGGTGTATTGGTTATCGGCATTACGGACAAGAAAACGGTGAACGGCATACTGGACGATTATGTATCGTTGCCCAAAAAGAATCGGGACGGTTTTGAGAATCATTTTAACCAAGTTTTCAGCACCGCAGTTGGTGTGGTACATCGGCCTCACGTTACGCTCAGTTTTCACAAACACCGCGGTAAAGAGCTTTGTATAGTAACCGTTAAACCAAACGAAAAGCCGGTTTACGTTAAAACGGATGGAGCGGAGGAGTTTTTTATTCGGACTGGCAACACGACAACTTCTTTGCAGATGAGCGAAGCCTCCAGCTATATAAAATCGCATTGGTCATCATAATGGACACGCTACATGAATTAAAGGAAGCATTGTCCGAAAAAGCAAACCCGAAAAAAGCAGAATTTCTACCCCGATTCTTTAAAACCGGTACGGGGCAGTACGGAGAGGGAGACAAATTTCTTGGTGTTGTTGTTCCTGATATTCGGAAAATTGCTCGGCAATTTAAGAATTTGCCAGAGACTGATTTGACGGCTCTTCTCAAATCCGAATACCACGAAGAGCGGTTAGCAGCGTTACTACTACTTGTTCACAATTATGTGCATGGTGCATCAGACGATAAAAAGAAAGTGTATGATTTTTATCTGTCACATACTAAGTTTATAAATAACTGGGATTTGGTCGATTTATCGTCACATGAAATTGTTGGGGATTATCTGTTGAACCAATATCGGGCGGGAAAACCCAGCCCCTACAGCGTTCTTGTTGAATTGGCGAATTCATCAAATCTTTGGGAGCGCCGAATTGCGATTGTCTCAACATCCGCATTTATCCACGAAGGGATTTCACAACCAACATTAGATGTCGCGGAAATTCTTCTCCATGATACGCACGACTTGATTCACAAGGCTGTCGGGTGGATGCTCCGGGAAGTGGGGAAGCGGTGTTCGCAGGAAGTCGAAGAGGATTTTCTGAAAAAGCATTATAAAACAATGCCGCGCACGATGCTTCGCTATGCGATAGAAAGATTTAGCCCAGAACTGAGGGCAAAATATCTAAAAAGTCGCATATAGACCGTTGTTTTGGATTTGCTGCAAGTATATTCTTAAATCTTAATCCAAAAGTAATAATTATTTACGTAAGTATTGTCATTCCCGCCAGCACAGGCGGGAATCCAGGAATAAGAACAGCACCTAGATTCACACCTACTCGGGAATGACGCCAAATGGTCTCGTATGCAGGGACTGATGGTCTGTTTTGTCATCCCCGATCAAGTCGGGGATCCAGGAATAAAAATGATGTCTAAAACATATTACGTCTACATTCTTGCAAGTAGTAGGAATGGGACACTCTACATTGGAGTAACCAATAATTTGATGAGAAGAATGTTTGAACATAAACATGATTTGCTTTCTAGTTTCACCAAGAAATACGCTATTCATCAGCTTGCGTATTACGAAACTACGAACTCAGTAGATGCTGCAATACTGAGAGAAAAGCAAATAAAGAACTGGAATAGAGTATGGAAATTACGTCTTATTGAGAAACAAAATCCTTTTTGGAAAGATCTTGCTTGTTCCTGGATTCCCGACTAGGAAAGTCGGGAATGACAACGCCGAGAAATTATTATATGGCAGAAGTTGCTTTCTTCAGTTCCTCGATAATGGTTGACGTGTCGACACTTCGCCCCAGAACTCTCATGCACTGGCCCAAAAGAAACTGAAACGAATTCTGTTTTCCAGCTTTATAGTCGGTAACCGCTTTGGGGTTTTGTGTAATCACATCTTGTACAACTTTAGTTACTTGTGCCGGATCTGCAGTCTGTTTCTCAGTTGTTACTTTAAATTGTTCAAGAACTTTGGAAGGTGTAGTCATGTCGATGTTTTTTTTCTGATTAATGATAAATGATGCCAATTTTTGTACATCGGTAACGTTTTGAAAAAGCGAGTTGAAAAGATCTCCGAGCGCTTTGTCTTCAACGAGCTCACGAGCAAGATCCTCCCTTAGTTTTAGCGTTTCTACCAGATGCTTCTCACGTTTTTCGGGAGTTTCTGTTTTTGCAAGGTCAGCTTTAATTCCGGTGATAAATTGGTCATCAAATGTCATTGGGGGAATATCGGGTTCGGGAAAATACCGGTAATCCCGCGAATCTTCTTTTGAACGCATTGATTCGGTTGATCCTTTTGATTCAACATAACGTCGAGTTTCCTGTTTTGGTGTTTCTCCCCGTTCTAACAATATGATATGTCGATCAGTTTCATATTGAATGGACTTTTTTACAAAATTAAATGAGTTAATATTCTTCACCTCAACCTTGTATGGAGGTAAACTTTCTACCTTAGACTTTAGACTTTCTACTTTCGCAACCGATATATTCGGTTCACATCTCATGGACCCTTTTTCCATATCGCAGTCTGATGCTCCCAGATACTGAATTGTCAATTGGAGTTTTTTCAGGTAGGCCATTGCCTCATCGCCGTTTTCTATATCCGGTTCGGTCACGATTTCCATCAGGGGGACTCCGGATCGGTTGAAATCTACATAACTTACGTCGTTCCCCTCATTCATTTGCTGGCCATGGAGAAGTTTTCCGGTATCTTCCTCAATGTGAATTCTGTTTATCCGTATTTTTTTGGTTCCAATGTCCAAGTATCCATCATAGCAAAGGGGCTTCAAATACTGACTGATCTGATAACCTTTCGGAAGATCGGGATAAAAGTAATGTTTGCGTTCAAAATACGTATGCAAATTTATTTTGCAGTGAAGCGCGATTCCAATAAGAATGGTCAACCTGATTGCTTCATAATTGGGAACCGGTAACGCTCCGGGTAATGCGAGACATACGGGGCACACGTGTGTGTTGGGAAGTATGGAGAAGTGATTGGCATCGCACCCACAAAACATCTTCTGTTTGGTCTTAAGTTCTACATGAGTCTCGAGTCCGACAACGGTTTTATAGTTCATAGAAATTTTCAGGTACAATTTTATAACTTTCTGTTATCTGCTCGAATTGATGAGCAAGATCGAGCACTCTGCTCTCTTCAAACCACGGCGCCAAAATCTGCATTCCTACCGGCAAGCCGTCACTCAACCCGATAGGCATATTGACGGCAGGGAGTCCGGCCATAGTCGACGGCTCAATAAGAACGTCCATAACTTCTCCGAACATCGGGTTTTTAGAAGGCTCCCCGTGCTTCAGTGCAGTAACCGGTGTCGTGGGTGCACAAATACAATCGACATCAGCAAATGCTTTTTTGAAGTCATTCATAATAAGCGTTCTGACCTTCTGAGCTTTAACGTAGAATGCGTCATAATATCCCACAGACAACGTAAATGCTCCAAACATCATGCGGCGCTTTGCTTCTGTTGCAAAACTGGTGCGTGGGAACCCATAGCGTATGCCGTCAAAACGTGCAAGATTGGAAGAGACTTCTGCTCGCTGAACGATTGTATACACAGATATCGCGTATTTCGGGGGGAAAAGTTTAATTTTTTTGATGGTGTGCCCGTTTTTTTCTAACACTTTTACAGAATCGTTAAAAAGAGTAACTATGTTCTTGTCGACACCTTCCAAGTAGTCGTCTGATATGCCAATGGTCATCTTTTTACCTTCTTTCATATCGGATACGTAATTTGAAAGAGGTTTTGTACTGGTTGTGGCGTCGTATGTATCTTTACCTGCTATTACTGAAAGCAGAGTAGCTGCATCCTCCACCGTCTTAGCCATAGGTCCCGGACAGTCGAGGGAAGATCCCATTGCAATAACACCATAGCGCGATACGCGACCGTATGTTGGTTTCAATCCGACAATTCCGCACCAGGCGGCCGGCTGGCGAATAGATCCCGCAGTTTCGGAACCGATGGCAAAGGGAGTAATTCCGGAAGCAACTGCCGCCGCAGACCCCCCCGAGGATCCGCCGGGAAGGCGTGATGTATCGTAAGGGTTATTTGTCGCACCATAATCAGATGTTTCGGTGGAAGAACCATGCGCCCATGCATCCATATTTGTCTTTCCGAGAATTATCGCTCCGGCATCTTTGAGTTTTTTAATAACCGTTGCGTCATAAGGTGGAATGAAATTGTCCAGTAATTTGGCAGATGCTGTTGTTCGTAACCCGTCCGTACAAAAATTATCTTTTATAGCTATGGGAATTCCGGATAATGGTTTATCAAACGTGGTTGTCTTTTTAGCAAGTTCCAAAGTGTGTTTATCATTAAACGTAACATATGCGTTCAATTCTTTGTTCCGTTTCTTGCTTTCTTCCAAATAAGCGGTAACCACTTCAAATGGCGTCTTTTGTTTCGTTTTATAGCTATTTAACAATTTAGCAATAGTTTCCATAGTGTTATTTACCGTAATTCATACCTTGTATTTTAAACAGTGTTTCTTTCTTATGAGGAGCGTTCTGTAAAGCTTTTTCCGTAGGCATGGTCCGTTCTCCGATTTTCTCCTCGTTGTACCGGTTAACCAAACCCGTCGTCTGATAGGTGGGGTCTATTTTTGAGGTATCGAGCTCGTTGAGATTTTCGATATGTTTGAGAGTATCGGTAAGTTCCTGTGCAAATTTCTGTTTTTCTTCCTCAGTCAGCTGCAACTTTACCAAATCTGCAATATGACTAACGTCACTGATTGAAAGGGTTATATGGGCGGTTTTGCTTTTCATAAAACAGCCCCATTATATAGAATTTACGTCTTCTGGGCAAGGCGCGATTATTTACTTCCCGCTAGAAAAGCACTAATCCGCGGATTAAACATGTGCCAAATCTTGTGGGGAGGTGCCTGGATCTGCAGTATGGGAATTGCAAAGAGATCATGAAGTTGTCCGTTTCGAGGGTCTTGATGATGTAATACAAGCGCCACAGGGTTTTGAGGATGACCAACAAGCCTTCTTCCAAGCTGCATCCGTGTAAACGTATCAAATTCAAGTTGCTGAAGAAATAGAGTCACATCATGCAATTCGTACGTGTCAATGAGTTCGCTAAAATATTGTCGGAGAACTTCAAGAGCATGAGTGGCATGTATAATTTGGTTTTTTTGCGAAAAGCCGGAAGCGATTCCCACTGGATCACGCTCACTAACTTCCCGAACACGGGTCACACCCGGATTAATAAGAATAGAATCATCATAACGATCGATAACTAAACACGGATTTCCCGCCTGCTGAATAGGGAGTAATTGATAGATAGACCGAGATCGGTCGAAAGGTACAATTGTCCGCTGAACGAATCCGTGTGAAGTGCCGATGGTGAATGGTTTTGCTGTGACAGCATATCCGAAAAAATCAACTAAGGGATCGGCTGACATATTTTCATACTCGGGACTGTTTACCGAGACACATTCTCTGCACATTCGCGCTAATTCGTGCGGCATGACAATTTGAGACATGTTATTCAGAAGAGCGTATTCCTAACACAACACCACTTACTCTCGGATTGAATGTAGGAGTTGAGTTTCTATCGCAGGCCTTTTTAATGCTCAGAAGCAATAGAAGACCATCAATTTGATGTGCCGCCGGCGTAGATTGTTCACGGGTGCGGATACTGACACATCGAACATCGTGCGCTTCAGGATAACCGGCAAGTAAATCGGCGAGCATAGCTTGCATTGAGGATGGGGGATTGAAACGTGCTTGCTCAACAATTGGTCGTCTACTTCCATTTCTCATATAGTATTTAGTGAGTAGGTTTACCAAAAAATGCAGATTGCGTCTGATTTGTTGAGTAAGATTACGCTCTAAATATTCAGCAGGAAGTGCCTGCATAGGACCATTTATTTCACTATTTCGTGCTTGAGCTACAAAACCGAGATGTGTGGCAAAATCTAATATGCTTAAACCCGCTACATATTGTTGCAGATGATCTGCCTTTGGTACGGCTACCTCCAGAGTCACCGTCGGAACTGACATAGGAGTTCCTCTGACCTCTGTTGGTGTGGTTGAGATAACTGGATGTCTGCCAAAAAAAGGCTCAAAAGCTTTCGGATATAGTCGTCCTTCTCCTTCGAACTCGACTCCCTGTCCAGTCCCTTCAAACAGTTCAACGAGTTCTTTTGGAGGTAGAATTGTACACTTCATAGAAGGCGATTATAGCACCAGAGCGACCAAGAAGGCAACTAGATTCCGAATTTATCGAGTAGGTATGAGCGGTTTTTTTCTTCAAGCAAATCATCTATTGGCTTGATCTGAAAGTCTTTTTTATACTTAACTTCGAGAGCTTTTGAAATAAGAAAATCTGCTATAAATGGGTTTCTGGGAAGTATGGGGCCATGGCAATATGTGCCGATCGTATTCTTGTAGACAAGTCCTTCGGTTTGATCTTCGCGATTATTCCCGTTTCCTTTCAGAACAGAACCGATTGCCATCTCTTTATTATCTAAATACGTTCTTCCACCATGATTTTCGAAACCGATCAAATACTTATTTGTTGGGGCGAAACTTGTTTCGCCCATGTACTCAGGCGATTTAAAAATCGCCCCTACTAATTTTGAATTGGTAATTTCAACAACCAAATCACCGATAAGACGTGGTGCCTTGACATCTGATTGTTTGGTGTGAAAAGGAATAATATTGGCACACTCGAGACGTACTCCATCGGCGGTTTCGTAATAATCGCCCAAGAATTGGTATGCCCCACACACATAAACACCAGGTATACCAAGCTCAATTTTATCTTGCAATGCTTTACGTTTATCACCGACAAGATTCCCGGCAACAATTTTTTGTTGCTTGTCTTCCGCTCCGCCCATCATAAAAAAATCACACGCAAGAATATCTTTATATGAAGAATCAGTTGAAATCTGTGTGACTTCCAGTTCAATATCGCGTTCTTTGGTACGGTGTTGAAGTGTAAGAACATTACCTCTGTCTCCGTACGTATTCATAAGATCGTAGTATAACCAACCAAGTGTCAGTTTCATGCTGTTATTATATGCTATTTCACCGGTATTTTGAAGAAAAAACTGTTGACAAGTGCTGAGAATTGGTGAATAATGGAACTAAATGGTGTTTTATGGTGAATACACAGTTGCGTTTACGAGTGGAGGGCGTCTCGTCCTTCCGAAAAAGTTACGGGAACTGGTAAAGGGAAGCGAATTTGTTATCACTAAAGGGTTCGATACATGTCTTGCCGGGTACGACAAAGAAGATTGGGAGGAACGGTCAAAAGAATTCGTCAGTCGCTCTTTGATAGATACGGAAAACCTGCCTGTCCGCAGGATGCTTTTCTCAGGAGCTGTGTATGTAGAACTCGACGAGCAAGGCAGATTTGTCTTACCAAAACAGCTTTTCGATTTTTCAGGTTTGTCGAGTAAGGCAGTTATTGTCGGGGTCGGAGATCATTTCGAAATTTGGTCCGATGCCAAGTGGACCGAATACCAACGTAAAGCTCAAGAGAAGTCAAAACTAATTGATCATGAATGAACGTAACGAGCAAACAGCTCTTTTTATAGACGAGATTGAGGCAGTGTGTGCACAACACAAGGTTGCGAAACTTATTGATGCCACATACGGAGAAGGCGGGCACGGAATGTACTTTGCTCAAAAAGGTTTGGTCGTGTTGGGAATCGAGTGGGATACCGAAATGTTCGCTCGGGGCAAAGCCATACTACAGGAGACCACATTAACAGGATCTGTCCAGTTGGTGCACGCAAACTTCAAGGATTGCGCAGAAGTGGTTGAGAAGGCAAGTTTCGGTCGTGCCGATGCGGTTGTTATTGATCTTGGACTTTCGTTG